>Ga0073934_10000022_pt1 | contig 493977 bp, 476 predicted proteins | sample LarsenN4metaG_FD_76834 | JGI IMG/M metagenome (GOLD analysis project Ga0073934, IMG submission 76834) | Hot spring sediment bacterial and archeal communities from British Columbia, Canada, to study Microbial Dark Matter (Phase II) - Larsen... ... | reverse complement strand
GCGGGGGAGGAAGCGGTAGCGTTCGCCGAAGACCTCGCGCGGCATGCAATAGCGGCAACGGAAGTTGCAGCGGTCGGTGACGGAGATGCGGAGATCGCGCAGGGGTCTGGAGAGTCGATCGGTCACCGCCGGTGCGACGGGTGCGTCGCGGCGCGGCGCGTCCTCGATTCGCTGAATGACCTCCATGGTTCGCTCCTGTCTCGCACGCTGCCTCCAAGGGCGCGGGCGCGCGAGCGCGGCCTGCGAACGGGGTCCAGGGACAGACTATGCGGGCGCGGCGCCGCGGGCACCGGCCCTTAGGTGGTGGGCGCCGGTCTGGTCGGCCCGCGCCTGGCAAGGCCGTTCGGCACTAGCGCGGGCCGGCGATGGCGGGGGCGCGCTCACGCGAGGGAGGCTCATCCGTTCCCTCAACGGCGGCGAGGCGCCCGGCCGCACGCAGCGAAGGTTGCGTGACGGCGATCGCGACGACACTGGCGAGGCAGAGCCAGCCCATGAGGGGCATAACCAGTTCAAGCGTGGCCCACTGCGCGAGTGCGCCGACCGGCAGTGTGAGAACCTGCGAGATGCCGGCGCTCATCATGAAGAGGCTCATGACGCGGCCCTGCATCTCGTTGTGGACGAGACGCTGGACGAGCGATGTGGCGGTGACGCCACCGACGGTGAGCAGGCTGCCGAGACCGAAGTTGATCGCGGCGCTGAGCGGGATGACGCGCGAATAGCCGAAGAGCACGACGCAGCCGGCGAAACCGAGCGCGGCAGCGACGAGCAGGTACCCCTTCGATCGGAAATGGCCGACGTTGGTCATGGTGAGCGAGGCGACCATGGATCCGAGGCCCCAGGTCATGGCGAGCAGGCCGACGCCGGTCGCGGACAGTCCCAGGACGCGACTGGTCCATACCGGCCCGAGGTTGGCGACGACGGGCAGGCCGAATCCGTTCACGCAGAAGGTGAGGGCGATGATGGGCAGCACGGCCGGGCGCGCGCGGGAGTAGCGCAGGCCGAGCCGGATGTCGCGCCGGATGGATGTGGGCTCGCGGGCGGGCGTGCGGGCTGCTGGCCGGTACCGCATGAGCGCGGCGCTGGCGATGACGGCGGCGTAGGCTCCCAGCGTGACGACGTACGTCCAGCCGTAGCCGACGCCATCGATCAGGACGCCGGTGAGCGGCAGGCCGAGGGGGAACGCGACTTGCAGCGCGACGGCATCGAGGGCGATGGCGTTCGGGAGATCGTCGCGGCCGACGAGCTCGGGCACCATGGCGAGCCGCGTGGGGGTATCGACGGCGGCGATGCCGGCGGCGACGAAGACGAGCGCGATGAAGAGCGCGAGCGTCAGCGCGTCGCTGCCGGGCGCCGTGAGCATGACGACGGCGATGCAGGCGCCGACGAGCAGGCCTCCACTCTGCGAGACGATGAGGAGACGGCGGCGGTTGAAGCGATCGGCGAGCGCGCCGCCGAAGAGCCCGAATGTCAGCATGGCTGCGCCTCGCGCCGCGGCGAGCAGGCCGGCGAGAATGAGCCGGGTGCTGTCAGCGCTGAACTCGGCGAGGAAGAGGATCTGGGTGACGAACTGCATGGGCACGAGGGCGCTGCCAAAGAGGATGCCGGACCAGAGCAATGCGTAATCGCGATGGCGAAGCGCCCGGATCGGTGAACGGCGCGCGCGTGTGGCTGCCTGCGATTCTGCCATGGCCGCCAGTGTGCATGAGACGGCGGCGATGCGTCAGTGCCGGTTGGCGGCGTGCCGAATGGCACATGGGCGGGGGCCAAACGCACGGTGCGAGGCGCCGCGGGCACGCCTACGATCGCGGCGGACTCCGCCCCGGCCGGGAACCTGGAGGTTCGCGCCATGGTGGACTTCGCCCTCTCTGACGACGTCGAACGCATCCGCGACATGACGCGTGATTTTGCTCGCACGGCGGTCCGCCCGGCTGCGACGGAGCTCGATCGCATCGCCGATCCCGAGACCGCGTACAGGAGCCAGACGATGCGGCGGGTGCTGGCGGAGGCCTACGAGCTGGGGTTTCACAAGCTGGGCCTGCCGAAGGAGACCGGGGGGCTGGGCGCGCCCGAGATGGCGGGGATGGTGGTGCAGGAGGAACTGGCGGCGGGCGATGCAGGGATCGCCAGTCATCTGCTGGTGGCGCCGATGATCGCGGGGATTGCCGCGGGGGCCCGCGACCGCCATCCGTTCTACCGTGCGTACCTGGAGGCGTTCGTCGAGGACACGCAGGGAGTGCACAGTGGCGCGTGGGCGATCACGGAGCCGAACCACGGCTCGGACTTCATCGAGTTCGGGCAGCCGGGCATCCATCTGGAGGCGAGCGCGGTACGGGATGGTGAGGGCTACGTGATCAATGGCGCGAAGTCGGCGTTCGTGAGCAACGGCTGGATGGCGGACGCGTTGCTGGTGATGGTCAACCTGGACGCGGCGCAGGGCATGGAGGGGACGATCACGTTCGCGATCCCGGGGGATCTGCCGGGGATCTCGCGCGGGAAGCCGCTGAACAAGCTGGGGCTGCGGGCGTTGAACCAGGCGGAAATCTTCTTCGACAACGTACGGGTGGCGCCGGAGTTTGTGCTCCTGCCGCCGGGGCCGGCGTACCGGATGATGTTGGAACGCATCGTGACCGGCGGGAATACGGCGGTGGGGACGCTGGCGCTCGGGGTGGCGCGCGCCGCGTACGAGGAGGCGTTCTGTTACGCGCGGCAACGGGTGCAGGGTGGGCGACCGATCTGCGAGCACGAGTCGGTGAAGCTGAAGCTGTTCAATGCCTACCGACAGATCGAGGCGGCGCGTGCGCTGCTGTGGAAGTCGTCGTGGCTGATCGCGACGGGCCGGCCGCACCTGCCGACGGCGATGGCGGCGCGGACGGTGGCGAGCGACATGGCGATGCAGGTGACGGCGGACATGGTGCAGGTGTTCGGGGGTTACGGGATCTCGAAGGAACACCCGGTGGAGAAATTCTACCGGGATGCGAAATTGCTGCAGATCATGGACGGGACGAACGAGATGGTCTCCATCAAGGCGGCGGACCAGTTGCTTGCGGGCGCCTGACGCCCGAGCGGAGCGTCGCAGGGGCGCTCACGCGAGCGCAGGGTGAGATGGATCTGCGCCGGGGCGGCCGGTAAGCCCATCTGGCCACGAGGGACGCGCGGGTTCCGCCGCCGGGCGATTTCGGTGTTGTTTTGACAGGGTTGGCTGGCACACCTACACTCTCGCTTTCAAGCGTTGGTCCCCGCCAGCGGAGGCTTCACGGTGTTTCGCCCGGCCGGCCGTTGGTTCGCGTGGGTCATCGTGCTACTCGCATGGGTTGCCACCGGTTCGTGGGAGCCGGCCGCGGCCGAAGGCCCTGACGGTGGTCCGGTCTCCAGCGTCTCGCGCACGGGCGATCAGATCTTGTTCGTGGGCCTGCCGGACGAATCAACGCAGCTCGGTGTGCAACTCCTGACGGACGCCCCGGTCCGCTACTTGTTCACATCGAGCGAGTCGCTCTTCGCGGGGGCGAACTGCACGGCTGTGAGCCAGTTTTCCGCGTACTGCGCCGTGTCGGTCGGCGCGTTCATCACGCTCGACCTCAACGATGGCCTTGCGGACGGCGTTGACTCTGTGGCGATTCGCGGCTCACGGACGATCGATGCGATCGGGGTTTTCACCGGGCTGGCGGACGACGTGGTCGTGGTCGATGCGGACGGTGCGGACACCGGACCCGTGACGATGGTCGGGGGCGCAGGATCCTTCGACGAGCTGTGGCTGGACGACTCCGAGAGCGCGGGCGGCCGCACGTACACCGTGACCTCGGGCGCGATCACGCGCACGAACTCAGGCAGCTATTCGCACAGCGAGGCGGAGGTGGTTCGGTTGTTCTCCGGTGGCGGGTCGGACCTCGTGCTGGTGAACGGCACCGCCGCGACGACGACTACGCTGGCCTCGACCGGGGCAGGAAGCGACACGATCCAGCTCGGGACCACCACGCTCGACTCGCTCGATGGGGTGGTGTTCCTGGACGGCGAGGCGAATACGGACTTTCTGACGCTGAAGGACACCGGGACGGGCGTCAACCAGGTGTTCAGCGTGGATTCGACGTTGATCGCCCGGGGTGGGTTTGCCGGCGTCGCGCCAACGAGTGTCGAGTCGATCTGGGTGGACGGAGGCACAGGGCACGATCAATGGCATGTGGCGAGCACGCCAGCCGCCATGCACATCAACAGTGGCAATGGCATCGATTCATTCACGATCGGGGACAATCTGGATGGGCTCGCGGGGCCGCTGAGCATCGACGGGCAGGGGAATATCGACCAACTGGACATCGATGACCGCGGCAACACCACGCCCGCCGAGTACACGCTGACGAGCACGAACCTCTACCGACAGGTTGGACCGCCGGTGACATCGATCGCGCACGCCGGGATCGAGGGCATCACGCTGAACACGCAGGATGCGGCGAGCGAGATCTGGATCGCGGGGACGCCTGCGCGGACGTTCGTCTATGCCCACGACGGCGACGATCAGATCACGGTCGGTGACGGGAGCGTCAACAACGTCAGGCATACGGTTGACATCTTTGGCGGCGATGGCGCGGATGACGTGCTGATCGATGACGTGACGGCGCCGCAGGGGGGCGGGAGCTACGCGCTCACGTCGAACACGTTCGACCGCATCAACGGGGACTTCGGGTTACTGCAGTACGCCGAGGTCGAGTCGTTGACGCTCAACGCGCAGGAACTGGGAAACGAGATCGGCGTGACCTCGACCGCGGCAGGCGTTGACTATGTGTTGAACGGCGGCGACGGACCTGATGAGATGGGCATCGGCATGGACCTGGATCAGCATCTGGGGGACCTGTTCGTGCGCGGCAACGGCGGGACGGACTCCTTCAACGTGTACGACACGGTACCGGTCACCGGCAACACGTATGAGTTGCGGGCCGGCCGGATCGAGCGGATCGCCCAGCCGTCGCGGCCGCCGATCGACTATGAGACTGTAGAGAACGTGCGGCTCTTTACCGGGGCCGGATCGGAGACCGTGACGCTGCTGGGCACTGTTCCCGGAACGACGACGACTGTGGAGACCGGGGACCAGACGGACTTCGTGACGGTGGCGGCGCCGGGGCTTGCGGCCAGCGGCCTGGCCGTGCTCAAGGGCGGTCCGGGTTTCGATTTCTTTGGTCTGCATGACGGCGGGCTGGGGTCCTCGACCGACGGGAGCACCGTCACGACTCCCGGGCGTCACAGCGTGAGCTACAGCGAGTTCGAGAACGCGCAGGTGTTCGCGTCTGACGCGGACACCGACGATGACGGGTGTCCGGATGTGAAGGAGATCGGCCCTGACCGGATCTTCGGCGGGGAACGCAGCCCATTCAACTTCTATGACTGGTTCGATGTGGCGGCTACGGGCGGGGGACCGCGCGACGGAGCGATCGATCTCAGTGACACGCTGCTGGTGCTTGCGCACTTTGGGGAAGGGCCGGGCGACGCCGGGTACCTCTCGACGCTGGATCGGGAGGCCTTCTATCCGGCGTTGTCGTGGCGACCGTTTCCCGCAAACGGCGCCAATCTCGGGATCGACCTGCAGGACGCGTTGATCAGCCTTCAGTCGTTCGGGCACTCGTGCCTGTGATCGTGCGCCAGGCTGGCTGCGCGGGGGTCGCCGCGGGCGCGCCGCAGGCGGCGTTCGGTGCATGGCGCTGCGCGACCGCCTCGCGTCCGCTGTTCCGCTGATGTCATTCGGTGGCGAGAAGGTCGCTGAGACGCTCGAGGCCATAGCGTTGTTCGCGTAGCGTGTCGATCACGGAGCGAAGCGCCGAGGCGGTTCCCGCGTGGAGCGGGATGCGGATGATCGCACCGTGTGGCACATCGCGGAGCCGGGCGGCGATGTCGTGCGCCGACGTGGTGTCGATCGACCAGAGGATCGCCTGGTTGTAGCCGGCGCCGGAGGCGGCTCCGAGCGTGCCGTCATCGTAGTCGCCGTGTGGCGGCCGGAAGAACGGGCGCGTGCTGCGACTGGTCATGCGAAAGACAGTGGTCTCGGTGCGGGAGAGTTCCGAGGTGATCTCGCCCGGTGTCAGCGGCGCGCTGCCAGTCGAGGCGCCGGTGAACGAGACGCCGTGGTAGCCACCGTTGATGAGCTGGTGGCCGGCGGCGGTGATCGCGTTGAGCAGGCCAGGATGCTGCTCCGCCCAGAGGCCGGTGACGCTGAACGTCGCCGGCGCGCCCGCGGCGGCGAGCGCGGACAAGACGTCGCCCAGGGCCCGGGAGTCGGTGTCCAGCGTGACATCGAACGTCAGGGCGATGCGGCGGCAGTTGATCTCGACGCAGCGAACGAGGATCGCTCGTTCGGCGTTCGCCTCCGTTCCCGGCGCGATGCACCCCGCGCTGTCGTGCGCGCCGTCGCCGGCACGGCCGCAAGCGGCGAGGATAGCCGCCAGACAGACGAGGACGGCGAGGGCGGGACGCGAACGCACGGGGACAGGAAACCCGACCTGGCGCGGTGGGAGTAGCGTGCGGGATGACGCCGCCCGGGGCGCGTTTCCGTCGCCGGCTTCGATGAGGCCGAGGGCGCCGAGCGCCCACCAGGCCATCGCAGCGAGGCGATGACGCCGATGGTTCAGTGCCGCGCCACGGCGCAGCATTGTAGTACGCGAGGCGAGCGAGGATCTACGCCTCTGGCCCAGGCGGTCCGAGCGATGGGTGGGGTGGAGCCGGCGGTCAGATTCGAACTGACGGCCTGCTGTTTACGAAACAGCTGCTCTGCCACTGAGCTACGCCGGCGAAGCGAAGTCCGCCTAGGGCGGACGGCGCAGTATAGCGAAGCTAATGCTGCGGCCGCACGGCAAACACCCGCACCGGGTCGGCGATGCCTTTAAGTGCGTGCTCGCCACGGTCCTCGAACGTCACACCCGCCGACGTGCGCGCCAGGTCGCGCACCGTCTGCGACACGAGGATCTCTCCGGGCGCGCACAGCCCGCAGACCCGGGAGGCGATGTTCACCGCGCCGCCATAGACGTTGCCTTCTTCGCGGAGAACGTCGCCCGCGTGGAGGCCGATGTGCAGCGGAAGTTCCACCTCGGCGCTGGCGGTCACGCATGCGCGCGCTGCCTCGATGGCCTGCGCGGCTGAAGTGAAGACGCCCATCACGCCATCGCCTAGCACCTTGCCTTCGACGGGCGTGCCGCCGTTGGCGCGCATCGCGGAACGGACCGCGTCATCGAGCGCGCGGGAGGCAGCACGAAACGCGGCATCGCCCAGACGCTCCGTGAGCGAAGCGCTGTCGGCGATATCGGTGAACAGGATGACGGCGGTGTCCGAGGGATTCGACGACAGCGCTGGCGCCTTTGGGGCGGGTAGTATCGTGCGGAAGAACTCGCGCGCGGCAAGCTGGCCCTGGAAAGCGTCGTCCACGAACGCGATCTGTGCATTGGGAATGAGCGCACCGACGCGACGAGTGATGGCGATGTCGGCGTTCACGTCGTGGCGGTTGTGAACGAGCAGCGTCGGTGCGCGTACGTTGCGCGCCTGCTCGTCGAGCTCCCACTTCTCTGCGTAATCCCAGAACTTCAAGAGCTGTTCGTGCTCGACGGACGCGCGGAGCAGTGCCCCGAGCTCCTTGAGCATTGGCTCAGGTTGAGAAGGAAAGAATGTACGTAACGCGGTGTCGCTGGCGAGGCTCCAGTCGGCCGCGCCGAGTGATCGAAGGATCGAATTGAGGCGAGGTACGTCGAAGTCCCGGCCGGAGATGCCGTTGCTATGGAGGGCCATGTGCGTGGTCTCGGGATGGCGCGCGGCGTAGGCCACCGCAATCGGCGCGCCAAAGCCAAGCGCGTAGAAACCCACCGGGCCTCCACCCAAGCGTTCGACCACTCCCTCCACATCGGACACCATCGCCTCAATCGAGAAGTCGTTGATCTCGCGGTCCGATAAACCGAACCCCCTTGGATCCATGTTGACGAAGGTGCGACCCTGGGCTGCCATCGTGAACGCGGCACGAAGCGCCGGAATTTGCCATTGCGCCTCGAGATGTGAGGTTGGTGGTGATAGATAGATCGTTCTGACCGGGGCGTCGCCCAGGACGTAGTAGGCGATATTCACACCATCGTGCGCACGGGCGTACTGGATGTGCGGTTCCATATCGGGATTATCAGCGATCCGGGGCCTGACAGGCCACGCCAACAGAGGATAATTGCAGGTACTACCGCCAGCGGCTCACGTCTGAATCACAGCGCACGGCATGGGGAGGGTTACGAAACAGCTGCTCTGCCACTGAGCTACGCCTTAGATCTGGAATCTGGCTATACCAGATACCTGCGGTTCGCTTATTGACACGGGTCGATCGAAGTCAGCACAGCCGTGCGCTGCGCCGGTGGAAGCAATTGGCTCTGGCGCACGGATTGCCACAGGGGGAGGCAAGCTTCGTTGCGTCACTGAGGTGAGCAACATGGGCGGCGCTGAACGCGCGGTGGCGGGCCGCGCTACCATCGTGTGCGATGCGATCCGACGATGGCGCCGAATCCCCGGTAACGCCGCAGCGTGATGTGACCGTTCGCATTCCTGCCGACTTGTACGAGCGTTTGCTCGAGCAGGCTAGTGCAAGCGGCGTGTCGCTGGACGAGGCGGCTTCCGTGGCGTTGCAGAGGGGGCTCGCTGGAGACGAATCCCGGGCGACGCCATCGCGGCTCGGCACGTCCCGGGACATTCTGCGTCCGCCGGACATGGATGCGCGCGCGCCTTCGTATGCGTGGACAGAGGATCTGGTGCCCAGCCTGCCGCAGCGTTTTCGCAAGTACGTCGCAGAGCTCCTGTTCGATGACGAGCGAATCCTGATGTTCCTCCACCGCCCTGCATTTGACGACGGGCGCCATCATGCCCTGGAATCGACGGCGCATCAACGAAGGTCTCTTGCTCATCACTGCCCGCATGGTCCTGATGATTCAGGATGCGATCCCGCCCGGTCCGATGTTCATTGACTGGGGTTACGAGGCCCGGCTTGCCCCGATCGAGCGCATCGTGACGTCAAGACTCGAAGCTCAGCAGGGTGTCGTGGAGATCAGTCTGGGGTCCTGCGGGCTTCCGGTGGCAGCGAGGAGCTACGGTTCCCGTGTTCCGTTGAGGACCGTGATGCTGTGGTGGAGGTGGCAGGCATGTTGGCGCATTTCGAGGGTCGGGCTTCGCGGCTGCCCTGTCGCACGTATGCCGACCCGATACCTGCATGGGAACCTCCAGATCAGCGCGCAGCGCGCCGGCACATCACGGGACGAGGCGTGGATGAAGTAGAGGAGGCGGAGATCGGCATGGCGGAGGCCGAGTACGAGGGAACGAAGATCAGCGTTCAGGATGAGACGATCCTGATCGAACAGAACAGGAAGGTTATCCGGCTCTCGACGGACGCGGTCGCGAGCGTGCGGATCTGGCGGGCGCTGACTGGCTGCTCACTTGATCTGTTCGTGCCGCACGGCGATGCTGTTGAGCGCTTTTCCGCGGTGTTTCAGTACCCGATGTCGTCGCCCTTCATGCGAGTCGCCTCGCGGATACGACACGTCACGGCGAGGACGCCCTCGTGACCCGGCTACAGAAGGCCCGCTGTGTGAGGCGGGGCCAGTAGTGCGAAGTTACTCCCGGGGCCGCACCGCAAAGACCCGCACCGGGTCGGCGACGCCCTTGAGCGCGTGCTCACCGCGGTCCTCGAACGTCACGCCGGCCGAGGTGCGGGCGAGGTCGCGCACGGTCTGCGACACCAGGATCTCACCGGGCTCGCACATGGCGCAGATGCGTGAGGCGATGTTCACGGCGCCGCCGTAGACGTTGTCCTGTTCGCGGATGACGTCGCCTGCGTGCACGCCGATATGCAGAGGCAGCTCCGCGGCGGCGCTTGCGGCGACGCAACGCCGCGCGGCGTCGATCGCCTGGGCCGCCGACGGAAACACGCCCATCACGCCATCGCCCAGTACCTTGCCTTCGACAGCCGCGCCGTTGGCGTCGCGCATCGCCTGGCGGATGCCTTCGTCGAGGCTGCGTGATGCGGCTCGAAACGGGGCGTCACCGAGGCGTTCCGTGAGGGCCGTTGAGTCGGCGATATCGGTGAACAGGATTACGGCTGTGTCGGTCGCCGATTGTGGTTTGCCGGGCTCGCCAGACAGTTGCCGGCTCGCGGGGGCACCCAGGAAGGCGTAGATGGCGTTTGCCGTTTCGCGCCTCCCGGCATCGCCGACGGCCTCGATCACAGACAATTCTCCGCGCGGGATCCGCGCCGCCACCTCGCGACCGACGTTGACACCAGACCACGCATGATCCTTGGAGCACAGGACGAGCGTGCGGGCCTGCACATGCGGAAGAAGGTGCGTCACGTCCCAGGTAACGTAGGAATCCTGAAACCGTGTGAATTGTTCAAGCGTGGCTGACTCACGCAGAACGTGTGCCAGTACGGCCGATTCTTCGGGTCTTTCCCATCCTTCGGCGATTCGCGCGAGAGCCTCGGAGATGAACCGCCAATCGCCCATCCCGGCGGCGAACAAGCCGGGGATCTGTTCTCGAAGGACCTGGGGCGCTCGCGCGGCAGGCATGTACAGGATGAGATGCGACACGCGCTCGGGGTGTTTCGCCGCGTAGCTGATGGCGATCGGCGTGGCCGCGACGGCGCCAAAGAGGATGAACTGACGCAGCTCGAGCCGATCGACCACGGTTTCGAGGTCACGTTCGTACGCATCCAGCGACACGTCCACCGGGTCGCGTTCGGAGAGCCCGAAGCCGCGAGGATCGTATCTCACCAGCCGCGAGGCTGATGAGATCGCCTTGAGTGAGGGACCGATCCACTGTTCTTCCTCTGTCAGATGTGAGAAGGGCAGGTTCAAGTAGACGAACGGCGGCCCTTGCCCTGCCTCGTAGTATGCGATGCTGACGCCGTCGGGTGTCGTGACGTACTGGATGCGCCGTTCCACAGGCGGATTATGGAAGATCCGGCTCGTAGAGGTCTACCGGGCCACAACACACAACCGGGGCTGCCGAGGCGCGTAGCGGAGTCACTCACAGGGGGCGCACCCGCTGTCCGCGCGCGAGTAGACTGCCTGTTGCGGATGGCGCCATGCCACGGGCGGAGGAGTCATGCGTTTGAACCATGTGACGCTGATCGTCAGCGAGTTCGAGCGGTCGAAGGCGTTCTACGAGGCGCTGGGGCTGCTGCAGATCGTGGATGCGCCGCCGCGGTACGCGCGGTTCATGCTGCCGGACGGCGGCGCGACGCTCTCGATCGAGGTGACGGGTGAGCCACCGGCGCCGGCGCGCGCGCAGATCTTCCTGGAGTGCGACGACCTGGACGCACGCGTTGCGGAGCTGCAGCGGCGCGGGGTGTCGTTCACGCACGATCCGACCGACATGCCGTACCTGTGGCGCGAGGCGCGGTTGCGCGATCCCGACGGGCACGATGTGCGGCTGTACCACGCCGGCGAGAACCGGCTCAACCCGCCGTGGCGGATCAACCGCGATCCGGCTTGACGGCGCGCGTGGCGAAGTAGCCCGGCATGTAGCGCGCGGTGGGCGAGTCGTGGTGCGGGAGTTCGGCGAAGTGCGTGATCACGAACCCGGCATCGAGCTGGCCGCCGATCTGGCCGGCGAGCGTGTGGCTGTACTCGACGGGCGCATCGGGCCCGAGGACGCGCAGGCGCTCCTCTTCGGTCAGGTGCGTGAGGTCGGCGTAGGGCAGGCTGTGGCGAACGATGAACTCGCCGCGCTGGTCGAGCGCCTCCATATCGAAGATGTAGAGGTCGGGGTTGAGAAAGCCGGCGAGCAGCGAGCCTCCGGGCCGGAGGACGCGGAAGCATTCGCGCCAGACGACGCGCACATCGGGGACGAAGAGGTTTGAGACGGGATGGAAGACCATGTCGAAGGAGGCATGGGCGAAGCGCGAGAGGTCGGCCATGTCGCCGAGCTCGGTGCGGAGATCGAGGCCCTCGCGCTCGGCGACCATGCGGTCACGCGCGAGCTGGGCGGGCGAGTTGTCGAAGACGGTGACGCGGGCGCCGGCGGCGGCGAGGACGGGCGCCTGCTGACCGCCGCCGGAGGCGAGCGCGAGCACGGCCAGGCCGTGCAGGTCATCAGGGAACCATGCGCGCGGGACGGGCTCATGCCCGATGAGGACGACTGACCAGTCGCCTTGTCTGGCGCGGGCGATGATATCGGGGCCGACGGGGACGGTCCACTCGTTGCCCTGCTCGACCTCGCGGTCCCAGGCGCGGCGGTTGTGGGCGACGGGATCGAACGGCGTACTCATCGCGGCATGATGGCCGAACAGGAGGCGACGCGCGAATCGCGTCTATCAGAGACGTGACGCTTGTGGCCATCGCGATGTCGAGTTCATGTCATGCCTTGAATCGCGAGAAGAATGACGCCACACGGTCCGAATTCGTACCGACGCTGGTGCACCGAGGCGATAGAAAGCGGCGTGCCTGGGAGCCTTGAGAACGGCCTGTTGAGCCGCCTGTCCCCGAACCTGTCCGCCACGGTGACGCAGCGCCTCACGCCGGTGACGCTCGGGCGGAAGCAGACGCTGTTCGAGATGCACGAGCCGATCGCGGCCGTGTATTTCCCGGTGACCGCCGTGTGCTCGTTGATCAGCGTGATGCGGAACGGCAAGAAGGCCGAGATCGCGACGGTGGGGCGGGAGGGGATGATCGGCGGCACGAGCCTGTTCGGGGCGCGCGCGCTGCCGTTCCGGGCGATCTGCCAGATCCCGGGCGAGGCGTTGATGATGCCGAGCGGGGAGTTCACTGAGCTGACGCGCGAGCACGGTGAGCTGCGCATGTATCTCGAACGCTACATGCGGGCCCACTTCGTGCAGGTGGCACAGAGCAGCGCCTGTAACAGCGTGCACGACGTGACGCGACGGACGGCGCGCTGGCTGCTGCTGACGCGCGACCGAGCGGGAAGCGACGACTTCGAGATGACGCAGGACCTGCTGGCGGAGATGCTGGGCGTGCGCCGCGCCACAGTGACGGAGGCGGCGAGCGATCTGCAGCGCCGCGGGCTGATCTCGTACCGGCGGGGCAGGATTCATATCGCCGATCCTCGCGGGCTGGAGGCGGCGTCGTGCGAGTGCTATGGCGTCATCCGCCAGGGGTACGAGGCGATCGACGACGACGGATGGGCCAAGTAACGGCAGCGCGCGTCATACGGCGGGTTTGCGCGCGCGGAAGGAGAATCCACTGCTGCCGCGCTGGACGACGATCTCCATGAAGCCGGCGCGCGCCAGGCGGGATCCGAAGGTGTCGGGGTTGACGGGGTTGCGGTCGTCGAAGAGGTGGTAGAGGTTCCAGACGAAGCCGGGTGTGCTGTCCATGCCGCCGAAGCGGCCACCGGGCCGGAGCACGCGGCAGGCCTCGGCGAGCAGGGCATCCTGGCGATGGCGCGGGACGTGATGGAGCATCGTGAAGCAGACGACGGTGTCGAACGCGGCGTCGGGCAGGGGCATGGCGGACGCGTCACCGTCGATGACGGTGACGTTCGTGCCCTCGGTGCGGGCGCGGAGTTGGGCGGCGAGCGCCGGATCGATTTCGAGCGACGTGAGACGGGCGCAGCGTTCCCGGAGCCAGTCGGTCGATGCGCCGGGGCCGGGGCCGAGCTCGAGCACGTCATCGCCCAGCGCGAACCCGTGCAGAACGCCGGGGATGAGGTGATCCTGCAGACGCCGGGCCCAGCGCTCCGAGTTGCAGTACCAGCGGTGGAAGGCGTTCACGGCGGGATGGTAACGGATGTCGCCGCTGTGCGCGGCGCGTGGCTCGGGTTGGCGGATTGATGTGCCGGCTTCACGGCATTGCTAGGTGCTGCTGATGGAGAGGATGTGTCCGTCCGGGTCGCGGAACCAGGCGATGCGCCCGCCGCCGGGCGAGGTCCAGACGCCGTCGTCGTCCTGCTCCATGCCGTCGTAGCGTTCAAAGCGTACGCCGACAGCGGCGAGCGCGCGGACGGCGGGGGTGACATCGGCGACGCGCCAGCCGAGGGCGGTGTACGGCGGTGGGGCGGCGCGTTCGACCCTGGCGATACGGAGAGGGACGCCGCCCCCCAGCTCGAAGAGCAGCGCGAAGCCGTCGTCGCGGACGAAGCGCAGCCCGAGGGTGTGCTCGTAGAACGCGCGGGCCCGGTCCGGATCGGCGGTTGCAAGGAATGTGGTGATGGGGGCATCGCGCAGCATGTGGCACCTCCGGCGAGGAGGATAGCCCGTGGCGGGGTCGCGCGGGTGAGGTGGCTACGCGCGGGTCAGGCGGATGGATCCGGCGCGGGTGCGCAGGCGCACGCGCGGACCGCCCCGGGATGGGACGGCGCCGTTGGGGCGGGGCGGCAGGTCGGAGCGGACGCTGCCAACGTGGCTTTCGGCGTCGATGAAGAAGGGGCGGTCCGGATCGACGGCCAGGGTGATGGACCCGGCGTGCGCTTCGATGTCCGCGTCATCGACGATGGCGCCGCGATAGCGGACGCTGCCGGCCTTGGAGCGCACATAGAGGCGGCCGGCGACCTCGGCCAGGCTGATGCTTCCGCTGCTGGCAGAGATGCGGAGCCCTCCGGTGACGTGCTCGACCTCGACGCTGCCGCTGCGCGATTCGGCCTCGACGCTGCCGCGCACGTGGCGGACGACGAGGCGTCCGCTGCGGGCATTCGCGCGCAGATCGCCAGTGATGCGCTCGGCGGAGACCGAACCGCTGCGCGAGGCGAGGGTGACGTCACCGTTGACGTCCTCGATCATGACGCGGCCGCTCAGCGCCTCGATATGGACGAGGCCTTCGGTGCCCGCGACGCGGACGGAGCCGCTGCGCGAGAGCACGCGCACGGCGGTGCGCAGTGGCACGTGGACGCGGTAGTCGACGCTGGAGGCGCGCAGCCCGAGATGCGCGAGCAGTCCGCGCTCGCTGGTGGTGAGCGAGGGTGCGCGGACGATGACGCGGTGCCCGTCCTGCTCCATGGCGCGCTCGACGAGGGCCGCGGCGTCGTCGGCCTCGGCGGCGATGTCGCTCCAGACGCGGACGGTGGCGTCGACGACGACGCGGTCGCCCTGGCGGCCTTCGACGATCACGGTGCCCGAGCGTGCTTCGAGATGGAGGACGGCGCGATCGCCGGTGGAGAACTGGCGGGTGACGTTTCGAATGTGCTCCATCTCAGGTGTTCATCCCGACGAGAACCCCCACAGCCGGGTGGTGAAGTCGTTCCAGCGAGCGCGGGGGGCGGGCGGCTCCTCGACGCGTACGGCGCGTGGGTCGATGCTGCGGCGGAGGGCGGCGGCGAGCTCACGGCGGGAGTGCGGGCCTGTGAGCCGCGCGATCTCGAGGCCGTCAGCGATGACGATGAAGGTGGGCACGAGTTCTATGCGGAAGCGGCGTCGGAGATCCGGGTAGAGGTCGATATCCACTGCGCGCACGGGAAGGCGGCGGAGGCCAGGGAGATCGATGCCGCCGGCGCGCGTGGCGATGGGGCGCTGGTGCGCGCGCGACGAGGTGAACTCGACGACGAGCGGGAGCGCGGGCGCGCCGGCGTGCTCCTCGGTGTGTGTGTAGCGGCGATCCGCCGCGATCTGCATGGTCATGGCAGTTGCCGCTAGCGCAGCGCCTCCTCGGGATCGTCGTCGTCCCGCCAGGCGCGGCGGGCGTCGTCGAAGCGGGTGCGGAACTGCTGTGCGTAGCCGCGGAGGTCGTCACCGGAGAGGTTGACGCGCTCCGCGACGTCGAGCAGGGTGTCGAGCGCGGCATCGACGGCGCTCTGGACGGTGACCATGATGCGGTCGCTGAGCTCGACGGGGTCGACGTCGTGCATCTTGCGATGCCAGTTATCGAAGCGGCTGCGGTGCGGCATCAGCGTCCCCCCTGTTGGGCGGCGGTGCGGGCGATGGCGCTGCCGTCGATCGCGCCGGCGAGCCGGAGCAGGGCGCCGGCGATCAGTCCCCGGAGCCCGGGGTCCGTGCTCGGGTGGCCGGCCTGCGCGAGCTCGATGAGCCGCGCGCGGTGCGAGCCATCGCGCAGGCGGCGTTCGCGCTCGCGCACCTCAAGTTCGGCGAAGAGATTGTGATCGAGCATGGGTTCCTCCTCTCGCCCGCGCGGGCGGGCGTCCACCGCTAGTCGTCAGTGCCGCCGATCCAGCCCTGGAGCCGGGAGCCGCGGCGGTTGCGGGGTTCCTCGCGCCAGTCGGGCGGCTCAGCTGCGCGCTGGTCGATGCTGCGTACGGCGCGCGCGAGCGCCTTGATGAACCATGTGTTCGCGGAGGTGCCGGACCGGGCGGCGGCCTGTGTGGCCAGCTCCTTCAGTTCGGCGGGGATGCGAATGGTGATCTTCTCAACGTCGCCTTCGAGGGCGGACCAGCGCGTTTCGTCGCCTTCACGGACCTTCTCCTCGACCTCGAGGGCGAGGCCGCCGGGGCGGTAGGTGAGACGGGCGCGGTAGTGCTCCTCGGTGCGTTCGTCGATGGCCTGGACGAGCTGGGACATGAGGTCGAAGACAGCGCGTTCGAGCTGGGGGCGAGCGGCGTCGAGGTAGGCCTCGACGGTGCGGCGGCGCTCCTCGTTGTCGATGAGGGTGAGGGGGGTGCGGAGCGCGTCGAAGACGGAGTTGGTGGAGATCTCAGTCATTGCGTCTCTGCCATCGATATGACGGCGTGATGATGGCATAGTGCTGGCACAGACGACAAGTGGGAGCGTTATTCAGGAAATCTCGATCATGTATCGTCCGAATGGGGCGGTTGGTCCGTTCGCGGGCAAGGGGGCCGGTGGGCTACCAGCGTTCGCGGTGGACGACGTCGGTGAGGGGGCGGCGCGGACGCTTCGTGGCGCTGACATCGCCGTACTGGCGGGCATCGGGCGCTTCGTGGCCGAGCAGGGCGATGCCGACGGGTTCGTACGCCGGCGGGATGCCGAGCAGGTCGCGGAAGCCCTGTGGGAGGACGCCGATGAACGCGGCGGCGATGCCTTCGTTGATTGCGGCGAGGAGGATGAGCATCATCGCGGCGCCGGCGTCGACGTACCAGTACGGTACACGCCAGAGCTCGTCGTCGGTGAGGCGGCTGCGCACGCGCATCTTGTCGGACTCGCGGTAGCGGGAGCGGTAGATCTCCGCGCTGCAGCAGATGACGATGTGCACGGGCGCCTGCCGGACGAAGTTCTTGTGGCCGGACGTCTTGAAGATCGCATCGCCGGGGCGAGCGATCGTGTCGCGCATCCGGGGGTCGGTGACGACGACGAATTCGACGCCCTGGCTATAGCCCGCGCTCGGTCCGCGGCGCGCCGCATCGAGGATGCGCTCGACGACCGCCGGATCGACGGGCTGATCGGTGAAGGAGCGCACCATGCGCCGCTTGCGGAGGGCGTCGTAGAACTCCACGGGCGTGAGTATACTCGCGGCGATGTCGGTGGACGCCGCGGCTGGAGTGTCGCGCCGCACGTGGATCCAGCGCTGGTTTGCGCCCGCGACGGCGGGCTCGATTGTTGCGTACACGGCTGCGGGCGTGATCTGCGGTTCGCTGTTTGATGCCGGGTTCAGTGGCGGCACGGGGGCATTGGTGTGCGTGGCGTTCATGGTCGTCTCGGTGGCTGGGGTGGTGCAGTTGCGGTTGATCGTGCTGCCGGCGGTGCTCCGGCAGCTCGCGGATGCGCCGCGGCCCGACATGAGCGACCGCGCGGCACGGGAGGCGTGGACAGCCCCCACGCCCGGCCCGGAGGGGAGCGCGGGGCGGTACACGGCCGATTCGCCGTATGTACTGGCGTTTGCGTTTGCGGTGTCGCCGGCGATCTACGGGCTGGTGGCGGCGATCCTGCTGGGGCACGGCTGGCTGGCCGCGCCGTTCGGTGCGATCGCGCTCGTAGCGCTGGCGCTTCTGGCGCCGTATCTCGCGTCGGAGATGCAGCGCGCGTTGCTGGCGCGGCGGATGCAGGCCGCGTGACGCGTGGCCGGCGGATGCGCACGCGCTGCTGCGCGCGCTACGCTTGCCTGCACATGGCGATGAGGATCCGGCCGGCATGAGCAGCGGGAAACCTCGTGATGCGATGCCCGACGAGTTGTTGGCGTGGTTGCGGGGCGGGCGGCTGGTCATGGGGGCGACCGTTGACGCGGAGGGCCGGCCGTACACGATGGTGATGAACTCTGTCGTCGCGATCGACGCGCAGACGCTGCGTTTCGCATTGGATCACCGGACGCACACGCTGGCCAACCTGCGCGAGCGCCCATCGATGATGCTGGAGGTGGTCGGCGACGGCTTCATTTACGGGATCGGCGGCACGGCGCGGATCGCCGTGGAGCGGATGGAGCATGCGCCGGTGCCGAGCGCGCTGGTGGAGGTCGCGGTGGAGACGGTGAAGCGGGATCTGCCGCCGGGCGTGGAGGTGGCGGCGCCGTCGTTCCGGTGGGGTGCGCTCGAGGCGTACATGACGTCGGTGGAACCGGCGATGTTCGGGGAGTTGCGTTCCTGGCGGGCGGATGGGATCGGGGATCGATCCGGTGGCCGTGCCGACTGACGATACGTGCTCGATCTGGCGTCGCATACACGATGTTCGACATGCAGCCCTGCCTGACTGCGGGACGGCGCCGACCTACAGGACCAGGAGGAGCGCGGGGACGACGAGGATGGCGGCCATGAAGATCGTAAAGCCGCGGCGGTCGCGCGTCGCGAGGTGCGCGGCGCCGAGGATGGCGCGCTGATAGGGACCGTAGAGGAAGACGAGCACGAGCAAGGAGACGGCGGCGCCCGTGATCATCTCGACGAAGACGATGGTGAATGCGCGCGGCTCGTCGAGCAGCAGGGCGGCGAAGAGCGTATCGATCCAGGTGGCGATGTTCGCACCCATGACGTAGGGGATGATGCTGTCGCGTTTGACGTACCCCTTGAGGGTCAGCGGTACGAGGATGGTCAGGGAGAGGGAGACGGACAGCGTCATGCCGGTGACGAGCAGCCCGAAGAAGAACATGGGGAAGCGGGTGGAGAGGGCGGCGGAGGCGCGTTCGAAGCGGGGGCCCGGCTGCTCGAGGTTGGGAAGGGCGCGATCGAACACGCTGAAGCTCAGCATCAGGATGCCGATCCCGGCTGCGAACATGACGAGCCTGGGCGCGTGGGCGTCGATGCGGTCGATGAGCGGGTCGTAGATGGTGGAGACGATCGAGGTGACGGCGCCGGGGCTGCCGAAGCGGACGTCATCGAACCAGCCGCGCTCGAGGATGACCTGGCCGAGCGGGATGACGGGCCCCCAGAGCGTGAAGGCCGTCAGCAGGGCGACGACGCCGATGTAGAGGCCATCGGGGTTGCGACGGCCGGTGACCCAGTAGAGGAAGCCGACGAAGAGGACGATGAACGAGGCGCCCATGCGGGAGCCGTTGATCATGGCGAACGTCTCGGTATCGCTGAGGACGCCTTCGGAGAAGAGGCTGAGGGCGATGGCGGCGACGGGCGACCCGCTCAGAACGAGGTAGGAACCGAGCCAGCCGAGGCCGACGGCGTTGGCGGTGCCGCCGATATCGAGCTCGTTGAGGACGGGGCGGAGGCCGCCAGCCCCGGCCTGCAGGAGGCGCAGCGCGAACACGAACACGGCGAGCGCCGCGGCGACGTAGAGCGCTCGCAGGGCGAGATCACGGGCGACGCGCCAGAGCGCGCGCGGCACGGCGATGGTGGCATCGCTCTCGGTAGCATCCCGCCGGGGCAAGACGGCCTCGTGCGCCCGGGGCGGATCCATCATCCGACTCGCGTGCGTTCGGCTTCGATGAGGACGCGGGCGACTTCGGGCCGGCTGAATTCATGTGGCGGCTCGATACCCTTCGAGAGGAACTCACGCACCTGGGTGCCGCTCAGCGTGACGCGCTGGTCGGCGCCGTGGGGGCAGGTCTTGCTCGATGCCATGCCTTCGCAGGCGCGGCAGTAGAAGGTGTGCTCGAAGAAGAGCGGCGTGATGCCGAGCGCGGCGGGATCGAACTCGTTGAAGATGAGCTGGGCGTCGTAGGTGCCGTAATAGTTGCCGACGCCGGCGTGATCGCGGCCGACGATGAAGTGCGAGCAGCCGTAGTTCTTGCGCATGATGGCGTGGAAGATCGCCTCGCGCGGGCCGGCGTAGCGCATGGCGGCGGGCAGCACTGAGAGGAGCACCCGGTCCTTCGGGTAGTAGCCGTCAAGCAGCACCCGGTAGCACTCCATGCGGACCTCGGCCGGGATGTCGTCGCTCTTGGTGTCGCCGACGAGGGGGTGGAGGAGCAGGCCGTCGGTGATTTCGAGGGCGCACTTCTGGATGTACTCATGGGCGCGGTGGACGGGGTTGCGGGTCTGGAAGCCGACGACGCGCTTCCAGCCGCGCTCGACGAAGGCCGCGCGGGTCTGGGCGGGATCGAGGCGGTATTCGGGGAAGGCGGCGCCGGACGGGCGGCGGAAGACGCGCACCGGCCCGCCGATGAGGACTTCGCCCTGGGCGTACAGGGCGGCGACGCCGGGGTGCTTGTCCTCGGCGGTGCGGTAGACGCGGTCGGCCTCGCGCTTCTTGTCGTAGTCGAACGTGTCGAAGACGGTCATCACGGCGAGGGGGGTGCCATCGGCATCGGCGAGGGCGATGTCGCCGGTGAGGGCGTTGGCTTCATCGCGCGTAACGCTGAGCGTCACGGGGATGGACCAGGGCAGACCGCCGGGGAGATGCATGTCTTCGACGCTCGCGTCGTACTGCTCGCGAGTCATGAAGCCATCGAGCGGGCTGAAGCCGCCGTTGGCGAGGAGCTCGAGATCTGACAGTTCGCGCGAGTTGAGCACGCGCCGGGGAAGTGACTGCGCTCGATCGGCGAGGGCGGCTGCCTCGTCGCCGTGTACCTCGCGGGGGTTGAGCCTGCCGCCATGGGGTGGAATGAGTCCCTTGTCTGTGCCGTCGTGCATGGTGCTCCTTATGCTCGCGCTGCCGCGGGAACGAGGCCGAGCTGTTCGAGCTTGCCCATGACCTTCGCGACGCTCTCAGAGAGTTCTTCCTTCTCGCTGTCGACGGTGACCTCGGGGTTGATCGGCGGCTCGTAGGGATCGCTGATGCCCGTGAAGTTCTGGATCTCTCCCTTGAGCGCCTTCTCGTAGAGGCCCTTGACGTCGCGGCGGGTCAACTCCTCGATCGAGCACTGCACGTAGACCTCGACGAAGTTGGGGATCTTGCCGCGGATCTCATCGCGGATCTCGCGGTAGGGTGAGATAGCGGAGGCGAGGACGCAGACGCCGTTGCGGGCGAGCACCTCGGCCACCCAGCCGATGCGGCGGATGTTGGTGTCGCGGTCTTCCTTGCTGAAGCCGAGGCCCTTGCTGAGGTGCGTGCGGACGACGTCGCCGTCCAGCTTCTCGAGCCTGGTGATGCCGCGTTCGCGCAGAAGCGGCTCAACGGCGTCGGCGATGGTGGTCTTGCCGGCGCCGGAGAGCCCGGTGAACCAGACGACGAATCCCTGCTGTTCCATAGCTGTCAGCTGTCAGCGCTCGGCTGTCAGTCTCTTCCCTTTCTGCTTTGCTTGTCCTCACCGATGGGTTCTTGCGGTCATCGTTCAGTCGACCGGCGCGCGCACGAGCTGTTCGGGATCGATGGTCTGCTGGTGGAGGCCGCATTCCGTCTTGTCGAAGCCCTGCCAGCGGCCGCTGCGCGGGTCGTCGCCAGGGGTGACCGGCCTGGTGCAGTGCGTGCAGCCGATGCTGGGGTAGTTGCGGTCGTGGAGCTCGTTGTAGGGCACGCCGTTGTCGAGGATGTACTTCCAGACCTGTGATTCGGTCCAGGATGCGAGGGCGTTGATCTTGACGAGCCCGAACTGATCGTCCCACTGGACGATCGGCACATCGGCGCGCGTGCTGGACTGGTCACGGCGGATGCCGCTGATCCAGGCGCGCTTGCCTGCGAGCGCGCGGCGGTTGGGCTCGACCTTGCGGATGGCGCAGCAGAGATCCGGGTCGCGCGCCCAGAGGGCGTCGCCGTGCTTCCGGGCTTGCTGCTGCGGCGTGAGCAGCGACATGTAGCCGACGGGCTGGAAGTTGTACTTCTGCGCGGCGATGTCGCGCAGCCTGTAGGTCTCCGGGAAGAGGAAGTCTGTGTCGAGGTAGAAGACTTCGACTGCGGGGTCGATGCCCATGATCATGTCGAGCAGGACCATGCCGGACGGGCCGCCGAAACTGCAGGCGAGCGCGAGGCCGGGCTGGTAGCGCCCGGAGGCCCAGCGGAGGATGTCCTGCGGGGATTTGCCCTCGAGCGACGCGGAGATCTGCTGCAGTTCGGCGTCGCTGGGCCTGTTGGCGATGGTGTCCTGTGTCATGCCGCTCTCTTCATGGGCGAGCCCGCGTGATGCGGGCCCGCGGCTTCCTCCCGTGGTGGTCCTGGCCGTCGCGCTACACGGCGCATTCTCCTTCGCCCATGTCGTCGAGGGTGAAGAACTTGGACTGGCCCCAGTCGACGTAGGCCATGGGGTCCTGCGTGAACTCCGGCGCCTGCTTCCACTCGGCCAGCAGCTCCTGGATGTACGGCGTGCCGACGCGCTCGGTCCACGCGGCGAAGGGTTCGCCTTCGCTACGGCCGCCAACGTAGGTATCGACCAGGCGTTCGACGGCGTCCGGGATGTAGCGGGCGGGGATCTTCATGGTGAGCTTCGCGAGCTTGCCGGCGCCTTGCCCGTTGCCGCCGAGCATGAGCTGGAACGCGGGCACCTGGCGCTCGCCCATACGGATCGCCATGCCGTAGAAGCCGATATCGGCGATGTGGTGCTGGCCGCAGGAGTTCGGACAGCCGCTGATCTTGATCTTGATCTGCTCGACGAGCGGGTCGCGGTACTTGCCGTTGCCGGCGAGGATGCGCGCGCGCAGCTCGGTGCCGAGGCCCTTGGAGGAGGTGACACCGATGGAGCAGGTGTCAGCGCCGGGGCAGGTGATGACGTCGGAGATGGTGAGGGCATCCGGTTCGGCGAGGCCGATGTCCTGAAGCGCCGCGTGCACCGCGGGCAGGTCATCTTCGTGCACCCAGCGCATGACGAAGTTCTGCGTGGCCGTGGTGCGGATGCGGCCGTTCGCGTAATTGCGGGCGATCTCGGCGAGGGCGTGCATCTGGTCGGCGGTGACGTCGCCGATGGGGAGGAGCACGTAGACGGTGTGCCAGGGCGGCTGCGACTGCCTGAGGGCGTTCGTGCGGCGCCAGGCCTCAAAGCCTTCGCGTGCGGCCTGGACGCCGCCGTTGCGCGAGGCGTACGAGCCGGTGGCCGGCACGTCCTCGAGCAGGGTCATGTCGGGCTCGCGGTACTTCTCATCGAATGACGGGGGCAGGGTTTCGAGCTCGGCGCGGTAGAGGCGACGGAACTCGTCGATGCCGATCTTCGCGACGAGGAACTTGATGCGCGCCTTGTTCTTGTTGCGTCGCTCGCCGAGCCGGTCCCAGACGCGGATGGCCGCTTCAATGGTGCGCAACTGCTCTTCGGCCGGGACGAACTCCTCCAGGACATCGGCGAGTCGCGGGGCGGCGCCGAGGCCGCCGCCGACGCTGACGCGGAAGCCCTGCTTGCCGTTCCTGATGACGGCCATGAGGCCGAGGTCGTGCATGGGAATGAGGCCGCGGTCCTCAGGGCTGGCGGAGTAGGCGATCTTGAACTTGCGCGGGAGCTTCTGGTTGACGGGGTTGCGGAGGAAGTAGCGCATGGCCGCTTCGGCGTAGGGCGTGACATCGAAGACGGTGTCCGCGGCGATGCCGGTGAGCGGGTCCGCCGAGATGTTGCGGACGGTGTGGCCGCAGGCTTCGCGGGTGGTGAGGCCGACTTCGGCGAGGCGGCGCATCACTTTCGGCGCATCCTCGAGCATGACGAAATGGAGCTGGATGGCCTGACGGGTGGTGACGTGCCCGAGCTTGCGGGGCGTGTACCAGTCGGCGCAATCGGCGACGGCGTGCAGCATCTCGGGCGTCATGGTCCCGTGCGGGACCTTGATGCGCATCATCTGGCGGTTGGCCTGACGCTGGCCGTAGGTGCCGTGCTGGAGGCGGAAGGGACGGAAGTCATCGCCCAGGCCGCCGCCGGCGCGCCAGGCGAGAGCCTCGCGCTCGAAGTTATCGATTTCGGCCTGGACGATGGGGTCGTGGCTCTTGTCCTGGGCGAATTCGGAGATGGAGCGGGTGCTGGTGACCATACGGCCTCCGCGTCGCCTTGGCGACGGCTGAATGGGGAAAGTCAATCGATTTAGTCATCATTATCGGCACGAGGGGGATTCGAGTCAAGGCGACCGCTGCGGTGGCCTGCCCCCACGGCCGCAAGGTCGTTGTCACGGCTGGCAGCCCGGCTTCCACGCCTTCCTTCACGGCTGATCCGTAGCGTGAGGGTGTACGGAAGGAGGCCGACGATGCCAGAGCTTTTTCCCCGCCGCGCCGTATTGGCGCTGCTCATGCTGCTCCTGATCCCCGGGATGACCACCCTGGCGGCATGCGACGGCGACGACGATGACGGAGCCGGGCCCCAGGCGCCGTCAACAGCAACTGCTACGGGAGAAGCGACGGAGCCGCCGGAGGAAGGCGGTGACGGCGGTGGTCCGCAACTCTTCGACGATGCGCTGACGCTCGAGACGATTGAGGGGCTCGACTCGCCGACGCAGATCGTCTTCCTGGAGGGGAACGACGCGCTGGTCGCCGAGAAGAACGGCCGGATCGTGCGCGTGACCGACGGCGAGGTACAGGATGAACCGGTCCTGGAGCTGGCGGCGAACTACGCCGACGAGCGCGGTGTGCTGGGACTGACGCTGCATCCGGACTTCGCGAGCAACAGCTACGTCTACGTGTACTGGACGTGGACGGGGCAGGGCGGCGTGCCGGACGGCTTCGGCGGCGAGCCGAGCGACAACATCGAGCAGGTGCCGGCGAATGGCAACCGCATCGATCGGTTCGTATGGGACGGCGAGCGGCTGACGTGGGATCGCGAGATCGCCGCGCTGCCATCGAAGATCACGGACCTGACGCTTGACAGACGGCGGGGAAACCACAACGGCGGTGTGCTGCGCTTCGGCCCGGACGGCAAGCTTTACGCCGTGATCGGGGACCAGAACGTGCGTGGGCACCTGACGAACGTGGGTGACGGGGCGCCGATCGAGGAGACCGGCATCGCGGCGGCGGTGCTGCGGCTGAACGATGACGGGAGCGTTCCGGACGACAACCCGTTCGCGGCGCAGGGCGGCGACCTGGCGAAGGTCTTCGCTTACGGCATCCGAAACAGCTTCGGGTTCGATTTTGAGTCGCGCACGGGCGCGCTGTGGATCGAGATCAATGGCCAAGCGGCGTACGACACGATCGTGCGGCTGGCGGCCGGGGCGAACGCCGGCTGGATCCAGATCATGGGGCCGCCGGAGCGCTTCGACGACTACAAGGCGCTGGAGATCGACACCGATCGGCAACTCGATGAGCCTTCGTTCCCGCCTGAGGAACTCGCGAGTTCCGCCGATGAGGCGCTGGCGCGGCTGCACCTGTATCCGGGCGCGCAGTACGCAGCGCCGCAGTTTTCGTGGCGGTACGCGGTGGCGCCGGCGGGCTTCCACTTTGTGCGCGGGGCCGAGCTGGGTGACGCGTACGAAGGCAGTCTGCTTGTTGGCGACGTGAACACCGGCTCGATCTGGCATCTGCGGATGGGGGCGGACGGCGCGCTGGAGCTGGGCGGTGGCCTGGCGGACGGCGTGAACGACAACGAGCCGGATACCCCCGTCGGGGAGATGCAGGGACATCTCTTCGGGAGCGGGTTCTTCGTCGCGACGGACATCGAGACGGCACCCGACGGCTGCGTCTGGATCACGTCGATCGCGAACGGCGCCGCCTACCGAATCTGCCGGACCCAACCGTGACGGACAACGACAGGAAGCCGAGAGGAGCCAGAGGATGAGACGGACGGCAGTGACGACGCTTGCGGGCATTCTGGCGGCAGCGCTTGCCGTCGGCGCGGCGGCCTGCGGAGACGACGACACCGGCGATGTGATCGACAGCGGCCGCGAGACGGCGCAGGCGATCCCGACGGGGATCAACGGGGGCGACGACGGTGACGGCTCGACGCCAGAGGAAGGGGGAAGCCAAGGCGGGACGCGGCTCGAGATCGCGGCTGAGAACTCGGAAGAGTTCACGAAGGACACATTGGAGGCGTCACCCGGGACAGTGACGGTGGTGTTCTTGAACAACGATGCGGGCGTCGTGCACAACATCCACGTCTTCGACGGGACCGACGCCGATGCGGCGACGCTGGCGAGCACCGAACTGGAGACAGGACCGGTGGAGCAGGAGCTTACGTTCCGGGTGGACGAGGGCGAGTACTTCTACCATTGCGACGCGCATCCGCAGATGCAGGGCACGCTCGTGGTCAGCGAGTAGGACGCGCCGAAGCCGGGCGGCGCCGCGCGGGGCGGAGCTCCGGGTGGTAGCGCGCTGCGGCGGGACACAGGTCCAGCAGCGGACAGTCGGGACAGCGTGGGCGCTGCGCCGTGCAGGTGCGGCGCCCGTGCTTGATCAGACCCAGGTGGAAGGCGTGGAAGCCCTCAGGGGGGACGATGGACTCGAGGAGGAAGTGCGCTTTCTCCGGCGTCATGGCGGCGTTCCCCGCGCGAGACGGAACGAGACCGAGACGGCTTGCAACACGGAAGACGTGCGTATCGACGGGCATGACGGGACGGCCGAGGGCGAACATCAGCACACAGGCGACGGTCTTCGGCCCGACGCCGTGGATGCCGCCGAGCCAGGCGCGCGCCTCTTCGAGCGGCATGTCTTTGAGCAGCGAGAGATCGTAGCCGCCAGTGCGCTCCTTGATCTCGCGCAGGGCGGCCTGGATGCGCGGCGCCTTCGTGGGGGCGAGCCCGCCGGGCTGGATGGTCTCGATCAGCTCCGGGAGCGGCGCGGCGGCTACCGCGTCCCACGACGGGTAGCGACGGAGCAGGCGGGCGAAGGCGCGCCCGGAGTTGGTGTCGCTGGTGTTTTGCGAGAGGATTGTGAGCACCAGTTCGGACGTGGCGTCGCCGTGGGGCCGCCATTGGGGGATGCCGTAGGCGGCATCGAGCCGCGCGATGATCTCGCGCACGCGCGCGGCGAGCCGCTGGCTGCTGGTGCCGGCCACGGAGCGATCGTACAGCCCTGGCGAGGGTACGAGAGATTCTGCTTTGACGTCCTGGTCGCGGCTTGATTCCGGGTCAGGGGACCGCCACACGCAACGAGGCGAGCCCGCGCAGGGTGAAGGTCGGCTTGTAGGGCGGATCGTCGTCCAGCAGATGCATGGCGGGGAAGCGGCGCACGAGGTCGCCCAGGGCAACCTGTCCTTCGACACGGGCGAGCGGCGCGCCCAGGCAGAAGTGGATGCCCATCCCAAAGGCGAGGTGGCGGTTGTCTTCGCGAGCGATATCGACCGATTCCGGATGTGCGAACTGATCAGGATCGCGGTTCGCGGCGCCAAGGAGGAGGATGGCGGTCCGTCCCTTCGGCAGGGTGAGGCTCGGCAGCGGGATGTCCTCGAGCGCGGTGCGCGCCGTGAGCTGAACCGGCGCATCGTAGCGCAGAAGCTCTTCGACGGCGGTGCGGATCAGCGACGGATCGTCGCGGAGGCGCTGCGCCTGATCGGGGTGGCGGAGCAAGGCGAGCGTGCCATTGCCGATGAGGTTGACGGTGGTCTCGTGGCCAGCGATGAGGAGGAGAATTGCGGTGGAAAGCAGCTCGGCCTCGGTCAGCTTGTCGCCCTGGTCCTCGGCGGCGATCAGCGCGCTGAGGAGGTCCTCACGCGGGCGGCGGCGACGCTCGGCGATGAGGGCGGACATGTACTCGCGGAAGGCGGTGAAGGCCTCCTCGCGTTGCCTGATCTCGTCCTGAGGCAGGACGAAGTCGGGATCGAGACTACGCGCGGCCACGGCGGACCAGGCGCGGAAGCGATCGACGTCTTCGGCCGGGACGCCGAGCATCTCGCAGATCATGGCGACCGGCAGCGGGAAGGCGAGGTCGTTCACGACCTCCATCTCGCCCCGCGCTTGAGCGGCATCGAGCAACTCGCGGACGATTGATTCGATGCGGGGGCGGAGAGACTCGACGACACGCGGCGTGAAGGCCTTGTTGACCAGGCCGCGCAGCCGCGTGTGGTCCGGCGGATCGCGGAAGAGGAACGGCCGCGTCTGGGTCGCGAGGATCTCATCGGGATCGAGGCCCTGCGCGATGACCTGCTCGCGCCAGCCATCGGCCTTTGTCTGGTCGCTGCTGGCAGCCGGGTGCCGGAGCAGCGCGGCGCAGTCGGCGTACCGCGAGAGGACCCAGGTCTGCGCCAGGTCGCTGTAGTGAGCGGGGGACTCCTCGCGCAGGCGACGGTACGTGGGATAGGGATCCTTGCGGAACGCGGGGTCGAAGGGATTGAAGACGAGCGGGGTCGTGGCGGTGTCAGTCATGGGTCGCCTCCGGCGGTGCTGTGGCCGCAGGAAGATCATCGTGACACAGCGACGGGGGCGCAAGCGGGGAGACCTGTGGATTGCGCAGGGAAAGCAGAAGGCCGGACGCTACGTCCGGCCTTCTGCTTTGCCCATGTTCGGTATTGCAGTCAGTTGACGATTTCGATCGGTGCGACGGTGCCGCCGAGGTTGCTCGCCCAGTTGATGCCTGCGGTGGTGTTGTAGAAGAAGACATCGACCCAGGTGGTCTTGAGCGCCCCCCGATCGAGGCATTCGTAGACGCGGCCGGTCGCATCGCCGTGGATGATGAAGCGGGTGCCGAACGGCAGATCGTGGCTACAGGCGGCGGCGCCTTCGAAGACGCGGACACCGCTGGCCATGTTGCCGCAGAACCCGCCGCCGGGGCCGGTGCAGCCGTAGATGGTGATACGGGCGTTGAGGACGGTGCCGGGCGCGTAGCCGGACGCGCGGTTGAGCGTGGTTGCGGCGCCGGGCGGTGGAGCGGTGGCGGCGCGGGCGGCTGCCGCGCGGGCCGCTTGTTCGGCCTTCATGTGTTCGGACATGGCGACCATGGCGCGGAGCACGTTCCAGCGGTGCTCCTCTTCCGCAGCGGCCATGGCGAGCGCGCCGAGCTCATTCCCGGAGGGAACCGCCTGCGCGAACGATCGCTCGAGCGCGCCGCCGGTGACGCTGGCGCTTACGACGGCGGGAACGTTGGCGCTCTCAACGCCGCTCCGTGAGCCGATCGCCGCCGTGATGGCTGCCGTGGCAAGTGCGATGCCGCCGATGGCGGCCAGGGCGATGCCCGCCGCCGTGGCAATGAGCCGCGAGGCGCCCTTGCGGAGCTCCATGCGCGGGGTGATGCGCCGGACGGGCAAGACTGTGCGGGGCGCCGGCAGCGCCGCGATGCCCGCGGAGGCGTGGACGCGTTGCGGCGGACGCAGTCCGTCGAGCAGCCACGCGAGCATCGCGCCGGCGGTCCCGGCCGACGGTGCGGTCCGGGCGCGCGTGACGATGTTGCTGAAGTTCAGAGTCGTACCTCCTCCTCGAGTTCCGTGCGCCGGCCCTCGTTATGTGCATCGAGGTGCCCTGGCCGGCACAAAGAAACGCGCCCATCGCATCTGGGCGATGGGCACGGCTCTTTCGATCTAGCCGCGGATCCGGTGGGCGTCAACCCGCGAGGGGCCGTAGCCGCTCGTGATCCGTGTCACGATCGGGTGTTATCCCTGTATCTACAAGGCGCGCAAGCGATCTACATCGAATCTGGGCTGTGTCGCAGTATCGGCTGGTTTGAGAGGTGTGATTGATCATACCGATATCAGCGGACCAGTGCGAAATGCACGTAGTTTTCCGGCGCATTCGGCAGACACGCGAAGAGGCGCGGGTTATACGTTCGTTACCGAGCTAGCGTGCGCTCAGGGGCGCTCGAAGATCGTGGCGATGCCCTGGCCGCCGCCGATGCAGAGACTGACGAGGCCGTAGCGGGCGTTGCGCCGCTCGAGCTCGTACATCAACTTGACCGTAAGGATGGCGCCGGTCGCGCCGATGGGGTGCCCAAGCGCGATAGCGCCGCCATTGACGTTCGTCTTCTCCGGGTCGAGGCCGAGCGAGGTGGTGCAGGCGGCGGCGACGGACGCGAAGGCCTCGTTGAGCTCGACGAGGTCGATCTGGTCGATGGTCATGTTGGCCTTGCTGAGGGCGCGCTGGACGGCGGGGATGGGGCCTTCGCCCATGACGGAGGGCTCGACGCCGGCCTCGGCGCGGGCGACGATGCGGAGGCGAGGTGTGAGGCCGAGCTCGCGGGCCTTGGCGGCGCTCATGAGCACGACGGCGGCGGCGCCATCGTTGATGCCGCTGGCGTTGCCCGCGGTGACCATGCCGCCCTCCTTGAAGGCGGGGCGGAGCTTGGCCAGCTGCTCCATCGAGGTGGCGCGGGGGTGCTCGTCGGTGTCGACGGTGACGGTCTCCTTGCCCTGCTTCACCTCGACCGGGACGATCTCGTCCTTGAACTTGCCAGCGGCGATAGCGGCCAGCGCGCGCTCCTGGGAGCGGACGGCGACCTCGTCCTGGGCCTCGCGGGAGATCTCGTACTTCTCGGCAAGGTTTTCGGCGGTGATGCCCATGTGGACCTTGCTGAAGGGGTCGCCGAGCAGGTGGAGGATGCCGTCCTCGATCTGGCCGTTGCCCATGCGATAGCCGGCGCGGGCCTGGCGGAGGTAGTAGGGCATCATCGTCATGTTCTCGGCGCCGCCGGCGACGACGATCTCGGCATCGCCGGTCTGAATAAGGCGGGAGGCGGTGTTGATGGCCTCGAGGCCGGAGCCGCAGATGCGGTTGACGGTGAGGGCCGGGGTCTCGATGGGCATGCCGGCCTTCACGGAGGCGTGGCGGGAGATGTAGCCGTCCTCCATGACCTGTCCGACGCAGCCAAAGACGACGTGGTCGACCTGTTCGGGCTTGAGGCCGGCGCGGTGGACCGCCTCCTTGATGACGATGGCGGCAAGGTCCGAGGCGGGGAGGTTGCTGTACGCTCCCTGGAACCGCCCGATGGGCGTACGGCAACCGGCGACGATGACGACGTCTTCCATGATGGACCTCTCCGGATCTGGCGCGGCGGGGTGGTGCTGCTGCTTCTGAAATTGTAGCCCGCGCGGTCGAGCGGTGTTGAGTATAGAGATGGAAGGCAGATGCCGGAAGCATGGCCGGCTCCGGCGCGTAACTTTCTTCCAAGATCCACGCTGGTCGCCGGGCGTAAGATGCCGGCATGGGCATGCGGAGCGCGCGGGAGGAACCACGAGGCGGCTCGGGCCGGTACGAGCCGCGCGGGCAGGGCGCGCTGTGACGTGGGTCGAGGCTCCCGGACGGGACTGGTGGGTGGCCAGCGGTGAGCCGCATGCGTCACTGCGCGGCCACGCGGTGCGGTATCAGGCGTACTACGAGTACACGGCTCAGACCGCCGTGCGTCGACATCCGCCTACCGGGATTGTGCCGATCATCATCGGGTTCGACGCGCCGATGCGGATGGCGGGCATGGCGGTGGAGGGCGGCGCACTGCGGTCGTTCACGTCGTTCGTCGCCGGACCGCACGACCGGTTTGGGGACTCGGAGACCGAGGGTGTCTCGCACGGGCTGCAGGTGGACCTGACGCCGATCGGCGCCTACCTCTTCTTCGGGGTGCCGCTGCGTGAGCTCGCGAACAGGACGCTGGAGCTCGAAGACATCATGGGGGCGGAAGGGCGCGAGTGGATTGAACGGCTGCGCGTCCCGACAAGCGAGCAGGCGTTTGACATCGTCGATGAGGTGATTGCGCGGCGAGTGACGCAGGCTGAGCCCGCCTCGCGGGCAGTGGTGTGGGCGTGGCGTCGTATCGAGGAGACCGGGGGCCGGGTGCGCATCGGCTCGCTGGCGGAGCGGGTGGGATGGAGCCGGAAGCACCTGATTACGCGCTTTCGCGAGCAGGTCGGCATGCCGCCGAAGACGTACGCGCGCATCGTCCGGTTCTCGCGCGCGGTGCGGTTGGCGGACGGGGCAGCGGGCGAGCCCCGATGGGTGGAGATCGCGCTGCGCAGCGGCTACTACGATCAGGCGCATCTGATCCGGGATTTCGTGGCGTTCGCCGGCGTGACGCCGACGGAGTACGCAGCGCGACGACTGCCGGGCGGCGGGATGGATGGCGCGCGCCGGCCTGGCGGAGCAAGGGAGCGGTGACATGGCACGGGCGGCGCAGTGGGTATATCCGGCGGTGCAGTACAGGAACGGGCGCAAGGCGATCGCATGGCTGGGCGAGGCGTTCGGGTTCGAGCCGCTGCTGGTGGTGCCCGGGGCGTCCGATGACAGCGTGGGGCACGCCGAACTACGGCTCGGGCGGGCGGTGATCATGCTGAACTCCGCGGACGAGGGGCAACTCCACGAGATGCTGGCGCCGGGCGGCGAGCCGCCGAGACAGAGCCTCTACGTCGTGATCGAGGATCCTGACGCGCATTACGCTCGCGCGAAGGCGGCCGGCGCGCGCGTGATCCTTGACCTGAGGAACGAAGACTACGGATCCCGCGGGTACACGGCGCTGGACCTGGAGGGCAACGTGTGGTCATTCGGGACGTACCGGCCCGAGTTGCCGGACTGAGCGAGGCGCGCGTGGCGGGCGGTGACAGACAGACACAGGAGACGGTGACGGCCTACCTCTGCGCGAAGCCGTGCGCAGATGCGATCGACTTCTATCGGCGGGCGTTTGGCGCGGAGGAAGTCGGCGAGCGGTACGTGGAGCCCGACGGACGCATCGGACATGCGACGATGCGGATCGGCGGAACGACGCTGTACATCTCGGATGAGTATGCGCCGCTGAAGGTGTTCTCGCCGGCGACGCTGGGCGGCAGCCCCGTGTCGCTATCGCTGTCGGCGCCGGATGCGGATGCGGTGTTCGCGCGAGCGGTCGACGCGGGAGCGCGCGTCGATCGCCCTTTGCGGGACGAGCCGTACGGGCGCAGTGGCTGGCTGCTTGATCCGTTCGGGTATCGCTGGAACGTGGTGGCGCCGTCATCGCGCGCATGAACCACGAAGACTCTCACCTGGTGCTGCTGCGGGCGATCTGCATGGCGCTGCCGGGCGCTGAGGAGAAGACGTCGCACGGGGAGCAGGCGTTCCACGTGCGCGGGAAGATGTTCGCGACATTCGCGAGCCCGGGGAATCACCATGGCAACGGGCGGCCAGCGGTCTGGTTCAAGGCTCCGCAAGGCGCGCAGCGCGTGATCGTGGAGGCGGGGCCGGAGCGGTACTTCGTGCCGCCGTACTGGGGACCGGCGGGCGGCATCGGCGCGTGGCTGGATGTCGCGGATTGGGACGAGCTGGCGGGGCTGATTGAGGAGGCGTGGCGGCTGATCGCGCCAAAGCGGCTGGTCACGGGGGATGCACCGCGAAGGCGCGAGGGTGAGGCGCGAGGCCGCAGCGATCGCGCGTGATGGACAACTGGCGGGACCACCCGGGCTTGGGCCCGGGCTCGGTTGCAGTGCGTGTGCCTGAGCGGCGCGCGGAGTCGGGTGCATGGTGCGCGGCGGAAGCTCAGGGTTGGCTGCGTTCGCAGCGTGATTTGAGGCCTTCGGCCTCGGCATCGACGTTGGCGCGGACCATACGGGCGACGAGCGGATCGAACAGCCAGCCGAGGGGGCCGGCGGCGCGGAGCCAAAGGCGCACGCGCGAGCCCTCGCCGACGGGTTCGATCTCGTGGCCGGCGATGACGCGCAGGCCGGGGCCGGACGGCGACTGCCAGACGAACGAGCGGCCGTGTTCGACGGCGGTCACGGTCCAGCGCGACTCGCCCGGGCGGCCGCGCAGCTGAAGCACCGCGCTCGAGCCGATGCGGAGGGCGCCGTCGTCCTCGCGGCGGACGCGCAGCGTCGAGGGAGTCCACTGTGGCCAGCCTTCGACGTCGCTGAGCACTGACCAGACTGCGGCGGGCGCGGCGTTGATGTCGATGGAGCGGGCGTACATGGCACCTCCTTGCTGACGATCATTGTGGGATCGGCCGTAGCTGGGGTGGCTCAGGCGGCTGGCGGGCGGCTGCTTCCGACGAGTGACGGACATGCGATGTGCGGACTAGCCGGGCTGCGGCCGCACTTCGCTGGCGATCCAGGCCAGATATGCAGCCGCGCCGGCGGCGATGTCGGTGGCGACCACCTCGGGGTTCTCATACGGGTGCATCCCGCGGATGGCTGTTTCGAGCGCTTGCCAGGCGTCGCGCGTCGTCTTGAGGAGGCAGAGCCATTCGTCCGCCTCCTCCTGTGCCCCTTGCCACCAGTAGACGCTATGGATGGGGCCGAGCACCTGGGCGCAGGCCGCGAAACGCTGGGCGACGCAGGCGCGGGCGATCCGCTCGGCGTCTTCCCGCGTCGCGGTGGCGGTCGTCACCTGGAGGTAGGGGCTGCGCCGTGACGGGATGATCGGCATGATCGTGGCTCCGTGGATAGTGTGCGCCGGTGCGGCTTGAGCGAAAGGGGAGGGCGGGTTGGGCGCATGCCGGCCGGCTGGTACAATCGTGCTTGCCCGAGACAGCAGGCGCCCGAGAGGGCTTAATCACAGCCTGCCGAGGCACGATACGCAGATCTGCCCTGCGCCGCACGTCGGCGGGGGTGCGGCGTTCGGCCCTGTCTCATGAGGCAGGGCCTTGTTGTTGCCCTGGACGAAGGGAGGTGGCAGTGCCGACTGCGGAGAAGGAAGCGACGGTCGCCGAGCTGAAGGAGCTGGTGGAGAAGGCGAGCATCGTCATCTCGGCGGAGTACCGCGGGCTGAGCGTGAAGGACATCACGACGTTGCGGCGGACGCTGCGGAACGCTGGCGTCGAGGCTCGCGTCGTGAAGAACCGGCTCTTCAAGCTGGCGGCGGAGCAGGCGGGCGTGGCGGGCGCCGGGGGCGTGGTCGAAGGCCCTTCGATGGTGATCTTCGGCTACGGCGGCGATATCGTCGCGCCGGCGAAGGCGGTGGCTGAGTACCAGCGCACAGCGCGGAATACGTTCGCGGCGCGGAGGGCGTACTTCGACGGGCAGGTGGTCGGCGCGGATGTGATCCAGGACCTGGCGACGCTGCCGTCGCGCGAGGAGCTGATCGGCAAGCTCGCGGGCGCATTCATCCAGCCGGTGCAGACGCTGGCGTTCCTGCTCAACGACACGATCACGGGCTTCGCGCGGCTGATCGATGCGCGGGCATCGCAGCTCGAGGGCGAGACCGCCTGACCATCCATCAAGGAAGCATCGCCCCCGGGGCGGAGGAGGAAGACATGGCCAAGGTTGAGGAAGCGTTCGAGATCATCAAGGGTATGACGATCATCGAGCTGCGCGATCTGAACAAGAAGATCGAGGAGGAGTTCGGCATCACGGCGGCGGCGCCGGCGATGATGATGGCGGCGCCGGGCGCGGCACCGGCGGCCGGCGGCGGCGCGGCGGCGGCGGAAGAGGAGAAGACGGAGTTCAACGTCGTGCTGAAGGATGCCGGCGCGAACAAGATCAACGTGATCAAGGCGGTCCGCGAAGTGACGACGCTGGGCCTGAAGGAAGCGAAGGACCTTGTCGAGAGCGCGCCGGTGAATGTGAAGGAAGGCATCGCGAAGGCGGAGGCCGAGGCGGTCAAGGCGAAGCTCGCCGAGGCGGGCGCGACGGTCGAGCTGGCGTAACGCGCGGCACAGCAGGGCAACCGGCCGGGGGCCGCAAGGTCTGCCGGGCCGGTTGCTATAGTGCGTTTTCGTGGACTGCTACGCGTGCGCGAACCCGGCGATCAACGCCTGCAAGCGCTGCTCGAACAGCTACTGCGAGGACCACGGCAACGCGACGTACTGCGCGAACTGTCTGCGTCCGGCGAGCGCGGTTCCGTCGTCCAACCTGTACTTCGGCGCGTTGCTGCTGATGCTGATCGGCACAGCACTCGCGGTGTATCTGATCATCCGCCCGCCGGGCGAGACGTCTGACGCGGCGTCAGTCGCGGTGGGCCGGGCGACGGCGGCCCCGACCGTCGCGGGCGGCGGATCGGAGCCGACGGCGGCGGCCACGCCGCGTCCGAGCCCGACGGCGAGCGCGCCTTCGCCGACGGTGGCGCCGACCGAGTCGCCGTACATCACGTATGTGGTGCAAGAGGGCGACACGCTGTTCAGCATCGCTGAGAACAACCTGCCACCGGGCGACGACGTGATCGCGTACCTGAACGCGATCGCGAACCTGAACGGGATCGACCCGGACAACCCGAATCTGCAAATCGGCGACGAGATCCAGTTACCGCCGCGCCCCGAGTAGCCATGACCGACCCTGAACGCACCGCTCGGGCCGGCCTGATCCGCGGCATGCTGGGCTATGCGGCGGTGCTGGCCGCAGTGGCGGCCGTCGTGTGGTACCTGCTGACGGCTGAGGGCAGCGGCGTGCGGTACGTCTCGCTGACGATCTTCGGCGGGGTTGCGATCTTGCTGGGCTACCAGGTGTTGCAGTACGTGCTGGATCTGCGCGCAGCGCTGAGCGAGACGGAAGGCGTGGTGCAGAAGAAGTGGAAACGCGCCGACCTGATCATCTTCATGGACAGCTTTTACCTGACGGTGGACCGCAAGATCTTCCGTGTCCCGCCTGAGACCTGGGTGCACATTGATGAGGGGATGTATGTGAAGGTGGTGCATTTCCCGCACACGGCGAGCGTGGTGTCGGTCCACGAACTGCGGCCGCAGGCCGGGCCGGACACCCGGATCTGAGCGCGGCCGGGCGCGGCCGCTGTTACCTCATCAAACGGCGCTGGTAGGATGCGCCCGACTGGAGGTGTTATGCGACGGTACGTGGTGGCTGTGCTGTTGATGGCAGCGTGCGCTTGGTTGATGGGAGCGCGACTGGCGGACGCCGCTCCGCTGACGCCGGAGGCGGGCTTGCCCGCCGTGCTCGCGCAGGAGGGCGTGGACGACAACGACGATACGCGCGTCGAGGTGCAGCTGGTGGTGCTGGGGATCGCCGTGGGGGTGGTCCTTGTCCTGGGCACGGTTCTGTACGTGGTGCGGAAGCGGCTGGGGCTGGTGCCGCCACCGCCTGACCCTGAGACCGTGGGCGGCGGACACCACTGACGCGGCGGGGAAGCCGGCGCGGACCATGATGGTGACGCGCGCGACAGGGGCGCGTCCGCGACGCGGGGCACGGCGTACTGTTGACAGTGGATGGGCACGAACGGACAATGAACCCCGTTCATCAGACGCCGGGGGCGCAATGTCCGCCGTTGGGGGCGGAGTGGAGGTGGGACCGTGGCCACTGAGGATCTGGGGCTTCGTTACTGGACGGGACGCCGGATCTCACGGCGCAAGGTTCTGGCGACGGCAGCGGCGAGCAGCGCCGCGATCGCGGCGATCGGGTTGGTCGGCTGCTCGAGTGACGACGAGAACGGCGGCGGCAACGGCAATGGTTCCACGAACCAGACGCCGACGGTGAACGACGGCTACCAGGATGGGCCCGCGAAGCCGGGCGGCATCCTGCGTGTGCGCCAGAACCCGGCGCTGCCCAGCATGAACCCGTTCGGCCCCGGCATCTTCGCGCTGGCGCAGCAGCTGTTCCTGGGCTTCACAACCTTCGACCACCTCTGGTACACGCCGACGGATACCGGCGTGCGGGAGCTGTTCCTGGCGACGGAAGTCGAGCAACCCGACGAGGTGACGGTCATCGCGACGCTTGGGGACGCGACGTTCCACAACAAGCCGCCGGTGAACGGACGGAAGGTGGACGCGGAGGACGTGGTGCAGAGCGCGCTACGGTTCCGCCGCGAGGCGCCGGTCGGGTATTCGTGGCTTCATGAGATCCTCGAGACGATCGAGGCGGTAGACGAGCGCACGGTGAAGTACGTGCAGAACCGGCCATGGGCATGGTTCTTCACATCTTCGAACGCGGGTTCACCGATCAGCTCATCGATCCTGCCGCGCGAGATCCTCGAAGACACGAACTTCATGAACACCGACGCGATCGGTTCGGGGCACTGGATCCTGCAGAGCCACGAGAACGGCGCGAACATCAAGCTGCGGCGATTCCCGAACTTCCGGACGTTCCAGAACGGGCGCGATATCAGCGGACAGCCGTACCTGAATGGCGTGGATTTCAAGTTCATCTCGGATGACGATGCGGCGCTTGCGGCGTTCAAGGCGGGGGAGCTGGATACCGGAGGATTCCGAAGCCGCAACCAGATGGAAGACGCGATCGCGGAGTTCGGCGACCGGATGGTGACGGGGAGCGACCTCGCGCGCGACTACATCTGCTTCATGATGTATCACAAGCCACCGTTCACGGATCTCCGCGTGCGAAAGGCGCTGAACCTGCTGATCAACCGCGACGAGATGATCGTGGTGCTGGAGGACGGCGACGCGGTGAAGTGCGGCCCGGTGCCGCCGGCGCACAAGCGGTACGCGCTGCCGGAGGACGACCCGGCGATGCAGGAGTACTTCCGGACCGATGTGCAGGAGGCGCGGCAGCTGCTCGAGGCAGCGGGATGGGACTTCGACCAGGAATGGACGATCAAGCACTCGAACCGGCCGGTGGACTCGGACCTGGCGTTGATGCTGCAGAGCCAGTTCGGCGAGGGCGGGGTGAAGATCCGGCTCGAGCAGCAGGACCTGGTGCGCTGGTTCAGCCAGACGTTGAACCAGAGCGATTTCGACATGACGTGCTTCAACCACCTGGCATACGAGGATCCTGATCTGCCGCTGCGCTTCTACATTGGCGAGGGCGAGATCACGAACTTCATGAAGTACAGCGATCCGAAGGTGAACGAGGCGCTGCTTGCGGCCGCTTCGGAACTGGATGAGGAGGCGCGGGTCGAGAAGGTGTATGAGGCGCAACGCGTGGTGATGAGCGAGTACGCGCCGATGTTCAACCTGCTCTCGCGCATCAACTTCGGAGGGCGCTGGGCGTACGTGAAGGGAGCAATCACCGGCCGGGGGTCGTACGGGCTGTTCAACCGCACGACGTGGCTGGACGACGAATCGCGGCGCAGCGAGACGTAGAACCCCGCGGCGAGAGGCGAGATGCTTCGTTACACGCTCCGCAGGCTGCTCTGGCTTCCGGTGATCTTGCTGGTCGTCTCGCTGGTCGCATTCATCATGCTGCGCGGCCTGCCGGGCCAGGATCCGGTGGACGTGATCCTGCTTGGGCCAGGCGCGACGGAAGAGCAGAAGCAGCAGGTGCGCGAACAGCTGGGGCTGGACAAGCCCATCTGGGAGCAGTACCTGATGTGGCTCGGCGACGCGGTGCGGGGCGACTTCGGGCAGAGCTTCGAGACGAACCGCGACATCCGGGATGAATTTTTCGACCGGTTTCCGCTGAGCTTCCAGCTGATGCTGATGAGCGCGGTGATCACGGCGATCGTGGGCATCGCGTTCGGCATACTCTCGGCGCTGTACAGGAACCGTGGGCCGGACTACGGGGTGCGGGCGGTGGCCGTCGTCAGCGCCTCTGTACCATCGTTCTTTCTCCTGACGCTGCTGATCGTGATCCCTTCGTACCTGTGGAACTATTCGATGCCCGTCGGCGGGGATTTCGGGTTGCTCGAGGATCCGTGGCGCAACGTGCGGCTGCTCGGGCCGCCGGCGATCATCCTGGGTGTCGCGGGGGCTGCGGGGCTGATGCGGCTGGTGCGGACGACGATGCTGGAGACGCTGCGCGCGGACTACGTGCGAACGGCGCACGCGAAGGGATTGCCCGGCCACGATGTGGTGCTGGGGCACGCGCTGCGCAATTCGGCGATCCCGATCCTGACAGCGCTGGGCGCGGAGTTCATTTTGCTGTTCGGTGGGTCGATCATCGCGGAGCAGGTGTTGAGCATTCGCGGGGTGGGAGAGTGGTTCTTCACCGCCTCGCTGAAGCGCGATCTGCCGGTGATGCAGTTCCTGGTCGTGTACACGGCGACGCTGGTGGTGCTGGTGAACCTGATCGTGGACCTCTCGTACGCTGTGGCTGACCCGAGGATTCGCTACTCATGACGACGATCGCGCATTCGGGCGTACAGCCGACGTCTGCGGAGAGCTGGGAGCTGCCGCAGGAGAAGCCGTGGCTGGTGCGGATCGCGCGGCCGTGGCTGCGGAATCCGGCGGGTCTGCTGGGGCTTGCGATCGCGCTGCTGTTCTTCGTGCTGGGGGTGTTCGGGCCGATGCTGGCGCCGTACGACCCGAAGGACATTGTGCCCACGGACCGACTGCTGGGACCGTCGATGGAGCACCCGTTCGGGACGAACCGGTTCGGGCATGACATCTTCTCGCGGATCCTGTATGGCGCGCGGCTCTCGTTCATGTTCGGGCTCATGGTGATGATCTTCGGTTTCCTGCCGGGGACGGCGCTGGGGATCTTCAGCGGCTACTTCGGGCGCTGGGCGGATTACGCGATCCAGCGGTCGGGTGAGGCATGGTCGGCGATCCCGCAACTGCCGCTGCTGCTGGCGGTGATCGCGGCGATGGGGCCGGGGTTGACGCCGGTCATCGTGGTGCTGGCGATCTCGGCGATCTTCGGCGGGTCGCGGTTGCTGCGCGCGATCGCGCTGCTGGAGAAGAACAAGGACTACGTGTTTGCGGCGCGATCGCTGGGCGGCGGTGACTGGCACGTGCTGCGGCGGCACATCCTGCCGAACATCATGCCGTACATCCTGATCGGGGCGAGCAGCGTGTTCGCGGTGGCGGTGCTGGCAGAGGCAACGCTGAGCTTCCTGGGACTTGGCGTGGAGCAAGGGACGCCGGGCTGGGGGATCGATCTCTCGGACGGGCGGCAGGACGCGACGGACTATCCGCACCTGGTGATCTTCCCGGGGCTGGCGATCAGCATCACGGTGATGGGGTTCACGCTGCTGGGCGACACGCTGCGCGACATCCTGGACCCGCGGCTGCGCGGAAGCAGCTAACCGCGCATCAGCGGAGGAGCAAGACACCGGGGAGAGCGCATCGCGCGAGCCTTGAGCGTGGGATCCACCGGCGGGCGCCTGTTGCCGTTGGCTGCGGTGAGTCCTTACCATTCGCGCGAAACGGGTCTGTGACGGGAGGCCGCCGTGGCGCAGGATCCAAGTGTGTTGTCGCAGTCATGCGTGCGCTGCGGCGTCCCCAACCTCCGCGGGAGCCAGTTCTGCAACAACTGCCGGCTGTACCTGCGGGACACTACGCTGACGGTCGAGCGCGTCACGTACAACCGCCGATTCTGGGGTTCGAACCTCCTGGAAGGCCTGTTGATGATCGCGACGTTGTTCATCGGCTGGCTGATCTGGTTCTGGTTCACATCGAAGACGGGGCAGTCGCCGGCGAAACGTCTGCTGGATATCTACGTGATCAGGATCGAGGAGGGGCGGAACATCGGCCGGGGCGATGCGTGGGTGCGCGAAGTCGCAGTCAAGATGGTGCTGATCAACTGGATCGCGGGGGCGCTGAGCGGCGGGCTGGTGGGATTGATCGACGCGATCTGGGTGTTGTTCGACAAGGACCGGCAGGCGCTGCACGACAAAATGCTGTCGCAAATCGTGGTGTACGCGCCGGCGGGGTTGCCGGAGGCGATGCGGCACACGTCCCCACACCAGCCCTCTGCCGAGATGCGGACGCTGGCGGCGGACCTGGCGGAGCTGGCCCGGTTGCGCGACGCAGGGATGATCACGGCGCAGGAGTACGAGCAGCGACGGGCGCGGATCGTCGGTGGCGTGGCGGCGCAGAGCGGCGAGATGGACGACACGCCCGGCTGAGCCGACCTGTGATCCGGCGCACGATGCCGGAATGCCCGCGCCGCGGGACGGGCCCGCAGCGGCTGCGAGCGTGATCGCCAGCCGTTACCCTGAGCGCGTGCCGGACGAACGCTTCTATCCGCCAATGAACTTCGCGGCGCTCGAGCCCGAGGAGTGTGACTTCGCGCGGTCACGCGTGGTCGTGCTCCCGGTGCCGTACGACTCGACGGTGAGCGCGCGGGCGGGTGCGCGGGACGGTCCGCGGGCAATCATCGAGGCGTCTGCGGATATGGAGCTGTTCGACGTAGGGACGGGGCTGGAGCCGTGGCGGCACGGCATCCACACGCTGGCGGAGCTGGCTCCGCACACGGGCTCGCCGGAACAGATGGCCGCGCGGATCGAGGCGGTGGTGGGCGAGCTCATTGATGCGGGGAAGTTCGTGGTGACGCTCGGCGGCGAGCACACGGTGGCGGTGGGGGCGGCGCGGGCGCATGCGTCGCGCATGCCCGGGCTGACGGTCCTGGCATTTGACGCGCACGCGGACATGCGGGAGCGCTACCTGGATTCGCCGTTGAACCACGCGTGCACGCTGCGGAGGATCAACGAAGTGGCGCGCGTGACGCAGGTCGGACTGCGCAGTGCTTCCCGTGAGGATTGGGAGTTCATCCGTCGTGAGGGGCTGGCATTCTATTCACCCGCCGAGCTGCGCGAAGCGGGAGCGGCAGCGGTCGCGGCGAAGCTCGGGGAGCGGGTCTACATCACGATCGACATCGACAGCTTCGATCCGGCGGAGATGGCGGCGGTGGGGACGCCCGAACCGGGGGGGCTGCACTGGGACGAGGTCTCGGCGCTGCTGGCCGAGGTGGCGCGGACACGCCGGATCGTGGGGTTTGACATCACGGAGCTGGCGCCGGTCTACGGGCCGCCAGCGTGCGCGCAGCTGGCGGCGAAGCTGGCGTACCGCCTGATGGGCCTGGCGCTGGGGCCGGCGGAGTAGCAATGCCCGATCGGCGTGGACGGAAGCAGCGGCGGCGGGATCGCCGCGATCGGGGGAGCGCGGCGCAAGCGGAACGCGACCCCCAGCAACCGCGGACTCGTGCGATGGCGCGCACGCAGGAGCCGGCGCCACCCCCCGCGGACATGCAGTTGCCTTCACGCGCGGCGCGACTGAGCGGGCTGGCGATCGCGGTGATCACGGGCATCCTGGCGGGCGTGCTGGCGGTGGACGCCGCCGGCGCAGGGACGACGTTTGACGCCGCGGTGCGGTCAGTGGTGGCGGCAGCGTTACTGGCGCTCGCGCTCTTCGTGGCGGCGCTGGTAGCGTTCCCGCGGCAGATCAGGGATTTCCTGCAGCGGCGATACGAGCGGGGCCAGACGAAGGGTCAGCGTTGAGCGATCAGGCCTCGGCGTAGGCGCGCTCGATCGTTGCGATATCGAGTTTGCGCATGGGCAGGAACGCCTGCGCGACGGCGTTGACCTTCTTCGGGTCCGGATCCGCCATCAACTCGTTGAGGCGGCGAGGCGTGACCTGCCAGGAGATGCCAAAGCGGTCCTTCAGCCAGCCGCAGGCGCTTTCCTCGCCGCCATCGGTGAGCTTCGCCCAGAGATCGTCGATCTCCTCCTGCGTGTCGCACTCGATCATTAGCGAGACAGACTCGTTGAACTTGAACTCGGGCCCGCCGTTGAGGGCGACGAAGCGGTGACCGTTGAGCTCGAAGTCGACGGTGAGCACGCTGCCAGCGGGCTTGCCGGAGATCTCGGTGGCCGCCTCGGGATAGTGGACGATCCTTCCGAGGCGGGAGTTCGGGAAGATCGAGGTGTAGAAGCGGGCGGCTTCTTCGGCTTGCGTGTCGAACCAGAGATTGATGATGACGGGGCTGATGGCCATCCGGGATCTCCTCGTAGGGTGCGTGGATCGTATCGCCATAACGGAGCGGCCGGAACAGTGTAGCGGCGAGGCGTTGCACGATGGTGACGAGGGCTGCGCGGAGGATTGCTAAGCTGTCGCACGATGATCACGTCGGCAGCGCAGGAGGCGCTGGAGGGCATCCCGCCGAGACGGCGCCGCTGGCGTGGGCGCGCCCGGCCGGACGTGATCCCCTCCGGCGACTGGCCCGAACTCATCGGACGGGTACTGGCGATGCGCGGCGTGACAGCCGCGGATGCTGCGACGGCGTTCGTGGCAGCACCGGACGCGCGCCCGGATCCCTACGCACTACCGGACCTCGATCGCGCGATCGAGCGGCTGCTGCGTGCGGTGAGCGCACGCGAGACGGTTGCGATCTTCGGGGACTTCGACGTCGACGGGGTGACGGCGGCCGCGCAACTCACGCAGGCGATCGCGGCGCTGGGGGGCGTGCCGCTGGCGTACGTGCCGGACCGTTTCAGCGAGGGCTACGGGCTGAATAGCCCGGCGATCGATCGACTGCGCAACGACGGCGCAACGTTGCTGCTGACGGCCGACTGCGGGACGAGCAGCATCGACGAGATCGCGCACGCGCGGGCGGCCGGCATGGACGTGATCGTGCTGGACCACCATACGGTGCCGGCGGTGTTGCCGGATGCGACGGCGCTGGTGAACCCGAAGCTGCCGGCGGCGCGAGCGGGTGGGATGACGGAGCTGGCCACGGCAGGCCTGGCGTTTCACCTGGCGGCGGCGCTGCACGAGGCTGCGGGCCGGCCGTTCGACGAAGAGGCGTACCTGGACGTGGCGGCGCTGGGCACGGTGTGCGACATGGCGCCGCTGATCGAGGAGAACCGGCGGCTGATGCGCGCCGGACTGCCGGCGCTGGCGCGGACGCGGCGGCCGGGGCTGCGGGCGCTGATGCGGGCGTCCCGGATCGAGCCGGGGGCGGTATCGGCGGAGGATATCGGCTACAAGCTGGGACCGCGGCTGAACGCGGCGGGCCGCATCGCGCACGCGCGACTGGCGCTCGAGTTGCTGATGACCGATGACGAAGAGCGCGGCGAGGAACTGGCGCTGAAGCTGGACGAGTTGAACCGCGAGCGCCAGCAGCGGACGGGGGATGCGGTGGCGCTCGCGGAGCACATGCTGGGTGACGCAGAGCCGCCGCCGCTGGTGATGGTCGGCCATCCGGACTTTTCTTCGGGGATCGTGGGACTGATCGCGGCGAAGCTGGTGACCACGTACGCGCGGCCGGCCGTGGTGTACGAGCAGGGCGCCGAGACCAGTCGCGCGAGCTGCCGCAGCATTGAGGAGTTCCATATCACCGATGCGTTGCGTGCGCACGCGGATCTGTTCGTGCGGTTCGGTGGGCATCGCGCGGCGGCAGGGTTCACGGCTGCGAATAATCGGCTCGACGAGATTCGCGCGCGGCTGACCGCAGCGGCAGAAGCGGAGCTGGCGGGACGCGAACTGCTGCCTGTGCTCGACATCGATTGCAACCTGCCACTGCGCATGCTGCGCGGAGACGAGATCCGCTGGCTGGCGCAGCTGGCGCCGTTCGGCATCGGCAATCCTGCGCCAACGTTCCTCGCGCGCGACGTGCAGGTCGTGGAGGCGCGCTGGATGGGCAACGGCGACCGGCACCGGCGGCTGCGGCTGCGCGATGGCGGGGTGACGTGGACGGCGCTGGCGTTCGACCAGCCTGAAACGCCTGCGGATGAGGGCGCGCGCATCGACATCGTCTACACGGTGGAATGCGGGCAGGGCGAGACGCCGGTGACGCTGCGGATCGAGGATATGCGACCCGCTGCCTGAGGGGCGTCAGGTCAGGGCGACCTCGACGGTGTGCACGGAGCAGTTGGGCACACGACGCCACTCCATCGCATCGATCGGGACGCCGGCGAGGTATGTGAGCGCGCAGTTCACTGGCCCGCCATGCGTGACGAGGATGATGCAGTCGCCGGACGGGTCGGCGCGGAGCAGGTCGAGAAAGCGCGCGACGCGTTCGTACATCTGGCGATTGGTCTCGCCACCGGGGAAACGCTCGTCGTGGCGGAGCCACCAGCCGTCGAAGACGTCGTGGACGTCGGCGTAGAGGCGGCCCTGCAGCTCACCGAAGTGGCGTTCGCGCAGGGCGGGCTCGGGGATGATCTCAAGGCCGAGGCGGCGGGCGATGGGTTCGGCGGTCTGGATGGTCCGGGTGAGGTCGCTGGCGTAAAGCGCGCCGGCGCCGCAGCCAGCGAGCTGCTCGGCCGCTTCGAGCGCCTGCTGACGGCCCTCTTCGTTGAGCGCGACGTGCGCGAGCTGTCCCTGGATGCGCCGCTCGGCGTTCCAGGCCGTTTCGCCGTGGCGGACGAAGTGGAGCACGAGGGTGCGGGTCGCGGTCACGGCGCTGTCGAACCAGACAGCGCCGGCTGCCCTAGGAGATGACTGATTGCCGCATCGAGCTGCGGGTCTCGTGCGTTGGCGATGTCATGCTCGGAGCGGCCAACGAGCAAGTCCGGCTGCACGCCGATGCCGTTGAGCGGGGCGTTCGTGACCGGGCCGAGGTGCTCGTGCGTGGTGACGGCGAGCGACGAACCATCACCGAGCTCGCGCACGTCGGTGTAGCCGACGCAGCCGTTGGTGTTCGTGCCGATGACGTAGGCGATGCCATACTCCTTGAGCGCGGCGGCGAAGATCTCTGAGACGGAACCCGTGCGGTCGTTTGTCAGGAGCACGACGGGCGGGATGGCGGGGAGCAGGTCGCCGGTGGCGCGGATCTCTTCGAGCTTGCCGTTACGGCCGCGGTCACGAACGATGACGCCTTCGCGGACGAAGAGGCTGATGGCCGGCGAGTCGAGACGACCGCCCGGGTTGCCGCGGAGATCGATGATCCAACCGCGCGCCTGCTGGCGATGGAAGTCCTGCAGCGCGCGCTCAAGGTCCTCCTTGACGCCGCCATCGATGAAGTTGCGGATGCGGACGTAGCCGAGGCCACCTTCGAGCATGCGCGATTCGACGGGCATGGGGACGACGCGCGCGCGGGTCATGGTGAGCGCGATTGTGCCTTCCTCTCCGGGGCGGCGGAGAGTGACCGCGACGGTCGTGCCTTCATCGCCGTTGATCAGATCGTAGGCGCCGGCGGGCCCGATGGCGGATGTGTCGACGCCTTCGACGCTGAGGATGCGATCGCCAGTGCGGATGCCGGCGCGATCGGCGGGGCCGCCGGCGATCACCTCGGACACGTACGGGGGCAACCCCTGGACTTCGATGCCGATGCCGACGCTGCCCTTACCGGCGCGGGTTTCGATGAGGGTTTCGCTGGCGACGGGGTTCAGGAAGAAGGTGTGGCAGTCGTTGAGGCTGGCGGCCATATTGCGGATGGCGGCGAAGCGGACCTGCGTCGGATCGTTGAGCGCGTTGGCGAAGGGCACGTAGGACTGCGCGAAGGCGACGAAGGCAGCGGTGCGATCGCCGTCGAAGCGAGGGCGCGGTGGCGGCGTGATGCCCTGGCGCTGCGCTTCCTGCTGGAGGCCGTCCCAGGCGGCGTTCAGGAGCGGGGTGTGCTCGAGTGGGCGGATGTACTCGTCGAGAAGGCGGTCGTAGGCGATCTGGATGAGGCCGATGCCGCCGTCCTGGAGCAGGACCGCGAGGTTCGGGGTTGCGGTCGGGGCGGGCGCGGGCGCGGTGGGCGTAGCGGTGGCGGTGGCTGTGGGCGCCGGAGTCGGTTGGGAGGGCGGATCGGCGGCGCCGCAGGCGGCGAAAAGGGCTGCAAGCGCGGCAAGCAGCGCCGCCACGGCGAGCGGTGCGCGGGCGTGGCGGCGGTGGGCGCGGTCAGTTGCGGTCATGCGGTGGTGCGGCGGCGTGGAATGTGACGGTTGAGTGTAGCAAGCGCGGCATCGGCGGCGGTTCAGGCGTGTCGGGCGCCACGGCGCAGCCAGGCTTCGCGATCGCGAATGTCGCGGTCGTACCAGAGGCGGTTGATCCAGACGTCCGGGCGGGGCGCGGATGGCGATGGTGCTTCGTTCGCGGTGAGACGCTTGACGAAGGCGATGACGGATATGAGGGCGACGCCGATGACGGTTGCCCGAGCATCGCCCGCGATGCCGGCGCCGAGGGGGGCGGCGACGAGCGCGAGCGCGACCCCCTGCGGGGCGGCGCGACGCAGGCGTCCGAAGACGGCGACGAGGACGAACGCAGCGAGCGCGACCCACGAGACGCCGAGCAGCACGCCGAGCGTCACGCCGATGCCCCGCCCGCCGGTGAAGCGCAGCCACGGATTCCAGTCGTTGGCGATCACGGCGGCGCTTCCAGCGGCGACCTGCGCGCCGGGCGAGAGATCGATCGCACGCGCGAGGAGCACGGCGAGCAGTCCCTGCGCGATCTGGGCGATGCCGACGGCGACCCCAAGGACGGGCGACACGCTTTGGATGACGTTCGATGCGCCGGGGTTGCCGCTGCCCCGGTGACGGAGGTCGACGCCTGCGACGCGGGCTGCGAGCCATGCGACGGGCAGGGAGCCGATCGCGTAGGCGGCAAGGATGGCGGCAAGGGTCGTGATCACGGGCGGGCGCGGGTCATCCGGGGAGGGGGGCTTTGTGCCGGGCGGCGAGCGCGATCATTTTCGCGGCGACAGGGAAGGGGATGCGCGCGGAGTTCAGTCCCATGTCGTAGAGGGCCGGCGTGTCGGGTTCGACCTTGAAGTAGTGGCGGTGAAACGCCTGGCGGTTCTGATCGCTCTGGCGAATGCGCTTTTCCGCTTCGCCCTTTGGCACGCCTTCGCGTTCGACGAGCAGTGCGACGCGGTGGTCGAAGGGTGCGGCGACCCAGACATGCAGCGCCTCGGGCATGTCGCGGAGGATGGCCTGGCTGCCGCGACCGAGGATGACGACGTTGCCGCGCGCGGCGATACCGCGAATCACGGACGTGAGTGTGGCGAGGTAGCGCTCGTCGGTGAGCGGGGCGCCGGTCTCGGGCAGCTCGGCGGCCTCGCCGTAGGTGCGCGCGAGCACCATTTCAAGGCTGCCGCCGGCGAGCGGATCGGCGGCGCCGGCGGCAGCACTCCGTTCCATGAGCGTGCGCAGGACGCCGGCCATGCGCTCGCCAATCGATGATTTGCGCTCGTCTCGGCTTTCGACGTCGGCGACGTTGACGCCGAGCTGGCGGGCGGCCTCGACCATGATCTCCTGATCGACGTAGTCGATGCCCAGCTCCTGCGCGACGGCCTGGGCGACCTCGCGAGCGCCGCTGGCAAGGGCGCCGGAGACGGTAATGACGGGCATGCGGCCGCAACCTCCGGTGGCAGTTTCGCCGCAAAGGCGCGGGGGATGCAAAGGGCGACCTGGGCGCTGCCCGGCTCGCGTCAGTCCTCGTTGCGGCGGGAACCGGGCGCGCCGAGGCGGTACGTCGCGGTGCCGATGGCGACGAGGGTGGCGGAGGCGTCGTACACCTGGGCTGAGGCGACGGCGACGGCGCGACCGGCGCGCACCATGCGAGCCTCGGCGATCAAGGCATCGCCCTTGCCGCGTTCGAGGAAATGCACGTGCATATCGATGGTGCCCATGATGCGGTCGGAGTCCGGCGCGCAGCCCGCGGCGATGGCGCTGCCTGCGGCCGAATCGATGAGCGCGGCAATCGCGCCGCCGTGCACGGAGCCGAACGGGTTCATGACGCCGTCGATGAGTTGCATGCGCATGCGCGCCCAGCCGGGTCCGGCGTCCTCGAGGTGAAGGCCGATGTACTGGTTGAGCGACGGACGGCGCTCGAACATCTCGCGCCGGCCCTCGATCCATGCCGGCCAGTCGACGCCGGGAGGCACGCCGGTCACAGGACGGTCTCTCCCTGCACCGGGCGGCCGGCGTTCACGTCATCGAGGAACGATGTGACCGCCTGCGTGAAGGCGTCCGGACGCCACAGGTTGCTGCCGTGGCCGCAGTCGCGCAGGAGCACGAAACGGCGATTGGGAATGCGGTCTGCGATCGCACGGCTCGCGGGCAGCAGGTGGTCCTGCTCGCCGACGAGGACGAGGGTGGGCGCGGCGATCGTGTGGAGACGGCTGAGCGTGCCGCCCCAGGTCTGCATGGCGGAGGCACCGCCGAGATAGCCATCGACGCTCATTTCGCGCATGCGTTCGACGTGGCGTCGGACGGCATCGGGCACCGACGCCGTCGCGGCGCGGCCGGACCACATGGGGCTCTGGCGCATCATGTCGATGACGGCGCTCATCCCCTGGGTGCGGGCGAGCGTACGGAGGGTTTGGCGGACCTGCTCGAAGCGTTCGCGCGCGGCGGGATCGGCGGCCATGGCGCTCATGCCGGGCCCGGTGTCGAGGAGCAGGAGGGAACGCAGACGCTCCGGATGCTGAAGCGCGAACTCCTGGGCGATCATGCCGCCCATTGAGAGGCCGCCGACGTGGGCGGTTTCGACGCCAAGGTGGTCCATGAGGGCGAGCTGGTCGGCGACGTACTCACGGGCGAGGCCGTACGCCGATTCGTCCGGCGGGGCGGTGGTGCGGCCGTGGCCGCGCGTGTCGTAGATGATCAGGCGATGCTTCGCGGCGAGCGCTGGCACCTGCTCGCGCCACATCTCGAGCGAGGCCGTGTAGCCATGGGCGAGCACGAGGGGCGGGCCTTCGCCGTGGACTTCGTAGTTGACCTGGATGCCGTTGAGGCGCGCGACGGGCATGTCGTTCTCCTTGCGTGTTCAGGCTACGCCGTAGCGTTCCTCGAGCGCGCGCAGCTCCGGGACGCCGACGATCCGCTCGAAGTCGTGGAACGGAGTGAGGCGATCGGTCACGCCAGCGGTGGTCTTCTTCGCGTAGAGCTCGGCGTAGACGTCAGCGATGGCGTGGGCGGCGGCGAGGAGCGCGCTGAGCGGGAACACGACCATCTTGTAGCCGAGGTCCTGCAGCTCCTGCCAGGTGAGGAGCGGCGTCTTTCCGCCTTCGATCATGTTGGCGAAGAGGGGGACGTCGGGAATGGCCTGCTTGACGGCGCGGAGGTCGTCGATGCTCTGTGGGGCTTCGATGAAGACGACGTCGGCGCCGGCGTCGCGATACATGCGTCCGCGACGGATCGCCTCATCGAGTCCCAGCGGGGCGCGGGCGTCGGTGCGAGCGATGATGACGAGATCATCGTCGCCGCGGGCGTCGATGGCGGCGCGGAGCTTGGCGGTGTGGTCCTCAGCGGGGATGACGCGCTTGCCTTCGAAGTGTCCGCACTTTTTCGGCCACTCCTGGTCCTCGAGGATGATGCCGGCGGCGCCGGCGGCGACGACTTCGGTGACGGTGCGGCGGACGTTGAGCGGGTTGCCGTAGCCGGTGTCCATATCGGCGACGACAGGCACGTTGACGGCGCGGACGATATGGCGCACGCGGTCCATGGTCTCGGACATGGTCAGGAGGCCGAAGTCGGGCATGCCGAGGACGGAGGCGCTGAAGCCGAAGCCGGTGGTGAACATGGCGTTGAAGCCGGCGCGCTCGGCGAGCCGCGCGGAGAGCGCGTCGTAGGCGCCGGGGAGGACGATGATGTCGGGGCCGGCGAGCATGCGGCGCAGCGTGGTCGATGGGCGTTCGGGCATGGTGGACCTCCCGTGGATGCGCGGGTGCGATCGTACCGCATGGGTTGTGGCGTTGTGAGCGCGGATTGGCTGAGTGGTGGGCTTTGGCTCTGAGTTTCCGGACCGAGGACCGCTGGCGGAGATCACCACAATGCATGATGGACGCGCAGGTCGACGATCTGGAATCCGCACCGATTGGAGGGGCTGTACTCTTGTTGCGGACCTTGTGGAAGGCTTGCTGCTCAGTGCCCGATGCTATCATCCGGCGCCTTGATGTCTCCGGGCCACGAGCAGCGTACGTCGAGGTCAGCGCAGATGGATCCTGAGTGGCGGCGTGTTGCCGCGTACGTGCTGTGCCGCGACGATGGCGGGCGCATCCTGCTCACGCGTTTCACCCAACGCGGGCATCCCGACTCAGGGAAGTGGACGATGCCGGGCGGCGCGATGGAGTGGGGCGAGGATCCCATCGAGACGGCCGGACGGGAGCTGGAGGAAGAGACGGGGCTGCAGGCTGACGTGGGCCGCGTTCTCGGCGTGTTCTCGCGATGGTATGCGGCTCAGGAGTCGGCAAGCGGCAGGGCGGGACACGTGATCGGCATCGTGTACGAGGGGACCAACGTGAGCGGGCTGCTGCGATCGGAGTTTCCGGACGATGCGGCGAACACAACGGACGCGGCAGCGTGGTTCACGCTGGAAGAGGCGCGGGCGCTTCCGCACGTCGGGTTGGTGCGATACTGCCTCGATCTGTGCGAGTGATGCCCGGCGCGCCCGAGCGATGAAGGCGAGCGCGGGCCGCTCGTGGCCCGCGCTCGCATTAGTGTCGTGCTAGAGCGACGACAGCCAGGGGTGGCCGACGGCGTTGATGGCGTCCCGGAGCCATGCGCGCTGTTCTGATGTGAGCAGCGGCCGCAGCGCCTCGAAGTCGACGCGGTCGCGGCGGCGGAGGTCGCGCGCCTTGAAGAAGAGCAGCACCTCGGGCACGACGGCCGGCACACCCCACGGCGACACGGCGATCGCCCGCTCGGCGGGCAGGGTGATGCGAGGCTCGCGCGAGAGCAGCCAATCGGCGCCGTCGCGGTCATCGAGCTGGAGGTCGAGCACGTAGCCGTCGTTGGGCCACATCGCGCCGGATTCGGGCGCTGGCTCGCCGCGATCGATGCGGCAGTGCAGGTGACCCGGGACCTCGAGCGGCCAGCCGTCCCAGACGGCGTTCTTGCCATCGGGCACGTGGGGTTCGTGCGCGACCATCTGCCAGCCGCGCAGGTGCTCGAAGACGAGCCGCTGATCGGGCAGGAAGACGGACACGTCGATATCGCCGTGGTCACGGGTGACGCGGCCGAGCCAGGCATCGACGGCCCAGCCGCCGCAGAGTGCCCACGGTCCGGGGTAGCCGGCCATGGCATCGACGACGGGGGAGATCTCGCCGGGCACGGTTGCGGAAACGGGTTCGGACACAGATGCTCCATTCATTGGGGCGCCGCACGCGTTGGGGGCAGCGGCGCATTGCTGATCGTTCGGGCTGGAGCGCACCCGGTGCGGGCGGCGGATGAAGCGTCAGGCCGCCCGGCGGGAGCGCACGGTCGTCGGTGTGGACATGGCGTGCCTCCTCTATCGAAGTGGTGGGCGCAGTGTCGCCGATTCGGCGCTGGGACCGCAAACCGAGGGACGCGACTGCGGCGGTGTGACCGGATTCACAGCGGGGCGTGCGGCGCGCGGTGGATGATCGCGCTGCAACCTCCTTTGATCCGTGCCCGGGCCGCACCCCCACCCTGCGCCGGCCCGGGCACGGGCGCGTCTGGCGCATGTCGTTGCCCCTGCCGCGCCGCGTCGATAGTTTCCAGCGATGAACTGGCGCGAGCGCTACGCGGACAAACTGACGAGCCCCGAGAACGCCGTCGCGGTGGTGCGGAATGGCGACCGCGTGGTGATTGGCATGCACTACCAGACGCCGCTGGTGCTTTGCCGGGCGTTGGCGGAGCGCGGGCGCGAGCTGCAGGACGTCGAGATCGAGAACAGCATCTCGACGTTCATGTCGTGGTGGGAGGGTGACCAGCCGAACAACTTCAGCGTGCGGTCGTTCTTCCTGCAGGCGCCGGACCGAGCGGCGTACCGGAAGGGGCTGCTGGAGTACGTGATCGCGCCGCCGACGCGGTCGGACCAGAGCTACTGGCTGGACCGCACGCCAGATGTCTTTCTGGTGGCGGTATCGCCGCCCGACGCCGAAGGGTGGTGCAGCTTCGGGATGAGCGTGTGGGGTGCGCCGGAGGTTGCGCGGGAGGCGCGGCACGTGATCGGCGAGGTGAACGAGCGGTTCATCCGCACGGGCGGGGACAATCGGATTCATGTCTCGCGGATCGAGAAGCTGGTGGAGGCGCCGCCGGCGTGGAAGTACCTGCGGCGGCCGGAGCCGAACGACGAGGAGCGCGAGACGGCAGCGGTAATCTGCGCGCTCGTCGGACACGAGATCATCAACGACGGCGACACGCTGCAGTTCGGGACGGGGACGGTCTCGGCGGCGATGTCGGCGTTCATCGGGCATCGCGGGCACCTGGGCGTGCACTCGGAGCTGGTCTTTGGCGGGATCCCGGCGCTGGTGGAGGGCGGCGTGATCGACGGGTCGCGCAAGACGCTGCACCCGGGGAAGGTCGTCGGCGCATCGTTCGGGCCGCTGAGCGAGGACGAGTTCCGGATGGTCGACGGCGACCCGCGTTACGAGCTGTACTGCATGAGCCACACGAACGACATCGCGGTGATCGCGGCGCACGAGAATTTCTGCGCGGTGAACAACGCGCTGATGGTGGACCTGACGGGCCAGATCAACGGCGAGACGATCGGGCCGGAGATCTACAGCGGGACGGGCGGGGCATTTGCGTTCGCGGTGGGTGCGCTGCACGCCAAGGGAGGGCGCTCGGTGACGGTGCTGCCGTCGACCTCGGTGGTAGGCGGCGAGCGGCGGTCGCGGATCGTGTCGATGCTGCCGCAGGGGAGCGCGGTGACGGTGCCGCGCGGGTACGCGGACATGGTGGTGACCGAGCACGGGATCGCGCGGCTGAAGCACCGGACGCTGCGGCAGCGGATCGACGAGCTGATCGGGATCGCGCACCCTGAGTTCCGGGCGGAGCTGCGGGCGGAGGCGCGGCGGTTGTATCCGTAGGTTCCAAGGTCTTCCAGGTTCGAGCGCCGGGGGTCAGGGCCTCCCTCGTCTTCCTAGAGGATTCCTAGGGGATGCCGCGATGGGGGAACTCTCATGCGCTGTGGCGTGTGAGGGAGGCGTGCGGCTGCCGACAATGGGATCGAGATGCCATTGTTCCGCGACCGCAGGAAGGACGAGCAGGCCGCTGTCGAGCAGGCAGAGGCTGAGGCGCCGACGCCGCCGGGGCCGTGGATGCTGATGGAGGGGCCGCTGTTCGCGCCCTGGTACATGCGCTTCCGGCTGCTGCAGGAGATCGAGCGCTCACGGCGGTACGGGAACGCGCTCTCTATCCTGATCGCGGAGCCGCAGCTGATCACGAACGAGCGCCTGAACGAAGAGGGGCTGCTGGCGGCGGCGCAGGCGGCGATCAACTCGGGGCGGGCGACGGACCTGGTGGGGTGGATGGGCGACGGCCAGCGGATCATGATCATCCTTGCGGAGACGGACGCGCCGAGCGGGCGGTTTGCCGTGGCGCGCCTGCGGGATGAGATGTGGCTGATGAGCCGATCCTCGAACGGTTACAAGTGGACGATCACGCTGGTGGATGATCTGGAGCGGATCGCGCAGATCGCGGGCGCGCCGCCGCAGCAGACACGCGGCGGGCAGGGCGAGGCGGATCCGGAAGACGCGCAGGCGGCGTAGCGATCCGGGCTTCGGCCTTTCGGTTCCGGGGGGCTGAGCCATCAGTCCGATACGCGGCGCCTCCACGATGGTGGCCCGCTCGGCGCTCATTGCTTTACGCCGGCGTTCTCTGCAACGTGGCACGGACAGGCTGGGGTGTGAGGCCTGCCGCGCGGGTGCACGTCGACGATCTCTTCGACGAAGAGCGGGCGCTGCGGCTCGGCGTGGAGATACTGGCGCAGGGATGGCTTACCGCGGAGGCGCTGAGTCAACCGGTTGGCAGGCAGGCGCCGGCTGCGCGCAGTGTTGATTGGAGGGATGGCACGTCCACGGACTGCACGGCGGTTTCGGCGCGGAGGGCGTGAGCGGCGGCGATGCCGGCGGCCTCGCCTGTGGCGAAGCAGGGCGGGATCTCCTTTGTGGCGTGGTGGGCGCGGTGGTCGACGCTGATGCAGCGGCCGGCGACGAGCAGGTTGGACGTGTAGCGTGGCAGCAGCGAGCGGTACGGGATGTGGTAGAGCGCGGAGTACCTGGTCCAGTGGCCGGTGGTGGCGATGGTGTCGTCGAACACGCGGTCCATGTCATCGCGCGCGAGCACGTATTCGCCCTGGAGACGGCGTGACTCGGTGACGCCGAGCGTCAGCGCGACGTCGGTGAGGTAGGCGTCCTCGAATCCGGGCACGTCGCGGCGGAGGCGGGCGACCTCCTCCATGACCATGCGGCGGCACTCGACCTCCGCGAAGGTGAGGTCATCGGGGTTGGTGGCGTCGATGCGGCGGGAGATGCGTTCGGCGGCGCCCCAGGGCATGAGCACCTGGCCGGGCATGACGGTCTTGAAGAAGAAGCCGCCGCGGCCCTCGAGCGCGGCGTCGACATCGCGCACGCCGGACATGCGGAACCAGAGCCAGGGATGGATCGGCTCTTTCTCGTGCGCTTCGCCGGCGAAGGTGAAGATGTCGCCGTCGCCTGTGGCATCGATGACGACGCGGGCGGCGATCGCGTCGCGGCCGGCCTTCGAGGTGAAGACGACGTGGGTGATGCGGGTGGAGGGGCGGCTGTGTGGCGTGTCCATCTCGCGAACGGCTGCGCTCGCCCAGCGGTGGTACATGAGGCGCACGCCGGTTTCGGCGACCCAGGTGTTGGCGACGTACTTGAACTCCTCGGGGTCGTAGGCGACGGAGTAGCGGACGCGGTGCGGGCCGCTGCCCCAGACGAGCCCCCAACGGCGGGCGTCCTGGACAAGGCGCTCGTCGTAGCTGCCCCAGGTGTGCCTGGGCGGGTAGTAGCAGGCGCCGCGCGCCTGAAGGCGATCGACGAGCTCCTGGCACTGGCCGGCGATCACCTGGCGGCCGTCGCCATCATCGAGCGTGAGCAGGAGGACGATCAGGCCACCGGAGGCGAGGCCGCCGAGGTAGCCGTAGCGCTCGACGAGGATGACATCAGCGCCCTGGCGGCGGGCGGCGATGGCGGCGGAGATGCCGGCGGCGCCACCTCCGACGACGAGCACGTCGCAGTCAGCGATGACGGGGACGCGTTCTTCAGGGAGGGTGATGTGAGTTGGCATGGTTCTGAGTTCTTCGCAGGGATCGTAGCAGGGAGGATGGGCGGCGGAGCATGGTGAGCGCGTGGAGCGTTGCGCGGCGGGAGGGAGGGGCGCATCATGCGCTCACGGCGCCGCGGGGGAACGCGCGGTGCGGCGTCGGATGAACCCAGTCCCAGGCGAAGGGAGCGTTTGGATGACGAAACGGATCGGGTTGCAGATCGGCTTTGCGGGGAGCCTGACGGAGCGGGAGGAGATCGTGCGGCGGGTGCAGATCGCCGACGACCTGGGCGTGGAGTCGGTGTGGACGGCGGAGGCGTGGGGACGCGATGCGTTCAGCATGCTGACGCAGCTGGCACTGACGACGAAGAAGATCCAGTTGGGGACGGCGATCGTCAACGTGTTCAGCCGGACGCCGGCGGTGCTGGCAATGACATTCGGGACGCTCGATGAGCTTTCGGGCGGGCGGGCGATCATCGGGCTGGGGAGCTCCGGAAAGAACGTGATCGAGCACTGGCACGGCGTGCCGTTCGAGAAGCCGGCGACGCGGCTGCGTGAGTACATCGAGATCATCAACAAGATCATCGCGCGGACACGGCTGACGTATGACGGTGAGATTTTCAAGATGGACCGCGGGTTCATCATGCAGTTCACGACGGTGCGTGACCACATTCCGACGTACATCGCATCGATCACGCCGAAGAGCATGCGGCAGACGGGTGAGATCGCGGACGGCTGGATCCCGATCTACTGGCCGAAGGACAAGATCCAGTCGGGCATCGACACGCTGCTTGAGGGCGCTTCCAGGGTGGGGAAAACGCGGGCCGACCTGACGGTGGCGCCGGCGATCACGATGATCATCACGGAGGGCAAGGATGACGCCGAGCGGCGGATGGCGGCGCGGGCGCCGATCGCGTTCTACGTGGGGCGGATGGGGACGTACTACTACGAGATGTTGCAGCGCCACGGTTTCGAGGAGGAGGTAGCGGCAATCCAGGCGGCATGGGCGAAGCGCGACGCGCAGGGCGCGGCGGCGGCGGTGTCGGACCGGATGCTGGAGCAGACGGCGGTGGTGGGAACGCTGGAGCAGTGCAAGGAAGAGCTGGATGAGCGGCGCGCACTCGGGGTGGACCTGCCGATCCTGCCGATGCCCGGGCGGGACGCGCAGGAGATGGGGCGGATCCTGGAGCACTTGTTGCGGTGAGCCGGGCGGCGGCGGCTCGCAGCTTCGCTGAGGGTGTGCGTTGTCTTGACACTAGATAGGGCCGGTGGTAGCCTCGCGATTGTCACGAGATTCACAAAGTCTGCCCGAAATTGCGCGTGGCGGATGGTCTGGAGCGCCGATGTCCCTGCCGCTGTTGATCAGTTGGTCGGACTTTCCCGGCTACGTTGGCAAGGACTACGAAGAGCTGCTCGCGGTGGTGGTCACGCTGATCTTTTCGATGGGTCTGATGGTGGCGTTCGGCGCCTGGTGGTCACGCTAGCGGGGGGCATCGGAGGAGCGGATGGCGCGCACTGAGCAGCCCAAGGCGCCGGGCTTTGGCGACTGGCTGTACGACCGGCTCTTCCACAACTACATCTGGCGTTCGATCTTCCGTTCGGGGTATCCGAACACGCCACGGAACCAGATGCTGGTCGTGGCGACGAGTGTGTTCCTGCACCTGCACCCGACGCGCATCCACAAGACGCACGTCAAGATCACGCACACGTACTGCCTGGGCGGCCTGAGCTTCTTCATGTTCCTGGGCCTGACGGTGACGGGCGTGATGCTGATGTTCTACTACGTGCCTTCGGTGGATCGCGCATACACGGACGTGCAGTCGCTGGAGACGAACGTCCGCTTCGGGATGCTGATCCGGAACCTGCACCGATGGATGGCGCACGGCATGGTGCTGACGGTGCTGCTGCACATGATGCGCGTCTTCTACATGGGCGCGTACAAGCCGCCGCGTGAGTTCAACTGGGTGGTCGGCGTGATCCTGCTGGTGCTGACGCTGCTGCTGTCGTTCACGGGCTATTTGCTGCCGTGGGACCAGCTGGCGCTGTGGGCGATCAACGTCGGGGCGAACATCGCCGGTTCGGCGCCGAACCTGGGCGGGCCTTCGCGGGCGCTGCTGTTCGGCGGGCAGGAGATCGACGACGCGTCGCTGATCCGCTTCTATACGTTGCATGTGATCGCGTTGCCGTTGCTGGCGGCGATCTTCATGTCGGTGCACTTCTGGCGCATCCGCCGCGACGGCGGCCTGGCCCGGCCGCTGTAGGAGGCTGACGGATGGCGGTCATCACGCAGCGCGCGGGAGTTCGCGAAACGGTCCGCCAGAAGCGAGAGCGCGAGCAGGAGCTGCTCGTCTGGCCGGACCTGGTGTTCGTGGAGTTCATCTGCGCGATGATCTTCACGATCACGTTCGTGGTGCTCTCGGTGCTGTTCAACGCGCCGCTGCTGAACAAGGCGAACCCTGCGATCACGCCGGATCCCTCGAAGGCGCCGTGGTACTTCATGAACCTGCAGGAGCTGCTCCTGCACATGGACAAGGGGCTTGCGGGGGTCATTGTGCCGACGGTGCTGATCGTGGCGCTGATCGCGCTGCCGTACATCGACCGGAAGAACGAGGGGCAGGGGGCCTGGTTCGCGACGCCGAACGCGGTGAAGATCACGATGTTCGCGTTCGCGTGGTCGAGCGTGTGGATCACGTGGCTGATCCTGTGGGACGACAGCGCGCACGTGCGCGTGTACCAGCGGCTGCCGTACCTGTGGGGGGCGGACGCCTCGAAGGTGGAGAACCAGCTGCAGTGGCCGTCCGACCGAGAGGAGCGCTGGTACGACGGGTTCTTCGCCGAAGGTGCGATCACGGCGGTCTCAGACTTTGTGTTCCTGAAGAACCGCCTGGCGGTACGCGACGAGTGGTCGTGGAGCATGCCGGTGCCGTGGCAGGCGCGCGGCGGCGACGGATCGCTTGACTGGCCGCAGGACTTCCGGCGGATCCCGGTGCCGCTCAACGGCACCTGGCTGTGGGAGTTCGAGGACCCGGTGGAGTCGTGGATGCCGGGGTGGGTGCGTACGTTCTACTGGTATGACGTGTACATGGATCTGCCGGCGATCACCGCGGAGTGGATCATGCCGATCGTGGCGATGACGCTGCTGCCGGCGTTGATGGTGCTGATCCTGTTCAGGCTGGGCTGGGCGAGCACCACGCGTGATGCGATGATCGCGCTGTTCACAGGCTTCATCCTGGTGTACGCGGCGCTGACGATCGTCGGCGTGGCGTTCCGGGGCCAGGGGCAGAACCTGGTGCCGCCAACGCACGTACCGAACCTGGAGCACAACCCGGCGATCTACCACGCGCCGGCGGATGGGCACTACGAGTTGATCGAGCAGGGGACGCCGGGGCGGATGCATGGCTGACGAAGAAACGACACCAAAGCCCGCGTCCAAGGAAGAGAAGGCGCCTGCGCGGCTGGCGACGGAGCTCTCGACCAGCGGCGGTCATGCCGTCGTGGTGGCGACGCCGGCAGTGCCGCCACCTGCGACAGCGCTTCCCGGCGTTTCCCGGCGGCGGCTGGTGGTGATCGGCTGGTGGACGGGGCTGCTGGCGCTGCTGGCGGCGATCGCCGGCTCATTGTTGAACTTCATGTGGAACCGCACCGCGCAGAGCCTGAGCGGCACCTTCGTGCTGGATGTGAACGCGAACGAGATCGCCGAGGGTGAGAAGCGGGACGTCGTGGTGCTGGTGCCCAACAAGCAGAACCCGCTGCGCGCGCTGGAGGCGAAGATCTACATCGCGCGGCTCAGCGAGACACAGGCGGAGCGGAATCCCGGCGCGGAGGGCAAGGCTGGCGCGTACCTGGCGCTCTCTCGCAAGTGCCCGCACCTGGGCTGCACCGTGCCGTACGAGGAGGCGTTCACCTACACTGACCCGCTCGACGGGCAGACGATCACCGGGTGGTTCCGGTGTCCGTGCCACGGGTCGACCTACAGCGATACAGGACGCCGGGTCTTCGGGCCGGCGCCGCGTTCGATGGACCTGTACCAACTGACGATCGCCGAGGATGGCACAATGACGGTGAACCTGGACGCACAGATCACCGGTTCGGCCGATAACGGGCAGTTCGCCGTCCGTCCGGGCGAGGAACCCGTATAGATGAACACCTCCAAGCAGATCAACATCATGATCCTGGTGGTGTTCCTGGCGATCTTCGCGACCGCCGCGTACACGCTGTGGGACCCTGACCGGGCGAGCGAAGCCGAGGACCGGCAGCTTTCGAGCCTGGTCGAGCGCGGGGCGTACCTGTTCTCGCAGAACTGTGCTTCGTGCCACGGCGACGCCGGCGAAGGCGGAGCGGCTGCGAACCGGCTGCGCGCGGCGCCCGCGCTCACGACATGGGGCAAATACACAGGGGACGATTACGACGAGCAGGCCTTCGCGACGGACTACCGGCTGATCTACTACACGATTGTCTGCGGGCGGGTGGGGAAGGTGATGCCGGTCTGGGGGCAATCGCAGGGCGGCACGCTGAACGAGGAGCAGATCAGGCAGCTGACGACGCTGATCCTGCGCGGCGGCGAAGAGGGCTGGGCGGAGTCGCGCCACTTCGCGTTCCGCGGCGTGCCGGCGTTTCACGTGACGGGCTACGACCGCAACGAGTTAGAGCTGGCCGAGCCCCTTGATGAGACATCGACCACGCTGGTGCTGAACCGGACGACGGGTGAGCCGCCGGCGCCCGGGGAGACGCCGCCGCAGATCGTCAACCCGAATGAGCGCCTGCAGATCGGCGGCGAGGAGGGGGAGGGCGATGTTGAGATCATGCTCGTGCTCGAGGTCGACACGGAGACGAATACGGTGACCGTCGAGCGCGGCGTGGGAACGACCGATCCGCTGGCGCACGAGGCGGGCGTGGAGGTGTTCCAGCCGATCGTGCCGCCGGAGGAGCCGCCGACCGTGCAGCGATCGTGCGGTCAGATCGCGGGCGCGGCGGGGCCAACGCCGACGCCGCCGCCGGCGACGGACGCGCTCACAATCATCGCGGAGGGGATCGCGTGGAACACGCCGTTCCTGACGGCCTTTGCCGATGTGCCGTTGACGATCACGGTCGAGAACCGCGATGAGGGCGTGCTGCACAACTGGCACCTGACTGAGGGCGCGGAGCCGGGCGGGGACGAGATTCCGAACGGAGACGAGGACCAGACGGCGACGCCGCTCGAGGCCGGGGTTTCGACGCAGACGCTGGAATTCGGACCGCTGGCGGCCGGGCAGTATTACTACATCTGCGACGTGCACCCGGCGATGGAGGGTGTGCTGACGGTTGTGGCGCAGGGTGCGGGTGCAGGCGACGGCGGATCGAGCGAAGCAGCGGGCACGCCCGTGGCGGGTGGTACGGCGACGCCGACACCCTGATCTTGACCGGCCTCGCGGCCGATCCTAGACTCACGATCGCAGGACGCGTTCGGTACGGGCGCGTCTTCGCGCATAGGGACACGACAACCGCGGGAGGTCATCGATGCCTGCACAGGTCGGCAAGCGGTACATCGCGAAGAGCGGCGCCGAGCTGATTGTCACGAAGGGTGGCGACGGCGATCTGCAGGACGGCGACACGCCGCTGAATCTGAAGGAAGACGGTCCGCCTGCGGAGGGCACGGGGACGGGCGAGGTGGCGCTGGGCAAGCGCTATGCGTCGGCCGACGGGTCGATCGAAGTGCTGTGCATCAAGCCGGGCAAGGTGGATCTTCGCTACAACGGCGCGCCGATGGAGCTGATGCAGCCGAAGGTGCTGCCTTCGGCGGATTAGGGACGCCAGACGAGCATTCGTCGCTGGAGCGGGCGATACGCCCGCTCTTTCGCTTTTTCATTCCGGGGCGCGGAAATGCTGCGAGCCTCGCAGGGGGTCGGCGCTACCGGCTCCTGGCGGGAGGTGAGCCCGGGGCAGCCCGGTTGCCGGGGATGCGGGCGCGTTGCAACTTCGCTGGACCGCGGGCAGCGAAGCGGCGCCGTTGCTACGGACCGAAGACCTCCGGGAAGAGCAGCTTGCTGAGCTCATCGACGGCGAGGGTGGCACGAGGGCCCGGGGCATCGAGGTAGATCGCGCGGTCAAGGGCGTGGACGCGGCCCTGGACGGTGTGGAGGATCAGCCAGTCCGGATCTGTGGTCACGAAGTCGACGATGGCTTCGCCGTCTTCAGGCGTGGCGCCGATGACGAGGATGACGTTCGGAAGATTGGACCAGAAGTACTCCACCGGCACGCGCGCGAATCCGGGCGGCGAGCCTTCGGGAGGCTGGCCCGAGGCGACGTTGTGCGCGGAGAGCAGGCGGAGCAGATCGCCGATGTACGTGGCATCGGTCGAGGCAAGCAGATCATCGGGTGTGCCGTACAGCGCGAGCACGGCCGGCTGGTAGCCGGGCAGGCGGGTGGTGACGACGGTGAGCGTGTTGAGGGTGCGGGCGGCGCCTTCTGTGGCCTCGGCGCGCTTGTCGATGGCATGGCCGATGACCTCCCAGGCCGTGAGGACTTCGGCGAAGGAGCGGGCGCCGGCGAAGACGACGGGTACGTCGGTCGCTTCGAGCTGTTCGCTGAGGGCGACCTGCGTGACGCTGTCGGCGATGATGATGTCGGGGTTCTGCTGGATGACGCGTTCGAGGTCCGGAGATGAGGCGGGGCCGATGTCGGCGGCGGCCAGCGCTTCGGGCGGGTAGTCCGTCTCCGAGGAGCGGGTGACGGTCGAGGCGCCGAGCGCATAGACGAATTCGACCGTCGTGGGGCTGAGCGCGGCGATGCGTTCGGGTCGCTCAGCGATGCGGACGCTGCGGCCGAGCATGTCGGTGATGGTGGTCGGGTAGGTGACCGGGTCGGGCGTGGGGATGAACGTGCCTTCGGCGCCCGGCGTGGTGGGCGGGCCCTCGTCGTCGCCGTCTCCGCCGCCGTCGCAGGCGGCGACGGCAACAGCCATGGCGACGGCGATGAGCAGCGCGCAAAGGCGCCGGACGTTGCGCATCTGGTCCCTCCAACCGGTGCGAGCGTACCGACTGCGGGGCGTGAGAGGTAGCCTCGCTGCGCCGTCTGTCTCCATTGCCCATAGAACAGATGCAGCCCTGCGATGGGGCTGCCGGGGGCGCGTCATCGTGCGGGGAATAGGTGCTTATCGCTGGGTGCGGTGTCGATGTGATGATGCGGGTGTTCGTCGCCGGCCTGCGACCGGGCTACGTTCGATGCAGGGGGACGGCTGATTGACAGGGGTGTTATGGCGCCGATATACTCCCGCGCGATACGGAAGGCGTGGAAGCGCAGCAGTAGATCGCGCGGAGCCTCAGCGAGCCGGCGGGTGGTGCGAGCCGGTGGCGGAGCGGGATCGAACTCGGCGTGGAGCCGTCGGGGTGAACCCTGAGCGGGATAGCCCTGACCGGGTAGCGGCCGTTATACCGCCCGGAGCGGCCCCGTTGCGGCGGGGCAAGAAGGGTGGCACCGCTCGCCAGAGGCGAGTCCCTTTGGGGACGCGCCTTTTTTGTTAGCCTGCGGTCGCCGAACCTGAAGGCAGGCGCGGAATCGCGCCGAATGCGCTCACTGCCCCAGGGCAAGGAGCGGGGGATAAGGACTGTGAAGGCCGCGTCCCACATGGAGGTTTCTTCGGCCATGGCGGCGTTCGCCATCGAGCGCGCGCGCCCTGGCCGCGTTGTAACCCGGTCACCGCTTCCGGCGTCGGACGAGTTCTCGCTGCTCGCGCCGTTGCCGGGCTCCGCCCTGCTCGAGGGGCGGCTTCGCTAGTCCCCGTCGCACAGCGTAGCGGCCGGGGCGGCACCCCAGACCAGACGCCAACGTTCGGTCCGCACCTCGCGGACGCTGGATGAGGAGTAACGACATGACGAAGATGAAGGGCGCCGACATCATCATGGAATGCCTTCGGAAAGAAGGGGTCGAGGTGATTTTCGGCTATCCGGGCGGGGCAAACCTGCCGATGTACGACGCGCTGAAGGGTTACCCGGACATCCGCCATGTGCTGGTGCGGCATGAGCAGGCGGCGGCGCACGCGGCAGACGCTTATGCGCGCGTGACGGGCAAGGCCGGGGTCTGCTGGGCGACCTCGGGGCCGGGGGCCACGAACCTGGTCACGGGCATCGCGAACGCGTGGATGGACTCGGTGCCGCTGGTGTGCATCACGGGCCAGGTGGTGACGTGGCTGCTGGGACGCGACGGGTTCCAGGAAGCGGACATCACCGGGATCACGATCCCGATCACGAAACACAACCGGCTTGTGCTGGATGTCGAGGAGATCGCGCCGGCGATCCGCGAGGCGTTCCACATCGCGACGACGGGCCGCCCGGGGCCGGTGCTGGTGGACATTCCTCGGGACGTGCAGCAACAGATGTGCGAGTTCGACTATCCGGACGTGGTTGATCTGCCGGGCTACCAGCCGGTGACGCAGGGCCACGCGCAGCAGATCAAGCGGGCCGCGCAACTGATCGCCGAGTCGGAGAAGCCGCTGATCCTCGCCGGGCACGGCGTGGTGATCGCGCGGGCGGCGGACGAACTGCGCGACCTGGCGGAACGGGCCGAGATTCCGGTGATCACGACGCTGCTGGGGCTGGGCGGCTTCCCGGGCACGCACGAGTTGTTCATGGGCATGCCGGGGATGCACGGCATGTACTGGAACAACATGGCGATCCAGGAGGCGGACCTGCTGATCGGCATCGGGATGCGGTTCGACGATCGCGTGACGGGATCGTTGAAGGACTTCGCGCCGAACGCGAAGATCATTCACATTGACATCGATCCCGCGGAGATCGCGAAGAATGTGAAGACGGCGGTGCCGATCGTTGGGGATGTGAAGCACGTGCTCCAGGCGCTGGTGCCGCACGTGCAGCCGGCGCGGCATGACGCCTGGCGGGCGTGGCTCAAGGAGATGCGCGACGAGCACCCCTCGATCGGTATCCCGGAGACGGACAAGCTGCTGCCGCAGTATGTGATCAAGAAGATCTACGAGCTGTCCGGGCCGCGAGCGTGGTACACGACGGGCGTCGGTCAGCACCAGATGTGGGCGGCGCAGTTCTTCTGGAGCGATCACCCGTACTCGTTCGTGACGTCGGGCGGGCTGGGGACGATGGGATTCGAGGTGCCCGCGGCGATCGGCGTGCAGTTCGCGCGCCCGAAGGACCTGGTGTGGTCGTTCTGCGGGGACGGCGGCTTCCAGATGACGATGGAGGAGCTGGCGCTCTGCACGGAGTACGAGTTGCCCATCAAGTTCGCGATCATCAACAACGGGTTCCTTGGGATGGTGCGCCAGTGGCAGGACACGTTCTACAACGGGAACCGCGAGCAGGTGCGGATGTTCCAGCCGGACTTCGTGAAGATCGCTGAGGCGATGGGGATTACGGGGCTGCGGGTGAGCGACAAGGCGCTCGTGCCTTCGACCATCGAGGCGGCGCTGAACCACCCGGGGCCGGTGGTGATCGAGTTCATCGTGGAGGAGGCGGAGGACTGCTACCCGATGATGCCGCCGGGCGTGAGCCTCTCGCAGACGATTGATGCACCAAAGGTCGAGGAGCGCACGAAGGAGCTGGCGCGATGAGCAAACGACTGCACACGATCGTCGCGCTGGTGCAGGACCGGCCCGGCGTGTTGAACAAGATCGCCAGCAAGTGGCGCCAGCGGGCATTCAACATCGAGAGCCTGACGGTGGGGCACAGCGAGATCCCGGGGCTTTCGCGGATGACGTTCACGGTGGACGGGGCGGCGCACGACATCGAGCAGGTGACGAAGCAGCTCTACAAGGTGATCGAGGTCGTGAAGATCTCGGACGTGACCTCGGAGCCGGCGGTGGCGCGGGAGCTGGCGCTGATCAAGGTGTCGGCGAATGACAAGAACCGGAGCGCGATCATCGAGATCGTGCACCTGTTCCGCGCGAGCGTGGTGGACGTGGCGTCGGACGCGCTGGTGATCGAGGCGACGGGCACGGAGGACAAGATCGACGCGATCGTGGCGATGCTGAAGCCGTACGGGCTGAAGGAGCTGGTGCGGACGGGGCGGGTGGCGATGACGCGGGGGAGCTCGAGCACCGTGGTGCCGCCGAGTTCGGACGACGGGGCGCGGCACCACCGTTCGGCAGGAGAGGGGAAGCCGCGGGTGGGCACGCTCATCTGAGACGGACTGTCAATCAACCAGGGGACGCACAAGCGGGTGGTGGGGCGCCGCCCAGGCACGAAAGCAGGGTTTGAATTGCCGCAGATGTACTACGACAAGGACGCCGACCTGGGGTTGCTGAAGGGCAAGACGGTTGGCGTCATCGGCTTCGGGAGCCAGGGTCACGCACACGCGCTGAACATGAAGGACAGCGGCGTGGACGTGGTGGTGGGGCTGTATCCGGGGTCGGCGTCCTGGAAGAAGGCCGAGGAGTCCGGCTTGCGGGTGGGCACGGTGCGTGAGGTGGCGGAGCAGGCGGACCTGATCATGATGACGGTGCCCGATCAGGTCGCGCGCGAGGTCTACAACCAGCACATCGCTGACGCATTGAAGCCGGGCAACATGGTGCTCTGGGCACACGGGTTCAACGTGCATTACGGGCAGGTGCAGGCGCCGGACGACGTGGACGTGACGATGGTGGCGCCGAAAGGTCCGGGGCACCTGGTGCGGAGCGTCTTCGTGGCGGGCGGCGGCGTGCCGGCGCTGATCGCGATCCACCAGAACGCGACGGAGAACGCCAGGCAGGTCGCGCTGGCGTACGCGAAGGCGATCGGGGCGACGCGCGGCGGGGTGCTCGAGACGACGTTCAAGGAGGAGACGGAAACGGATCTGTTCGGGGAGCAGTCGGTGCTCTGCGGCGGCGTGACTTCGTTGATCAAGAACGCGTTCGAGACGCTGGTTGAGGCGGGGTATCAGCCGGAGCTGGCGTACTTCGAATGCATGCACGAACTGAAGCTAATCTGTGACCTGCTGTACGAAGGCGGCATGGAGTACATGCGCTATTCGATCAGCGACACGGCGGAGTACGGCGACTACACTCGCGGTCCGCGCGTGGTGGACGAGCGCGTGAAGGAGTCGATGAAGCAGGTGCTGCGAGAGATCCAGGACGGGACGTTTGCGCGCGAATGGATCCTGGAAAACCAGGCTGGCCGGCCGAGCTTCAACGCGCTGCGGAGGCTGAACGCCGCGCACCCGATCGAGGAGGTGGGCGCCGAGCTGCGGGGGATGATGTCGTGGTTGAAGAAGAGCCGCGGGTGAGCAGATGACGACGCGTTCGCTGTTGCAGACGCACCTCACACTTCGCCGGCCCTCGATCGCCTGAGCGCGGTCGGAGGGCCAGCCGGATGCCGCGCGGGAGCACCCGCGCGAAGGCGAGAGTGCGCGTGCGCCGTGGGCGCGCGCGAGTGAGGAGGCACAGGCGATGGAGAAGATCACCATATTCGACACGACGCTGCGGGACGGGGAGCAGTCCCCCGGGGTAGCGTTGACCGCCGACGACAAGCTGGAGATCGCGCAACAGCTCGCGAGGCTGGGCGTCGACGTCATCGAGGCGGGGTTTCCGAAGACGTCGCCGGGTGATTTCGCCGCGGTTGAACGGATTGCGCGCGAGGTGCGGACGGCGCAGATCGCGGGGCTGGCGCACGCCAACCCCGACGCGGTCGATGACTGCTGGGGCGCGCTGAAGGGCGCGGAGGCGCCGCGGATCCATGTGTTCCTGAGCAGTTCGGACATTCACATCGCGCACCAGCTCCAGAAGGACAAGGAGAGCGTGCTGGAGATGGCGCGCGCGATGGTGGCGCGCGCGAAGGGCTATTGCAGCGACGTCGAGTTCAGCCCGATGGATGCGACGCGCAGCGACCGGGAGTACGTGTACTGGATGCTCGAGCAGTGCATCGCAGCGGGCGCGACAACGGTGAACATTCCGGACACTGTCGGGTATACCGTGCCAGAGGAGTTTGGCGAGTTCATCCGCGACATCATGAACAAGGTGCCGAATATCGACAAAGCCCGGATCTCGGTGCACTGTCACAACGACCTGGGGCTGGCGGTCGCCAATTCGCTGGCGGCGGTGCGCGCGGGCGCCCGGCAAGTGGAAACGTGCATCAATGGCATCGGCGAGCGCGCGGGCAACGCGGCGCTTGAAGAAGTCGTGATGGCACTGAAGACGCGCAAGGATTTCTTCGGGTTCGAGACGAACATCAACACGCGCGAGATCTACCGGACGAGCCGGCTGGTGTCCGATTTGACGGGCATGGTCGTACAGCCGAACAAGGCGATCGTGGGGGCGAACGCGTTCCGGCACCAGTCGGGGATTCACCAGGACGGCGTGCTGAAGCTGCGCGAGACGTACGAGATCATCGACGCGCGCGAAGTTGGGGTGACGACGGGCACGGAGATCGTGTTAGGCAAGGTGTCGGGACGGCATGGGTTCAAGTCGCGGCTCGAGCAACTGGGCTACAACCTGACCGAAGAGGAGCTGTCACGCGCGTTCATGGCCTTCAAGGAACTGGCGGACAAGAAGGCCGAGATCGACGATCGCGACCTGGAAGCGATCGTCGCGGACAAGCTGCGCACGACCGTGGAGGTCTACCGGCTCGACCTCGTGCAGGTCACGGCCGGGGATCACGCTCAGCCAACGGCCACGGTGCGGCTGGTCGGCCCGGACGGGACGATCAGAACCGATGCAGCCATCGGCACGGGTCCGGTCGATGCCGTGTACCGGGCGATCAACCGGATCATCGACGTGCCGAACGAGCTGACCGAATTCCACGTGAAGAGCGTTACCGAGGGGATCGATGCCCAGGGCGAAGTGACGATCCGCGTGGCATCGGGCGGGAAGAGCTACATTGGCCGTGGGGCTGACACCGACATCATCGTCGCCTCGGCGAAGGCGTACATGAACGCCCTCAACCGGATGCTCTCCGTGGAGCGCCGGGAGGACCGTGAGGTGAGGGCCAACCCATAGCGGCACAGCCAAGAGAGGCAGTCGGAGTCCTATCCGCGCCTGATCGCTCTGTCATGTCGGCTGCTACATTCATATTGACGACTTTGTGGAGAATGCGTACATGCCACGGACGCTGAGCGAGAAGATTTGGGATGCGCACCTGGTGCGGCGGGAGGACGGCACGCCGGACCTGCTGTACATCGATCTGCACCTGGTGCACGAGGTGACGTCGCCGCAGGCGTTCGAGGGACTGCGGCTGGCCGGCCGGCGCGTGCGGCGGCCGGATCTGACGCTGGCCACGGTCGATCACAACGTGCCGACGGCCAATCGCGACGGCACCTGGCCGGACCCGCTCTCGGTGCAGCAGGTCGAGGCGCTGCGCCGGAACGCCGAGGAGTTCGGGGTGCCGCTGTACGGGGTGGATGATCGCCGGCAGGGCATCGTGCACATCATCGGGCCGGAGCAGGGGCTGACGCAGCCGGGCATGACGATCGTGTGCGGGGATAGCCACACCTCGACGCACGGCGCGTTCGGCGCGCTGGCGTTCGGCATCGGCACGAGCGAAGTCGAGCACGTGCTGGCGACGCAGACACTGCCGCAGGCGCGTCCGAAGACGATGTCGGTCGAGGTCAACGGCGAACTGGCCGACGGCGTGACGGCGAAGGATGTGATCCTGGCGATCATCCGCACGATCGGGGTATCCGGCGGCATCGGGCATGTCATCGAGTATCGCGGCGACACGATCCGGCGGCTATCGATGGAAGGCCGGATGACGATCTGCAACATGTCGATCGAGGGCGGCGCGCGGGCCGGCCTGATCGCGCCGGACGAGACGACGTTCGCCTACATGGAGGGCCGGCCGCACGCGCCGAAGGGGGCCGACTGGGAGCGGGCGCTGGACTACTGGCGTTCGCTGCCGACCGACGAAGACGCGATGTTCGACAAGGACGTGCGGCTGGATGCAGCGGAGATTGAGCCGTGCGTGACGTGGGGGACGACACCCGCGCAGAGCGTGCCGGTGACGGGCCGCGTGCCGGATCCGGCGTCATTCGACGATGAGCGGGCGCGCGAGCTGGCGATGCGATCGTTGAAGTACATGGACCTGCGGCCGGGCACGGCGATCCAGGAGATCGCAATCGACCGGGTGTTCCTGGGGTCGTGCACAAACGGGCGGATCGAAGACCTGCGCGCCGCGGCGGCGGTCGTGCGGGGGCACAAGGTGGCGAAGAGCGTGCGGGCGATGGTCGTGCCGGGTTCGGGGCTGGTGAAGGCGCAGGCGGAGCAGGAAGGGCTTGACCGCGTGTTCATCGACGCGGGGTTCGAGTGGCGGGACGCCGGCTGCTCGATGTGCCTGGGAATGAACCCGGACGTGCTGATGCCCGGAGAGCGGTGCGCTTCGACATCGAACCGGAACTTTGAGGGGCGGCAGGGGCCGGGCGGGCGGACGCACCTGGTGAGCCCGCAGATGGCGGCGGCGGCCGCGATCGCAGGGCACTTCGTCGACATCCGTCAGTGGAGCAGGAACTGATGCAGGCGTTCACGCGCGTTGAAGGGAAGATTCTGCCGTTGAACCGGGCGGACGTGGACACGGACCAGATCATCCCGGCGCAGTACATGAAGCGGATCGAGCGGACGGGCTACGGGCCGTTCGCGTTCGCGGCGTGGCGGAAGGACCCGGATTTCGTGCTGAACGACCGGCGGTACGAGGGTGCGCCGATCCTGGTGACCGGGCCAAACTTCGGATGCGGCTCGTCGCGGGAGCATGCGCCGTGGGCGCTGGAGGGGCTGGGAATCCGCGCGATCATCGCGCCCTCGTTCGCGGACATTTTCCGGAACAACTGCGCGAAGGTGGGGATCCTGACGGTGGTGTTGCCGCAGGAGGACATCGACAAGCTGATCGCTCGGGCCGAGGACGCGCCGGGGTATGGCGCGGTGGTGGACCTCGAGGAGCAGACTGTGACGTTCGGGGGCGAGGTCCGGCGGTTTGAGATCGACCCGTTCGTGAAACATTGCCTGCTGCATGGACTCGACGACATCAGCCTGACGTTGCGGCACGAAGATGCGATCGCGGCGTTCGAACGAGGACGGCCGGCGTTTGCGCCGGTGACGGCGCCGGAGTCCTGATCCGAGCGTGACCACTACGGAGTGCTGTAGAGGCGGGCGGTGCCCGGCGGGTTCTTTCTGCTCGCGGTGGCGAGCTTGACGACCGGGGTGAAGCCGCCCGCGGGCCGGTGCGGCGTACCGCCGCCGTCGCTCGATACCTCGCGCAGCGTGATCCGGGGCGCAGGCGAATAGAGGTTCGCGCTCGTTTACCGTTCGATGGGCGGGATCGGGCGGGGTGGCTGGCCGATGGGTGCCGTTTGGCCGATCCGACGGCAAGGCGCGCGTGCCGTATCGTGGTATCGAAGGGGAACAGTCAGACCGGCCCGCGGCAGGGCCAGAGGAAGGGGGTCTCACATGACCGGGTTTCAAAGGTTCCTGAGGTTGGCACGGCACTGGGTATGGATCCTGCCAATCGTTGTCGGGACCGGCTTTATCGCCGGTGGAGCGTACATGATGATCGAGGGCCGAAACGCCCACGACGATGTGCGGGACAGCGTGGTACAGGAGGGGATCACCGTGTCAGACGACGCCGACGAGTTCGCCGGCGAGACGGTCGACACGGCGGCGAAGGCACAAGCGCAAGCTGACGTGATCCTTCAGCACACGCTGGCGGCCACTGGCGGCTACCTGTACGCGCAGATGGGGCAGTTCCTGCTGCCGGAAGGCACGTACATGCTGCCGTTCGGCACGTACATGACGGAGGACGGGGAGACGACGACCGACGTGGCGCTGGCCGCGAAGGACGCTGACGGGAATCCCATCAACACGACGACGGACGTGGCACTGGCCGCGACGAACGCGAACGACCAGCCGATCCGCGCCTGGACGAGCGATCGGGAAGCGGCGGCGAAGGACGCGAACGGACAGCCAGTGCCCAACCCGCTCCGCACGACCGCGCAGACGTCGGCGTTCCTGCGGACGAGCCTGGGCGTGGCGGTGATGGGGTTCAAGGTCTCCGACCTGGTGGTGGCGATGGGTGCGTTCCTGGCCCTGGTGGGCGTGCTGAGCGTGCTGATCATGGCGCCGGTGACCTACTGGGCAAGCGTGGTAGCGGACGAGCACGAAACGCGCCGCGTGCGAGAAGAGGCGGGGAAGGCGATCAACGCGCCACAAACGACGTAGAACACTTGCCCCCCTTCAGATGCCGTGGAGGCCGCCCAGCGGGCGGCCTTCATGGCGTCCTGATGATCCACGCGGCGGACCGCAAGGGGTGCGAAGGGCCTGGGCAGCAGTCCAGCGTGAAGGCGGGTCGACGTCTCAGCGTTGGAGGTGGCGGACGGCAGGTGAGGACACCGTCCGTACCCGTGGTGCGCCAGCAGGCACTTCGCCGTGATGATCGGCGAACCGGGAACTGGCCGACGACATGGCCGCATCAGCGGGGAAGGAGTCCATTGGCCGTCGACGCTACCCCGCTCGGGACGATGGGCTCAGGCGGAGGAATCCCAGGATTTCAGCGTCGCGGTGATCTCGACGCGCTCGTCGCCGCGTTGGACGCTGAGCGTGACTTGGTCGCCGACCTCGCGGGAGTCGATGTAGTCGGCGAGATCTTCGAATGTGCGCATCGGTTCGCCGTCGATCTCGACGATCACGTCGCCGCTGCCGTCTGGTGCGCCGATGAGGCCGGCGTCGTCGGCCGCGGAGCCGTTCTCGACGGCAAGGACGGCGACGCCGTAGGGGACGCCGCGGTCATCGGCCTCCTCCGGGGAGAGAGCCTGTCCGGAGATGCCGAGGCGCGGGTGCTCGATGGTCTCGCCGGCGACGAGCTGTTCGAGGAAGCGCTTTGGGGTGTTGATGGGGACGGCGTAGGCGACGCCGACGAAGCCCCCGGTGCCGTTGGTCTCGATGGCGGTGTTGATGCCGATGACCTGGCCGTTCATGTTGAAGAGCGCGCCGCCGGAGTTGCCCGGGTTGACGGCGGCATCGGTCTGGATGAGACCGCGGATGGCGCGGCGGTTGGCGCTCGAGGGGAGGGTGCGGTCGAGTCCGCTGACGACGCCTGTGGTGAATGTGCCATCGAGTCCGAACGGATTGCCAACGGCGGCCACGGGCATGCCGACCTCAACGGCGTCTGAATCGCCGAGTTTTGCTGGTTCGAGCTGCGGCAGTCCCGCCTCGACCTTGACGAGCGCGATGTCGTTGCCGGGGTCGGTGCCGGCGACGCGGCCATCGACGGCGGTCCCATCGCTGAAGGTGACCGTGACGTCATCGGCGCCGGAGACGACGTGGTAGTTGGTAAGGATGTAGCCGTTGCCATCGATGACGACGCCTGAGCCGAGGCCGCCGCCCGTGAGAGGGTTGCCGTCCTCAGGCATGATGCGGACGACCGAGTTGCGGACCTGCTCATAGAGCTCGGTGTAATCAGCAGGGGCGGTGAGCGGAGGCGCGTCGTCGCTGACGTTCCGGGAGCCGCCATCGCCGGTGGCGGCGGGCGTCGCGCCCGCGCCAGTGTCGTCGTTGTCGAACGCCCACCAGGCGACCGCGCCGACGATGACCCCGCCGAGGGCCATGCTGAGCAGGACGGTGGCGAGGGTGCTGAGCACGCTCCGGCGGGAGGCGGGTGGGGGGGCCGGGGGCTGTTCGTAGAGATGCATCTCTTCTCCTTTGCCTGTTCAGTATGGCGCAGGCGGGATGGTCGGGTGCTGCCAACCTGTTAACGCGGTCTGTCGGCGAACGGACCGAGCAGCCGGAGGCGGCGCGAGTCACTACCGATGGCTGGCTCGCGCGTGCCGCGCCGGCACACGGCGCTGGGCGTCATTTGCCGGATCAGGAAACCAGCTGGCGCAGGACGTACGGCAGGATGCCGCCGTGGCGGTAGTAGTCGACCTCTACCGGGGTATCGATGCGGCAGAGGGCGGTGAAGGTGCGGACGGCGCCATCGGCGGATGCGGCCCGGACGGTGAGGTGCTTGCCGGGGGTGAGGCCCTCGGCGATGCCGGTGATGGTGAACGTTTCCTGCCCGGTGAGGCCGAGCGTCTCACGGTCCTGGCCCTGTTCGAACTGCAGCGGCAGCACGCCCATGCCGACGAGGTTGCTGCGGTGAATGCGCTCGTAGCTCTTCGCGATGACGGCGCGCACGCCGAGTAGCCGCGTGCCCTTGGCGGCCCAGTCGCGCGATGAGCCGCTGCCGTACTCGGCGCCGCCGAGGATCACGAGCGGGACACCTTCTTCCAGGTAACGCATGGCGGCGTCGTAGATGGACATCTGCTCGCCCGATGGCATGTGCATGGTGTAGCCACCCTCGACGCCCGGGACGAGCTGGTTGCGGAGGCGGACATTGGCGAAGGTGCCGCGCATCATCACCTCGTGGTTGCCGCGACGGGTGCCGTAGGAGTTGAAGTCCTCGGGCGCGACCTCGTTGCGCATGAGGTACTGGCCGGCTGGCGAGTTCTTCTGGATGGAACCGGCGGGTGAGATGTGGTCGGTGGTGATGGAGTCACCGAGCACCGCGAGGGCGCGGGCGTCGATGATGTCGACCGGCGCTTCGGGCTGGCGGGGCATGCCGTCAAAATAGGGCGGGCGCTTGATGTAGGTGGAATCCGGGTCCCAGGCGAACGTCTCTCCTTCCGGGATATCGAGCGCGCGCCATTCATCGGTACCTTCGAAGACGTGCGCGTAGCGCTCGCGGAACATCGTGGAGCGCACGCAGCGGCGGATGGCATCCTGCACTTCTTGCTGCGTGGGCCAGATATCGCGAAGGTACACCGGGCGGCCGTCACTGCCGGTACCGAGCGCCTCCTTGTGGAGGTCGATATCGACGGTGCCGGCGAGGGCGTAGGCGACGACGAGCGGCGGGGAGGCGAGGTAGTTGGCGCGCACCTCGGACTGGACCCGGCCCTCAAAGTTGCGATTGCCTGAGAGCACGGAGGCGACGACGAGGTTGCCCTCGCGGATGGCGGCGCTCACAGGTTCCGGCAGCGGGCCGCTGTTGCCGATGCACGTCGTGCAGCCGTAGCCAACGAGATAGAAGCCGAGCGCCTGGAGGTCATCCATGAGGCCGGCCTCGTTGAGGTACTCGGTGACGACCTGCGACCCGGGCGCGAGCGACGTTTTCACCCAGGGCCTGGTGGTCAGCCCGCGGGCGACGGCCTTCTGCGCGAGCAAGCCGGCGGCGAGCATGACCGCCGGGTTCGAGGTGTTGGTGCAGGAGGTGATCGCGGCGATGACGACGGAGCCGTGAAAGAGCTTGAACGTGTCGCCGTTCATGGCGACCTCGGGACATGACCAGGGATGGGGCTCGGCGATCTCGTGCGCGGGGGGATCGGGATTGCCGCCTTCTTCGACCCAGACGCGGATGCGGTCGGGATCGGCGACGGGCGCGCCCTCGAGCATCTGGGCGAGCGCCTTGCGCCACTCGTACTTGGCATCGGCGACGCGGACCCGGTCGTGGGGTCGGCGGGGGCCGGCGATGCTCGGCTCGACGTCGCCGAGGTCGAGTGAGAGGGTGTCGGTGAACTCGGGATCGGGCGTGGCGTCGGTGCGGAAGAGGCCCTGTTCCTTGCAATACGCCTCGACGAGGTCGACGAGCGCCTCGGGGCGGCCGGTGAAGCGCAGGTAGGCGAGGGTTTCGGCATCGACGGGGAAGTAGCCGACCGTGGCGCCGTACTCGGGCGCCATGTTGGCGATTGTTGCACGGTCAGCGAGGGGAAGGTTCGAGAGGCCGGGCCCGTAGAACTCAACGAACTTGCCCACGACGCCCTTCGCGCGCAGCATCTGCGTGACCGTGAGGACGAGGTCGGTCGCCGTGGCGCCTTCGCGGAGCTGGCCGCTGAGACGAAAGCCGACGACGTCGGGCATGAGCATGGGCATGGGCTGGCCGAGCATGGCGGCTTCGGCCTCGATGCCGCCGACGCCCCAGCCCAGGACGCCGAGGCCGTTGATCATCGTGGTGTGGGAGTCGGTCCCGACGAGGGTATCGGGGTAGGCGAGCAACGCACCGTCCTCCATCTTCTCGAACACGACGCGCGCGAGGTATTCGAGGTTCACCTGGTGGACGATGCCGGTATCGGGCGGGACGACGCGGAAGTTATCGAACGCCTGCTGGCCCCAGCGGAGGAGCGCATAGCGTTCTTTGTTGCGCTCCATCTCGAGGCGGGCGTTGCGCTCGATGGCGAGCGGGTTGCCGAAGTCATCGACGATGACGGAGTGGTCGATGACGAGCTCGGCGGGCTGGAGTGGATTGATGCGGCGGGGATCGCCGCCGAGCTCCTTGATGGCATCGCGCATGGCCGCGAGGTCCACGACGCACGGGACGCCAGTGAAATCCTGCATGAGGACACGAGCGGGGCGGAACCAGATCTCGCGGTCGGAGGACTGACCCGGATTCCAGGCGGCAAGGGCCGCTACGTCGTCACGGGTGACCGAACGGCCGTCCTCGTGGCGGAGCAGGTTCTCGAGCAGGATGCGGAGCGAGAACGGCATGCGCTCGACGCCGGTGAAGCCGGCGCGCGCAAGGGCGTCGAGCCGGAAGACGTCGAAGGTCCGATCGGCGACGGCGAGGCGGCTACGGGCGCCGAAGGAATCGAGCGGGGGCATGCGGGGCTCCTTGGGGTGTGGCTTCGCGTCCATTGTAACGAGCGTTCGTCGCCATCGAACCCGATGCGCGCAGTGGGGCGGTATGTGGTCAGGCCGCCACGGGCTCCGGCTGCTCGTCGAGGGAGGCGATGAGGGCATCGACGCAGCGGGGATCGAGCTCGATGCCGCTCACGCGGCGCAGTTCGGCGATGGCGGCATCGCGGGAAAGCGGCGCGCGGTAGGGGCGGTGCGACGTCATGGCGTCGAACGTGTCGGCGACGGCGATGATGCGGGCGAGCAGCGGAATGTCGTCGCCGCGGAGTCGGTCAGGGTAGCCGCTGCCATCGAGGCGTTCATGGTGGGCGCGGATCACTGGCGCGAGCGGCCGCAGGACACGCACCTGGCCGGCGATGTCGTGGCCGCGGGCGGTGTGGCGCTGCATGATGGCGAACTCTTCGTCGTTGAGCGGGCCCGGCTTGGCGAGGATGGCGTCGGGCACGCCGATCTTGCCGACATCGTGCATTTCGGCGGCGAGGACCAGGGAGCGGAGCTCGTGCGCGGGCAGGTTGAGGCGCTTGCCAATGGCAAGGGCGTAGGCGCCGACGCGGCGCACATGGCCGAGAGTGGCGACGTCCTTGGCCTCGATCGCATCGACGAGCTCGAGGAGGTGGCGGTCGTGGCCGCGCTCGAGCTGTGCAAGGGCATCACGCATCGAGAGGGCATCGGCGATGGCCTTGAGCGACCCGGCGCGCCGGACCTCGATGGTCCAGCCGGCGAAGAGCACGGAGAACGCGATGAGATAGAGCGCGTGGTAGATCCACCAGGATGCGTGCCAGACCTCGCCCCAGAGGATGATCGGGGCGACCTGGGTCAGCAACGCCATGGCCGCGACCATCGCGGCCTGCGAGGGCAGGCGTGCGAAGCGGTACGCCTGGGCGTAGCGGACGGTGGCGAACGCGTAGAGCGCGAAGGCTGAGACGGCGATGGCGTACTGCACTGGCCGGTCGTCGGAAGGGACGAAGTCGAGCCAGTCCCTCATGCTGAAGCTGAGCGCGATGTAGATGGCGACGGCGATCGTCACCCACGCGAAGATAAGGCCGCCAGCGCGGCGGACGATGCGGTCGACCGATGCGGGCATCTCGATGGCGCTGAGGGCGGCGAACACGCCGCCAGCCAGCACGCTGACCCAGGCGGAGGCGGGCAGCGACGCGTGGAACTCATCGGTGATATGGCCCGGCGTCATCAAGCCATGCACGGCGAAGACTCCGGCGATCGCCAGGAAGGCGAGCGCGAGGAACAGGAGGCGCGTTTCACGGAGCACGGGTCCGGAGGCGATGATGCCGGCACAGGCGAGGGCGGCGAGAACGGCGGCGCCGCTGACGGCCCAGAAGTGGAATGTCGGGTGCATGAGGAGCGGATCGCCGACAGGCGTGAGTACCATGGCGGCGAACGCCGCGGTGGGCGCGCAGAGGAGGGCCAGGCCGAGGCGCTCGGTCGTCGGGGGCATTTGAGTTGGTATCGGCCGTGGGGTGGGGGGCGTGCAGGTGCCAAGGGGCGACGGGCCAAAGGGGATGTCGCAGGGGGGCCGGGGCCGGGTCCCAGGGGCGGGTGGCCCGTAGGGGATTGCCTGATACGCTCGAAGCATGGCGATCAAGAACATGCTCTTCGACCTCGGGGACACACTGTGGCACTTTCCGGAGATGCCGCCGGCGCAGGAGATCCGCATGGAGACGATGCGGCGGATTCGGGGCGTGCTCGATTCCTGGGGCGTCCCGTTCGAGGGTGAACTACGCTTCCTGGGCCGGGATATCCGGCTGGGGGTGGAGAAGGTGGACCGTGCGGCCTACGAGGCTGACTGCGTCAGTCCGGACTTCAATGAGGCAGTGCGGCAGATCGTCGCGGAGAAGGGGCTCGACATCACGTACGAGCAGGCGGCGCAGCTCTGGGATGCGTGGAACCTGGGTGGCCTGGCGCTGGGCAGGACGATGTTCGAGGACGCCTACGAGACGCTCGACTGGCTCAAGGGGCGTGGGATCCGCCTCGGCTGCGTGACCAACCGCGTGTTCGGCGGACCGCGCTTCCGCGAGGAGATGCGCGAGCTCGGGCTCGACCGCTACTTCGAGTCGATCTCGGTGTCGTGCGACATGGGGTACATGAAGCCGCACCCGAAGGCGTACGAGCACGTGCTGGAGGAGATGAGGATCGACCCGCGCGAGACGGCGATGGTGGGCGATTCGTTGCGCGCCGACGTGGAAGGCGCGCAGGCGCTCGGCATGCTGGGCATCTGGCGACGGATCAAGAAGCCCGACCCACCGCACGAGGCTGAGCAGGTCGGGGAGGTGCCCGCCGATCGCCACGCCAGCGGTGTCGGCGAACACGCGAGTCCGGGCGAGGATACGACGAAGCCGGCGAGCCGCGCGCAGACCGGGCGTGCGCTGGGAAACTGGGCTGAGGCCGAGCACGTCACGCCGGACTTCACGATCTGGACGCTCCGGGAGCTGACGGAACTGCCCATCTATCCGGGGCCAGGGGTCAACGGGTAGCGGACGGAGAACCCGTCGGCGTGACAATCGCGTGGATGGGCGCAGCCGCGAGTTGCAGTCTTGAGACGGGCGCGTCAACCGGCACGCGGCGGCCGTTATGGCGGCCACCTCTGCGATCTACGCTGTGGCGTGAGCGTGCGCATGATCTACGGACGTCGTGTGACGGCGCCGGGGCGTGGCATGGACGCGGCGGCCCTGCGAGGAATCGCGTTCGTGTGCTTCGCGGCGTTCGCGGTCACGGTAGCGGTGATGCCGCTGATCGAGCGTGGCTACGATCCGGCACGGCAGACGATCAGTGAGGCGGTGCTGCTGCGCCACGGCGAGGTGCAGACGGCGGGTCTGTACTTCCTGGGGTTCGGGTCGTTCGCGCTGGCTGGTGCGTTGTTCCGCACGTGGCGGGACCGCTGCGGATACGCGATCGCCGGCCTCGTGGCGGTCTCGGCGGTGTGCGTGGTGGTGCTGACGATCTTTCCGGCCGACTACGGGAATCATGCGCGATCGATCGGCGGCTGGATGCACAACCTGGGCGCCGGCGCGGCGTTCCTGGCGATCTTTGCGGGGATGTGCCAGGCGTGTTGGCCGCCCGCCATGCTGCGCGGACGGCGGGGCATGGCGCTGGTGGCGTTTCCGCTGGCCATGATCGTCTTCGGAACGCTGTTGCTGCTGGATCTCGGTCCGCGCGGGCTTGTGCAGCGCGTCAGCGTCGGCTGGGATCTGCTGTGGCTCACGCTGATTGCCCTCGGCGCACTCCGGGCGCACTGAACGCTGTCCGGGGCCGATCCGGCCGAACGCGGTTCGGGTCGGCCCCGCGGTTGAACGTGTGAGGTCGGTGGCGTGTGCCCGCGGGCCGTTCGGCCCTTTGCGGACGCGCTGCCGCTTTCTAGCATTCCCGCGCGGACCAGACGCAGCGCCGACCTGCGCGGCGCGGGGGCGCGCCGCGCTCAGGCAATCGAGGAGGTCAGGGCAATGCGCATGAACGTTCAGCCTGTCCCGACGCTGAGTGAGCGGATCAACGAGATCCGCGGGCTGACGGCGTCGATCGTCAACAAGGAGATCCTGCCCTACGAGAACATGCTGTGGGCGTGGCGCGACGGCGGCCGCCTGTCGGACGCCGAGGTCGAAGAGGCGCGCCGGCGCCGCGAGGACATCAAGCGCAAGGTGAAGGAGGCGGGGCTGTGGGCGCCACACCTGCCGCCGGCCTACGGCGGGGCGGGGCTGTCCTTCCTGGAGCATGCGTACATGAACGAGGTCCTGGCGTACGCGCCGGGCGCGGCGGCGCTATTCGGCGTGGTGGCGCCGAACTCGGGCAACCAGACGATCCTGCTGAAGTACGGCACCGAAGAGCAAAAGAAGAAGTGGCTCGTGCCGCTCGTCGAGGGGCGGATGGAGTCAGGGTTCTCGATGACAGAGCCGGATGCGCCGGGTTCGGATCCGCGCGCGATCCAGACGACGGCCCGACGGGATGGCGACGAATGGGTGATCAACGGGCACAAGTGGTTCACGTCGAACGGCAAGCGCGCGGACTTCTTCATCGTGATGTGCCGGACGGAGGATCCCGATGCGCCGGGCGACCGCAACAGCAAGATGACGCAGATCATCGTGCCGCGTGATACGCCGGGCGTGAACATCATCCGTGGCGTGCCGGTCTGGGGGAACCGTGACAGCGACCACGTGGAGATCATCTACGACAACGTGCGGGTGCCGGTGACGAACCAGCTCGGTTCGACGGGCACGGGGCACCAGGCGGCGCAGGACCGGCTCGGCGCGGGACGCGTCTTCCACTGCATGAACTCGATCGGGCAGATGTGGCGGGCGTTCGACCTGATGGTGGAGCGGATGCGGACGCGCGAGGTGCACGGTGGGGTGCTGGCGACGAAGCAGTTCATGCAGGGATTCATCGCCGACTCGTACATCGACATCCAGGCGGCGCGGCTGATGACCATCCACACGGCCGAGAAGATGGAGGGCGGCGGCGATCCGCGCACGGATATTTCGGCGATCAAGATCTTCGTGCCGGCGGCGTACCACCGGGTAGTGGATCGCGCGATCCAGGTGTGGGGCGCGGCGGGCGTGTCGGGCGATTTGCCGCTGGCGGGCATGTACGAAGGCGCGCGGACGCTGCGCATCGCCGATGGTCCGGACGAGGTGCACAAGATCCTGATCGCGAAGAACGTGCTGCGGGCGTACGGCGACGGGCTGGGGTGGGATTTCGGGAGTTAGTTCCCAGTTCCCAGTTCGCACTGCCTGATCGGCGCATCGGCGGTCGTTCGGAGCTTGTGGCAGGCGGTTACCGTGCGGTGAACCAGTGGCAATCGTGATTGCCCGCGCGCACAGTCCTAGGTGGCGAGCAGGCGATCGAGTTCTGTGCGGAGGCGGGTGCAATTGGCGGCGAGCTCGTTGGGGTCGGGGCGGGTGCCGGATTGCGCGGCCTGGAGGAACGCCGGGTTGGACCAGACGGGCCAGCGCGGGTTCGGGTCATTGGCGTAGCGCGGGAAGATGTGCCAGTGCAGGTGCGGCACGCTGTTGCCCAGTAGTTCGTAGTTGAGCTTGGCCGGCGAAAAGGCGCGGAACACCGCCTCGGCGACGATCGACATCTCGTCGAGGAAGGTGGCGCGGATCTCCGGCAGGAGAAGGTGGAGCTCCGGCACGCAGGTCCTTGGGAGGAAGATGGTGTAGCCGGGGTAGTACTGGTTGTCACCGAGGACGGCGTAGCCGGTCTCGAGTTCCCGGATCAGGTACGGATTCTCGGGCGTGAACCTTGCGATGCGTGCGCAGATCTCGCATGGCTCGGACATCCAGGCCTCCCGGTGTGGGGGCATTGTAGATGGTGTGAGGGGGCGAGTGGGATCGCGGGCGGATCCGACGATGATCCGTAAGCGCGTCGGCGGGGTGCTGCCGGGGACGGGTTTGCTGAGCCGAGCGACGAGCGGAACAGGCGCAGGTTAGCGGCCGGGGACTTCCATGAGGGGGATGACGTCTTCGCCGGTGTGGGAGACGGGGGTGTAGGTGCCAGCGTCGATCTCGGCGATGATCTTCTCGCCTTCCTCGATGAGGGCGCTGAGGAACTCGGGCTCGTCGACCGTCTTCACGATCTCGCCCTTGCGGAAGATGACACCACGGCCCTTGCCGCCGGCGATGCCGAGGTCCGCCATCTTCGCCTCGCCCGGGCCGTTGACGACGCAGCCCATGACCGCGACGGTCAGCACCTTGCCGCGCTTCGAGAAGTACTCCTCGACCTTGTTGGCGAGCGGGATGAGCTCGATTTCGATGCGGCCGCAGGTCGGGCAGGCGACGAGTGTGGCGCCGCGCTTGCGGAGGTTGAGCGTGTTGAGGATGTCCCAGCAGACGGGTACTTCCTCGACGGGATCGGCGGCGAGCGAGACGCGGATCGTATCGCCGATGCCTTCAGCCAGGAGGATGCCGATGCCGATGGCGCTGCGCACGGAGCCGGCGCGCGGCGTGCCGGCCTCGGTGACGCCGAGGTGTAGCGGGTAGGGCACGAGCGGCGCGATGCGGCGGTAGGCCTCGACCATCGTCGGCACGTCGAAGGCCTTCATGGAGATCTTGATGTCATCGAAGCCGGCGTCGTTGAGGACCTTGATTTCCCAGAGGGCGGCCTCAACCATCCGCTCGGGGAGGGATGGCGGCAGCTCGCCATCAGCGAGCGCGCGAATCGGCGGTAGCGAGCCGGCGTTGACGCCGATGCGGATGGGGATGCCACGGTCCTTGGCCTCCCTGGCGACGAGCTTGACCTTCTCGGCGTCGCGGATGTTGCCCGGGTTGAGGCGGAGGCCGTGGAAGCCGGCGCGGATCGCGGCGAGCGCCCAGCGGTAGTCGAAGTGGATGTCGGCGATGATGGGGAGAGGCGCCCGGCGGACGATGTCGGGCAGGGCGTCCGCGGCGGCCTTGTCGGGCACGGCGATGCGGACGAGGTCGCAGCCGGCCTCCTTGAGTTGATCAAGCTGCGCGACGGTCGCATCGACGTTGGCGGTGTCGGTCGAGCACATTGACTGCACGGTGATCGGCGCGTCACCGCCGATCTGCACATCACCAACGAAGACGGACTTCGAGGGCCGGCGCGGCTTGATCATCGCAGAATGCTGTCTCCACTCACCCAGCGGACGATGTCGAAGTAGGTGATGACCAGGAAGAGGACGGCGAGCGCCGCCAATCCGGTCAAGTGTACCAACCCCTCCTTCTCGGGAGAGATGCGCTTTCCGCCGCGTATCCACTCGATGAATATGAAGAAGAGGCGCCCGCCATCGACCGCGGGGATGGGGAGGAAGTTGAGGATGGCGAGGCTCATGCTGATCGAGGCGGCAAACTCGATCAGGGATTGCCAGCCTGCCTGATCGACGACCTCGCCGGTGGCCTGGGCGATGCCGACGAGACCGACGAGCGGTTGCGAGGAGCCGCCGCCATCGAAGCCGCGGATCTTGCTCCAGATGAGGTTACGGGTGAGGATCACGGACTCAAAGCTGAGGCGGACCCCCTCGGGGATGGCTTCCCAGAGTGGCTTGCTGACGACGTCGGTGCGGACCTCGGCGCCCTGTGGGCGGAACTCGTAGCAGGGGTCGAGCGATTCGGGGAACAGTTCATCGCGCAGGGCCTGGGCCTCGCGGCGGCGCGCGTCGTCGAACTCGTTGCACTGCGCTTCGCGCACGGCGACGAAGCCGAAGGCGGCGCCGCTGAAGCAGCGCGCGGGTGCATCGGGCGGCAGCTTGGCACGCTCCTCGAGGTAAGCCTCCTTCGCGCGTGGTTTGAGGTCGGCGATCTCCTCTTCGGTGAGCGTGACGGGATCGACGTGCCTGGAGGCAAGCGTGATGCCGGTCGCACCCTGTGAGCGCTCGACGCCGCAGTCATCGACGTAGGCGGGGGGATCCCAGCGCGCGTAGGCGGTGTGCGCCGAACGTTCGGCGGCGCCGGTGCGCGGGTCGGTGCGTTCGACGGTGAAGTCGACGTCGCGGCCGCGGCTGAGCTGGATCTGGTAGGCGACGTCCGAAGTGTTGCGAACATCGCGGCCGTTCACCGCGACGATCTCGTCTCCTTCCTGCAGGCCAGCGCGGGCGGCGGGGCTGTCGGGAACGACACTCGCGATCACGGCGCCGGCGACGGAGATCTTGTGCGGGATCATCTGGCCGGCGGCGAAGAGGGCGATGGCGACCAGCAGATTCATCATAGCGCCGGAGCCGATGATGATGACGCGTTTCCACTTGGGCTGCGCGGCGAGCGATTGCGGATCTCCGGGGTCTTCCTCGCCGAGCATGCGCACGAAGGCGCCGAACGGCAGCGCGTTGATGGAGTAGATCGTGCCGCGCCAGGTGAAGCCCCAGATGCGGGGCGGGATGCCGACGCCGGCTTCGAGCACCTTGACGCCGAAGAGCTTGGCGGTGAAGTAGTGGCCGGCCTCGTGCAGCACCAGCAGGGCGAGGATGATGGCCAGGAAGGGAAGGAGCGATTGGGTCAGGAGGTCCAAGCGAAACTCTTCTGTGTCTTCAACAACAATGTACGCCGCACACGCCTGCCGGGTCTCAGCGGGCCCGCTGCAGCGGCCTGGCGCGGCGGCACTGCTCCTGTGCGTGCTCGCGGGCCCAGCGGTCGGCCTCGATGACGGCGTCGAGTGGAGGATCGGCGGCGCCGGCGTGCGCCGCGAGGGTGGCATCCACGATCTTCGGGATGTCAGAAAAGCGGATGTTGCCGGCCATGAAGGACTCGACGGCGACCTCATCGGCGGCGGCGAGGACGGCGGTCCAGGTGCCCCCGCGCGCGCCGGCGTCAAGGGCAAGGCGCAGGCACGGGTAGCGGCCGTAGTCAGGTTCTGCGAAATTCAGCGACTTGAGGCGCGCGAGGTTGAGGCGCGGCGCGTGCGATGCGGGAAGGCGCTCAGGATACGTGAGCGCACACTGGATGGGCAGGCGCATGTCGGGCTCGCCGAGCTGCGCCTTGACGCTGCCATCGCTGAACTCGACGAGAGAGTGGACGATGGATTCGCGGTGCATGACGACTTCGACCCGATCCATGGGAAGGTTGAAGAGCCAGCGCGCCTCGATGGCCTCGAAGCCCTTGTTCATGAGGGTTGCGGAGTCGACGGTGATCTTGCGCCCCATGTCCCACGTGGGGTGACGGAGGGCATCCTGGGGCGTGACATCGGCGAGTTGGGCTGGCGAGAGATCGCGGAAGGCGCCGCCTGAAGCGGTGAGGATGATGCGTTCGACGGTCGCCATATCCTCGCCCCAGAGGCACTGCCAGATCGCGCTGTGCTCACTGTCGATGGGCCGCAGCTCGGCGCGACCCTGCTCGGCGGCACTGGTGACGATGTGCCCGGCCATCACGAGGACTTCCTTGTTCGCGAGGGCGACGGTCTTGCCGGCGCGGAGGGCGGTCAGGGTGGGCAGGAGGCCGGCCACGCCGCCGGTGGCGACCACGACGAGATCGACGCCCGGCAGCTGGACCATCTCCTCCATAGGCAGCCAGGCGGTCTTGCGGCCAGCGGCGGCCTTGAGGTCCATGTGGCGACCGCCGTCGTGGCACCAGACGGCTTCGGGCTTGAACTCGCGCGCCTGATCCTCGAGGAGCGTGTGGTTGGCGCCGCCGGCCAGGGCGACGACCCGGAAGCGGCCAGGAAGGCTGCGGACGACGTCGAGCGTCTGGCGGCCGATGGAGCCGGTAGAGCCCAGTACCGCCAGGCCCGAAGGTTTGTCCATTGATTCAGAGTGTAACAGGGCATGGCAGACGCGAACCTGGAAGAGATGTTGCGGGAAGGTTGTGTTGTCGGGTGGTTTCGCTCGGGTGCACTCGCGCGCTCACCCTGACGTTGTGTCGCGCCAGTTCGTTCACCGCCAGCGACACAAGCAGCGCTCAGGCTCACGGGCCGACGCATGTCGCTCAGGTCAGTTGAGCTGGACGATCGGCGCGAGCGCGGGCGGGGTCTGGCGTTGCACGACGAGATAGGAGCCGGTGGGCGGCTTGATCTCGAGCGTGAAGAGGAAGTTCGGGCCGACGGTCGCACCCGCCGCTGAGAGGTTCACGGTAAGGCGGATCAACTCACCCTGCTCGAGCAGGTTGTCGGTGTCGCCGACGAGCACGGTGGGGGTGTACGGGATGTCGTTCACCACGGTGTTCTGGTCAACGTACGTGATGACGGTGCGGTTACTGGTGGCTGTGGGATCGAGGTTCACGGCGTCACCGGCGGCGGCGAGCACGAGGTCAAACTCGATGCTGTCCACCTGGGTGAGGCCGGGGTTCGAGCGGGCGACGATGCCGCTTGAGAGCTCCATGGTGCCGCGGGTTTTGGCCAGCCCCGCGAACACTGCTTCCTTGCTGCGCTCCGAACTGAAGAGGCCGGTGCTGAGCACGACGAATGCGAAGACAGCGGCGACGACGACGAAGGCGATCAGGATGATCGCCGTCTCGAGGCCGGTGATGCCGCGCTCGCCGGTGCGCACGGGCACGAGGGCTCTGCGCGGGCCGCCGGATGGGTATCCCGCGGCACGTTGGCGGAGCCGATCCACGGCACGGCGGAGGGCTTGCAGCATGTGGCTCCCCCGGCCTCCCCTGCGGGAGGACCCTGACGGATCATCGGCGGGTGCTGGCACCCACTTAAGGGCGGGTGCTGGCGCGGGGTGCCGGCGCGCGTCCGCATGACGGCCGGCGGGCGGGGATATCGGGTGTTTGACAGATTCGATAAGCTATCGATAGACTCATTTGCCTGCCCGAAGCGGCGGGCATTCCGTTGTCTGGAGGATGTTGTGTTCGCCGTCGTCAAGACCGGTGGCAAGCAGTACCGGGTCGAGGAAGGTCGCACGCTGAAGATCGACCGCATTGCCGGGGAGCCCGGCGACAGCGTCGAGCTCGGGGATGTGCTGGCCATCGGCGAGGGCGCAGACGTCCGGATCGGCGCGCCGACGGTGGCGGGCGCCCGTGTCATTGGCACGATCGCCGAGCAAGGGCGCGCGCCGAAGATCGTGGTCTTCCGCTACAAGAACAAGACGCGGTCGCGGAAGAAGACGGGGCACCGGCAGCAATTCACCCGCGTGGTGATCCACGACGTTCTGCTGCCCGGGCAGGAGCCGAAGCCGCGCGAAGAGCGAAGGCGACCCGCCGAGGCGGACAGTAGCGCCGATGTGGAGGTCGTAGCGGCCGCCGAGCCGGCTGCAGCTGGCTCGCCGGAAGCGGCGCCGGTGGCCGAGGACGCGACGGCTGCGCCGAAGCGCGGGCGGCGCAAGGCCGCGCCGGCCGGCGAAGCGGCGAGCGAGAAGCCGGCTGACGCGCCGCCCGAAGAGAAGCCGAAGCGGTCGCGACGGAAGAGTACGGAGTCGTAGCCATGGCACACAAAAAGGGTGTAGGCAGCTCGAAGAACGGGCGCGACAGCAACTCGAAGCGCCTGGGGGTGAAGCGTGGAGAGGGCAGCGTGGTGCTGCCGGGCACGATCATCCTGCGCCAGCGCGGGACGCGCTTCCACGCGGGGGTGAACGTTGGCGTGGGGCGTGACCACACGCTTTACGCGCTCACGGCGGGCGCGGTGAAGTTCGAGCCGTACGCAAAGGGACGCCGCAAGCAGGTGAGCGTGTACGCCACCGAGAGCAACACGTAGCGAGGTCGAGAAGACAGGACATGAAGGCAAAGATTCACCCGGAGTACGTCGACGCACGGGTGCACTGTGCGTGCGGCAACACGTTCGAGACGCGTTCGACGAAAGCTGACCTGCACGTCGAGATCTGCAGCGCCTGCCACCCGTTCTTCACGGGGCAACAGCGCATCGTCGACACCGCCGGGCGCGTGGAGCGCTTCACGAAGCGGCTGGAGAAGTCCGAGGCCGCGAAGGCGAAGCGGGCGGGCAAGAAGTAGCCAGTTTGCGGTCCGCGGTGCGCAGGAGCGCTCGCGGCTGCCGCCTCGGACCACGCTCACCAAGATCATCGTTCGTCCAGCGCCTTCTCGCGGGTGATGGTATGTTCGCCGTGTGCGTCCATGCGAGCGCGTGGACCGAGAGGCGAGCACGTGAAGACGTACGACCTCTACGTGCATTCGGGCCCGATGCGGAAGAAGACGTACATCCACGTCCCCGCGCTGCCCGGCTGCATTGCGCAGGGGGAGACGACCGACGCGGCGATCACGGCCGCGCCCGCAGCGATCACGACGTACCTTCGTTACCTGCAGCGCCACGGCGCCGACGTCAACGCCGACGAGGCGTTTCGTACGCGCATCGGCGAGATGAACATGCGGGGCGGCTTCCTGGGGGTCGGATTCCTGGCGACCGATGCGAAGCCCCTTTCGAACGCGGAGAGCGACCGCGCGTTGACGTGGCTCGAATGGATCCATGACGACATCCGACGCGTGACGTCGACGCTGCCGGCTGCGAAGTTGCAGGCGAAGCCGGCGGTGGGCCGGCCGATCCATCGCATTCTGGAGCACATGTGCGGGGAGGGCGGGTATCTGCGCGGCGTAAAGGGTGCGTCGCGGGTGCAGCGCGAGGTGGAGCAGGGACGGCTTGACCCGCGCGACGCCCTCGATCAATTGCTGGAGCTGGAGCGCGAACGGTTGCAGACGATGACCGCGGAGGAACGCGCCGAGGTGCGTCAGGCGGGACAGTCGCAGTGGAGTGCACGGGCCGCGGTCCGGCGGATGCTCGAGCACGGATGGGAGCATTACGTGGAGATCTGCGAACGCCTGGGCGTGGAGCCGTAGCGGCGTGCTCATCCACAACGCCCGCATCTGGACGAACGATCCGGGGCGACCGTGGGCGGATGCGGCGCTCGCGGCGGATGGCCGCTGGGTGTTCGTCGGGCGGCGGAATGAGCTGGCCGCGCCTGCCGGCGTACGCGAGTACGACGCGCTGGGGCGTCTGCTCATTCCCGGGTTCATCGACGGGCATGCGCATCTTCTCAACACGGGCTTCGCGATGCGTTCGGTCGATCTGAAGGGCGTGCCGAGCGTGGCGCAGGCGGCGGAACGGGTGGCAGCGCGCGTTGCCGCGACGCCGGCGGGGGGTTGGGTGCGGGGGGCTGGCTGGGACCAGAACGACTGGCCTGGCGCGCGCTTCCCGACGCGGCGGCAGCTCGACGCAGTGGCGCCGGAGCACCCGGTGGTGCTGGCGCACACGTCCGGGCACTGCGTGTGGGTGAACAGCGCGGCGCTGCGGGCCGCCGGGATCACGGCAGCGACGGCTCCGCCGGAGGGCGGGGCGATCGATCTCGGTGAGGATGGCGAGCCGAGCGGGATCCTCCGCGACAACGCGTCGACGCTCGTGGAGCGGGTGGCGCCGCGGCCATCGCATGAGGAGCGGGTCACCGCGCTGCGGGAAGCGATCGCGCATGCGCATGCGCTCGGCGTGACGGGCGCGCACGCGATGAACGTGGGCGCAGGGGAATGGTCGGCGCTGCGGGCGCTCCACGAGGCGGGTGAGTTGCAGTTCCGCACGCGTGTCTTCCTGACGGCGGAGCGGCTCGACCAGTGGATCGATGAGGGAGTGCGCACGGGCGACGGCGACGAGGCGCTGCGACTGGGCGGCGTGAAGTTCTTCGCCGACGGAGCGCTGGGCTCGCTCACAGCGTGGATGCTCGAGCCGTACGAAGGACGTGGCGACACCGGCTTCCCACTGCAGGCGGTAGATGTGCTGGAGGAGCGCGTACGGCGGTGTCTGGGGGCGGGGCTGGCGCCGGCGATCCACGCGATCGGCGACCGCGCGAACCGGGAGACGCTCGGGATCATCGAGCGCTCACGGGACGTGGCGCCGGGTCTGCCGCGGCGCATCGAGCACGCGCAGCTGCTCGCGGCGGACGATCTGCCGCGCTTCGCGGCGCTGGGCGTCACGGCGTCGGCACAGCCGATCCACGCGACACAGGACATGACGAAGGTCGACCGCGAGTGGGGCGCGCGCGGTCGCGGCGCCTATGCGTTCGCATCGCTGCTCGCGAGCGGGGCGAACCTGGCGTTCGGCTCGGACACTCCCGTAGAGACGATCGATCCGATCGCGGGGGTGCATGCGGCCATCACGCGCCGTCGCGCTGATGGCACACCGGCCGGCGGCTGGTATCCCGATGAGCGGCTGCCGCTGGATGCGGCGCTCCGCGCGTACACCTCGGGCTGCGCCGCAGCGGCAGGGGAGGAGGGGAGACTGGGCCGGATCGCCGCCGGGTGCCACGCGGACGCGGTGCTGCTCTCTCACGACATCTTCGCGCTGAAGGATGCGATGGAGATCCTGAAGGCCCGCGCCGATCTGACGTTGGTCGGCGGGGTGGCGGTGTACGAGCGCGTGTAAATGCGCATCAGCACCCATGGCGGGACATCCCGGCGGCCGCCAGGATGCTGTAGACTCTGGTGACGAGCACACGAGGAGTCCGATGACCGACTGAGCAGGGCGTAGAACGGTGATGCGGCGGGCGAACGACGCCCGGCGTCCTACGGCCCCTGGCTCAACCAGGATTTCGATCATCACGTTTGTACGCCGGCCACGGATGACATGCCGTGGCCGTGTTGCGTTTTCGGGGTGCTCATGCTCAAGGTCAGTGCAATCGAGAGATCGTTCGGTGGGAGGACGGTGCTCGCCAGGGTCTCGTTCGTGGTGAACGACGGCCAGGTGACGGGGCTCGTCGGCCCGAACGGCGCCGGCAAGACGACGCTGCTGCGGATCATCGCAGGGGAACTGACGCCTGATGCCGGCAGCGCGCAGGCAGGCGGCGTCATCGGGTATCTCCGGCAGGGGCACGCCCAGGAGAGCGTTCGGCGCGCGTGCGAGGTGTTCCCGGCCGCGTTCGCGGCGGAGCGGGCATCGCAGCGGTTGGAGGCGCTCGCCGCGGAGCTTGCGAGCGCAGGAGCGTCTGCGCCGGACGCCCTGCATGCGGAGTACGACGCGCTTTCGTCGGCGGTGGCGCTGGCAGACCACGGCGTGATCGAGGAAGCGTGGGCGGGGCTGCGATTGCGGCCGGTCGATCCGGAGGAGCCGCTCGGTCGCCTGAGCGGCGGTGAGCAGACGAAGCTCGGCCTGATCGACCTGATCGCGCTGCGGCCGGATACGCTCCTGCTCGACGAGCCGACGAACAACCTGGATCTGCCGGCGCTGGCGTGGCTCGATGAGTTCCTCGACACGTTCGCCGGGCCGGTCATCGCGGTTTCGCACGACCGGCGGCTGCTGGACGACCACGCGGAGCAGATCATCGAGCTTGACCCGCGGAAGGGCGAGGCGCAGGTCTTCGCCGGGAACTACACGGCCTACGGAGAGGAGAAGGCGCGTCGGGAGGCGGAGCTGTGGGCGCGCTACCGGCGCCAGGAGGAGCACGAGGCGGCGCTGCGACGGGAGATTCGCGCGATCGGCGACACGGCGCGGCGACGCGAGCGGATGAGCCAGAACGACTACTATCGGGGACGGAACAAGAAGTTCGCGCGGCGCGGGGTGATGCTGCGAAGGCGGCTTGAACGAGAGCTGCGAGCGGACGAGCACATCGAGAAACCGGCGGCGACCCACCATCGCGTGAAGGCCGAGATGGCGCCTGTGGCGCGCGGAGGCGACCGGCTGCTGGCCGCTACCGGGCTGACGCTGCAGGCAGGCGGCCTCACGGTGCTGCGTGATGCGGACCTCGCGATCGGCCGGGGGGAGCGGGTGGTGCTGACAGGCGCGAACGGCGCTGGAAAGACGACGCTCCTGCGGGCGCTGCTCGATCCGGGCATGCGGGCTTCGGGCGCCGTGCGGCAGGCGCCGTCGTGCGTGGTCGGTTACCTGCCGCAGGTGGAAGATGCGCCGGAGGACGCGGCATTCACGCCGGTCGAAGTGGTGCGGGGCATCGCGCCGCTATCAGAGACGGAGGCGCGGCGGTTTCTGCACCGGTTCCTGTTCTCGGGGGAGGGGGCGGTCACGCCGGTGGGACGCCTGAGTTATGGCGAGAGGCGGCGGCTTTCGCTGGCGAAGGTGGTGCTGGGCGGGGCGAACCTGCTCCTGCTCGACGAACCGACGAACCATCTGGATATCCCATCGAGAGAGGCGTTCGAGGCGGGGCTGGAGTCGTACAGCGGCGCGATGCTGGCGGTCACGCACGATCGGTACTTCATCGAGCGATTCGGCGAACGGATGCTGGCGCTTGAGGACGGGATCCTGCGCGAGGAGTAGGAACGCCCGGCGCAGGATCGCGGTCAGCGCTGATTGTTGTAGAGGGCCATCGCCTCATCCACAGATGCGTCGTTGTAGGTGATGGCGCTGATGGCACGGGTCATGCGGATGGCGTCCACGAGCGGCTTCTGGTGGATGTTGCGGCCGGTGGCGCTGCCCGCAGCGCCAGCGATGTGGATCTGGTCGTGCAGCGTCTGAAGGAACGCGCGCACGTCGGTGCTGCTGCCACCTGCGGTGATGACGCGCGTGCGGCCCGCGGCGCGCACCGCTTCGCGGAAGGCGTCGGCGCGCGGCGTGCCGTCGTTCGGTTTTGGGTAGTTGACCTTCACGAAGTCGGCGCCGAGCGCGGCGCCGACGCCGGTCGCGCCGGCGATGAGATGCGGGTCGGCCTCATCGGACACGGCTTTGCCGCGGGGGTAGATCCAGAGCACGGCAAGAAGGCCGCTACGGTGCGCCTGGTAACAGACCTGGGCGGCCTCGCGAAGCTGCTCGGGCTCGTACTCGCTGCCAAGATAGACGGTGAAACCGACGCCGACGACGTTGAGGCCGGATTCTTCGAGCGTAAGCGCGTCGTCGACGCTGAGCCAGGCGAGCGAACGGGGGTCCCGCTGCGATGTCTTGATGAGGTGCGATTTGGAATTGAGCTTCACGAGGTACGGGACACTCGCGTAATCGCGTCCGTAGCGGGCGATGAGGCCGAGCTGGGCCGCGAAGCAGCCGATCTCGCCGCCGCTGGCGATGCGGAAGAGGTGCTCCGGGTCGCCGTTGTCCTCGTGGATTCGTTCGCCGTTGTCGAGCGCGCCGTAGAAGTCATCGTTGAGGTGCTCGACCTTCTGATCGCCGGCGAACAGCATGAGGCGCCCCGTGCCGCGGGTGACGGTGTGCCAGCGGGCTTCATACGCACCAAGGCGCGCGGCGGGGACATCGGCAGGGATGGCGATCTGAGTGGTGGTGGTCATCGGCGCTCCGTGCGGAGATGGTTGTGATCCAAGATACCGGCATCGCGGAGGCGTCTCCATACGCGACGGGCTGCCCGACGGGCGGAACGGCACCGCTTGATATGGCGGGGCGGGGATATCCGATAGCCTCGACGCGATGACGAGTGCACGTGGCGTGGCACCGGCGCCGTTCGGCGGCCAGGCCGTGGTCGAAGGCGTGATGATTCGGGGACAGCGTCATCTGGCTGTCGCGGTGCGCGCGCCGGACGGGGAGGTCGTGCTCACCGATGCGCCGATCGGCGGGGGTGGAGCGCTGCGCTGGCGGCGGGTGCCGTTCGTGCGCGGGCTGATCGTGCTGGCCGAGTCGCTCTCGATGGGGATGCGGGCGCTGCGCTGGTCGACGGCGGTGGCGGAGCAGGGCCCGAGCGCGCAGCTTCCGGCGGGCCGGCTGCCGGCGGGGCCGATGCTCGCGCTCGCACTGGCGATCTTCTGCGTGCCGGTGCTGCTGACCTTCTGGGTGGGCTGGGTGACGGGCAGCGAATACAGCGAGGTCGTGGCAGAGGGCCTGGCGCGGGTGGCGCTCCTGGCCGGGTACGTGGCGCTGCTGGGGTCGGTACCTGAGTTCGCGCGGCTCTTCGCGTACCACGGCGCGGAGCATCGGGCGATTCACGCGTGGGAGCATGGGCGAGCGCTGACGGTCGCGGAGGTGCGGGCGTTCCCGAACGCGCATGCACGCTGCGGCACGGCGTTCCTGCTGACGCTGGGCGTGCTGGCGGGCGTGGTGTTCCTGTTTTTCGGTGCGCCGCCGTTCTGGCTGCGCCTGTTGGAGCGCCTGTTCCTGGCGCCGGTGATCGCGGCGCTGGCGTATGAGGTGCTGCGGCTGTCGCAGCGCTACGCGGGGGTGGCGGTGGTGGCGTGGATCTTCCGTCCGAACCTGTGGATGCAGCGTTTGACGACGCGCGACCCGGACGACGCGCAGATCGAGGTGGCGATCGCGGCGTTGGAGCGGGCGGTGGCGCTGGAGGCGGCCGAGCCGGCTACCGCGCGCGTTGCTGAGCCGCTGTCCTAGGTGTCCTAGGGCGGCGCCATTCCTTCGTCGGGCAGGTCGTTGAAGAAGCAGGAGTAGGCGCCGGTGTGGCAGGTGCCCTTGCCGAGCAGGCGCACGCGGACGAGCAGCGAATTGAACTCGCAGTCGGCCTTGATCGATTGGACCTCGAGGAAGTCGCCGCTGGTTGCGCCCTTGTGCCAGACCTCCTGGCGGCTGCGGGAGTAGAAGACAACCTGGCCGGTCTCGCGGGTCTTCTGCAAGGTGTCGGCGCGCATGTAGCCGAGCATGAGCACGGCGTTCGTCGCATCGTCCTGAATGATGGCGGGGATGAGGCCGTCTGCGTTGTAGTTCAGCATGGCGCTGCTCCTGTAAGTGTGCGCTGCGTGTGTGTGCGAGTGCGGGGCCGGTGCGTCAGAGCCGCACCGGCAGGCCATGGTCGGCCATGTAGCGCTTCGTATCGGCGATAGAGTACTCGCCGAAGTGGAAGATGCTGGCGGCGAGGACGGCGTCGGCCTTGCCTTCGACGATCGCGTCAACCATGTGCTGGGGGTGGCCGCAGCCTCCGGAGGCGATCACCGGCACTTCGACGGCTTCGCTGATCGCGCGGGTGAGCGGCAGATCGTAGCCGTCCTTGTGGCCGTCGGCGTCCATGCTCGTCAGCAAGAGCTCGCCGGCGCCGAGGTGGACGGCCTGCTTCGCCCACTCGAGCGCATCGAGGCCGGTGGGCTTGCGACCGCCGTGGGTATAGACCTCCCAGCGCCCGGGAGCAATGGAGCGGGCATCGATGGCGACGACGATGCACTGGGCGCCGAACCGCTCGGAGCAGCGTGCGACGAGTTGTGGGTCGGCGACGGCGGCGCTGTTGAGCGAGACCTTATCGGCGCCAAGCTCGAGGAGCGTGCGTACATCGACGTCGCTGCGGACGCCGCCGCCGACGGTGAAGGGAATGAACACTTCATCGGCGGTGCGGGCGACCATGTCGTAGACCGTGGCGCGGTCGTCGCTGGACGCGGTGATATCGAGGAAGACGAGCTCATCGGCACCGGCGTGATCGTAGGCCTTGGCCAGTTCGACGGGGTCGCCGGCGTCGCGCAGCTCAACGAAGGAGATGCCTTTGACGACGCGCCCGTTGTCGACGTCGAAACAGGGGATGACGCGCTTGGTGAGCATGGGATCACAGCGTATCACGCGCCGCTCAACGCCCGGCGCGTCTGCACCGAGCGTTAGCGTTTGGGTGTTTTCTTCGCCGGAGCCTTCTTGGCTGCGCTCTTTTTGGCGGGTGCCCTGGCCGCAGCCGTCTTCTTGCTTGCGGCGGATTTCCTGGCCGGTGCGCCGGTCGGCGGCGTCGTGGAGGAGGCGCCGCGCGTCGCGGCCGGCGTCTCGGCTCCGTCGAGGGAACCGCGCACGTTGATGATGACGCTAAAGGTGCGGCCGGGCCGCGGCGATGGCTCCTCCTGGCGGGCGTAGGCCATGCGCAGGCGGGCGCTGCCGGGATGCACGGCAGCGAAGGTAAAGACCTCCTCGCCCCACGCGGCGGGGCGGCCGGCCGGGGGCGCGTTGTACTGCGCATCGCCGTCCTGGCGGAGTTCGGCCGGCAGCGGCTGGACAATGCTCCAGGCGTGGCCGGTCGCTCGGTTGCAGCCGAGGGCGATGATGACCTTACCGCCGAGCGCGACTTCGAGCGCCTGATCGTTCTGCTGTTCGGTGAGTTGAAGGAGTGGGGCGGGCATGGCGCCGCATAGTAGCAGGGGGCGGGCACTCGTGGTTGGGAGCGCGGCCGTCGCGGGTTCGGTCGCGCGATCAGGAGCGTGCGTTGAACGCGGCCGAAGCGGTGCGCCTCAGGAGTTGTAGTAGACCTTGCACGATGTGAGGCCGAAGTGCGATTGACCGGAGAGGCCAAGCAAGCAGTCGGACAGGTAGCCGCCGGCGCTGACGGCAGCCGTCACGCAGGCGGTCTTGCCATCGGCGACGGGCAGCTTGAGGATGTAGCGGACGCAGTCGCCCAGCGCCTTGTTGCCGCTGCTCATGATCTGGTCGCACTCGGCCTTGCCGGCCGAGGTGTAGCCGGCCATGTAGCCGACGCAGGCCTTTTCGGGCGGCAGGCAGGAGAGCGCGGTGAACATCGCGGTGTTACTGCCTGACCAGCCGCCCGCCGTCAACGTATTGATCCGCCAGTAGTGGGTGACGCCTTTGGCGATGCCATGCCACGTGAACGAGCCGGCGCCGCTGGTGATCGGCCCGGCACCGACGAACGTACCGGGCGCGAAGCCGTTGTTGAACACAGACAGATCGATGAACTGCTGACCCGGCGCGTTTGCCTGCCACTTGAACGTGACTGAGACGCCAGCACCGGCGCACTGCTGCGCGACATCGACGGCGATGGGGGCGCTCCCGCTCGCGCTGTTGCAGTTCGCGACGAACGAGCCGGATGCGGTTTCCTTCCAGACGCCACCGCTGTAGAGCGTGTTCACGCGGTAGAAGAAGGTGAGGCCGTTCGGCAGGCCGTCCATGGCGAAGGCGGTCTGGGTCGGGACGAGCGGGCCGTGTCCCTGGAACCAGCCGGGCGCGAATCCGGGGACGAGTGAGATATCGAACCAGGTCTGGGCGGCGCCGGCCCCGGTCTTTGGCCAGACCCACGTCACGGTTGCGGCGCCGGGCTTCGCGGCACTGCAGGTCTGGGTGACGGTAGCGCTGGCGGCGCGGGAGTCTGACGCCTGGTTCACATACGTGAATGCGACGATGCCAATGACCGCGAGGACGAACCAGCGTCCGAGCATGCTGCTCCTCCATGCTCAGTGTCGGCCGGGCGGGCGGGAAGCTGGAGAGCGGCGCCACGGCTATGCGTGGAGCCTGCACCGCTCTGTGCGCCCGGGGTTGGAGCTAGCCTAAATCGGCGAGGCTGGCGTTGAGGGCTTCGAGGCGCTGGCGCAGGGCGGCCAAGCGCTCTTCTTCGGCGGCGATGACGTGGGGCGGCGCCTTCGCCCGGAAGCCCGCGTTGGCGAGCTTGGCTTCGAGGCGCTCGAGTTCGGTGGTTGCGTCGGCGACCTGCTTGCGGAGGCGCGCTCGCTCGGCGTCGAGGTCGAAGAGGCCGGCGAGGGGGACGATGGCGGTGACGCCTTCGAGCACGGCCGTCGCCACCTGTTCGCGCGGCGCCTCGGTGACGTCGCGGACGATGCGCAGGGGGCGAACGCGGGCCAGCGTCTCGATGTATGGCGCGCCGGCCTCGATCATGGCGTGCGCGCCGTCTGAGGCCACGTACGCCTCGATGAAGCGGGCTGGTTCAACCTTTTTTTCAGCGCGGATGTTGCGGATGGCGCGGACGACGTCGATGAGCGTCTCCATCTGGCGCTCGGCGGCTTCGTCGCGGTAACCGGCTTCGCCGCGCGGATAGGGTGCGACGATCAGCGCCGGGTCATCGATGCCGTCGATGCGCGTGACGAGGTTCTGCCAGATCTCTTCGGTCACGAAGGGCATGGTGGGGTGGAGGAGGCGCAGGCAGCGTTCCAGCACGTAGACGAGCACTGGCAGCGGCGACGCGGCCCGGGCCGCATGTTCGCCGCGGACGCGCACCTTGGCGATCTCGATGTACCAGTCGGCGAACTCGTTCCAGAGGAACTCGTAGATCTGGCGCGCCGCCTCCCCCATTTCAAACCGCTGCATGAGCTGGTCGACGCTGCGCTGGAGCTCTTCGCAACGTGACATGATCCAACGGTCTTCGAGCGGGGCTGCGGCGTCGGGCATGGGCACCGGAAAACGCACGCGTTCATCGCCGAGCAGGGAGATCACAAAGCGGGCCGCGTTCCAGAGCTTGTTGGCGAAGTTGCGGCTGCTCTCGACCTTTTGCATCGAGAGCTTGAGGTCGTTGCCAGGGCCGCTGGCGGTGATGAGGGTGTAGCGCAGGGCGTCCGCGCCGTACTCATTGACGACGTCGAGCGGGTCGACGCCGGTGCCGAGCGACTTGCTCATGCGCTGGCCCTTCTCGTTGCGGACGGTGCCGTGCAGGTAGACGACGCTGTACGGGATCTCGTTCATGCAGTAGAGGCCGAGCATGATCATGCGGGCGACCCAGAGGAAGATGATGTCGTAGCCGGTCTCCATGACCGAGGTCGGGTACCAGTAGTCGAGCTCTTCGTTGGGTTCTGGCCAGCCGAGGGTGGAGAATGGCCAGAGCCCGGAGGAGAACCAGGTATCGAGCACGTCCGTCTCCTGGAGGAGGTGGCCGCCGCCGGTCGGCGATCGCTCAGGGGTCTCGATGGAGACGATGGGCGTGGCCTCGACGGCCGACCAGGTGCCGTGACGAACGATCTCCTCGTGGGAGATACCTTCGGCGCGGAGCTGCGCATACGTGGCGACGCGCGGCTCGGCGTTCTTGCCGGCGGCAGGGTCGGTGAGGGTGACGATGATCCTGTCGCCGTCCTCATCGCCGCTGTACCAGACGGGGATGCGGTGACCCCACCAGAGCTGGCGTGAGATGCACCAGTCGCGGATGTTCTCCATCCAGTTGAGGTAGATGCGCTCGAAGCGTTCGGGCACGAAGCGGATCCGCTCCTGCCTGACGGCGTCGATGCCGGGGCCAGCGAGGGCGCGCTGGTTGACGAACCACTGCCAGCTCATGAGCGGCTCGATGACGGTGCCGCAGCGATAGCACGTGCCGACGCTGCTGGTGTGGGGCTCGATCTTCTCCAGGTATCCGAACTCCTGCAGATCGCGGACGATCGCGGCGCGGGCGTCATGGCGGTCCATGCCGGCGTAGGGACCTGCCGGTTCGGCCATGGTGGCATCGGGGTGCATGGCCTTGATGATCGGGAGGTCATGACGCTGACCCATCTCGTTATCGGTGGGGTCATGGCCGGGCGTGACCTTGACGGCGCCGGTGCCGAATTCCATCTCGACGGCGTCATCGCCGATGATGGGCACGACGCGCTGGATGACGGGCAGCATGACGTGCTTGCCAACCATGCCGGCGTAACGGTCATCACGCGGGTTCACCGCCACGGCGGTGTCGCCCACGTAGGTCTCGGGACGCGTGGTGGCGACGACGACGTGCCTGCCGGTGGGCTGGGGCGCGCCGGCGGCGTCGCCGCCTTCGACGACGGGGTAGCGGAGGTACCAGAGGCTGCCTTCGCGGTCCTCGTGCTCGACCTCGAGATCGCTGAGCGCCGACCGGCATCGGGGGCACCAGTTGATGAGCCGCTCGCCGCGGTAGATCAGGCCGTCGTCGTACATTTTCTTGAAGACGGTGCGGACGGCCCGTTGCGGCCCGTCATCGAGCGTAAAGACTTCGCGCTGCCAGTCGGCGGAAGCGCCGAGGCGGCGGTGCTGGTCAAAGATGATTGGCCGGTATTTCTCGACCCACTGCCAGACGCGGCGCTCGAACTCGTCGCGCCCGAGGTCGTGGCGGGTAAGCCCTTCCTTCGCGATGTGGCGCTCAACGGCGGTCTGTGTGGCGATGCCGGCGTGATCGATGCCGGGGAGCCAGAGCGTGGGGTCTCCGAGCATGCGGTGCCAGCGGATGAGGATGTCCTCGACGGTGTCCATCATGGCGTGGCCGAGGTGAAGCTCGCCGGTGATGTTGGGCGGCGGCATGATGATGGAGAACGGCTCCCGGGTGCGGTCAACGCGGGCGCGAAAGTAGCCGCGCGACTCCCAGAATTCGTAAACGCGGCCTTCGGTGGCGCGCGGGTCGTAGGCTTTGGCCATCTCGCGTGGTGGCGTCATCTCGTCGTTACTCCGTCAACGCCCTTGCGGGCATGTGAAACGGCCCCGAGCCGTGTTCGGGGCCGTCGAGCCGGATTGCCATGTGTCGCGGGCAGCCGGTCAACGCGCCCCGGCGGGGGTTACGGCGACTACGGCGGCGCGGCGCGGTCTGCGGTTCTGCATGCTGGCGGCATGGTAGCCGATCCGGGCGGTGAGTTCGACGTCACGTGCGTCATTGACATCAGCGGACTGCGTCGTTGAGTTGGACGGTATGCAGCGCGCGGTAGAGGGCACCGCCGGGGCGCAGGATTGACTGCATGAGGCTGATGTGATCCACGCGGAACGCGGGAAACTGCGGCACACGGTCGGGATCGAAGCGTGCGGCGCTCTCCGACAGGAACGGTTGCAGGGCCTCGGAGAGGGCGATGCGGGTCTCGCGCGTGGCGTCATCGCGGACGCGGGCGAGCGTCAGGTGAGCCGCGAACGTGCGCTTCTCCGTGGGGAATCCCAGCGGCGCAATCTCCTCTTCGACACGGCGGGCGAGTGACGCGAGGGTATCGGTGTCGCCGTGCACGCCTACCCAGAGGACCCGGATGTTGTCACGGTAGCTCTCGCGCGGGTGCTGGCGAGTGAAGTGCCGGTTGCGGCCGCCGTGGAAGGCGCCGAATCCCGCGGGCTGCAGGGTGAACGGCGTCGATCCAGCGACCGCCCGGTGGAGGCCGGCGGTGATATGTTCGACCTTCGCTGCGGGAGTCGGGCCGAGGAACTTGAGGGTGATGTGCACGCCTTCGGGGCGCACCCAGCGCAGTCCTTCGTTCACGCCGGCGTCCTGCAGCGCGCGCATCGCCTGGCTGAGCGCATCTCGTACGGCCGCGGGCAGCTCGACGGCGATGAACAGACGCAGCGTTTCGGGGCGGTTGCGTGCGCCGGGGAGTTCGCCGGTGTGGGCCGCGTTCATTCGTACTTCCGCCTAGATGGTGAAGAGCCGGGCAGCGTTTTCGCCGAGGATCGCATCAAGCCGCTGGTTGTCGAGGCCGGCGGCGCGCACGCGCTCGAGCGCTCTCTCCTGTGATGTGAGCGGCCAGTCGCTGCCGAAGAGCACGCGCTCAACACCGACGAGATCGATCACGGTGCGGTAGATCGCCGGATCGTAGAGCAGGTGTGAAGCGGCGGTGTCGAAGTAGACGTTCGCAAGCGCCTCGCGGAGCTCGGGCATGAGCGTGTAGAAGGGCAGGCCGCCCCCCCAGTGCGCGGCAATGACGGTGACCGCTTGCGCCGCCTGCGCGAAGCCGGCGATCTGGTCGATCGGGCCGCCGGCCTTGCCCGGGTAGTGGTGGCCGACCGGCTCGCTGGCATGGACGAGCACGGCGAGGTCGAAGGCAGATGCGGCCCAGTTCAGGAGGTCGGCCTCGTCGCTGTTGGCAAGGTTGAAGCCACTCTGGGAGGGGCGGAGCTCTCCGATGCCGCGGGCGCCATCGGTGGCGAGCTGACGAATCCTGGCGCGGGCGTCCTGCTTGCGTTCGCCCACGGCCTCCTCGACGTCGGGGCCGCCGTGACGCCCGGCGCCGGCTAGGGAGACGGAGACGAACGGTATGAGGCGGCCCTTCGATGCGTGGGCGGCGCCGAGGATGTAGTCGTTCGTCTCGTCGATGAGGGCTTCGTCCTGCCAGGCGAAGTTGCAGATGACGGAACGCTCGACGCCGGCGCGGTCCATTTCCCGCAGCAGTTCGCCGGCTGTGGCCATCGTGGCATCGGGGTTCGCGTACAGCTCGGCGAAAGCGGGCTCGGTGGCGAGGAGTGCCCGGCGGCGCTCGCGGACAGCGGGCGGGAAGACGTGCGTGTGGACATCGATGATGCGGCCCATGACACCAGTGTCATTGGTGGGCGCGCGGACGTCTAGCGTGGGACCGGCGGCCGTTGCGGAGGGGCGGCGGCGCCGATCTATCCTGCCGGCGGCGGAGGGCGCAGCAGAGGAGTCCGACGATGGTGACGGAGGTCCGCGCAGCGGCGGTTGATCGTGAACGGCTACGGCAGCAGATCAGCGAGAAATACACGGACGTGGCGGTGGACCCGGACAAGGGGTTGCGCTTCCACACGGGGCGACCGCTGGCGATGATGCTGGGCTATGACCTTGCGCTGGTCGATCGCCTGCCGAAGGGGACGGTGGATTCATTCGCGAGTACCTGCAACCCATTCTCGATGGGCGCGCTCAACGCAGGCGAGACGGTGCTGGACATTGGCTGCGGGGCGGGGTTCGACACGCTGATCGCGGCGCAGCAGGTGGGGCCGTCGGGGCGGGTGATCGCGATTGACATGACGCCAGCGATGCGGGAGAAGACGGCGGCCCCGGAGCTGCGGCGATGGGGCTGACGAACGTCGATGTCCGTCACGGATACATGGAGGAGTTGCCGGTCGATGCCGGGAGCATCGACGTTGTCATCAGTAACGGCGTGATCAACCTCACGCCGGACAAGGTGGGCGTGATGCGACAGATCCATCGGGCACTGAAGCCGGGCGGCCGCTTTCAGATCGGTGACATCATCGCGCACAAGGAAGTGCCGCAGGACGCCAAGGACGACATCGATCTGTGGTCCGGTTGAATAGCCGGTGCTCTGCTGTATGCAGAGTGGGAGTGGGTCCTGGACCATGTCGGGTTCACCGACGTCCGCTGGGGACGCGAGGTCGACGTGTTCTCAGGTTCAAAGCACGAGTTGGACGCGAAGGAGTTCGACACGCGCGGCGTGACGTTCACAGGACGCAAGCCAGCCTAGCGGTAGCCGGAGAGCGTGTGCGGGCGCAGCGATGCTCCCGTACTCTTCCGGCGTGACGGCACCTGACTTCTCGCGCTGGGCGGCGGGGTATGCGGCGGCGCGGCCCGGCTACCCAGCGCAACTCTTCGCCTGGATCGCCTCGCTTGTCGAGCGGCGGCATGTCGCCTGGGACTGCGGCACGGGCAGCGGCCAGGCTGCACTGGGGCTGGTCGAGCACTTCACGCGTGTGATCGCGACGGACCGCGCGGAAGGGCAGGTCGCGCACGCCCGGGCCCATCCGCGCATCACGTATCGCGTGGCGCCGGCCGAGGCGAGCGGCCTTGATGATGCCTCGGTGGACGCGATCTCGATCGCGCAGGCGCTGCACTGGTTCGACCTGGACGGGTTCTTCGGTGAGGCGCGGCGGGTGTTGCGGCCGGGCGGCGTGCTGGCGGCGTACGCGTATCATCTGACGCGGATCGCGCCGGAGATCGATGCGATCATCGAACGGTTCTACTGGGATGTCGTGCGCCCGTACTTCCCGCAGCGCACGTTGCACGTGGACAGCTTCTACAGGACGATCGACTTCCCCGGCGAGCCACTGCCGGAAGCCTGGTTCAGCGGGCGCGTGGACTGGACGCTGGAGCAGTTCCTCGCGTTCGTAGACACATGGAGCGGCACGCGGCGCTACGTGGAGGAGCGCGGCGAGAACCCGGCGGCGCAGTTGCACGCGGAGTTACGCGCAACGTGGGGAGACGGCGCGCGGTCCGTGGAGTTCCCGCTGTTCGTCAGGGCGACGCGGCTCTAGCGAGCGGCGCGTTCGAGGGCGCGGCCGAGGCGCATGATCGCCTCGGGGATCTCTTTCTCGGAGACGTTGCTGTAGGCCAGGCGGATGAAGTCGGCGCCCTCGCCGTTGTCGAAGAAGGCACGGCCGCCGACGTAGCCGACGCCCTCCTCCCATGCGGTGTCGTAGAGGCGCGACGGATCGACGCCGTCCGAGAGCTGGAGCCAGAGGAAGAAGCCGCCGCGCGGGGTGCTCCAGCGGGCGTACTTGGAGCAGCGTTCGTCGAGCGCCGAGAGCATGAGGTCACGCTTGCGGCGGTAGATGTCGATCACGCGTGGCAGGTGCGCAGCGTAGCGCCCCGACTCGCAGTACTCAGCGATGACGCGCGAGGTCCAGGGTGAGACGCCCATATCGAATCGGACGCGGGTGATGGCGTCGATGATCTCGCGCGGTCCCATGATCCAACCGACGCGGAGCCCGGTCGCGAGCGTCTTGCTGAAGGTACCCAGCAGCAGCGCGCCATCACCGCCTGCCAGTGCGAAGAACGAGGGAACCGGCTCCCGGTCGAAGGAGAGGGCGCCGTACGCGTCGTCCTGGACGATGAGCACCTGCTCGCGACGGCAGACCTCGATGGCCTTGATTCGGCGCTCGAGCGCCATAGTGGAGGCGGCGGGGTTGTGGAAGTTGGCGATGGTGTAGAGCATCTTGACGCGGCGGCCGGCGCCCTTGTGGCGGGCGATCACAGTCTCGAGCTCGGCCGGGTCGAAGCCATCCTCGTCGACGCGCACGCCGTCGACCGTGGCGAGGCAGGAGACAATGGTGCGTGTGCTGCCGGGAAACGTCGGCCGCTCGATGATGGCGACGTCGCCGGGGTCGAGGAGCGCTTCGCAGACGTTCTCGAGCGCGCCGGCGGAGCCGGTGGTGAGAACGAAGTGCTCCTCGCCGAGATCGAGACCCTCGCGGCGATTGACGTCGCGGGCGAGCCAGTCGCGGAGCCCTGGGTAGCCTTGCGGGCCGCCGTACTGCAGCGCGAACTCTCCTTCGCGGCGCAGGACGGTTTCGTTGCAGGCGATGAGGTCGTCGATGGGGAGCGTGGGCGCATCCGGGATGCCACCGCCGAGGATGATGGGCTCGAGGTTCGACGGGGGCGCAGGGCGAGCCTGCCAGGGCGACCATTCCATGGCCTTGGCGCGGCTGGACTGGGCGGCTGCCCAGTCGAACGCATGCCGCGCGGCCTCATCGGCGCCTGCGTTCTGGGCCGCGATCCATGGGGGTGGTTGGGAAGCCGTCATGGTTCGGGCATTGTAGCGACGCGGACGAACAGCCAAGGAGGCGCCGCTCCGCGGGCCTCTCACGGAGAGCCTGCTCTCAGGTGCTAGGATCGGCGGGTGGCACGCCGCCGCCCCGTGGGCGCCCAAGGTCCTTCGCTGCGCATCCGTGAGTTCCTGGCGCTCGCGCACGCTGGGATGATTCAGCACCTGGGTGAGGATCTGGACGGCTACGCGTGGCGCCAGCGGTTCGGGTACCTGCAGTACTACCGCGGCTCGCCGGCGGTGCACTACGAGATCTGGGCGCAGCGCAAGACAGGACGGGTCGAGGTCGGGTTGCATTTTGAGGCGCCGGACCGCGACGCGAATTATGCGGCGCTGGCGCGCCTGGCGGGTCGCATCGACGATGTGTTCGGAGCGATCGGTCCGGACTGGGAGTTGGAGGAGTGGACGCCGCAGTGGACGCGGCTGCATCGCACGCTCGCAGGGCCGGCGCTCACCGCCACGCTGGCGGATGAGGCGGCGGAGCTGGCGGCGACGTTGATGCGGGGCGTCGGTCCGCTCCTGGGGGAGGAGGGCATCATCGATGTTTGATCGCAGGGCGATCGAAGAGCTGTACGATTACACGTCGTTCGCGTGGGCGATGGTCGCGCAGACGTGCCGGGCGCTGCCGGAAGGGACGATCGCGAAGCCTGCGCCGGGCTCCGGCTGGCCGTCGCTGCGTGACGCGTTCCGGCACATGCTCGGCGCCATGGATGGCTGGCTGCACTACACGCTGGAGTACGGGCCGCTCATCGATCCATCCAACGAAGCGCTGGCGACCTGGGACGGCATCGAGGACTACCGCGCGAAGGTACACGCCACGATGCGCCGCCTGCTCGACGAGACGCCCGACGAGCGTCTGTTCGAGCTGTTCACGCGCGTGTACGACGAGGACGGGCCGGAGACGATGAGCCTGGGCGATATCATCGCGAACCTGCTGCTGCACGAGCGCGGCCACCACGGCGACCCCACCACGCTGTTCTGGCAGCTCGGCATCGAGCAGCCGGCGCTCGACTACCGGCAGTACGTGTACCTGAAGCGGCACGCCGATTCACCCTATCGACCGCCGGGATGGTGATGCTGACCGACTGCCACGTGCACTTGCAGCCGCACGGCGAACGGCCGCCGATCACGATCGAACGCATCGAGCAATACGTGGAGGCCGGGCAGGCGCGCGGCGTCGAGCGGATCGCGCTGACCGAGCATCTGTTCCGGTTCGAGGAGGCGTACCGGGCGCTCTACGGCTGGTGGGATGACGATCCGGACGCCAGACTGGCGGCCCTGGCGCGGGCGTACTGGGATGATCATGTCTCCATCAGCGTCAGTGACTACGCGCGGGTTATCGAGAAAGCGAAGAACCGCGGGCTGCCGGTGCTGCTGGGGATCGAAATGGACTGGCTCACCGGCCGGGGCGAGGCGCTGGAATCGTTTCTACGCCCGTACGACTGGGATGTTGTGCTGGGATCGGTGCACTACATCGGCGCATGGGGGTTCGATTGCCCCGAGTTCATGGACGAGTGGGGACGGCGCGACGTGAGCGAGGTGTGGACCGACTATGCGACGCTCGTGCGCGAGCTGGCTGAGACGGGCCTGGCGGACGTGATCGCGCACCCGGACGTGGCGAAGGTGTACGGGCACCGGCCGCCGGACGAGACGCCAGCGCATGCAGCGATCGTGGCGGGGGCGGCGGTGCACGGCTCGGCGATTGAGTTGAACAGCAACGGGCTGCGCCGCGCAAGGGAGATCTATCCGGCACTGCCGCTACTCGAGCGCGCGCGGGCAGCCGGGCTCCCGATCACGCTGGCTTCGGACGCGCACACACCGGATCGCGTTGGAGCGAACTTCGATGAGCTTGTGGCGTGGGCGCGGCGAGGCGGATATGACGAGGCGCTGACGTTCGAGGGCCGCAAGCGGCGGGCGTACGCGTTGCCCACGACCGTGCGACAATAGGCTTTTGGGAGGTGGGATGGCGACGTCAGCCCAATCGCTCGACTTCAATCCGTTCGATGCGACGTTTCGGGCCAACCCTTACCCGGCGTACGCGCGCCTGCGCGAAGAGGCGCCGGTCGCACAGGCGGCGAGCTTTGGGGTATGGACGGTCGCGCGCTACGACGATGTGGCGCAGGTGCTGAAGACGCCCGCGCTGTTCTCGTCACGGGCGATGGGCAGCGGCGGGCTCATGGGCACGCCCGTGCGGACGATCATCGGGAGCGATCCACCCGAGCACACGCAAATGCGCAACCTCGTGAACCGCGCGTTCACGCCGCGAATGGTCGCGGAGCTGGAGCCGCGGATCCGCGAGATCACGCGCGGGCTGCTCGACGCGATCGCGGCGCGCGGCGACGGCCGGATGGATCTTGTGGATGAGCTTGCGGTGCCGCTGCCGGTGACGGTGATCGCGGAGATCCTGGGCGTCGATGCGGAGCGGCGGGATGACTTCAAGCGGTGGTCGAACGCGGTGATCACGGGCATCAGCGGGGTATCGCAGGAACGGCAAGGGGCTGTGCTGCAAGACCGGGCGGAGTTCGAGGCGTACTTCACCGGGATGGTGGACCGGCGGCGGGCGGAACCCGGCAATGACTTGATCAGCGCACTCGTCGCGGCAGAGGAGGGCGACCTGCGGCTGTCGCCGGCGGAGGTTGTGTCGTTCGCGATGCTGTTGCTCATCGCGGGGAACGAAACCACCACCAACCTTATCGGCAACGCGATGCTGGCGTTGCTTGAACATCCGGCTCAGTTGGAGATGGTCGTTCGCGATCGGTCACTCGTGCCCAACATGATCGAAGAGGCGCTGCGCTGGGACTCGCCCGTGCAGTACCTGTTTCGGGTGACGACGCAGGCGACGGAGCTGGGCGGGCAGACGATCCCGGCGGGCGCGGCGGTCGTGCCAATCTACGCATCAGCGAACCGCGACGAAGCGCGCTTCGTGGATGGGGAACGCTTCGACATCACGCGGAACGCGCAGGGGCACGTGGCGTTCGGGCTTGGACCGCACTTTTGCCTGGGCGCGCCGCTGGCACGGCTCGAGGCGAAGGTCGCGTTCGAGGAGTTGTTCGGGCGTTTCCAGGCATTCGAGCAGGCGACGGCGATCGAGCGAATCGACTCGATGTTCCTGCGCGGGCTGCGTTCGCTGCCGCTGGCGGTTGGCTAACCCGCACAGGCGCGGATGTGCTCAGCCGTGGGACGCTTGCGCCGAACCGCGCGAGTTCGCGCGGGAGATCGAGCGGGAGCACGACGGCCTGTAACTTACGCAAGGTAAGCTTCCCGGCGACGAACGTACCTTTGCAGCGGGCCGCGTCAAACGGGGGGGGGGCCTGTTGCTGGCGCTCACCGCGCGTAGCTGCACACTGCGGCGGCATATCCAGGTGAAAGGACGATCGATGTTGGTCTCGTCGCTGCGCAACCGGATCCGGGCGATGAACGGGCTGTGGGAGCGTTGTCTGAGCGACATGACGCTGGCGCAGGTCAACCACAAGGAGCGGGACGGGGTGTTGCCGATCGCGTTTTCGCTCAATCACTACATTCGCGCGCAGGACCAGTCGATCAGCGCGCCGTTCTTGCGCCAGCCGACACTCTGGGACTCCGGGGGATGGGCCGCGAAAGTGGGGGTGACTGTCGACAAGCTGGGGCGCGAGGAGACCGTGGAGGAGATGGAGCACATCAGGTTCGGCGATCTGGATGCATGGCGGGCGTACCAGGCGCAGGTGATCGCACGTACGCACGAGGTGCTCGAGACGCTGACGGAAGAGGTGCTGGCGGAGGTGCTGATGCCGAAGCTGCCGCCGAACATGCAGAACATCTTCTGCGCGATGGTCATTGGCCCGGAGGCGCCGCTGCGCAAATTGGATGTGCTGGAGTGCTTCGTCTACCAGCACGGGCTGCGGCACATGGGCGAGATCGAGCATGCGCGTTCACTCGTGGGGCTGCGGGGGATGACGAGCTGAGGGCAAGTGTTGAGGTTGTGGAGCCGCCCGGCGCTCACGGGTGAGGCTGTCGCGAGCGGGTTTTGGTCATCTGGTGAAACGAAGGGACGATGGCGTGGTACGGTTCATCGTGGGTGACATCGAGGTGACGGTCGTCTCGGACGGTTCGATCACGTTTCCGCCAACCGCATATTTCCCAGGGACAACGGCGGAGCAATGGAAGGCGCACGAGCGGCTGCTGGATCACCAGGGCAACCTAACGTTCGAATTCAGCAGCTTTGTGATCCGCTCCGGTGGCAGAACGGTGATGGTAGACGCGGGGATCGGGAACCGCACCGTTGGCCCATTCGCGGGCGGGGCACTGATCGACGGGTTGCGGGCGGCGGGGTTCGGGGCGGCGGACATCGATGCGATCTTCTGCACGCACCTGCACGTGGACCACTACGGCCACATTGTCGAGGGCGAGGCGAGCGATCTGCGCCTGGCGTTTCCCAACGCCACGCTGCATTGGACGGACGCGGAACAGGCGTTCGCGATGGAGGCGCCGGGGCCGGACCTGGAGACGCGCAGGGCGATGGTGGCGCTGGTGGCAGACCGCTGGCAGGCGAAGAACGGCGGAGACGAGATCGCGCCCGGTGTGCAGGTGGTCGCGATGCCGGGGCATACCCCGGGGCACGCGGCTGTGGTGATCTCGTCGGGAGCGGCGCGGGCCTATGTGCTGGGTGACGGGGTGTCCTGTCCGGCGCAACTCACGGAGAGCGAGTGGTCGGGGCTCGGGGACGTCGATCCCGCGCTTGCGCGTCGCTCGCAGCAGGCGCTGATGCGCGAGCTGGAGGATGGTGAGACGCTCGTAGGGGCCGCGCACTTTCCGGGCCTGACCTTCGGGCGGATCCTCACGGGGAGGGCCGACGGTATTGGAGTGGAGTGAGCAGTTAGCCGTTCGCAGGTCGCAGAAGTGCGGGCGGGCGGCAGGGTGGACGCACGCCGCCGCGCTCCTCCACAGGGATGCCCCTGCATCGTCAGGGGCAGTTGGGCCAGGGAGACCAGCCGCTGCGCGAGTAGATCGCGTAGGCTGCGGCGATGTTGACCGCAGGATCGTAGAGGTCGCCGCCGTAGCCGTGCCAGATCTGGAAGAGGCCGATGTACGGCCCCGCAGGGTTGTATGAATCGGCGTTGCCGTTGGACTCGCAGCGTATGACCGCGAGGGCGTACTCGCAGTCCCAGTCGTAAGAGCAGACGATGGTGCGCCATTGCTCGACGCCAGCGGTGCCGCCGCCGCTGCGCCTGGGCACCGGCGTGGGGGTCGGGTCGGGGCCGTAGTAGGTGACGGTATCGACGGGCTCGGGGTCGTACCACTCGTTGACCAGCTCGCGTGCGACCTCGACGCCATTCTCGTACGAGACGGCCCACTCGCGATGTAGGACGCCGTCCTGGCCTTCGATCACGCGTTCCTCGCCCGGGGGGAGGGATGGATCGAGCTCGCGGCGGCTGCCGGCGGCGACCGGGATCTCCTCGAACGCGTGGCTTTCGCCCAGGGCTACCACCGCGACCTCGAGACCGGGGGTGACGGGGGCATCGGGCGCCGGTTCGATGCGGTACTCCTCGGGCAGAGGGACATCCGCGGCCTCGAGCGCTGTCTGGATCGTGGGGGCCTGTGTGAGCACGGGCACATCGCGATCGGGAAGGCGCACGACCAGCGCGCGCGCGTAGCGGACGGAGACGCGCATGTCCGGTTCGATGGGGCTGCTGGATGCGGGGACGAGCACATCCTCGGGGCGGAGGTCAATGCCCAGGTGTGCGAGCGCTTCGCCGACAGTGGGACGGCTCGTGAAGATGGTGCGCTCGCGGCCGTCTTCGACCAACTGGACGGGGACGGCGCGCCGGACTTCGATGATGAGGGGGGTTTCGCCGCTGCGGTACGGCAGGCCCGCCTCGGGCTCGATGAAGGTTCCGGCGAGGACCAATCCATCGACGTCAGCGAGGGTGACGCCGGCAGCCTCGAGGGCTTCGGCGGGCGTGGCGACATCGAGGTCGATGGCGAGATGCTCGCCGTCGGCGATGATGATGAGCTCGGATGGTGAGTCTGGCTCGGTATCGCCGCGGACTTCGAAGGGCGGGAAGATGGCCAGCGCGAGGACGAGCAGGAAGGCGGCCACACCGGCCGTGCGCAACAACAGCAGTCGCGAACGCATCGCTCGCCCGGCGCGCGCCAAGGGCGCGGTGACGGGGCTGGATCCTCCGATCGCTGCACAGACAAGGCGAGGACGAGCAGCGGCGCCCCGGTGGAGCGCGCCCGGCCCGATCCGCCGCGGATCAGGGTAGGGATGCGGGCGCGGCAACGGCCATGATCCGGGCTAAAGAGACATAACGCAGATTCAAGGCACTGGCGCCCGGTCCCTCGGCGTCCGCTCCTCACATGCGGCAGGCAGGACCAACCGGTCGTTCGCTACGCAACCTTATTCGATCGTGCCCTGGCGGCCGCGATCCCGGATGCGGAGCGCCGCGGCGGAGGCCGATGATCCTGCAGTGAGACGCAACATCGAACGGCTGGCGGCTGCGGCGGGCGCGGTCTTCGGCATCGCGGGATTAGGGTTCGTGCTCTTCACGCCGCTCAGCGTGGCGCAGGACTGCGTGCAGTTTGCGGACGCGGGCGGAACGTCGCTGCTCTGCCGGCGCGCGCTCACGAGCCTGTTCGATGAGGGCGGCTTGGCGGTGCTGGCGGGTCTGCTGGTGCCGGGATCGCTGTTCGCGGCGGGGGGTGTGGCCGGGTGGATCCATGCGGGCACGCGCAGCCGCGAGTCGCGGCGGATGTTGTGGCTGGCGACGGCGGCGGTGGCCGCGCTGACGCTTGCGCTCCTGTTCAGCCTGGGGCCGTTCATGCTGCCCGGCGCGCTGCTGTTGCTGTACGCATCGATGCTGGCGCGTGGGGGGCGAGCGCCCGCCCCGGCGCCAAGGCCGGATCGGGCATCCGCAGCCTGAGGGACTCCGCGGGCCGCATGTGAACCTGGCGGTGAGGCTTCAGACGCCCGCGATCGTGCGTCCTTCGTCGAGGACGCGCTGCACGAGCGACGGATCGCCCGCGATCTCTGCATAGATCCGCACCAGCGGCTCGGTGCCGCTGAGGCGGAAGAGCAGCCAGCCGTGCTCGCCGAGGCGGAAGCGGAAGCCGTCGAGCGTGTCGATGGCGGTCACAGGCATGCCGGCGATCGCGTCCGGGCGCGCGTTGCCCACGCGCTCGAGGACGGCATCGCGCTGCTCTGGCCGCATGGTGATGTCGATGCGGTCGTAGTGGTGCTCGCCGACCTTCGCATACAGCTCGGCGAGGAGCTCGACGGGGCGCTTACCGCTGCGGGCGATGAAGTCGAGCATATAGAGGCCGGCAAGGATGCCGTCGCGCTCGGGCACGTGGCCGCGGAAGCCGTAGCCCCCGCTCTCCTCGCCGCCGATGAGGGCGTCGGTAGCCATCATTTTCGGGCCGAGGAACTTGAATCCGACCTGGGTCTCGTGAACGGGCACGCCGTAGATGGCACCGAGCTTCTCGACCATGCTGGTCGTCGTGACGGACTTGACGATGGCGCCGCGCTCGCCGCGGTATTCGAGCAGGTAGTAGGCGAGCAGGGCGAAGACCTGGAGTTGATTGACGAACGCGCCGCGCTCATCGGCGATACCGACGCGATCGGCGTCGCCGTCGGTTGCGATGCCCGCGTCGAAGCGGCCGGCTGTCATGCGCTCGTGCATCTCTGTCAGGTTGTGGGCGATCGGCTCGGGCGCGCGCATGCCGGGGAAGATCGGGTTGCGTTCCCCGTGGAGCTCCGTCACGGTCGTGGCACCGCCGGCGAGCAGCTCGGTGAAGTAGCCAGCGCCGGTGCCGTACATGGCGTCGTAACAGATGCTGAGGCCCGCTCCGCGGAGGGCCTGCAGATCGACGAGGCTGCCGAGCTTGCGGAGGTACGCGGGCCTGGGGTCGAAGACCTCGACGGCGCCCGAGCGCTTCGCGTCCTCGATATCGACGCGCGGGATCTCGCGGCCGATGAGGCCGGGGAGCGCCGCTTCGAGCTCGGCGACGATTTCGGGGGAGGCGCTGCCGCCGTAGTCGGGCTTGTACTTGAAGCCGTTCCACTGCCACGGATTGTGGCTGGCGGTGATGACGATGCCGCCGCCGGCCCGGCGCTCAATGATCGAATGGCTGACGACCGGAGTGGGGCAAAGCGAGGAGGTGAGCGCGACCTTGATGCCGGCGGCGGCCACGACTTCGGCGGCTGCCGCTGCGAACTGTTCAGAGGCGTAGCGCGCGTCGTAACCGATAACCATGCCGCGCGCGGCGAGGCCGTGACGCTCGAGCAACGCGGCCGCGCTGGCGGCGCAGGCGCGGACGTTGTCGAAGGTGTAGTCCTCGGCGATGATGGCGCGCCAGCCGTCGGTGCCGAACTTGATGGTGGCGGGCGAACGCGGGGGGTAGGTCATGCGGGCTCCCGGCGTGTTGACGCGTATCGGACGAAGGTTCGCACGCGGGCCGCGCGCGGGCAATCGCGCGCTCAATAATCGAGGGGCCCGCCGCCGGGGGGTTGATCCTGGATCTGGCCGCGGTTCTGCTCTTCGATGAGTTCGAGGATGGTGAGGGCTTCTTCGAGCGTGAACTCCTCATCGATGCCGGCGAGGGCTTCCTCCAGCAGTCGCTGCAGCTCCTCGGGCGGGATGTCGCTGATCGGCGTGCCGCCGGGTTGCGGGGTGCTGCCGGCGTTCGGCGTGCCTTCGCCCGGCTCGGGTGACGCCGGCTGGTCGCCGCCTTCATCGCCGGGACGGGGGGTTTCGGGCACCTCTGCGGGCGGCGTCGGGGTGGGTGACGGGTTGGTCGGGGTGAGGAGATGTTCGACGATCTCGTAGTTGGCCTTCGCGTCTTCATCGGTGGGAACTGCGTAGAGCGAGCGCCTGTACGCCTCGAGCGCATCGCGCAGGCGGCCGGCATTGGCGTAGTGGTTGCCGAGCGCGTACTCGACAAGCGCCTCGAAGGCAGGGTCGCCGGCAGGCAGCGCGCGCTGCGCCTCATCGATCGCGCTTACGTACTCGCCGAGAGCGGCGAACGCGTTGGCGCGGTTGTAGTAGAGGGCCTGCTCCTGGGGTGAGAGCTCCTGCGCCCGGCGGTAGGACTCGAGGGCGGCGCTGTACTCGCCCGCCGCGTACTGGGTGTTGCCGCGGCGGTTCCACTCGGCGGCATCGGTGCCGCAGATCGCGGCGATCATGAGTCCGGCGGCCGCCAACGGGGCGAGCCGGCGAACGCGCCGGGTGAGCCGGTGCAGTGGGGACCCGAGGAACGAGGCGAGCAGCACGAGGGCGAGCGCGATGCCGGCGAAGATCTGGAAGCGTTCGATCGGTTCTGCGCTCTCCTCGCGCTCGAACGTGGTGTTTTGGAGCGCGTCGAGCTCGGCCGCGAGGGTGGCGAGCGAGCCGCCGCTCGACAGGTCGATGTAGCGGCCGTCGCCAATGTCAGCCATGGCTTCGAGGGCATCGGCGTCGAGGCGGCTGATGACGGGCGCGCCAGCGGGCCCGACGCGTGGTCGCAGCGTTCCGGCGGCGTCTGCGTCGAGGACGGGCGCGCCTTCGGGAGTGCCGGCGCCGGCCGTGTACACGCGGACACCGGATGATGCGAGCGTCGCGATCGCCTCATCGACGGCGCCGCCGTGGTCCTCGCCATCGGAGACGATGAGAACGGCGCGCGTCTCGGCGGTGCCGGACTGCAGCAGCTCATGGGCGCGCCGGAGGGCCGCGCCAAGGTCTGAGCCGGGCGGCACGAGACCGCGTTCCCGGTCAACACCCAGCACAAGCTCGCGGAGCGCGGCAAGGTCGCCGGTGAGCGGTGAACGGGTGAACGGCGCGCCGGCAAAGATCACGAGGCCGGCGCGGTCGCCCTGGAGTCGGTCGAGCAGCGACGCGATCTCTTGCTGGGATCGGGCGAGCCGCGAGGGCTCGACATCGGTGGCGAGCATGCTCTGCGAGACATCGAGGACGACGACCAGATCGATGCCGCGGCGTTCGACGGCCGTGGTTTTCTCTCCGAACTGCGGCCGGCCTGCCGCGAACGCCGCCGCGACGGCCGCGAGCAGGAGCACGACCATGGCGGCGAGCGTGCGGAACGCGGTGGGGGTGCGGGCACCGAAGCGGCGGCTGGCATCGATGCGCCAGAGCGCCCAGAGCGCGACGAGGAGCGCCGCGATCAGCGTGACGGCGAAGAGCAGGAACCATGCGGGCGCGCCAACGGTCATGCGAGCCTCCGCAAGAGAGTGGCGCGCAGCGCGAGCTCGATGGCGATCGCGATGACCGCCGCGGCGAGGAACCACGGCGCAATCTCGTTGAAGCGCGTGAACGTCTCGCCCTCGAAGCGGGATTTTTCGAGCTCCCCGATCCTGGTGTAGACGTCGCGCAGCGTTTGCGGGTTGTCGGCGCGGCTGTAGGTACCGCCGGAAACCTCGGCGATGCGGCGCAGCGCTTCCTCGTCGACCTCGGGATTGCCCCGAACAGGGAACGGGGCGTTGCTGACGACGCCGACCGTGTACACGCGCACGCCGAGCCGTTCGGCGATGCGGGCGGCGGCGAGCGGCGTGAGCTCGCCGGCGTTGTTCTCGCCGTCGGTCATGAGGATGACGATGCGCGACGGCGCGGAGGATCCTCGCAGGACGTTGACCGACTCGCCGAGCGCGGTGCCGATCGCGGTGCCGTCGACGAGGCGCAAGCGGCCAGCCTCATCGACCATGTCGGCGAGGGCGCGATAGTCGGTGGTGAGCGGGCTCAGGGTGATGCTGGAGCCCTGGAAGGCGACCAGGCCGACGCGGTCGTTTTGGCGTTCACCAATGAAGCCCTGCAGCACGTCGGCGGCCACCTCGAGGCGCGATTCGCGGCCGGCGAACGGCTGGGTCATGCTCGACGAGACGTCGTAGGCGAGGACGATGTCGATGCCTTCGCCCTCGAGGGTAGTGGCGGATTCGCCACGCTGCGGGCGTGCAAGCGCCAGGATGATCGCGGCAGCCGCCAGGACCCGCGCCAGCGCGAGGAGCGGCTCCATGCGCACGCGCCAGGTCACCGGCAGTGCGCCTATGACGCTGCCGACGCGCACGGCGCTCATGGAGCGCGGCCACGCCAACACCGCGACCAAGGGCAGAAGCAGGAGCAGCGACAGCAGCCAGGGCTCGGCGAAGCGCAGATCACTCATCTTCGATGAGTCTACCGGGATGCAGGGTGCCGACGATCATCGGGCGCTGCGGCGTCGAGGCGCAACAAATCCGCATACTTGAGATATACGATCGGAATCAGCATGCTGGACGCAGCATGCCGGATGTCATCGTGTTCGATTTCGAACAGCCGCGGCAGCGGCTGATGAGCTGGTTCCTCAAGGACAGCGGCATCGACGTCGAGCGCGTGACAGATCCACATGAGCTGTCCGAGTCGATGACGCCCGCCACACGCGTGCTGATCATCAATACGACATCGCCGCCGAATGCGGTTGCCACGCTGCTCCAGCAGATCAAGCGGCACGAGGGCTTACGGGTGATTGTCCTGCACGCTGGCAGGCATGCGCCGGATGATTTGCCGATCGACGCCGATATCTGCATCCATGATGCTTCGGATCCCGACTTCCTCGTGGAGACGGTGCGGGCGACGCTGCGCGATGACATTCCCGAGACGGAACCGCACCTGGCCGGCGAACTTCTGGAAGAAGGCGCCTGAAGACACGCAATTCAGGCGGCCGCCGGTAACCTTTTCAGCGCGCGGGCGTTCTACCGTTGATGCGTTGCGTGACCCTGCTTGTTTCCGTCCTGGTGGCCGTGACCGGTATCGCCGCCACGTGCGCGAGCGGCGTTCGCCAACTGGGCGATGAAGGGCCGTGGGTTGGCACCGTCACAAACGTCGGCGATCAACCGGTCCACGGAGTGACGGCGCAGGCGGACATCATCGATGCGAACGGAGTGAATTTGTGGGGACGCCTAGACGTGGAGGCGTGTCCCTCGCTGTTGCTGCCGGGCGAGCGCGGCGCCGTCGAACTCGACATGCATGATCCGGGCTTCAACCCGCTGGCGGGCGCGCCGCCGGAGTACGAGTTGCCACTGCGGGCAGACTTCCAGCCGCTGGCTGAGGAGCATTCCGGCTACGGGGCGTACCGGAGCGATGGACTGTTCGTGCACGAGACGGGGCGAGATGCGGCGCGCGGGCGCGTGACGGTGGCGATCTGGAACAACGCGCGCGCTGGCGCGTATCGAGACCTAACAGTGTGCGTGGTGCGCCTCGACGCGCCGCGGAACCCCGTGGACGTGGCGTGGCTGCGGTTGCCGGAGACCACGGACCTGCGGCCGGGTCAGATGACGACGCGTACGATCTCCCTGGCGCCGTATCCGGAGGAGGCGCCGCTGCGCTACTACGCATGGGGCAGCACCGACGCGCCGACGCCGTCCTGCTGCCCGGCAAGCGGGCCGAGTTCCTGGCAATCGGTCGATACGGGTCCGTTTTCGATGATGTTGCCGCCGGGGTGGGCTTACGAGCCGCTGCAGGGCATTGACTCTTTCGTCGGTCGCGTCTACGGCGACGGGGTGGAGCTGTTCTTCGATTACGGCTGGTACTCGAATCCCCTGGCGCCGTACGGCGATCCCGACCACCACGTGTGGGACGAGTCCGTAAGCGGCCGGATCGCCAAGATGGTGGTGGCCCACGACCCCGCGGGTGTGGTCGGGGTCTTTTTCGAGGATGTGGGCGCGCCGCCGGCCAGCACCCCGCACATACGGACGAGGCTTCAGCTGAGCGGGGAAGGCCTGGACAACGCCGAGCGCGAGATCGCGCTTCAGATGTTCCGTTTGCTGCGATTCGACGAGCGGTAACGCAGACCTCACCGCGCCTCCGCCGAAAGACTGAACTGCGCCGGCACGGATTCCCGATGCCGCGCGGATGGGCGGCGGCGTACGCTGCCAGCAGGCAGATAGATCAGCAGAGAGCAGCAGACAGATCCGACCAGACGAGCTGAGATACGGGAGGGGAGGAAGCGCCATGCTTGAGCAAGAGTTCTACGTGCGGGCCAAGCTCGATGACTTGCGGCGCGGCCTCGTCATCGCGGAGCGGCGGCGTCAGGCGGCCGATCCGGGCGCTGAGGTGGAGCGCACGGGCGTGGGCGTGCGGCACGAGGTGTTCCGCCGGATGGTGGGCGATCCGGCGCCAAGGCGCCGGCCGTTCTGGCGGCGTTTCCTGATCGCCTCGTAGGAGGCTGCTCCTCAGCGGCGGGCCTACAGCGCATGCCAAATGACTGGAGGACGACGATGAGCATCATCTTGGCGCGCGGCCGGCGGGCCCTTACACCCAAAGACGAGTGGCGGGAGCTGGCCGCGCGCGCACGCGCAACCTGTGCCCTGTACGGGAACAGCGACGAGCAGTTCGACCGCGGCCTCATCGAGCGCTACCTGTGGTGGGAAGGCCTGGATGAGGTCGTGCTGCCGCGGGTCCGTATCGCCGCCTGACGCTTTCCGATGCAGAGTGCATCATGTCACTGACGGGAGTCTCAGGAGCGCGCCAGGCTTGGCGTGAGATCCGCAAACGGGGGGGCATGAAGACACGAACGATCACGGACGAACGGTTCGCAGAGCGGTTCCGCGGCCAGGTGCGTGGCGCGGTCACCACGTCGGTGGACGCCGGGTATGACGAGGCGCGGACGCTGTGGAACGGCACCACGCCGCGGCGCCCGGCGGTGATCATCCGCGCGCGCGATGCGAAGGACGTGGCGGCGGCGGTGAACGTCGCACGGGAGGCCGGCGTGCCGATCGGGGTGAGCGGCGGTCGTCACAACGTGGCGGGCAACGCGATGCCTGACGGGGCCGTCGTCATCGACCTGCGCGACATGCGAACTGTGACGGTTGATGCAGAGGCGCGACGGGTGCGCGTGCAAGGTGGTGCGCTGCTCGGCGACATCGACAAGGCGACGCGGCCGTACAACCTGGCCGTGCCCGTGGGTGTAGCGACGGAGACAGGGATCGGCGGGCTGGCGCTCGGTGGCGGCCTGGGCTGGCTGCGACGGAAGCACGGGCTGACCGTGGACAACCTGGTCTCGGCGCAGGTGGTGTTGGCGGACGGGCGCACCGTCAGGGCGAGCGAGCAGGAGCAAGCCGATCTGTTCTGGGCGCTGCGCGGCGGCGGCGGCAACTTCGGCGTGGTGACCGAGTTCGAGTTCCGGGCGCATCCGGTTGGGCCGCAGGTGGTCGTGTTGGCGGTGTTCACGCCGGCGGAACAGGCGCGCGACGGGCTGCGCTTCTGGCGCGAGTACATGTCGAAGGCGCCGGACGAGCTGAGCTCGTTCGCCATCTTCTGGGCGGTTCCCGATGCGGAGCTGTTCGCCGAGCACGCGCGCGGGCGGGAGGCGCTGATCTTCCTGTCTGCCTGGTGCGGCGATCCCGATGAGGGAGAGCGCGTGATCGCGCCGCTGCGCGGGTTTACGGAGCCACTCGCGGACCTGAGCGGTCGCTGGGACTACGCGACGGAGCTGCAGACGTTCTTTGACGAGGACTACCCGGTTGGGGGACGCTACTACTGGAAGTCGCGCTACTTCGACACCCTGAGCGACGAGATCATCGAGACGCTGATCGATTTCGCGGGGACGCGGCCGTCGAAGGCGTCGTCGGTTGACATCTGGCACCTGGGCGGGGCGATCGCGCGGGTGCCGGCCGATGCGACGCCAGTGCCGCAGCGGCATGCGCAGTTCCTGCTCGGCATCGAGTCCAACTGGAGCGACGCGGGAGCGGACGCGGAGAACATCGCGTGGGCGCGGGAGTTCTACGCGGCGGCGAGCGCGCACTCGCCGCAGGGCGTGTACGTGAACTTCCCGGGCTTCGGTGAGGAGGGCGTGGATCTGGTGCGCGCGGCGTATGGTGAGAACTACGCGCGACTGGCGCGAATCAAGGCGCAGTACGACCCGCAGAACCTGTTCCGGTTCAACCAGAACATTCGGCCCGAGTAGATGCAGGGTTAGGGTCGGGGGCGAGGGGTTAGGTGTCGGGGTTTCGATCCTCGCGCAGGCGGGTGAGGGCCTCTTGTTCGATGATGCGGTAGACCTCCGCCAGCGGGAGGCCGGTGGTCTCGGCGATGCGGCGGCAGCTCTCGTACTCGGGGGCTGCGCGGGGCGGCTCTCCGGGCAGGCGCTTGACTTTCACGGAGGCGGGCCCGAGCGACGATTCGAAGGTCAGCTCCTCGCGCGGAGCTTCGTGGCGTGAGACGGGCGTCACCCGCACTCCCAGGGTCGATGTCTCGCGCAGGAGGATGCGGGCGATCTCAAGCTCCCGTTCGGCGCCGCAGATGACGGAGAGCATGACGCCCGGGCGGTTCTTCTTCATCTGGATCGGCTGCATCCAGACATCGGCGGCGCCGGCGGCGAAGAGGCGCTCCTGGACGTACCCGTAGATCTCGGGGTTCATGTCATCGATGTTCGTCTCGACGAGCAGCATGGTGGGCGTGCCAGATTCGGCGTCGCCGATCCACAGGCGCAGCACGTTGGGCCAGCCCTGCGGGTCGCGTCCACCGGCGCCGTGGGCGACGCGCTGCAGGTGCATGGGCGGGCGCTCGAAGCGGGCGAGGGTGGTGGCGATGGCGGCGCCGGTCGGCGTGACGAGCTCCATGGGACGGTCAGCGCCGGACGATGCGACGGGCGCCTGCGCCATCGCGATCAGTTCGAGGGTGGCAGGGGCGGGCACGGGCAGCTCACCGTGCTGCGCGCGCACGGCCCCTGACCCGGCCGGGAGGGGCGAGCAGTACAGCGCCTCGACGCCGAGGAGGCGCAGTCCCGCGACGGCTCCCGCGACGTCGATGATGGCGTCGAGGGCGCCGACCTCGTGGAAGTCGATCTCGTCGGGACGGGTGCCGTGGACGCGCGCCTCGGCCTCGGCGAGGCGGCGAAAGATGGCCGATGCGCGCTCACGGTCCCCTGCCGGCATCGATGAGCCTTCGATGATGGCGAGCACGTCGGGGAGGCGGCGGTGGGGTTGGGGCGTCTCGGCCAGATCGACACGAACAAGCGTGGCGGCGATACCGCCACGGCTGACGGCTTCGGCACGGAGTGTCCAGCCGGCGACGTTGAGCTTCGCCAGTTCGGCGCTGAGAGCGTCGACGGGGAGGCCGGCGTCGATGAGTGCGCCGAGCAGCATGTCCCCGCTGATGCCGGAGGCGCAGTCCAGGTAGGCGATGCGGGTCATGAGGGGATCGTAGCGGACGTGCGGCGGACCGGCTCCTCACGCGAGCGGCGGCTACCATGCACGGCATGAGACGATCACTCGAGGTTGGTGACGCGCGGCGGCTGCTCGGCGGCGGGCCGGTGGTACTGCTGTCGACGTCGTGGCGAGGGAACAAGAACGTGATGCCGGCGATCTTCGTGACGCCGCTGAGCATCGATCCGCCGCTGATCGGCGTGGCGGTCCACCCGGCGCGGCACACGCACGACATGATCAGGTACAGCGAGGAGTTCGCGCTGAGCGTCCCTTCGCGGGAGCTGCTGCACCACGTGCAGTACCTGGGCAGCGTCAGCGGACGCGAGTTGGACAAGCTGGAGCTGACCGGGCTGCCGGCGTTCCGTGGACGCCGCGTCGAGGCACCCCTGCTCGAGGGCTGCGTCGGCTGGATCGAGTGCGGGGTGCATGATGCGTTCACGGTCGGCGACCACACCCTGTTCGTTGGCATCGTGGTGGCCGTGCAGGCCGAGGACGAGGCGTTCGCGGACGGGGTCTGGTCGCTCGCGGGCGATGAGGAATTGCGGCCATTGCATTACCTGGGCATCAACTTCTACGGCCAGCTCGGCGAAAGGCTTGCGGCGCGGATCCCGGAGCCGGCGGACATCAAGCGGGACGTCGACGAGGGGCAGGCGGCGATCGGCGATGCCGCGGACGCGGCGAAGCGGCGCGAAGAGCGCGAGCGGGCGCAGGAAGAAGCGGAGCGCGGCGAGTGGTGAGGGCAACGTGAGAGGCCCCGGCCCCCCGACCAGCCGCCCGCGGTCACCTGCGGTCAGCGTGGATTCGCTGCGCATCATAGGACCGGCGCGTTAAGCGGCCGTTAGCGCGGGTTAATGGGGTGTTAGTCCACGGCTCGGGACGCCAGGAGCACAGGAGCTTCGCGACGCGCGTCAGGGCCTCAGGCGGACCGGAAGATGCTTGATGCCGTTCACGAAGTTGGAACGCAAGCGTGATGCCGGGCCGGTGACCGTGATCTGCGGGAATCGCGCGAGCAGCTCCTCGAACATGATGCGGATCTCGAGGCGGGCGAGGCTCGCGCCGAGGCAGAAGTGCGGGCCGCCGCCGCCGAAGGCCAGATGCGGGTTGTCGGCGCGGCCGACATCGAACTCGCCGGCGCGGTCGAAAACGTCAGGGTCGCGGTTGGCCGCGGGGTAGTACATCGCCAGCTTCTGCCCGGCCTTGATGGGGGTGCCGCCCACCTCGGTGTCGCGGGTGGCCGTGCGCCGGAAGTAGATGAGCGGCGAGACCCAGCGCAGGAACTCCTCCACCGCGAGCGGCATGATCGAGGGGTCGTCGATGAGCCGCTGTTTCTGCTCCGGGTGCTCATGGAGCGCCAGCAGGGCGCCCGAGATGAGGTTGCGCGTCGTCTCGTTGCCGGCGACCGAGAGGAGCAAGAAGAATCCATCAAAATCTGCCTCGGTGAGGCGCTCGCCGTCGACCTCGGCGGCCATGAGCACGCTGACGAGGTCGTCGCGCGGGTTGGCCTTGCGGTCGAGCGCGAGGTTGTTGGCGTACATGAACATCTGCATGGCGGCGATGCGCGCGTCTTCGGGCGAGGTGTTGAATTCCGGATCCTCGAAACCGATCAGGCGGTTGCTCCAGTCGAACACCATCTGGTGATCCTCGCGTGGCACGCCGATCATCTCGGCGATGACGGCGAGCGGGAGCTGCGCGGCGACATCGACGACGAAGTCACAATCGTTCTTCTCAGCGGCGGCATCGAGGATGCGGGCGGTGATCTCGCGCACGTGTGGCTCGAGGGCGCGGATCATCTTCGGGGTGAAGCCTGTGCTGACGAGCCGGCGGTACTTGGTGTGCTGCGGCGGATCCATGTTGAGCATCATCGTGCGGATCATGGCGAGGGCGTCTTCGGGCATGTCCGGGATGTTCGTGCCACCCGCCCAGGAGGAGAACAGATTGTTGTCGGCGGACACGGTCGTGATGTCCGCGTAGCGCGTGAGCGCCCAATAGCCGGCGCCGCCGTCCGGTTCGGGGTGCCAGTACACGGGAGCGTGCTCGCGCAGCCAGCGGTACTGCTCATGCGGCATGCCGCGCGCGTGGACATCGAGGCTGTAGATGTCGATCGCCGGGGTGGTGGTCATGTGGACCTCCTGTGGTCTGTGGAATACGGCTGCGGCGCGAGCAGCCGCGTGACGGCTTCGATGACGAAGCGGCGCTGACGGGCGAGCACGGGGGGCGCGTACGGGTCTTCGCGCATGACGGCGTGCAGCAGCGGTGCGCTGGCGAAGTATCCAAAGATGAGGTGATACAGACCGGCGGCCAGGTGGGGGAGCTCGGCATCGGGCCAGGCGGCGCTGGTCTGGCGCAGCACGCGCACGCCGGCATCGAACAGCGGGGCGAGCCGCTCCTCTACCATGCCGCGCACGTGAGGGTCGTCCTCGAGGCCGGCCCGCTCGATCAGCCGCGCGACGTGCGGGTGGGCGGCGAGGTAGTCGATGAGGCGCTCCAGGGAGCCGGCGGTTGCCGGATCGCCGACGGGCGGCGGGTCGAAGGCGGGCAGGATGGCCGCGACGGCGCGTGCGATGACGGCGTCGTAGAGGGCGCGCTTGTCGGTGAAGTAGTGATAGAGGCTGGCCTGGTTGCGAAGCCCGGCGTCAGCGGCGATGTCCCGGACGGCGGCGCCGGCAAAGCCGACGCCGGCGAAGTGTCGCTCCGCGGCATCGAGGATGGCATCGCGCACGGAGACTGGCTGAACCCTGGCCGCGGCGGAAGGGGGCATCGGCCGGGATCGTAGTCAAACAAACGTTTGTTTGTCAACCCGCGGATGGCTACAGGGGCTGGCGTCCAGCAAATCCAGCGTCCAGTTCGTGCCACCAGGAGATGCCGGCCTCGCCGAGCTTCCAGCACAGATAGACCACACGGCCGTCGCGCCGGCTGGGGAAGTCGAGGAGTCCCATGTCGGGATCCTTGAGTTCCGCACCGGTCTCGGTGATCGCCTGCAGGTGCTCGTTCAGCTCATCGACCAGAGTCTCGGCGCGGCGGCGAAGCGCTGCGAGATCGCCCTCATCTCGCACGTGGCCATTGCCGGTCGAGCGGCGTGTGGTGTCGACCAGGCGCTCGCGCAGCGCGTCGACCTCGCGCTTGCAGCGCTGGATCTCGCGGACATGCGCTTCGAGCATGGGGAGCAGGGCTTCGGCCTCCTCGAGCGTGAAGAGCCGCACCGCCGCTCAGCCCTCCTTGACGCCGGTGAAGTTCCAGCGCCGGATCTTCAGCGCAGGCACGCTGCGCACGCCGCCGCCGATGTCGCCGAGCACAAGCATCGGATCGCGGCCGACGGCGTCGACGTTATTGAGCGCGTCGACGTACCCCTGCGTGAAGCGCATGTCTCGCACGGGCGCCACGACCTTGCCGTCCTCGATGAGGTAGGTGCCGTCACGCGTCATGCCTGTCGTGACGACGTTGAGCGGATGGACGGTACGTGTGTACCAGAATCGGCTGATCCAGAGCCCGCGCTTGACACCGCTGACCATGTCGTCGAGCGTGGCATCGCCCGGAGCCATAAACATGTGCAGCGGCAAGGCGCCGATGGTCACGCCCGCGGGCAGGGCGTGGCCGGTCGAGCGTTGATCGCCGCCCTGTCGTTCGGCGAGATAGGTATCCCAGACGACGCCGCGCGCGACTCCGCGTTCGATGAAGTCGACGCGCTGCCTGGGTACACCTTCGTAGTCGAACGGCATGGGCAGGCCACGTGGGTCGAGCCCGTCGTCCCAGATGCTGATCGCCGGGTCCATCACCTGCTCGCCGATGCGGCCGGAGAGGAAGCTGCGCTTCTCGATGAACGCAAGCGCGCCGAAGGAGAGATACGAGAAGAAGTCGAGCAGGTCGCAGACGGCGTAGGGTTCCAGGATCACCTCGTACTCGCCGGGCTCGATCGTACGCGGGTTGACGCCGCGCAGCGCTCGGTCGACCGCCTCCTGCGCGACAGCGTCGCCGTCGATGCCGGCGATGTCCTTGCTGACGCGCGCGGCGTAGCCGCTCGATGTTTCGGACATGATGACGGTGTTGATGTCAGCCTGCGTTTCCGTGTGATGCGCGAAGACGCCGCGCGAGTTGGCCAGCGCGATCTCCTGCGCCGTGGTGTGGAAGGCGCCGGCCGCGGTGAGCCCGGCGCGCACGGACGCGTCACAGATCTGCGCGACGACTGCGGCGCGCTCCTCGGGGCCGCAGCGCGCGGTCGACTCCACGAACGCATCGACAGGCTGGTATTGCGCGGGATCCGGGAGGGATCGGAAGTGTTCGTTCTCGCGCTGGTGCGTTGCGATCTCGTACGCCTGCCGGGCGACGGCCGCGAGATCGTCGTCGGATAGCCCGTTGGTGGAGGCGATGCCGATTTTCTGGCCGATGACGGCGCGCACACGGACATCGACGTCGGTCTGCTCGACGTTCTGGTGGATGTAGTTGTTGGCGAAGCGCGTGAGGGCGGAGCTGTGCCAGAAGACCTGGACTTCGGTCTGGTCGGCGCGGCTGGCGTTGAGAACCTTCTCCGCGATGCGGCGCATCTCCGGTTCGCCGAGCATGCCGTCTCCTTTCGCCTCGCCGCACTATAGGCCGGGGGGTACGGAGCGGGAAGCGGAAGCGCCGGACTGGTGAGCGCGTTCCGGCGGCGGGGTCAGATCACGACCGGCTCCCGGCGGGCGAACGTGTAGAGCTCGGCCGGGCGGTGCGCGCCTTCCATGCGCTTTGTGCCGGAGGGCTTGATGAGGCCGAGCGAGAGCATGCGGCGACGGAAGTTCCGCTTGTCCATCTCGCGATCGAGGATCGCCTCGTACACCTGCTGGAGCTGGCTGAGCGTGAACTGTCGAGGGAGCAAGCTGTAGGCCACGTTCGTATACTCGAGCTTGGAGCGCAGGCGCCGCACGGCGTACTCGACGACGACGTTGTTGTCGAACGCGAGGCGGGGCAGATGGTAGGCGCTGTGCCAGGCAGGCTGCCATTCGCTGTCCTGGCGCAGGCGTGCCTGGTCGTGCTGGATGAGGGCGAAGTAGGTGACGGCGATGCCGCGGCGGGATTGATCACCGCGGGGCAGCTCACCGAACGTGTAGAGCTGTTCGAGGTAGACGTCGGCGACACCCGTCTCGTCGAGCAGCTTGCGGACGGCTGCCGCATCGAGCGTTTCGCCGGGCGCGAGGACACCGCCGGGCAGCGCCCAGAACCCTCCATAGGGGTCAGCGCCGCGCTTGATGAGGAGCACGCAGAGGTCGTCATCGACCACGGTGAGGATGACGACGACGACGGCCACGAGCGGCGTGTCGCCCGCTTCGCCAGCGCCGTTGCGCCGGTTCGTTGCTGCCACGCCGGGATGGTACCGGAACGGCGGATGCCGGAGCCGTGTCGAGCGTCCGGGCTGCACAGCAACGTCAGCCGCGCCGACGGCCGCCGCGCATGTTGCGCTCGATCTCGGAGCAGAGCGCCTCGATACCGCGCTTGTTGACGGTGACCAGCCGCACGTGCGCTGGCGGCTCCCGGGTGTAGAGCTCGCTGACGGCGTGGCGAAGCGGCGTCGGACCCCAGATGACGACCATCTGTACGCGCTTGATATTGGTCTCGGCGTCGCGGAGGGTGTGCGAGGCCTTGGTGCCATCGACGAACGTGAGCGTGATGCCGCTGCGGGCGAAGAGGCCCTTGAGCTCATTTTGCTGCGGCGGCGTGCCGCCGACGACGAGGACGCGCGTGATGCCGCCATCTCGGAGGGCCCGGGCGGCAGCGAGCGCGGCGCGGCGATTGTTGGAGCCGGCGCACACCTCGCAGGTGCGGCCGTCGGTCCGCACGGGTTCGCGTCCGTCGGCGAGCAGGCGAGCGCAGCGCTCGCCGCAGGTGGCTGCAAGGCGCGTGGCGAGCAAGGCGAGCGCACGATCGCGCTTCTCAGCGGCGATGCCGGTCTTGCCGGGGCGGGTGAGACCGCCCTCCTCGAGCACAGCGCGAGCGCGCCGCTGGGCGGCGGCGCCCGCGAAGCCGGCCTCGGCCAGGAGTTGAGTGATGGGGACGGCGCCATTTCCGGCTGGCATCGCGGTGCGCTGCTTCGGCATGGCTCCAGTCTAGAAGCGGAGCGCGACAGCCTGTGTCGCGCGCCATAACGCTGCTCCAACGCGGCCGTCGGGGTGCCGATTTTCGAGCCGTGTTCTGTCTAGCGCCAGATTCGGCGGTGCGGGCGCTCCGCTTTACATCACTCGCTTTACATCGATCGATCAAAGCTGCGAAACGGTTGGCATCGGCGGCGGTGTGGTCTAAGCTCGCGCTGGCTGGTTCCGGACAACCAACGTCTGGTCGCGAATCCCACCCAGCATCCGCCTTCCGCAGCGCGCATACCGGCGTGTCGATAGGACGCGCCGTGTGCAGCCGGGCCGCGGCATGCCCTCGTGATCGGCAACAGAGTTCCGGGATCCGTCCGACTCTCGAACTGAGGAGAGGAGTCGCATGCCGGCATCACGCCACGCGTCTCGTTGGACGGCGCTTGCCGCGGCGCTGGTGGGCCTGTTCGTGCTCGCGGTCGGAGCCGCCTGCACTCCGGAACAGCAGTCCGAGCTACGAACCTATGCTGGCATCAATGCAATCCGCGAGAAGCACGGCCTGCCGCCGCTGATCGCTGATGCGGGCATCGTGGAGGTCGCGCGGATCCGCAGCCGTGACATGTCCGCCAACAACTACTTCAGCCACGACCCGCCGGACGGCTGCGACTACGTGTGCCTGATGGACCAGCACGGCGTGCCGTACGCGTATGCCGGTGAGAACATCGCCTGGAACACATGGGACTGGACGAAGTCGGCCGACGTGGCGGTGCAGATGTGGGAGAACAGCCCGCCGCACCTGCGCAACATCCTCGACTGCCATTACGAGCGCTTCGGCACGGGCGTGGCCAAGGCGCGCGATGGGCGCGTGTACTACACGATGATCTTTGAAGGCAACCGCGCCTGCTGAGGCGTGGTGCGTACTCCTCCTCAGGAGCAACAGGCGTGGCGACCACAGCCGCGCCTGTTTGATCGCGGGCTGCTCTGAACCGCGGCGACGGGCGGCTCCGCCTACCCCGAGCGCGGAGGCGCCGCTACACTCACCACAACTCCCCGCCCGAAGGATTACCGTGCAGGACTTCACGTACCAGCGCACCACGCTCGACAACGGCCTGCGCATCCTGACGTCCGAGATGCCATCGACGCGATCGGTGGCGGCGAGCATCTACGTGGGCGCGGGCTCACGTTACGAGGCGGACGAGATGGCGGGCATCTCGCACCTGCTCGAGCACCTGTTGTTCAAGGGAACGACGCGCCGGCCCACGGCCCGCGAGATCTCCGAGCCGATCGAGAGCGTGGGCGGGATGATCAACGCGAGCACCGATCGTGAGCTGACGGTGTACTACTCGAAGGTGGCGCGGCCGCACTTCGACCGGGCGATGGACGTGTTGACGGACATGGTCCGCAACCCCCTGATCGAGGGTGAGGAGCTGGAGAAGGAACGCAAGGTCGTGATCGAGGAGCTTGCCTCGGTGGAGGACTCACCGTCCCAGCTCGTTGACATTGTGCTGGACGAGGCGATGTGGCCGGATCAGCCGCTGGGCCGGGACGTTGGTGGCAGCGCCGAGTCGGTCGGCGCCCTGACCCGGGAGCAAGCGTTGGCGTACCTGGCGGCGCAGTACGTGCCGAACAACATGGTTGTGGCGGTGGCGGGCGCGGTGACGCACGAGGATGTCGTGGGGTTCATCGAGCGCGCGCTGGGCGACTGGGCGCCCGGGACGCCGAACCCGTGGATACCGGCGGACGACAGTCGCCGCGCCGCCCCGGTAAAGCTGCGGTCCAAGAAGGCCGAGCAGGCGCACCTGGAGATCGCGGTGCACGGCGTCTCGAACCGGGATCCAGAGCGGTTCCCGATCGACCTCGTCAGCGTGATCCTGGGCGAGGGAATGAGCAGCAGGCTGTTCCAGGAGCTGCGCGAGAAGCGCGCGCTCTGCTACGACGTACACAGCTACGCGAGTCACTACCTCGATACGGGCAGCTTCGCGGTGTACGCCGCGGTGGATCCGGAGCGGGCCCCCGAGGCGTGTGAGGCGTTGCTCGAGGAGCTGGAGAAGGTGCGCGCCTACGGCGTCACGGGCGACGAGCTGGGGAAAGCGAAGGACCTTTCGAAGGGGCGGCTGCTGCTGCGACTGGAGGACTCGCGAGCGGTGTCCGGCTGGCTCGGCGGGCAGGAGATGCTGAACGGCTCGGTGCGGACGCCGGAGGATGTGGTTGCCGACATCGACGCGGTGACGGCGGACGATGTGCGGCGAGTGGCGGGGCGGCTGCTGGATCGCTCGCGGATGACGCTGGCGTTGGTGGGGCCGTTCAGGTCGCCGCGCCGGTTCGAGCGCCTGCTGTAGTTCGACGGTTGGCTCGGCCCACGCCATGCCTGCGGATCGTGCGCCGGAGGCGGCCGCGAAGACAGAGGGCGTTTGCGCTCAGGACCGGTCAGGCGCAGTTTTGACGGTGCGCGTCAGGCGGCGTAGTCCTCGACGCTGTCCATGCGGGCGTCGTCGAGCGTCTGGGGCTCAAGCGGGAGTTCTTGCGCGCGGCGCTCGTTGCCGACGATCTGCGTCACCTGAGGCGCATTGGTGCTGTACAGCCAGGCGATGGGACCCGCAGCGAGCAGGTTGACCCACGTGGCGACCTGCGCAGCCGTCCCCTCGGCGATCTGGGCGACGGGCGAGTCGGCCGGCATGCCGAGCGGGTTGAGGAACTGGCGCCACTGGTCCTGGAAGTAGCGGGCCCAGAGGTCGGCGTTGGCAACGGTCGGGTCTTGCGTCGGCATCTCCACCCTCCATGAGGCGGTGCTATGGCTGTATTCGCAGCGTATGCGCAGGCCGCGAAGGCCGCGTTAACGGCGGATGAACGGCGTGTGAACGATCGGTTGTTGGATGACGCGAGCAGGCGCCTCAAACAATTTCGGCTCGTCGCGTCGATGTCTGAAGGCTAGCTGAGGCGCGCGTGCGAGTCAAATCAGACGGGCTGCGTGGCAGGCGCCGCGCTGTGATGGTCGTGGTCGGTGCGGCGGAAGAAATCCTCGAGCGTTTTGCCAGGCTCGTCGATGAACCGGCCTTCGTGCTGCGCAGCGTCATCGATACGGTCGAGGCGGAAGCTCCGAAAGTCGTCGCGCAGCTCGCACCATGCCGTGAGCGACCACGTGGCGCCCCAGAAGAAGAGTCCAAGCGGCCGCACGGTGCGCTCGGTGTGCGCGCCGTCGCCATCGGTGTAGCTGAGGCGCAGCCGCCGCCGCTGATCGATAGCGCTGCGGATCATGGCCAGCCGGGCGACGACCTGATGGGGGACGTGGAAGCCAGGCGCGTACAGGCGCGTACCGACGAGCCGGCCCTTGAGCCGTTCAGGGAGGGCCTGCTCGACGCGGGCGAGGGCATCGGCGGCGGCGCGAGCGAGGGCGGCATCGCCCCAGCTGGTAACGACGCGGGCGCCGAGCACCATGGCCTCGATCTCCTGCTCGGAGAACATGAGCGGGGGCAGGTCGAAGCCTGGCCGCAGCATGTAGCCTACGCCGGCTTCGCCCTCGATTGGGACGCCGGAACGCACGAGATCGGCGATGTCGCGGTAGACGGTGCGTTCAGAGACCTCGAGCTCGGCCGCGATGGAGGCGGCGGTCATGAGCCGATGGCGGCGCAGCAGCGAGATCACCTGGAACAGCCGGTCAGCCCGTCTCACTTGTGCGTCACCTCCCGCAGGCGTTCGCAGGCGTCTCGTTGTGCTGTGGCTATTCCGGGCGGTACTCGATGATCTGCACGTAGTTGCCAGCGGGGTCGAGGAAGGTGCTGATGATGCCGCCCCAGAACTCACGCCCCTGGGATCGGATGAAGCGGACGCCCTGCGCCTTGATGCGCGCCTCTTCGGCGGCGACGTCATCGACGAAGAGGTTGATGAGTTGGCGAGCGGGTTCCTTCGCCGTGCCGGTCGCCTGGCTGTGGCTATCGAACGTGATGCCGACGCCAGCGGCGTCGACGGCGTGCTCGCCCATCTCAGGCTTCGCAGGCAACCCGACGACGCCGGTGTAGAACCGGAAGAGCGCCTCCGGGTCATCGCCGTTGATGATGATGCCGACGCCGTTGACCTTCACCGGGTACCTCCTCGGGTTGTCCGTTCGCGATTGATGAGGCTGGTCTCTTCGAGTGGCGCCCATGGTCCAATAGGACCAGTCATCGATGCCGCAATAGCGTCGCGGCGTCCCACGCCAGGAGCGTGTGTAGCCGCGTTCACGGATAAACATGACGAAGCGCTGGAAGGTGGCCGGATCGGGCGAGCGGCGCAGGAGCGTGTACTCGTGCGGGGTGCGCGGCATGGTGCGTGCAAACAGGACGCGATGAGGGCGCGGAACTCATCGAGCCGCGCGCCCTCGTCGGCGCCGTGCATCGCCACCATCGCCGGTGACGCGATTCGCTTCACGCCGTTGCTCCCGCCTCCTGGGGCACTTGCTCCGCGACGGGCCGGTACTCGATGAGCTGGACGTAGTTGCCGTCCGGGTCGAGGAAGGTGCTGATGATGCCGCCCCAGTACTCTCGGCCTTTGTCGCGGATGAAGGTGACGCCCTGTGCCTGGATACGGGCCTGCTCGGCGCGGATGTCATCGACGAAGAGGTCGATGAGCATGCGGGACGGCTCCTTCGCCGGGCCGGCTGTGTCACTGTGCCCGTCGATGGCGATGACCGCGCCGCCCGCGTCGAGCGCGCCGTCGCCCATGTCAGGGCGCGGTGGCAGGCCGACGACGTCGCGATAGAAGGCGATGAGGCGCTCGGGCTGCGGGCTGGTGATGTTCAGGAGGAATCCTTCGACCTTCATGGCTGTACTCCCGGTGCTCGTGCCGCCCGCTCCCATCGTGGGCCTGCGGGAGTCATCGTATGACGGCCATCCTGCCATCGTTTTGTCAGGAGATCAATCCTGATTGCCGGCACTCCTGACAGCATCATGGCAGGAGCCTGGCAGCGGCCGCGCGATTCGTGGACCGAGCGGCGCCAGTGACCGGTCCATCCTGGCAGCCGCTACGCTGTGCGCGTGAGAGTGCATCTGGGCGTGGTCCGTGTGCGCACACCGGGGATCGGCGGGTTCGTGGAGATCACGGGCGAAGTGGACGGCATCGTGGCTGCGTCGGGCGTGCGTGACGGGATCGCGCTCGTGCGGAGCCGGCACACGACAGCGGCGGTCACGTGCAACGAGCCGGATCCCCGCCTGCACCGTGACATGATCGACGCGGTGAATGCGACGTTCCCGCCGGACCGGCGCTACCGCCACATTGAGGAAGGCGCGGTGAACGCGGTGGCGCACCTGGCCACTTCGATGCTGTTCGGGGAATCGACGTGGGTGGCGGTGCGCGGCGGCCGCATCGACGTGGGGACGTGGCAGCACCTCTACGTCGTCGAGCTGTATGAAGCGCGCACGCGCGAGGTCGACGTCGCGGTGCTCGGCGAGTAGCGGACGGCCTTAACCGCCGACCGGATACGCACGCACGTGTGCCAGCACCTCGTCGACGACGCGGCCGGGCTGCTCCTGCGCCAGCCAATGTCCCGCCTCTAACTCCACGATGCGGTAGGGGCCGCGCATGTACTCGGTCGCGAGGTCCACCGACATGCGGCGCACGTACGGATCCTGCGCCCCCCAGATCAGCAGCGATGGTGTCGTGACGGGGCCGTACGGTGAGTCGGGATCCTCGAGCGCGCGCCTGTGCGCACGCGAGGCGCGGTACCAGCTCGCGGCGGCTTTCATCGCGCCGGGTTGACTCAGGACGGCGATGTACTCATCGATCTGCTCGGGCGGACTGTGCGTATATGCGGCGCGGATGGCGGCGCCGTCGTTGGCGTGGATCAGCCCCTCGAAGACGCCTTCGGTGAGGAGTGCCTGCAGGATCTGCCGGTACGGCTCTTCTTCCGGGTCTTCATACACGGCACGCGCGAAGGCGAGCGTATGGGGGATAGAGAGCGAAACGTACGAGGCGATGCGGTCGGGTGCGGTGCTCAGCACGCCCCAGCCGACCAGCGCGCCCCAGTCGTGGCCGACCAGGTGGAAGCGTCCGAAGCTGGCGGCGTCCGCGAGCGCCAGGACGTCCGCGATCAGGTGGCGGTATGCGTACGCTTCTATCTCGTCGGGCCGGGCGGCGGGGCTGTAGCCGCGCTGGTCAGGCGCGAGGCACCGGAAGCCCGACTCGGCGAGGCGGGGCATGAGCCCGCACCACATGTGCGACGTTTCCGGGAAACCATGCAGGAGCACGACGGGTTCGCCTGCCTGTCCCTCGAGCCGGCAGCGGAAGGTCAGGTGGTTGGCGGCTATCTCGCGGATCTCCATGGGCGGTGCTCCTTCGTGGCGCTGGGGCGCGAGCAGTCTGGCATGCCCGGTGGCGAAGCACGATGGCTCTCGCCAGGCGCGCGCAGCGCCTACAATCCCGATCGATGGCCGCAGAGTCGTCCCCGCCGCATGTCGCCCCTCGCCCAGCCAAGCGCATCGTGTACCTGGACCGGCGGGTGGCGTTCATCGAGCCCGACCGGATCAACGTGCGTCCGGCGCTCGCGGCCGCGCTGTTCCCGCTAATCTGGCTGCTTCTGGGGATCGGCTGCTTCGCGGGCGTGCTGCTGTTCCTTGACGACCTGCCGTTCTGGGCGGTGGTGGTGATGCTGATCGTGGCCGTGGTGAGCATCCCGCTCGCCGGGATCGGCCTGGTGTACGCAATCGGCGGCGCAAACGTTGTATTCGACAGAAGCAAGGGCTCGGGCGTCTGGCAGCAGGGCTTCCTGGGGATGGGGGTCGGGACGACGGAATTGGTGCCGTTTCACAAGATCGCGGAGATCCGCGTCGAAGAGACGACGGGCGATGCGAAGTGGCGCCGGGACGGAGTCTTCGGGGAGGCGGTACAGGACCAGCGACAGGATGTGGCGCAGTTCGAGATCGTACTGGTGAAGGTGAGCGGCAAGCGGCTGAAGATCGGCGACGTGGTGGTAGCGCGTTCGATGGTGCGCCAGGGCCTCGCCGAGGCGCGCGACGTGGCGGAGGCGATCGCGGAGATGACCGGGCGCCCTCTTCGCGCACCCGAGGTGCAGCGGCGGCGCAGGGACGCGACGTGAGCGGCACGGCCGGAGATGCCCGTCCGCACCTGTCGCTGGTGGTCCCCGCGTACAACGAAGAGCGGCGGCTGCCGGGCAGCCTGGAGCAGCTGATCGCGTTCGCGAGCGGGCAGAGCTTCGCGACGGAGATCATCGTCTCGGACGACGGAAGCACAGATGCCACGCCCGGCATCGTCGAGGCCCGCGCGGCGAACGGACTACCGGAGCAGGTCGTGGTGCGGCTGGTGCAGCGGCAGCCGAACGCAGGCAAGGGCGCGGCGATTCGGCAGGGGATGCTGGCGGCGGCGGGCGATTACGTGTTCTTCCTGGACGCGGATCTTGCGTCACCGCCCGAGGACGCCACGCGCCTGCTGGCGCGGCTCGAGGCCGGCGCGGACGTGGCGATCGGAAACCGTGTGCAGCCGGATGGCAGCGACATGCGCGCCAGCCAGCCGTTCCGGCGGCGCGCGGTCGGCCGGCTCTTCACGATGGTTCGGAAGGCGTTCGGGATCCTGCCCGACATCGACGACACGCAGTGCCCGCTGAAGGGCTTCCGTGCAGACGTCGCGCGTGCGGTGTTCGCGAACCAGACGCTCACCGGCTGGACATTTGACGCAGAGGTGCTGTGCATCGCCCGCGGGCTGGGCTACCGCATCGAGCAGGTGCCGGTGCGGTGGCGCCACGTTGAGGGCTCGCGTCTTCGCATGGGGCCACGGCAGGCGTGGGAGGTGTTGCGGGACCTGTGGCGTCTGCGCCGCCGATCGGGGAGCGACGGCGAGCGTGTGGTTACGCCGCACTCGTGAGCGTCCCCATCCGATATGTAGTCGCGAACCGGGTCTCCGGAAGGCGCAGCCGTGGCGGCCGCGACGTCCGTTAGAATCGAACTGCCAATGAAGTACCACATCTGGACTGTCGGCTGTCAGATGAACGTTGCGGACTCGCGAAAGCTCGCCGCGGGGCTGGACCGAGCCGGGTTCGAGCCGACCGAAGTTGTCGATGAGGCGGACCTGGTGGTGCTGAACACATGCTCGGTGCGCGAGCATGCGGAGGACCGCGCCATCGGCATGCTGGGACGGCTGAGGAAGCAGCGCCGCGACGGGCGCGACTTCACGATTGCGGTGATGGGATGCATGGTAGGCCCGCGTCACGATGAGCTGGCGCGCCGGTTCCCGTACGTGGACGTCTTCGCGCGGCCGCAGGAGTTCGCGCCAATCCTGGCGGCGGTGGGCGTAGAGGACACGGGGGGTGAGTTCTGGCCGACGACGTTCGCGACGCCTGACGCGGTCACGGCATACGTGCCCGTCGTGCATGGTTGCGACAAGTTCTGCACGTACTGCATCGTGCCGTACCGGCGAGGGCGGGAGCGCAGCCGGACGATCGACGACATTCGGAACGAAGTCGAGCACTACTGCTCGCGGGGGGTCCGCGAGGTGACGCTGCTGGGTCAGACGGTCGAGGCGTACGGGCATGATCTGCCGGATCGCCCTGATCTCGGCGACCTGATGCGAGCCATTCACGATACCCCGGGGCTGGCGCGCATCCGCTTCCTGACGTCCTACCCGAAGGACATGACGGAGCGCATCATCGACGCCGTCGCGGAGTTGCCCAGGGTCTGCGAGAACTTCAACATCCCGGTGCAGTCAGGCGACGACGCCGTGCTGGAGCGGATGCGGCGCGGCTACACGCTGAATGAGTACCTGGAGAAGTACGAGCTGGTGAAGTCGCGCATCCCCGGCGCCGCGATGGTGACGGACATCATCGTGGGGTTCTGCGGCGAGACGGATGCGGAGTTCCAGCATACCTGCGACCTCCTGGAGAGCCTGCGGTTCGACAAGGTGCACGTGGCGGCGTACTCGCCACGGCCGGGTACAATCGCTCATCGCACAATGCAGGACGACGTGCCGGCAGAGGTGAAGCAGGCGCGGCTGCACGCGATCGAACAACTGGAAGCGCGCATCTCGCTGGAGATCAACCGGACGCTGCTTGACACGGAACAGGAAGTCCTTGTCGAAACGCGCCGCGAGGGTCGGTGGACGGGGCGAAACCGGCAAGGCAAGCTAGTACACTTCGAGGGCGACGTGCGGATCGGCGACCTGGTGCCGGTACGCATCGAGCGAGCGACGAGCTGGTCATTGCAAGGAACAGCGCTCCCCGCGACGGTGCCCGTCTGAGATGTCCGGAGCCAATGAGTTAATCCTGTTGCCCGTGCTCACGGCGGTGGGCGTATTTGCGCTTGTCGGGTTGATCTGGAGCCTGACGGAAGGCTACTTCGAGGAGCGCAAGCAGCGGCGGTAGCCGGACGGCCATGCTTCGCCGCCGCTCAGGCGCCGCGCTCAGGGCGCGGCGTGCGCCCGTGCGATACCGTCGTGCCGCCCGTCGCGGTCTGTCGTGGCGCTGTGCGAGGAGGCAGGGTGAATATCACCGACCCGGCGTTGGAGGCGTATGCCGAGGCGCACACGGAGCCGCTGCCGGCGCTGCTCCAGGAGTTGGCGGCGGAGACGCAACAGGAGTTCGGGGAGCTGGCGGGCATGCTCTCCGGCCAGCTTGTCGGCACGTTGTTGCAGACGCTGATCGCGGCGACCGGCGCCCGGCGCGTGCTCGAAATCGGCATGTTCGCGGGCCTGAGCGCCCAGATGATGGCCGCGGCACTGCCCGAGGATGGCCGGCTGATCACTTGCGACATCGATCCGAAGGCGATCGCGCTGGCGAAGCGGTATTTTGCGCGCAGCCCGCACGGCCACAAGATCGAGGTGCGTGAAGGGCCGGCGCTGGACACCGTGCGCGACCTCGAAGGACCGTTCGATTTCGTGTTCATCGACGCCGACAAGCGGAACTACGTCAACTACTATGAGGCGGTGTTGCCGAAGCTGTCGCAGGGCGGTCTGATTGCCGTGGACAACGTGCTGTGGAGCGGGCGGGTGCTGGATCCGAAGGAACCGGACGACGGGGCGATCGTGGCATTCAACGAGCACGTGCGCCGGGACGGGCGGGTGGTGGCGGTGATGCTACCGGTGCGGGACGGGGTAACGCTGATCCGGCTGAAATGATCGGTGCCCTCAACAATTGACAGTCCTGGCGTATCTGCCAGTTGCATTGTGCAGGCGGATGGAGTAGCATCCGCTGGTTGACTCCCGGACGGGCCGGTTTATATACTTGTGTCAGGCTAGACAGAACCCCCTTGCCTGAATCCACCTCACTGTCCCTTTCGGAGGGACTATTTCTGTCATACGGAGACCTCGGTTCGAACGCATAGGCAGGAGTGCGCACCTAGATGACTGTGTCCACAGCCATTGTAAGTAGCCGTCCCCTGGTGCCGGCGAGCACCAAATCGTATGCGAAGATCGCACACGTGCTGGATATCCCGCACCTCATCGATGTCCAGCTCAACTCGTTCAAGTGGTTCCTCGATGAGGGACTGCGCGAGCTTCTCGACGAGATCAACCCGATCGAAGACTTCACCGGCACGCGGATGAAGCTGCGCTTCGGGCAGTACTCGTTCGGCGAGCCGAAGCACAACGAGCTGGAATGCCGCGAACGCGACATGACGTTCTCGGCGCCGCTCAAGGTGTGGGTGGAGCTGGAGATCAAGGAGACGGGTGAGATCAAGGAGCAGGAGCTGTTCATGGGCGACTTTCCGCTCATGACGCCCAACGGCACGTTCGTCATCAACGGGGCGGAGCGGGTCGTGGTGTCGCAGCTTGTGCGCTCGCCCGGCGCCTACTTCACGCTTGAGTCGGACCCGACGACGGGCCGGCGGCTGTGCTTCGGCAAGCTCATTCCCAACCGGGGCGCCTGGCTGGAGTTTGAGACCAGCAACAAGAACATCCTCTGGGTGAAGGTCGACCGGAAGCGCAAGATTGCGGTCACCACGTTGCTCCGCGCCATCGACGAAGAGGAGGGCGTGGACGAGAAGGAGCTGGGCACCAACGAGCGCATCCTGGCCAAGTTCGCGGACATCGATACGAACCCGGACCACCAGTACATCCAGACGACGCTCGAGAAGGACAACTGCACGAACAAGCTGGACGCGCTGATGGAGTTCTACCGGAAGCTGCGTCCCGGCGACCCGCCGACGCTGGAGAATGCGCGCGGGTTGCTGAACTCACTGTTCTTCAACGCGCGCCGCTACGACCTGGGGCGCGTTGGCCGGTACAAGCTGAACCGGCGGCTGGGGATTGATCCGGAGCAGCGCATCCGCATCCTGGAGGCGAATGACCTGGAGCGGATCATCCGCCGCATGGTCGAACTCAACAATGGCGTCGGCACGCCCGATGACATCGACCACCTGGGAAACCGGCGGGTGCGCGCCGTTGGCGAGCTGATCCAGAACCAGTTCCGGATCGGGCTGCTGCGCATGGAGCGCGTGGTCCGCGAACGCATGACGATCATCGATCCGGACCAGGCGACGCCGTCGGCGCTGATCAACATCCGTCCTGTGGTGGCGGCGATGAAGGAGTTCTTCGGCGGCTCGCAGCTTTCGCAGTTCATGGACCAGACGAACCCGCTGGCAGAGCTGACGCACAAACGCCGGCTTTCAGCGCTCGGCCCCGGCGGTCTTTCGCGCGACCGGGCCGGCTTCGAGGTGCGCGACGTGCACCACAGCCACTACGGTCGCATCTGCCCGATCGAGACGCCGGAGGGCCCGAACATCGGCCTGATCGGCTCGCTTGCCACGTACGGGGTTGTGAACTCGTACGGGTTCATCGAGACGCCGTACCGGCGCGTGGTGAAGGAGCTGCGCGCAGATGCGCCGGAGTTCGTGGGGCGCTACCTGGCGGAGGATGTGGCGGGTGTCGGCGAGGCTGGCGACCGGGTGGACGAGGAGATGGCGAAGAAGCTGGCGAAGAAGGGCGACAAGCTCATCCGCGTGCGTCCCTTCGTGAGCTCGCTGATCGAGTACCTGCCGGCGGACGTGGAGGACCAATACGTGCTGGCGCAGGCCAACGCGATCCTCGACGAGAACAACCACTTCGTCGAGGAGCGCATCGAGGCGCGGGAAGGGGAGCGCTTCCGGATGGAGCCGCCGGACAAGGTCGACTGGATGGACGTCTCGCCGAAGCAGATCCTGAGCGTTGCGACATCGTTGATCCCGTTCCTGGAGCACAACGACGCGCCGCGCGCGCTGATGGGTTCGAACATGCAGCGCCAGGCAGTGCCGCTCGTGCGGCCGGAGACGCCGATCATCATGACCGGCGTCGAGGCCCAGGCGGCGCAGGACTCGGGACAGGTGTTGCTGGCGGAACGCGACGGCGAGGTGATCGCCGCGGACGCGCGCGAGATTCGCGTACAGTACGACGGGCACGACGAGCCGACCGTCTACCCGCTGCTGAAGTTTGTGCGCTCGAACCAGGGCACGTGCATCAACCAGCGGCCCTCGGTGAAGCGCGGCGACCGGGTGCGCAAGGGCACGCCGCTCGCCGACAGCTCGAGCACGAACAAGGGCGAGTTGGCACTGGGGCAGAGCGTGCTGTGCGCGTTCATGTCGTGGCAGGGCTACAACTTCGAGGACGCGATCATCCTCTCCGAGTCGCTGGTGCGCGACGACAAGTTCACGTCGATCCACATCGAGAAGCACGAGGTGGAGTCGCGCGATACGAAGCTGGGGCCGGAAGAGATCACGCGCGATATCCCGAACGTGGGCGAGGAGTCGCTGCGGGACCTGGACGAGAACGGCATCATCCGGATCGGCGCCGAGGTGAACTCGGGCGACATTCTTGTGGGCAAGATCACACCGAAGGGCGAGACGGAGCTGACGGCAGAGGAGAAGCTGCTGCGGGCGATCTTCGGCGAGAAGGCGCGCGAGGTGAAGGATACGTCGCTGCGGGTGCCGCACGGCGAGCGGGGCAAGGTCATTGACGTCAAGGTGTTCCGCCGCGATACACACGATGAGCTGCCCGCAGGCGTCAACGAGTTGGTGCGGGTTTCGATCGCGCAGCGGCGCAAGGTCTCCGAGGGCGACAAGATGGCGGGCCGCCACGGCAACAAGGGAGTGGTGGCGCGCATTCTGCCGGTCGAGGACATGCCGTATCTGCCGGACGGGACACCGGTGGACATCATCCTGAATCCGATCGGGGTGCCGAGCCGAATGAATGTGGGCCAGGTGCTGGAGACGCACCTGGGCTGGGCGGCGAACAAGCTTGGCTTCCGCGCGGTGACGCCGGTGTTCGACGGGGCGACGGACCGCGTCATCGAGGACGAGCTGGCGCGCGCCTGGCTTGCCGAGCAGGCGAATGCGCTGCTGCCGGCGAGCGTTGCCGGCAATGGCCACCACGCCGTGAACCCGACGCCGTACGAGCGGCTGGACCTGGCGAAGCTCGAACCGTGGCTCGCGGAACAGGGGTACGACGCCCGCGCCGTGCTTGATGAGTCGCGCATCGGCGAGGCGAAGCGGGCCTGCCTGGAGCACTGGCTGGACTCGATCGGCATCAAGGTGCGCGGAAAGAACCTGTCGGTCGAAGCGCTCGACGAGAAGACGACGGAGGCGGCGGCGCAGGGCTATGCCCCGCCGACGTGGGGCAAGCAGATCCTGCTCGATGGCCGCACGGGCGAGCCGTTCGATCAGCCGGTGACAGTGGGCTACATCTACATGCTCAAGCTGGTGCACCTGGTGGAGGACAAGATCCACGCCCGCAGCACGGGTCCGTACTCGCTGATCACGCAGCAGCCGCTGGGCGGGAAGGCGCAGTTCGGTGGCCAGCGCTTCGGCGAGATGGAAGTGTGGGCGCTGGAGGCTTACGGCGCCGCGCACATCCTGCAGGAGCTGCTCACGGTGAAGTCCGATGACATCGTGGGCCGCGTGAAGGCGTACGAGGCGATCGTGAAGGGCGAGGACGTGCTCGAGCCGGGTGTGCCGGAGTCGTTCAAGGTGCTGGTGAAGGAGTTGCAGAGCCTGGGCCTGTCGGTCGAGGTGCTGAACGAGGACGAAGAGTCGGTCGAGTTCGTGGAAGAGGGAGGGGACGACGTGCCGCAGCTCGGCATCAACCTCTCCGGGTTCGAAGGTGAGGAACGCGTCAGTGCTGGAAGTTAACGACTTCAACGCCGTCCGCATTTCGCTGGCGTCGCCGGAGCAGATCCGGTCCTGGTCGTACGGGGAGGTGACGAAGCCCGAGACGATCAACTACCGCACGCTGAAGCCTGAGAAGGACGGGCTCTTCTGCGAGAAGATCTTCGGGCCGACGAAGGACTTTGAGTGCTACTGCGGCAAGTACAAGCGCGTGCGGTACAAGGGCATTGTCTGCGACAAGTGCGGTGTCGAGGTGGCGCGGTCGAAGGTGCGGCGCGAGCGCATGGGGCACATCGAGCTGGCGTCGCCGGTGAGCCACATCTGGTTTGTGAAGGGCACGCCGAGCCGGATCGGCCTGCTGCTCGATATCTCGCCACGCTCGCTGGAGCGGGTGCTGTACTTTGCGCAGTTCATCGTCACGAGCGTCGATGAGCAGGCGAAGAAGCACGCGCTCGACCGACTGCGTGAAGAGATGGACCAGGAGGCGAGCCGGCGCGAGAAGCAGTTCGCCGACCGCATCCAGGAACTGCGCGACGAGCTGGGCGCGGCCGAGGAGCAGATCAAGACGGACCTGCAGCGCAAGCTGGAGCAGATCGAGGCTGACCGCGAGCAGGCCGCCAACATGATCATGGAGACGGCGGTCGACCACGAGGCGGACCTGAAGGAGAACCTGGGCAAGACAGCGCGCAAGAACTACAAGATCGGCGATGCGCTCATCATCGAGCGTGGCACGGTCATCGAGAAGGGCCACGTCAGCAGCATCAAGAAGATCACACAGGAGCGGGTCGCCGCGCTGGAGGCCGAGGTCAAGAAGAAGCGGGAAGACGCGAAGATCCTGGCCGAGGCGGCCACGGACCAGAAGCGCAACGCCATTCTGACGGAGCTGAAGCCCCTCGAGGATCGCGTCGGCGGTGAGCGCCAGAACGTGTACGCGGAGTACGAGGAGCGCATCAAGGAGCTCGAGGAGCTGGTCGATCCTGGCGAGAACGACAAGATGACGCTGCTCGTCGAGCAGCGCTACCGCGAGCTTCAGGACAAGTACGCCAACGTCTTTGAGGCGGGCATGGGCGCCGAGGCGATCCTGCGGATCCTGGAGCGCGTGAACATCGAGAAGCTGCGAGGAAAGCTGCAGGAAGAGATCCACTCGACGTCGGGCCAGCGCCGCAAGAAGGCGACCAAGCGGCTCAAGGTCGTGGAAGCGCTGCGGAAGTCGGGCAACCGTCCGGAGTGGATGGTGTTCACGGTGCTGCCGGTCATGCCGCCGGAGCTGCGGCCGATGGTCCAGCTCGACGGCGGCCGATTCGCGACGAGCGATCTGAACGACCTGTACCGGCGCGTGATCAACCGGAACAACCGCCTGAAGCGGCTCCTTGAGCTGGGCGCGCCGGAGATCATCATCCGCAACGAGAAGCGCATGTTGCAGGAGGCGGTGGACTCGCTGATCGACAACGGCCGGCGCGGGCGGGCGGTCGCGGGTTCCGGTAACCACAAGCTGAAGAGCCTGAGCGACATGCTGAAGGGCAAGCAGGGCCGCTTCCGTCAGAACCTGCTGGGCAAGCGCGTGGACTACTCGGGCCGCTCGGTGATCGTTGTCGGCCCGGAGCTGCAACTGCATCAGTGCGGGCTGCCGAAGCGGATGGCGCTCGAGCTGTTCAAGCCGTTCGTGATGCACGCGCTCGTCACACGGGGGCTGGCGCACAACATCAAGAACGCAAAGCGGATCGTCGAGCGGGCGCGGCCCGAGGTATGGGATGTGCTGGACGAGGTGATCAAGACGCGTCCGGTGCTCCTGAACCGCGCGCCAACGCTCCACCGCCTGGGCATCCAGGCGTTCGAACCGGTGCTGATCGAGGGGAGCGCGATCCAGATCCACCCGCTGGTCTGCACGGCGTTCAACGCGGACTTCGATGGCGACCAGATGGCGGTGCACGTACCGCTTTCGCGCGAAGCGGTCGCGGAGGCGCGGCAGGTGATGCTCTCCACGCACAACCTGCTCTCGCCGGGATCCGGAGAGCCGATCATCGCGCCCACGCTGGACATGGTCCTGGGGTGCTACTACCTGACGATCTCGCGAGACGGCGCCAAGGGCGCCTATCGTGCCGCTTCGAACGGCCGGCCGGCGGAAGGCCTGTTCGGGAGCCCGCAGGAGGCGCTGCTGGCGTATGACCTGGGACTGGTGCACCTGCAGGCCCCCGTGCGCGTGCGGGTGCCGTACCGCAAGCCGCCGCGGCCGCGCCGGCGCACGGCCGTCAACGGCGACGGCGAACTGCCGGCGCTGCCGGAAGGCGTGTTCGCCACCGATGGCGCGAGCGGCAACGGCGAGTCGCCTGAGGTCGAGGACGCCAGCGTCATCGCGATCGAACCGCTGGCGCCGGAGGCGGAGGACGCGGAGGCGGGCCGCCCGCGCTCGGAGATTATCGAGACAACGGTGGGGCGGATCATCTTCAACGAGATCCTGCCGCCGGGCGTCGGCGCCGCGGCGAACGTCGCCAGCGGCAACAGCGACCTGGACTTCGTGAACGCGCGGATGGACCGCAAGATGCTCAAGACGGTCGTGGCCAAGTGCTACGAGGTGTTGGGGAACGAAGAGACCGCGGAGGTGGTCGACCAGATCAAGCGGGTCGGTTTCGAGTATGCCACGCAGTCGGGTATCAGCATCGCGGTCAACGACCTGCGTGTGCCCGAGGAGAAGATGCAGCTCATCGAGGCCGCGGAGGCCGAGGTGAAGGTCATCGAAGAGGAGTACGAGAGCGGGTTCATCACCGAACAGGAGCGCTACGAGGCGACTGTGCGCGTGTGGAACCGCACGGTGGAGCAGATCAAGTCGACGATCGAGAACCAGCTCGACCGCTACGGCTCGGTCTACACCATGTCGATCTCGGGCGCGAAGGGTAACGTGAGCCAGATCACGCAGATGGCTGGCATGCGCGGGCTGATGATGGATCCGTCGGGGCGCGTGATTGACCTGCCGATTCGCTCCTCGTTCCGCGAAGGGCTGTCGGTGCTCGAGTACTTCATCTCGACGCACGGTGCGCGCAAGGGCCTGGCGGACACGGCGCTCCGTACGGCGGACTCCGGGTACCTGACGCGGCGCCTGATCGACGTGGCCCAGGACGTGATCATTCTCGAGGAAGACTGCGGTACGCGCATGGGGGTGTGGCTGGCGCCGCCGGAGGCGGGCGTGCTCGAGTCGTTCCGGGAGCGGATCGTCGGGCGCTTCTCAGCGATGGACCTGGCGGATCCCGAGACGGGCGAGGTGCTCGCGGCGTTCAACGACGAGATCGACGACGCGCGGGCCGCGCGCATCGAAGAGCTGCGACTGGAGCGCGTGTACGTACGTTCGCCGTTGACGTGCCAGGCGAAGCGTGGCCTGTGCCAGATGTGCTACGGCCGCAGCCCGGCTCGGGGCTCGCTGGTACAGCTTGGCGAGGCAGTCGGCATCGTCGCCGCGCAGTCGATCGGCGAGCCGGGCACGCAGCTCACGATGCGGACGTTCCACACCGGTGGCGTGGCTGCGAGCATGGACATCACGAGTGGTCTGCCGCGCGTCGAGGAGCTCTTCGAGGCGCGTGTGCCCAAGGGTCAGGCGCTGATCTCCGAGATCGACGGGATGGCGGAGATCGTGCGTGATGGCGAGCAGCGCCGGGTGCGGGTGCGGAACACCGAGCTGTACAGCGACGAATACGAGATCCCGGCCGGCGCGACCGTGGCGGTGAAGAACAATGACACGGTCGAGCAGGGCGCGATCCTCGCGACGTCACGGGAGCTGCCGGCCGGTGACGCGGCCGAGGGAGAGGCGCCGAAACCGGCGAAGAAGACCTCCCGGTCACGTGCGAAGAAGAAGGACGATCCGGTGGCGGCCGAAGGGGACGTGGTTGCCCGCATCGGCGGCCGGGTGGTGCTCGAAGGGCGCGACCGCCTCTCGATCGTTTACGAAGAGCGCGAGGAGCGTGAGTATGTCGTGCCGGCGGCCGCACGCCTGCTCATCGAGAACGGCGACACGGTGCAGGCGGGCCAGCAGCTGACCGATGGCTCCCGGAACCCGCAGGATATCTTGCGCATCATGGGCGCCGAGGCGGTGCAGCTGTACATGGTGGAGGAAGTTCAGAAGGTCTACCGCTCGCAAGGTGTGACGATCAACGACAAGCACATCGAGGTGATCGTGCGGCAGATGCTGCGCAAGGTGCGGGTGGACCAGCCCGGCGACACGCCGCTGCTGCCGAACGACATCGTTGACCGCTTCGAGTATGAGGAGATCAACGCCCGGGTGCTCGCGGAGGGTGGCGAGCCGGCAACGGCGGTGCCGGTGCTGCTGGGCGTCACGAAGGCCTCGCTGAGCACGACGAGCTGGCTGGCTGCGGCCTCGTTCCAGGAGACGACGCGTGTGCTCACCGAGGCGGCGATCAACGGTCAGACGGACCACCTGATCGGCCTGAAGGAGAACGTGATCATCGGCAAGCTGATCCCGGCGCGCGCGCCGATCGTCGTGCCGCCGCCGCCGGTCAAGGAGATCCCGCTGCCCGACATCCGCGCACTGGAGGAGGGCGACGATCTCTTCGCGGACGATGAGGAGGTCGCGGGAATCCTCAGCTCGCTGCGGTTGTCGGCGCCGGATGACGATGAGGGCATCCCGATCGACCTGGGGGACGAGGACGAGGAGAGCCTGCCGCCGCTCGATGCGCTCGCTGAGCCATCGCCCGAAGAGTTGCTTTCGGACGAGGACGAAGAGGTGCTTGACGTGGAGCCTGATGTCCCGGCGGCGCCGGAGATCCCGAAGGGGTACATCGCGGATCCGGACGACTAGGGTTCGAGCCGCAAGGAATGTCGGAGCAGGCGTCCAAGCCGGGCGCCTGCTCCTGTTTTGTTGGTCAGGCGGCGGGAGCGGACGGTGTGGCCACGGTCGTGGCCTGGCGGCGCACCGCATCTATGAGCGCCTCGACCGAGTCGGCGTGCGCGGGATACGCGGCAGTGGCGACGGCCAGGCCGACGGGTGGCAGTTCCGGGAAGCGTTGACGCACCATCAGGGCCACGGCTTGGGTGAGGCGCCGCGCCGCAATGGCGAGGCCATCGGGTGACGTTTCGACGTGGATCACGGCAAAGCCGCCGTCGAGCGCGCCCACGATGTCGGAGTCGCGTACGTGCGCCATGATCTGGCTGCCCACGCGGCGCAGCAGGTGGTCGGTGAAGAATTTGCCGTAGCGGTCGCGGATCTGTTCGACATCGGTGACGTGAAGTAGCGCCAACCCGAGCTGGCGCTCATAGCGCCGGGCGCGGCTGACCTCGCGACGCAGCGAGGAAAGCAGGAATTGTTGATCCGGGATCCAGAGGACGGGATCGACGGAGTGCAGGCGCCGGCCCTCTTCGAGGGTTCGCAGACGAAATACGGCGACGGCGACATGCGCGGCAAGGATGCCGGCGAGCCGCTCGTTGAAGGCGCTGCCATCGGCGACGAAGATGCACATGCCGATCTGCTCGCGCTCGAAGACCGCGGGCGCGACAACCACGTCGTCCATGCCTGTGACGGCGGCACGCTCACCAAACACCCGCTCGAGTGGCATGCTGCGCGGCGAGCCCCGCTGCTCCGACTCCGCGAAGACGGCCGCCGCTGACAGATTTGTTGGAAGATTGGCGACATCGAGACGGATCCAGAGCTGACGCGCGAGGACAGGTCCGGGCGAGGAGGGCGGCACCGCGCGATAGGAGCCGCGCTCATCAGGGATGCCAAGGATTGCGAGCGATGCGCCGAGCGCGCGTTCAGCGAGGTAGGTGAAGCGAGTAGCAAGCCACGCGAGGTCAGGTGAAGCATGCAGTTGCGCCACGTGCTCCGCGAGCACGAGCAGCCGGTCCCGTTCGGGTACCTGCTCCAGGTTCGGCATGTACCCTCGCCCTCCCGGTCAGGTATCGCGCGGCTGCGATCTGTTTGCAGCGGGTGCAGGCACCTGTAGCGTCGGCCTATGTACGGCCGATACGCGGGTGTGATCAGGCCTGCTCCTTGACGGCGGGCCGGGCGCCGAAGCGATCGCTGATGTAGTGGTCGGCGCGGATGGCGGCGGTGGCGCCATCGCCGGCGGCGGAGACGACCTGGCGCGCGGAGTCGTTGCGCAGGTCGCCCGCGGCGAAGACGCCGGGAATGTCCGTCTCCATCCAAAGGTTGACGATGACGTGGCCGCCGGCGTCCATGCGGAGCTTGTCGCGCAGGTAGCCGGTGTTCGGCGTCAGTCCGATGAAGATGAAGACGGCCGCGACATCCATGGTGGAGGTCGCCCCTGTCAGGACGTTGCGCAGGCGGAGCCCGGTGACGTGGTCATCGCCGAGGATTTCTTCCACGACGGTGTTCCACATGAAGCTGATCTTCGGGTTGGCGAATGCCCGCTCCTGCAGGATGGCGCTGGCGCGGAGGGTGTCACGCCGGTGGATGACGCGCACGCTGCGAGCGAAGCGCGAGACGAACATGGCCTCATCCATCGCGGCATCGCCGCCGCCCACGACGGCGACATCCTGATCGCGGAAGAACGCAGCGTCGCAGGTGGCGCAGTAGGAGACGCCATACCCCGTGAGGCGCTCCTCGCCCGGGACGCCGAGCCTGTTGTGGTCCGCGCCGCCCGCGAGGATGACGGCGCGGGCGACGTAGACGCCCTCTCCGGTGCGCACGGCGTGGGTGCCGTCGGCGAGCTGGTCGAGCGCGGTCACGTCGCCATAGGCAGTCTCGAGGCCGTACTTCTCGGCCTGCTTCTGCATGCGTTCGGCGAGATCGAAGCCGTTGATGCTTTCGATGCCGGGGTAGTTCTCGACCTCAGCGGTGAGCGCGATCTGACCGCCCGTGACCTTGCGCTCGATGAGCAGCGTGCGACGCCGGGCGCGGGCGGCGTAGAGGGCGGCGGCCAGGCCAGCGGGGCCGCCGCCGACGATGACGATGTCGTACGGGGATGGTGGCTGGGTCATGTGTGTGTCCGGAATCCGCATGAGGAAGGCCGGACGCTGGTCCGGCCTTCCTCGCTCATCTCGCAGTCGTCCTGGTTACAGCACCGCGTCCAGGCGCTTCTTGAGCTCGCCCTTGGGCCGGAAGCCGATGATCTGGCCGACGGGCTGGCCGCCCTTGAAGACGAGCAGCGTGGGGATGCTGCGGATGCCATAGGTCGAGGCGGTGCCGATGTTGTCGTCGGTGTTGAGCTTGACGAATTTCACGCGTCCGTCGTACTCCTCCGACAGCTCATCGACGATCGGGGCGACCATGCGGCAGGGGCCGCACCAGGGCGCCCAGAAGTCGACCAGCACGGGGGTCTCGGACTTCAGCACCTCGCTCTCGAAATTGGCGTCTGTGACTTCGTACGGCTTGGTCATGTCTGCTCCGGTGTCCCTTCGTCGCAATTGGGATTGACTTCCCGTTCGGCTTCATCGTACTATACCCCCACGGGGTATGTCAAGGGAGGGATATGAGCCTCCCGGAGGTGCGTAAAGGATATGCCAGCGAACACCGCTCAAGATTCGCCCGCAACTACCTCGCTCGAGGCAGACATTGCGAGGCGGCTACGGCGCATCGAAGGGCAAGCGCGAGGCCTCCAGCGGATGCTCGACGACCACCGGGACTGCGAAGACATGCTGACGCAGACTATGGCGTTGCGGAGTGCGCTGGACCAGGTCGGCGCGCGGCTGATGCAATATCACCTGGAACATTGCCTGCTGGACGGGTTCGACTGCGACGAGGAGCGGATGGAGCGGCTGCGTGACGCCCTGAAGCTCTGGACGCGATTCGGACAGCCGGCGCCGGCGATGAATCTACCGCCTTACGACGAGATCTAGTCCGCCGGGCGGGCTGGCAGCGAGCGTGCGATCGCCAGGCCAGTGGCCGCTGCGCCGCCCGCCGTGGCGAGCGTGACGAGGCGTCCCGGCGCAGGGAGCTCGCGGAACGCGGCGAGTGTCGTGGTGGCGTCCGCCAGGTCGGCTGCGATGCCGGCTTCGACCCAACCGCGGACAGAGGCGCCGCGGCGGACCGCCATCAACAGTCCCACGCCCAGCACGAGATCGCGGGCGCCGACGGCGCGAAGGGCGACGATGCCGCCGGGGGTGTCGGCTGCGGGGCCGATCCAGGGGCGGCCTATCGCCCGTGGCACGACCATGAGCGCGAGCCCGAAGGCGCCGCGACCCGCGCTGAGGATGATGGCTCCCATTCGTCTATCCATCGCTGACCTCCCTGCATCCCGTACGAAGCACGCACCGATGCCGGATCACGTTATCGGCGTTTCGGATAGGCGGTGTGCGGCGCGGGCGGATCACATAAAAGATCCGGAGCTTAACGCATTACGGGTTCACCTTACGGATTATCGCACCTAGAATGCGTCGAACGTCCTGGTGTGGCGCCCCCCGCCGCATCTCACTTGAGCGAAGAAAACCGAATACGTGAAGTACCCACTGCCCGCGACCGCGGACGGGTACGCCCTGCGCCGTCCGCAGGCCGCCGCATCGGCCGTCTTGACCGATGCCTGGCGGGTAGTCCTTCGGCACTGGGGGTTGCTCGCCGCGCTCGCGATCGCGTTCGCTGTCCACCTGCCGACGCTCCGTTACTACTTTGACGGGGACGACTTCGTCGTGCTCGGGAGCGTGGAGTACCTGGGCGCGCGGGCGTATGTCATCGATACGCTGCGCATGCACGACATCGTGCCGAACTGGCGACCGCTGACGGGGGCGGTGTACGCGGCGGAGTGGGAGCTGTTCGGGCTGAACGCCACGGCGTGGCGTTCCGTGAACCTCGCAGTGCACCTGGGTTCAGTGGCGCTGCTGTACGCGCTGGTAACGCGTGTCACGCGTCGGCCCGCGGTTGGCGCGATTGCTGCGGCGATCTTCGGGGTGAGCGGCGCGCACTTCGATACGGTCACGTACATCACGGCGCTGCCGCACGTCCTGGCGATGTTCTTCGCGCTGGCGTCGCTGCTGGCGCTCATCTCGTACGCGCAGGATGGCGAACGCAGCGGGAGCGCGTACTGGCTGTCGTTCGGTCTCTTCGCGCTGGCGTTCCTGTCCAACGAAGGCGCGTTCGTCTTCGCGCCGGTCCTGGTGGCGGCGTACGCGCTGTTCGCGACGCGATGGCGCAAGGCGCCGCAGCGGCTGGTGTTCCATGCGGCGCCGTTCACGCTGCTGGCGGCGGGCTGGGCGATCTACTACCAGACGCAGCAACCGGAGCAGGTGCGGTTCGAGGATTACTACTGGGGGGGTCACGTCGTCAGCAACTACGCGGTGTACCTGTCGTGGCTGGTGTTGCCGGTGCGCTCGATCCCGCTGGAGCCGGAAGCGTGGCGCTGGGCGCTCGCGGGTGTTGTCGTTGCCGGGATGGCGATGTGCGTCGTGGTTGGACCGGCGATCTTGCGGGTCTGTGCGCTCGGCGTGGCGTTGTCGTTGCTGCCGTTCGTGCCGGTGAGCATCTGGACGGCATCGCGCTACACCTATGCCGCCGTGGCGTTCTTCGCGCCGGTGTTGGCGATCGCGGCCTACGCGACTTACCGGTGGCTGCAGGGCACGCACCCACGGGCGCGCGTGCCGGCGACGATGGCGGGCCTGGCGATAGTGGCGGCGGTGCTGGGGCTGTACTCGTGGCAGTCGTACGCGCAGGATGCGCGCAGCGGGCGCGCGACGGAGCGCTGGGAGGTGCTGGCGCAGGAACTGCGGCGCAACTACGCCGATGTGCCGGACGGGACGACGATCTACATCGTCGGGGGAGCGTGGCAAAATCCGATGGAGCAGTACACGTGGGTGCCCTCGGTGGCACGAGCGCTCTACGGTGACGCCGCGGCGTTCAGCCTGCCGCTCGCCGCGCTGACACCCGCCGAATACCAGGACCGCAACCCGGTGTTCCTGTACTGGGATGGCGATGCGCTGCGACCGATCGCCGAGCAGGATCTGGCGGCGCTGCGCGGAGATGATGCGGAACCGACGGGCGTGCGTCACTGAACGATTCGACCGCGATCGTTGCCTTCACGAGCCCAGGCGGCCCATATCATCTCCATCTATGGTCGTGTGCGCGGTTTCCCTGATTGACCACGGTCGTCAGGCGGTCGGCTATGCTGATCATGGCGGGCAGCGGGGGAGGTAGCGCATGACCCGTTCGACGCTTCGGCGCAAGACCACCGTGACCGATTCCCAGGACTTCGAGCGGCGAAAAGCGGCGCTCGAGCAGCAGCTCCTTCCGCACCTGCGCAGGCAACCCGGCTTTGTCTCATGGGAGATGACGCCGGGCGACCGGCCGGGCGAGATGGTCGAAGTCACCGTGTGGCAGACGCCGGACGACTGCCGCCGCTACCTGCGTGAGGGGGGCGCCGCCATGTCCTCGACCATCCTGGATGCTGTCTTTCCGACGGCGCCGTACCCCGACGGCACCTGGGTGCGCGAGACGATCGAGGTCTGAGGCGATGACACAAGCGCCCGCGCGACCGCACCCGGCCGAGAACGCGTACGAGACGGCGATCGCGCAGTTCAATGCCGCGGCGGATCGCCTGAATCTTGATGCCGGGCTGCGCGAGGTGCTCACGCATTGCAAGCGGGAGTTCACCGTCAACTTCCCGGTGAAGATGGACGATGGCGCGATCCACGTGTTCACGGGCTACCGCATTCACCACAACGAGGCACGCGGGCCGGTGAAGGGCGGGCTGCGCTACAGCCCGCAAGTATCGATCGGCGAGGTGCGAGCGCTGGCCATGTGGATGACGTGGAAGTGCGCTGTGGCATCGCTGCCGTACGGCGGCGCGAAGGGCGGCGTGATCTGTGATCCGGCATCGCTCAGCAGCGGCGAGCTGGAGCGCGTGACGCGGCGCTTCGCGACGGAGGTTGGCATTCTCATCGGCCCGGAGCAGGACGTGCCGGCGCCCGACCTGGGGACCGACGCGCAGGTGATGGCGTGGATCATGGATACGTACAGCATGATCCACGGGCATTCGGTGCCCGCGGTGGTGACGGGGAAGCCGGTGAGCATCGGCGGCAGCAGCGGTCGGTACGAGGCGACGGGCCGGGGCGTGATGTACGTCACGCACGAAGCGGCGGCGCGCGCAGGCATCACACTGGCCGGCGCGAGCGTGGCGATCCAGGGTTTCGGCAACGTGGGCAGCGTGGCTGCGAAGCTGCTGCATGAGAGCGGCGCGCGCATCGTCGCGGTGAGCGACGCGCGTGGCGGTGTGTATCGCGGGGGCGGGCTGGACATCCCGGCGCTGCTGCAGGCACCGCGGGTGCGCGGGATGCTGCCGGATGGGGAGTACGGCGACCGCATCAGCAACGAGGAGTTGCTCGAGTTGCCGGTGGACATCCTGATACCCGCGGCCATCGAGGGCCAGATCAACGGCAGCAACGCTGACCGAATCCGCGCGCGCATGGTCGTTGAGGCCGCGAACGGCCCCACGACGTCGGAGGGCGACCGCATCCTGCGCGAGCACGGCGTGTACGTGGTACCAGACATCGTGGTGAATTCGGGCGGCGTGATCGTTTCGTACTTCGAGTGGGTTCAGGATCTGCAGTCGTTCTTCTGGGAGGAGAGCGAGGTGAACAGCCGGTTGGAGAAGCTCATCAAGCGCTCGTTCCAGGAGGTGTCCGCGATCCGTGACAGGGAGGAGTGCACGCTGCGCGAGGCGGCGTATCTGCTCGCCGTGGGGCGGGTCGTGGAAGCGACGACAGTACGCGGCATCTTCCCCTAGCACGTGCGCGGGGCTGCGGCTGACCGGCGCCTCACGGGGGCGTGAGCGGCGGCGTGGCGCCAGGATCGGGCGGCAGCTCGTACGCCGCGAACTCGAGCCGTCCGCCGCGTTCGCCGACGATGGTGTGGCCATTGGGATAGCGCTCGATGATGCGTCCGAGCAGGCCCAGCTCGAGGTAGGGTTCGAGCAGCACGAACGACACTGGCACATCGCGCCGGATGTTGCCGATCGATCCGGGATCGCCACGCGCCCAGCGTTCCGAGCGGTCGAGGCCTTCGACGGCAGGAGCGAGGAAGGCGATGGTCTCGAGCCGAAGCGGGTGGCGGTCGCTGTAGAAGTAGACAAACGTGCCAGCCGGCAGGTCGCGCATGTAGAGCGCCGCTGACGTGACTTCGGCGTGGTAGACGAAGCGGGTGTGCTCGGACTCGCGCCAGGTCCAGAAGTAGTCGCGCGCGGTGATGACGGCGATAGCTGTCACGACGGCGAGGGCGCCGGCGCGCAGCGCGATCTTCATCCATGCGGCCCTGCCACCGTTTGTTGATGCTCGTTCGGCATGCGCGCTGTCGCTTTCGTCGCGACTGCCGCCGCCGCCGGCACGCCATGCCCGGGCGAGCGGCAGGGCCGCAACGAGCATGACGAACGGGGCTGCGCCGACCGGCTGGCGGATGACCGACCCACGTTGCAGCACCGCGGGCAGCGGGATGATGATGATGCAGCAGACGGCGATGATCACCGCCGGATTGCGGCGGCGCTGCCAGGCGAGCGGTAGCCCGAGCGCCACCAGCGCGAGCGTGAGCGGATCGAAGACCGGGCGCAGCCCGCTGGCGTCCACGATGTCGATATCGGCGTCGTAGACGTAGCTGGCGCCGAAGCGTTTCGCCTGCGCTGCGGCCAGCTCGATCTTGCCCGCGAGTGAGGCGTCGCGGAACTCATCGGAGCGCAGGAGGCCCGCTTCGCTGTAGTTGGCCATGTGATCCCAGAACTCCGACCCCGGCATGGCGACGACTGTGAGCATGGGGAGCGCGAGGATGACCGCGATGATGGCGGCGAGGCCCCACGAGCGGATCCACCAGCCGCGATCCTGTCGCGGCACGGCGACGCGCGTGATGACAGCGAGCGCGGCAGCCAGGGCGAGGACGGCGACAGGGTAGATGTTGTAGGTGTAGACGCCGACGCCCGCGCACGCGCCGCCCGCGATGGCCCAGCCCCGGCTCCGTCGCTGGAGTGCGAGCACGGCGCAGATGGCGATCGCGAGGGCGATGGCGCCATAGCTGATCGACCAGTGGGCGACGCGGCTGTAGAAGACGTGCCAGTAGGAGGTCGCCAAGAGCAACGACGCGAAGGCCGCTTCTGGCCGGCCGAGCGCGATGCGAGCGAACAGGTAGAGCAGCGCGACCGTGCTGATGGCGACGATGGTCAGCGGCAGGCGCACGGCGATGATCTCGTGACCGAGTGCGGCGACGAACGGCGTCGCGAGGTAGGCATGCCCGGAGGGCTGCCCGAGCGCGGCTTCGGTATAGGGACCGAGGGGGTCGCCATCGAGGATGCGGGCGGCGTCTGTGCCGACCTGCGCCTCGTCCGGGTGCAGGCCGTAGGGGATGTCGCCGAGGAGCGTGAGCCGCAGCGTGGCGGCGACGAGCAACACGAGCGCGAGCAACCCCGCATCAAGCGCGAGGGGCCGCTCCGCGAACCAGCCGCGAAAGCCGCTCACAGGTCGTAGGACAGGCGCACGCGGGCGCCGTGCTCCGCGGCGCAGACGGCCATGGCTTGCAGATCGCGCAGCCGGGGTAGCAGGTCCGGCGTGTCGGCGATCAGGCTGGCGATGCGTTCGTCAGGCGCCGCCAGGATTGCGGTGACGCGTTCGAGGGTCGCCGCCAGCGGCGCCGCGTCCTGCCACACGCGCTCAAGTTCGGCGGCGTCCGCCTCGACCTCGACATCGCGGTCCGCGAAGGTCAGCAGCGGACGCAGGTCAACCTTGTGCTCGCCGCGCAGGAGCATCGCCAGGCGCGAGAATTCGTGCTGGGCGCCGTACCGCGTCGAGAAGGCGAGCGAGAGGAAGTACACGAGCACGTCGGTGGGGCCGCCGAACGAGTCGACGCAAGGCGTCGGGTGGTCGGTTTCAAAGTACAGGCGGGGCACGCCCGCATTGTAGGACGGGGTTGGCGCGCGGTCAGGCGGCGAGCATGGCCCGCGCCTTGCCACCCTGCTTGGCGCGTCCGAGCGCTGCGTCGGCCTCGCTCACGGCGGCTTCCAGAGTGGATGCGTTGAACGGATAGATGCTGACGCCGGCGCTCAGCGTGACGCCGACGGCCTCGCGGACGCGTTCGATGCTGCGACGCGCCATTTCGAAGGCGTCTTCGGCTGCGTTGACGTGTGCGAGCACGATCATCTCGTCGCCGCCGTAACGGGCGACGGTGTCGGCGTCGCGGAAGGACTCGCGGAGGGTCTGCGCGACGCGGCACAGCACAGAGTCCGCGTAGACATGTCCGCAGGTCTCGTTGATCTGCTTGAAGTTGTCGAGGTCGTACATGAAGACGGCGACGGGCTCGGCGGCGGCGGCATCATGCGCTTCGAGGACCCGGCGGAAGCCACGCCGGTTCTCCAGCCCTGTGAGCGGATCGGTGAGCGAAGCCTCGTAGACGAGGGCGCGCAGGCGCCGGTTGCTCTGCGCGATGATGTCTGCGTTGAGCGCGGTGAAGACGGCCATGAACGCGACGACGATCGCGAACTCGGGCGCGACGTTTGCGCGGCCGCTCATGTCCAGCACGGCGAACGCGACGAGACAGTTCGCCAGGCTCCAGAATGCAAAGCCCAGGACATAGCGGGTGCTGTGGAAGTTGGCGAGTGACGGGATGACCAGGAAGTAGCCCATCCAGAGGGGGTACTCGGGCCTCGCCAGGGCGATGATGGCTACCGTGACAGCAACCGTGTCGGCGTACGGCGAGAGGGATTCGTAGGCGGGGAGGAGTCCCCTGCGCCAGTAGAGGGCCAGCATCGCGATGCTGTAGGCGAGCAGGCCGCCGCCGCTGACAGCCGCCCAGGCGGGCGCCATGGGCAAGATCCCGGCACCGATGAAGAGGACGTAACAGGCGGCGATGACGAGACGCAGAAGGATTGCTCGCGGCCAGTAGCTTGGGTCGACCGCTTCCTGGAAGGCTTCCTTCGTGGGCGGCCGCCTCAAAGCGACCGAGTGCCGGCGTGCCATGGCTCCCCTACGTGGTATCGCCTCCGGTGGCGATACCCTGAAGAGAGGATCGGTCTTCAATACTCGGAGATGAGCCTTTCCGGTAGGTCGCTTGCGCGTCGAACGGTGTTCCCGCTGCGCCGATACTTCGCCATGGCGGTGATTCGTGTCGAGAGGGAGGTGCGCGCGCCAGCCGCGCGCCTGTTCGAGAAGGCGCTCGCCCTGGAGCAGCTTGCCGGGTACCCGGAATGGAACCCGGCGTTCGCCCGGGGTCTGCGCGTGATCGAGGAGACGGGTGGCGCCGGCACGGTGTTTGAGGTGCGGCTGGAAGCGCCGGGAGCGGTCGGCCGTGCGGTCATTGCGGCCTATGACCCGCCCCACCTGTTGGCGGCTGAGATGACGGGGGGCATCTTTCGCTCGGTCGAGGTGCGATTCGCGGTCATGCCGATCGGCGCGGACTGCCGCCTGACCCTGACGATGGTGTACCGCCTGCGGTACCAGCCGCTCGCTGCGCTCATCGACGTGATGATGCTGCGGGGGAAGATGCGTGCCTCGGCGGTGGCGCAGCTCGAGGCGATGAAGCAACGTGCGGAGTTCTTCGTGCGCCTGGCGGCCTGAGCCGCTGCTACACTGATCGCAGACTACCGATCGTCACCGCATGCTTCGGCGCCCCGGGCGCCGAGTTTGCTATCCGGGAAAGGGAGCAGACGTTGGAGATCAGCTGGGAGATCACGCGCCTCGCGAACGGCCTGCGCATCGTCACGACGCCGCTGCCGACAGCGCAGTCCGTGAGTGTGAACCTTTTCGTAGGGATCGGCTCGCGGGGCGAGGACCGGCGGACGAACGGGCTCTCGCACTACATGGAGCACATGCTGTTCAAGGGCACGGACCGGCGCCCGAACGCGATCATCATCGCGGAGGCGATCGAGGGCGCAGGAGGTGTGCTCAACGCATACACATCGAAGGAGCTGACTTGCTACTGGAACCAGGTGCCGTTCGACAAGCTCGAGCGGGCGATGGACGTGCTGGCGGACATGTACCGCTACGCGAAGCTGGAGCAGCAAGAGATCGACCGCGAGCGCACGGTCGTGCAGCAGGAGTTGCGGCGGTCGTTCGACCAGCCGGGGGCGTGGGCGGCGGAGTTGCTTTCCCGCGCGACGTTCGGCGACCAGCCGATCGGCTGGCCGATCGGGGGCACGCTCGAGACGGTTGAGGCGTTGCAGCGGGACGACTTCGTGCGGCACGTCGAAACGTACTACACGCCCTCGAACACGGTGCTGAGCGTGGCCGGCCGCACGACGCACGATGAGGTCGTGCGTATCGCTGAGCGGTTGTTCGGTGACATCCCGGACCGTGAGGCGCCGACGCCGACCCCGGCGACGGCGGCGTTCCCGCCGGAGCGGGTGATCGTCGAGACGCGCGAGATCGCGCAGTGCAACGCCGGGATCGCGCTGCACGCCGTGTCGCGCATGGACCCGGACCGTTATCCGCTGATGGTCCTGAACACAATCCTGGGGCGTGGCATGAGCTCACGGCTCTTCAAGGAGGTGCGCGAGCGTCGCGGACTGGCCTACAGCGTGGGCTCCGGCGTGCAGCGCTTCACTGATGTCGGCGTCATGAGCATTAGCGCCGGTGTGACCCTGGAGAAGCTGTACGAGGCAAGCGAGGTGATCCGCGACGAGCTGATGCGGTTGCGAGATGAGCCGGTGCCGGAGGAGGAGATCGCGAAGGCGCAGGAGTTTTCGGTTGGCAACTTCCGGCTGGGGCTGGAGTCGACCATGGCGCTGGCGCAGCGCGCAGGCGAATCGCTGCTGATGGTCGGCGACATTGAGCCCATCGAGGACGTGGTGCGCTCGGTCGAATCGGTGACGGCGGACGATGTGCAGCGCGTCGCCCGGCGGCTCTTCTCGCCCGGCGGCTTCTCAATGGCGGTGGTCGGGCCGGGCGGCGATCCGGACCGTCTCTCGCGGATCCTCGAGGCGGCCTAGCGTCGGATCCAGATCGATGCGTAGGCCAGGTCGTCCACGCGCTCGTAGCCCTTGGCGAGGAATGCGTCGAAGGCGGCGCGGTCGGCGGGCGCGATGTCAAGGGTGACCGTGTGCGGCGTGCGGCTGAGCAGGGCCACGCCGGCTTCGATCCTGGCCGCATCGATGATCACGGCGGGCGGCGCGGCGCGCAGCTCCTCGATCGTGCGTGCCCAGGTGCCGGCATCGACTGCGCGGTCGGACACTGGACGGATGTGGTAGGTGACGGGTGTGAAGCCGCTGAGCGGATAGAGCTGCGCATCATCGCCCAGGACGAACAGGGTGCGCTCTTCAACGGGAAGTTCGCGAAGGCGCTGTGCGATGGCCTCGTTGGCGATGGCCCGTTGCGCGTTGGGGCCGTTGTTGTACTTCCGCAGGTGCACATCCTCGATGTCGAGCACGTACAGCGGCACGACAGCAAAGATGGCGGGCACGACGAGCGCGAGCATCAATGCCTCGCTATGCAGGCGGGCACGTGTGCTGTGCCAGGACGCCGCCATGCGGTCGTAGGCGTGGGCCGCGGCGAGCGCGGCGAATGGCACGATCGGCACCAGGTAATGGGGATACTCGCGCCCGGTCATGCTGGCGCCGGCGAACGCCGCCATGGCGCCGGAGACCACGACCGCCGACGCCATGGTCGCGCCGTTGCGCCAGAGCAGCGCGAGACCGGCCGCGGCGGGCACCCAGAGGTAGAGCCCGGCGACGATCACGCGCCGGTCGACCTCGCCGAGCGCAAAGAGCTTGTCCTCGAAGCCGAGCTGCGCGCCGTAGGCGATGTTGTACGTCACGTTTGCGTACCAGAATTCGCCGCCGCGCCCCGCGAGCACGAACGGTGCGGCGATCGCGGTGATGGTCAAGGCGCCAGCGGACGCTACGACGAACGACGCGCGCAGGGCGGCGCGCCACTGCTGGAGGCCGACAGCCGCCGCCCAGCAGGGGAGGCCGGCGAGGACGAGCAGGTGCAGGAGGGCGACGCTCTTCGTCATCGCGGCCGCGGCCGCGAGCGCGCCAGCGACGGCGTACCAGGGCAGCGACTGCACTCGCCAGGCGCGGACGAATGCCGCCAGCGAGAGCGTGAGCGGGACGAGCATGAAGACTTCGCTGTTGGCGTTCGGTTGCAGGTACTGGTTCGTGGCGGCGAGCCCGGTGAGCAGCCCCGCGATCACTCCCGTGCGCCGATCAACGAGGGTGATGCCCGTCCACGTCACGGCAAGCGCCGCGATTGAGAAGCCCAGAGCAGCAAGGACGCGCACGCCCTCGATGGACGGCTGGCCGGCACTGATGAGCAGCGCGAGCTTGTACCAGCCGTAGATCAGCGGCGGCTTGTGGTCGAACACGTCACCGTACGGCCAACCGTGCCGGGCGACCGTGAAATAGACGCCCTCGTCCTGCTCCATCGGTTCGGCGGCGAAGGGCAGGCTGAGCAGCAGCGGCACCAGGGCGATCACTGCCACGAGGCCCGGCCAGGCGCGCGCGCCCGTGCGCTCGGCGGACCGCTCGCGTGGCGGGCTGCGCGGAATGACCTCAATCGCCATCTGACTGCTCCGCCACCGTGCGGCGGACGAAGACCGCCTCGCGTTCGGCCGTCAACTCCTCGACCCAGCCCGGATCGGCGCGCAGGGCACGCGCGAGGTTCGACTCGCGCGAAACGAGCACCAGATCGGGCGCCCACCGGGCGAATGTGTCCTGCCAGCCGGGTTCGGTGAGGAAGATGCGATAGTAGTCGCTCATCAAGCGGTCACCGTAGAAGTCGGTTCGTCCATCGATGCCGACGTGTGTCCGGGGATGCAGTCTGTAGATGAGATAGCCTCCCCAGCCGTATTCGTTGAAGAGCCGTGCTCCCTCGTAGTGGCGCTCGATGAATGTGGCGCCGGCAGACGGGAAGTTGCGCTCGTCGGGCGCGCCGATGGATGGGTTGCTGTTCCACGAGAGCATCACCGCTACGGCAGCGGCGGCGGTGAGCCCGGGCAACGCGATGGCCCCTGCGCGCGGCACGCCGACCTCGCTGTCTGCGGCGCTGGATGCCCAGCGCCAGCGGGCCGCGAGCGCCGGCGCGGCGATGGCGGGCAGCAGGATGGCGACGAACGGCGCGTTGCGAACGGCCTGTAGCGCCAGCGCGATGATGCCGAGCGAGACCAGTATCTGAAACGGCCTCGGGCGTCCGACGAGCAACGACGCGGCGAGGAGGGCGATGCCGGCGAAGACGGGCCAGTGGAACGGGTTCAGGTATTGGGGTGGCTGCCACTCCTGTACGTGGGTGTGCGTGGCGCCGGAATCGGTGAGGTAGCGGAGCGGATACAGGAGTAGCGCGGGACCCTCTGGATGGATGCAGGCGGCGGCGATACAGGCTGCGGTCACGGCGACGGCGCGCCCGAGCTGCGCGCGGCGTTGGCGCAGGCGCTCCCAGCTCAGCGCGAGGCACCACGCGCCGAGCAGGCCGAACCCGAAGAAGAAGCCGAGGTGGAGGTTGGCCCAGAGCAGCATGAGCGGCGGCAACGCCCAGACGGCGGCACTCCCGTTGCTGGTTGCCGCGCTCTGGCCGTCGCGCAGGTCGCGCTGAAGAACCAAGAAGAACGTCGCGAAGAGCAGCCAGGAGAATGCCTGCGGTCGAACGGTGGCGTAGGTGCCAAGGATGGCGACGCCGAGGGCGGCGCACAGGACGGTCGCGCGGGTGCCCGCGCCGGCCTCGCGCGCGGCGGCGCAGGCGACGAGCACGGCAGCCGCGGCCACGCCGCCGAACAGCAGCGCGTTCGCCCAGTAGCCGAACGCCGACTGCACGGCGTAGATCAGCGCTTCGGCGAGCCACTCGTGGGTGACCCACGGTTCGCCGGCAGCCGACCAGGAGAAAGGATCGCGGTGGATGAAGCCGTCGCTGAGCAGGAGCTCGCCGGTCTTGAGGTGCCACCAGAAGTCGGGGTCGACGAGCCGGAAGAACGGCACGACGAGCAGCGGCACGAGGACGACCGCAAGCTGGACGCGGTAGGCCGCGACACGACGCGCGGCAGGGCGCGCGCGCAAGCCGAGGGCGTTGGCCGGAATGGCGGGCGACTGGTGCACGTCTGTCCTCGATGCCTGGCGGGCGGATTGGGCCGGCGCGGAGTCCCAGTTGAATCATCGACCGTGCAGGGGGCGGTGCGGAGCGCGGTGCTCGGGGGTGGGCGCACCCTGATGACCGGGTGCAGAAACCCCTACGCATTTCATGTACGGCATCCGACATTAGGGGTGAGATCTCCGCGTGGGCGGGGATACGATCCACTCTGCAGGGGGAGACATGCTTCAGGAACTGGCTCTGCGAGCCCTGGTCGCCTTCAAGATGCTTGAGGCGAAGACGAAGGACGAGGAAGGCCAGACGCTGGCCGAGTACGGCTTGATCATGGCCGTGATCGCGGTCGCGGTCGTGGTCGCGGCGGTGGTGGCCTTCCGCGGCGCCATCGTGACGGCGTTCAGCAGCGCCACCGACTGCCTCGACGGCAACTGCTAGTTGACGTTTCGGCAGCAGGAGAGAGCGCTCGCCACTGCGGCGGGCGCTCTCTCTTTGCGCCGCGCCCGCTCCTCGCACTGGCCGCGGGCGGTCCACCGCCTTTGCGGGCCAGATCTCTCACGGAGATACGGGCAAATGTAAAAGATCCCCTAAGAAACGGCGTGAGAAGCCCTAAAGGGATTCCCGATGCCGCCGACATTGATGCTGGAAGCGTCGTACGCGCGGCGTGACCACGGACAGTCCGCCTGGAACTCGAGGGCCGGGCGGCACGGGTCTCTCACCCGGGGTGGGAGACGCATCGAAGAGTTGCTCGGCGGCCCTCGACCGGGCGTTCAACCACCTATAGGGGGAAAAGGAATGCTTCAGGAACTGGCTCTGCGGGCTCTGGTCGCCTTCAAGATGCTTGAGGCGAAGACGAAGGACGAGGAAGGCCAGACCCTGGCCGAGTACGGCCTGATCATGGCCGTCATCGCGGTCGCGGTCGTGGTCGCGGCGGTGGTCGCCTTCCGGGGCGCGATCGTCACGGCGTTCAACAACGCCACCGGCTGTCTGGACGGCAACTGCTAGTCCGGCTGGCACCAAGAGCGTAGGACGGGGGCGCGTGCGCGCTGGGCGGCGCGCCCCCGTTCACATCCGCTAGCCGCTCCGAAGGGGGATGCCAATGTTGACCGATGTGGCTCTGCGGATGCTCATCGCCCTGGAGGGGCTCACCCGGCGCTCGCGCAAGGATGACGGCCAGACTCTGGCGGAGTACAGCCTGATCATCAGCACGATCGCCGTCGCGACGGTGATCATCACCGTCATCGCGTTCCGCGAGGTACTTGCTGAGACGTGGAACAGCGTCGCCGACTGCCTCAACGCGATTGATCCCTGTAACTAGGCAGCGGAACATCTGAGACATGAGCGGAAGGCCCGGCTAAACCGGGCCTTCGTCATATCCGGACGGGAGTCGTCCTCCTCAGTCTTCCGCGCAGATCCCGAAGCCCTCTTCGATGAGCGGGAAGACGGCGCCGAAGAACTCCTCGCCAAGATGGTCGATGCCGCGGCCGTCGTGGAGCTTTTCACCGCCCTTGCCGTTGCGCTCGAGCCCGCCAGCCATCAGCGCCTGGAAGTTGATGAGCACGCCGGTGTCGTAGCCGGCGCTTTCGAGCTCAGCGAGCACGAAATCCACGCCCGCCGGGCAGAGACCGACGATCTCGGGGTGCGCAAGGATCTCCTCGAGCGACATCAGTGCTCTGGCGTTCGCGGCGTTGGCGTTGCCCTGGTCGGAACGGCTCGCGTTGAAGCACTCGAATGCGAGCGCGGAGCCGCCGGTGAGACCGATCGCTGCAAGCGCCGCGGCAGCCGCGATCACGAACTTCTTCATTCCACGTTCTCCTTCAACTACCCCATCGTGGTCGCATGCCCGCAGACTGGCACACTTGCAGTCTGCTGGTCGACGGAAGCGCGCACAACAGGTGAGCTGTCAAGGAACGTGGTTTGCGACGCCTATAGGCACTTCGGTGGCGTCTATAGCTGCTTGATCGCAGTTTTGCTGCCGTCTATCCTGCGCGCACGTGAGGGCGGGCCCACCAACCCGCTGATCCACCGACCCGAACTACGAATTCAGGAGCCGCGCACGTGAGCGTCAATCTTCGCATTCCCGGTCCCACGCCGTGCCCCGACGACGTCCTGCAGGCGATGTCTCGGCAGATGATCAACCACCGCGGGCCGGAGTTCGCCGACATCATCAACCGGATTACCGAAAGCCTGAAGCGGTTCTTCGAGACCAAGAACGACGTGCTGACGCTGACGTGCGCAGGAACCGGCGCCATGGAGTCCGCTGTTGTGAACACGCTTTCTCCGGGCGACCGCGCGCTCTGCGTCTCGATCGGCGTGTTCGGCGACCGCTTCGCGGATATTGCGAAGACGTACGGGGTGGATGTCGAGAAGGTGTCGTTCGACCTGGGCACGGCCGCCGACCCGGATGCCGTGGCGGACGCGCTGACGAAGGACGGCTCGTTCAAGGCGGTGATGCTCACGCACAACGAGACATCGACAGGGGTGACGAACGATTTGGGGGCCCTGGCGAAGGCGATCCGCGCGGTGCGGCCGGACATCCTCGTCCTGGTGGACGCGATCAGCAGTTTGGGGTCGATCCCGCTCCCCGTGGACGCGTGGGACCTGGACGTGGTGCTGACGGGTTCGCAGAAGGGCTGGATGGTGCCGCCCGGGATGGCGATGGTGTCCGTGAGCGAGCGCGCGTGGAAGGCGATCGAGCAGGCGCGCATCCCGCGCTATTACTTCGACTACGGCAAGGCGAAGAGCTACCTGGAGAAGGGCCAGACGCCGTGGACGCCAGCGGTCTCGGTGTACTTCGCGATGGACGTGGCGCTCCAGAAGCTGGAGGCCGAGGGGCTGGCGAACATCCACGCGCGTCACGCGCGACTGGGCCAATTCACGCGTGACGGGGTCAAGGCACTTGGCCTCAAGCTGCTCCCGGTCGATGAGCGCTACGCGTCGAACACGGTGACGGCGGTCTGGGTGCCCGAGGGCGTGGAGCAGCCGGCGCTGAGCAAGATGATGCGCACGGAGTACAACACGGTGCTGGCGGGCGGCCAAGGTTCGCTCACCGGCAAGATCTTCCGCATTGGCCACCTGGGGCTGGTGACGCAGGAGGATCTGCAGGCGTGCCTCGATGCGCTGAAGCTGGCTTTGCCGCGGTTGGGATTCTCGCCGGTGGCCGCCGGGCGGTAGTGAGGTCCGACGCAGGATTGTCTGGAACGGGCCTGCCAGGCCCGTTCTTCTTATGGATGGCGCGCTTCGTCTGGCTGTTTCGATCGAGGCATGCCGTTTAGGCTTGTGACGCAAGATGAAGAAGGTCCTCATCGCCGACCCGATCGCCGCCGATGGCATCGACATCCTCAAGGCCCAAGCCGAGGTAGACGTGCGCACGGGCATGGCGCCGGAAGAGCTGATCAAGGCCATCGAGCCGTATCACGGTCTGGTGGTGCGGAGCGAGACACGGGTCACGGCGGCGGTCTTCGCGGCGGCCCGCAACCTGCAGGTGGTCGGCCGTGCCGGGGTGGGCGTGGACAATATCGATCTGCAGGCGGCGACGCAGGCCGGCGTGGTGGTCGTCAACGCGCCGCTGGGGAACACGATCTCGGCAGCCGAGCACACGATCGGGCTCATGCTGGCGCTGGCGCGGCACATTCCCGACGCCGACGCGTCGCTGCGAGGGGGCGAGTGGAAGCGATCGAAGTTCGTCGGCGTCGAGTTGCGCGGGAAGACGCTGGGTGTAATCGGCCTGGGGCAGGTCGGTTCGGAGGTCGCGCGGCGGGCCAAGGGACTCGACATGGAGGTGCTGGCGTACGATCCCTTCGTCTCGCCGGACCGGGCGCATCAGCTTGGCCTGACGCTGGCGCCGACCCTCGAGGAGGTGATCCGCAGGGCCGACTTCCTGACGCTGCACACGGTCCTCACGCCCCAGACGCGCCACCTCATCGGCGCGGAGCAGCTCAGGCTGGCCAAGCCGTCGCTGCGCATCATCAACACGGCGCGCGGAGATCTCATCGATAACGACGCGCTTGCAGATGCGATCGATGAGGGCCGGATCGCCGGTGCGGCGCTGGACGTCTTCCCGGTTGAGCCGCCGGACATGGACGCGCGCTGGCTGCATCACCCGCTGATCACGGTGACGCCGCACCTGGGCGCATCGACCGCTGAGGCGCAGGAGCGGGTGGCGGTGGATGTGGCGAAGCAGGTGTTGGCGGTGCTGCGCGGCGAGCCGGCGCAGTACGCCGTGAACGCACCGATGATCGCCGCCGAGACGATGAGCTTCATCCAGCCGTACATCCCGGTCGCCGAGAAGGTGGCGTCGCTGGCGACGCAGCTCTCGCAAGGGCAGCTCGGCAACGTGGAGGTGGAGTATCTGGGGGAGCTGGCGAACCATGACACGACGCCGCTCAAGGCCGCGGTGATCAAGGGGCTGCTCGGACCGGTGTCCGAGGAGAACGTGACGATCGTGAACGCGAACCTGATCGCCGAGCACCGGGGCCTGCGCATCACCGAGCGGAAGGGGCCGGCGGAGGATGTGTACGCGAACCTGATCCGGGTGCACCTGCACACGAGCGCGGGCGGAACGGATGTGACCGGCACCGTGGCGCACGATGGGCCGCACATCGTGGCGATCAACGACAACTGGGTGGACGTGCCGCCGGGAGATGGCTGGCTGCTGTTGTGCGAAAACCAGGACCGGCCGGGCATGATCGGCGCGGTCTCGACGCTCCTGGGTGAGCACGATATCAACATCAGCTTCATGACCGTGGGTCGGAAGGCGCCGCGCGGGAAGGCGTTAATGGCGGTCCTCACCGACGAAGAGGTGCCGCCGGATGTGCTGGAGCGCATCCGCTCGCTGGACAACATCATTTCCGCGCAGGCCGTTCGGTTCTCCTAGCATGGCCCTGAGCGCCGCCATGAGTTGGCTTCGATCGCACGCGTCCGTGACGCTCGCAGCGCTGCTGCTGTCCGCGGCGCCCGCGCTCGCTTCATGCCGGGACAATGCCGATCGCGCTGATAGCTCGACACCGATTCCGGCGACGGCGCGGCCGACGCGCACGGTCGCGCCGCCACCGGCAACGGCTGTGCCGCACTCACCGACCGTGGCAGCGCCGACGGCGACGCCGGACTCCGGGCAGCCACCGCTGGCACCCATCCCGACGCGCGTGCCTTCCGGGCCGGGCACGATCACGATCACGGCGGTGGGCGACATCAGCCTGGCGCGCGAGCTGGTGCCGCGGATGCAGGCGCAAGGCGCCTTTTACCCGTACGCGCTGATCCAGCCGCTGCTCGATGGCGACATCGTCATCGGCAACATGGAGGGAGCGCTGACAGACCGGGGCGAGCCGTGGCCGAAGGGCTACAACTTCCGGACGCCGCCGCAGTTCGCGAGCGGGCTTGCGCAGGCCGGGTTCGACTACGTGTCGCTGGCCAACAATCACGCGATGGACTACGGCGTGATCGGTCTTACTGATACGATAGCCGCCCTCGATGCGGCAGGCGTTGCGCACGGCGGTGCGGGCGGTGACCTGGCGTCGGCGATCGCGCCGGACATCCTGAGCGCGAACGGCGTCAGCGTTGCGGTCGTGGCGTGCGCGCTGACACCGGACGAGTACGGCGGCTTCTCGATCTGGCAGTGGCGGGCGCGCGAAGGGCACGGGATCGCCGTGTGCAACGAAGGGGATCTCACCGAGGCGGTGCGCGCGGGCAAGGCGCGGGCAGACTTCGCGGTGGTCTTCGCGCACGCGGGCAGTGAGTACATCACAACGCCCGACGCGACGCAGCGCGCGGTGGCCGGCTGGGCGTTCGCTGCCGGAGCCGACGCCTATGTCGGCCACCACGCGCACGTGGTGCAGCCGATCGAGATGGCGGGCGGGCGGCTGACGGCATGGGGGCTCGGCAACTTCATCTTTGACCTCGACGAGGTGGATCTGGCGAACATTCCGCAGCCTCGGGTGTCGCTTGCGCTGCGCTTCACGCTGACGAAGGGCGCGGGCGTGACATCGTTCGAGGCGCTGCCCGTGGTGCTGGATGCGAGCCAGGACCGACCACGGCCGGCGACCGTCGATGAAGCGGCGGTGCTGTTCGCGTTGATCCAGCCATAAGGCTCGCCTCGCCTGGAGGAGCTTTCCCTGCGCGCGGTCTGACGGCGGGTGACGGGGTGCATCGGTCACGGCGATAAATCGTGCGGCTGCGGCGAGTGCGATCTACGCTGCGCTCCGTGGACCTGGGGCTCGCAGGACGCGTTGCGATCGTTGGAGGCGGCAGCCGGGGGATCGGCCGCGCGGCCGCCGAGATGCTGGCGCGCGAAGGGGCGCGGGTCGTAATCGCGGCCCGGGGGCAGGAAGCGCTGAATCACGCCGCGCTTGCGATCCGTGATGCGACAGGCGCCGAGGTGCTGCCGGCGGCGTGCGACATGGCATCGCCGGAGCAGATCCGATCGCTCGTCGCGCGGACGGTGGAGGCGTACGGGCAGATCGACATCGTCGTGAACAACGCGGGCGGACCGCCGCCCGGGCTCTTCGAGCAGCACGATGACCGGACGTGGCAGTTGGCGTTCGATCTGAACCTGATGAGCGTCGTACGGCTGGTTCGCGAGGCGTTGCCGTACCTGAGGCAGTCCGACCAGGCGCGTGTGATCAACGTCACGTCAACCTCAGTGCGCGAGCCGATCGACGGCCTTGTGCTCTCGAACGCCGTGCGCGCGGGGACGACGGGTCTCGCCAAAACGCTATCGAAGGAACTGGGGCGGTACGGGATCACGGTCAACAACGTCGGGCCTGGGTTGACGCTGACCGATCGCATCCGTCCGGTGCTTGAGTCACAGGCGAAGGCGTCCGGGCGATCGTTCGAGGAGGTGCTGCGCGAGCGAGAAGCGCGGATCCCGGTGGGCCGCATCGCGCAGCCGGAGGATGTCGCCGCGGCGATCGTGTTTCTTGCCTCGAGGCAGGCGCGCCACATCAGCGGCCAGACGTTGCTCGTTGATGGCGGGGCGACGTCCGCGCTGTGAGGGCTCAGCGGGTTCAGCTATAGCCGTCAGCGATGGCTTCCCAGCCGGGGACGAACTTGCGCCAGGCCTCCTGCGCGTGCAGGTACGGGTAGACGACGTAGTAGCTGTTGACACGCGGCTGGTAGGGTTCCCTGAGCAGGTGCATGCGCGCTTCGGCGGGGGTGCGGCCGGCCTTGCGGTGATTGCAGGTCTTGCAGGCGGTCACCAGGTTATCCCACGAGTGGCGGCCGCCGCGGTGGCGGGGGACCACGTGATCGAGCGTGAGATCGCGGGCGCCACGCCGCCCGCAGTACTGGCAGGTGTAGCGGTCGCGGTTGAAGACCTCGCGTCGGGAGAGCCGCATCTGGGGGCGTGGGCGCTTGATCAGGTAGATGAGCCGGATGACAGAGGGCAGCGTAAAGGTGGCGTGCGCTGACCGCAGCTGGGCCGAGCCATGCTCCAGCACCTCCGCCTTGCCGCGGTCCAGCAGGTTAAAGGCCCGCCGGGCAGAACAGACGTTGAGCGGCTCGTAGTTCTGATTGAGCACGAGTACGTTGATGGACAGCATTGCCACTCCGCCAACTTGGGAGAAGGATAGCAAGCCCCGAAAAACGGCGGCAACGGGCGGCTGATTGTCCCTGTGGGCGAGACCTCGAGCGGCCCTGTCGCGCGCGGCGGGCGCCGCGTACACTCGCGGCACGGCCGAAGCAGAACAAGGAGCAACGGAATTGGCGACGAAGCAAGAAATGATCAACGGGCTGGAGTTCCTCATCGGCGAGGCGCAGCGGATCGCTTCCGTGCTGCGCGATGACGAGTGGACCCTGGCGAAGGACAGTGACGGCTGGAAGAACACGCAGGTGCTCGCGCACGTCGCCAGCGTTGGCAGCATCGCTGTGCCGTTCATGAGCCAGATGGGAACTGCCGCTCCTGATGCCAACGTGGCGGCCGGATTGGACATCAACGTGCTGAACGCGCAGCTGGTGGCGGCCCGCGACGGCAAGACTGCGCAGGAGCTTGCCGATGAGTGCGCGACGAACTACCGCGGCATCATCGAGTTCATCGAGAAGAGCGACGAGGCGATGTGGCAGCAGCCGCGGACGATCATGGGCTACACGGAGGTGCCGATGGGCGACATCTTCATGCGCATGGTGGTGCTGCACGGACTGGCGCACATCTACGAGGCGTACTCGGCGGTGATGGGTCCTGTCGCCACGCGGCCATGACGCGGGCAGGGCTGCCGCCGCCTAGTCGATGGTCGCGACCTCGTCGAGCCGGATGATCTCCGGGCGACCTGCGAGCATGGCGCCGATCCTCGCTCCGAACGCCGCCATGTGCGGGGTCTTCGTGTGCGCGCTCATGGCGTCGTCGTCGGCGTAGCGCTCGATAAAGTAGAACTCGTTCGGGGCGGTCTTCGACTGCGTGAGTGTGTACATCAGCGTACGGCCGGACTCATGCTCTTTCACCGCCGCGACCATCTCGGCGCCCGCGGCCTTGAACTCGTCTTCCTTGCCCGGCTGCACCGTGAGCTTGGCGATGATCGACAGCATGCGGGCTCCTTCAATGTTCCCGTACCGGAGTGGCGGCTGCACCCAGTGTGCCCGAGGCGCCGGTTAGGCGGTAGCAGAGGCGTTGCCGGAAGGTGCCGTCACGCGAGACGGCGAGCGGCGCCGCTCGCCGTACACTTGCGTGCATGACGGGATATCTGGACGCTCGATTCGACCTGCGCGATACAGCGAGCGTGTCGAGCTACGACGAGGCGTGGCTGTGGTCGGCGCGGTTCGGATTCATGCTGCTGGATCGCGTGCCGCTGCGGCCGGGCATGCACGTGTTGGACGTGGGTTGTGGGATGGGATTTCCATTGTTTGCGCTGGGGGCGGCGCTCGGTCCGTCGTCGCGTGTCGTGGGCATCGATCCATGGTCAGCTGCGCTGGAGCGCGCGGGCGTGAAGCGGAGGGCCTACGGCATGAGGCAGGCGGCACTCGTGCGGGGTGACGGTGCGCGGCTGCCGTTCGTGGATGGGTCGTTCGACCTTGTGACATCCAACCTCGGCGTGAACAACTTTGAGGATCCTGTGGGAGCGATGCGGGAGTGCGCGCGGGTGCTGCGCCCGGGCGGACGGCTGGCGCTCACCACGAACCTGCAGGGGCACATGCGCGAGTTGTACGAGGAACTTCGCGCGGTGCTCGAAGAGACGGAGGATGAGGCGGCGTTGGCGCGGCTCGAGGCGCATCAAGCCCACCGCACCACGGCCCAGCGACTGCGGTCGCAGCTGGAAACTGCCGGCTTCCGCATCGATGTGGAGGCGCGAGACGAGTTCGTGCTCCGCTACGCGGACGGAACGGCGCTGTTCTGGCACTGGTTCATCCGCGCAGGGTTCCTGCCGGCGTGGCGAGAGGTCGTAGCCGGCGAAGGCGGCGCCGGTGCGGCAGCCGAGCGCGAGCGCGACGTCTTCAGGCGAGTGGAAGGGCGACTGAACAAGGCGGCAGCCGACGCTGGTGCTGTGCGGTTGACCGTCCCGGCGCTGTACGTAGAGGCTGTGCCAGACCAGGGAACGCCGCCGGCGCTCCGTGCGGCCCGCGTTCACCGGAACGTGGGAATGTGCTGACGTCTGTGGCGAGCATGGGCGGCACCGAACGGACCAGCGGATGGTGCTGGCACGGGGCCCGGCTGGCATGCCAGGCTAGTTGCGGACGCAACAAAGGAGCCGGCCTCATGCCAGCCGTCACTGCCGATACCCTCACCCTGCCCCGCATTGCTCCGCTGCCAGAGCGAGAGACGCGCTGGCGCGCGGTGGCGCGCGTCGTCACGGCCCAGCGCACGATCGAGGGCGAGGGGTTCGTCGTCCGCCGTCCGTTCCCGAGCCACGCACTGCCCCTGGCCGACCCGTTCTTGCTGCTGGATCAGATGGGCGCCGTCGAATATGCGCCGCGCGAAGCGAAGGGCACGCCGTGGCACCCGCATCGGGGCTTTGAGACGGTCACGTACATGATGGACGGGGCGTTCGAGCACCAGGACACAACGGGCGGCGGCGGGGTGATCACAGACGGTGCAACGCAGTGGATGACCGCCGGGGCGGGGATCCAGCACATTGAGCAGCCGCCGCAGGAACTGGTAGCGAAGGGCGGGCTCTTCCACGGTGTGCAGCTGTGGGTGAACCTGCCGGCTGCGCAGAAATGGCTCGCGCCGCGTTACCAGGACATCGAGGCGCGCGACGTGAAGCTGGTGGCGAACGACGACGGATCGTCGCTCGTCCGGATCATCGCGGGCGAGCTCGCGGGGTACCGCGGGCCCGGCGTGACGTACACGCCGATCACCTACCTGCACGCGACCGTGGCGCCGGGCTCGCGGCTGATGCTGCCGTGGCCGCGCGATTTCAACGCGCTTGTGTATGCGCTGACGGGGCAGGGTTACGCGGGGACCGAAGCGCGGCCGGTTGGCGAAGGTCAGCTGGCGGTGTTTGACGCCGGTGATGCGATCACTGTGCGCGCGGCGGAGCGGCAGCTGGCGAGTACGCGGCAGGGCTGGCAGATCCTGGTGCTGGGTGGGCTGCCCATCCGGGAGCCGGTCGCGCAGTAGGGGCCGTTCGTCATGAACACGCGCGATGAGATCATCCAGGCGATCGAGGATTTCAACGCGGGGAAGATGGGCATCATCCCGGCGAAGAAGGTGTCGCACCGGACGAGCGAGGACGCCTCGCTGTAGCGGACGAGATGAAGGGCGATCGGCGCCGGAGAAATCCTCCGGGCGCCGATCGCATTCCCATCAGGCGCCGGTTGACGCGGCCGCCATGCGGCGGTGCATCTCCTCGTCGGAGACGTCCTCGGCGTGGGTCGCGATCCACCACTGGTTCCCGAATGCATCGCTGACGCCCGCGCTGCGGTCGCCGTAGAACTGGTCCGCGGGCTCACGCAGCGATGTTGCGCCAGCGGCAAGCGCACGGCGATACACGGCGTCGCAGTCGTCGACGTAGAGGTGGATCATCGCCGGGAACTGCGGCTGCGCGGGCTGTCCATCGGAGAGCATGATGATGGAGTCGCCGATCTGCACTTCGCCGTGGGTGATGCGGTCGCCATCTCCGAAGCGGCTGCGCTCGACGGCGCCGAATGCTTCGCGCATGAACTCGATGAGCCGTGAGGCGCCTTCGACGACGAGGTAGGGCGTCACTGTGTGGTAGCCCTCGGGAATTGGTCGTACGGCCATTGGAACCTCCTGTGTGATTGGCTGCATGGGCCTGTCATTGCAGTCTAGGGTGGGGGTGAGAATCCTGCTTGGACGATTTGCACCTTCGCGCAGTCATCCTGTGTCCGATATGGCGCTGACATGCGGCCGGCGGGATGGACGGGCGTCCGTATACTCAACGCATGCCCGCAACCAGGGATGAGACCCGCGAGTTCCAGACGGCGAAGCTGCGAGCCGAAGAGCTGCGGGAGCTGATCAAGTATCACAACTACCGCTACCACGTTCTGGACCAGCCGGAGATCTCTGACGCCGAGTTTGACCAGCTCTTCCTGGAGTTGCGCCGGATTGAGGAAGAGCATCCGGAGCTGATCACGCCGGACTCGCCGACCCAGCAGGTGGGCGGGGCGCCGGTCGAGGCGCTGGGGATCGTTCAGCACCGGCAGCCGCTCCTCTCGTTGGCGAACGCATTCGACGCGGACGAGCTGCGGGCGTGGCACCGACGCGTCGTGAACCAGCTCGAGCGGGACGATTTCCAGATGGTCTGCGAGCCGAAGATCGACGGGCTGGCGGCGGCATTCACATACGAGCGCGGCGTACTGGTGACGGCGGCGACCCGCGGCGACGGCATGCGTGGCGAGAACATCACGCCCAACGTCCGGACGATCGCATCGATCCCGCAGAAGCTGAAGGGCCAGGTTCCGGAGCGATTCGAGGCGCGCGGCGAGATCTACATGACGCGAAGCGGCTTCGAACGGGTGAACCACGAGCGCGCCGCGCAGGGTCTGACCCTCTTCGCCAGTCCGCGGAACTCGGCGGCCGGATCGGTGCGGCAGAAGGACCCAGCCATCACGGCAAGCCGCCCGCTCGATGCATTCATCTATCAGCTCGGCTGGATGGAAGGCGGCGCGATGCCGCGCACGCACTGGGACGCGCTGCAGTGGCTGCAGTCGCTGGGCTTCAAGATCAACCCGAATGCCGCGCGGATGGACGCGATCGACGAGGTCGCGGCATTTTGCGCATCGTGGGTGGAGAAACGCGAGTCGTTGGACTACGAGATCGACGGTATCGTCGTAAAGGTCGATGACCTGGGACTCCAGCGGCAGCTTGGCGCGGTCGGACGTGAGCCACGCTGGGCGATCGCGTTCAAGTTCCCGCCGACGCAGGCGACGACGAAGCTGTTGCGTATCGATGTGAACGTGGGACGGACGGGCGTGCTGACACCGTTCGCGGTGCTCGAGCCGGTCCGCATCGGCGGGGTGACGGTGCAACTGGCGACGCTGCATAACGAGGACGACATCCGCCGCAAGGACATCCGCGAGGGCGACACGGTGATCGTTCAGCGCGCGGGCGAAGTGATTCCGCAGGTGGTGGGGCCGGTGCCGAGCAAACGTTCCGGCAACGAGCGGCCGTTCAAGATGCCGAAGAAGTGCCCGGCTTGCGGGACGGCGGTGGTGCGGCCGCCAGGGGAAGCTGCGTATTACTGCCCGAACCGGCAGTGCCCCGTGCAGCGGGCGAGGCTGCTCGAGCACTTCGTGGGGCGCGGCGGCATGGACATCGATGGTATCGGCGAACAGCTGGCGCACATGCTGATGGCGCGCGGGATCGTGCGGGACGGCGCCGACCTCTACACGCTGAAGGATCGCCGCGACGAGTTGATCGCGATCGATCGCCTGGGGGCCAAGAGCGTGGACAACCTGCTCGCTTCGATCGAGAAGAGCAAGAGCCGGCCGCTGGCGAACGTATTGATGGCGCTCGGGATCCGCCACGTAGGCGGCGAGGTGGCGGCGACGCTGGCGAACCACTTCGGCAGTATCGATGCCATCATGGAAGCGACGGTCGAGCAGATCACGGCGATTCCGGGCATTGGTGAGAAGATCGCGGTGAGCGTGCGCGAGTTCTTTTCGCTCCCTGAGAACCGCGACATGGTGGAGCGGCTGCGCGCTGCTGGAGTGAACCTGCGCGAGGAATCGGGCGGGGCGCGCGAGGGACCGCTGAGCGGCCTGACGCTGGTGATCACCGGGCGGCTGGCGGCCTTGTCGCGCAACGAGGCGGAGGCGATGGTCAAGCGCTACGGGGGCGCGATCGGCTCGAGCGTGACGAAAAAGACGGACTACCTGGTGGCCGGCGAGGATCCGGGCTCGAAGCTGGCGAAGGCGGAGAAGCTCGGTGTCAACGTGATCAATGAGGCGGAGTTCCTGGAGTTACTTCGGGAGCGGGGAGTCGCGGTGGGGGGGTAGCAGCACCGTGTGGCGTGCGGCCTCGTGGGTCACGCGAGGAGCGCGGCCCCGTGCGCGGGTACGACTCACGGAGGTGCCCACCCGAGGCGCGGCCATGATCGTGGAACGCGTGTCCAAGGCACAGCCGCGGTCGGCTGTCTGCCGCGGCGAGCTACTGCGCGGAGCGTGCGGATGTGCGGACGCTGACGCATTCGAGCGTCGCCCGTGGAGTTGACCCTGCGCGATCACGTTTGGCGTACTGACCCGGGCGCTGCGCCCGAGTCAGTGCGTTTCGTCCAGAACGACCTCGAACTGCTCGTCGAGCTTCGCGCGGAGCTTGGCCAGGCCGGTGTAGGCGATCTCCTCCTGCGAGGCCATCCCGACGCCGAAGGGAGCCTGTGTGCGCATCCAGTCGGCGCGCTCCTGGGCCTGGGCGCGGTAGCGGTCCCAGGCCATGTTGGCGAAGACATCGACGACGTTGCTGCTAAAGCGGCCTTCGGCATTCACGGAGAGGGCCATGCAACTGACGATGGGCAGGCAGTAGGCGCCGGCGACAGGCGTGCGCAGCGGCACGGGCATCAACGGCATGGTGTGGCTGCCCCGCGCGTCGCCGGTGACGAGCACAGTCATCCGGAAGGGGTCGACGACCTCTTCGAGCGCCGGGAAGATGCGCTGGTTGCGGACGATCATCACCGGGTCGTCCTTGCCCTGGTAGGTGCCCGTGATGTTGTGCAGGCGGTCGGTACTCGCCGCGACCCCGATCTCGCCCGGGTGCGCGCGGCTCTCGATGCGGGCAACGCCGAAGCGATCGATCTCACGCAGCAGCGCGAGGATGGCGACGTTCTCTTCGGGCGCGTTGAGCTTGATCTGGCGGTGGGAGGGCGGAGCGCCCTGCTCGACCCGGTGGTCCATGTCCTCGATGACGAACGTGAAGCCCTTCGCGATATCCGGGCTGAGCAAGAAGCCCGATGACCGGGAGGGGTCCGCGAACGAGTAGTACAGCGCGTGATTGAAGGCGCCCGGTCCGCACTTGTCGGCGGCGAAGAGCGCGATGGATTCGGCGGGACGGTGATCGGGCAGCAGGTCGAACGTCATCTCGGCAACGCCGGGGCCGGTGCCGCGGACGTTGCCGCTGGGTGCGGTAGCGAAGAGGTCCTGTCCCGCGCCGTAGCAGCCTTCCTCCTTGGCGATCTCAGCGGCGCGATCGAACGCGGCGCGGCACTCACGGTGCACAGCGGCGGCGTTCGTGCCTAGGGTATGGGTGGTGACGATGGCGATGTCGTCGCCGGTGAAGGTGACGAGATGGTCGATCGCCCATGACTGCGCGGCGATGTGCTGTTCGACAGCCTGCACCATGCGATCGGTGGGGCGGGTGTGCCCACCGGTCGATCCGCAGTCGGCCTTGATGACGGTGAAGGTCAGTTTTTCGATCGCCATGAGTGCCCGGTCAGCTCCTTGTCGCTGAAGCGCCGGCGCGCGGTCGCGGCCGGTCGAAATCGTGCTCGGCGTGCGGGACGGGCGGATCTGCGCCCGGACATTGCGCCCGGCCCGCCTCGGGACGGCCCGACTGCCCCGCTCATGCTAATGCCGCGCCCGCAGCCGTCAAGTCTGCGTACGGATGCAACGGGTCGCCCTATGGCCTCGCGGGCGGCGGCGGTGGCGGCGCGGGTGGGGCTGCTGCGACCACCGGTGGGGGCGGCGGCTTGGCCGGGCGCGATGCGGCGGCGACGATGATGGTGACCAGCCCGAACACGATCACCAGCACGCCCGCCGAGAGCAGCCCGATGCCGATCCAGAAGATGTAGGGAAACTCCACTCCCAGCGAGCCACGGACGGTGAATCCAGGCGAACCGTCGGCGTTCATGATCACCAGACGCAGATCGCCGCCCTCGAGGCCATGTTCGATCGTCTGGAGGCCGGCGCCGCTCGCGGACGCGAGCCAGAAGTCCTGCGCCGCGGGGTTGGGCGGGTTTCCGGGTCCGCCGTTGACGGCCACCTCCTCGGTGCGGAGGCGGAAGGGATCGAACTCGACATCGGTGACGACCTCGTGCGGGAGATCGTCGACGAAGGGGTCGACGTCGTCAGCGCGGCCGAGACCGATGAAGATCGCTTCATCGGCATCCACGCGTTCGACATTCACCCAGACCTTGATGTCACTCGGGTCGAAGCCTCCCTGATCCGGCTCCTCCTCGCCGATGTCGTTGGCCTCGAAGACGAGCGCGTAGTGGTCGGAGCCGAACTCCGCATCGTCGCTCTCGAAGCGGCCGTCGGGGCCGAAGATGATGGCCGTCGCCGCGCCGGCCGTGGCGCATGCGGCGCCGGCAAGCACAGCCAACGACGCGATGATGATGATGAGCACTCGCATACGCCCTCCATGTTCACGCTTGTCGGGTGGATGTCAGTCCGAGGCCTTCCTTCACCCACCGCCAGTGCATGCGTCCGTGATCGGCATTGACGGCGAGGACGCCGCCGATGGTGCCGTCTGCCCAGGGCGCGCCGGGCAGCGGTTCGGTGAGCTGCGCGTCGCTGAGGCGCGCCAGCAACGCAAGCGTCTCGGCGCGCGCCTGCTGGCCGAGCGCGATCACGTCGAGCAACGGCCGGTCGCGGTGTTCGCGGACCCATGACTCGGTCATCCGGTTGACCTCGGCCATGATGTCGTCACGCGAGCGGGGCGCGCCGCCGCTGTCGTGGGTCAGGCCAACAGGATTGCGTTCGCCGACAAGATGACGCTCAACCATGCGCACGAAGTTGCGCTCGATGCCTGCCAGGTGTGCGAGATGGTCCTTTGCCGTCCACATCGACGCGGGATCGTGCTCGCTGCGGGTTGCTCCCCGCAGCAGCACATCTTCGGGGAGCGCCAGGCAGGTTTCGATGAGCCAGGCCCGGTCGCGGTTGAGCCTGATCTCGATCCGAGCGCGGTCCATGCGGCCTCCGGCGCCGGCGGGCGCTCCGGTACTCTACGCGCAATGCAGCGGAGCCGCGAGTGCAGGCGCGCGAGCAATCAGCCGGGCGCGGGCAGTTCGAGCGGGTAGCGGCTGACATCGATGCCGGCGCTGCCGAGCCGCACGATGTTGATCGTACGGGCGAGCTCAGGCGATCCGGAGTAATAGGCGCGCGCCCTGCCATCTCCGGCGGGCTGCGGCAGGTCCCAGTGGCCGAGCGCGATGTAATCGGCATCCATCGCGGCGAGGTCGTCGTCGTGGATGAGCCAGGCGCGGTGGTGATCATGCGTGCCGCGCACCCAGTGCCCGTGCGCGACGGCGACATGCCAGCGGCGCGAGCGCCGGCGCGTGAGATCCAGCGGCGGGATGTCGCGATACGCTGCGTGGGCCACACCGGAGATCTCCAGGTCGAGCGCGTTGAAGCAGGCGACGCCGTCGACGTTGACGCCGAGGACCTGCACGTTCGGCGCGTCGGCGACCCCGCGCCTCCACACCGCTTCGGGCGTTGCGGGGTCGTGGTTGCCGGGCAGGATGACGACATGCATCTGCGCCTGCGCGAGCGTGCGCGTGAATTCCTGGATCACCGCATCTGGCGCGCGGTGCGTATCGAAGATATCGCCGGCGAGGATGAGGGCGTGGGCGGCGTTACGACGGGCGGCCTCGATCACTGCGTGGAGCGTCGAAAGGTGCCCGCTGTCATGGTAGCGGCCACCGATGTGGAGGTCCGACGTATGGGCGATGATCACGGGATCGGGCGCGCTGCCGTTCTGCGATGCCATCGCGACATTGTCGCCGATGCCTGGCCAGGGATGAAGCAGGGGCGGCGAAGGCAGGAGGCGCCGCGCCCATGTACGCTGTCACGTCAAGATGGAACCGGCGCAGTTGATTGTCGATGCGATGAACGTGATCGGTTCGCGCCCGGACGGGTGGTGGCGCGACCGGGCGGGCGCGCTGCGGGCACTGGTTCGGCGGCTCACGCGCTATGCCGAGGAGAGTGGCGCGGCGGTGATAGTAGTGATGGACGGTGCGCCGACTCCAATCGGTGTGGATGCGAACGACGGCGTGGAGGTTCGCTTCGCGCCGGGCGGTCCGAACGCGGCGGACATCGTCATCGCTGGGATCGTCGATGAGGCAGCGGACCCGATGGGAGTCGTGGTGGTCACGTCGGATCGGGCACTGGCGCGGCGTGTGGCCGCCGCGGGGGCGACGGTGCGCGGGGCGCGCTGGTTGTTGGATGAGCTGGATGCGCGGGAGCGCTGATCGTCCCCCGGGTTGCCGTTACGCTCCTCTGCCGCTGGTCTGCTCCCGGGCATTCGCGGGGTGGGCTGCGCCCTCTACGTCGGCGACGGACACGAGGGTGTCGCGTAGCTCGCGTTCATAGGCCGCGATCTCGTGCGGAATGCGGTCGGGTGACCAGCCGAGGCGGGCTGCCATGACCGCAGCGACGCGCTCCACGCCATCGAGAGCGTGGCAGGCACTCCAGCCGCAGGGCAGGCGCCGTAGCAGGACATCGGCGAGCGTGATGGCGCACTCCTGGTCGATCGCGCGCGCGACATCGGCGGTCGTTTCGGGGTTGTGCGCGCAGACTGGCTCCACGGAGCTGAGCGGCTGCGAGTGTTCGCGGCGGCCGCCGTCAGACGGGGCGGCGCCGTGAGAAGCGCCGGTGGTCGGTGGTCCATGCTTCTCGATCGCCTTGACCGCGATTGCGGAGAGGGAGCGGTAGGTGGTGAGCTTGCCGCCGACGACGGAGAGCAGACCACGCGGACCACCGCGGTTCACGTGATCGACGATGAAGTGCTTGCGGGTGATGGCCGCCTCGCTGCCGTGCGGCGTGTGCGGGAGCGGGCGGACGCCGCAGTACGTGTAGAGGACGTGCTCACGCCGCAACGGCGTGCGGGGGAAGAGCCGCGACGCCTCATCGATCAGGTACTGGAGTTCGGCCGGCGTGCAATGCGCTGCTGAGGGATCGCCATCAAAGCGGAGATCCGTCGTGCCGATGAGGGTATAGCGGTACCACGGCAGGATGAAGAACGGGCGTCCGTCGCTGCGGGCGGAGGCGAAGACGGCGTGCCGCGGGCCATCGGGCCAGTCAACGACAAGGTGGCTGCCCTTGGTGCCGCCGATGAGCGGTTCGTGCCGTTCGGCGTCGCTGCCGCGGAGCACTTCGTCGACCCAGGGGCCGGCGGCATTGACGACGACCCTGGCGGGCAGCTCGATGTCTTCTCCCGCGCAGGCGTCGCGCACGACGATGGATCGCAGGACGGCGCCGGGGGCATGGAACCGGGTGACGGCGGCGTGGTTCAGCGCCGTTCCACCGGCCCGGTTGAAGTCGCGCAGGGTCTCAATGACGATGCGCTCCGGGAACTCGACCTGGGCGTCGTAGAAGGTAAAGGCGGCACGTAGGCGATCGCGGTTGAGGCCGGGCTCGTAGTCGTCGATCGCACGCGGGGGCATCGCGCGGTGACGGGGGAGCGACTTGCGGAAGGAGAGCAGATCGTAGATGGCGAGCCCGGCGCGCACCATCCACGGCGGGCGCGCGTCGCCCGCGTAGACGGGAAGGAGCAGTCGCAGCGGGCGCACGAGATGGGGATACTCGCGTAGCAGGGCCTCGCGTTCTCCGAGCGACTCACTGACGAGCCCGAGCTCGCGATGCTCGAGGTAACGCAGGCCGCCGTGGATGAGCCGCGTGGCGCGCGAGGTGGTGCCGCTGGCGAAGTCGTTGCGCTCGATGAGCAGCGTGCGGTAGCCCCGTTCCTGCGCCGCGCGGGCGATGCCGGCTCCGTTGATGCCACCGCCGATGACGATCACGTCGTACGGCGCACGCTGGAGGTCGGCGGCGGTTGGTCTCACCGCGCCCAGCCCTTTGCGCGCTCGACGGCGCGTCGCCAGCCCGCGATCAGCGCGTCGCGTTCGGACGCGGGCATCTTTGGTTCAAAACGCGCGCCGGAGGCCACGATCGAACGCAGCTCGCCGGGTTCTCGCCAGAAGCCGGTGGCCAGACCGGCGAGCTCGGCCGCGCCGAGCGCTGTCGTCTCGGCGATGGGTGCGCGTACGACGGGGCGCTCAAGGACATCGGCCTGCATTTGCATGAGCACATCACTGGCGGCGGCGCCGCCGTCAACGCGTAGCTCCGGCAGGCGGTTGCCGGTCTCGCGCTCCATCAGATCGATCACGTCGAGCGTCTGCAGCGCGATGGACTCGAGAGTGGCGCGCGCGATGTGCGCGGCGGTGGTGCCGCGCGTGATGCCAACGATGGTGCCACGTGCGTACATATCCCAGTGCGGCGCGCCGAGGCCTGCGAACGCGGGCACGACGTAGACGCCGTCACTTGACGTGACGGAGGCAGCGAGTTCGCCGCTCTCGGGCGCGGATTTGATGATGCCCAGACCATCGCGGAGCCACTGGATCGCGGCGCCGGCGATGAAGATGCTGCCTTCGACGGCGTACTGCCGCGCTCCACCCGACGCCGCGACGGTGGTGAGCAGGCCGTGCTGCGAGAACACCGGCGCTGCGCCCGTGTGCTGCAGGATGAAGCAGCCGGTGCCGTAGGTGTTCTTCGTTTCGCCGGCTCCAAAGCAGCCGTGGCCGAACAGCGACGCCTGCTGGTCGCCGGCGATGCCGGCAATCGGGATGGGTCGGCCGAAGAGCGCGGCTTCGGTCTCTGCCACGATGCCGCTGCTATCGACGATGCGGGGCAGCAAGGCGTGGGGCACGTTGAGTTCGGAACGCATGCGGTCGTCCCAGGCGTCATCGCGCAGGTTGTAGAGCATGGTGCGTGACGCGTTCGTGGCGTCGATCAGATGCGCGCGGCCGCCGGTGAGGTTCCAGATCAGCCAGCTGTCGACCGTACCGAAGGCGAGATCACCCGCTTCGGCGCGGGCCTGGGCGCGATCGCCGGAGTTGTCGAGCAGCCAGCGGATCTTGGTGCCGGAGAAGTAGGCATCGATGACGAGCCCGGTGCGGGCGCGCACTTCGGCTTCGAGGCCGCGCCGGCGCAGATCCTCGCAGATCCCGGCGGTGCGGCGGCACTGCCAGACAACAGCGTCGTTGATGGGCCTGCCTGTCGCCCGCTCCCAGATCACCGTGGTCTCGCGCTGGTTGGTGATGCCGATGGCGGCGATGTCTGCCGCAGACGCCTGTGCGTTAGCGATCGCTTCGCGGGCGCAGGCGAGCTGGGACTCCCAGATGGCATTCGCGTCGTGGGACACCCAGCCGGGGCGGGGGTAGAGTTGCGGGAATTCGCGTTGGGCGACGGCTGCGGGCCTTCCCGCGCTATCGAACAGGATGGCGCGGGACGACGAAGTGCCCTGATCGAGCGCGAGTACGTATTTCATGCGAGCGTCAGTGTAGCGGCCATATGCGCGAGTCGTGGCGGGCTGCAGTCAGGTTGCGCGAGGGGCATGTGGCCGCGGCAAGGCGCCGGATGCCGACGCACTCAGCGCTGTTCCCAGCGGCGGACGATCGCGCGTTGTTCATCGGTCGGGCGCACCTGGAGCGCTTCGACGACCAGCCTGGGCCGTCGTCCACGGTGGAGCTGCTCCTCAAGGATTGCGAGGAGCGGTGCGCGGTTAGTGCCGGCAAGCAGCACCGCCATGTAGCGGTACAGCTCGTCGCTGATCCGCTGTGCCATCAGTTCGCTGAGCGCGGGATACAGCGATTCCATCTCGAGGTTGACGACCGCCTCAGCGAGGACCGTGCACAATGCTTCGTCGTGCCGGCGCATCGCACCCTCGAGCGCATGATCGACGAAGCGGCGAAGGATCTGCGGCGGAGCGTCACTGAGGGCGTCGAACGCGCGCAGGATGTTGGGTGACTCCAGGCCCGGGCCGCGAAGCCACTGATAGAGGGCGGCGTGATTGCCGGTGGCGGCGAGCAGGCGAATGGCGGTCGCCGCAGGCTCGTCGTCGTGCGCCGTCGCGTCATCGAGGTGCTCGACTGCGTAGTACGCGAGGATGTCGGGCGCGAGGCGGGCGATCATCTGGAGGCCGCGGATGCGCAACGCGTAGGCGACGTCATCACCGAAGAGCTTCTCGAACGTATCGATCGCGCGGACTGCGAGATCGATGTCGTGGGGACTGCCGATCTCGGTGAGGATGGCGATGATCGACTGCCGCATGGCGCAGCCCTGATCCCGCTTTGTGCCGTCTGCGTCGAGGTCGCCGTAGAGGGCGCGGAGTGGCTCGCGAGCGACGGGGAGAGGACGTCGGGTCAGCGCCTCGAGCGCGGCCTCGCGATCGAGTCGCTGCGACGACGCAAGCATCTCGAGCGCGACTTGGGCGAACGCGCGCTCGTCGTCGCCGACGGCGAGCACGTCAAGACGCGCGCGCGATGCGTTTGGACGTGGTTTCCTGGAAGGCATGCGCGGGCTACTCCAGCCTGGTGGCTTTGAGCGAGAACGTGAGCGGCAGACAACCGTCGTACCGGGCGAGGCGCCAGTGGCGGTGTTCGGACTCGTACATGGCGGGGATGAAGCGGTAACTGCTGAACGGGAACTCGTGCAGGAAGTCGAGCCGGAGGCCGGAGGTGATGACGGCGTTTACGACGTCAGAGAGAGGATAGGGAAAGTTGTAGGTCGTACGGTTGACCACTTCGGCCGCGGGATCGGCGTAGGTGCCCGGATCCTCGAACTTCATTGGACCGCTGTTGCGGAAGTACGGGTAGCGCAGGCGCACGTCGTTTTCGACTGTCTCGTCGAGCGCTTGCGCGGCGGGGTGGAACTCGGCGACGTAGAAGAATCCGCCCGGACGGACGAAGCGTGCGGCCACGGCAGCCCACGCCGTGAGATCCGGTAGCCAGGTGATGGCGCCGTAGGACGTGAAGACGATGTCGAACTGCTCATCGAGCACATCCGGGAGATCGTAGACATTGGAGACGATGTAGCGGGCCGGGATGCGCAGCTCGCTGGAGAGCTGGCGCGCGGCGGCGATCGCCGGTGCGGAGAAGTCGACGCCGGTGACATCGGCGCCAAGCGTCGCCCATGAGAGCGTGTCGAGGCCGAAGTGGCACTGCAGGTGGAGCAGCGACTTGCCACGGACGTCGCCGACCTCCTCGAGTTCGACAGGTTTGAGCCGATTCGGATGGCTGCGAAAGCCCTCGACATCGTAGAAGGCGGACTGTATGTGAATAGGCGTGATCTCGTCCCAGTGCGCGCGGTTGATGTCCATGAGGTCGCGATCGTTCACGTTGTGGCCTTTCCCCGGTCGCGCGCATCCGGACTCGCGGGATGCGCTACAGCAGGATTTTCTTCGGGGCGCCGGAGGGTTGGCGGCGCCAGTTGTGGATGAGCCAGCGCTTGTAGCCCCCGGCGTCGATCTCCTCCATGCGACAGCGCGTCGCGCCGGTGAGGGCGCGGTCTACGCGTATGGCGTAGTCAGTGTATGCGCCATGCATCTCGGTGCGGACGTTGAACACATCGCGCATGTGAATCGCGACGGCGTGTTGGCGCTCGCACAGGCGCAGCAGCCAGCCGAGCGCCAGTTCGGCCCAGGCGGTGTGGAAGGCGTGGTCATCAAAGGTGTACGCCAGGCGCTGGTTGTTCGACTCCGGGCCGACGATGAGCAGGGTTGCGCCGAAGTTCGGGCGGCCGAGATCACTCGCGGCACGGTAGACGCTCCGGAGGCCGGCATCCGCGGCGAGCGTCGACCCGGCGAAGTAATGCCCGAGGCCGGCGTCGAATGCCCTGTGTTCCTCGTCCGCCTTGAGGTGAGTGAGCATCCAGCCGATAAGCTCGCCGCGCTCTTCGGCGTAGAGCTGATGCTCGGCGGCGACAAGCTCGCAGGCCGACCGGACGAGATTGGGCACGGGCGCATAGCTTCCCTGCGCGATCAGATCACAGGACGCCGCGAGCGAACTGAACACGCGTGACCACATGCCGACGACAGCGGCATAGATGTGCGTGCGGTAGCGCGAGTGCGACGAATCGTTGAGAAGGCGGATCTGCAGGTTCATGCCCTCGGCGAAGAGGCGAAGGTCGCCGCCGAGCACGAATGCCGTCTGGCGCGCCGCGTCGTGGACGGCGGGCGGCGCATCGTCGTGCGGGCGGGGCGGGAGGCGATAGTCGGACGGGAAGTCGATGCCGCTGACGCGCTGCCCCGGCGTGGGCAGGGGGGCGGCGCCGCCGTTCGCGCCGTCACTCATCGGTCGGTGCGTCCCCAACGCTTGGCGCGCGCGTTGCCACGGACATAACTTGCGTTGGTGGCAGGAAGCACGCGGCGTGGCTTGGCGCGCCAGCCGTGGACGCGGACGGGCACCGTACCGGTCCAGGTCGGTGTGACGAACAGGACGCGCGAGAGGCCCGGGAAACGCACGCGGCTGGAGATGATCTCGACATCGAACTCGAACGTGCCTCCCGGGGCGACCTGGAAGGTGCCCACGGGCCCCCAGAGCCACGGCTCGGAGGTGGCGACCTCGCCGTGGAGGGTGCACTGACAGGGGTTGGCGATGCGGATGCGGCGCCGCACGCGCTTCGCGCCGTCCAGTTCGTCGAGCAAGACGTTGATCTCGGCTGGTTCGATCGACGGCGCTTCGATATGGCGGTGTGGGGGGCGCGCGGGCGGCACGTTGGCGGCGACGATGTCTTCCCAGTTCTCATGCTGGGCCCACGCAGCGTAGACCTTGTCGTTGTGGCGTGCGCGGCGTCGCCGGGGCTGCGGTGACGGCAGCGTGGCGTCGTACTCGCGGCGCCGCTGCGCGTTGCCGAGCGTCTCGTAGGCCAGGTTGATGCGCGCAGCGCGGCGGGTCGCCTGCGGATCGTTCCCGTTCGCGTCGGGGTGGGACTCGCGCATCAGCTGGCGATAGCGGCGCTTGATCTCGGCGGATGTGGCCGTGCGCGGGAGGTCGAGCACATCGTAGTGGTCCTGGGGCGTGGTCATCCTCTTATGGTATCGACAGCCCGCAGGTCAGCGGCGGCGGTGACGGCCGGAGTCAAGCGCGAGCCGCTGCCGCGACCTTCAGGGCATCCCAGCCGGCGTACTGCGCCTGACGGTCGAGCTCTTCCTCGATGCGGAGGAGCTGGTTGTACTTGGCCGTCCGGTCGGAGCGGGCAGGTGCGCCGAGTTTCGCCTGGCCGACCCCGGTCGCGACGGCAAGGTCGGCGATCGTGGCGTCTTCGGTCTCGCCGCTGCGGTGGCTCATGACGGAGGTCCATCCGGCGTCGCGGGCCATCGCGATCGCCTCGAGCGTCTCGGTGAGGGTGCCGATCTGATTGACCTTGATCAACACGCTGTTGGCTGATCGCTCCTCGATGCCGCGCGCGATGCGCTTCGTGTTGGTCACGAAGAGGTCATCGCCCACGAGCTGCACGCGGTCGCCGATGCGCTGACAGAGCATGGCCCAGCCGCGCCAGTCGTTCTCGGCCATGCCGTCCTCGATGCTGACGATGGGATACCGCTCGCACCACGCGGCCCAGTGATCAGCCAATTCCTCGCTGCTGAGCGATCGGCCCTCGATGGGGAGGACGTAGCGTGACTGTCCGGCGTCCCAGAGCTCGCTCGATGCCGGATCAAGCGCGATCGCTACATCCGGGCCAGGCCGGTAGCCGGCCTTCGCGATCGCTTCCATGATCACGTCGAGGGCCGCCTCGTTGCCGCCTAGCGACGGGGCGAAGCCGCCTTCATCGCCGACATTCGTCTGGTGCCCGCGCTTCTTCAGGACCTGCGCGAGCGCGTGATAGACCTCGACGGCCCAGCGGAGGCCTTCACGGTAGCTGGGCGCGCCCAGCGGCATGACCATGAACTCCTGGAAATCGGTGGACTTCGTGGCGTGCTTGCCGCCGTTGAGGATGTTGAACATGGGTACGGGCATGATGCGCGCGCTCGGACCGCCGAGGTAGCGCCAGAGGGGCTCCCCGGCTGATGCGGCGGCGGCCTTGGCGACAGCGAGCGAGACGCCGAGGATCGCATTCGCTCCGAGTTCGCTCTTGTCCGGCGTTCCATCCATGGCGATGAGCTTGCGGTCGAGTCCCGCCTGATCGCCTGCGGGCATGCCCTCAATTTCTGGTTCGATGATGCGATTGACATTGACGACGGCCTTGAGCACGCCCTTGCCGCCGTACCGGTGGCCGTCGCCGTCGCGCAGCTCGACGGCCTCGTGCTCACCGGTGCTGGCGCCAGACGGCACGGCGGCGCGGCCGAAGGCGCCGTCGCTGAGGTGCACGTCGACCTCGATGGTGGGGTTGCCGCGGGAGTCGAGGATCTCGCGGGCGTGCACGCGTGCGATGTCAGCCATCGGCGGCTCCTTTGGTGTTGCGGGCCATGGGGATCACGGCGAACGAGCCGCTGGCCGTGGCGACGAGGCGTCCGCTTGCGTCCGTGACATGCGACTCAAGGAAGACAACGCTGCGGCCCTGTTTGATGACGTTGGTCGTGCAGGTCAGCCGGCCGCTGCGCACGCCGGCGAGGTAGCTGATCTTGATCTCGATGGTGGCGCAGATTTCATCCGGCGCGATGGCGTCCATCGTGGCCGCTCCCATGCTGTAGTCGACCATGGTGTAGACGGCGCCCCCGTGCAGAACGCCGTGCGGGTTGAGCAACTCGGGCACAACAGTGAGAGCGTATGTGGCTATGCCGGGCCGGCGCTCGATCGTCTCGATGCGCATGAAGTCGGCGATGGGTCCGATGCTGGTCCCGGGCGCGCGCGCGTTCTCGACCTGGCGGTGCATGACGCCGGCCCAGTCGAGCAGGCGCTGGCGCTGTGCGTCATCGAGGAGTTCGATGGCGCGCTCGAGTCGCGTGCGGAGGTCCGGATCGGGCACGCGGCGATCGTACCGGCGCGGCGCGGGATGCGCTACGGCTCGCGGATCTCCAGGCGGTACGGGGCGGGCTGGTGCGTGCCTTCGGTGGCGCCGGCGATGGCGATGACGGGGTTTCGCACGGCACCGAAGTCGATGCGCGCCGTACCGCGGTTCGTCGTATCGAGCGCGACATCGCGGACGACCGGCGCGCCCGCTGAGTCCTCGCCGATGATCCGCACGATGTAACGTTGCGCCAATGATCCGTCGACCAGCACCCAGCCGTCCGTCTTCCAGCCGCCGTCCACTAACGACAGATCGGCGCGGGGGAGGCCGCCGATGCGAATGTCGCGGACACCCCAGCCTTCGCCGTGCGTGCCGCCGTCGGTGACATATTCGAAGCGGAGGAGGATTTCCTGCCCGGCATACGGGCTGAGATCCACCGATTCCTGCACCCACTCGGGCGCGAGCGGGTTGCCGCTTGTACCGTGATAGCCGGGTCCGTAGGCGAGCCGGACGGGATCCTCCGCGATGGTGGTCTCGCCGGCGAGGGCGGTCCAGGTGTCGCCGTCATCGGTCGAGACGGCGACGTAGCCGCGGTCGTACCAGCGTTCGATGTCGTGCCACATGGCGAAGGTCAGGCTGGGGTCGGTCACGCCGGTGAGATCGACGCGGCGTGTCAACGTCGTGTTGATCTCATCACCCCGGTTGCTCCAGAAGAAGGGCTCGGACCCGTGTTCATAGGCTGAGGGAGGCAGGATGGCGACCGCGGCCTCGCCCTGGAAGCGCACCTCGTACTCGCCGCTGCCGCCCACGCCGTCGATACGGTAGTAGTCGGCGCCGAACTGGGCGGCGGCGCGCTCGACGATCTCACCGGGGACGATGCTGCGGTTGACCTGCGCGGGGACATCGAACGTCTGGTGGGCATACGGGCCTTCCGCCGCATCGAGGATGTTGGCGGCCAGCCAGTCGCCGAAGACGCTGGCGAAGTCCAGTCCGGCGCCTGCAGCCTGCAGGAACTGATCGATACCGAGCGGCCCATCGCCGCTCTGCGATGCCATGCGCCCCAGCGCGGGGTCGCCGCCGAAGCGGTCGGCGACGTACCGGAGGAAGGATGCGGACGCGCCGTAGTGGGCGAGGTTGCCGGAGAAGCCCCAGGCGTTGAGCTGGGTCTCGGGGCGGACGGTGAATGCCCCGATGGATGAGGGCGTGCTTCCGGTCAACGCTTGCGCCGTTTCGGACAGGCCCTCGTTTACCCAGGACTCCTCGCCTGCGTCGTGCTGCTCGTGGATCAGGTGCTGGAGCTCGTGACCGAGTACGGCGTTGAAGATGGCGCTGCCGAGCGGGAGGGAGACGTCCATGTTGATCAGTTCGGCCTCGTTGCTGGCGGGACGCACCTCGCGTGGCAGCAGGTTGTCCGGCGAGACGTAGCCGCCGACGCCGCCAAGGTCACTTTGGAGAATGACAACGCGCGGGTCGCTATCGAGGCCTGGCGTTGGGGGCAGGCCGAAGATCTCCGTCACACGCGGCCAGGTGATCGATTCGAACAGTCGCGCGGCTTCAGCGGCAGCTTCCTCCGTCACCGGCACGGACGCATCAACCCAGAACAGCGCGTGCTCGCTCTTGGCGCGGAGCACAGCGGTGATGGTGGTCATGAGGGGGGGCGCGCTGTTGCCCGTGGTGAAGCGCTGCACGAAGAAGTCGCGGCGATCGCCGATCTGCGGCTCGCCTGCGAACGGCTTCGTGGCCGGCGCGCGGCCCTCTGTGAGGCGGTAGCGACGCGCCAGATCGAACGGATCCGTCTCCGGTATGTCGAAGCGCGGTGCGATCAGGGACGCGAGGTCAGGCCGTGAATCCGCAGTGGGCGTCGGGTTCGGAGTGACCGCAGGCGTGGCGGACGGGGTTGGCGGCGCCGGCGCGCCGGCATCGTCGCAGGCAGCGACCAGCGTGACGAGTGCCGCCAACAGCGAGGCCGCCAGTGCGAGCCGGCGGCCTTTGTGGCGGCGCGGAGGCGGCGGGTCAGTGGGCGCGGGGGTGCGCCTTCTCGTAGACCTGCCGGACGTGCTCGTTGGCAACCTGGGTGTACACCTGCGTGGTGGAGATATTGGCGTGACCCAGTAATTCTTGCACATGGCGCAGGTTCATCCCGCCGCGCAGCATGTGGGTCGCGAATGAGTGGCGGATGGTGTGCGGGGTGACGGGCGTGGCGATGTTGGCCTCCCTGGCGTAGTGCTTCAGGATGAGCCAGAAACCCTGGCGTGTGAGGCGCTCGCCCCTGCGATTGACGAAGAGCGCGGGCTCCTTCTTGCCCTTGACGAGCGGAGCGCGGCCGTTGTTCAGGTAGTCGATGAGAGCGACGCAGGCCTCATCGTGGATGGGGATGGTGCGCTCCTTGGAGCCCTTGCCCATGCAGCGGACGTAGGCCTTGTCCGCGCGCTGCTCGATCGGGGTCGCCGGTGTCACAGCGACGGGCATGTGGATGTCTTCCAAGTTGAGCGCCACGAGCTCGCTGACGCGCATGCCGGTGGCGTAGAGGAGTTCGAGCATGGCGCGATCGCGCCTGGCCTCGGGCGTGTTGCGCTTCAATGGTTGTTCGAGCAACTCGTCGACTTCGGTGACAGAGAGCGCCTTGGGCAGCGAACGGCCCACGCGCGGCGATTCGAGGCTTTCCGCCGGATTGCGGCGGATCAGACCTTCGGCCTGCATGTACTGGAAGAACGACTTGATCGCCGCGACCTTGCGGGCGACGGTCGCCTCCGCATAGTTGCGGCGCTTGAGCGTGCCGAGATACTCGATGATGCTCTCGCGCTGCAGTGACTCCCAGTCACGCTTGCCGTTGCCGCCGTTGCCGCCGGCGCCGTTCAGCGAACTGAGGAATGCATCGAACTGATGGAGGTCATTGCGGTATGCGGAGATCGTGTTTCCCGACGCGCCCTTCTCAACGGACATGAAGTTGAGGAAGTGGCCAATGTGATCATCCATCGAAGCCCTCGCCCACGGACTCGTGTTGATTGCTGTATGGGAGGTGCCAAAGGGGGTTAACGCAGACGCGATTGTAACACCTCTTTGTCGTGTGTCTAGTATGGCCCGGCAACTTTTTGTAGACGAATCGATACGACTACAGAATAGGGGAATGCACTGACGATACGTGGCGCGTATCGCACGTTCATCCTTCTCGAAACATCGCGCCTACGCGGGCCATGCTTCCTTACCGAGCAGCGGAACGAACGCGCACGGTCCCAACCGCTCAAGCGTGAGTCCGTAAGGCGTCTTCTCGACGCGGACGAGTTCCTGCGTGCGGGGTGGCCCGACCGGGACAACCATGCGCCCGTGATCTGTCAACTGGTCGATGAGCGCGCGCGGGACGTGAGGAGAACCGGCGGATACGAGAATTGCATCGTAGGGTCCATCCTCAGCACGGCCGAGCTGCTCGCCCGCAGCGAAGACACGCACGTTTTCGAACCCGAGCTCGCGCAACACCTGTTCGGATCTGACACGGAGTTCGTCAACACGCTCTACAGCAACAACGTCGCGTACGAGGCGCGAGAGTACTGCCGCCGCGTACCCGGAACCGGAGCCGACTTCGAGCGCATGATCCTCGGGGCGGACGCGCAGCGCCTCGATCATCAGCGCGACGATGAGTGGCTGGGAGATGGTCTGGCCGGCGCCGATTGGAAGCGGCGCATCGTCGTAGGCGCGGGCGCGGAGGGCTTCGGGCACAAACGCCTCGCGCGGGACCGTTGCCATGGCCTCGATCACGCGGTCATCGCGCACGTGCTTGCGGAGCAATTCGAGCATCCGCTCCCGGGCCGCCGCCAACCGCTCACCGGCGCCGCTGTCTGGCCCGTTGGCCATCAGACCTGGGCCTTCACGCGCTCGGCGAGGGCGCGCGTGAAGCCGACCGTCGCTGCGATCTCCTCAACCGACGCCTCCTTGATCGCCCGAACGGAGCCAAACTTGCGGAGCAGAGCCTTCTTGCGCTTGGGGCCGACGCCGGGGACGGTATCGAGCGCGGACTGGATACTCGATTTTCCGCGCACCCCGCGGTGGTAGGTGATGGCGAACCGGTGCGCCTCATCGCGCAGGCGCTGGAGCAGGTACAGCGCCTCGCTGGTGCGCGGGAGGAGGAGGGGCTCGGAGACGTCCTGCACATAGATCTCCTCGTGCTGCTTGGCGAGGCCGATGGCGGGGATGTGCTTCACGCCCATCTCGCGCATGACGTCGAGGGCGGCGGCGAGCTGACCTTTGCCGCCATCGATGACGACGAGGTCGGGGAGCGCCGCAAATGACTCATCGGCCGCAGCGGCGCGACCGTTCGCGCCGTCATCGACGGCGGGCGCTTCGGCGCCGGTCTCGGCGAGGAGGCGCTCGCGGGCGCGGCGGAAGCGGCGGCGGAGCACCTCGGCCATGGAGGCGAAGTCGTTGGCGCCTTCGACCGTCTTGATGCGGAAGCGGCGGTACTCCTGCGGCCGGGGGTGCCCATCGACGAACACGACCATCGAACCCACGGAGTTCGTGCCCTGGATGTTGGAGATGTCGTAGCACTCAATCCGCGATGGGGGTGCTGGCAGGTCCAGCTCCTCCTGGAGTTGGGTGAGCGCCGAGAGTGTCTTGCCGCGGTCGGCGAGCCACTTCACGTGCGCCATCTCCATGGCCTCACGGGCGTTCTTGGCGGCCATCTCGACGAGGCGGCGCTTTTCGCCCCGCTGGGGCACAAGGATCTGCACGCTAGCGCCGCGCCGTTCCGTCAACCAGCTTTCGATCAGCGCCTGCTCCGTCAGCATGACGGGCGTGATGACGCGTCTCGGCACGTACGTCGCGGACTCATAGAACTGCTTGATAAAGCTGGCGATCACATCGGCGTCGGATTCGTCCTTTGTGCCATCGAGCGTGAAGCTGTCGGCGCCGATCATCTTCCGCCCGCGGATAAAGAGCACCTGGACGACGGATTCAGTGTCTCCGCGCGCCAGGCCGAAGACGTCCTCATCGGCCGGGCGGGTGCTGGCGACGGCCTGGCGCTCGGTGACGCGCTCGATGGCCTCAATCTGGTCACGGACGCGCGCGGCGCGCTCGTACTCCATGGCGACCGAGGCCTGTTTCATCTCGGTCTTGAGGCGGCGCACGACCTCGTCGGTGTTGCCCTCGAGGAAGAGGATGACCTGGCGGATCACCTCGTCGTACTCTTCCCTGGTGCAGTAGCCCGTGCAGGGGGCGATGCAGCGGTTGATGAAGTAGTCGAGGCACGGACGAGGGTCGGTGCCCGTGATCGCCTTGGTGCAGGAGCGCCACGGGAACAGCTTGTTGACGATATCGAGCGTGCGGCGGACCGAACCGGCGTTCGCATAGGGACCGAAGTAGCGCCCGCCGTCCTTCTCGACGCGGCGGGTGATATAGACGCGCGGCCAGGGATCCAGGAGATCGACCTTGAGGTAGGGGTAGTGTTTGTCGTCCTTGAGGCGGATGTTGAAGAGGGGCTGGTGGCGCTTCACCAGCGCGGCCTCGAGGTGCATCGCCTCCTGCTCGGTGTGGGTGACGATGTACTCGAAGTCGGTGATCGCTTCGGAGAGCAGGCGTGTCTTGCCTTCCATGCTGAGGGGCGAGCCGAAGTAGGACCGCACCCGATTGCGCAGGTTGGCCGCCTTGCCCACGTAGATGACGGCGCCGCCGGCGCCGCGCATGAGGTAGACGCCCGGCTCCGCCGGAACACGCGCGAGTTGCTCGCTGAATCTGCCGCTCACAACTCATTCTAGCTTCGGCGTCCAGCGCTACGGTCACGGCGTGTCCGTAGCGGAGCGCTGGTCGAGCGTCGTAGGATCGACACTGGCGCTGGAGTATCGGAGCATCGCATGGCCGCGTGGCGGGAGTTCGAGGCAGCAGAACCGGAACTGGCGGCGTCCGGCCGGCGCCTGATCGAGTCGCATCAGATCGCGTACCTCGCGACGGTGCGGGCGGACGGGGCGCCGCGGCTGCACCCGGTCAGCCCCCAGATCATCGATGGAGCGCTCTATGTGTGCACGCCGCGATCATCGCCCAAGGCCCGCGACCAACTGCGGGACGGGCGTTATGTGCTGCATTGTCTGCCGGGGGAAGACGACACGGAGTTCCGCCTTCGCGGCCGCGCACAGGCGGTGACGGACCCAGGCGAGGTCGCGCGTATCTGCGCGAAGGGGCCGCACTATTTCCGGGCGGACGACCACATCTTCGAGTACGGCATCGAAGAAGCCGCATGGGCGCGGTGGGTACACGTTGGGCAGCCGGGGACCTACGCGATGCGGCGGCGCTGGCGCGCACCGGACTGAGCACGGCGGCGGATGCGCTCGAGACGCCGCAGGAGAGCGGGTTCGTCTGCGGGTGGGCAGCGCTGCAACAGCGCAAGAACGACTGACTCGGCGGCGCCAAAGTCACGGTCGTGATGCTCCAGGTGCTTGGCGAGCGGCAGGCCTGCGTCGCGCTCTCCGGCTTCCCAGAGGCGCGCCCAGAGCGCGGCCGCTTCCGGGCGCGCGCCGGCCCGGCGACAGATGCGGGCATAGCGGAGCGCTGCCCAGCGCCAATCATCACCGCCTTCGAGCCAGGGCAGGGCGTCGCGGTAGAGGGCCAACGCCGCAGGCTCATCGCCCTCCCGCTCGAGCCAGCGGGCAACGGCGACGGCGTCTTCGGGCTCGCGCTCGGGTCCTTCGAGCAGGCGGGCGACGGCCGCGAGGATCCCGGCCATCGAGAGTACGTCGTCGGCGTTGTGGGCGAACACGGCGCGCAGCGGCGCTGCCCGGCCGGCGCGCACGTAGTCAAAGTAGAGCGAGGGGATGAGGGCGCCCGGGATATCGTCCGGCCGCTCGAGCTTCAGCAGGCGTCGTTCGGCTTCGGCGAGGCGACAGCCGGGCATGCGGTGCGCGTAGAGCCGACGGACCGGATGGAGCAGGTCGATATGGGCGAGACGCGCAAGGGGCGCCGGCGTACGCGTCAGGGTAAAGCGGGCGGAGGTGAGCGGCACGTCGAAGGCGCGGCCGTTGTAAGTGACGAGCCCGCCCAGCCGTCCGAGGTCCTGGGCGAGAAGCGCGAGCATGGCGCGCTCGGCCCCGACGTCGGCGAGGAAGTACTGCCGTAGCCGGAAGGCGCCGTCCTCAAACCAGCCGAGGCCAGCGAGGATGATGTAGGTCCCGGTGCCGCCGGCGAGTCCGGTCGTCTCGATATCAAAGAACCCGAGCCGTGACGGGTGGGGCGATCCCCCGCGGGCCAGCGCCGCGAGCGCCCGTTGCGATGCGGCGAGCGGCGCTCCAAGCTCGATGCGGCCGTGGCGGTGGTCCAGCGGCAGCCACTCCTCGCGCACGAAGGCGTGGCCGTGGGGCGTTTCGTGCCAGTCGCCGCGGAGAATCTCGCGGATGGGCGGGAGGCTGGCGGGCGGGGGTTGCGCTGAGCGCGGGTTCTGGTGACGGACGGCGGCGCGGAGCCGCTCGAGGCGCGGGGTTGATGGCGCAGCCGCCATCAGGCGACCGCCTCACGGACGCGTCCTCCAGTGAGGCGCCAAAGCAGCGCCAGGGCGGCGCGCTTGTTGGTGCCGTGATCGTCGATCGATGGGCCGACACAGCCGGGGCAGCCGCCCGGGCAGGGACACTGCTCGACGACCTGGCGGCCCGTCTCCATGAGGCGGGCATGGATCTCGAACAGGCGCCGGGCCATGCCAACGCCGCCGGGCTGGTTCTCGTACAGGAAGAGCGTGGGACGGCCAGTGAACGTCGAGCGTACCTGCGCGACAGCCTGGAGGTCTCGGGGGTCGCACATCAGGTAGATGGGCGCCAGGTTGCGGAGGAGATGGGCGAGCCCCCACAAGCCATCTTGCAACTCGGCACGGCCGAGCGAGTCATGCACGGCCTCGTCGAGGGCGCACCAATAGGCTGTCGTGTGGCGGCTCTCTTCAGGGATGCTGATCCGCCCCCAGCCGACGTTTTCGTTGGTCTCGAGCCTGATCTTCTTGAAGATGGTTGCGACTTCGCGGACGGCGACCTCGCCGTGAGCAACGTCACATGCTTGAGCGGGTGCCTGCTCGAATGACTCCAGCACTTCGAGATCGACGGCAAGGTTGGCATCGGTGTAGTAGTCGACATCGACCGGCCGCACGTACGCCTTCTTCTCGTGCCAGTCGAGCCGGTCGACGTGATACTGGCGGCCGCCGTGCATGTAGATCGCCTCGTCGTGGATGAGGAGGGGCGCCGAGGGACGGTCGACTTCGCCGATGACGCGTGGCTTCGTTCCTTGCTCAATCACGACGAAGTTGTCGATGGCCGCGGTGCGGAGGCTGACGCCTTCGGCGGGGAAGGCGTCGGTCATCCAGTGGTAGCGACCACCGGCGCGTACGAGGACGCCCTCCTCGGCGAGCATCTCCAGGAGTTCGGCGGCGTCGGGGCCGGCGTCCTCCCCGGCGAGCCCTTCCTCGAACGGCACCTCAAAGGCGGCGCATTTGAGGTGGCTGATACGCACGAGCAGGTTATCGGGGTCAATGAGGCCCGCCTCCGGCGATGCTTCAAAGAGGTATTCCGGATGGGTAGCGACGAACTGGTTGAGTGGCGTGGAGGAGGTGACGATGCATGCGAAGGCGAGCGAGTGGCGGCGCCCGGCGCGGCCGATCTGCTGCCAGGCGCTGGCAAGCGTGCCGGGGTAGCCGGTGAGCACCGCGGCATCCAGGCCGCCGATATCGACGCCGAGCTCGAGCGCGTTGGTGGCGACGACACCGCGCACACGGCCCTCGCGGAGGCCGCGTTCGACGGCGCGGCGATCATTGGGCAGATAGCCGCCGCGGTAGCCCTCGACGCGGGGCGGCTCGCCAATGCGGGTTGGCAGCGCCTCGCGCAGGTAGCGCAGGAGCAACTCCACCCGCACCCGGGACGGCGCGAAGACGATCGTCTGGACGCCGGCGCGCAGCAGCCGTTCGCCGATGGCGCGGGCGGCAGTGACGGCGCCTTGCCGGATGCCAAGTTCCTGGCTGATGACCGGCGGGTTGTAGACGGCGACGACCTTCGGTCCGCGCGGGGCGCCGTTGGCGTCGACCTGGACGACCGGGCGGCGGATCAGATTCTGCGCCAGCTCCGAAGGGTTGGCGATGGTGGCGGAGCAGCAGATGAAGAGCGGATCGGCCCCGTAGAAGCGGCACACGCGATGCAGCCGGCGGATGACGTTTGCCACGTGGCTGCCGAAGACGCCGCGGTACTGATGCAACTCGTCGATGATGACGAAGCGCAGGTTTTCGAACAGCTTCATCCACTTGGTGTGGTGGGGAAGGATGCCGGTGTGCAGCATGTCGGGGTTCGTGACGACGATATGGCCGGCCTCCCGCACCTTGCGGCGGGCGTCGCCGGGCGTGTCGCCGTCGTAGGTGAACGTACGGATGGCGGCGCCTATGGCGCCGATGAGACCGTGCAGCTCGTCCATCTGGTCCTGGGCGAGCGCCTTGGTGGGGAAGAGGTAGAGGGCGCGCGCCTCCGGGTCGTCGAGCATCGCCTGCAGGACGGGAAGGTTGTAGCAGAGGGTCTTGCCCGAAGCGGTTGGAGTGACGACGACGACGTTCTGCCGCTGCTGAACGGCGGCGAAGCTCTGGGCCTGGTGCGTGTAGAGCTGGGTGATGCCGCGCGTGGCGAGGGCGTCAATCAGGCGTTGATCGCAGGTGATCGGAAACGGGGCGTAGCGTGGCGGCCGCGCCGGCAGTTCGCGCCATTCGACGAAGCCCTCGACGAGGGCGGGGTCGTGGCGCAGGGTGTCGAGAGCGGACTCCAGCGGCAAGGGTCCCTCCTGTGCCCGTGGTGAGCGAGTATATGTTCCGAACGCGCGTTCGTCAATCAAGCCGCCCCACCACGCCCGTCTGACCGGGCGGCCGACAAATCAGGGTTTCGCCCCTGCGTCCGTCTGGGTGCTAGCACCGACCATGTGCATAGATCGAGATGGGAGCAGGGATGGCCCCCGGACTGCCGCCGGATGGACCGGCCCGGGGCGGGCGCCTCGGCGCGCTTGCCACGCTGCGCCGCGCGCTCGCTACGCGCAGGCCGTCGTCGCCGTCCGAGGAGGCAACGCGCACGGCGCTGCCTCCGCCGTCGCAGTGGCCAACGGATGCTCCGCCGGCTCCGGGCTTCCGGCCGCAAACGGCGATACCGCGCCGGCGTCCGACGCCGATCATCGCCGGGCTGGCGGCGGCGGCGTGCGCCGTGGCGCTGGTCGGCGGGCTGACCTACTACGCGGCGCGCACGTTCACGTCGCGCGCGGCGGAGGCGCGCGGGTCGCAGGAAGCAATCTCGTTCGCGCAGCACAGCAGCACGCTGGCGACGGGTGATGCATTCATGGGCTATCTGCAAATCCTGCGCTACGCCGAGGACAACGTGCTGCGCGCCCGGATCGCCACGGTGGAACAGCGCGAAGCGGTGCTGCAGCAGCAGATCTACCTGAACACGAACCGCATGTACGCGCTGGCCGTGGCGGACCGGACGGGGCGGGTGCTCGCCTCGGTGGGGATGGAGTTGACGGACCTGCGGGGGAGCGAGGCGTTCGAGCGTACGCGCGCATCGCAGGGGCCGGCGAACTCGGACATCGTGCTGCCGGAGAGCGGCGTCAGCGGCTACGTGGAGTACACGGCCGTGCTCGTGGATCCAGCCGACGGCGCAGAATGGGGCGTGCTCTACGGGCGCGCGAACCCGGCGGTGCTGTGGCGGGGCACGCTCGTGGCGAGCATCGATAGAAGCCGCAACGTGATCATCAACCAGCGGGGCCAGTTCGCTGCGGGCGTCTCGTCGGACCTGGTGGGGCAGCCCTGGAGCGGTGTGCCGCTCGCCGATGGCGGCGTGCGGGCGCGGATCGATGGCGTGGACTCGATCTGCGGCCTGGGAACCGTAGGCGCCGGCACGCAGATCGATCGCGGGTGGGCGGTGGCATCGTGCCTGCCCGCATCGCTGATCTCCGCTCAGGCCGACGCGGCGCTCGGCGATCTGGGGATGGTGGTGCTGGCCGGGAGCGTCCTGGCGATCGTGCTGGCGGGGAGCCTGCTGCGGCTGATGCTGGGCGATCCCGGTGAGGCTGCCGCAGCGATGCGACCTGTGATTGTCGAAGCAGCACACGAGGATGATGACCCCGTTGTCGCAGATGTCGGAGCGCACAGCGCGACGGCACTGTCCGCGGAGGACGAAGAATTGGCGCCTGTGTCCGAAGCGGAGAGCGCGGTTGGTGCGGAAGAGACCGTGTCGGGCGAGGATCCGCCGGAGCTCGACGGCGGGCCGGCGGCTGCCGAGGGGCCGGCAGCGCCGGTCGTGCAGGCCCATGTCGACGCGCTCGCGCTCATCGACGCGTACGAAACGCGCAACGCGCGATTGGCGGAGGAACTCCGCGAGCGGCTGGCCGCGCCGCTGATGATCGCGGCATCGCAGGCGGCTGATGCGTTCCGTGCGGCGACGGCACATCACGACCAGGCGGCGGACAGCGCCGCGGCGGATGCCGAAGACGCGGTTGAAGCCGATGACGACCGGCGCATGGACGCCGTAGACATCGCGCCGGCCCGTGCGCGGCATGAGGCCGCCATGGACGAGCTGGAGACCTTGCGCCAGCGCGTCGTGCGCAGCATCACGACGGAGTTGCACCCCGGGCTTGTGCGCCTGGGGCTGCCATCGGCGTTGCGCTCGCTGCTGTCGGAGTTCGGCCGCGACCTGACCGTGACGCTCGACCTGGACCCGGACACGGACAGCCGCGATGGCGGCGCCGGGCGGCCGGTCGTCGATGACGCACGCCGCCTGCTGGTCTATCGGGCGGCGCGGGAGGCGATCGCCGCCGCCCGTGCCGCGGGCGCCGAGGCATGCAACGTGACGCTGCGACGCAATGGCGAGGTGCTGCTCCTGATCGCTGAGACGCCGGCGGCGTTCGACGAAGGGGTGTTCACAGCGACGCGCATCTCGGCCGAAGCGTATGGGGGCGCATGCGCGGTCGCCAGCGCCGGGGAGGGACGCCGGATGACGCTCGTGCTCCCTTCGCCGGCGCTCCACGCCGTGCGGGCGAACGATGCGGAGGTCGACGGGGAAGACGGGGCGCCTCGCGTGTCGATCGGCCGCGCGGCGGCCGGGACGCGCCCGATCGTGAGCATCCCCGCGGAACTTCGCACCGACGAGGGAGATCTGCGCACCGCGTTGGAGTCGTTCGCGAGGGAGCTGCCAGACTTCGAGGTCGGCATCGACATTGACGCTGCGCTCGACGGAGACGGCGCGCCCGATGCCGAGCTCGCGGGCGCGCTGCGCACGCTCGCAGTGTCTGCCTTGACGGCGTTGCGCGAGGCCGGAGCGATCGCGGCTACGGTGTGGGTGCGACGCATCCGTGATGATGTGTTCGAGACGATCACGGCCGATGGCGCCGTGCTCGAGCGCGTCGCGTCGCCGGCGTTCGAGGGCGCGCGCCTGGTCATCGAGCGCCGGGGCGGCAGCGTGACGGTGTCGAACGCGGATCAGGCGACGTCGATCGCGGCTGAGTCGCCGCTCGCTCCAACGGACGGCGCGGAGGTCAAGGTTGTGCGGATCGATCGCGCTCCGATCCCGCCGGATGCGGATGAACCGGCCGCGTAGCGCGAGCGTTGTTACGTGTTCATGACACATGCTGTCAGCACGATCAGATCCTGCGGAAACCGCAAACCTGTGTGCCTACGTCCGGTCGCCGGTCCCTGCTAGGCTGATTGCACGCTGACCGGCGCGGCGCATCGCCGCGCTGCCGTGTGCACCATCATCAGCCAGAGGGAGTGCATGAGAGCTCTTGCTGCATTCTGCTATCGCCGGCGGCGCTACGTGGTCGCGGCCTGGATCGCCATCCTGGCCGGAACCTTCGCACTGTCACTGGCGTTCGCGGGCGAGTACAAAACCGAGTTTCGCCTGCCGGGATCGGAAAGCCAGGCCGCCGTGGACCTGCTCGAGCAGCGTGGAGCGAACGAGCGAACGGGATTCTTCGGACAGATCGTGTTCAAGGCGGAGCAGGGCGTGGACGATCCGGAGGTCCGCGCGGCGATGGAGCAGTTGTTTGCTGACATCTCGCGCGAGGTTGAGGGCGTGGAGGTGGTCAGCCCGTACGCCCCGGAGGGATCGCATCAGATATCCAGGGACGGCCGAATCGCCTACGCCGAACTGAACTTCGCGGACCGGCAGGGCGAGGAGTACAGCGCGGCGGCCGATGTGATCAAGGGGCTGCGGGACGACATCGAAGTGAACGGGCTGCGGATCGAGCTTGGCGGCTTCATCTTCGCGGAGCAGCCGGCGTTCTCGAGCGAGTTCGTCGGACTGGCGGCCGCGGTGATCATTCTGCTGATCGCCTTTGGTTCGCTGCTGGCGATGGGGTTTCCGATCATCACCGCGCTCTTTGGCGTGGGCACCGGCGCCGCCCTGATCGGCCTGTTGACGAACGTGCTCAACGTGCCGGAGTTCACGACGGCGATGGCGGCGATGATCGGCATCGGCGTCGGCATCGACTACGCGCTGCTGATCGTCACGCGGTATCGAGCGGCGCTGCATGACGGCGTTGCGCCGAGGGAGGCCGTGACGCTGGCGGTCGATACGTCGGGACGCGCGGTGCTGTTCGCGGGCATCACGGTGGTGATCGCACTGTTGGGCATGTTCGCGATGAATCTGGAGTTCATGCGCAGCGTGGCCACCGCGGCGGTGCTCGCGGTGCTCTTCACGATGATCGCGTCGCTGACGCTGCTGCCGGCGATGCTGGGCTTCGCTGGCAAGAACATCGACAGGCTAGGTTTGCCGCACCGCACGTCAGCCGAGCACACCGGCACGACATCATTCTGGTATCGGTGGAGCCGGCTGATCCAGCGCTACCCGTGGCCGGCTTTCGTGTTGAGCGCGGCGCTGCTGATCGGCCTGGCGATCCCGGTCTTCTGGTTGCGGCTGGGCTTCGGCGACGCGGGGAACATGCCGGAGTCGGACACGACGCGGCAGGCGTACGACCTGCTCTCGGAGGGGTTCGGCGCGGGCGTCAACGGTCCCATCCTGGTCGTGGTTGACCTGCCGGCGGATGCCGAGGGCGCGATCGCGCGCGAACTGGCGGAGGCGATGCGCACGACCGCGGGCGTGGCTTCGGTGACAGAGCCGCACGAGGTGGGCGAGAACCTGTTGGTGTTCAACGTCTATCCGGCCACCGCTCCGCAGGACGCGGCCACTACGGAGCTTGTACACACGCTGCGCAACGACGTCATCCCCTCGGTTGTGGACGATGGCGCACCGCGCGTGCTGCTGACAGGTGACACCCCATTCGTCGTGGACTTCGCGGACTACATCAGCGGGCGGTTGCCGCTGTTCATTGGCGCGGTGCTTGTGCTGTCGTTCCTGCTGCTGATGACGGTCTTCCACAGCATCGTCGTGGCGGCGAAGGCGGTGATCATGAACATGCTGACGATCGCCGCCTCGTTCGGGATGCTGGTGATCGTCTTCCAGTGGAGCCTGGGCGATGAGTTGATCGGGCTGGGCCGGGGTGGGCCGATCGAGGCCTGGGCGCCGATGATGCTGTTCGCCGTCGTGTTCGGGCTGTCGATGGACTATGAGGTGTTCCTGCTCACCCGGATCCGCGAGGAGTACGACCGCACAGGGAACAACGCGCAGGCGGTCGCCGACGGGCTTGCGGCGACCGGGCGGGTCATCACCGCAGCGGCGGCGATCATGATCTGCGTGTTCGGCGCGTTCGTGCTCGGCGAGGGGCGCGATCTGAAGCTGCTCGGGTTCGGGCTGGCGTTTGCGATCTTCATTGATGCCACGATCGTCCGGCTGGTGCTGGTGCCGGCGTTGATGGAGCTGATGGGCAAGTGGAACTGGTACCTGCCCTCGTGGTTGCGCTGGCTGCCGGTCGTGCGGGTCGATGCGGAGATGGCGCCGGCCCCGCGGGCGCGAGCGGCGGCGGCCGGTGGAGGAGGCGACTGAGGTTCTCGATCAGGCGGGACTGGCGCGGGAGGCGGTCCGGCGCGCGATGAGCGCCTGCGCGCGCTCGCCCTCGCGCAGGGCCGCGAGGAGCATCGTCGTCTCGAACGTCTCCTCGCCGGCGACGACGACACCAATCCAGAAGAGCCATGCCTGCTGGAAGACCCACCCCGCGGCGATCGCGATGAGGGGGATGCCAATGAGGACGAGCCGGAGCCCGAGCATCATGCGGATGGGCTTCTCCATGGTGCCTGCGGGCGCACGGCGGGCTGCCGCCTGGCGCTGCAGTCCGCGTACGGTGAGCATCACGCCGGCAAGCACCATCGCCGCGGCAGGGTAGACGCGCCAAGGCCAGGCGAAGAACTCGTCCACGGTCGAACCTCGCGTTCATGGTACGTAGCCGGCGCTGCACGTTGGGCGCCAAGTGTGCGCTGTCAGCACAGGCCAATGACCGGGGTCAGGAAGTTGGTGCCAGGCCTTGCGCGGGCACGGGGATGCGCGCGCGAATGCAGGCGCCGCTGCCGGGCGCGCTCTCCATTTCGACGATTCCGCCGAGCTTCGATGCGCGCTCGCGCATGGAGCGCAGGCCCAGGTGGCCGGCGTACGGTTGCGACGGGTCAAACCCACGCCCGTTGTCGCGCACTTCCAGCTCGATTGCGCCATCATCGCAGGTAAGCCGCAGGGAGACCCGGGTGGCGCGTGCGTGCTTGACGGTGTTGTGCATGGCCTCCTGCGCGATGCGCTGGATGGCTTCCTTCACCGGCAGCGGCACGTCGGGCTCCGGGCAGAGCTCGGCGTCGACCTCGATGTTGTGGCGGGCGCGCAGGGCGGCAGCCTGTTTCTCGAGGCCGGCGACGAGTCCTTCGAGCTCGAGAGGTTCAGGCCGCAACTCGAAGATGAGGGCGCGCATCTCGGCGAGACCTGCTTCGGCGAGCTGCATGACGTATTCAATGGGCTCGATCGCCTTCGCGGGATCGCGATCGAGCAGCGTGCGCGCGGTGCGGGACCCAAGCGCGACGCCGTAGAGGGCCTGCGACACGGAATCGTGCAGCTCCCGAGCGAGGCGCTGGCGCTCCTCGATAGCGGCGAGTTGCTGCGCCTGCTCGTAGAGGCGTGCGTTCTCGATGGCGACCGCCGCCTGGTCGGCGATCGCGCGGGCAAATGTGACGTGGCGGTCGGTGAAGTAGTCGCTTTCAACGCGCGACATGGACATCATGCCGATGACGCGATCCTGGACCGTGAGCGGGACCGCCATCCAGGAGCGGACGTGGCGGAAGGCGGGCATCTGGAAGCGTTCGCCGAGGACGTTGCGATATCCGCGGGCAAACGGCTCATCGCTCCGGACATCCTTGATGATTACGGGCTTGCCGGCGCGCAATCGCTCCCAGAGTGGCTGTGCTCGCGAGAGCGGGATGCTGAAGCCGATCACCTCCTGTGCGCCCTCGACGGCGCGATCTTCGATGATTGTGAGCGCCTGATCTTCGAGCAGCAGCAGTGATGCGCCGTTGTAGTCGATGATGTTGCGGAGCTGGTCGAGCACGACGCTGGCGAGCGGCCGCAACTCCAGGGTCGATGCGACGGCGCCAGAGACCTCGAGGAGCGCTTTGAGCTCCCGCGTGCGGTCCTGCGTCTCCTCGAAGAGGCGCGCGTTCTCGAGCGCGGTCGCCGCCTGGTTCGCGACGAGCGAGACCAGCCGCACGCGGTCGGGCGTGAAGAAGCCTGCCTCGTCGGAGGACATGGCGAGCATGCCCAGCACGCGGTCGTGCGCGGCCATGGGCGCACCCATCCACGAGCGGATGCGGCGGAAGGCGGTGGAGAGCCGATCGGCACCGATCACGGCTCGGTACTCGCGTGCGAGCGCGTCATCGCCGCGCACGTTGCTGATCACGACGGACTCACGCCGGAGGATGCTGGCGAGGGTCTCGGGTGCGTTGCGCAGCGAGAAGACGGGCGCCTGCGGTCGGGCCCCGCCTTCAAGCTCCGGCTGCTGCCAGTCGATGATGCGGAGCTCATCGCCGTGCAGCTCGAGGATCGAGGCGCCGCGGTAGGGGATCAGGCCGCGCAGTTGTTCGAGGATGAGCTCGACGAGCGGCCGGACCTCGAGTGTGGCGCCGATCGCCTGGGACAGGTTGACGAGCGCGCCCATCTCGGCGGCGCGGCGCTCCGATTCGGCGAAGAGGCGGGCATTGTCCATGGCGACGGCGGCCTGGTCGGCGAGCGCGCGGACGAGGCTTGCGTGCTCCTGCGTGAAGTAGCCGGGCCGCTCGTGGGACAGCGCCAGCATGCCGATCACCCGGTCGCGCAGGACCATGGGGACGGCGAGCCACGCACGGACGTGGCGGAAGGATGTCTCGAGGCGGTCCGCGGCGGCGTCGCGGAAGCCTTGCGCGTACGTGTCACCTTCCGCGCGCACGTCATGGACGATGACCGGCTTGTGAGCGAGGAGCCGGTCCCAAATCTGCGGCGCCATGCCGATGCGGAAGCGCACCGGTTGACGCAGCGGGTCGGGCGCTCCTCCGTCGCCCGGGACCAGGACGACGAGATCATCCTCTTCGAGCATGAGGACGGAGGATCCGTTGTTCTCGATGATGCTGCGCAGTTGATCGAGGATGACGGCGACGAGGCGGCTGCGCTCGAGTGTGGACGTGATGGTGTTGGCGACGCGCAGCAGCGCGGCCAGCTCGCGAGAGCGCTGCTCTGTCTGCTCGAACAGCCGGGCGTTCTCGAGCGCAACGGCCGCCTGGCTGGCGATGGCGGTGGCAAGCTGCCCGTGCCGCTCGTTGTAGAAGCCGGGCCGCGAGCGGGCGATGGTGAGCATGCCGATCGGACGGTCGCGCAGGCGGAGCGGGACGGCCATCCAGGAGCGGATGTCTGCGAGGCGGTCTTGTATGTTCTGGGCACCGACGACGCGGCGATAGGCGCGCGCCTGGGGTGAGTCGCCTGTGACGTCGTCGACGAGCACCGGGCGCGCGCTCTCGTCGGCCAACCAGGCGCGCGTGCCTGGATCGAGGGGGAAGCGCGAGCCGATCTCGCGTGCGGCCCGCTCAGGGCGGATATCGCGGGAGGCGACGACCACCATCTCTTCGCCGTCCATGCGTAAGAACGCTGCGCGTTCGAACGGGGCGACGGCGTTCACTTCATCGAGGATCAGCTCGAGCAGCGGCGCCACCTCGAGCTCGGCGGCAACGTTGCGGGAGACTTCGAGCAGCGACGCGAGCTCTCGCGTGCGCTGTTCCGTCTGTTCGAACAAGCGGGCGTTTTCGAGGGCGACGGCGACCTGGCTCGCAGCCACGCGCACCAGGTTCTCGGTTTCCTGCGTGAAGTGTCCGGGCTCGGTGTGCGAGGCGGTGAAGACGCCGATGAACGCATCGCGGTGCATGAGCGGCATGGCGATCCACGACCGGATGACCTTGAATGACGGAAGATCGAGAAACGGCCGGAACGTCTCCCGATAGGCCTGTGCCGCTTCCGAGTCATCCTCGACGTCGCCGATGAGCAGTACCTCGCCACTGCGCACACCGGCCCAGAACGGCGTATCGAGGACGCTGACGGGAACGCTCGACGTCGGGCCGGTGACGACTTCCTGCGCGAACGGGCCGTACGAGTCAAGAATCACGAGGCGATCGCCCTGCACGGCGGCGAGCGTCGCGCCGGTGTAGTCGACGACCTTGACGAGCTCATCGAGTACGAGGCGTGCGAGCCGCTTGACCTCAAGGGTGGAGGAGACGGCGCGTGATACCTCGAGCAGTGAGGCGAGCTCGCGCGTGCGGGCCTCGACGCGCTCCTCGAGGACGCGCTCCTGCTGAACGCGTTCCGTGATGTCGCGGACCACGCCGAGGATGTGCGCCTGCCCGCCGAAGGCGATCTGGGTGCCGACGACCTCGACATAGAAGACGCTGCCGTCCTTGCGGATGTCGCGGGCGCGGGCCACGAAGCGCCGGCCGGCGCCGACCTCGCGCATGTACTCGGCGAAGATGTGGTGGTCGTCGGGGTGGATGAAGTCGGGCGGCGAAAGGCGGAGGAATTCCTCTCGCTGGTACCCGTGCATGCGCCAGCCGGCGGGGTTCACGTCGACCAGGCGGCCGTCGAATGACGTGATGAAGAGGCCGTCGTTCGCCTCCTCGAAGATGCTTCGATACTGCTGCTCGCGTTCGCTGAGCTCGCGCTCGGCCAGCTTTCGAGACGTGACATCGCGGGCCACGGCGAGCGCGGTGCCATCGGAGAGCCCGGAGACCGTGGCGGTGATCCAGCGCTCGCCGCCATCCGGCATCTCGATTCGCTGCTCGACCTCCTGCACCTCGCCGGTGTCGATGGCGCGGCGAACGTGCTCGAGCAGGCGGTCCGCCTGGGCGCGCGGCATGATCTCGTGCATGGTGCGCCCGATGGCCTCGCGCAGGGGGCCGAGCGCATCGGTGTAGCGGGTCGGGGCGGCGCGCAGATAGCGGCCCTCGCGATCGATCACGAACACCGCGTCGGTCATGGCATTGAACAGCGCGCGCAATTCGTTCTCGGAGGCGAGGATCTGTGCCTGTTGAGCCTCGAGGCGCATGCGAGAGTTGCGCAGCTCGGCGGTCATGGTGTTGAACGAGTCGGCGAGGATGCCGAGCTCGTCGACGGAGGTGACCGGGATCTCGCGAGTCAGATCGCCGGCGGCCACATCGCGGGTGCCGAGCACCAGGCGGTTCACCGGCACAAGGATCATGCGGCGGTTGATCCAGGCGAAAGCGGCCAGCGCGACGATGAACATCGCCGCCATCGACAAGATCGTGAACGCGATCGTGCGATTGCCCTCGCGCCTGATCGCCGAAGCGACCGAGTCCGACTGGGCAATGACTTCCTCGACAGGCGCGGCGATGGCGATGCTTCCAAGGTCGGCGAGCGGCGCGTAGGCGACGAGCATCCGGGTGCCGCCGATGGTCACTTCATCGACGCCGCGTCCGCCCTCGTGCATGGCGCGCAGTGTGTCTCGGAAGGCGACGTTGCGCTCATCGATCTGCGCCTGGCGGACGGTGTCGTAGGCCTCGCCGCGCAGCAGCTCACCGGCGCTGTCCATGACGAACGCGAAGCTGCTGGGCGTCACCTCGACCGAATCGGCCTGGGCGATGAGCCGGTCGATCGCCAGATCGACGCCGATGACGCCGCGATACTCATCGCTGGTATAGACGGGCGTGTAGGCGGTGAGGAGGAGTCGGTCGCCGATCGGATCGGGATAGGGCTCGGTCCACACGGGGGCGCGGTCAGGATTCTGCTCCGGACCTGCGCGCGCGATGGCGCGCTGCTGAGGCGTGGTGAGCGCGATGCCAGGAACCTCTACGTAGTCGCGCGCAGGGTAGTAGCGGGCAACTCCCTGCGGCGAGAGGAAGTACGCGGCGACGGCGTCGGGGCTCTGCGCGATCATGCCTGCGAACACAGCGTCGAGCGCCGCGGACTCGCGCAGATCGCGCTCGATCTGTGGGTCGATTGCGACGCCGTTGGGCACCCACGCGTCGCTGAGGCGGCCGGGCGTGAGATCCGCGAGTTCGCCACGGGCGGTGGGAACGAGGCGCGCGGTACTCCAGGAGACGCCGCCCTGCAGCTGCGGGAACGTGGCCATGAAGGAGGCGCCGAAGCCGCCGGCGTCCGTCGCCTGGGTCAGGATGAGGGCGCCGATCGCGGCCGTCTGCACCGCAGTCTCGCTGAGGCGTTCGCGTCCTTGCTGCTCAAGGCCCTCGCGGCTGGCGTGAGTGGCGTCGCCCTGCGTGCGGCGGAAGCCGAACACCATCAGCGCCGCCGTCGCGATGCCAAGGACGACGAGGAACGCCAGGAGGAAGAGGTTGAGCTTGGGACCGAGGCGTCGTGGGATGAGGTTCACGGTGGCCCGTCTAGGCCGTCTTGATGTTGGCGAGCCCGATCTGCGCGGCATAGAGCGCCGCCTGTGTGCGACTGCGCACGTTCAGTTTCAGGAGCACGTTGCTGACGTGCGTCTTCACGGTCTTCTCGCCGATGTTGAGCTTGCGGGCGATCTCCTTGTTGGCGAGTCCTTCTGCGAGCAGGCGGAGAACATCGGTCTCGCGCTCGGTGAGCGTCTCAGGGCTATCCGGGGCGCGGACTTCGCGCATGAGGCGGGCGGCGGCCTGCGGCGAGAGCTGGACCTGCCCCGCTGCGGCGGCCTTGATCGCGCGGCGCAGCTCATCGGACTGCGTGTCCTTGAGGAGATAGCCGATCGCGCCGGCCTTGACGGCCCCGACCACCGACGCGTCCTCGAGCACGCTGGTGAGGGCGATGACCTCGACGTCGGGCATCTCGCTCCGGATCTCGCCGATGGCGGTGATGCCGTCCTTGACGGGCATGAGCAGGTCCATGAGCACGACGTCAGGCCTGAGCTCGCGCGCCAGGTCAATCGCCTCCTGGCCGTTCTGCGCCTCACCGATGACCTCGAGGTCATCATCGAGCGAGAGGAACATCTTGAGGCCCTGGCGGACGACGGCGTGATCGTCGGCGATGAGAATGGTGATCGGCATGCGCACTCCCGGACACGGGCCATCCAGGTTCGAGTCCGGGGAAATCGTATCAGAACGAGGGTGCGGCGCCGCCCGGGTGATCCGGGACTTTCGACGGAGCGGCAAGACGCCAGAAGTCCGATGCCGGCCGCGACCGAGGTTCGATGCGGGACGTCGGGGGATTCGGAGACAATCGGTCCAGAGGGCGCGACGAGAGGAGATGGACATGGCTACCCCGAACATCCGCTTGAAGGGATGCCCGCGCTGCGCGGGCGATCTGCTGATCGACCGCTCGGAGCGCGTACCGGTGAGCTACGCCTGCCTTCAGTGCGGGCGCGAGTTCCCGATCGGCATGTTCGTCGTCCCGCCGGTCCGTGCCACGCCAGCGATGGCGTTCGCCGCCCTACCCGCGGCCTGAACATCGGGTTGTCCGCTTCCCGTCCTGCGAAGCGCCTCCGCCTTTTGACGGAGGCGCTTCGTGCGCCCAAGGCCTGTCACCACCAGTGCCGAATGCGCCATGCCGGCGGGGGCTTGCTCGGCGATACTCGAATCAGAAGGGATCGGAAGCGATGATTCGAGTGCTGCTTGTCGATGACCAGAAGAACGTCCGCCGGGGACTGCGCATGCGGCTTGCGCTGGAGCCGGACATCGAGGTGGTGGGGGAAGCGCCCGACGGGGAGGCAGCAGTACGGATGGCGACGCTGCTCGCTCCGAGCGTGGTGGTGATGGATCTGCGCATGCCCGGGATGGACGGCTTCGAAGCAACCAGCATCCTGCGCGCGCGAGAGGTGGCGCCGGCGATCGTGGCGCTGAGCCTCTACGACGACGAGCAAACGCGCGCCCGGGCGGCCGAGGCGGGCGCGGCGGTGTTCGTGCCGAAGACCTGCAGTCATGAGTACCTGATCGAGGCGATCCGAGGGGCCGCCGGCCAGCCTTCAGCCACTGTGCCCTGCTGAGGGCGCCGCTCGCTTGCGCACGCCTGTGCGCTACCGCCCGGGCCATTCTGGCCGTACCTTCTCCGCGAAGAGATCTCAATTCATGGAGGGACGATGCCGTTGTCAGGCACGCTCGATCTCACGCGGCGGCTCGCCGCCGCGCCATCGCTGGCTGGCTACGACACCGAGCCGTGGGAAACACCCGGCGCGGAGATGCTGCACTTGAAGTTCGAGATCAGCGATGAGCACATGCAGGATGTGTTGCCGCCGGCGCTGCACCCGACCATTCCGCCGACGGCCATCTTCACGGTTGCGGCGTACACGGACAGCCCAGTGGGGCCGTTTGCCTTGGCGCAGGTGCGAATTGGCTGCCGCGCCTCGGCGCTGCCGCGCGGGTTCCTGACACGGGCATATGCATCGAGCGAAGCGGCGTGCGAGGCGCTCGCTTCGCGGTGGGGGTACGACGTTCATCCGGGGGAAGTCCGCCTGCGGCGCTACCACGACAGGATGATCGGGACGGTTGCGCTGGAAGGACGGGAGATCCTGCGCGCGGCGCTCATCGATCCGGAGCCCATCTCGGGCGGCGACATCCAATATGTCGCGAACATGAACCTGGCCCGTGATGCCGAGGGGCGTGCCGTGCTGGTGCAGGTGGATCCCGGGTACACGTTTCACAAAGCGGAGCGGGGCCATCCGGAAGTTGCGTTCGACGCTCAGGCGTGGCTGGCGGAAGGCGTGGAGCCCGTCTGGCCGATCGCTGCATCATGGGCGCTTGTTGATACGGGGTTCCCGAAGATCCGCTTCGTACTCGATCCGATGATGCCAGCGCTGGCGGGCACACGGCGCGTGGGCTGACGTTTGCCGTCCATCCACCGAAGCGGGAGCCAGGGAACGGCGGCAATCTTGACATATCCGCTACACTTCGCTGCTTGGGGGGCACCTGCCGTAGCATTCCCGCTCCGGCCTCGTTGTCAAGAATAGGCTGCATCCCGCGGCGCCCCGTGAGCGCCCCGACGCCCGAAGGACGGCTCATGCCCAACGGCCAACGTGTGATTGTCACCATGCCCGCCTACAAGGCGGCAAAGACCCTCGAGAAGACGCTGCGCGACATTCCCCGCGATGCCGTCGACGACATCATCCTCGTCGACGACGCGAGCCCGGACGAGACGGTCGAGGTGGCGCGGAAGCTGGGCATTGAGACGATCCAGCATGCGGAGAATCGCGGCTACGGCGGGAATCAGAAGACGTGCTATGACACGGCGCTGGCACGCGGCGCCGACGTGGTCGTGCTGCTTCACCCGGACTACCAGTACGACCCAAAGATGGTGACGGACCTCATCGCGCCGCTCCTGGCGGGCGAGGCGGACTTTACCTTCGGTTCGCGTTTCCGGCGGAGCTGGCGCGACCCGCTGCGTGGAGGGATGCCGCTCTATCGCTGGATTGGCAACCGCGTGACGACGGCGATCGAGAACCTGCTCCTGGGCACGCGATTCTCGGAGCTGCACAGTGGTTACAAGGCGTACAACCGCTACTTCCTCGAGAACATCGACTACCATGCGTACTCGGATGCGTTTGAGTTCGACAGCCAGATGCTGATCGAGGCCGTGCTGTCGAAGCAGTTCCGGATCGTTGAGGTGCCGATCCCGACCCGGTACACGGACGAATCGTCGTCGGCGTCGGTGGGCGCTTCATTGCGCTACGTTGGAATGACAGTGTGGTACGCGATCCAGGCGCGACGTCCACGGCGGCAGGTGAAGCAGGCGCCTTCGGAGCGATAGCCACATGAGCTCCGTGTCGGCCGCCGCCGATGAGTCCGGACGTACGACTCGGCCCTCGTGGCGCAGCATCGTCACCCCGGCCGTCCTGCGGCTGATGGAGGTCGGCGCCGTCCTGATCGCGCTCTACGTGGCGTGGACCGGCGTGCAGATGCTGGAGGATCGGGAGAGCACGACGCGCGCCGTCGTGCGCATCCTCCTCGCGGCGATGCTGATGGCGGCGGGCACATGGCGGGTGCGCAACGGGACGCTCGACGACGACCGGTCGGACCCGCTGGCGGTCGACCGCGCGGCTCTGACGAAGCCGCGGGAGCTGGCGAGCGAGGCGGCCCGATCATGGCAGGCGGTCGCCTTCATGGCGATCCTGCTGGGCGCGGCTGCACTGGCCGTGTTCTTCCGCTTCAACCGCATCACGACAGACCCCTACGGCATCTGGTTCGACGAGGCGCAGAACGGCATCGTCGCGAAGAGCATCCTGGAAGGCGAGCGGCCGATCTTCATCGGCGGGCTGACCCAACTTCCGGCGTTGTTCTTCTATGTCTTCGCTGCGGCGATGGCGATCATGGGCGACACGGTGACGGCGCTGCGGACGGTGACCGGCATCGCCGGCATCATCACGGTCGTCTTCGTCTACCTGCTTGGACGCGAGCTGTTTGACCACCGGACCGGTGTGATCGCCGCATTCTTCATGGCGGTGATGCGGTGGCACGTGAACTTCAGCCGGTTCGGGATGCACGGAGTGTTCGCACCCCTCTTCATGGCGGCGACGTTCTACTTCGTGGCGCGGGGGCTGAATCGCAAGGGCACGTGGAACTTCGCGGTGGCCGGAGTGTTGGCGGGAATCGGGCTGCAGGGATATTACGGCTTCCTGCTCGCGCCCTTCGTCGGGCTGCTCTGGGTGATTCACTACGTGATCTTCGAGCGAAAGCTGGCCTGGCGTGAACTGGCGACGGGCGTGCTGACGCTGGCCGTGTTCGCGACGATCGTCTACGCGCCGCTGGGCATCTGGGCGTACCGCCATCCCGATCAGTTCAACCAGCGGCAGGAGACGGTGACGATCACGAAGGATCGCTCGACGAGCGAGGTGATCGATGTCGCCTGGGATTCGACGAAGAAGCACCTGCTGATGTTCAACCAGGCAGGCGATCGCAACGGTCGTCACAACATCCCGGGCGCGCCGATGCTCGATGCGGCGATGGGCGCCCTCTTCGTGCTGGGCGCGGGATATGCGCTGTTGCGCATCAATCGCACGCCGTACTTCCTGCTCCTGGCCTGGATCGCCGTATGCCTGCAAAGCGGGATCTGGTCGGTCGACTTCGAGGCGCCGCAGGCATATCGCACGATCGGCGTGACGCCCGCTGTGGCGATGCTGGCCGCGTTGCCGCTGGCGCTGCTGTGGCGCGTGGCCGCCGATCCGCGGCCGCTCGAAGCGGATGGCGACGCGCGGTTCACGGCGCCGTCGCGGGGACTGAGCGTCGCGCTGGCGGCGGTGGCCATCGTGGTCACGGCCGGGTTCCTGATCGCGATCGGGCGGACGAACTACGACCGCTACTTCAACGACCAGCTGCTGCGGTTCGACGCCTGGACGGCGTACGACACCGACGCCACGTACGTCGCGAAGGAAATGCAGGAGCTGGGGGTTCGCAACTACCAGTTCCGCACGGCGACGGTGCTGCACCGCCGCCCAGTGGTGCTCTTCCTGAACCCTGAGCATGATGAAGCGGGGACGTCGAAACCGTTCGACTGGACGACGGATCTGCCGGCCGATACGAACATGGACACGGTCTACCTGTTCGACCTGAACAAGGAGCCGTTCTTCGAGTGGCTCCAGCGCCTGTATCCCGAAGGGACGTTCGAGGTGAAGCACGCGCCGCTGAACGACCCGCGGCCGGTCGCATTCAAGGCGATCATCCCGGCGGAAGCGGTGCGGGAGATGCAGGGTGTCGACGCCACGTACACCCCGGCGTCCGGCACCGCCGTGACCACCGAAGAGGAGTCGCTCACGCTGGACTGGAGCGCCGATCAACCGGCCCCTCTGCCGTTGGACGCGGGCTGGTCCGCCTGGATCCGCATTCCGGTATACGGCGAGCACATGATCACGCTGCTCGTACCGGGGATAGCGCGGATCTTCCTGGACGGAGAGCTGGTGGCCGAAGGGACGGACACCATCGAGTTCACGCGGGAGCTGTACAAGGGGCATCACGAGTTGCGAGTCGAGGCGCGGATCGAACGCGCCGGCAGGATCGACTTCCTGCTCAATGGAGGCCAGCTGGAGCCGTGGGCGTTCTTCAACGACCCCGCCGCCGGCCGTGGACTGCTGGCGACGTTCCATGCCGGCACGGAGTTTGAGGGGGAACCGGTGCTGCAGCAGCTCGATCCGATGGTGGGGTTTCGGTACCACGCCGAGCTGACGGGAGTTGCGATTCCGTTCTCAGCGCGCTGGACGGGGTTCATCGAGGTGCCGGCGGACGGCGTGTACGGCTTCGAGGTAGACGGCAACGATACGGTGGGGCTCAGGATCGACGGCGAGCGGCTTTCGTTCACGCCGGGCGAGCGCACCGAAGTGGCGCTGACGGCAGGGCGGCACCCGATTGAGGTGACGCTGCAGAATACGCAGGGCTATGCGGGTGCATTCGTGTACTGGTGGACACCCGGGGCGACAGAGCGTGAGATCATCCCGCCGGAAGTGCTGAGCCCGCGGTAGACCATGCGCCTGATCAAGAACCCGGCGGTGTGGATCGGCTTCGTGATCAGCGCGGTGGCGCTCGCGCTCGCGCTGCGCGGGCTCGAGTGGTCGCAGGTGGGCGAGTCGATCCGGGACGCGGACTATGCGTTGCTGGCGCTCGGGGCGGTGGTCCTCTTTGCGGCGATCGTGGCGCGGACGACCCGGTGGGGGGTGCTGTTCCTGCCGGAATATCGGCCCCATGCCTGGCATCTGTTCGGGGGACTCAACGTGGGTTACGCGCTCAACAACATCCTGCCGCTGCGCGTTGGGGAGCTCGGCCGCGCCTACCTCTTCGCGCGCAAGGAGCAACCGCACGTCGGGCGTGTGCTTTCGACGATCGTGATCGAGCGGACACTCGACACCATTACGGTCGTCGTGCTGCTGATGTGCATCCTGCCGTTCATCGATGCGCCGGCGTGGGCGCGCGGGCCGGCGATACTGGTGGGGCTGGCGTTCCTGTTGTTCGCCGTGGCGCTGGCGGCCGCGGCGCGCTGGCGCGGGCCGGCGACGTCGCTCATCGAGCGACTATCGCATGCGCTTCCTGAAGGAGCACGCGCGCCGATCCGCGGAGGCGTGGACGCGGCGCTCGACGGGTTCGGCGTGATCAGCCGGCCGGCGATCCTGGCGCGTGCGCTGTTCTGGTCGGCGCTGGCGTGGGCGCTCTCGGCGTTGAACATGTACATCGTCATGCGGGCGTTCGATCTGGACGTGCCCTTCACGGCCGGCGTCTTCGTGATGTGCGCGACGGCGCTGAGCATGGTGGTCCCTTCATCACCAGGGCATATCGGCGTGTTCCATGCGATCGCCACGGAGTCGCTGGTCGCGGTGTTCGACGTGGACCGCAACGCAGCGGCGAGCTTCGCGCTGGTCGAGCACGCGATGCTGTACCTGATGCCGATCGTGCTGGCGGGCATGTACGCCGCCATGGAGCGTGAGACGTTCACGAATCTTCCGGTGTGGCATCGACCCGCGGCTGCCGAAGCGGATTTGTAGCGGCGGCTAGCCCGGTCCCCCGGCGACGGCGGCGGGCGCGCGCGACTCAGCGAATTTCGGCATGACCTCCTTGGCGAAGAGCCGCAGGCTTGCAAGCACCTCTTCCTGCGGCACCGTCTCCATGGCGTTGAGGAGGAAGTTGATGCGGTCCACGCCGATCGCCTCCCAGTTCCGCACGACATTGATGAGGCGTTCGGGGTTGCCGATGCACAGCCCTTCGGGAACGCGCGCCGGCGCGTCGGGCCCTTCGGCCTCCGGGCGCAACTGCGGCAAGAGTCCGAGCGACGGATAGGAGCGCGAAGGATAGGCCTCGCGCGTTGACAGGAGCTGGCCGGCCAGGTAGCCAAACGTGCCCTGCAGCCGCAGGCCGGTTTTGACGCCGCGCTCGTCATCTTCGTGGCAGAAGAGGAAGTTCACGGTGTTGACCTGCTCGTTCACGATCTCGCCAACCGGCTCGCAGGACTTGATGCGGCGCCGGTACTCGGCGATCTTGCCTTCCTGCTCCTTGAAGCCGCCAAACGTGAGGCCAAGGCTGCCGAGGCCGCGTTCCGCCGCATCGATCTCGGTGCCGGGGCTGGTGACGGCGACCCACATTGGCGGATGTGGTTTCTGGTAGGGCTTGGGCAGGATCGCGCGTGATGGCATAGAGAACGCCTCGCCGCGGTGGCTGAAGCGCTCCTGCGTCCACATCTTCGGCAGGCAGCGGACGATCTCATCCCACGTCTTCTTGGTGTCGTCCGGGTTGGCCATGAAGCCGCCCAGTTCGGTCCATGTCGCGGAACGGCCTGTGCCGAACTCGAGCCGGCCGCCGGAGATGATGTCCAGCACGGCAGCGCGCTCGGCGATGCGGATGGGGTGGTTGAACTGCGGCACGCAGACGACGATGCCGTGTCCGACGCGGATGTTCCTGGTCTGCACGGCGCAGGCCGTGAGGAAAATCTCGGGCGCCGAACAGTGCGAGTACTCCTCGAGGAAGTGATGCTCGACAGCCCAGACCTGGTCGAAGCCGAGCTCGTCGGCGAGGCGCACCTGCTCAAGCGCGCGCTCGTACACCGTGCGCTCCGACTCGCGATCCCACGGTCGCGGCACCGAGAGTTCGTAGAAGATGCCGAACTTCATGTCCACCTCCCGACCGGTCCGGCCGCCAGCGCCATGCTGTGCCGATGGTGAGAAATTCTACCGCCGCCAGCGACGCATGGGCGCGGGCTTGCCCGTCGCGCGGGTACTTCAGGCTGGCGCGCGCATCGCAAGATCCCAGCCGCTGGGTTGCTCTCGCTGCGGGCGTACGGCCCCCCGGCAGTCCGGTCGAGTCAGGCCATGCGCGCGACGGTGAGCGCGAGCGCCGCGATGGACGTCGCGATGAGCAGCATCAACACGAAACGCCGGAAGATCTCCGGTTCGAGGCGCCCGACGAGGCGCGCGCCTGCGTTGTTGCCGAGCCACACGGCGGGTAGTCCGCCGAGCCCGATCAATACAGCATCGCGCTGCACGACGCCGGAGAGCGCCAGCAGGATGAACGAGACGATGCCGCTCACGAAGAAGAATGACGAGAGCGCGCCGCGGAATTCATCCCGCGGGTAGCCACGGTCCTGAAGGAAGAGCACGATGGGCGGGCCGTTCATCCCGGTGCTCGTGGCCAGCACGCCGGACGTGCCGCCGGCGACGATCTCTCCGGCGCGGTCGCCACCGCCGAAGCGCATGCCCGCCATCAGCGCGCCAGCCATGACGATGGAGCAGGCGGCGACGACGATGCGCAGGGCGGGCTCAGGGGCGAGCAGGAGCACCGCAAGCCCGAGCGGCATGCCCGCGAAGCTGGCGAAGAGCAGGCGGCCAACCGTGCCCCGCGGCACGTGTTGCCACGTGGAGACGGCAACCAGCGTCGAGTTGAGCTGGGCGCAGATGGACACGGCGACGATGGCGTCGCGGACGTCGAGCACGGTGATGAGGAACGGCATGGCGATCAGCGCGAACCCGAATCCGGCGACCGTCTGCGCGACGCTGGCCGCGAAGACGACGCCGATGAAGTAGGCGATGGCCGCAGGATGCATCGCGTGAGGATAGAAGCGCCGGGCGGATCGAGCGAGGGAGACACCGGTACTCGGTTCGGAGTGGTGGCTCGAAGGTTGGTGCGCGGGTAAACCGCGGAGGCCTGTCCGGCGTTTGATCATTGCGGCGGCGGCGAGTTGAGGTTGGTAGCCTGAGCGGCTTGCGACTATCGAGTCCCCACATCCAGGCGGCTGCGCTGCGCGGATTCCTGCTCGCGGCGATGCTCCTCGCCGCGGCGTGCGATGAGGCGGCGTCCGGCGGTGACGGCGATGCCCCGACTCCGCCGCCCAGTGCGGCGCTGAGCGGCGATCGGCCGGTCGTGATGTCGGCCCGTCTGGTGTGCCGGCTGGCGTCTGACAGTCCGGATGCCCAGGCGGCCCAGATCACGGGCGTGGATGGCACGCAGAGCGCCGTGGCCGGCGGCACGACGTACTGGTTCTTCGGCGACACGGTGCGACGGGGACCGACGGGGCAGGACGTCATCCCCGCCTCAGTGGCCACGGCCGATGACCGCGACGCCCGCGACTGCCTCGACCTGCGTTTCAAGCAAGACGGCGGGCTGGCGACGCCGCTCTTCCCGCGGCTCGACGAGACGACCGCCTGGCCCGACGGCGTGCTGCCGCTCGACGACGGCGGCATTCTCTTCTACATGGTGAAGGCGTACAGGCAGTCGCCGTTCGCGTGGCACGTCGGCGCGATCGGGGTGGGGCGCGTGCTGCCGGGAAGCGTCGAGGGCGTGCGCGTCAACGAGACGATCTGGGATGAGGGCAGCGGCTTCGGCGCGCGCGTGGCCGGGGCCGGGTCGCTGATCCGCCAGGGGGATGACGTGCTCGTGTACCTGCGGCTGGACGACGGCCGCATCGTGCTGGCGCGGGCGCCGATCGCGCAGGCCGCCGAAGCCAGCGCGTACGAGTACCGGACGGACGACGGCTGGTCGAGTGAGCCGGCTGATGCCGTGCCGGTCTTCCCCGCCGAAAGCGACGGCGTGCTGCCGGCGGACAATGGCGTTCACGTCACGTTCGATGATCGGCTGGGCTCCTGGCTGGCCATCTACAACGCGCAGCTCGGCCGGCTGGAGGCGCGGACCGCACCCTACCCGTGGGGACCTTGGTCGACGCCAGCGCACTGGTTTGACTGTCGCGCGTTCGTGATGGACCGCTACCCGTACTGCTACAGCGCGCAGCTGCACCGGCACCTGACGAGCGCTGATGGGCAGACCATCTACATCACATTCTCGAGCCAGCAGCCGTACGACGTGGCGTTGATGGAGCTGCGGCTTGGAGCGCCAGTGCACGCCTGGCGGGACACGTTCGGCGCCGTGCGCTACGCATTCGACCCGCCGGGCGACGGCTGGACGGACGCCGGCGTGGCGTTCTACGCCTCGACGGCGCCGGCGCACGGCCTTTCGCCGGTGTTCGAGCGGACCGGCGACGGTGCCTCCACGTACACGCTTGATGCGTCGGGGGGCGGCGCGCCGGTCTTCTACGCGCACTCGACCACGGTCGCGGAGGGTATGCGTTTGACGGCGGTGCGGGCGACGGGTGGGGAGTTGCGCGCGGGCGGCGATAACGGCGACGTGGTGTTTTTCGTGCCCTGCGCGGGCGCGCCCGCGGACGCAGGTGGATGCGAGTAAACCTTTTCGTCGCAGCGGCGTTCTCATGAGTACCACGGACAGGCAGATACGGGCCGGCGACGGTGCGCGAACGGTGTCGCGGGTGATCGCAGGTGCCCGTACGGAGGTGCATCATGATCCAGCGATTCGCATCGCGCCACATATGGCTACCGGTGGCCGCCGCGGTCGCGCTCATGACGCTGGCGGGTACAGCGCTCGACGACGTGGGGGTCAACGCGCCGACTGCCACCGCGCAGCAGGGAGCACATCACGACAACTACGCGAATCGCGAGCAGTGGTACGAGGACGACTTCACCGGGACACCGTTGTTCCCGCTGCACCGCAGCGTTGTGACCAACGACGCGACGCTGGAGGCGGGGGAGACGGCGGCCTGCGCGCCCATCGGCGCGACGGTCTGGTATGCGTGGTGGGCTGATCGGCCGGGAACACTGGAGATCGACACCGGCGGCAGCGACTTCGCCACCGTGGTCTCCGTGTACGTATTCGAGTACAACGGCACGTTCCTGCCATCGCCGCCCGGAGCCCAGCTACGTTCCCTCGCTTGCGACGGCGGCGCCGGCCGGCAGGGACGCGTATCGCTGCAGATTGAGCCGGGGCGTGAATACCTGATCCAGATCGGCGGTTATGCGGGCGCGACCGGCACGTTGGATGTCCGGGCGAGCTGCGCCTGCCCGCCACCGAACGATCAGCTCGGCAACGCATCATACCTGTACCTTGACGCGTACCAGCCGTCGGCACAGCGCAGCGCCGACACGGCGCTCGCCGGTGTCGATCCGGGCGAGCCTACCGATTGCGGCAACGTCGGTCGTACCGTGTGGTACACGGTCTTCGTGGCAGCGCCGCCCGAACGGGTGCTGTTCGAGGCAAGCTCGCCCGCGGGCCCGGTGGCGATCGCGGTGTACCGCTTGACGTCATGGGACGCGCCGTTCGACGGCGCCGAGCGGCTGGGGTGCGCGGTCGGAGCGCCGTTGGCACTGCGCCTCGACAACGCCTACGAATACCGGGTCCAGATAGGCCTGGCGAGCGGCGGCGCCGGCCCGATCCACATCAGCGTGCGGTGCGACCCGTCCTGCCCCCCGTACAACGACAATGTCGCCCACTGGGAGTTCTGGGAGCCGCCGGCGACGACGTACGCCAACGTCAACACGGCAAGCGCAACGCTCGAGGCCGGCGAGCCACGTCCCTGCGGCGCCATCGGCCGGACGGTGTGGTACCAGCTCACGGCCCGCGGCGATACGACGATCACGGTGCGGGCGGCGTCGCAGGAGTTCGCGCCGGCGGTTGCCGCCTACGCCGTGGCGGGATTCTCTCCGCCCCCGGCGCAGTGGGATGTGCTGGACTGCGATGCGGCAGCAGGACCGGGCGATGCCGCCGAGATCTCTTTCGGAATTGAAGCGCATGAGCCCTACTACGTGCAGGTGGGCGGCGTGGCGGGCAGCGGCGGGGTGGCCGAGGTGACGTTCGACTGCGATCCGCAACCGTGCCCGCCGTACAACGACAGCATGAGCTATCCGGAGTGGTTGCCCGCCAATGTCGGCTCGGGGATCGACGTGGTGCAGGGCATCGCCGGCGCGACGCTCGAAGATGATGAACCGCTCGCGTGCGGCGACCCGGAGAAGACGATCTGGTACGCGCTCGAGGTGTTGCCGGAGTGGTCGGCGTATCCGCTGCTCTTCACGACGGAGCCGAGCGATTTCGATACGACGCTGGCGCTGTATCGCGCGCCGTTGGGCTGGACGGATGCCAACTTCGGTGGGCTGACACCGATCGCGTGCAAGCCGGGCGGCGCGGGATTGCGGGCGCAGCTCGAGATCGCGCTCGAGCCAGGTGCGCGCTACCTGCTGCAGGTTGGGGGTCAGGGCGATGCATCAGGGGTGCTGCGCATGTCGGTGAATTGCCGGCCGTACTGCCCGCCGGAGAACGACAACATTGCCGGCGCGTGGTACTCGCCGCCCGGTTGGGAGCATGTGCAGGATATCCGCGGCGCGACGATCGAAACGGGTGAACCGGTGCCTGCCTGTGGCGCGCTCGACCATAGCGTCTGGTATCGCGTCGACCCGCCACCAGGCACGGCGACTTTCACATTCGATGCGCGAGCAAGCGGCTTCCCGACGATCGTGGCGGGCTACTCGATCGAGGGGCTGTCGCCGCCGGGCGGGATCGAGCCGGTCGAAGCTGGCTGCGGCAGCGTAATCTCGTTCGCTGCGGAGCCGGGACGGGCCTACTACGTCCAGGTCGGCGTGCCGTTGGGCGATGCAGGCGGGGAGTTGCGGCTGCTGAGCACGTGCGACGGCGACTGCTACCCCGGTCCGCTACCGATACCGGTGGATACCGGTCAGGGCGGCGGCGGAGCGGGCGGCGTGTTCCCGCCGGAGACGGGCAACGGAGGGTACCTAGGACAGTAGGGCAGCGTGACGTGCTGGCGCGTGTTCGGATGAGTGGACCGCACTCGCGCCATCTTCCGCCAGAGGGATGCGCGGCGGTCTCAGGCAGCCTTGCGGCGGGCGGGCGCCTCGGCGGGGGCTGCGTCGTCCGGCGAAGCCGGCGTACCGAAGGTCTCCTGCAGGTACAGCAGGACGGCCTTGACGCGCGGGTGCGCGGCGTTGTCGCGGCTGAGGTTGAGTTGCCCGAAGATCGCGTTGATGTGGTTCTCGACCGACTTCTCCTCGAGCACCAGGGTGCGGGCGATGGCGGCGTTGTTGTAACCCTTCGCCATGAGCGACAGCACCTCGAGCTGGCGACGAGTGAGAGCGGAAAGGCGGCTGTCGCGGTGGCTGAGGCTTTCGAGCACGAGCGGGTCGAGCACGAGCAGACCCATGGCGGCGCCGTCGATCGCGCGAACGAGCGTGGCGATGTCGCTGACTGACTGGCGGAGCAGGTAGGACCAGCCGGCAGCGCGGAAGGCGGGCAGCGCGGCGAGCGTGCGCCTGTCTGGCCGCTCTCCCAGGAACATGACCCTGGCGCCGGAGGCCGAGAGCGACTGCGCGAGCGCGAGGGCGTCCTGCTCGAAATCGGCGCCGAGGCCGACGAGCACGACATCAGGCGGCGTGACGCCGGCGAGTCGCGTGGCTTCAGCCGCATCACCCGTTGCGCCCGTAATCTCCAGGCGCGGTTCGGTCGAAAGAACGGCGCGCAGGAGATCCCGCTGCAACCCGTCGCTCTCAACGATGAGCACGCGTGTGCGACCGGATGAGGTTTCCATGCTGTAGTGGTTTTCGGCGTGGAAGGGGACGCGCGCATAGGGGCTCCGCTGATTCTGCGCCGCCTCAGGGAACTCCCATAGGTGTCTGTCCGCACACGTTTGCGGCGAACGCATGATGCCCGGCGCGGCGCCGTTGCGGGATGCTGCTCACCGGACAGATGTGGCCGGCGGGATGCCGGCTTGCTGGAGGAGGCCAGGGATGGCGCGCGGCTTTTCGGCGACATTGCCGCCCGGGCGCGGGCAAGGCGAACGCGGCATCACCGGCATCGAGACGGCGATCATCCTGATCGCGTTCGTGGTGGTTGCGGCGGTCTTCTCGTTCGTCGTGCTGAGCACGGGTCTCTTCAGCTCGGAGCGCGGACGAGAGACGGTGTACGCGGGGCTCTCGAAAGCGCGCGGATCGCTCACGCTGAGCGGCGGTGTGATCGCGACGTCCGATGGCACGCAGATTACCGACCTGACGCTGGCGGTCGCGTTGGCGGCAGGGGGCGAAGCGGTGAGTCTCGATCCGGGAACCACCAACAACCGGACGCTGATCTCCTACGGGGATGCCGGGACGTTGGACAACGACCTGACATACGTCCCGACGGAGATCGTCGGGGATGGTGATCTCGTGCTCGAGCCGGGTGAGCTGTTCGAGGTGAGCATCGACCTGACGCAGAACGGGGCGATCGACATCGGGGCAAACGAGACGTTCTGGCTGGAGATCAAGCCGCCTTCAGGCGCGTATCAGGTCGTACAGCGGACGACGCCGCCCTCGATCGCCGAGACGGTGATCGACCTGAACTGAGCGGTGATCTGTCGGCTGTCAGCCGTCAGCGGTCAGCGATCAGCTATCTGGTATCCGCCGTGGACTACGTTGTTTAGCGTGGGCAGTTCTCGTGGTACCCATGATCGCGCACCGTCTTGGCGTACTTCGTTGCTCTCGGGTGGGGCATGCCATACTGTCTGCACATCCAGGCATGCAGCGCGGGGAGGCCTAGCGTGGGCAAGAAGGAGATCGAGGCGCTTGTCGCCGCGCTGCAGCGACAGCTCGACAACTGGGAAGACAACGTGGTGGTGGGGACGTGGACGATCACCTACTCGCGCGACTTCCAGGCCTTTCTCTTCGACAAGTGCGAGCTGGGAGGGTACTGCCAGGAGCGCCCCAGCGTGATCGCACTTGACGGCACGATCAAGGACCGTGGCGGGCCGCTGCTGGGTGATGACCTGGTGTAGGCCGTTTTTGGATCTGTCCGCTGCGCGTCCGGCGCAGCATCGGGCGGGGCGGCACGGTCAACGAATCGGACGACGGATCAGAGGTGCGTCGACAGGCCGCCGTCCACGCGCATGATCTGGCCACTGATATAGCCGGCGGCGTCGGACGCCAGGTAGACCGCGAGCAGCGCCAGTTCGTCCGACTTCCCAGGGCGCTTCATCGGCACGAAGCGGACCGTCTTGTTTGCCGCGGGATCCGGCTCGCCGATGAGAGCGGCGGAATGCTCCATCCACCCCTGGGCGATGGCGTTGACGGTGATGCCGTGGGCGGCCCACTCGGTCGAGAGCGAACGCGTGAGGCTCCACACGCCGGCGTGCGCGGCGCTGTAGGCGACGGTGTTCGCCATGGCGCGCTCTCCGAGCACGGAGGTGACGTTGATGATCCGCCCGCCACGCCCCTGTTTCAGCATCTCCTTTCCTGCTGCCCGGCAGGCGTAGAAGACGCCTGAAAGGTTGACCTGCACGGCCTTCGACCACTCGACGTCGGTTGTGGCTTCGGCAGCGCGGGTCAACGGGAGGTCGGGCGCGTTGACGAGCACGTCGATGCCGTCCATGTCCTTCGCGACCTGGCGCATCATGACCTGCACGCCGGTACCAAGCGTGACGTCGGTGGCGACTGAGGCAGACCGCCGGCCGAGCGTTCCGATCTCCTTCTGGACGCCTTTGACACGCATCACTTCGTCGCCATCGGTCGTGATCGATGACACGGTGACGTCGGCACCTGCCTCGGCGAGTGCGAGCGCGATGGCGCGCCCAGCGGCTGCCCCGGCGCCGATGACGAGTGCGCGCTTGCCGGACAAATCGAAGGCATCGAGCCCGAGGTGGACCTCGCCCCATTCGTTCTTCACGGACGCGCCGCTTTCCCGGACGCGGCCTGCAGCGCGCCTGCGAGCTGCTCGAGGTGCTCATCGACGTGCACGGTGACGCTGTAGCGCACCAGCCGGCCGACCGGAACCTCGACCGCGGGCTGGCCGTCACCCGCCGCCATGGTGATGGGGCGGCGCAGGGTGTCGTCATCCACCCCGCGCAGCGAGCGGACGATGGCATGGAGGCGCTGCTGGACGCGGGCCGCGGCCTGCGCGGCCGAGCCGACAGACGCGTCGTCGATGTACGTGCCGCCACGCTGCGCCGGCACGATGTACGGGCTCACTTCTGTGGCCGCTCTCTGGACGCGTGACGGGATCTCTGCCAGGGCGCCAGCGAGGTGGAGGAGGATTTCTCGCGCGGTCCAGGCATCATCATGCGCCGTGTCATCGGCGCGCGCGAGCCACGGCTCGAGCGCTGCGAGTCGTTCACTGCGTTGCGTTACCAGATCGCAGATCGACTGTGCGTATGACATCTTCGCCCCTTACGATGCGGCGCCGGGCGCGAAGCCGGTCGGCGCGATGCCTGCGGCCAGCCCGCCACCGTCGATCACGAACCCCTCGCCGGTCACGTACGAGGACGCATCCGACGCCAGATAGATCGCGAGCGGTCCGAGCTCCCATGCTTCGCCCAGCCGCTGTGCGGGGATGTACTGCCCCTGCGTCCTCGCGAAGATCTCCTCGCGTTCGTTCCGGGCGGGCGCCTGCCGCACGAAGCCGGGGATGATGCAGTTCACACGGATGCCGAGCGGCTGCAGCATCTGCGCCAGGGACTTTGTGAGGGCGATGACGCCGGCCTTCGCGGCGCCGTAGCCGAAGCTGAGCGGGTAGCCGCGCGTGGCCGTGCCGGACGCGACGTTGATGATGACGCCGCCACGGCCCTGCGCATCCATCTGCTTGCTGGCGGCGCGGGCGCAATAGAAGGCGCTCGAGAGATTGACGTCGAGCGTATCGTGCCAGTCGTCGTCACTCACGTCCCAGAGGCGGGCGTTCGCGCCCCGCATATCGCCGATGCCGGCGTTCGAGAGCATGATGTCGATGCCCCCCAGGTCATCGACGGCTTGCCGTACCATGGCGTCGCACTGGGTGGAGTCACGCACGTCGGTGGAGACGGCGATCGCGCGCCGGCCCAGCCCGCGGATGTCGCCGGCCGTGCGTTCGACCTGCTCGAGGGTTCGGGCGGCGCAGAGGACGTCGGCCCCGGCCGAGGCGAGCGCGAGCGCCATCTGGCGGCCGAGGCCGCGCCCTGCCCCTGTGACGATCGCCACCTTGCCATCGAGCCGAAGTTGTTCGAGCATGGCGGCGGGCAGTGTAGGCCGATGTTCCCGTTGAAGCCATAGCGGAGGCGCCCATGCCAGCGTTTGAGGTTGACGGCGTTGCGATCAACTACATCGATGAAGGGGCGGGTCCGCCGATTGTCCTGGTGCACGGATTCGCGAGCAGCCTGCACGGAAACTGGCGGGCGCCCGGATGGATCGATGCGCTGACGGGCGCGGGGCGGCGGGTCGTTGCGCTGGACTGCCGGGGCCACGGGCGAAGCGGCAAGCCGCACGACCCTGCGGCGTATGCCGGAGCGCGCATGCCGGACGACGTGGTTGCGCTGATGGACCACCTGGGCATCGAGCGAGCAGACCTGATGGGCTACTCGATGGGTGGATACATCTCTGCGACTCTGCTGACGCGGTATCCGCAACGCTTCCAGAGCGTGGTGCTGGCGGGCATCGGCGATGCCGTGCTGCGCGGCTGGCCGCGTGAGCGGTCGCAGGCGATCGCTGCGGCAATGACGGGGCAGCGCGTCGAGGGAGAGCAGGCCGAGGTTGCGAAGGGCTTCCGCGCGTTCGCGCAGGCGAGCGGCAACGACCTGGACGCGCTGGCGGCGATGCAGCGCGCGGGGCGGTCAGGTCTGGACGGCGAGGCGCTGCGCCGTGCGACGCTACCGGTACTGGTCGTGGTCGGCGACAAGGACACGCTCGTGGGGACCGGGGCCGCGCTGGCGGCGGCGATTCCCGGGGCGCGGTACGTGACAGTGCCGGGCGATCACCTTACCGCGGTTGCTGCGCCGGAGTACAAGCGCGCGGTGACCGAGTTCCTGGAGGAGCACAGCCCGGTAGCGGCGTAAGCTGCCTCGTTGGGCGTGGCAGCGTGAAGACATGCTGCGCCAATTGCGCGGTCAACGCGGAGCGACGCCGACGAAGAGCCCGCGGCGAACGATCCCTTCGCTGACAAGTCGCAGCGTCGCGCGCCGGCTCGACTGTGACTCCTCGTAACGTGCATCGCCCCATGCGGCGCGTAGCTCATCTTCGTACCGCGCGGCCATCTCCATATAGGTGCGGGTTGTGCGCATAAAGTCGGCCGTGAGGTCGCGCTCACGCACACGCACGAAGCCCGCGCGTTCGCAGAGTTCAATCATCGTCCGCCGCTCAGCGATGCCAGGTCCGCGCGCTCGCATGGCGCGACGGTAATCGCGCTCGGTTACGCCCTGGGCGATGTAGATCGTACTGAAGGCCATGCGACCGTCTGGTTTGAGCAGGACTCTGCATGCTCTCAGCACGGAGAGCTTGGCGCGCAGTCAACAGAGCACGTCTGTGTGCGTGATGGCGTCAAAGGTACGCGGCTGAAAAGGCAACCCGGCTGCGCTCCCGGCGACGAACGACGCGCGATGGGCGATTCGCTCCCTCCGCGCGCGAGCGCCGGCGGCGCGCAGGCTGTCGACGGGCAGGTCAATTCCGATCACGCTGCAGCCGGTGGCCCGAGCAAGCTGTAACCCCGGGTATCCCCTGCCGCAACCGATATCCAGCAACAGGTGGCCGGGCCCAAGCCCGAGCGCCGCGCCGATCCGGCGAGCCTGCGAGAGGGTGGTGTAGCCGTTGGCACCCACATCGCCGCCGATGGCGGCGCGCTCGATGAGGCGCTCGACCTCTGTGATCGCGCGGCTATAGCGCGGCTGGAAGCGATCGATCGTGCGGCGCTCGGTCAATGTGGATCTGGGCATCACACGTCCTTCACGAGGCGGAAGCTGTAGTCGTTGTAGCGGAATGCGGGATCGAGACTGCTGCGGGCCGCGCAGCGGGCGATCTTGATCTGGTGCCGCCAGGCGCCGCCGCGCGAGGCGCGCCGCACGCCGGTTTCCGGTCCCTGCGGGTCGGTGTCCGGCGAGCGGGCATAGTACGTGGCGTCGTACCAGTCGGAGCACCACTCGTGCACGTTGTAGCCGAGGTCGTACACGCCGTAGCCGTAAGGCCCCGAGTGGCCGACTTCAAACGGCGCATCCTGGGCCACGCGCGCCAGCGGGCCATCCTCATCACCCCACGGGTAGCGTGCGCCCTCGACGCCACCGCGCGCTGCTTTCTCACGCTCGGCCTCGGTGGGCAGGCGCCACGTCTCGCCGGTGGTTTCGGTCAGCCACGCGCAGTAGTCGACGGCGTCGAACCAGCTCACGCCGACGACGGGCTGGGCCGGAGCGTTGAAGCGCAGGTCGTCCCAGAATCGCGGCGGCTCGTGACCTGTCGCGGCAAGGAATCGGGCGTACTCCGAGTTGGTGACGGGCAGGACCGCCATAGCGAACGCAGACACGTGCACGCGGTGCGCCGGCTGTTCATCGGGGCGGCCGTGCGGGTCGCCCATGAGGAACGAACCGGCAGGGATCAGCACCGTCTGAACGCCGATGGCGCCGGCGTTAGCCACGTCGCACCGCCTCGGTGATCAGCGCGTCGACGCGTGACCGCGCGTGCTCGAGTGTGCCGTCGACCAGGGTGATGGTCGGCCACAGGTACGGTACGTCGGGGATCTCGCCCGGCGGCGCGGTTCCCTGCTCGTGCACGCCCGTGCTCCCGCGGGAAAGATCGCCCGTGGCCAGATGCAGAAATCCGCGGCAATAGCGGCTGAACAGCGTCGGCCATTGCGCGGGAACGTGCGCCGGCGTGTGCGAGACCGGCGTGATGGCGCCGAGCGCGTCGTACCAGCCCTCGCCAGCGATCAGAAGGTCGGGGAACCGCGACTTCAGTTCGTCGCGGACGGCGGCCATCCCGGTGTACACGTCGTGCCGCGGATCGTTCACGTAGACATGCGTGGTGTCGAAGAAGATGGCAGGCAGGTCGTAGGCCGTGACGAGCGCGCTGATCTGATCGAGGAGGCGTTGTCGCCAGGGCGGCGAGCCAGGGTTCAGCCAGGCCTGCCAGCCGGGATCGTGCGCACGCGATGTGTCCCAGTCGGGGCGGTTGCCCTGGAACACCAATCCTGAAGGCGAGCGCATCTCCGATGGTGCTCCCCAACCGTCGAAGCCGGCGAGATCCCGGTTGGCGCAATGCATCCCGAACATGGGCATGAGCATGATGCCACGTTCGCGCGCCCGCGCCGCGAGGCGGGCGAACGCGGCGTCGCCACCCAGCAGCGGCTCCGGCCGGTAGTCGCCGTACTGCCAGTAGTAGCGCCCTTCCCATCCTGGCAGGAACGCGATGACACGGCGGCCCCCGGCGCGATCTGCCAGGTAGCCGACGGTGTCACGCATGGCCGCGTAGTCGTTGAAGACGTAGCCGGTCCAGTGCATCCCGTGCACGGCAGCGACGAGCGCGACGTCGCGCGCCCATGGCGGGACATCCGCCCGCGATTCCCACGGGCCCAAGCCAAACGCCGCGGCGCGCTCGCGCTCATGACGCTCGATGATCGAACGGGGATCGCGCGTGCGGCCGATGCGCCAGGATGCGCTCGCTCTGTCCGACATCTGCGCGGCCGGCGCCTCGCTGATCAGTTCAAGGGCGACGCCGTCATCGCGGCGCGCGGCGGTGAATCGGCGGGGGTGGACGGTAGGCGGTCCCTCGGGATCGAGCGCCTCGAAATACAGATACGTTTCGTCAGCCAGTGCAAGCATGACCAGCGGGCTGTGCGTGGTCTGCGGATAGTGGACGGTCACGCCTCCGGGGGGGACCGGCTCACGGCGCCAGCGGTGCCCGACCAGTTCGCCCTGGGGCAGGCCGCGGAGGATGAGCTTCAAGCAGCGGATCATCGTGGGTGCGCTCGCCTCAACGCGCACGATCGTCTCGTCGCCGGTCCCTTCGCACTCCATCGTGGCGGCGCCCTCGGTGCTCCGGCGCGCACCGGCAAGCGTGAGCCGCGATGCGCTGGCGATGAGCCGTTGGCCCGCTTCAGCGGCGACCGGGATGGCGATGCCGTAGAGGTTTTCGAAGGTGATGATCTGCAATGAGCAGCGCCAGCCGCTGAACTCCACTACCGGGTCGCGCGGATCGAAGCTGAGCTCCTGCACGCCGCAAGTATCTCGCGCCGCTCAGCTAGCGTCACTCTGCCATGCGCCGGGTGTACGATAGGGCGCAGCCTCGGAACAGCGCAGTGCCGGCCGGGTTCGCTAGGAGTCGACATGAGTCAATACACCTTCGAACGTGAGGCGCGCACGCCGTTCTCCGAGGCGTGGACGATCCAGGTCGAGGGCGAGCCGCTCGCCCGCGTGGACTTTCACTTCACCCCATCGGGCGCCGTGTCAGCCACCCTGTGCGTCCCGCCGTCCTTCGATGACGACGATATCGAGGACCTCATTGGAGAGATCGACGAGCGGCTGGTGCTGCCCGCCGACGAGTATCGCGAGGACTTCGTGGTCACGGTGTGGCGCGGCGAGCGCGTGGGCGTCTACTCCGAGGAGCTGGACGAGTTCGAGGATGAGGACGAGGACGAAAGCGAGGGCGGGAACGGCGCGGTGCCGCGCGCAGGGTTGTAGTCCATCTGCACCACGGGCGATAGTCCGGTCGCATCTCGCAGGGGCATGCCCTGGCGGCGCATCCTGAAGCTGACGGAAAGGATGTGCCGCCATGTGGATCTTCTACGGGGTGCTGCCTACGGTCATCGTGCTCGCGTTGGTCGCCGGCGCCATCGCGCTCATCATGCGAGGCCGCGGCGCTGACGGCTGGAACATCCAGTTCCAGTCGGTGCTGCTTGGATACTGCGCGGTGGCCATGCTCGTCGGCGTGTTCATGGCCGCCGCTGGTGGTGCGTTCCTGCTGAAGGCAGGGTTCGCCGAGTGGTTCGGCCGCGACTTCAGCTACAACGCGGTGCCCTACCAGCAGTGGCGGCCCGATCCCGTCACCGGGGAGCCGGAGCGAGTGCCCGAGCTGGTTGATCCTTCGGACGCGCAGATCCGCGACGACATCGCCTCGGGGATCTCGTTGGTCTTCGCCGGGGGCGTCGTGTTCGCCATCCACGCGTTCGGCGCCGCCGTGATCCGGCGTGGCCAGCCGGCGGGCGAATTGCTGATTACGCGCGCGTACAACACGATCGGGCTGGCCGTGGCCAGCATCGTGTTCCTCGGAGCGGGCGCAACGGCGTTGAACGACCTGGTTCGCCGCTACGTCGTAGGCGGCGAGACCGTGAACGAGTGGGAGATCCGTCATCCGGGCGAGCCCTTATCGGTTGCGCTGATGATGATCCCACTGGTGATTTGGTTCGCGCTGCGGGTCTGGCAAGAGATGAGTGAAGGCGGCGCGCCGAAGACAGGGACGCTGCGCGCGAGTAGTGCGGCATCGGCGGCGGCCTGATTAGCGCCGGACCGGGGTGGGGGTCGATGGCTGCGGCGGCGGGGCGGGTGCGGCGCCTGCGCCGGTTGCCACGCGCGATGCCGCCTCCATCGATGCGGCGTGCGCGCGGTCGCTGCTCGCCTGCTGCTCACGGATGACGCCGTCGAGCTGACGGAACTGCGGATAGAGCGCGTAGAAGAGCGCCACGGACACCATCATCATCGCGCCGCCGATGGCCACGACCGCCGGTGTGCCGATGTAGGCGGCGGCGATGCTGGCGGGCACGGCGCCGAGCGGCATGAGGCCGAACGACATCATCAGCACGCTCATGACGCGACCGCGCACGTGGTCCGGGATGACCGAGGTGATCACGGTGTTGTTGACGGTCATGAACACCATCGACGACAGCCCGACCATCGCCAGCATGGGCAGTGCGATGCCGAAGGCCGGCGACAGCGCGAAAGCAATCAGGAAGACGCCGGTGCTCATGGCGGCGATGAACATGATGCGGCCCTTGCGGGGGTGGCGATCCATGTTCGCCACGATCAAGCCGCCTGCAAGCCCGCCCACCCCGCCGATGGCCTGGAGCACACCGAGGCCGACCGCGCCGACCTCCCACACATCCTCGGCGAAGACGGGGAGGAGCGTCTGGTAGGGCATCATGAAGATGGCCGGCACGGTGCCGAGCAGCAGCAGGCCCATCACCAGGTGGTGACCCTTGATGAAGCTGAACCCGCCGGAGAGGTCCGAGAACATCGTGACTCTCACCTCGCGCTTCATGGCGGGCATCTTCGGTAGCCAGAGCGAGAATACGACCGACACGGCATAGAGGGCGGTCAGGACGGCGAAGCCACCGCCGATGCCAATCGGCGCGATGAGCAGGCCACCGACCGCCGGCGCGATGATGCGGGTCGCGTTCATGGCGCTGGAGCCGAGGGACATGGCGTTCATGAGTAAATCGCGCGGTACCAGGTTGGGGATGGCGGCCTGCCGCGCGGGCATGTTGAACGAGAAGGCGACGCCGGAAAGGCACGAGAGCACCATGAGGTGCCAGAACTCGACGACTCCGGCGATGATCAGCACGGTGTTGATCAGGTTGAGCAGCGTCACGGCGGCTTGCGCCCAGATCATCAACGCGCGGCGGTCGATGCGGTCGGCGATCACGCCGCCGATGGGTGCGATGACGAGCATGGGCAACGCGACGCCCAGCATGACCATCGACAGCGCGAACTCGCTCCTGGTGAGGTCGTAGACCAGGTAGCCTCGCAGCACGATCATCATGTTCATGCCGCTGAAGAAAGCGACCATGCCCCAGAAGTACATGGCGTACTCGGGTATCGAGAGCGACGCGAAGGTGGCGCGCCAGCCGGCGCCGCCGGGGGTGGGTGGTGGACGCCGGACTATGGAAGGCCCTTCCATGCGCGCGGGCGGATGCCCGGTCCTTTCGCCCAGACGCGGACTATGAGGTTCGCGTCCGCTCCTGCTCTTCGAGTTGCTCGAGCCAGCCCCGGTATTGCGCGAGCTTCTGCTCGAGGTGGTCTTTCATGTCCTGCAGCGCCTGGAGTTTGTGCGCGATGATGGCGACCTGCCCCTCGGTGACCTCGATCGCTCGCTGGATCTTGGCGCGCCGCTCCGAGATCTCGGCGTCGCGGCGGTACTCGGCCCTGATCTGCAGCTTGATCTCTTCGGCTTCGACCATCTCCTTGATCTCGGCGAGCGAGAGGCCAAGGAGCGATTGCATGCGCTTGATGCGCTCGACGCGCTCGACATCCTCTTCGGAGTAGAGGCGGAATCCTCCATCCATGCGACTGGGCGCAGGCAACAGCCCCTTCTCCTCGTAGAAGCGGAGGGTGCGCTGGGTGACGCCGGTACGCTCGGCGACCTCGCCGATCTGGAGGAGCGCGCGCTCGCGGCGGGCTTCGCCCTGGGGCTCTGCGACGGGTGCGCGCTTGGAGGCCATCAGGTTCGATCGTAGCCCTAACCTGACGCGCACGTCAAGGTTAGAGGACCACGAGGCCCGCCCGGGGAAGGGCCATGCCGCCTCACCACGCCTCTTCCGGGATACGGCGCCGGCGGCGTGGGCGTCCGGCCATGAAGACGTTGACGAGCGCCACGCCGGTCAGGAAGCCGCCTACGTGCGCGAAGTACGCCACGCCGCCGTCGGCCCCGACGGCATCCGGGCCGAGCGAGGCGATGCCGGCGTTGAGCTGCAGGAAGAAGTAGATGCCGATGAACGCCCACGCCGGGATGGGGATGAAGAAGAACGGGAAGGCGTAGATCGCGCCGCGCGGATACAGCACAACGTAGCCGCCCATCACCCCGAAGATGGCGCCGCTGGCGCCGATCGCCGGCGTGAGCGAGTAGATGTCCGTCACGGCCTGGCCCAGCGCGCCGCCGACTCCGCACAGGAAGTAGAAGAACAGGTAGCGCAGGTGGCCCATGGCATCCTCGACGTTGTCTCCAAAGATCCAGAGGAAGAGCATGTTGCCGAGGAGGTGCAGCCAACCACCGTGCATGAACATCGATGTGAAGATCGTCAGGAGCGGACTGGGCTGTGCGTCACAGCGGGTCGCTTCGGGCGGCGAAAGCTGCGTGTCGATGCCGACGCGGTCGAACATGCACGCGGGGATGTTTCCCCACTCGTTGATGAAGCGATCGAGCTCGGTGAGGTTGCCGATGATCGTCTGCTGGCTGAGCGCCACCTGATACATGAAGACGACAATGTTGGCGAGGATGATCGCGACGTTGACGTAGGGAAAGGAGCGCCCGCGCACCGTATCGGAGTACGGGATCATGCGCCTGTGTCCGCGGCGAACTCCGCAATGGGCACGGCGCCGGCGGCGCGCAGATCGAGCACGAGTCCGGCCGTGCATTGCAGCACACGAGCGGCGCGCGTGGCGACGCGGGCGTTCGCCGCTCCCATCGCGTCGCGGAAGGCGCGACCGAGCGGATACGGGGGAACGACGCCAAGGCCGACTTCGTTGGAGACGATGATTGTGGGGCCCCGGCGCTCATCGCAGGCCTGAACGAGTCTGTCGACCTGTGTGCGCGCCGCCTCTATTGCGGCTTCGATGCTTGATGCGGGTACCCGGTCGCTATCCCCGAGCGCGCGCATGAGGATGTTCGCGATCCACAGCGTCAGACAGTCGATGAGCGCACAGTCGCCGCTACCAGCTCGGTTCGCCAGAGCCTCTGCGACGTCGAGTGGCTCCTCGATCGTCCGCCATGCCGCGGGACGCGCCGCGCGGTGGATGTCGATTCGGCGCCGCACCTCGTCGTCGAGCGGCTCCATCGTGGCGATGAACGTGACGGGCGCGCCGCTGGCTGCGGCGAGCCGTTGCGCAAGTTCGCTCTTGCCGCTGCGGGCGCCGCCGATGATGAGCGTCAGAGCCATCTGTGCATGGTATCCGGCTGCATGCGGGACCGATCAGGCGAAGACCCAGGCTTCAATCCAACCGCGCGCGGCGAACGCGGCAACGAACAGGAGGGCCGCCGCCTCCGTGATCTCGACGATGGCACCGAAGACGTCGCCGGTGACGCCTCCGGCCAGGCGAGTTGCCAGCGCTCCGGCGCCGAGGCCGACAGCCGCGGCCAGCGCCAGGACGTAGACGCCGCCCGCACCGATCAGCGCGATGCCGGTGATCAGCGCCGTCGCGCCGCCCAATGCGAGGGCCGCGCCGGCATGTTCGCGGTAGCCGGTGCCGACACCGTGCTCGCGGGCGTAGGGGTAGACCGCCATCGCCGGTAGCATCGCGAAACGCGCCACGCACGGCGCCAGCAGGATCGCCTCGATGCGCACCTGGGGCGGCAGCGCGTTGAGTCCGGCCCACTTGAGCAGCAACACGCTGGCGATCGCGACGACGCCAAACGAGCCGGTGTGCACGTCGCGCATGATCTCGAGCCGGCGCTGCGGCGTGTAGCCGCCGAAGAGGCCGTCGGCGCTGTCGGCGAGTCCATCAAGGTGTAGCGCGCCCGTGACGGAGGCGAGCGCGACCACGAGCAGCGCGTCGACGGCGGGCGGGGGAAGTCCGCGCATGGCGATGCGGTCGATGGCGAGGAGGATGGCGCCCACAATGAGGCCGCCGAGCGGGAACCAGGCGGTGGCGCGCGCGATCTGGGCAGGCTGCGGATGCACCGGGACCGGCAGGCGCGTCAGGAAGGCGATCGCCGCCAGCGGTCCACTCACGCTTCGGGTCGCTGTACGGAAGGGGCGCGCGAGACACCGCCGGTCTCGAACGTGGCCATCTCGCGCGGGATGCGAAGCGCGGCGTCCAGCAGCGACATCGTAAGGGCAGCACCCGTGCCCTCGCCGAGGCGCATGTCGAAATCCAGCAGCGGCCGCAGTCCCAGATGACCGAGGGCGATGCGGTGACCCGGCTCGGCCGACACGTGCGACGCCAGCATGCAGGAGAGGAGCGCCGGCGCCATGGCGACCGCGGCAAGCGCCGCCGCGGTCGTTGGATAGCCGTCCAACACGATGCCGCAGCCCGCGCTTCCCGCGCCGATTGCGACGCCGCAGAGTACGGCGATCTCGTAGCCGCCCACGGCCGCGAGGGCAGCAACCGGATCGAGCGGATCCGGGTCATTGACCGCCAGCGCCCGTTCGATGGCGGTCACCTTGCGGGCGAACCCGGCATCATCGAGGCCGGTGCCCCGACCGGCCGTCATCCGGGGCGGCGTGCCGGTGAAGACTGACGTGAGGGCGGCGGCCGCGGTGGTGTTGCCGATGCCCATGTCACCAAGTCCGATCAGACGCACGCCTGCCGCTGCGATCTCCCGCGCGAGTTCGATGCCGCGCTCGACCAAGGTGAGCGCTTCCTGATGCAGCATGGCGGGGCCGCGTGTCATGTCGTCGGTGCCGTTCCGCATCTTGATGATGCGCACGGGTTGGGTGATGCATGAATCGCTCATGACGCCAGCGTCCACGACAACCAGCCGCGCGCCCGCGTGCGCGGCGAGGACGTTGATGGCGGCGCCGCCGGCGACGAAGTTCGCCAGCATCTGTGCGGTGACGGCCTGCGGGTAGGCGCTCACGCCCGATCGCGCGACGCCATGATCGGCCGCCGCGATCACGATGGTCTTCTGGGGCGGGAGCGGCGCGGGATCGTGGAGGATTCCCGCCGCCCACAGGTGAAGATCCTCGAGCCGGCCCAGGGCGCCCGCCGGCTTGGTGAGCTGGGCCTGCAGCGCGACGGCGGCGGCGCGCGCGGCTTCGTCCGGCGCAGGGATGGCGTCGATGGCTTCGCGGATGATCGCGCTGACCATCAGAACTCGATCCCGGGCTGCGCCTTGATGCCCTGCTGGAACGGATGCTTGACCTCGCGCATCTCGGTGACCAGATCCGCGAAGTCAATCAGCTCCTGCGGCGCATCGCGACCGGTGATGATGACGTGAGTGCGCTTCGGGCGGTTGCGGAGGAATGCGATCACCTCATCGACCGGGAGCCAGCCGTAGGCGAGGGGGTAGGTGAACTCGTCGAGCGCGACGACGTCGTACTCGCCCGAGCCGATGCGCTCCTTGCACTGCTCCCAGAGCTCGCGGGCGAGCGCCTTGTCTTTCTCGATGTCCTTGCTGAGCCAGGTGAAACCGCCGCCGAGCGGGATGATCTCCATGCCAATTTTCTTCGCCGCGCGATTCTCGCCGTAGTTTCCGGTCGTGCTCTTGATGAACTGGAGCATGCAGACGTTGAGGCCTCGTCCCCAGGCACGGAAGAGCACGCCAAGCGCTGCCGTCGTCTTCCCCTTGCCGTTGCCCGTGTTGACGACCACGAGCGAGTGTTTCGGCTCTTTGGGCTCGCGCTGGCTGGTCATGCGCTCACCGCCGGCGCTCCGGCCTGGTCATCGGGTACGACGATCGGGCGGCCTGTGGAAGGATGGAGGACGATGCGGACGCCTACGCCATAGACGCGCTCGATCAGCGCCGGGGTCAGAACGTCGTCGGGCGGACCGCAGGCGGCGATTGCGCCGTGGTGCATGACCGCTACGCGGTGAGCGTACGCTGCCGCGAGCGTCAGGTCGTGGACGACCGCCACCGCAGCGAGCGCGCGCTCGGCGCAGAGCTCGCGCACCAGCGCGAAGATTTCGATCTGGTGCGCGATATCCAGGTGAGCGGTCGGCTCATCCAGCAGGAGGATGCGCGGTTGTTGGGCCAGCGCCCGCGCCACAACGATGCGCTGTCGCTCGCCGCCGGAGAGCTCATCGACGTAGCGGTCGCGTAGACCCCAGCAGTTCGTGCGCAGCATCGCCTCGCGAACGAGGTCCGCATCGCGGGCGCCCTCTGACTGCAGCAGGCGCAGATGCGGCGTGCGACCCATCATCACCATCTGGAAGGCGGTGTAGCGCGGGGGCAGAACCGGATTTTGCGACACGACCGCCACGAGCCGCGCGAGCGCAGCGGGGCGCAGCGCACGGACTTCTATGCCATCGATCGTGATGTTCCCGGTGCGTGGCAGCAGGACGCCGCTGACGGCACGCAAGAGCGTGGTCTTGCCGCACCCGTTGGGCCCCACGACGGCCAGCAACTCGCCGGACGCGCAGGTGAGCGTGACGCCCTGCAGCACCTCGCGCGTACCATAGCCGGCCCGCAGATCGCGCACGCTCAGCACTCAGGCACTCCTGCTCAGCTCATCGCGCGCATGGCGTCGCAGTATATAGAGGAAGAACGGAGCGCCGATAAAGGCGGTGATGACGCCGATCGGCACCTCATGGCCTGGGTCGATGCTGCGCGCCAGCACGTCCGCGATCACCATGAACGACGCGCCCATGAACAGCGAGAGCGGCAGCACCCGCCGGTAGTCGGTGCCCCAGATCATCCGAACCGAATGGGGCACGAGCAGGCCGACGAAGCCGATCAGCCCGCTGATGGAGACAGCGGCGGCGGTGGCGAGAGAGGCCATTGCCAGGATGATGAGCTTGACGGCCTCGACGTTGACGCCGAGCTGGCGCGCCTCGTCCTCATCGAGCTGCAGGACGTTGAGCAAGCGTCCGAAGGGCAGGATCACCGCGGCGGCGACGAGCAAGTACGGCAGGAGCATCTGTGCATCGGTCCAGGAGGCGGTGTTGAAGCCGCCGACGACCCAGTTGAGGATCTCGATGGTGCGCTCGGTGTAGGTGAGCATCAGGTAGGTGACGACGGCGGTGCCGAGCGCGGAGATGGTGACACCACTGAGAATCAGCGACGTCACGGGCACCGTGCCGCCGCTGCGAGCGAGCAGGTACGCGGTCGCAACGGCGATCATCGCGCCGGCGAAGGCGGCCGGCGGAAGCGGACTGAGTAAGCCGGCGCCCACGGCCAGCGGCGAAACGATGATCAGCGTTGCGCCGACGCTTGCGCCGGCCGCGACGCCGATCAGGTAGGGCTCCGCGAGTGGATTCCGGAACACTGCCTGGTACGCCGCCCCGGCGAACCCGAGCGTCGCGCCGACGAGCATGGCCGTGGCCACGCGCGGCGCGCGGACATCCCAGATCACCGCATCGTGGACGCGGGCGTGCTCGCCGGTGTCGATCAGCGGTAGATGATCGAGCAGGATGGCGATGGTGGTCTGCGGCGGGATGTGGACGCTACCCCAGCAGACGGCGAACAACGCGACCGCCAAGGTGATGCCCGCCGCGGCGCCGCACGCCGGCAGGAGCGATCGCCAGGTGACGAGCGACGGCGAGTCCGGGTGGGTCACGGCCGGGACGGCGGCAGCACGGGCCTGCCTGATCATCCGAACTGCTCCGGGTACACCTGCGAGGCGAGTTGCTCGAGCGCGTCGACGATGCGGGGCCCGGGGCGGCTGATGATGTCGGGATCGACGCTGTAGATTCGGTCATTTTGCACCGCCGCGATGGCATCCCAGCCGGGACGGGCCTTCACGGAATCGATCGTCACGCCGAACTCCTCGTCGGCGAGCACGATCACGTCGGGATCCGCCGCGATGATGGCCTCCTGCGTGAGCTGCGGATAGGCGATGCCGCCGCCGTCGCCCGCGATGTTGTCGAGTGCGAGCAGCGCGTAGACGCTGCCGATGAACGTCTGCTCGGCGACGGTGTAGAAGGTGCTGTCGAGCTCGTGATAGACGCGCAGTGGGCGGTCGGCAGCCACGTCCGCAACCGCGGCCTCGACGGCCTCCACACGCTGGCGCATATCGGCGGCGAGCGCCCGTGCTTCGTCGCGTTGATCGAAGACGTCGCCGTAGAGCTCGATCATCGCAATCACGTCGTCGATCGTCTCGACAGTCGTATCGAGGTCCTGATAAAGCAGCGGGATGCCGAGCCGGTCGAGGGCCGCGACCACGCCGCCGGAGTCTGTGGCCACGATCACCAGGTCCGGATCCAAACCGGCGATCGCCTCGATGTTGGGCTCGTAGGCGTCAACGCGATTGGGGACATCCGCCACCTCCGGCGGGTAGTCGGCGTTGTTGTCCACTGCGATGAGCGCCTCTCCGGCGCCGATTGTGAAGACGATTTCGGTGCCGCCAGGCGAGAGCGAGACGACGCGCTCCGGGCGCGCTTCGATCGTGTGGGTGACGCCGTCGCTGCGAGTGATGGTCACGGGATAGGCGCCGGCTGTGGGCGACTGGGAGGCGGCCGTCGTGGTGGGAGGGGGCGTGCTATCAGTCGCATCTTCGCCGTCGTCGCCGCAGCCGGCGACGATGAACGCCGCCAAGAGCAACGCCAGCCAACACAGGGTGGACCGTACCAAGAGCGTCCTCCTTCATTCACGCAGCCGACAGCGGTCGCGGTCCGGCCGACGCAAACGAAAAGCCCCTGCCTGCTAGGCCAGGGGCTGGACGACACGTCGAGCGCGTTGCCCGCGCCTTTTCCTCGAAGGCTTGCGACAATGGCGAGAGCGGTCGACCTGGCTCCCCCGGTCGTTGCCGGGGATACAGTTGCGGGACAGCGCCGGCATCTCACCGGCTTCGCCGCAGCTCGCCTGCTATACGGTTGTTGGCGGCACGATACGCCGCGGCGCAAGGCAGGGTCAAGGGCGGAATCAACGCTGAGACGACGTGCGGATCATCTGCGCCAACCCGAGCGCAGCGACGAGGGCCCAGATGCCTTCGAGGACGACGAAGGGAATGAAGCTGATCATGATCGACGAAAGGCAAGCGAGCGCAGCGCCCACAAGGTTGAGCAGCAGGTACGCCGGTGTTTCGCGTCCCATGCGCCCGGCCGTGTTCGCGGCGAACGCAATCAGGATGAGCGTCACGCCCGCCGCGCCGATGATGTCGGGTGCTTCCATGCGACCTCCTGTTCCGGGTAAGCGTACGCGGAGCCAGCGGCGCGTCCGCGCCTGGTGCGGCGGCGCGTACGGAGCGGCCTGATGCGGGTACTGGCTGTGGCCGAGCGCTGGTTTGAGATGCGCCCTCTCGACGGGCGGGTGACGTTGCTCCGGGAGCCGCACCTGCACCCGATCTGGCAGGCGAACATCTTTCACGTGCGCGGCCGGGAGCGGGATCTTCTGGTGGACACGGGCATGGGGCTCGGGGTTCTGCGCGACGCGCTGCAGCCGCTGATCGACAAGCCGCTCATCGCGGTCGCGACGCACCGCCACGTCGATCACGCGGGCGGGCTGCATGAGTTCGACGAGCGGCTCGCGCACGGCCACGACGCCGCCGCGATCGAACGGCCGGAGCCGATCTCGCTGGCCGTGCGGGACCACGCGTGGATGGCGGGCGATCCGGCCCAATGGTTGATCAGCGCCGCGCCCCACGAGGGTTTCGACCCGCAGGCGTTCCGGCAGCCGCCGGCCACACTCAGCGGGCTGATCGGTGAGGGGGATACCATCGATCTCGGCGACCATGCGTACGAGGTGCTGCACCTGCCCGGCCACACGCCGGGCAGCATCGGGCTGTGGGACGCGCGTTCAGGCGTCCTCTTTGCGGGCGATGCACTCTACGAGGGCGAGATCTTCGACATGCTGCCGGAGTCGAACATACAGGACTACGTACGGACGATGCGGCGATTGACCGGCCTGCCGCTCAAGGCCCTGCACGGCGGGCACGGCCCCAGCGTCGACGGCCGCCGGGCACGTGAACTGGCGGCGGCATACGTCGCGCGCCGAGGCGGCTGAGCGCCGCCGTATCAATGGCACACATCAACATAATTGAAGCCCGCCCGGTGCGTTTGTGAATTGACCAACAATCGACCCGTTGTTACGATCCCGTTGCCATCGCGATTCCGGCGCGCCGCCCGCCGCTGGCGGTGCGCGAGTTCGCCCGGGCGGGAGAGGATCGCTTGCCGTTCGACGCCCTGCTCGACAACTACCTGGCCGTGTTCCTGGCCTCGATCATCGGCTTCATCCTTGTCGCGACGGCGCTGATCGCGACGCGCATCCTGGCCCCGTACTCCAGCGAGCCGAACAAAGCGACGTCGTATGAGTGTGGGATGGTGCCGATCGGCCGGACCCGCGTGCAGGTCCACGTGCGGTACTACATTTTCGCCATCCTGTTCCTGATCTTCGATGTCGAAGCGGTGTTCCTGTTCCCGTGGGCGGTCAACGTGGCCCAGGCCACACCCATGGTGTTCTGGGACATGATGGTCTTCGTGATCATCCTGCTCGCGGGTCTTGGTTACGCCTGGAAGAAGGGGGTGCTGCAGTGGAGCAGGTAGTCGCGAAGACGGAAACGACGGCTCCTGCCGCGCCGGCCACGCCCGCAGAACCGGCGGCCCCGCAGCGTGAGAAGACCGGCATCGAGCGGGAGCTCGAGCGCCTGCAGCCCACGCCCCAGATCCCGAGCCGCTCGATGTATCGCCAAATCTTGCCGGGCATCATCCAGGTGCCGGCGGACACCGTGCTGGCGATGTCGCGAAAGTCATCGCTCTGGCCGATGACGTTCGGGCTCGCGTGCTGCGCGATCGAGATGATTGCCACGTACATGCCGCATCACGACCTGGACCGCTACGGCATCGTGCCGTGGCCATCGCCGCGCCAGTCGGACGTGATGATCGTATCGGGCACGGTGACGAAGAAGATGGCGCCGGCAGTCAGGCTGCTGTACGAACAGATGCCGAATCCCAAGTGGGTGATCGCCATGGGCGCCTGCGCGACGAATGGTGGGCCCTACACGCGCTACGACCGGGTCATGCAAGGTGTCGACAAGATCATCCCGGTGGATATCTACGTGCCGGGCTGTCCGCCCCGCCCCGAGGCGCTGATGGACGGCTTCCTGGCGCTTCAAGAGAAGATCATGGAAGAGCGCCACATCTGATGACGCTTCCAGACAACCCCGAGTCGAAGCAGAACGGGACGCCCGAGCAGGGCGGGGAGACGGCGCCCTCTACGGACGGTAGCCCGCCGGATCGCACGGTAGAGGCGGCTGCTGAGACGCCGCCGTCGTCGCCGACGACCGCGGACGTTCAGCCCGAAACGCAAGCGCAGCCGTCCGTCGAGACAACCGCGGCGGCCGCGCTGGACGCGACTACGCCTCCGGCAGGCACCGCACAGGATGCGGGCGTCAAGGAATCGCAGAAGCCGGCAGCGGAGCGTCCCGCCAGGCCCGCCGGCGAACGTCCGGCGCGCCCGGCGAAGGCCGAGGAACCGAAGGAGGCGCCTCGTGTCGCGCCCCCCCCGGGGAGCGTCTTCGAAGCGCTGAGCGGGGCTGCGGCGGGGATCGAGATGAAGGCGTATATGGTGCCGGACCTGCGCGGCGAGTCGGTCTGCGTGGAGGTCGCTCGCGACGATGTGCCGGTTGTGCTCGCGACGTGCCGCGACGACGAGCGCCTGCAACTCAAGTATCTGCGCTGCCTGAGCGGTGTGGACTGGATGGAAGACGGTCTCGAAGTCGTCTACCACCTGTGGTCGATGACGAAGATGCACGGGCTGACGGTGAAGACGCGCGTGCCCTACGACGACGCGAACGTGCCGAGCGTGGCGGACATCTACCCGGCGGCGAACTGGCACGAGCGCGAGGTGCGCGACATGTTCGGGATCAACTTCCCCGGGCACCCGGAGCTGGTGCCGCTGCTACTGCCCGAGGATATGACGGACCATTTCCCGCTGCGCAAGGAGAACCCGTTGCAGGAGATCCTTGAGTGGCAGGGTGAGAACCTGCGCGAAGGCGCCGGCGAGGGGGACGAATAACGATGGTGGCCGAGCGCGAACTCGAAACCATCGACATGCCCATCAACATGGGCCCGCAGCACCCCAGCACGCACGGGGTCTTCCGCATGATCCTCGTCGTCGACGGCGAGAAGGTCGTCGACGTCACGCCGGTGATCGGTTACATGCACCGCGGCGGTGAGAAGCTGATGGAGGCGATGGACTTCCGTCAGGGCATCGGCTACGCCGATCGGACAGAGTACCTGGCGCAGTTCTCGGCCGAGCTCTGCTACGTCATGGCCGTCGAGCGGCTGATGGATATCGAGGTGCCGGAGCGCGCGGAGTTCATCCGCGTCATTCTCACCGAGATGAACCGCCTGAGCAGCCACTTCATGTTCATGGGCGCGTTCGGCATCGATGCCGGGCTCTTCGGGACGAGCTTCACGTATGCGTTCCGCGAGCGGGAGTACCTGCTGGACGTTTTCGAGGAAGTGTCGGGCGACCGGCTGATGTACGCGTACTTCCGCGTCGGCGGCCTCGCGTGGGAAGTGCCGGACAACTTCGAGCAGCGTTGTCACGAGGTGCTGCTGAAGACGCAGAAGGGCATCAAGGACCTCGACGACCTGCTGACACACAACGAGATCTTCATGGCGCGGTGCCAGAACATCGGCGCGTTCACCGCAGATCAGGCGATTGCCTGCGGTTTGAGCGGCCCGATGCTGCGCGCTTCGGGCGTGCCGTGGGATCTGCGCAAGGACGAGCCGTATTCCATCTACGACCGCTTCTCGTTCAACATCCCGGTTGGGACGTATGGCGACGTGTACGACCGGTACCTGGTGCGGCTGCAGGAGATGCGCGAGTCAGTGTCGATCGTGGAACAGGCGCTGGAGCAGTTGCCGAAGGACGGCCCGATCGTGGCGGAGAAGCTGCCGCGCCGGCTGCGTACGCCTCCGGGCGAGGTGTATGCGCGCGTAGAATCGCCGCGCGGCGAGTGGGGCGCCTACCTCGTCTCGAAGGGCGGCGACAAGCCGTACCGGCTGAAGATGCGCTCGCCATCGTTCTGCAATCTCTCGGCGCTGCGCGAGATGACGGTTGGCTCGTTCCTGGCCGATGCGGTGATGATCCTCGGCTCGATGGATATCGTGCTCTGTGACGTGGACAGGTAGGTGACGGTGCTGCTCGACGCGCCCTCGATCGATATCAGCAACCCGTTCTTCAGCGCGCTGTTGGGCATCATCGTGCTGACGCTGCTCATGACGGTCGGCGTGATGTATGCCACCTGGTACGAGCGGAAGATCGTGGCGCGCATGCAGCAGCGCCTTGGGCCGACGCGCACCGGTCCCTTCGGCCTGCTGCAGCCGATCGCGGACACGCTGAAACTGGTGACGAAGGAGGACTTGCGGCCGGCCTCCGCCGACGTGATCGCGTTCGAGCTGGCGGTCTTTGCCATCTTCGTCCCGGCGTTCCTGGTGCTGGTGGTGGTGCCGTTCACGGCGGACTGGTTCGTCAGCCCGTTGCCGCTCTCGCTGCTGTACATCCTCGCGGTGTCCGGCCTGTCGTTCATCGGCTTCCTGCTCGCGGGCTGGGGTTCGGACAACAAGTACGCGCTCCTGGGTGGCATGCGAGCTGCGGCGCAACTGATTTCGTACGAGATCCCGATGATCCTGGCGCTGATCGCGACGGTCATGGTGGTCGGCTCGGCTGACGTGTACGAGATGATCCTGTACCAGGACGAGGTACCGTTGATCGTCTGGCAGCCGCTGGCGTTCATGATCTTCCTCATCGCATCGGTGGCCGAGGTAGAGCGCCCGCCGTTTGACATCCCGACGGGGGAGTCGGAGGTGGCAGGGGGCGTGTTCATCGAGTACAGCGGCATCCGCTGGTCGATGTTCCAGCTGACGTCGTACGTGAACATGTACGCGTTCTCACTGCTCGGTGCGTTCGTCTTCCTGGGAGGCTGGGCGTGGCCGTTCGGGCTCGACTGGGGCTGGGGCTGGCAGCTCCTGCTCACGCTCGTGAAGATGTCGATATTCATCGTCTTCTACCTCTGGGTGCGCGTGTCGTTCCCGCGAATGCGCGTCGACCAGTTGATGCAGTACGCGTGGAAGGTGCTGATCCCGTTCGCGATCCTGCAAATCTTCCTCAACGGACTGATCCTCGTCTATGATCTGCCGGATATCGCGCTGCTGCTGACATCGGGCGCCGGTCTGGCCGCCTTTGTCGCGCTGGCGTACTACTCGGTGCGGGCGCGGCCGCGCGAACCGCTGCGGCTGGTGCCGGCGACGGCGAGAGGTGTGGTGGCCTGATGCTGGGCATCCTCAAGAGCATGGGCATGACGATGCGAGCGGCGTTCCGGCGTCCTGTAACGATCCAGTACCCGGAGTACCACCGCGAGATCCCGAACCGCGACCGCGCGTTCCCGATCCTGATCTGGGACTTCGAGCAGGACGAGCCGTACTGCACCGGCTGTCACGCCTGCGAGCGCGCCTGCCCGGTCGAGTGCATGACGGTTGTGATGAAGGACAACCCCAAGCACGCGACGGGGGAGAGTAAGCGCCGCAAGATCATCGATGAGTTCTGGATCGACTACGGACGCTGCATGCGCTGCAACATCTGCGTCGAGGTCTGCAACTTCGAGGCGATCGGCATGAACAATACGTGGGCGGGGCACGAGTTGTCGCGCGCGTCAAAGACGGAGCTGGTCATGGACTTGGACATGCTCCTGGCGCAATCCAAGGCGAAGAACGTGGAGCCTGGTCTGCGGGCATGACACTCCTCTTCTTCTATGTCTTTGCCGCAACGATTCTCGCTGGAGCCCTGGGTGTGGTGCTCGTGCGCAACAGCGTCTACGCGGCGCTCTGCCTGATCGTGTCGTTGATTGGAGTGGCGGGAATTTACATCCTGCTTTCGGTCGAATTTCTCGCCCTAGTGCAGGTGTTGATCTACGGTGGCGCCGTGATGGTGCTGATCCTCTTCGCGTTGATGCTGACGCGCGTCGAGGACTTCCGGCTGCAGAAATTCGACGGCGACCAGCGCCCGCTGGCCGCCGTCGCCGCGCTTGCCCTGCTGGGTTTGTTTGTCGCGATGTTCGCGCAGACCGAGTGGCCGCGCGACATTGAAATGATGACGACGGTGCCGTTCACCGACATTGGCGATGCACTCTTCGGGCGCTGGGCGGTGCCATTCGAGATCGCCTCGCTGGTGCTGCTCGTGGCCCTGGTGGGCGCGGTCGTCATCGCCATGCAGGAAGAAGGGGAGCGCTAGGTGGAGCAGGTCGCCGCCGACGTCCCGCTGCAGCACTACCTGGTGTTGAGCAGCATCCTCTTCTGCATTGGCGTGTACGGCGTAATGGCGCGCCGCAACGCCGTCATGATCCTGATGTCGGTCGAGCTGATGCTGAACGCCGTGAGCATCAACCTGGTGGCGTTCGCGGTATACACGGCTCCATCCCTCTTCATCGGGATTATCTTTGCCATCTTTGTGATCACGATCGCCGCAGCCGAGGTCGGCCTCGCGCTCGGCATCGTGCTGCGAGTGTTCAGGAACCGCGGGACCGCGAACGTTGACGAAGTCGACGCGCTCAAGTGGTGAGCGTGGCGGGTTCGTGCCGGGCTGACTGAGGGGGAACCATCAGCGGATTCAGCATGGATGACGCGTGGGTGCTGCCGGCGCTGCCGGCGGCCGCGTTCGTCATCCTCCTGCTCGTGAGCCAGTTTCTGCCGCGGCGCGGCGACTACGTCGCCATCCTGGCGATGGCGGCGGCGTTTGTGCTCGTCTTCCCGATCGCCGCTGACATGGCAGACGCGATCGGTGATGGCGGATTCGCCGGAGTGCACCGCAGCTGGGAGTGGGTGCACATCGAGGGGTATCTCGAGATTCGGATGGGCACATACGTTGACCAGATCACCCTGGTGATGCTGTTCTGCGTCACGTTCGTCGCGCTGCTGGTGATGATCTACTCGACGGGCTACATGCACGGGGACCGGCGGTACGGCTGGTTCTACGGGATCATCTCCCTCTTTGTCGCCTCGATGCTGGCGCTGGTGCTGGCAGACAACCTGCTGATGCTCTACTTCTCGTGGGAGCTCGTGGGCCTCTGCTCGATGCTCCTCATCGGCTACTACAACGACCGGCAGTCGGCGGCCGAGGCGGCGAAGAAGGCGTTCATCACGACGCGCGTTGGCGACGTCGGCCTGTTGATCGGGATCATCATCCTCTTCTGGCAGACCGGGACGTTCGACATCCAGGAGATCCTGCACGCGGCGGAAGAGGGGGAGATCACGCGCGAGTGGCTGACCGCGGCGGCGGTGCTGGTCTTCGCCGGCGCGGTGGGCAAGTCCGCGCAGTTCCCGCTGCACGTCTGGCTGCCCGATGCGATGGAGGGCCCGACGCCGGTCTCAGCGCTGATCCATGCGGCGACGATGGTCGTGGCAGGCGTCTACCTGGTGGCACGCATGCTGCCGCTGTTCGAGGTCGTCGAGGGCATGCCGGAGCTGATCGCGAGCATCGGCCTGGTGACCACGGTACTGGCGGCGTTGATCGGGCTCGCGCAACGCGACATCAAGCGCGTCATCGCCTACAGCACCCTCAACAGCCTGGGGTTGATGTTCGTGGCGCTGGGGGCCGGTGCTGTGGGCGCGGCGATGCTGTACCTGTTCACGCATGCATTCTTCAAGGCGCTGCTGTTCCTCGGTTCGGGCTCGGTGATTCACGCGACGGAGCAGCAGGAGGTCGACCACCTGGGAGGCTTCTGGGACAAGATGCCGATTACGGCCGTGACGTTCGTTGTCGGCGCGCTGGCGATGGCCGGCCTGGTGCCGCTGTCCGGCTTCTGGGCCAAGGACGAGATCCTTGTCGGGCTGAGCCACGCGCATCTCGAAGGAATCGGGTTCATCGAGGTCGTTGTGTATGTCACCCTGCCGATCACGGCGCTGTACATGGCACGCGTCGTGTTGCTGACGTTCTTCGGCAAGCCCAAGGACCAGCACGCCTACGACCACGCGCACGAGTCGCCCGCCGTGATGACCGGCCCGCTGCTCATCCTGGCGGTGCTGGCGGTCGTGTCAGGCTTCGTGGTGTTCGAGGCGGTGGGCGAGGCGCTCGGTTTCCACAGCGGGTGGCTGGGCTTCGTGTACAACCTCGCGGAGGGGCCGGAGGAGTTCCACATCGACTGGACGATCACGATCACGTCGATCGTGCTGGTGGCGGCAGGGCTCATCGGCGGTTGGTTCTTCTGGTCGGGTGAGGCGGAACCGGCGCGGCGCGCGGCGGCGTTCTCTCCGCTCGGCTATCGGCTGCTGCTGAACCGCTTCTACATCGATGAGCTCTACCAGTTCGTGATCGACCGCATCGTGCTCGCGGTGGGGCGTGTGGTGGCGGTGTTCGACCGTGTGATCGTGAACGACACGGGCGTCAACGGCACAGGCGAGGCGACGGGGTTCCTGGGCTGGGCCGGGAAGTACATGCAGACGGGCAGGCTGCCCAACTACGCGCTGGTGCTGGTCGCCGGGGTGGCGATCATCGCGGCGGTGGCGTTCGGCTACCGGGGGTAGGGAGCGAGATGGATTCGGGCTACTGGCTGATCGCGACGCTGGCCATCCCGCTGATCACGGCGGCCGTCTGCGTCCTGATTCCCGACAACCAGAAGCTCGCGGTGCGCGTGCTCAGCGTCGTCGCCGGCGCGGCGTTGTTCGCCATTTCCCTGTACATCTTCTTCGCCTACGAGATCGGGAGCGACGAGGAGTACCAGTTCTTCATCCGCTGGGACTGGCTCTCCAACGTGGGGTTCCTGGGAGACAACGGCATCACGCTCGCGTTCGGCGTGGATGGCATCGCCGCGCCGATGATCCTCCTGACGGGCGTCGTGGCGTTCGGCGGCGCGCTGGTGTCGTGGAAGATCGAGCACCACAACAAGGACTTCTTCGCCCTGTTCTGGGTCCTGGTTTCGGGCGTGTACGGCACCTTCGAGGCGCTGGACCTCTTCTTCTTCTTCTTCTGGTACGAAGTGGCGGTTCTGCCAATGTACCTGCTCATCGCGATCTGGGGATCGAGCAGCGTCTTCCCGACCTTCGCGCGCTCGAAGGAATACAGCGCGATGAAGCTGACGATCATGCTGGTCTCGGCGTCGATCCTCATTTTCATGGGTATCTTCGCGGTGTTCCACGAGGCGGGGCTCGGCACGTTCGACCTGCAGGCGCTTTACGCGCACGAGTTCGACCCGGACTTCCAGAAGCTGGTCTTCCCGCTCTTCGTGATCGGCTGCGGCGTACTGGCCGGCCTGTGGCCGTTCCACACGTGGTCGCCCGACGGCCACGTCTCGGCGCCAACGGCCGTATCGATGTTGCACGCCGGCGTGCTGATGAAGCTGGGCGCCTTCGGCATCATCCGCCTTGGCATCCAGCTGTTGCCGGAGGGCGCGACGTTCTGGATGCCGGGGCTGATGGTCCTTGCGACGGCAAACGTGGTCTACGGGGCGTTTGCAGCGACAGCACAGCGCGACTTCAAATACATGATCGGTTACTCATCGGTGAGTCACATGGGGCTCGTGCTCATGGGGCTGGCGACGATGAATGTGATAGGCGTCAACGGGGCCGTACTGCAGATGTTCTCGCACGGCATCATGACGGCCATGTTCTTCGCCATGGTGGGCGGCATCTACGACCAGGCGCACACGCGGGACATGACGCTCTTCGGGGGACTGGTGCACCGCATGCCGCTCTTCGTCTTCTTCTTCGGCATCGCCGGGCTCGCCTCGCTGGGATTGCCCGGCCTCTCCGGGTTCATCGCCGAGTTCCACGTGTTCCTGGGCACGTTCGAGACGTACCCGTGGGCGGCAGCGCTCGGCATTTTCGCCGCGGCGATGACCGCGGTGTACATCCTGCGGATGATGGCGATGGCGATGTGGGGGCCGTTCAACGAGCGCTGGGCGGAGCTGAAGGATCTGACATACCTGGAGCGTGCGACGGCTGTGCTCCTGCTGTCATTCCTGCTCTTCATGGGACTGTGGCCGGCGCCGTTCATCGACCGCATCGAGCAGAGCGTCCGGCTGCTGCCGGGGGTGACGTAGCGTGGATCTGAACTACGACTGGACAGCGTTCATCCCCGAGTACATCCTGCTCGGCCTTGCCGCGCTCGTCGTGGCAGTGGACTTCTTCGCGCCGCAGGTGAAGAAGACGTGGCTGGCGTGGATCGCGGCGGGGGGGCTCGCCGGGGCGGCCGGGCTCTCGCTCGGCTGGATCGACAAGGACGTCGACTTTGCCGGCATCGCGTCAGTCGACAACTACACGACCTACTTCCGCGTGCTCTTCATGGGCATCGGTGCGGTCGTTGCCCTTGCATCGTCGCGCTATGTGGCTGAGCGACTCCGACACCCCGGTGAGTATTACGGCCTGATCATCCTGTCGACCGTCGGCGCTATCGGCATGGCCGGCGCGCGCGAACTGATGACCGCGTATCTGTCGCTCGAGCTGCTCAGTTTCAGCCTCTACACGCTCGTGTCGTTCGCCAAGTTCGACGGGCGGTCGAACGAGGGTGGCATCAAGTACATGGTGCTGGGCGCGTTCGCCTCGGCGATGTTCCTGTACGGCATGAGCCTGCTGTACGGCGTGACCGGCTCGACCTACTACTCCGACATCTCGGCGGCGCTCTCGGAAGGGACGGCGGACTTTGATTTCGCGCTGCTGATGGCGCTGGTGCTCATGATCACCGGCCTGGGGTTCAAGGTTGCGGCGTTCCCGTTCCACATGTGGACGCCTGACGCGTATGAGGGCGCGCCGGTCACGGTGACGGCGTACCTTTCGACGACCTCGAAGGCGGCCGGGTTCGCGCTGCTGTTGCGGCTGTTCAGCGAGGGTCTGAACGTGGTGCACGACGACTGGAGCTGGATCTTCGCCGGGCTGGCGGCGGCGACGATGATCTACGGCAACCTGGTGGCGCTACAGCAGCGCAACATCAAACGGCTGATGGCCTACTCGTCGATCGGCCAGGTGGGCTACATGCTCATGGCGCTCGCCGGGCTGAGCCACGAGACGGCGGCGGCGCTGGTGTTGCACCTTACGGGCTACATGATCAGCAACTTGGCCCTGTTCGTGGTGATCATCGCGTGGGTACACATGAACGAAAGCGAGGAGATCGCCGACTTCAAGGGAATGCGCGAGCGCGCGCCGCTCCTGGCCGGCGTACTGGCGGGGGCGCTCTTCTCGCTGGCCGGATTGCCGCTGTTCGCGGGTTTCGCGACCAAGTTCATCCTGTTCCAGGCCGCGACGAACGAGGGGTACTACTGGCTGGCGGCGATCGGGGTGGTGACGAGCGTGATATCGCTCTACTACTACCTGCAGGTGATGCGTGAGGTGTTCGTGACGCCGGTGGAAGGAGAGCCGGAGCCGCTGCGCGTCCCGCTGCTGATGCAGGGGCTGGCGTTCGGGCTCATGCTTGGCGTCTTCTATGTGGGCGTCTACCCCTTGCACCTGTTCGAGGCAGCGGACAACGCCACCCGCCTGTTGTTCAGTTAGGCAAACGAAGCCGCCGTTCGCACTTCGCAGTTGACGGCCGCGGCGGTCAACCTTTTCGCCCGCGCGGCGTTCTACTGAGATGACGCACATGCGCGCACCGTCAGGGATGACGCTGGCGGCCATCGCCGTGGCCGTGCTGCTCGGCCTGGCGGTCCGCGGCGGTGGCCGCGCGCAGGAAGCGCCCCGCCACGACGACTACGTGAATTATGAGCTGGTGCAAGTACCGCTCACCCAGCCCGGGTTCACGGATGAGTTCTCGACGATGGGCGCGACCACGGAGCCGGGCGAGCCGGGATGCGCGGGGGCCAGTGTCTGGTACGTGATCGTGCCGGAAGCCTCGGCGCGCATGGTCATCGATACGGCTGGCAGCGATTTCGGGACGGCGATCGGTGTGTACCGGATCACAGACTTCGCGCCGTCGCCTCCGGGTGGCAGCCTGCAGGAGATCGCCTGCACGGGCGCGCCCGACGCGCAGGTCTCGCTCAGCTTCGACATGCAGGCGGGACAGGGGCTGTATGCCCTGCAAGTAGGAGGCTGGCAGGGCCAGCAAGGCTACCTGCGCCTGCGGATCGCATGCGACCCCGCGTGCGTGCCGATCAACGACGCGATCGATGCCGCGACATATGTGTTTGGTGCGCCGCACCTGGACATGGTGGACACCACCGCGGCGACGCTGGAGACGAACGCAGGCGAGCCGCAGCCATGCGGGGACATCGGCCGGACCGTCTGGTACCGCTTCGGCACGTTCGACCGCGGTGGTGATGCGGTCAGCGTCATCGCCACATCGGCCGGGTTCACGCCCGTCATCGCGGTGTATGAGATTGACTTCAGCAGGCCGTCACCTCCCGGCCTCTTCTCGAATGTTGTGGGATGTGTGACAGACCCGTCGCAGGACTTCCTGACGCTGACGTTTACGACCAAGCCGCACACGGGCTACCTGATCCAGGTCGGCGGGGCGAACGACACCGGCGGACCGCTGAGCGTGCTGGTCAGTTGCGGGAGTGATGCCGGGTGTTCCTTCAGCATCGCCGAGCCTCCGGATGACAGCGCGACGCTCCCGCCGGGCGCCGGCGGCGAAGCGGTGCAACAGGGCGGGGGCGGCGTGGCGCCTCCGGATACAGGGAGCGGCGGCTATCGCCGGCACTAGCTGCGAAGACACCCGTCGGTGGGATGGGCCCTGCGGCGCGGCGGTGGTCTCCAGAGCGCCGTCGCTCGCCCGCCGAATGACACGCGGGCATGGGCTGTAAAGCGGAGGAGCCACGCCTGGGCGAGCGTGGCTCCTTCTGGAGGGAGGCCCGCCCATGTGCGGGCGGACCAAGCCGAGGGAGGGCGTTTCGGGCCGCTTGTGCGCGGCCCCTCAGTCTCCGGGCCGCCGCTGCGCGCGCGTTTGCTTCTGCCTCCGCGTCGCGAACCGGCTCAGGCCAGCGAAGCGAACCAGTCCCGTCGCGGCGCTCCCGTCGCCCCGCCGAGGCGCTGGCGCCTGAGAACGCGCAGAGTTGAGGCGCAACGTCCGCCGGCTCACACGCTCCAGTCGCAGCTCACGACCCATCATGCCCAGCGTACGGGCCGCTGGTTAGCGCGGGATTAAGCCCGATTAAGGGCGGGTTAAGGCCGACTGAGCCACCCGCAGGATGCGAAGGTATCGCGCACCCGACAGCCGACCGGCGCGCGGCGGCGTAGATAGACTGCGAGGGCAAGCGATGGAGGGATCCGATGCGCCGGTTGAGCCGCCGTGAGTTCATGGCCATGACCGCGGGGGTGTCCGCCGCGGCCCTGGCTGCCGCGTCCTGCGGAGACGATGAGGTCGAGCCGGCGCCGCGGGAGACCGGCGAGGTGCCGTCATCGCCGGCCGCTACCGGACCGACTGTCACGCCCGTTGCTGACAATGCGGCCGTGGCCATTCGGTGGTTCGGGCAGTCGATGTTTCTGCTGACGAGCCCGGGCGGCACAGAGTTCCTGCTCGACCCCTTCGGAAGCATCGGGTACGCGCTGCCGCCGCCGCTCGCGGTCGATGCGGCGACGATCACCCACGAGCATCCCGATCACAACAACGACGCGCTGGCGATGACGCCCGCGCGCGTGCTGCGGGGGCTGACGTCGGAGGGTTGGGCGGACATCGACGAGACGATCGGCGACGTGCAGGTGCGGACGTTGCGCGCATATCACGATGACCAGCAGGGCGCTGTCCGCGGGCGCAACGCGATCTTTGTGTTCGAGGTGGCGGGTCTGCGTATCGCGCACCTGGGCGACCTTGGGCACCAGCTCGATGACGCGCAGCGCGCAGCGCTCGGCGGACCTGTGGACGTGCTCATGGTGCCGACCGGCGGAGGCTTTACGATCGATCCGGCGGGCGCCACCGAGTTGATGACGGCGTTGCGGCCCGCGATCGTGTTCCCGATGCATTACCGCACGCCGGCAATCAGTCTTCCACTGGCGCCGCTCGAGGACTTCACCGCTGGCAAGACCGTGCAAACGGTCGGGGCGAACAACATCCGGATCAGCGCGGCGGAGCTCCCGTCTGAGCCGACTGTGATGGTCCTGGACTATGCGTGACGGAGCCGCTTACGCGCTGACTCCGCGGCCTGCAGGTCCGCGCCCTGCGGACGGCTGAACCCGCATGCCTAGCCCCAGCGCGGCTGGAACTCCATGGGGATACCGAGCGCCGTCTTGCCGATCAGCTCCTTCGCCACGTCGTTGGTCATGGGGTGGAACGGGCCAGGGCGGACGTCGCGGTAAAAGCGTTGCATGGGGTGCCGCCGGAAGATGCCCGGCGCGCCGACGATGCCCATCGCCTGGTCGACGACGCGGACGGCGGCGTTGGTCGCCTGCAGCTTCGCCATGACGATGCGGGCCAGGTCGTCGCGGGCGCGGAGGCCGCCGGACATCCAATCTCGCGCCGTTTGGTGCACGAGCGCGCGGGCGGCGGCGAGCTCGATCTCGATGTCGGCGGCGTGGAACTGCACGCCGGGGAAGTGGCTGATCGGCCGCTCGAAGAGGATGGGCTTGCGCGTCCTGGCCCATTCGAACGCGAAATTGCGCGCCGCGGTGGCCACGCCAAGGTAGACCGAGGCGACGCTGCAGCAGAACCATGAGAGCAGCACGTTCGCGCCCACGTCGGTGTCACCAGGCTGGCGCATGCCGACCATCGCCTGCTCGGGCACCCAGGCGTCGTTGAGCACCATGTCGTGGCTGGCGGTCGCGCGCATGGACATGGTGTCCCAGGTTTCCACGATCTCGATGCCTTCGGTCGCACGCGGGACGACGAAGAGGCCGATCACCTGATTGCCGTGGTCATCGGTGGTCGATGTGTTGACCGAGAACAAGTCGATGATGGGCGCCATGGACGTGAACGTCTTGCGGCCCTTCAGCACGAAGCCAGGCACGCCATCACGCTCAGCGCGGGTGGCGGTCGTGGTGGGGAAGCCCCAATTGCCGCCGATTTCCGCCTCGGTGAACCCGCCGCCGATGATCAGGCGCCCCTGCACCAGCATTGCCGTCATCATCTTCGTTGTCGCGAGTTGCGCTGCGAGCGCGGGATCGGTCGAGGGCACGCGCTCCGCGGCGGTCAGGTTCTCCATCATGGAGCCGAGGGCGAAGAGGTGCATGTTCACGGCGAGGGCGGTCGAGGCGTCGCCCTGGGCGAGTCGCTCCTGTGCGAGGCAGAGGTCGAGGAGCGTGCCGCCGAGCCCGCCAAGCTCGTCTGGCACCGGGAGGGCGGTGTAGTTGGCGGCCTTCAACGCCTCGAAGTTTTCGAACGGGAAGCTGTTGTCGCGGTCGTGTTCGTCGGCGCGCGTGGCGAAGTCATCCGCAAGGCGCGCAGCCAGGTCCACGATCGACTGCGTGCGGTCCACGGGAGAAGCGGTAGTGGTCATGCGTGCCTCGTTCGATGCTTGCGGATCAGTCTAGTCGTGGGGACGCTTAGGCTCTACGGAAATGTACGGGGTACAGGCCCGATCAACGTCAATGGCCATCCGGCTCTTGCGCGCGCATGCGGAGACGGCGGTATGATCCGCAACAGAGGCCGGAGCCGACGTAGTCGGTTCTCGAGCGAATGTGGTGACACGCCGGACTCGCGCAGCGAGCCAGCACACAGCAGGCGTGATCCCGTGCCGACTCCGGCCTCTGCTCCCCACTCCACGCCGCAGCGATGTGCAGTGCCGGACAGCGCTGCTTGACGTCGACGAGCGCCCTGCTCTAGCCTGCTGGGGTCAGTCGTTCCTGGCGGATGACACCTGCCGGCGGTGGAAGCCGGTCGCCGGGCCGCAGCGTGAGGGATCACGCCTCACCGCGGTGCGGCTTTTTTGTCGCCTGCGCAAACGGAGGAACACGCTGGTTACATCGATCCGTCCCCCCATCCCGGATGTGCTCGAGCGGGCGCTGCAGGGCGAGCGCCTGACAGTCGAAGACGGTTACGCGCTCATCAATGCAGACGGCGCGGAGCTGGTGCAGCTCATGGCGGTAGCGTCGCGATTGCGCGACGAGGCGCACGGCCGCACGGTCACGTACTCGCGCAAAGTGTTCATTCCGCTGACGAATCTGTGCCGGCAGAAATGCGGGTACTGTACATTCGCGCGCGGCCCGCGCGATCCCAGGGCGCACACGATGTCGCCCGAGGAGGTGCTGGCCGTGGCGCGGGCCGGTCAGCGCCAGGGCTGCAAGGAGGCGCTGTTCTCGCTGGGCGAGCGTCCGGAAGAGATCTATGACTTCGTGCGCGACGACCTGGCGCGTTACGGACATACCACGATGTCCTCGTACCTGGGGGACATGTGCGAGCTGGTGCTGCGGGAAACAGGGCTGCTGCCGCACTCGAACCAGGGCGTCATGGAGCGCGAGGAGATCGCCACGCTCCGCCCATGGAACGCTTCGATGGGGATGATGCTGGAGACGGTCTCGATGCGGCTGCATGAGAAAGGGCAGGCGCACTGGAATTGTCCCGGCAAGGTGCCCGAAGAACGCCTGGCGACGATGCGCCACGCCGGTGAGTTGAAGGTGGCGTGGACGACGGGCGTGCTCATCGGCATCGGCGAGACGCGGGAAGAGCGAGTGGACTCCTTGCTCGCTATCCGCGATCTGCATGATGCGTTCGGGCACATCCAGGAGACGATCGTCCAGAACTTCCGGTTGAAGGAAGACATCGCCATGCGACACGAGGACGAACCGAGCGTGTTCGAGATGCTGCGGACCATCGCCACGGCGCGGCTGCTGCTGGGCGCGGAGGCGAACGTCCAGGCGCCGCCGAACTTGACGCCGGACGCGCACGGCATGTACTTGCTGGCGGGGATCAACGACTGGGGCGGGATCTCGCCGGTAACGAAGGACTTCATCAACCCGGAACGTCCGTGGCCGCAGATCGAATCGCTGCGTGAAACGTGCCGCGATGCCGGCTTCGAACTGCGCGAGCGGCTGGGGATCTACCCCGAGTACGTGCGCTCGAAGCGGGAGTTCATCGCTGATGCGATCGCGCCAGTCGTGGATCAACTGGCCGATAGCGACGGCCTGGTGCGGAGGGAGGAAGAACGATGCTAGCTTCGCGCCGCGGAGACGAGCGCTCGGTAGAGAGCATTGACTGGGGGTTGGCGCTGCGCGTGGAGCGCGAGGTGGCGCAGATCCTGGAGCGGGCCCTCGCGGGCGAGGATATCACTGTCGATGAAGCGACGGTGCTGTTCGAGTGCGATGGACCTTCCCTGACGGCGCTGATCCTGACCGCGGATGAGCTGCGGCGGCGCACCGTAGGCGACGTCGTGACGTACGTCATCAACCGGAACATCAACTTCACCAACGTGTGCATCAAGCACTGCGGGTTCTGCGCGTTCAGCCGTGAGCATCGCGAGGAGGAGGGCTACTTCCTGCCCACGGAAGAGGTGATTCGCCGCGCGCGGGAGGCGTGGGACCTGGGCGCGCGCGAGATCTGCGTGCAGGCAGGCCTCCCTCCAAAGATGGATGGCTACTACTACGTCGATTTGACGAAGGCGATCAAGCGCGAGTTGCCGCACATGCACATCCACGGATTCTCTCCCGAGGAGGTCCTCTACGGCGCCGTGCGCGCGCGCTGCTCGATCGAGGAGTACGTGCGCGCGTTGAAGGATGCGGGAGTCGGCAGCCTGCCGGGCACATCGGCGGAGATCCTGGATCAGGACGTGCGCGACCGGATCGCGCCGGGCCGCATCACCGTGGCGCAGTGGATCGAAGTGATCACAGCCGCGCACCGCAACGGCCTGCCGACGACGTCTACGATCATGTACGGTCACATCGAGACGGCGCGGCAGCGCGCGGCGCACATCGGCCTGCTGCGAGAGATCCAGCAGGAGACACGCGGGTTCACGGAGTTCGTGCCCCTGAGCTTCATTGCGTCTGAGGCTCCGATGTACCGCAAGAACCTGGTGCCGGGGATCCGCGGCGGAGCGACGGGTGCCGAGGTGATGAAGATGTACGCCGTGTCGCGGATCATGCTCAACAACTGGATCCCGAACATCCAGGCGTCGTGGGTGAAGGAAGGCCCGAAGCTGGCACAGATGGCGCTGAACGCCGGCTGCAACGACTTCATGGGAACGCTGATCAACGAGAGCATCAGCACATCGGCGGGGGCGATTTACGGACAGCGCATGAATCCGCGCGAGATGCGAGCGTTGATCCGTGAGATGGGCCGCCTGCCGGCGGAGCGTGACACCGTCTATCGGATCGTGCGCGCGTTCGGCCCGGACGAGGATGACCATTACGATCCGCTCGACCACGTCGCTGATGGCGATGCGCGTTTCGGATCGTACTTCAAGCTGGTGGCGGATCCGGACTTCAAGTTCGTCGAGCACTACCGGCCGGCGCAACCGCTCGCTGCCGGCGATCGGGTCTAGCATGACGCGCGCCACAGGCCCGCGCACCAGAGGCCGGTTGCACGCGATGCTGAAGACGTACGCGTTGGCGCTTCCCGAGGCGTGGGAGGATCACCCGTGGGAGGAGGACGCGGTTGCCAAGGTCGGGAAGAAGATCTTCGCCTTCTTCGGCGGGGCGGACAGCACGGGCATGTCCGTAAAGCTGCCGGCGTCATCGAGCGACGCGCTGATGCTCACCTGCTGCAAGCCGACGGGTTACGGACTCGGGCGCGCCGGCTGGGTCACGGTGGACCTGACATCGCCGGCCTGTCCACCGTACGAGATCCTGGAGGAGTGGTTGCTCGAAAGTTACCGTGCCGTCGCGCCAAAGACCCTGCTCGCGCAGCTTGACTAACCGCTAGCGAGCCATCGGAGGCGCCCGGGAGTGCGTATACTCAGAACGCGGCGACTCCTCGGGGAGCGTCGACACGGACGGCTGCGCATGCTCCTGGCCCTCGACGTCGGCAATACCAACGTCACGATCGGCGTGTATGACGGCGACCGCGTCCGAGCCACCTGGCGGCTGGCGACCGACATCGAGCGCCTGGCTGACGAGTATGCGGTCATCATCCTCGGCCTCCTTCGCAACGAGCAGATCGAACCTTCGAGCATCCGTCACGCGGTGATGGCCAGCGTCGTGCCGGACCTGGCGCCGGTGTTCGAAGCGCTGTGCAAGCGCTACTTCGGCGTGACGCCGTTGGTCGTCGGCACGGGCACACGGACGGGCGTACGCGTGCTCTACGACAACCCTCGCGAGGTGGGAGCCGACCGGATTGTCGATGTGGTGGCGGCGTTGCGTCTCTACGGTCCTCCGCCGCTGATCATCGTCGACTTCGGCACCGCCACCGTGTTCGATGCTGTGAACGGCGAGGGCGATTACCTTGGCGGCGCGATCGCCCCGGGCATCGGCATCGCGTCGGAAGCGTTGTTCGAGCGTGCCGCGAAGCTCTATCGCGTCGAGCTGGAGCCGCCGAAGTCGGCCATTGGCAAGAACACCATCGCGGCGATCCAGTCGGGTACGTTGTTCGGCTACGTAGGGCTCGTGGAAGGCATGGTGGCGCGCTTCAAGGCGGAGCTGGGCGGCAGCGCGCGGGTCATCGCGACGGGCGGCTGGGCGCAGCTGCTGCAGCGGGAGACGCAGGTGTTCGATGCAGTCGATCCGAACCTCACGCTGGCCGGTCTGCGGTTCATCCACGAGGCGCACGCACGTGCAGGGGCGCGGAGTTGAGCATGCTGCAGGGTAAACGCATCGTGCTGGGCGTGACGGGAAGTATCGCCTGCTACAAGGCGGCCGACCTGGCGAGCAAGCTCACGCAGGCGGGCGCTGAGGTGGACGTGATTCTCACGGACGCGGCGCAGCAGTTCGTCAGCGCGCTCACGTTCCGGTCGCTCACCGGGCGGCCGGCGTACACCAATATGTTCGATCCAGACTCTCCGCTCGCCGAGCAACACGTCATGCTGGCGCGCGCCTGCGATGCGATGATCATCGCGCCCGCCAGCGCGACCACGATCGCAAGACTGGCCCATGGGATGGCCGACGACATGGTAGCGCTGACGGCGCTTGCCACCCGCGCGCCCGTCGTCGTGGCGCCCGCGATGGACGAACATATGTGGGAGCACACGGCGACCCAGGAAAACGTGGCCACGCTGCGTGCTCGGGGCGTCCACATTGCCGGGCCGGGCGAGGGACGGCTGGCGAGCGGGCACAGTGGCGCCGGCCGGCTGATCGAGACTGACCAGCTTCTCGGCGCGCTCCGGCAGGCGATGGGCGTGAACGGCGCGTTAGCCAGGCGGCGGGTGGTCGTGAGCGCCGGCGGCACGCATGAGCCGATCGATCCTGTGCGGTTCATCGGAAACCGGTCGTCGGGGAAGATGGGGTTCGCGCTGGCGGAAGCTGCGCGCGATGCCGGCGCCGCTGTGACGCTGGTATGCGGGCCGGTGGCCCTCCCGACGCCGTACGGGATTGACCGCGTCAACGTTGGCACGACCGCGGAAATGCGCGAAGCGATTGCCGCCGCGACGCAGGGGTGCGATGCGTTGATCATGGCGGCGGCGCCAGCGGATTTCCGCGCCGCACGGCCTGCGGGGGACAAGATCAAGCGGACCGAGGCAGCGCTGAGCGTCGAACTGGCGCCTAACGACGACATCCTTGCTTCGCTGGAAGGGGCCTTTGTGAAGGTTGGCTTTGCGGCGGAGACCTCGGACCTGATCGCGAACGCGCGCGCCAAGATCGCCCGCAAGGGGCTCGACCTGATCGCAGCGAATGATGTGACGGCCGCTGACGCCGGCTTCGCGACCGACACGAACCGGGTGACCTTGATCGCAGCGGATGGATCCCACGAGGCGCTGCCGCTGCTTCCGAAGTACGACGTCGCCGTTCGCATCATCGAGCGTGTGGCCGCGCTGCTGGAAGCGCGAGCATCGCGGACCGTGCGCTGACGCCGGGAAGCCCGGCGTTGCCTGCTAGAATCCGCGCGAAGGAGCGAAGCAACGATGCCCCTGAAGGAGCAATTGAACGACGATCTGAAGGATGCCATGCGCGCCGGAGAGGAAGTCAGGCGCGAGACGCTCCGTAGCGTGCTCACGGCGATCCGAAACACCGAGATCGCACGCGTCGATGTGAAGAAGGAGGACGCGGGGCGCACGGAGCTCTCGGACGCCGACGTGCTCGATGTGATCCAAAAGCAGGCGAAGCAGCGACGCGAGAGCATCGAGGAGTACCGCAAGGCGAATCGGCAGGATCTCGTGGACCGCGAGGCGGCCGAGCTGGCGATCCTCGAAACCTACCTGCCGCAACAGCTTTCGCGCGACGAAGTGATCGCCGAGGTGCGAGCCGTCATCGCGGAGACCGGCGCGAGCAGCGCCGCCGACAAGAGCCGCGTCATGCCGGCGGCGATCCAGCGGATGAAGGGTCGTGCGGACGGGCGGCTGATCAACGAAGTCGTCTCCGAGCTGCTGCCGCCGCGCTGAGCCGCGCTATCCGCCGCCTGCGGCCACGACCTCGTACTGCTCGCGGGACAGCCGGACGACGTTGACGATGCCGCCCGCGGCGAACAGCAACACCGCGAAGGCGAGGACCGCATACAGAGCCGCCGAGAGCAGCATCACTTCGGGCAGGCCGATCGCCACCGCTATCCCCGCGGAAGCGATGCCCGCGATCGGCATCGTGCCATTGAAGGCAATGCCATTGAGGGACATGACGCGTCCGCGGAAGTGTTGCGGGGTCGACTCCTGCATCATCGCCTGGAACAGGTTGAGCTGAGACGAGAACGAGATCGAGGTAAATCCGGAGGCGATGATGGCGACGGCTGGATCACGCGTGAGGGCCATGACCGCCAGACCCACGGGTCCGACGATCGCGGCGATCCAGATCCGCCACACGCGCAGTTGCGTGGGCCACCAGACGAGCGCCATGGCGCCGATCAGCGAACCCACGCCTGAGGCGGCCCACATGAGCCCGAGCACGCCGGCGCCCTCGTCGAGCACGTTGGTGACGTAGTAGGGCGACAGGATCGCCATGGCGGGGAACAAGAACGTGCAGGCGAGCGCGGTAAGACTCAGGAAGACCAGCACGTTCGGGCGTCCCTTCGCGTGCCGAAAACCATCCTTGAGTCCCTCGATGGTCGACCCGCCGACGCCGGTGAAGCGGGCCGACGGCCGGTAGCGCACGATCAACAGGCTGAAGATGACGGCGATGAAGCTGGCGGCATTGATGAAGTAGGCCGTCGCGATGCCGACGGCGGAGATCACGCCGCCAGCGATGGCGGGTCCAATCATGCGCGAGCCGTGGAACGTCGCCGAGTTGAGCGCGACGACCTGGCTGATGCGGCGCGGCGGCACGAGCTCGGGCAGGAACGCCTGGTACGCCGGCATGTCGTAGCCGAAGGCGATCCCCACACCGATCGTGGCGGCGATGATGATCCAGAATGAGATGGCGTCCGCCAGCACGAGGGCGCCGACGAACGCCGCGAGCAGGCACATGGCGACCTGCGTCCAGAGCAGGATGCGCCGCTTGTCCGCCCGGTCGGCCAGCACGCCGCCGAAGAGCATGACCAGCAGGCTCGGGATCGCGTTTGCGAAGTTCACTGCGCCCAGCGCGAACGCCGAGTCCCACAGCTCAAGCACCAGCAGGCCCTGCGCGATCGCCTGCATCCACGTGCCGGTCATCGAGACCGCCTGGCCGAGCCAGACCACACGGAAGTCGCGTTCGCCGAGCACCCAGATGGCGTCGGGCAGGCGCAGGCCGAGGAGCCGTGGTTGCGGTTCGATAGTCGAGGTAGTCGTGGCCATGCGTGGGAAGCAGGATAGCAGGCGTGCGCGAGGTAGCTTGTACAGATGTCACTTCACTGACAGGACTCGTCAGTGAGCCACACGCTGCCCCCATGTGCCCCGCGTCGTTGCAGCCGCGGCAGTGCTTGGATACGATCAGATCGCTGCCGAGTGGGGCCGTAGCTCAATTGGGAGAGCGCAACGCTGGCAGTGTTGAGGTTAGGGGTTCGATCCCCCTCGGCTCCACCATTCTTGTCAGCTATCAGCTATCGGCTTTCCTATCGGAGCCCGGTTAGTTGAGAGAGGCGCGTCGAATCGCACTGGCGGATGGCGGCGGGTCACTCGCGCCGGGCGAGGCGAGTGAGGGATTCGCCGGAGATGCGCCAGACGGTCCACTCGTCCATCGGTTCCGCGCCGAGGGACCGATAGAAGTCAATCGCTGGCTGATTCCAATCGAGCACGGACCATTTCATGCGCGCGCAGCCGCGTTCCACCGCGACGGCGGCGACCGCGCTGATCAGCGCCTTGCCATGCCCGTGGCCGCGGTGCGCAGGGCGCACGAAGATATCTTCGAGGTAGACGCCCGGCTTGCCCATGAACGTCGAGAAGTCGTGGTAGAAGAGGGCGAACCCGACGGCCTCGCCGCCGCAGTCGGCCAGGAGCACATCAACCATGGGCCGCTCGCCGAACATGTGGCGGCCGAACTCGTCATCGTCAAACACGACCTCGTGCGTGAGCTTCTCGTATTCAGCAAGCTCGCGGAGCAGGGTGAGGACCGTGCGCAGATCCTCCGGGCGGGCGGCGCGGACATCACTCAGACGCATCGCCCGATCGTAGCAGCGGCGAACGCGCACGGCCATCATTGTGGAATCCGCAGTCGCGCAACGCACGTCCAGGCGGCGTTGAGGACGTACGCTGTGCGCGGAGGTGCCAGATGGAACGGCTCGAAGCGATGAAGGCGGTCTCGCGACGCTGGTTCGAGGACGGCTGGGGCGGCGACATCGGCGTATTTGACGAGCTCGGGCGGGGCGAATGGATGGCGGAAATGTCGCTGGCGCCGCAGATCCAGGCGTTTCACGCCGCGTTCCCTGATCTGACGATCACCGTCGAGGAGCAGATCGCCGAAGGCGACAAGGTGGCGACGCGCGTCCACTTCACGGGCACGCATCTGGGCGACTTGCTTGGGATAGCGCCGACGGGCAAGCGCATCGACGGACGGATCATTGAGATACACACGTTCGGATCATCCGGTCACGTGATCTCTGTGCAGAACGATTTCCACCCGGCGTTGATCCTCGTGCAGCTCGGGGTATTGAAGGAAGCCTGACCTACGCTGCCAACGTCGGCACCACAGCGAGACGTCTGCCAGAATCAAACGGCCGGGGCGTCCGGGCCGCGACACCCTGCATCAGGGCGTTGGCCAGCACAGCGTACACCGCTGGGTTCACGACCATGCCAACGTGCGTGCCCGGCACCTCGACACTCGTGGCCTCCGGGCGGATGCATGTCCGCCAGCTCACGATGCCGTCTGTGCGGGAGTACACGTTGACTTCGCGGATGTTGGATGGCAACGGCTGCTGGAGCGCGGCAAGGCATTCGCCGTCGCAGTCGCCCTGCATCATCTCGGCGGCCAGGCGAACGAACGGATGCACGCGGGCGCCGTTGACGGGCGAGCCCAGGGTGATGATCGTGCTGATCTGGCGAGGTCGCAGCGTCGCCGCACCGCGCGACAGCAGTCCGCCGAGGCTGTGGCCGACGATGCCCACCTTGCGACCGGTCTCATCGTAGGCACGGTCGACGGTGCGCACGATGTCGGCCAGCGACATTTCGGGACACCGGTCGTTGCGCCCGATGCCGGACAGGTACGGCCGATATCCCATGCGTCGCAGCCAGCGCGCCATTTCGCGCATCGTCCAGTCGGACGCGAGCATGCCGGGGATCAGCACGATGGCCGAACCATCCCCATGCGGGACGCCCTCGCCGCGGAACACCGGTGACATCCGCAAGGCCAGCCAGTCTCCGCCGGCGAACCACTCGCGCCACAGCGGCAGCGTGACGTCGATGTGATCGCGGGCGCGGGGCCTGGTGGCGCCTTCCGGATGGAGGTCAAACGTCGTGGGTGTGCGATTCATGGGTGCGCTCCTACTGCCATCAGCGTACGGAGCAGGGCTGCGAGCGAGGCGACACATGACCGCCGCCCGGCGGCGGTCATGTAACGATTGGCTCGCGATTTCATTGCGAACGCGGGCGGTGCATGTCGTGCATGTCGCATGCGCTCGCAGCAGCTGTGCGACGTCTACGCTCGCGGGTTGCACACGAACTCAGGCGGGCGCCCACGCGACGGCCTGACACCAGAAGGCCGCGAAGAATGCGCCCGGATCCTCGCCCCAGGCACGCCAGGCCGCAGCGATCTCGAGCATCTGCTCGCGCGTGGCCCAGCCGTTGGCCACGGCATACGCGATGAATGGCTCGGATTCGGCGTAGCGTGCGCACGCTTCACCATCGAGTTTCACGGAGATCGCGTCCCCGCGCGCGCTGGCAACGGCCGATGCCTGGACGCGCTCGAACCCTGCTTCGTGCAGCAGCGCGCGCAGGTGCCTCCCGATATTGGGATGGCGAGGCTGGCGGCGTTGAATGTCGTGCCACAGCCGCAGTGCGTCGAAGTCGGGCGCCATGATCGCGCCATCCCGATCGGCGTCGGCGATGCCGATCACGCCGCCGGGACGGAGGACGCGCCGCAGCTCTCGCAGCGCGTCCAGGGGGAACTCCGCGTGCTGCAGCAGCGCATGCGCGAAGGCTGCGTCAAAGGTGGCGTCGGCGAAGGGAAGCGCGCGCGCATCTGCGGTTTCGAACAGGCAGTTGTCAATGCCTCGCTCCGCCGCGAGCGCGCGGGCGCGGTCGATCGAAACATGGCTGAGGTCGATGCCGGCCGTCTCGCCCGGCGCGATGGCCGTGGCGAGTCCGAGGGTGATGCTACCCGCGCCGCAGCCGGCGTCGATGAGGCGCATGCCCGGCTTCAGGTGCGGAAGCAGGAACGCCGCGTTCCGCTCAGCGGTGCGACGGGCATGCGCGGGCGCATGCGCCTCGCGCAGCCACGCTTCGTGGTTGTCGACGATAGTCTTGTCCATGACGTGCACATTGCTCCTGCTGCAAAAAGCGAAACGGCTACGGCGCATCGGGCGCCATAGCCGCTGGGGCGTGCACGGCCGGTGCAGGCTACACGGCGTTCAAGGCGCGCGATGGTCGGATGGTCATCTCAACAAGCATTGCCACGCGCGCCTCCTTCTGCGAACTGCGATGTTGGCGTGAGTGTGACCGATGGCCCGCCGGCGCCGCAAGGCAGGCCGCTAGACTTCCTGGCGGTTCTCCAGCGCACGCGACAGCGTGACGTCGTCTGCATACTCCAGGTCGCTGCCCATGGGTAATCCGCGCGCGAGGCGAGTCACGCGGATGCCCAGCGGCGTCAACAGGCGGCTGACGTACATGGCCGTGGCCTCGCCCTCCAGGTTCGGATTCGTCGCCATGATTACTTCGCTGACGGCGCCGTTCCGCACGCGGTTGAGCAGTTCAGCGATCTTCAGGTCTTCCGGGCCGATGCCGTCCATGGGCGAGATGACGCCGTGGAGCACGTGGTAGAGACCGTGATAGCCGCGCGTCCGCTCCACGGCGAGGATGTCGAGCGGCTCTTCGACCACACAGATGGACGAGCGCTCGCGGCTCTGATCAGAGCAGATTGCACAGGGATCGCTCTCGGTAACGTTCTGGCAGACGGAGCAGAGGACGGTGCGGTCCTTGAGGTCGATGATCGCCCGGGCGAGGGCGACCGCCTCGTCGTAGGGGACGCGCAGCATGTGGTAGGTGAGACGCTGCGCGCTCTTCGGGCCGATGCCGGGCAGCTTGTGGAACTCATCGATCAGACGGGCGACGGGTGGTGGGGCGGCAGATCCGGGCTCCATGCGGAGGTCATTGTAACGGTGCATGCGGGATAGCCACGACGCGGCGATACACGGCGCGATGGTGGCCGCCAACCGCGATTCGAGGAGCGACCAGATGGACGGGGGTTACGGCTTGCCGAGGCCGGGGATGTTGCCGAGCCCGAGGCTCCCGGCCAGGCCCGCGAGCTGGCCGTACTGCATCGACTGGACCTTGGCGAGCGCCTCGTTCAGCGCGGCCGTGACGAGATCTTCGAGCATCTCGACGTCGTCGGGATCGACGACATCCTGCTGGATCTTGAGCGATTCGACCTTCATGCCGCCGGTGAGGACGACGCTGACGGCGCCACCGCCCGCAGTGCCCTCGGCGCGCTTCTCTGCGAGTTCGGCCTGCGCCGCCTGCATGCGCTGCGCCATCTGACTGATCTGCGCCATCATGTCGCGGTTCATCGCCATGGGACAGCTCCTGTTGCGGCGTCAGATGGACGCCGGCGTCACTCCTGCGAGACGATTCGTGCGCCGCGTTCGACCGCATGCTGCACGAGCGGGCTCTTCAACTGCCTGGTCGGCTTCGGTGCAATGATACACCGGATGGCGACGGGTTCCCCGAGCAGCTCTGAGGCAACCGCTTCGAAGCGTGAGCGGTACTCGCCTTCGACCTGGCGCTTGGAGTACGCATCCTGGTAGAAGCCGATGGTCAGCACGCCATCCTGGAACGACACGGCGTGGCAGCTGCCGTTGAGGACCGCATCGAGCTTGGGGCCAAGCCGGGGGTCGCTCTGGCGCATCTTCGGGCGCAGCACGTCGTGCACCCACGTGGAGAGGTCGATCTCGCCGTTCCTGGTCTGCACACCGTTGCGCGTGAGCGCCGGTCCGGCGGCCGGGGCCTCCGCCGGCGCGGCATCGGGCGTGTCATCGATGACCGGCGCCTTGCTGCCGACCATGCGCGCGATGTCCTCGGGCGAGGCGCCGGTGATGTTGTCGCGCCGAAACTCGCGCCGCGGCGGACCATCCGCGTGCGGAGGGGGGACTTCACGTCCGCCGGCGATGGCCGGGCGGGCCGGCGGTTGCGCCGGGCCGTTCGGCGGTCGCTGCTGCGACGGGCGTTGTGGCATCGGGCGCTGGGCGCTCGCGATCGAGGAGGTCTGCTGGCGCACCGGCGCGCCAACCGTTGCGGTCGCGGGGCGCTGTGGGGCAGAGGTCGGTGGCGGCGGGCTGGCAGCTTCTACGAGCGCGATCTCCAGCGGGACGGGCGAGAGCGGATCGTCGCGCAAGTCGGCTTCGCTCCAGAGCTTCAGCAGCCGCACGATCTGCTCACGCGGCGCGCTGCCTGCCGCGGTGTTCAGTTCCGCGAACTGCTCGGGCGTGTACGCCCCCGCTTCGAGCGCGCCTGCCTGCGCGAGCAAGAGCGTCCTCAGGCGCTCCGTCACCTCGCGCTGGAACTGCCGCAAGTCGATGCCATCATCCCGCACCGCGTTCAGCGTGGCGAGCGCCTGGCCCACGTCGCCGCGGAGCGCCTGCTCGACGACGATGGGCGTGCGCTCGTCGCTGATCAGGCCGAGCCCCTCCCGGATCGCTTCGATGGAGAGTTCACGGCCGTATGAGTCACATACCTGCTCAAGGAGGTTGATGGCGTCGCGCAGGCTTCCCGTGGCGCCTCGGGCGATGAGCTCAAGGCCCTCGCGGGGGGCCTGGATGCCCTCCTCCCCGGCGATGAACGCAAGCCGCTCGACGATAGCGGCGGTGGGGATGCGTTTGAACTCCATGCGCTGGCAGCGCGATGTAATGGTCGCGGGCACCTTGTGCGCATCGGTCGTCGCCAGAATGAAGACGATGTGCGGCGGCGGTTCTTCGAGCGTCTTGAGCAGGGCGTTGAAGGCGGCATCGGTGAGCATGTGCACCTCGTCGATGAGGTACACCTTGTGGGCGTCCATGCCGGCCATAGGCGCGTAGCCTGCATTCTCGCGCAGCCTGCGGATCTCCTCGATGCCGCGGTTACTGGCGCCGTCGAGCTCGACGAGATCGAGCGCGCGGGCCTCGTTGTAGGCCACGCATGAGGCGCACTCGTTGCAGGGCTCGCCGGGGCGGTCGCCGGATGTGTCTCGGTTGCGCTCGCAGTTGATGGCCTTGGTGAGGAGGCGGCCCATGGTGGTCTTACCCGTGCCGCGCGGCCCGGCGAAGAGGTAGGCATGGGAGACCTTGCCGCTCTTCAGTGCGTTGAGCAGCGTGCGCTTGACGACGTCCTGGCCCGACACTTCAGCGAAGCGCTGCGGGCGCCACTTCCTGTAGAGGACTTCGGCAGGCACGTACGGCTCCGGATGTGCGTGTGCGGGTCGAGGCGATCAGAGTATAGCGGCCCGCGCGCGCTCGTGAACGGCGAGCCGTGGAGCAGGGGCTCCACATAATCGGCGGCTATGTGTCGAAGCGCACACGGTTCCGGAGCGGGCGGCGGGCGACATACCGCCCGAGGTTGTCGATGAAGATCGCCATGGCGCGTTCCATGTTGAGCGGCGATACGCCGGAGTTGTGCGGCGTGACGATGACGTTCGGCAGGGTCCAGAGCGGGCTGGACTCGGGCAGTGGCTCAGTGTCGAAGACGTCGAGACAGGCGCCCGCGATGCGTCCCTCCTGCAACGCCCGGATCAAAGCAGCCTGGTCGATGATACGGCCTCGTGCGACGTCAATGAGGGTGGCTGCAGGGCGCATGGCGGCCAGTTCCCGCTCGCCGATCATGTGCTCCGTTTCGGGCGTCAGCGGGCAGGCGATGACGAGGAAGTCGGCCGCGCGCAGCATCGCTTGCAGCCGGCGGCGCGTGTACATCTCGTCAATGAAGCGCGCCGGCCTGCCGCTGCGCCGGACGCCCAGCGTGCGCATGCCGCAGGCCTTCGCGAGGCGCGCGACTTCGCCGCCGATTGCGCCGGTACCGATGATCGCGCACGTTTGACCGTGGAGGTCGTGGCCCGGCACCTGTCGCCATTCGCGGCGCGCCTGCTGCTCGCGCCATGCGTCGAATGGCTTGGCGCGGTGGAGCATCATCGCCAGGACGTACTGCGCGATCGATGGGGCGGATGCGCCGCTGGAGTTGGTGATGGTGACGCCGCGCTCGGCGAGCGCCTTGAAGACCGGCGCATCGACACCGGCGCTGAAGGTGTGGAACCAGCGCAGCGCGGGTAGTCGCAGCAGCTCGGCGATGGCGGCCCGGCGCATCTCGAGATCCTCCCAGAAGTCGGCTGACAGGCAGGCCACCTCAGCCTTCGCGGGATCCCCTCGCCAGGCAGGCGCGCCATCGCGCATCGATACGGAGGCGAAGCGCGCGGCTGGATCAGCCTTTCGGATACGGGCGCCATACTCGCGCTGCACGCGAGCGCTCACGGCAATGCGCATCGTCAGCGCCTCCGCTCGCGGGCGCGAAACAGGCGCAGCAGCGGCTCGACGTACGAGCGGTCGGTGGACAGGGGCACCTCCTCGACGCCGGCCGCGGCGAGGGTGCGACGGCGTGCTTCGCGCTGCTCCTCCCAGCGCCGAGCGTAGCGTTCGCGCACGCGAGCGCTCGAAGTATCGAGGAGCGCACGGGCGCCCGTCTCAGCGTCTTCGACCTCGAGCAAGCCCACGTCCGGGAGGTCGCGTTCGCGCGGGTCGTTGAGCGAGAGTGCGATCATCTCATGCCGGACGGCGACCGTGCGCAGCGCCTGGCCGTAGTCACGGTCAAAGAAGTCGGATAACACGAACACGATGGCGCGGCGCCGCACCACCCGCGCGAGAAATGACGCCGCATGGGCGATGCTGGTGCCGCCTCCTTCGGGCGCGATGTAGAGGAGCTCGCGGATGATGCGAAGGACGTGGCGGCGGCCCTTGCCGGCGGGTACGAACTTCTCGATTCGGTCGCTGAATGCGATGAGACCGACGCGATCACCGTTCGCGATCGCAGCAAAGGCGAGCGTCGCCGCGACCTCGGCAGCGAGCTCACGCTTGGTCAGCGTCGCCGTCGTGAACCGGGACGAGGCGCTGACGTCCACCATCAGCATGACGGTGAGCTCGCGCTCCTCGATGTACTTCTTGACGTACGGCACGCCCATCCGCGCGGTGACGTTCCAGTCGATGAGGCGCACATCGTCGCCGGGCTCGTACTGCCGCACCTCCGCGAACTCGATGCCCTTGCCGCGAAAGACGCTGTGATACTCGCCGAGGAAGATGTTGGCGACGAGCCGCCGCGCCCGGATCTCAATCTGACGGATCCGCCGCAGCATCTCCGGCGGGATGGGACGAGGATGAGCCGCCGGTGCGTTCGCCGCCGTGACCAAAGGAGACTGGATGGCCATCCTGTACACCTTAGCGGGGGTGGGCGGTCACCGCTGAACGGCGGGGATCGCCTCCCACAGGCGGTCGTAGATGCTCACCGTGGCATCGGCGACGTTGGCCCAGCGGAAGCGCTGCACAGCTTCGCGGGCTGCGCGTCCGAACGAGGCCCGCAGGTCGTCGTTATCCAGCAGGAGTTCCAGACGCTCCGCGAATGGCTCGGGGCAGCGCCAGGGGATCAGGTAGCCGGTTTCGCCGTCGCTGATGGTGGTCGTGAGCCCACCGACGCGGGAGGCGACCACCGGCGTGCCGCAGGCCATCGACTCGATCGCGACCAACCCGAAACTCTCGTAGTACGACGGCACGACGCAGACGTCGGCGGCGTTGTAGTAGAGCGGCAGATCCTCGTGCGGGACAGCGCCGACCCAGGAGATGTGGTGATCGACACCCAGCCGTTCGGCGTGCGCACGCAGCTCGGCCGCTCGCGCCGCGGTCCGCTCGTCGCCGCCGACGATGAGGACGCGGAAGTTCTCGTCCTCGTGCAGCTGCGCGGCGGCGCTGATCAGGATGTCGATGCCCTTCAGCGGTTCGATGCGGCCAACGAACAGGATGATCCGCTCGCCGTCGCGAAGGCCCAGCTTGCGCCGGGACAGCTCCTTGTCCATCGGGGAGAACAGGTCCAGGTCAACACCGCAGGGCACCACCTCGATGCGCTCGGGATCGGCGCCGCACAGCGCGGTGAGCAGGTGCCTTTCGTGCGCGCTCGCGGCGACGATGCAGTCGGCCGTGGTGGCCACCAGACGCTCCGCATCCAGCCGCGCAGGCGATTCGTGCTCGGTCACGCGCGCGCGCATTTTGACTTCGCCGAGCGTGTGGAACATGGCGACGTGGGGCACGCCCCAGTCTTGCGTGAGCCGACGCCCGACGATGCCCGACATCCAGTAGTGGCTGTGCACAAGGTCGTAGGCGTGCCCTTCGGCGATCGCGAAAGCGCGGAGATTCTGCTCGAACTCGTCCAGGTGGCCGGGGATCGCGTCCTTGTCGATCGGGGACGCCGGGCCTGCCGGCACGTTGATCACCCATGCATTCGGCCCGAACGGCTGAACCGGCGGATCTGCGGGTGATGCCCGCCGGGTGAAGACGTCGATCGCGAAGCCGCGCGCGCCCAGCTCGCGGCTGAGCTCGCGCACGTAGACGTTCATGCCGCCGCTCTCGCGGCCGCCCAGGGCGGCCAGTGGCGACGTGTGCGCGCTGATGACAGCGATGCGGCGTTGGCTGGCTGTGCGCGTCGCGGTCAATTCGCCCCCGTCACTCAGAAGACCTCACCGCGAGCCGGATCCGCCAGACAACGCGGTCCTGCCCGCCAAGGTCGTACTTGTAACTCTCGTCGCCGCGCATGAAATCCACAAAGGTCCTACCGCACTCGATGGCTTCCTGGATCAACAGGGCCTTGGACATGAGGCCCACGGCGTAGTGCGAGTAGGCGGGATCGTAGCCGCTGTTGTACATGTAGAGGCGGCCGCCCACATCGAAGTTCAGCACGCCCGCCACAGGCTCGTTGTCGAACGTCAACCAGTGAAAGCGCAGCATGCCGGCGTCGGCCATGCGCCCGGTCATGTCGCGAAAGAATGGCTCCATGCCCGGACGGGCCAGGAACTCCTCTTTATGATGGTTGCTGATGCGCATGAGGTGGAAGAACCGCTCGAGCAGCGACTGCGCCTCAGCCGCCTCCGTGATGACGCGGAACGAGACGTCGCCGCCGGCGGTATCGAGACGGCGCAGCTTGCGGCGCAATTCGTGCCGGTCCTTCTTGCTCAGACGCCCCAGGTACTCCTCCCACGAGCCGGGCAGCGCGACTCCCGGCGAGATCGCCTCGCGCTCACGGGTGCAATCCCAACCGGCCTCCGCCGCCGCCGCGATCGCCGTGGAGGTAGGAGATTCCGAGAGGACGCCGCGCAGATCGAGCTCCCGGATACCATCGGCGGCGACCCGTTCCAGCAGCGCCGCCCAGGCCGCCGGCTCGGCGCCCGGCTCGATCACGGCGTCCATGTAGTCGCAGATAGAGTAATGGCCAACGAACTCCGCTGTCGCATCTTCGACGAGCAGCGGCAGGACGCCGGTCAGCCGTGAGTTTTCCCGGACGCAGTAGATGCGGAGCACCCGCTGGCCCTGAAAGTGATCGAGCCAGCACCGCTGCCACGCCGGTGTAACGAACGGGATTGCCTCGGGCAGGCGGGTGATGAGGGCGCTCCACTCGTCGCGGATGTGCTCGAACGTCTCCTCGCGGACGCTCAGCGTCGCCGCGGTCGTCATGCCCCGCGTACCAACGAGAGGAACTCGGCGCGCGTGACGTCATGGCTGCGGAACAACCCCCTTGTCGCCGAAGTCACCATGCGGCTCCCCGGCTTCTTCACGCCGCGCTGGGTCATGCACAGGTGCTCGGCCTCGATGACCACGCCGACACCGTCGGGCTCAAGCGCCTCCATGAGCGCGTCGGCGACCTGTCCGGTCAGCTGCTCCTGGATCTGCGGGCGCCGGGCGTACGCTTCGACGAGGCGCGCGAGCTTGCTGAGCCCAACGACCCGTCCATCGGGGATGTAGCCGACGTGCGCCACGCCGTGGAACGGCATGAAGTGGTGCTCGCAGATGCTGTAGAAGGGGATATCACGCAGGATCACCATCTCGTCGTGGCCCGGAGCCTCGAACTTGACCTTGAGCAGGCTCTTGGGGTCGACGCAGAGGCCTTCAAACAGTTCCGCATACATCCGTGCGATGCGGGCGGGAGTGTCAACGAGCCCTTCGCGGTCGGGATCCTCGCCGATCGCCACGATGATTTCGCGGAACGCGCGTTCGATGCGTTCCTGGTCGACGGGCGCCGGCGCATGCGTGGTTCGAAGCTGATTGGCAGGCATAGGCATGTCCAGGGCACGCGGCGGGCTGCGCGGGGGCGCTGGACGCACGCCAGCGCTGTAGAAAAGGCTAGCACAGCCGAGGCCCTTGCGATCAACGCCGTCGTCACCGCGCGTGCAAGACCGGCGCGCGATGTCAATCGTCGCCGGCAAGCATGAAGGCCTCAGTCAAGAGGGCGTGCACGCCGTCATCCACCTGCGCCGGGGCTGTGAGGCTCAGCATGTGCCAGATCCGCCCGCCGCTGCCCACCGGGCGGCGCGCGATGCGCGGGTGCGACACGCGCCGTTCGAGCGCGAGCCAGAGCGCCAGGCTCCGAGCGAGCGGACGGACCTCAGCGAACTTCTGCCGGCGCTTGAGGAAGACGCCCACACCGACGGCGTCGCTGTGCACGGGGCCAAGCGCATCGATGTGTCGCATGATCACGTCGAATGTTTCGCGCTGCCAGGCGGGCCGACCGGCAAAGGTCTCATCGACGCTGTTTCCGGGCACGCACACGTGCGACTGCCGCCTGCGCCCGAATTCGCGTCCGCAGGCGGGACAGAGCCAGCGGCCGCCTCCGCTGCGTGCAATCATCACGCTAACTCCATACGCCGGATCTGTGTACTCTGTGGATCCGTTTCGCGCATCCTGAAAGGCACCGCGTTCCATGTACAAGATCGCAGTCATCCCCGGCGACGGCACGGGGCCCGAGGTCGTGGAGGAGGGACTCAAGGTTCTGCAGGCCGCGGCCCAGAGGACCGGCGTCAAGTACGAGCTGACCACCTACGACCTCGGCGGTGAGCGCTATTTGCGCACAGGCGAGATCTTGCCGGACGGAGTGGTAGACGAGCTGCGCGGTTTCGACGCCATTTTCCTGGGGGCGATTGGGCACCCGGAGGTGCAGCCGGGGGTGCTGGAGAAGGGGCTTCTGCTTCGGCTGCGCTTCGAGCTGGACCAGTACATCAACCTGCGTCCGGTCAAGCTCTATCCCGGGGTCGAATGCCCGCTGAAGGACAAGGGGCCGGAGGACATCGACTTCGTAGTGGTGCGTGAGAACACAGAGGGGCTGTACAGCGGCTCAGGCGGCATCCAGTACAAGGGCACGCCCCATGAAGTCTCGACCCAGGTGCATGTGACCACGCGCTTCGGGGCGGAGCGGGCAATCCGGTACGCATTCGAGCTGGCCCGCAAGCGCAAGAAGAACAACAAGCTGACGCTCTGCGCGAAAACGAATGTCCTGACGTTCGTGCATGACACCTGGTGGCGGGCGTTCAACGAGGTGGGCGAGGCGGACTATCCCGACATCGAGCGCGACTACGCGCACGTCGATGCAACGACGATGTGGATGGTGAAGAACCCCGAGTGGTTCGACGTCATCGTCGTCGAGAACATGTTCGGCGACATCATCACGGACCTCGGCGCCATGATTCAGGGCGGCCTCGGGATTGCGGCGGGTGGCAATATCAACCCCGGTGGCGTTTCGATGTTCGAGCCGATCGGCGGCTCGGCGCCAAAGTACACGGGCCAGAACGTGGTCTGCCCGATCGCGGCGATCGGCGCGGCGCAGATGATGATGGAGGCGCTTGGCGAGCAGGCGACTGCGGACGCTATCGAGCGGGGGATCATGAAGGCGCTTGCGTCAGGGCAGATCAAGTCGCTCTCGGCAGGGAAGATGGGGATGGGCACGCGGGAGGTGGGTGACCTGATCGCGAAGCTCGCATCTGACTAGCCGAGCCTGGGAGTGCTGACCTCCAGTTCCCCTATTTGCCGCCCCTTGAAGCGGCTGTTAGACTCGATGCGTTAGAAACGGCGAGAGAACGAGGAACGAGTGGCGATCACCGCCGAGCGCAAGCAGGAGTTGATCAGCGAGTTCAAGACCCACGAGATGGACTCCGGTTCGCCGGAAGTCCAGATCGCCATCTTGACCGAGCGCATCAACAACCTGACTGAGCACCTGAAGAAGCACCGGCACGACTACCACACCCAGCGTGGGCTCCTGAAGCTCGTGGGACAGCGCCGGCGCCAGCTCGCCTACCTCAACAACAAGGACGTCCAGCGGTATCGCGCGGTCCTTGCCCGGCTCGGCCTCCGCAAGTAGCGGGGGCTTTCTTCTTGCCCCGCGGGGCAGCCGGTTGGTAGGCACACACTCGGCATATCGAGCTCCTCGGGCGCGGGCCAGACGTGCCGCTGCGGCGGCAGCCCGCAGATCCTCACCCCTTGCGTCGTAGTTGAAGGACCCGCCATGAGGGCGGGCGCGAGGGATTTGCAGCAGCACCGGCGCACACACAGCCGCAGAACAACCGCTGCACGTCCGGAGGACGGAGGTTTCACTACCCATGCCTGATATCAAGCGCATCGAACGGCAGCTCGGAGGCAAGCCGTTCATCATCGAGACGGGGCGGATCGCCGGTCTGGCGAACGGCTCGGTCACCGTGCAGTACGGCGATACCGTCGTGCTGTGCACCGCCGTCATGGCCCGCACCGCGCGTCCGGGCATTGACTTCTTCCCGCTCACGGTCGACTTCGAGGAGCGGATGTACGCGATCGGCAAGATCCCGGGATCATTCTTCCGCCGCGAGGGTCGCCCGCCGACGGACGCCATCCTCTCCGCGCGCCTGACCGACCGGCCGCTGCGCCCGCTGTTCCCGAAGGGCATGAGGAACGACGTGCAGATCGTGATCATGGTCCTTTCGGCGGACCGCGAGCACCAGCCCGACGTGCTGGGGACCGTTGGCGCCTCGGCGGCGCTATCGATGAGCGACATTCCGTTCAACGGTCCGGTCGCATCGGTCCGGGTGGGCTACATCGACGGCGAGTACGTGGTGAACCCAACGTTCCAGCAGCTGGAGGAGAGCCTGATCGACATCGTCGTGGCGAGCACGCGGCAGGCGATCATGATGGTCGAGGCGGGCGCTGACGAGGCGCCTGAGGACGTGATCTCCGGCGCACTCGACTTCGCGCACCAGCAGAACCAGATCCTGCTCGACTTGCAGGATGAGTTGGCGGCGCTCTTCAAGCCCCAGAAGGTGCAGTTCGAGATCGCCGCACCTCCGGATGAGTTGAAGGAGAAGGTCTTCGGCGAGCTCCAGGGGAATGTCGAGGAGTTTCTGGCGCTGGCGAAAGACGAGCGGCAAGGCGCGCTCGACGAGCACAAGGCACGCCTCGTCGAGAAGTACGGCGACGAGTACGGCGAGGCGATGGTCGCGCAGGCGCTCGATGCCTTCGTGAAGAAGACGGTGCGCTCGGCGATCCTGGACCAGGATCGGCGGCCTGACGGCCGCAAGCCGGACGAGATCCGCCCGATCTGGTGCGAGGTGGGCGTGCTGCCCAGGACGCACGGCAGCGCCATCTTCACGCGCGGCCAGACGCAGGCGCTCACGGTGACGACCCTCGGCAGCGTTGGTGACGCACAGAAGCTCGACACGCTCTCGCCATACGAGTCGAAGCGCTACATGCACCACTACAACTTCCCGCCGTACTCAGTCGGCGAAACCGGCCGGATGGGCGGCGCGGGCCGGCGCGAGCTCGGGCACGGCGCGCTTGGGGAGCGCGCACTGGTGCCGGTGCTCCCCGATCTGGAAGAGTTCCCGTACACGATCCGCGTCGTGACGGACATCATGTCCAGCAACGGCAGCACGTCGATGGCGAGCGCCTGCGGCAGCACGCTGTCGCTCATGGACGCCGGCGTGCCGATCAAGGCGCCGGTCGCGGGCGTGGCGATGGGCCTGATCATGGGCGATGACGGCCGCTACAAGATCCTGACCGACATCGCCGGACTCGAGGACGCGATGGGCGACATGGACTTCAAGGTCGCCGGCACGGAGCAGGGCATCACGGCGCTGCAGATGGACATCAAGATCCAGGGCATCCCGATGGAAGTGATGAAGGCGGCGATCGCGCAGGCGCGCCAGGGCCGGCTGCACATCCTGGGCAAGATGATGGAAACGCTAAGCGCGCCGCGCGAGGAGATGTCGCCGTTCGCGCCGCGCATGTACCGCCTGCAGATCGATCCGCTCAAGATCGGCATGGTGATCGGCCCCGGCGGCAAGATGGTGCGCTCGATCATCGAGGAGACGGGCGCGACGATCGACATCGAGGACGATGGTTCGGTGTACATCGGCGCGACGAACGAGGCATCGGCCCGGCGCGCGATCGACATCATCGAGGCGATGACGAAGGAGGTCGAGGTCGGCCAGACGTACACCGGCCGGGTGTCGCGCCTGTTGAACTTCGGCGCCTTCGTTGAGATCGCGCCGGGCAAGGACGCACTGGTCCACGTCTCTGAGCTTTCTGACGTGGACATCCTGCGCCCCGAGGACGCGGTGAAGATCGGCGATGAGATCACGGTGCTGGTCACCGAGATCGACGCGATGGGGCGCATCAACGCCTCGCGGCGCGCGGTGCTGGAGGGCGAGAGCGATGTCGCGACGATCGTGAGCCGGCAGGCGGCGCAGCGCGCGCAGCGGGGCGGTCGCGGCGGGCCGGGCGGCGGTGGCCGCGGGGGTGACCGCGGCGGTGATCGCGGCGGGCGTGGCGGGAACGGAGGTGGTGGCCGCGGTGGCTACGACCGAGGCGACCGCGGTGGTCGCGGCGGTGGCGGTGGTGGCTACGGTGGCAACCGCGGCGGTGGAGGCGCCGGCTACGACCGCGGGGGCGGAGGTAGCTATGACCGCGGCGGCAGCAACCGCGGACCCGCGCGCAGCGCCGACGGCGGCCCGCGCGACCGGCGCAAGCCACGACCGGAGGACGGCGATGGGACGACGCTTCCGCCGCCCCGCGCGCCATGGATGGATCCGAAGCGGCCGTCCGGCGGCGAGTAGGTTGGGAAGCCGGAGGCTCGGAAGCTCTCCGCTCGCAGCTACCGAACTGAGCGTCACAAAGCCAGAGTTGTACAACAGAGGACCCGCGGACTTCGCGGGTCCTTGTTGTTTCGCTTACGGCAGGACAAAACTCCCCGTCACCGAGCCGAGGCGGCGTTCAGATAGTACGCGCGGAAGAACACGCGATCGTGCTCCACGTGCTCCGTAACTTCGCCGCCCGGATAGCGCGTTTGCACCTCTTCCAGCGCGCGCATGAGTGAGCGAGCATGACCATCAATGGTTGGATACGGCCAGAGGTAGTAGAAGTTCGGGTCGCTCTCGTCGAATGGGACGAAGGGAAAGAGGAACACGAACGCCGCCGGGCCATCGGTGTAGACCTCATACGGGATCACCTGCCCGGGAGCGGGCACCGTCGCGCCGGTGATGTCGTAGCCTTCGACATCGGGCGCCAGGTAGCGGCGCGTCTCGTAGCGCAGGAACCAGCGGCCGCTGTAGAAGTAGACGGGCGTGCCTTCGGGCAGGGTGTCCATGTAGCGGGACGCTGCCTCCAACTCCTGAACCATGACGAATTGCACCTCGCGCCGGTCCTGGGTGGCGCCGAAGTACTCGCAGGAGGCCGCGGCGCCAGCCGCGAGCGGGAGCGCGAGCAGCGCGAACGCCGCGTCACGTGCCCGCCCGGGGCGTTCTCGCAGGCGGCCGAAGAGCCATGCCAGCGGCAAGGCAGCGAGCAGCGCGACGAACGGCGCAAGCCCAAGCGTCCGCCGGTACATCCCGTAATCGACGGTGAGGAGGGCGCCGAGCGGGAAGAGCACTGCGGCGGCGAGCGCCAACGCGTACTCGAGCCGCCGCGCACGCCACGCTGTCATGACGAGTCCGACGACCGCGAGCAGCCAGATGACTGGTCCGACAGGCGGATGCCCCGGCGTGCTGAGCCCGTCGCCGTAATCCACGACGCCGCCGAAGAAGAGGCCCCGGTGCCAGTCGCGGGCGCGGTCCCAGAGAAGCCCGGCGCGGTCCACGGCGCCGCCTTCTTCCCATGCCGGGCTCTCGAAGACGCTGACCACGCGCTGGTGGTAGCGGTACTCCCACCAGTGATCGGTGACGTAGGCGATGAGTGGGGCCGCGGCGATGAGCGCCGCCCCAGCGAAGACCGCGCAGGCAGCCAGGTGGCGCCGCCGGCCTTCGGGAGCTTGCCGGAAGAACATCCAGATGAGGGCGAGGGCGGGCAGCGGCAAAAACAGCGGGTAGGCGTTGTATGAGTAGAGCCCCAATCCGCACAGCAGCCCCGCGAGCCCGTAGAGCCACGTCGACTCGCGACGGAAGGCGAGCCACAGGAGCCAGAGCACAGCCATCTCGGCCAGCGGCCACGAGATGACCATGAACCCCATGCGCGAAAGGTGCAGGTGCCAGGTCATGCCGAGAAGGATGAATGCGGCGAACGCGGCGGTCGTGCGGTTGAACATCAGCGAGAATGCCATGAACGTCAGCGGGATCGTTGCGACGCCGAGAAGGGCCATCGAGAGCCGGATGGACGCGGCGCTATCGCCGAAGATGCTGAAGACGAGGGCGGTGAAGTAGAGGGGCCCGGTCGGCTGTCCGAGAGCGCTGAAGACATACGGGCCGATCCAGCCTTCGTCGAGGATGCGGCGCGCGTCGAGGCCGGTCCAGGCTTCGTCGCCGTGGAGGCCCAGCGGCACACTGCCCAGCGCAGGCAGCCGGAGCGCCGCGGCGGTGAGCGTCAGGGCGACGACGATGGCGATATCCAGGCGCTCGCGGACGAGCCAGGCGCCAAGTGCCCGCTGCCGGGCCTGTAGCCAGGGCTGCGCGTCACGCGGCGGAGTGTTCGTACCGGCACGCGCTTCGTCGCCGGCGGCGGCAGCGGTTGCGGAGCGTTCCTGTGTCACAAACGACCCCTAGGGATACGCGCGCCGGGCCTTAGATGCCGCCATCGCGCCATCATATCGAAGCCCCGTAGCCATACCCGCAGCGCCGCACCCGATACCAGAGCGAGGAGTCCTCATGCAGGGAGTGCGGTCCGCGCAGGCCGTCCGTTACGCGCGCATGCTTGCCGGCGCGATGATCACTGCCGCCATCATCGGCGTGCTTGTGCGGACGCCCGCTCCAGCGGCTGCGGCGCCCTCTGGCAGCATCGTGATGAACCCGCCGAACGCCGCGCTCACTGTGGGCGACACCGTCTCGCTGACCTTCGATGTGAACAACGGCGTCGATATTCACCGCGTCGCCATCGGACTGCAGTACAACGCGAGCGTGTTGCAGGTGGTTGACGCGGACGCGGGGACGACGGGCACGCAGATCCTGCCGGGGCCGTTTCCGGGGACCGATACGGAAGGCGCGGTCCTGCAGAACAGCGTCAGCGCGGGCATCATCAACTACCAGTACGAGCTGGACGGCTCAGCCGAGGTTTCGGGCAGCGGCACGCTCGCCACGGTCCAGTTCGTCGCGGTGGCGAACGGGAATGCGAATCTCTCGTTTAGCGTGCGCCAGTTCCGCGACGGGAACGACGTCAGCTACACACCGGGCGCATCGGCGGCGGTCGTCGTGGTGGGGGGCACGCTACCCGAGGTGACGCCCGCGCCGACCGACACCCCGGCGGCCACTGCTACGCCTACATCCACGAGCACCGTGGCGCCCAGCGCCACCGCAGCCGCGGCCACCGCGACGCAGACGCGCACGCCGACGCGGACGCCCACCGCCGTGGCCTCTACCACGACCACGCCGACCCAGACGACGACACCGCAGGCAACGCCGACGCCGCGCATCACGATCCTGCAGGATTCGAACGCGCGCACGCCGACCGGCGTGGCTGCAGCCAACGGCCCGCGCAACGGGCCTAATCCGGCGCAGGCATCGCAGGCCGGCGGCCTGCCAAGCGCCGGCGCCAACCCCTCCGGAATCGCGTGGTGGAAGTGGACGTTCTTTGCCGCCGCGCTGATGCTGGCGTTCGCGGGCTGGTTCTTCACCTTCGCCGTGCACTACGGCGACCGCGACCCGGTGCTGATGGACCGCTTTGACGCACGGCGCAAGCGGTACCGGCGCTGAGTCCCGCCAGCAGACCGCTCGGGTCATGAGCAACGGCCAACTCCAGCGGGCAGAAGGCATCAACGATGTCAGCTTGCGGATCGGCGCACATCGTCGCCGCGCCGGACGATCGAGGGCTATACCGGGCGGGCGCCGGGCACGGGGATGACGGCGCCGGTGATGCGGGCGGCGGCGTCTGAGCAGAGCCAGGCGACCGTCTCGGCGATGTGCTGCGGGGTGTTCTCCCCCGCGGCGGACGGCTTCTCCAGCGCGGCGATGGCCTCATTGTGCGTGAAGCGTCGTGTGGGGCCCGGAGCGACGGCGTTGAGGGTGATGCCGTGCGGGCGTTCGCGCGGGGCGAGGGTACGCACGAGCCAGTGGCGGGCTGCCTTGCCGAGCGGGTAGTCGAGCGGGGCGTCGGGCGGCCCGAAGCGCCAGTCGTCGGCCATGTGGCCGCCGATGAGGACGATACGTCCGTACGCACGTGCGCGCATGCCGGGCAACACAGCGCGGAGCAGCGCGTACACGGATTCCACCTCGGCGGCCAGGACGGCGCGCAGGTGCTCGGGGGTGATGTCGGCGATGTCCTGCGGCTTCCAGGGCGCGCCGGCGCTGGCCACGAGCACGTCCACGTGGCCGAACGCGGCCTCCGCGGCGGCGATGAGTCCCGCGGCCTGTGCGGCCTCCGAGACATCGGCCTGGTGCAGAATTACGCGGCGGCCCATCGCCTCGATCGCCGCCGCAGTGCGCCTGGCGGCATCATCGGAGCGGCGCCAGTTGAGCACCACGTCGCAGCCGTCGCGCGCAAGCGTGAGTGCGATGCTCCGGCCCATGCCTTGGCCGCCGGCGCCCGTCACAACCGCGATGCGTGTGCTCATGGAGTGAGTATAGGAGCGGCGTCAGGCTTGCTGCTTAGCGCGCCGCGACGAACGCCTCGCGCGCGGCCGTCACCGTGCGATCGACATCATCAGGCGTGTGAGCAAGCGACACGAACATCGTCTCGAACTGCGACGGAGGAAGGTAGACGCCCGCATCCAGCATGGCGCGGAAGAACCGCGCGTAGCGATCGGTATCGGCCCGCTTTGCGGCCGCGTAGTCGTGCGGCGCCTCCGGCGCGAAGAAGACCGTGAGCATCGATCCCAACTGCTGAACGGTAACATCGCATTCGGCGGCCCCGGCGGCGGCGCGGAGTCCTTCCGCGAGGCGATCGGCGAGAGCGTCGAGCGTGCGATACAGATGTTCGTCGCTGTGAAGGCGGCGCAGCGTGACGATACCGGCAGCCATTGCCACCGGATTTCCGGAGAGCGTACCGGCCTGATACATCGGTCCCTCGGGCGCGACGAGGGCCATGATGTCGGCGCGGCCGCCGTAGGCGCCGACGGGCATACCTCCGCCGACGATTTTGCCCAGGCAGGTGAGATCCGGGAGTACGCCGTAGTACATCTGCGCGCCGCCTGAAGCGATGCGGAAGCCGGTGATCACCTCGTCGAAGATGAGGAGCGCGCCGGCCCGATCGCACGCCTCGCGCAGGTGGCGCAGAAGGCCGTGAGCTGGCGGCACGAGGCCCATGTTGCCGGCGACCGGCTCGACGATGATCGCGGCGAGCGCATCGCCATGCGCGGCGATGACGGCGTCGACGGCGCTTGGATCGTTGTATGGCGCGACGAGTGTCTCGGCGGTGAACGACGCGGGGACGCCGGCGCTGTCGGGCAGACCGAGCGTGGCGACACCGGACCCTGCCTTTGCGAGCAGGCCGTCGGCGTGGCCGTGGTAGCACCCTTCGAACTTGAGGATCCTGTCACGGCCGGTGAACGCGCGGGCGAGTCGGATCGCTGACATCGTGGCCTCGGTGCCCGAGCTGACGAAGCGGATGCGCTCGATCGATGGCACCATGTTGCAGACGAGCCGCGCGAGCTCGACCTCGAGCTCTGTCGTGGCGCCGAAGGTGAGGCCACGCGCGGCGGCGCGTTGGACGACCTGGACGACGTCCGGATCGGCGTGCCCGAGGATGAGCGGCCCCCAGGAGCCAACGTAGTCGATGTACTCGTTGCCGTCGACATCGACGATACGGGCGCCCTGTCCATAGGCCATGATGACGGGCTCGCCGCCGACGGCGTTGAAGGCGCGGACCGGCGAATCGACGCCGCCGGGCAGCAGGCGGCGCGCCTCGCTGGTGATCTTGCTGCTGCGCGTCCGGTTCACGCCGGGAGTGTAGGACGGAGGGGCGCGAGGCCATAGTCACCGGAGTACGATGCGCACGCAAGCGCGAGATTCGCCTATGCTTGGCGCGTGACCGAGAGCGATCGCATCCGGCAGGCGTACGCGCGGCGGGCGGCCGGCGGCGCCGATGAGCGATACGGGCTCGAGAAGCCGGCCAACCGTTATCTCTTCGAGCGTCGCGCGCGCGATGTGCAGGCGCTGCTGCGACGCCATGGGTTCTGGCCGCCAGGCGGGCGGGACATCGTCGACATCGGCTGCGGAAATGGCGCGGTGTTGCGTGAGTTCGTCGCCTGGGGCGCCGACGCTGAGCGATGCGCGGGCATCGACCTGCTGCCCGAACGTGTGGATGCGGCGCGGTCAGCCGACCCGCGGATGCGCATCGAGGCGGGCGATGCGGCGGCGCTGCCATGGGCCGACTCGTCGTTCGACATCGCGCTGCAGTTCACGCTCCTGTCGTCGGTGCTCGATACAAGGATGCGCCGGTCGATCGCGTCCGAGACGTTGCGTGTGCTGCGGCCGGGCGGTGCGGTGATCGTATACGACTTCGTGTGGAATCCGCTGAACCGGGACGTGCGCGGTGTCGGTGAGAAGCAGCTCGCGGCGCTGTATCCCGGCTGCGTGATCGATGCGCGGCGGGTGACGCTGGCGCCGCCGATCACGCGCTCGCTCGCGCGCCTTTCGCCGCGGCTGTGCGGCGCGCTGGAGGCCCTGCCGCCGCTGCGCAGCCACGTGCTTGCGTGCATTCGTAAACGCCTGATGGCGTGAACCGCATGATGTGGGCCCGGAATAGCGGCGTTAGCCGCTCGGGGTGGCGCGCGGTATATCAGTGCGATGCTGGTGGTGGCCCTCGCGTTGCTCATCGCCGCGGCGTTCATGCATGCGGGGTGGAACTACTTCGCAAAGGGCGCCGTCAACGACGTGCCGCTGCAAGTCGCGTACCTGGGCGTGTCGGCGGTCGCGTACCTGCCGATCGCCGCGATAGCGTTGGTCTTCTTCGATCCGATTCTGACGCTGGCGGGGCTCGGCTTCGCGCTGGCGTCTTGTTGCATCCACCTCGCCTACTACACGCTGTTGGGGCGGGCGTATGCCGCGGGCGACCTGTCGCTGGTTTACCCGCTGGCGCGCGGGACGGGTCCGCTGCTCGCGGTGATGGGGGCGATCGTCATCTTCGGCGAAACGCCGGGGCCGCTTGGCATCGCCGGGACGCTGCTGATTGTGGCAGGCATCCTTGTCACGTCATGGAGCGGCGACCTGGCGTCCCTGCGAGGCGGCAGCACGGCGATCGCCTTCGCGCTGGCGACCGGCGCGATGACGGCCACGTACACGCTCTGGGATAAGGAGGGCGTGCAGCGCCTCAGTCCGGTCCTCTATTCATACACGCTGGACATCGGAAGGCTGTTGATGCTGGGGCCGGCGCTTTTTGCGCTCGGCAACGTGGCGGCGATGCGCACGGTATGGGGCGCGCCGACGCAGCGACGGGCGGCGCTCGCGATCGGCCTCCTGAGCCCGGGCGCGTATCTGCTCGTACTTGTGGCGCTGCGCATCGCGCCGGCGAGCTACGTGGCGCCGGCGCGCGAGATCAGCGTGCTGATCGGCACGCTGCTGGGCGTGCGGCTGCTGGGTGAGGCGGCGGCGGTCCGGCGCGTCACGGGCGCGGCGATGATCGTGGCGGGTATTGTGGCATTGACCCTGGGCCAGTGACGGTGGGCTAGCGGTTGCGCACCTTCTCTAGCGGCGTGACTGTACCGCTGGCGATGCGGATCAGCAGGCTGGCCGAATTGTCGCCGTCGTTCGTCTCGGCGAGCAGGTTCTCGGGGTCGGCCGTGATCACCAGCCTGTAGTCGCCGTCGGGCAGACCGGTGATGTCGAGCGCCTGGCCGTCGAGATAGTACGGGTACGTATCGCCCCAGCCCGCGGATATGCCCTGCACGGCAGTGCCGCAGGTCGTGTAGACGGGCTGGCGTGCGGTGCGGCCGTTCTTGATGCGCGTGGTGTCGAGCATACAGAAAGAGGTCTTCTGCGAAATGCCGAGCGTCGAGCCCGGTGCATTCGCGGGTTCGATGGCGTACTCGGCGAAGTCCTCGAAGTGGATGTGGTTGTGGCCCGCGTGCCAGACAAACGTGCCGGCGAGCGCGTCGGTGTACGAGGTGTCGTTGTAGTAGATGCGCTGGTAGACGAGTTGAGTGCCGTTGGTGGAGTCGATCGCGCCGCCGCGGACCTCGAGTGGGCCAAGGCCGCTGTTCCAGGTCGTCGTCGTGAAGCGGAGGTAGAGCCGGCCGTTGACGGTCTGCGTCTGGAGCTGCGTGGGTTTGTGCGCGAGGAGGTTTGGCAGCATGGGGGCCGCGGCGCCTGCGGTGGCAACGAGCGCCGCCAGACCGCCCGCGATGATCGCGGCCGAAAGAAACAGGGCACGCAGCAGCATGGTGGGCCTCCCTCGCCGGCCCCATGCTAAGGGAGAACCCACTCGAATCAAAGCGTGACGCGTGCGGACGGGCGCAGCGGGCGCTCTGACTGCCGTGTGAGGGGCCGGTCGTTGCTGGCCTCGCCCGCCATCTCGCGCTTCGCGTGAAGCTGTCTTCGAGCGCAGTTCGTTCCGCGCGGGCGAGCCCGCCGGGACTCGCGGTCTGTCCGGCGGATCGCCGGTATGATGCGCCGATGATCGACGGGCCCGCGTACGCGGTCGTGGTCGCTGCGGGGCGCAGCGAGCGCATGGGCGGCACGGACAAAATCTTCGCCGAACTGGCGGGCCGACCGCTGCTCGCCTGGACGCTGCGGGCGTTCGCGCTCTGCGAGGCGATCGAGGGCATCGTGGTGGTCGGCACGCCCGTGGCGGTGGGACGTCTGGAGCAACTCACGCGCGAGTGGCGGTTCGCCAAGGTAAGCGCCGTGGTGGCCGGCGGTGAGACGCGGCAGGCGTCTGTGCGGGCGGGAGTCGAGGCCGCCGAGGACGCCGCGATCGTGGCCGTGCACGACGGTGCGCGTCCGCTGGTGACGCCGGAGCTGGTGACGCGCGGCGTGGAGCTGGCGCGCGCGCATGGCGCAGCGGTCTGTGCGATGCTCTCTCGGGACACGGTGAAACAGGCGAACGAGACAGGGAACGTGCCTATCGTCGGCGCCACGCTCGATCGGGAACGCATCTGGCTGGCTCAGACGCCCCAGGTCTTCGTCCGGGAGCTCCTGCTGCGGGCCCACCGGCAGGCTGAGCGTGTGGCCACGGACGACGCGGCACTCGTCGAGGCATTGGGTGAACGCGTGCTGCTCTACGAGGGCGACACCTGGAACCTCAAAGTGACAACGCCGGACGACCTGCTGGTCGCCGAGGCGATCCTGCGCGAGCGCTTCACGCGCTAGGGCGCCGGCGTGGCGGCTGGCGGGATGATGAGCACCTGGCCGACCTGCAGGTTGGAAGGGTTCGCGTCGGGGTTGGCCGCAAGCAGCGCCTCGACGGTGATGCCGAAGCGGGCAGCGATGTCGACCGGGATGTCGCCGGCCTGGACGGTGTAGGTCTGGCCGAGCGCTGACGGCGTGTTCGTGGGGGCCGGGACGGGCGTATCGGTCGGGGCGGGCTCCTCTGTGGGTTCGGGTTCCGACTCGGTGGGCTCGGGCCGGGGAGCGCCGGGCTCGACGCCGGAGGGTAGGCGGATGACGTCGCCGGCGACGAGGCCGCGCGGGTCGATGCCTGGGTTCGCCGCGAGCAGCTCATCGACCGTGATGCCGAACTCGGCAGCGATATCGCTGAAGGTATCGCCGGACTGGATCGTGTAGGTGGTGCCGCCGCCGGGCAGCACCGCACCACCACCGACGATCACCGGAGTGGGGAGCTCGGCGGGGAGGGTAGCGCTGGGGATGGCGGAGAGATCGGGCGGGCCGCTCTCGGCTTCGTCGCCGCCGCAGGCAGCCGCGATCAGCGCGCACAGAGCGAGCAATGCCATCAACAGGCGCGGCAGGCTGGTACGTGGTGACGTCATGGAGCCGTGGGATCGTAGCCCAGCGCCCGTGGCGGGGCAACGCGGCTAACCGGCACCGGCCAGCCCCTGCAGCGTTGCGAAGGCGATGCGGATCGTATCTTCGAGGGCCTGGGGGTCGATGCGGGTGACGTCATCGAAGCGGCTGTGGATGAGCTCGTCGTGGCGATAGAAGAAGAGGACGGGAACGCCCGCCTGCTCAAAGCTGGCGTGGTCGCTGCCGAGGCCTGACGGCACGAAGCCGGGCTCTGCATCGATGCCAAGCTCCTCGGCTTCGATGCGCGCCTGCTCGACAAGGTCGGGTGTGCCGATCAGCGTAAGTGCGGCTGGCGTGCCGATGACGTCGATGTTGAGCATGGCGCGGAGGCTGTTCAGCGCGGAGCCGGAGAGCGTTGAGACGTAATGCGCGCTCCCCCAGAGACCGAACTCCTCGGCGCCGAACAGCACGAAGCAATGCGCGCCGGGCAGCCGGTGCGCCGCCGCGAGCCGCGCCATCTCAAGCACGCCCGCGGTGCCGGAGGCGTTGTCATCGGCCCCCGGACTCACGGCGACGGAATCGGCGTGACCGCCGGTGACCGTCTCGCACACGGGCGCTCCAGCGGGACGAGCGACGACGTTGTAGGCGAGCCCCTGTGACGGCACGACCTCGACGCGTGCCTGCAGTGGCCCCGAGGCGAGTTGATCGAGGATCGCGCGGCCGTCCGCCTGGCTGACGCCGACGATCGGGATCGTCGCGCCCGGGGCATCGCCGACAAGCGCTCCTGGCTCGTTGTTGAACACGATCGCAGCGCCAGCGCCAGCGGCAGCGGCGTGTTGCGCCTTCTGCGCGAAGGTAAGGTCACCACGTTCGATGAGCGCGATCGCGCCGTTGAGACCGCCGGGCGGGAACTCCTCCGGGCGGCCGATGCCTGCATCGACCAGCTGGCCCGACACGGTGCCGGTGGGCGCATCGCGAAACGTGATCGCGGGGTAACCGGTGCCGCCGACATCGACGAGCGCCGAGCGATAGCGGGTGCCGTCGAACTGGAACTCCTGGGCCTCTACCTCGTAGCCGTAGCTTTCGAGTACGCGGCGCAGATAATCGACGGCGCGGCGCTCCTGCGCGCTGCCGGCGACACGCGGTCCGATCTCCTCGGAGAGCACGCGAACGTGCTCCAGGATGCGGTCGCCGTCTGGTTCGAGATCCGCGAGCGGGTCAGGAGTCGGCGAGGGCTGCGGCGTCGCCGTGGGGGCCGCGGTGGGTGGCGCCGGTGTGGGATCAGGGGTGGAGTCCCCACCGCAGGCAGCGACCAGCAGGGCGAGCAGGCAGGCGGCAGCGAGGATGCTGCGCATCAGTGGCACGATCCTTGTTGGGGAGGGGGTGCTGCTGAAGGTACGGCCGGCGGGCGTCGAAGGATGCTAGCCGCCCTTCCGCCGCCTGAACCAGCCGCGGACGCGATCCAGCGGTCCCGGCTCATGGTACTCGATGACCTGCCCGCGCCAGCGCTTCTGGACCTTGCCGCCGCTGCCAACACGGATGCGGGTGTTGCCGCCGTTGATGATCGAGAACAACAGCGCGCTCCCGGTGAGGAGCACGCCCGCGATGAGCAGGTAGACAGACCACGAGCCGAGCTGGTCGTCGAACAGGTAGGCGATCGCGAAGACGGCGATCCCGGCGAGCATGAGGTGACCGAGCGTGAGGTTCGTGAGCGGCCGCGTCAGCCGCTGCCACACGGAAGGGCCGTCCCGTTCAGCGGTCTGCGTGCGCTGACGGGCGCGCATTTTCGCGGTGAAGCGCTCCTCTGGCACGAAGGTGTCGAGCTTGTCGAGGATCTCCTCGATCTCTCGCTGGACGCGGTCCTTGGGGGGCGGCGACATCGGGCGCTCCGTGGGAGATTGCCTTCGATTGTACCGGCGGGGCAGAAGGCCCGTCCACCGGTGCGAGGGCGTTCACGATGCAGTCGGCGGCGCTTCGAGCGGCGGCTCGAAGACGAGCAGGTCGCCCGGCTGCGTGCCGGTGCGCTCGGCCACGCCGGCCGCGAGCTCGAGCGTATCGCGCGCGCCTTTGCCGCCGAAGGCGATGCGCCACGGCCTCATGGCGTGCACCACCTTGGTCACGCGGCCCTCCCGGTCGAGGAAGATCGCATCGAATCGGAACCGCATGAAGAAGGAGTGGATCGACGCGCTGGGCGTCAGCAGGATGCCGCCGCCGTCCTCGACGCCCTTGCGCAGCATGAGTCCATTGAACCGTGAGATGATCGACGACGCGAGGCGGGCGCGGGTCGCGACGATCGTGTTCTTGTCGGCATTGCGCACCGAGAAGACCTTCAGTTCGGTGAGTTTCGTTCCCATCGGCGTCCTCGAGTACCTCCGCGAGAGTATCGGCCGTGGCGGCGGCGACCGCTATGGCGCCGCCCGTCCCGCCAGTTCGTAGTAGCGGCGTTCGAGCGTTGCCATCTGCACCTCGTTGAGTCCGCGTTCTTCGACCAGCCGGAGATTGTGCGCGGCGGCCGATGCTCGCAACTCCGGATCGGCGAGGGCCTGCTCGATGCGCGCGGCGAGGATCTCCGGGTGGTGCAGCGGCACCGTGAAGCCGTTGACGCCATCGCGGATCCACTCGCGCTGGGTTGGCAGGTCGGAGACGATGGGGAAGCAGCCGGCCGCCATCGCCTGGAGCAGCGCGACCGAGGTAGCATCGGAGGACGGCACCGAGATGAAGACATCGGCATAGGCGAGCGCTTCGCGGAAGGCCGCGCGATCCAGGAATCCAATGAACGTGGCGTCGCGCAGGCCGGCGGCGCGGCGCCGCAGCGCATCGGTCTGCGAGCCGCTGTGCGCCACGATGAGCCTCGCTTCGGGCCGTGACCGCAGGAGCTGGCGGTAGGCATCGATGACGTCGGCGACGTTGTAGAGTGTCTCGTGCGCGCGCGTGCTGATGATCACCGGCGCTCGCGCGGGATCGTGCGGACGGCGGTTGACGGACTGCTGCGCGAGCTCCAGGTCGTAGCGCTCGGCGCCCAGGGTGACGACCTGCACCCGCGATGGCAATGCGCCGAGGCGCCCGATCGCGCGCGCCATGTAGGCGTTGTTGGAGGTCACGAGATCAGCGCGGGCGATGACCCAGCGCGCAATGAGGCGCGACAGCGGGTCGCGCTGCGGCTCGACGAGCGCGTCGCTTCCCCACGCGCTCACGACGTAGGGCCGGACGCCTGCGAGCGCGCCGTAGAACCCGTGCTCGACGAGATAGTGCGCGTGGAACACGTCGGGGTGGATGCGCTGGACGAGGGCACGCAGCCCGGCGGCCTGGTAACGGGCCGCATGCGCGATGCGCACGATGCCGCGTGGCAGGCGATCGAGCAGGGCAGGGGGCGGCGTTGCGCCGTCGCGGGCCTGCCTGCGTGCGGGCCCAGCGTGCAGCGCGTGCATTGTGACGCCTTCAATGGGGAAACGCGGCAGGTAGAAGCTCAACGCGTGCACCTCGTGGCCGCGAGCGACGAACCAGCGCAGCCACGATCGCGCGTGCGGACCCTCGAAATCGGCGAGTACGGCGATGCGCAGGCGTCGCGCAGGGTCGACGCGCTCGACGTCCATGTCAGTGCCCCGCAAGCTGCGGACCCCCGGACACGCGCGCGCGAAGGCCCCGCAAGGCATCGGCGTAGAGACGTGCGTCGCGCGGACGCGGCAGTAACGCCTCCAGCGCAGGCTGTCCGGAGATGCGGCGGTAGGCGAACAGCGCCGCCGCCAGGTGCGTGATGTAGGCGAGGGAGGAGGCGACGGCCGCTCCGTTGACGCCAAGCCACGGGATCAGCGCGAGGTCAGCGGCGATCGTCACGACCAGGCCCACGCCGGTAATGGCCGTGTTCACCAGCGGTCTGCCCTGGCTGAAGATGTAGCTCGTGAGCACCTTGGAGCCGGCGAGGGCGACGGTGCCGGGAAGGAGCAGCCACAGCGCCTGCACGCTGTCCTCGAAGGCCTGGCCGAAGATGGGTGGGATGAGCACCGGCGCCAAAACAGCCATGGCGATTGATACGCCGGTCGCGACGAGGACCGTGTTGCGGGCGGCCACCGGCGCGATCCACGCGGCTTCTTCGGGGTCGGCCGAGGTCAGGCGCGGCATGAGTACGAGGGCGACGGCGTTGGCGATGATGAACACGCCTTCGGTGAGCGACGCGGCGACGGCGTAGATGCCGACGCCCGCGAGCGACACGAACGCACGCACCAGGTACTGGTCCATGCGGTAGTTGAGGAGCTGCAGGACGTTCCCGGCCTCGCCCTGGACGCCGAAGCGCGCGAGCCTGCGCAGGACGTCCCAGCGCGGCGGCAGCACCGTGCCCAGGTCGACGTGACCCAGGCCGAGCCGCAACAGCGCGTAGAGCGAGGCGGCGGCGCTGGCACCGATGAGCATCACCACGAACGTGGTGGCCGTTGGATCGGCGAGCAGGATGGACGCTGTGACAAGCGTGAGAAGGACAGCCTGCTGTCCGACCGTGGTCACGCCAAGGTCGACGAAGCGGTTGAGCCCCTGGAGCAGCAGCCGCAGGAGCTGCAGGTAGAGGATCGCTGGTATCGCGGCGATCAGCAGCCACGGCGAGACGTCGTTGCCGAAGACGGCGCCGCCGGCCCATGGAGCGATGGCGGCCACGCACAGCGCGCTGACGAGCGCGGCGCCGAGGGTGACCGTGTGCGCGGCGGCCAATGCCTCCCGCACCGAAAGTTCGCCCTTGTTGAGATAGTAGATAGTTGCGTTGCCGATGCCGAGGCCGAGGATCATGGCGCCGAGCGCGGCGGAGAGGACGAAGAGACCGTAAGCTCCCCGGCCCTCAGGACCAAGCTGCTGGGCGATAAGCGCGCTGGTAGCGAGTGCGAGCAGGCCATCGACGGCGTAGGTGGCCATGACCACGTTGACGCTGCCGAGGAATGGCGCAGGATGCGGGCGGGCGTCATCGCGCGACGCGCTGTTCGCATCATCAGCCGGCGCACCGGGCGAGCTTTCGTGTGGAGGCGCTGCCATTGTGGCGATTGTACCGGCGACCCGTGGCGGTGGTGCGCGGCGCGCGTTGGCGGGGGTGATCGCGGCGGTTAGGGCGCGTCGATGCCAGCGACGTCGTTGGCGCTGAGGCCAAGTGTGCTGCCATCGAGCAGCAGCGCGCCGGCGAAGGCGCCGGACGTCGTTGTCCCCAGCGATGCCGGCGTGAACGCGAAGACGTCCTCATCCGCGCCGGAGACGCCGCTGACCGTGAATGCGCCGGTGGTGGACAACGCCAGATCATCGTTCGTGCGCACGGCGAAGGCATCGACATCCTCTGACGATGCGCTGAGGCCGACGTCGCTGCCGTCGAAGTAGAACGACCATGCGCCGGTCGTCACTGCGCCGAGTGCCGTCGGCGCGAACTCGATGACGTCGTGCTCCGTGCCGCTGGCGCCGGGCACGCTGAAGGAACCGGCGGTGGAGACGAGGATGTGGCCGTTTGGCAGTAAGTCGACGGCATCGATGTCCTCGCCGTTGGTGGTGAGGCCGACGTCACTTGCATCGAAGTAGAGGCTGAACGCGCCCGCGGTGCTTTCCCCGAGTGACGTCGCTGTAAACAGCACGATGTCTGAGTCGTCGACGGTCCCGGCGATGCCGGGGAGGCTCCCAGCGGCCGTGAACGACAGGAGCAGCTGGTTCGCGGGCAGGATGGCCACGGCATCGATCGTGAACGCGCCGAGGCCCACGTCGCTGCCATCGAAGACCATCGCGAACGCTGCGCCGTCCCAGGCGATGACGTCTTCGTTGGCGACCGTGAGCGCCCCGAGCGGCGTGTCGTTTGCGAGCGCGAAATAGAGTTGCACGGCAGGGGGTGTTGGCGTCGCCGTGGGCGTCGGCGTAGGTGGGGGCGTCGTCGTGGCCGCGGAGGTCGGCGTGCGGGTGGGCGCGGGCGAGTCGGTGGGTGTCGGCGACGGTGGCACGGTGGTGGCCGTTGGGCTCGAGGTAGGTGTGGCCGTCGGTGCGGGCGTGTTCGTGGGTGTTGACGTTGGCGTCGACTGTGCCGGCGTCGGTGTGGCCGACGGCGTCGCGGACGGCGCCGAGGTCTCGGTCGGAAGCGGCGAGTGCGTGGCCGTCGGCGATTCGATGGGTTGCGTGGCGGTCGGAGATGCCGTGGGTGTCTCAGGTGCCGGGGTAACGCTGGGAGTCGGTGTGTCAGAAATCGGCGTCGCGCTGGGCGTCGGCGTTGGAGACGGCGGCGGCTCAAGCGCCACGATGTCGACCGGCGTCGAGCGGTTCGTGGTCGTCCCGTCACCGACCTGGCCGTTGAAGTTCGCGCCGGTGCAGACGGCGCGGGTCGCGGTGAGAACGCAGGTGTGCGCATCGGTTGAGAGTGCCCCGCCGGAAGCGATAACGAGCGCTCCCGCAAACGCCGGCCCGCCGGGGGATTCGAGCATGTTTACCGGCGACGAGCGGTTCGTGCCGAGTGTGCCATCGCCGAGCTGTCCTGCGGTGTTGTATCCCCAGCACTTCACGCCGCCGGCGTTCGCGATGGCGCAGGCCTGCATGCCACCGACAGTGAGCGCTGACGCGCCGCTCAGGTTCGCGACGTCAACCGGCACGAGCGAGCTGCTGGTGTCGCCATGGCCAAGCTGGCCGCCGATGCCCCATCCCCAGCACTTGACGCCCCCGGCCACCGTCATGGCGCACGAGTGGTAGCGACCGGCGCCAGCCGCGATGACGCCGTTGCTCAGGCCGCTTACGGCACCGGGAGCGTTACGCCACGCCGTTGTGCCGTCGCCGAGCTGTCCGAAATCGTTGCGCCCCCAGCAGTAGATGGCGCCGGTGATCGTCACGGCGCAGGTGTGTCCGCCCTGGGCGTCGCTGCCGCCTGCCGTCACCGTGGCGACGTCAGCCAGGGCGGTGACGTTGACCGGGACGGGGGAGTTCGACCAAGCACCATTGCCGAGTTGGCCTTCCGTGCCGCGGCCCCAGCACCGAAGCGTCGCCGACGTTAGGAGGGCGCAGGTGTGGTAGCCGCCGGCTGAGATGGCCGCAACCCCGCTCGTCAGGCCGGTGACGTCCACGGGCAACGTCCGCATGGTGGTCGTGCCATCGCCGAGCTGGCCGTAGTCGTTGCGCCCCCAGCACTTCACTCCACCCGACGCGGTGATGGCGCAGGTGTGCTGGCCGCCGGCAGCGACCGCCACGACGCCGGACGTGAGTGACGGCACGTCACCGGGCGTCAGGCGCTGAGCGGTCGTGCCGTCACCGAGCTGGCCGAAGTCGTTGGCTCCCCAGCAGCGGACCCCGCCGCCGGCGGTGAGGGCGCAGGTGTGGAAGCCGCCGGCGCTCAGCGACTGCACGCTGATCGGGATGGGTGTCGGGGTGATGGTCGGCGTGGCGGTATGTGTCGGCGTAGAGGTCGGTGTCTCGGTGGGCCCTCCGGGCGTCGGGGTCGGTGTGGAAGTGTGCGTGGGCGTCCGGGTATTGGTCCGCGTCGGGGTGATCGACGGGGTGGGTGTTGGCGGCCCGGGCTCGCATGTCGCGCCCGGGTGCAGGAACGGCTCGGCGAACGCGTCGCGGTCGCCGGAGAAGCCGCAGGCGCCCGACTGCGGCTCGAGCCAGCCCGCAGCCGACATGGCGGCGAGCACGCTGGCGCCGTCGGGAGCGCCGGCGTAGGCGTGCTCGAGCATGAAGCGCGCGACACCGCCCGCGACGTGCGGGGAGGCCATGCTGGTGCCGCTGAACGTGGCGTAGCCGCCGTTGAGGTAGGTCGAGTAGATGCAGACGCCCGGTGCGGCGATATCGACCACGGCGCCAAAGTTGCTGAAGGCGGCGAGCGTGTCGTCCGGGCCGTAGTTGGCGCAGGTGGGCGAGGATGCGCCCCCTGGCCCGCCGTCGTAATCGGCCACGGCGGACGTCGTGATGACGTTCGCGCAGTTGGCGGGCGAGGTGTTCTGCGCATCGATACCGCTGTTGCCTGCCGCCACTGCGTAGGTGACACCGGCGGCGATGCTGTTGGCGAGCGCGGTGCAGAGGGCAGGGCTGTTTGACGACTCGATGCTCATGTTGGCCACTTCGATGGTGGCGGCGTTGGCGGTGACCCAGTCGACGCCGGCGACGACGTCGGAGAGGCACCCGCTGCCTTCAGGTCCCAGCACGCGCACGGCCCAGAGTCGCGCCCCGGGAGCAACGCCGATGACGCCCTGCGCGTTGTCGCGTGCGGCGGCGGTGCCAGCGACATGTGTGCCGTGGCCATTCCCGTCGTCGAAGCTGTCAGTGTTGCCGCAGAACTGGAAGATGAAGATCACGGTCCCATACGACGCGAAGCCACCGGCCACGCGGAGGTCCGGATGATCGATGTCGACGCCGGTATCGATGATGGCGATGTCGACATCAGCGTCGGGCCCGATAGCGTCCGGGTTCGCCGCTTCAATGTCGAGGCGCTCGATGCCAGTCGGGACGATCTCGGCGGCGGCGTGGACGGTGACATCGGGCTCGATGAAGGCCACGGCTGGATCGGCGCGGAGGGCCCTCAGCTGATCATCGTTGAGGCGGGCCGTGAACCCACGGAGCGCGTTGTGATAACGGCGCCCGGCGGCGACGCCATGCCGCTGGCCGGCGGACCGCACGAAGCCGTCGACATCGGCGTCGGGGTGGAGCGTGATGATGTAGCGACCCGGGATGGTCCTGGGCGCGTGGCGCTCCACAGGCGGCGCCGCCGCGGCGTCGTGCCTGCCCTCGCGCGGGGCTATGCTGAGCGCCCATGCCGCTGCGGCGGCCACGAAGAGCAGCAGCCCGATGCGAACGGTTGCCACGCAGGCGCTCCTGGAAGGTGCCCTCGTACGGCGCGCCGGGGACGAGGGTGCGATCGTACTGATGAGTAGGTGCTATGTCAACGGTGTGGTCAACGATTTGTTTCGTTTGTCCAGTTCATTGTGTGGGGTTCTACGACGGCCATGCGTGAGCCGATCGCCCGGGCTGGAGCCGGCGCCCGGTAGTGGACGATTCCGATAGCAGGGGCCAAGGCGCGGCCAACGTCCGGGTCGTTGAGAACGTCTCGGCGACGGTGCGCGGACCGAGTGCGGGCAGGTGGTTTTGGGCGCCGTTTGTCTACCAGCCGCGCCTGGAGAGGATCTCCTGATCCGGGATTGCGCCGATCTCGAGGCCGCGCATGGGCACGCCGATGTCCTTCGAGACCTCGGCGATGATCTTCGGTTCCATGTAGTGGGTCGTGGCCTTGACGATCGCCCTGGCCATGCGCTCGGGCTCTTCGGATTTGAAGATGCCCGAGCCGACGAAGACGCCCTCGGCGCCGAGTTGCATCATCAGCGCGGCGTCAGCCGGTGTGGCCACGCCGCCGGCGGCGAAGTTCACTACAGGGAGTTTGCCGAGCGATGCGACTTCTTTCACCAGTTCGATTGGCGCCTGGAGCTCCTTGGCCGCTGCGTAGAGCTCGTCCTCGCGCATGCCCTGCAAGCGGCGGATGTCTCCCCAGACGGCGCGCATGTGGCGAACCGCCTCGACGATGTTGCCCGTGCCGGCCTCGCCCTTGGTGCGGATCATGGCGGCGCCCTCAGCGATGCGGCGGAGCGCCTCGCCCAGGTTCCGGCAACCGCAGACGAACGGAACTTTGAACTGGTGCTTGTCGATATGGTGCGTCTCGTCGGCTGGTGTCAACACCTCCGACTCATCGATGTAGTCGACGCCGAGGGCTTCGAGCACCTGCGCTTCGACGAAGTGACCGATGCGGGCCTTTGCCATGACAGGGATCGTGACGGCCTCGATGATGCGGGTAATGACCTCGGGGTGTGACATGCGCGCGACGCCGCCGGCGGAGCGGATATCGGCCGGCACGCGTTCGAGCGCCATGACGGCGCAGGCGCCAGCCTCCTCGGCAATCTTCGCCTGCTCGGGCGTGACGACATCCATGATGACGCCGCCCTTGAGCATCTGCGCCAGACCCTTCTTCACGGCCCATGTGCCGGTGGCGGCGGCGCCATTGACGCCGGTCCGGTCGTTGGTGGCGACCATCGTCTCTCCTCCAGTGCCGAAGCTGCGGTGGCTCCTCAGTGTAACGGAGCGCGCAGCGTGCGCGCATGCCATTCCCGGTCGCGGCGTCTGCGCCAACGTGGGCTGATTGCTGCCCCCCAGAGGTCGTCGGTAAGTGACGGCTACACTTCCGCTCGTGGACCGGCGCATTTCGTTCTGCACGACCGATGACGGTGTCCGCATCGCGTACTCGAGCACCGGGGAGGGGCCGCCGCTCATCATGTGCCCTTTCTTCGTCGAGGCGTTTTCGCTCGCCGACCAGCTCCCGGAGTATCGCGACCTTGCGCAGGGGCTGGGCCGCGGCCGTCAGCTTGTGCGCTTCGATATGCGGGGGACGGGGCTTTCGGACCGCGCTGTAGCGGACTTCTCAACAGAGGCGCTGGCGCTCGACATCCGCGCGATCGCCCGCGCGCTGCGGCTGCGCCGATTCGCATTGTTCGGCGCCGGATTGAGTGGACCGCGCGCAGTGAGCTACGCGGCCGCCCATCCTCGCGCGTTGAGCCACCTGATCCTGTATTCGACGTTCACGCAGCCGGAAGCCGTGATGGCTCCCGGGGCGGCGCGCGGATTTGCCGAGCTCGCGCGTTCGAGTTGGGATATCGCGGCGCAGGCACTGGTGGATCTGAGCGGCCGTGAACGCACGAGCCAGTTGAACGTGCGGGGCGCGGCGCTGATCCGCGAGTCGGCCGACGGTGACGTTGTCGCGGGAATCATCGAGGCCACGTTGGCGAGCGGTGACGTGCGCGGACTCCTGCCCCGCGTTCGGGTGCCGTCGCTCATCATCCAGGCGACGGACACGCGCTTGTTCCGCGAGGAATTCGGCCATGAACTGGCGCGCTCGCTGCCCCGCGCCCAGCTGCGGCTCTTGCAAGGCGTCCCGAACTGGCTGGATCCCGGCGCGGGAGCGGCGGTGAGCCGTCTTGTCGATGAGTTCATGGGCGCGCCGGCGGCCACCGACCTGGCCCCGCCCGCCGCAGGGGGGCCGCCTTCGACCGCCGCGTTCCGGGCCATCCTCTTCACTGATCTTGTGAGCCACACCGCGGCGATGCAGCGGCTGGGTGATGCGCACGGCCGCGCTCTCCTTCGTGAGCATGAACGGATTACACGGCAGGCGCTTGCCGCGCACAGCGGCACGGAGTTGAAGACCGGCGGCGACAGCTTCATGGCATCGTTCATGTCGGCGACGTCGGCAATCGAGTGTGCAATCGCAATCCAGCGCGCCATCGCGGAGTGGAACGTAGACCCGGACCACGAGTCTATGCAGGTGCGGATCGGGGTCAATGCCGGCGAGCCGGTGGCTGAGGAAGGGGATCTGTTCGGCGCCAGCGTGATCCTGGCGGCGCGGGTCAAGGACCAGGCGGGCGGCGGCGAGATCTTGATCCCGGGGCCGGTGCGGCATCTGCTCGCGGGGAAGGACTTTTCGTTCGCAGACCGCGGCGAGTTTGTGCCCAGGGGTTTCGACGATGCGGTGCGGCTCTACGAAGTGCGCTGGCAGGCGTAACCGCTGTCGCTCGGGCCGTCGGTGACCTCCAGCAGGCCGGACGATACAGTAGCGCACACCGAGGGCGAGGGAGGGATATCATGGGCGCACCCGTCACGCTGATCACAGGATGCAGCACCGGCATCGGCTACCTGACCGCGTTGGAGATGGCTCGCCGGGGCTATACCGTGCACGCCACCATGCGCTCGCCGGACCGCGATGGGACGCCGCTGCGCGACGCCGCAGCCAGGGAGGGCCTCGACCTGCGCGTCGCTGCGCTCGATGTGACGGATCGTGGCTCCCGCGCGGAGGCGGTCGCGGAGGTGATCGCCGTGTCGGGGCGGATCGATGTGTTGGTCAACAACGCCGGGCTCGGTGATCTGGGTGCGATCGAGCTGCAGAGCGACGAGACAGTGCACCGCATGTTTGAAACGAACGTCTTCGGGCCGCTGGCCTTGATGCGGGCGGTGTTGCCGGGGATGCGCGAGCGGCGGAGCGGGACGATCGTGAACGTGAGCTCTGTCGCGGGGCGCATTGTCGGCGGGGTCAATGGCATCTACTCGGCGACCAAGCACGCGCTGGAGGCGATCAGCGAGGCGCTGGCGCTGGAGGTGCGGGCGCTCGGCGTTCGCGTCATCGTCATCGAGCCGGGGTTCTTCCAGACGCCAATCCTGCAGAAGGCGACGGGCGCGATCGCGGAAGCGGACGGCCCGTACGCTGACATCCAGCGCCGGATGGCGACGCTCTACACGGTTGCGACGGCGCAGGGCGGCGATCCTGCCGAGGTGGCGAAGGTGATCAGCGATGCGGTGAGCACTGATGCGCCGCGCTTCCGCTACGCCATCGGCGCCGACGCGCCGGTGTTCCTCGAAGGCCGCGCGAAGATGACCGACGAGGAGTACATCGACGCGTTCGGACGGGAGCAGACGGATGAGGCGTGGTTCGCGGAGTTCGCGCGCAGATTTCCTTTGGGTTAGCCCGCGGCGGCCGGTGCGGCAGCCCGCTCGCGGTCGAAACAGTCGCTGCAGTAGACGGGTCGGTCGTAGCGCGGCACGAACGGAACGTGCGCTTCGCCGCCGCAGCTCGCGCAGGTGACGGCCGTGAGGGCGCGGGCGCCGGACGAGCGGTCCCGTCGCCGGTTGGCGCGGCAGGAAGGACAGCGCTGTGGCTGGTTGAGGAGACCCTTTTCCAGGTAGAACCCCTGTTCGCCGGCGGTGAAGACGAACGTGCCGCCGCAATCCCGGCAGGCGAGCGTCTTGTCCTCGAACGTGACCATGTCTCCTCCTTGAGGCATGCGCGCGGTGTGCCCGGGGTCGCGCGACGGCGCGAGCGTACGACGGGGGCGATTGTTGCGTCAATATGCTCGTGCGCGAAGATGCCGCATGGCAAGGGAGCTGATGTAAAGGTGCCCGAACGCCTTCCGGAACCGCGCTATTGCCTGCGCTGCGGTCACTTCCTGGTCGAACGGCTGGTCGCTTCGGAAGGGCGGCGCCGGCACCAGTGCGAGGCGTGCGGGTACATCCACTACCAGAACCCGCGCGTCGTGTCGGCGATCATCGTCTCGCACGGGGGACGGGTGCTCCTGCAGCGCCGGGCCATGGAGCCCGGGGCCGGCCAGTGGACGTTCCCGGGCGGCTTCCTGGAGGTCGGCGAGCTCGCCGAGGACGGCGCCCGCCGAGAGACACTCGAGGAGACGGGGCTGGACGTTGCGCCGCGTTCGCTCGTCGGCGTGTATACACGCCCGCACGTGGGCATCGTGCTCGTGGCGTATGAAGGCGAGAGCGCGAGCGACGCGGCGATCGTCGGGGACGCTGAATCGAGCGAGGTGCGCTGGTTCGCGCCGGACGAGATCCCGTGGGCGGACCTCGCGTTCGAGACGACGGAACAGGCGCTGCGGGACTGGATGTTGCGTTTCGCCTAGCCGGCGGCACCTGCCGGCTGCGTTCCAGCGGCGCGGGCGGCGGTATGCTTTCGCTGCAATGATCACGACGCTCGACGCCTTTCTTCGCTACTTCGATGCTGTGCACCGCCGGGCGATGCGCGACATCGGCGCGCTGCCACCCGAGGCGGATGGCTGGGCTCCACCCGCTGGCCACGGTGAGCATGCGTGGAGCATCAACACGCTCGTCGGCCATATGGCCGGATCGAGGCTCTATTTCGCGAGCGCGTACCGGGGCGAAGGCTGGATCTCACCGCCCGCGCCGGACGTACGTAGCCGCGATCGCTGGTTGCCGGCGCTTGAGGAGAGTGCGGTGCAACTGCGTCAGAGACTGGCTGGCACGCCGGACGCGTGGCTGGGGCGCAAGGTCACCATGATCGACAGCGACGGTGCGCTGTCAGGCTGGCGGGTGCTGATGATGATGCTGGAGCACGACATCCACCATCGCAGCCAGATCGATACGTACGCGGGACTCAACGGTTGGCCTGTGCCGGACATCTACGGCCGGAGCGCTGAGACGATCGGGGCGCTGCAGGAGGGTGAGCGAGCGAAGCATGGCGCATAAACCCGTTCGATCTCTCCCCGTTCGGCCGTGCCAAGCGTGCGATGCGGATTGACGTCCTGACGTTGTTCCCCGAGATGCTGGCCGGGCCATTCGACCACAGCATCATCGCGCGGGCGCGGGCGAGCGGCGCCGTCGAGATCGCCGTGCACACGCCGCGCGCGTGGACGCGCGACCGACACCAGGTCGTCGACGATTACGCGTATGGCGGCGGCCCGGGCATGGTGATGAAGCCGGAGCCGCTCTTCGAGGCGGTCGAGGATCTGCGCGCGGACGGTGGACCGCGCGGGACGGTGGTGCTGCTCACGCCGCAGGGCCGCCTGCTCGACCAGGCGCTGGTGCGCGAGCTGGCGCGCGAGGATCGCCTGATCATCATCTGCGGCCACTACGAGGGCGTCGACGAGCGCGTGCGGGAGCATCTGGCCGACGTGGAAGTGAGTATCGGCGACTACGTGCTTTCGGGGGGTGAGCCGGCGGCGATGGTGCTCGTCGATGCGGTCACGCGGCTGCAGCCGGGCGTCCTGGGCTCCGAGCATTCGCTGACCGAGGAGTCGCACACGGCGGGGTTGCTCGAGTATCCGCAATACACACGGCCGGCGGAGTATCGGGGCATGCAGGTGCCGGAGGTGCTGCTTTCGGGCGACCACGCGGCGGTCGCCCGCTGGAGGCGCGAGCAGAGCATCAAGCGGACGGCACGACGGCGCCCCGACATGCTCGCGCGCGCGCAGCTCATGCCTGAGGAGCAGCGCATCGTGGAGGAGGCGCTGGCGGACGCGGACCATCCGGTCGAGGCGGCTCGGCTGTTCCGCATTGGGGTGCCGGTTCCCGACCTGGCGCGGGCCGTGGAGTTCTACCGTGCGATCCTCGGGCACGATGGCGTGGCGGTGGCGGGCGTGGGGCACTACTTCCGTTGCGGCCCGACGATCCTGGCGCTCGGGGATCACGGCGGGCAAGGCAGCGTGTTCCGCGCGAACGTCGAGCCCGCGTGCTTCGCGGTAGCTGACCTGCGCGCGGCGTATGCGCGGGCGAAAGGCGCCGGCTGCTCCTGGCTCGAGGATCGCATCCGCAAGCGCGCGTGGGGAGAAAAGTCATTCTATGGCCGCGACCCGTTCGGCAATCCGTTCTGTTTCGTCGATGAGCGGACGGCCTTCAGCGGCGAGCCTTCCCGCGGCTGATGCCTTCATACACTCGACTCCCGGCGCCGCGCGATCTAGAACATGGATCGAAACGAGCACGACACGGAGCGAAGAGAGCGGTATGCAGCGCAGGTTATTCGAGATACGGCGATCAAGTATTGACGGGCGTGGAGCGTTTGCGCTGCGCCGAATTCCAAAGGGCACGCGCATCGTCGAGTACACGGGGGACCGCATCAGTCCGAGCGAGGCGGACCGCCGCCAGGAGCGCAAACGTAGCGAACGCACGTACTTCTTCACGGTGAACTCCCGCGTGGTGATCGACGCGTCGCACCGGGGCAGCCGCGCGCGCTTCATCAACCACTCGTGCGAACCCAATTGCGCTTCCACAGTTGAGAAAGGGCGCGTGTACATCGAGGCGGTCCGTGACATTGAGCCGGGCGAAGAGCTTAGCTACGACTACCGCCTGGTGATCGACGGCTCGGGCTGGCGTGAGTCGGGCGCCGAGTTCCCGTGCTACTGCGGCACCGCCAACTGCCGGCACACGCTGTTGTATGTGCCGAAGCGCAGCCTCGCGGAGGCGCGGCGCGAGCTTGGCGCGCGCCGGAATGGCGCCCCAGCGGCGGCTCCACGGACCGCCGGAGCACGGAACGGCGCGCGCCCGCCCGTGCGGTAGACTCGCGCCGGCGCCCCGAGCGGCGCGAAGGAGCGCGATCACATGTGGTGGGCAGCAATCCTGGCGAGCATTCTTGGTTACCTGCTCGGGTCGATCCCGATCGGCCTCATCGTGGGGCGCGTGACGCGCGGGATCGACGTGCGCGAGTACGGCAGCGGCGTCACCGGCGCGACCAACGTGATTCGCACTTCCGGTTGGAAAGCCGGCGTCGTCGTGATCATCGGTGACATCGCCAAGGGCGTGGTCGCCGTCTACCTTGGCCTGGGACTGATGGCGCTGGCGGGCGTGGATGGAACGGACGACCGCGCCTGGGGTGGCGCGTTTGCCGGGTCAGGCGCTGTCGTGGGGCACATCTGGCCGGTGTTCGCAGACTTCCGCGGTGGGCGGGCCGTGGCCACGGGGTTCGGCGCCGCGCTCGCGATGAACCCGCTGGCGAGCGTGGCAATGATCCCGCTCGCAGCCCTCGTGGTCGCCGGCACGCGCATCATGTCGGTGATGTCGATCACGATGGCGCCCGCGCTTGCCGTCGTCTTCGTCGTGCTGGCGGCGCTCGACATCAGCCCGCCTGCATACGCCGCCTATGCGGTGATCGCGGCGGCGCTGATCGTCTGGAAGCACCGGCCGAACATCGAGCGGTTGCTCGCGGGCACCGAGCCGCGGATCGGGCACGGTGGGAGCAAGCGGGCGGAGGCTGGCAAGGAAGGCGCGCCATCGCGGTCGTAGCGGTCGTCGGTGCGACATCGTGGGGGGCAACGCTGGCTTCGCTCCTGGCGCGGAACGGGCACAGCGTGCGTCTGTTCTGCCGGACACCGGACGAGGCCGCTGGTGTCAACGCGGCGCGCCGCGTCGCCCGCGCGACGGCGCTCACGTTGGACGAAGCCATCACGGCTACCGCCGATCCGCGCTGCACCGTTGATGCGGCAATGACGATGATCGTCGTGCCCTCGCAGTCGGTGCGCGAGAATGCGCGGCGCATCGCCGCTGCGCTGCCAGCGGGCGGACTCGTGGTGCACGCAACCAAGGGACTGGAGCGGGGCACCGCGAAGCGCGTTTCGGAAGTGTTGATGGAGGAACTCCCGCAACTGCACGAGGGCGACATCTGCGCACTCTCCGGGCCTAACCTGGCGCCCGAGATCCAGCGCGGGCTGCCGGCTGCCACGGTCATCGCCGGGCCGGATGCGGACAAGGTTGCCACGGCGCAGCGGCTCGTGCACGCGGCGATGTTTCGCGCGTACGCATCCAACGATCGGACCGGTGTTGAACTCGCGGGATCGCTGAAGAACGTAGTGGCGATCGCGGCCGGTATCGCCGATGGGCTGCAACTGGGAGACAACGCGAAGGCAGGCATCATCACGCGCGGCCTGGCGGAGATGATCCGCCTGGGCGTGGCCGCGGGCGCGCAGCCGATTACGTTCGCCGGGCTTGCGGGTGTCGGCGATCTGATTGCCACGTGCTACAGCGATCACAGCAGGAACCGTCGTACGGGGCGGGCCATCGGGCGGGGAGAGCCGGTTGCGTCGGCCGTGGCATCGGCGGGTGGCGTAGTGGAAGGTGTGGAAGCGACCGCCGCCGCCTGTGCACTCGCCGAACGCCTGGGGGTGGAGATGCCGATCGCGCAGGGGCTGCGTCGCGTGCTCTACGAGGGGGCGCAGCCGCTCGACGCGATCCGTGGGTTGCTGGAGCGCGAGCCGGCGCGGGAGTAGGCAGGGCGGTGCAGCCGATCAGCGCGCCGGAAGCTCCACGCGTGCGGGGCGAGCGTAGCCGATGCGGTCGAGCACCTCGACGGCGGCCAGCAGCAGGATGTTCGTGGCGACAAGGAGCACGCCCAGCGCGAACCCCGTGGAAGCGCCCTGCGCGGCGGTGCCTCCGGCGTGGCGGACGAGGCCGGAGTACCCGGACTCGCGGACGCCGAGCCCGCCGATCGTAATGGGCAGCAGGATCGCCATCGCCACAATCCAGGTCGCGAAGGCCCAGTACCACCACGAGATGTGCGCGCCGAAGGCGCGGCCGCAGAGCGCGATCGTGCTGATGTAGAGCGCCTGGATGATCAGGGAAAAGAGTGTCATCTGGTACACGGCGATGAGCTCACGACGGTCGGCGAGCAGGTTGCGCAGGAAGTGCGTGGGCGGGAGCGCCGGCAGCGGCATGCGCGGGAGCAGGAGGGCGATGAGGCCTGCTGCCGCGGCGCCCCCCGCAACGGCGAGCAGCCCGATGCTCGCGTTGCCGTAATGGAATGCGGCGCCGAGCGCGCCGAGGCAGGTCATGGCAGCGTAGCCTGTGGCACGCTCGTAGAGGATCGTCATCGTCACGTCGGCGGCGCGCGCGCTGGACTCGCGCTGCACGCGGTAGACCCGGTAGACATCGCCGCCAATGGCCGTGGGCAGGACGGTGCTGAGCAGGTTACCGACGCAGTAAGCCCGCACCATCCGCTGACCGGCGAGCGTGACGTCGCGGACGCGCAGGAGCGTCGCCCACTTGATGAGCACGAGTGCCTGCACGACGCACATGAGCGCGAAGGCGGCGGCGATGAGCCAGGGGTCAGCGTCGGCGATGGTCTGGCGGATCTCGCCGGGGGAGAGCTTGACGACGAGGCCGGCGAGGATGGCCAGCGTGGCGAGCACGCGCACCGCCGCGAAGAGGCGGCTTCCGAATGTCGGCGGGGCCGGCTCAGGTGCGTCGTCGTCGCCTGCGATAGCCAAGGACACTCTGGAGGATTCCCAGCGCTGCGAGGATGGTGATCAACGAGCTGCCGCCCTGGCTGACGAGCGGCAGCGGCACGCCCGTCACCGGCAGCAGGCCGATGTTCACGCCGATGTTAACAAACACCTGGTAGAGGATGAACATCATCACGCCGACGGGGATCAAGCGCCCGAACGTATCGTCGGCGCGACTCGAGATGGCCAGGCAGCGGATGAGGAGTACAGCGAAGAGCGTGAGCAGGAGGGACATGCCGACGAAGCCGAGCTCCTCGGCGCCGACGCTGAAGATGTAGTCGGTGGTCTGGGTGCGCAGGTAGTCGAGCTGCGTCTGCGTGCCGTCACCGAGGCCGCGTCCCCAGAAGCCGCCGGAGCCGATCGAGATCTTCGCCTGGAGCGCCTGGAAGCCGGAGCCCAGCGGATCCTCCTCTGGATGGAGCCACGAGTTGATGCGCTCGCGCTGGTAGCCGTGGGTCAGCTCGAAGATCGCGACCGGCGTGAGTGCGAGCGCGGCGGCGAACAGCCCCGCGAGATGCAGGGGATTCGCGCCCGCGACGACGACGATGCCGAGCCAGAGCGCACCGAAGGACAGCGCCGAACCGAGGTCCGGCTGGACGAGCACAAGCAACGCCGGCGCCGCCGCGATGGCGAGCGAGGTGAGGAAGACACGCAGCGTCTGCACCTGCTCCTCATGGTCGGAGAGGTATTTGGCGAGCATGATCACCGTGCAGACCTTGGCGATCTCGGATGGTTGCACCTGCGTGCCCGGCAGGCTGATCCAGCGCCGCGAACCGTGCGCGCTATCGCCGGCCACCAGTACGAACACCAGCGAGGCGAGCGCGAGCACGTAAATCGTGACGCTCAGCGGTCCAAGCACGCGGTAATCCATGCGGGAGAGGATCAGCATGGCGCCGACGCCGATGCCGATGAAGAACAGCTGCCGGGTCATGGGATGGGACAGCGACCCGCCCGGCTCACCATAGGTATTGAGCGTGCCGCTGTAGATGAGGATTGCGCCGAACGCAGCCAACGCGAGGGCGCTGAGGAAGAGCAGCGCATCGAACTCGCGGGTGGGCTCGTTGCGCAGGTTCACGGTGTCACCCCTGCCTGTGCCTGCTCGGCGGGTGCGGCTCGCCCGTTGAAGTAGTAGTCGAGGATCTTGGCTGCGAGCGGAGCGGCGTCGTTGGCGCCGACACCACGCTCGAGGAAGACGGTGACCGACACTTCTGGCGCTTCGAAGGGCGCGAACCCGGTGTACCAGGCATGCGTTTCGTACGAACCGTCGGCGCGGCGCGGGCCGAACTCGGCGGTGCCGGTCTTGCCTGCGACCGAGACGCCTGCAACCGCGCCGTTCTTGGCGGTGCCCCAGGTGACCGCCTGCCGCATTGCCTCACGGACGATCGCGAAGTTCTGCGGGCTAATCGGGATCTGGCGCTCGACGATCGGATCGTTCGCCACAATGACGTGGTTCTCGGAGTCGCGCACTTCGCGGACGACCCGCGGTACGAGCAGCTTGCCGCCGTTGGCAGTGGCCGACACCACGCGCGCCATCTGGATGGGCGTCACTGCGAGGTAGCCCTGGCCGATGCCCATGTTGTAGGTATCGCCGATCGTCCAGACCTCGCCGAACGTCTGCTCCTTCCACTCGGCGCTTGGCAGATTGCCGGGCGCCTCGCCCTCGATGTCGATGCCGGTCGGTGTGCCGATGCCGTAGAGGCTGGTGTAGTAGGACAACCTGTCGATACCGAGCCCGTCGAAATTGTTGCCGTACGCGTAGTAGCCGCCGGCAAGGTAGTAGAAGTACACGTCGGACGACATGGCGAGGCCACCGTAGAAATCGAGCGTGCCGAGGACGGCCCAGTCGCGGAACGTGTATACAATCGATGGGTCGTACTGGTTCGGGACCTGGATCGAGCCCCGGCTGGTGATGGTTGTGCTGGTCGTCGCCACGCCCTCCTGGAGGGCGGCGGCGCCGGTCACCTGCTTGAAGATCGATCCCGGCGCGTACTGCTCGGCGAGGGCGTGGTTGACGAGCGGCTTCTTCGGATCCTGCATGTACTGCTGCAGGCGCGCTTCATCGATCTTGCCGGAGAAGACGTTGTTGTCGAAGAGGGGAAGCGAGACCATGGCCAGGATCTCGCCCGTGTTGACGTCCATGACGATGGCGGCGGCCTGGCCCCCCTTCGCCGCCTGCTGCGTGAGCTCGGTGACCTTCTTTTGGAGGTCCAGGTCGATGGACAGGATCAGGTTGTTGCCGGGCACTGCCGGCTCTTCGTTCAGGACGCGCACCTCGCGACCGGTAGCGTCCTTCTCGATCTGCTTGGTGCCGGGAAGGCCGCGCAGATACTCCTCGTAGTGACTCTCGACGCCCGCCTTGCCGATGCGGTCGCTCGGGATATAGCCGGCATCCTGGAGCGCGGCGTACTCCTGTTCATCGATGCGGCCCATGTAGCCGAGGACGTTCGAGAGCTCGGGCCCGCCTGTGTAGCGGCGTACCGGCTCGACGACGACCTGCGCGCCGGGCACGCTCGGCAACTGCTCACGCAATCGGTAGGCCTCTTGCTGCGTGAGTCCCTCCTTGACGATGATGGGGATGAAGGGGTTATTCGACGCGCGCGACTCCTCGATGCGCAGCACCGTTTCCAGTGCCGGGACGCCGAGCAGCCGCTCGAGCCCGGCGGCGACTTCCAGCGTGCGTTCGTCCGGTACATCGGCAGCAACGACGGCTGCGGAGAATGACGGCACGTTCTCGACTACGGGCACACCGTTCCGGTCGTAGATAACTCCGCGCGGAGGGATGACCGGTTCGACGCGTAGCTGGTTGAGCACGGCGCGCTGCTCGTATTTCTCGTTCTGCAGGATCTGCAGGTTGGCGAGCTGGACCGCGAGCGCGCCGAAGGCCGCGATGATGAGCACGTACATGAAGCCGATGCGCAGGCGCTGCTGCTGCTTTGGATCGTGCGGCTCCTCGACCTCGGAGCGCCAGCGCCTTCGCCTGTGTCCGCCTACGAGCAGGCCCATACGCGATCAGTTCCTCACCATGAGTAGGCGCCTCGCGGCTTCTGCGCGCGGCCGAGGCGCATCAGCAGATAGATGGGCAGCGCGATGATCACGTTGACGACGGCCGCCGGAAGTACGGCATCGCCGAAGCCGGCCACCGGATCGAACACGCCACCCGCAACAAGCGTGGCGGCGAAGAGGGTGCCTTCGTAGAGGATGGACCCGGCGAGCACGCAGAGGAGCAGGAGCACCGTCTCGCTGTGGATGATGTGCAATTCGCGCAGTGCGCCGGCGGCCGCGGTGGCGATCAACAGGGCCAGCATGACGAGACCCGGCGTCTGGAGGTCGATGAGCCCTGTGAGCAGACCGCAGATCGCCACCATCGGCAGGGCGTCATCGAAGCTGCGCACGACCACCCACGCCACAAGGACCACGAGCACGAGGTTCGGCGAGACGCCGAGCAGACGGAACTGCTGCACCGACGAGACTTGCACGAGCACAATCGCCAGCGCGAGGAGCGCGCCCATCACGTATCTCATGGGGCATCCAACTCCATGGGTTCGAAGTTGGTGACGATGAGGACTCGCTCCAGGTCACTGAGGCTCGCCAGATGCGCCACCCGCACCTGCTGGAAGAGTTCCTGTTCCCGCGCGGTAATCGACGAGACGCGGCCGATGACGAACCCGGGCGGGTAGCCGCCGCCTACGCCCGAGGTGATGACGAAATCGCCCTCCTTCACCACGGCTCCCTGGCCGACGAACTCCATCGTGAGTTCGCCGCTGTAGTTGCCAGCGACCACGCCCTCGGCGCGTGACTCCTGCACGCGCGCGCTCACTGCTGAGGTAGGGTCGGTGATCAGCGTCACCCACGCGTAGTCGTCAAAGACACGGGTCACGCGCCCGACCAGGCTGCTGCCCTCGGTGACCACGATCATCCCGTCGCGCACACCGTCGGAGCGGCCGCGGCCGACTGCGATGACGGCACGCAGGTTGCTCGCGTCGCGAGAGATCACCTCCGCGTCCAGGAAGTCGTATGACGTGAACTGCGCGCGGACTTGCGCCAGCTCCCGGCCCTGTTGGCTCTGCGCGGCCACCTCGCGCGCGCGCGCCAGCTCGTTGGTCAGGCGCTCATTCTCCGCGCGCAGGCGGTCGTTCTCCGCCGAGAGCCCGCTTGCATCGGTAAGGTCGTTCACCCAGTCGGCCACCGGCCTCGTAGCGGTGCGCAACGCCGCCTGTACCGGCGACGTGACATCGAGCGTGAGATTCCCTACCGGATCCAGGAGGGTGAAGCGGCTCGCCGCCATGAGGGCGAAGGCGAAGAGAGCGATGAAGCTTGTCCAGACGAGCGTGCGTGCAGTCATGCATCCGGCCGGTCCCGCTGGAGCGGGGCGCGAGTGATTCGAGTCTTGTGGATGCCGGGTGCGGCGTCCTTATCAAGGCAGAGGAGTGGCCCGGATCAGACGCGAGTATAGCCCAGTGTGTCGTGGCGATCGACGGCGAATGAGCAACCCTGCGCGAATTGTCACGTTGCGTTCGATTTATGTTCTGTGTAGCCGCGCAGGAGCATCACGGCATGCTCGAGGACGGGCAGAAGCACCGCCATGTTCTCGCGGACGGCTTGCTCGCTGCCTGGTAAGTTGACGATAAGAGTACTGCCGCGCACGACCGAGACGCCGCGCGTCAGCATCGCGAAGGGCGTGTGTGCGAGGCCCTCTGCGCGCATGGCCTCGCTGACGCCGGGCACGATGCGGTCGCCGACATCGAGCGTGGCTTCGGGCGTGACATCACGTGCTGCGAGCCCCGTGCCGCCGGTGGTGATGATGACGTCGATGCCGCCGCGATCGGCCCAGTCGCGCAGTCGGGCGGCGATAGCGGCGCGCTCATCGGCCATGACGTCTCGTAATTCGACATAAGCATCGATGGAGCGCAGGAGTTCGGCGATTGCAGGGCCAGCGGTGTCCTGGCGCTCGCCGCGGCTGCCCTTGTCGCTGATGGTGAGGATGGCGGCGCGGATGGGTGGCGTCATGAGGCGCTGGGCGCGCGCGCGGCGAATCTGACGCGCGAATTTTTGTGTAAGCCATTGACATCTGGGGGAACGGTGGTAGAGTGTGGTGGTTCGTGGGGAATTCTGGATCCGGATGGACCCGATGAGCTCCCGGCAGGACTGCGAACCGTCCCGTGCTGTTTGTTGGAACGTTCGATTACGCGATGGACGATCGCGGGAGAGTGCCCCTCCCGCCGAAATATCGCGATGCGTTCCGCGCGGGCGTCATGCTGGTCCAGGGTTCCCCCGATCGCTGCCTTCGGGTCTACACGGTGGATCAGTTCCAGAAGGAGTCCGCCCAATATACGTCGCTGCCGACGCTGCATCGCAAGGGGCGGGACCTTCGACGGATCTGGTTTTCCGGTGTGCACGATGTGCAGCTCGACCAGCAGAGCCGCGTGCTCGTGCCGGGACCGCTGCGCGAGTACGCGCAACTCGACAACAAGGTGATTCTTTCCGGATGCGGGGATTGGTTGGAGATGTGGACGCCCGAGCTCTTCCGCCAGGACATCGAGCGCATCAACGCCAACCTGGAGTCGACGCAGGAAGCAGTGCAGGAGTGGCAACGGTGACGAGCGAGACGCGCCACATCCCGGTGATGCTGCGCGAGGTGCTGGCGGCGCTCGATGTCAGGCCGGGCGGACGCTACATCGACTGCACGCTGGGTGGGGCGGGGCACGCCGAGGCCATCCTGGAACAGTCGCAGCCCGGCGGCACGCTGCTCGGCATCGATGCGAACGCGGACGCGGTCGCGCGGGCGCGCGGCCGGCTGGCGCGGTTCGCGGACGCGGTGCGGCTGGAGCAGGGCAACTTCCGCGACGTGGGCGAGATTGCGCGCCAGGCGTCGTTCGCGCCGGTGAACGGCGTGCTGTTCGACCTGGGGTTGTCATCCGACGAGCTGGAGGCGGGACTCGGGCTCAGCTTCCGCGAGGATGCGCCACTGGACATGCGCTTCGGAGGAGAGGGTCCAACGGCCGCCGAGATCGTCAACACCTACAGCGAGCAGGAGCTCGCGGACCTGATCTTCACGTACGGCGAAGAACCGGCGAGCCGCCGGATCACAAGGAGGATTGTCGAGGCTCGTCCGCTGCGGACGAGCGCTGAACTGGCCAAAGCCGTCGAGCAGGCCGTGGGGCGGAGAGCCAATCGAAAAACCCACCCCGCCACCAGGACGTTCCAGGCTCTTCGTATCGCGGTGAACCGGGAGTTGGATGCTCTGGGCGCCGCGCTCCCTCAGGCCCACGGCCTGCTCGGCTTTGGGGCACGGCTGGCCGTGCTCAGTTACCACTCGCTGGAGGACCGGATCGTCAAGGACTTCATCCGGCGCGAAGCGAGCGATTGCATCTGCCCGCCCGGGCTGCCGGAGTGCCGCTGCGGCCATACGGCCACGCTGCGACCGGTGACGAAGGGCGCGCTCAGGCCAACTGCCGCCGAGGTGGCGGAGAACCCGCGCGCCCGGAGCGCGCGCCTGCGGGCGGCCGAACGCATCACGACGGCCGCGGCGTAGGAAGGGGCGGGCATGGCTGCGATCCAGCGTCCCGCACTGCCCGCGCCCATCCGCTCGCTGCCCCGGCTGCGGGGCGGCCGCGTGGCGCTTGTGGCGGCGGCAGGGCTGGTGATCGGGCTGGCGCTGCTGCAGGTACAGCAGTTTTCGGCGGTCACGAGCCGCGGCTACGAGATCGAAGAGCTCAAGCGCGAGCGGTTGGCGCAGCAGGCGCGCAACCACGTGCTCGAAGCCGAGGTCGCGCACCTCTCGTCCCTCGCACGCGTGGACATCGAGGCGCGACTGCGGCTCAAGATGGAGCCGCCGAAGCGGGTGCTCTACATCACCGTCAACGAGGCGCCGCCGACGGCACAGCAGTTGCCCTCGCGGTTCCAGGGGCCGCAGAACGAATCCACGCCGCAGCCGTCCGAAGGCACGTCGTTCATCGAGCGGCTGCTGGATGCCTTGCCGTTCTGATAGCTGCGTGAACGCCGGCTCGCCGGCATGAGGTGACGAATGGGCGGGACGCGACGCGGGCTACGGATCTACCTGCTGGCCGCGGCGTTTGTGGTCGCCGGCGTCGCGCTGACCGCCCGGGTCGCGTACATCCAGATCGCGCGGAACGAGTATTACAGGCAGGAAGCGCGCAGCGAGCACTTCGGCCAGCAAGAGGTGCGGGCACCGCGGGGGGCCATCCTCGACCGCAACGGGTACCCGCTTGCGACAACGGTCGAGGCCTTCGACGTGTTCGTCGACCGGGCGAGCTGGCAGGACCTGGATGACGCGCGCAAGGCTGCCGACTTCATCGCGCCGATCATCGGCTCGCAGCCGGACCAGCTGCTCGCCGACGTGCGCAGGGAGAAGGAGGGATTCTATCTCGCGTACAGCGGCCTCGATTACGACAAGGGGCTTGCGCTGGAGCACGAGGACGCGCCGGGCGTGCGCCTGGTGCAGGCGACAAAGCGCGCCTATCCCGAAGGTGACCTGGCGTCGACGCTGATCGGGTTCGTGGGGCGGGATCATGTCGGGCTGACCGGCATCGAGGCCGACTTCGACCGGGAGCTTGGCGGGACGCCGGGCACGATGTATTTCGAACGCGACAGCATCGGGAACCGCATTGCGCTGGGTAGCGAGCGCGTGGGCAAGAAGCCGCGGCCGGGCGGCGACATCACGCTGACGATCGACCGCTACATCCAGCGGCTGGTGGAAGGTGAGTTAGAGGCGCGCATCCAGGCGACGGGCGCCCTTGGCGGTTCGATCATCGTCATGGATCCGCGCACGGGTGAAGTGTTGGCCATGGCGAGCCGGCCCGGATTTCGGCTATCGGAGCTCGATCTCAACGATCCGAACCAGGCGCTCTTCCGGAATCGGGCCGTGACCGACGTCTACGAGCCGGGCTCCGTCTTCAAGCTGCTGACAGCCGCAATGGCGATCGACACGGGCAAGGTGACGCCCGAGAGCACGTTCTACGACGAGGGCGCGCTGTTCATCGGCCCCGCGACCATCCGCAACTGGGACTACAGCCGCAACGGCACGGTGACGGTCACGCAGATTCTTCAGCGCAGCCTGAACACCGGGGCGGCGTGGATGGGGCGTCAGGTGGGGCCGGACGCCTTCTACTCTTACTTGCGCGCCTTCGGCATCGGCCAGCCGACGGGCGTGGGGCTGGGCGGGGACGAGGGAGGCCTTGTGCGGGCCCACACAGACCCCCTGTGGTCAGAAGTCGACCTGGCGACGAATAGCTACGGTCAGGGTGTGGCGGCGACGCCGCTACAGGTGATCACGGCGGTCTCCTCGCTCGTGAACCGCGGTCAGTTGATGCGGCCCTACATCGTGCGGTCGGCGTCGACGCCGGAGGGGCCGCGGGCCTTCGAGCCGGTGGTCGTGCGGCAGGTGGTGAGGCCGGAAACGGCGGCGGCGCTCACGGATATGATGAATCGGGTTGTCGAGGCGATTCCTGGCCACCTGGCGGCGGTCAAGGGCTACCACGTCGGCGGGAAGACGGGCACGACGACGGAGGCGACGCTGGCTGACGGCGCCGTGACGAACGGCAATGTGGCCTCGTTCATTGGCTTCGCGCCGGTCGATGATCCGGCGTTCATCATGCTGGTGAAGCTCGATTTCCGCGAGGACCGCCTGGGCGGGCAGGTGGCGGCGCCGGTCTTTTCGGCGCTGGCGCCGGCGATCCTCGCGTACCTCGGCGTGCAGCCGGAAGGTCCGCAACTCGTGACAACGGGGCGCTAAACCGCGCCCGTTCAGGCAGGACGGCATGATCACCGCAAAAGAACTGGCGGCCGCGCTGCGCCCGGCGCTCATCCGCAGCCCCTCAGTGGGGCCGATGCGGTTTCGGAACGCGGTCGTGGACTCTCGCAAAGCAAGGAAGGGTGATCTGTTTTTCGCGCTGAAGGGCGAGCGCGCCGATGGCCATGACTTCGTCGAAGACGCGGTGCGGCGTGGGGCGATCGGCGCGGTGGTCGAGCGCGAAGTTGATGTGGACGCGCCCCAGTACGTGGTGCCGAGCACGCTGACGGCGCTGCAGTCGCTGGCCCATGCCCGCCGCCTGGCGCGGCCGCGTGTGAAGGTTGTGGGCATCACCGGCAGCGTGGGCAAGACCACGACCAAGGAACTGACGGCGGCGGTGCTTGCGGCGCGCTATCCACTGCTCAAGAGCGAGGGAAACCTGAACAGCGAGATCGGGCTGCCGATGGTGCTGCTGGGCCTGACGACCAAGCACCGGCGGGCCGTGCTGGAGATGGGCATGTGGGCGGCCGGCGAGATCGCACTGCTCTGCGAGATCGCGCGGCCGGACATCGGCATTGTGACCAATGTCGGCCCTTCCCACATGGAACGCCTCGGCAGCATCGAGGCGATCGCGCTGGCGAAGGGTGAACTGGTCGAGGCGCTGCCGGAGGACGGGGTCGCCGTCCTCAACATCGACGACGAGCGCGTGCGGGCGATGGAGGAGCGGACGGACGCTCATGTGATCACGTACGGCCTGGCGCTGAACGCCGACGTGCGGGCCGTCGACATCGAGAGCCACGGCCTGGCGGGGCTGAAGTTCACGCTCCTCCACGGCGACGATCGGGCGACGGTCTACACGCGCTTGCCGGGGAAAGCGATGGTACACAACGCGCTCGCGGCCGCTGCCTGCGCGCTGGTGGATGGCATGGAGCTGGACGAGATCGCACGTGCACTCAGCGAAGCGCAGATTCCGACCCGCCTGAGCCGTCACAGCGGCCCGCGCGGTTCGACGATCATCGACGACAGCTATAACGCGAGCCCGGCGTCCATGCGGGCCGCCCTGGACCTGCTGGGCGAGGTGGCGGGTCGCAAGATCGCCGTACTGGGGGACATGCGCGAGCTCGGCGATGCTGAGCTGGACGCGCACCGCGAGGTCGGACGATACGCCGCGGGTATCGCCGACGAGATCTGGGCCGTTGGAGAGCTGGGCCGCTGGATCGGTGATGCCGCGATCGCTGCCGGGCACCCGGCCGTGCACATCGTTGCGGAGAAGGACGAGATCGGCCACGCGCTCCGGCCGCGCCTTGATCACGGCGATGTCGTGTTGTTGAAGGCGTCGCGCGCGCTCGAGCTTGAAACCGTGCTGGCGCAGCTGCGGGAGGAAGCATGAGCGAGGCGCTGCTCTGGGGTGCCGCCGCGGCCGTCATCGCGGCGGTGGCGGGCGGTCCGCTGATCCGCTTCCTGAAGGGGCGGCGTCTGGGCAAGGCGATCAGTACGGACGGGCCGGAGTCACATCTGAGCAAGGAAGGCACGCCGACCATGGGCGGTCTGCTGTTCATGACGGTCGGCCTTGCGCTCTCGCTGGCGGTCGCCGTGCCGCAGGACGGCGACGTGTTGCTGCCCGTGGCGGTCGGCGCGCTGTTGCTGCTGGCTGGCATGTACGACGACGCGGGCACGTTGATCGAACGCGGCAAGCGCGAGGCGCACGACCGTGTGAACATGATCCTGAAGCTGCTCGTCTTCGCAGGCGTCGGGACGGCCGCCGCGCTCATCCTGTACTACAGCATCGAACCGCCCGAGTTGCTGGTGCCGCACTACGGCAGCTACGACATCGGGTCCGTGTACATCGCCGTGGCGATCGCGACGTTCGTGGCGACCACCGCTTCGGTCGGCGTGACGGACGGGTTGGACATGCTGCTGGGGAGCATCTCGGCGGTGGTCTTCGCCGCGTTCGGGACGCTGGCGCTCCTGCAGGGGGATGACGCCCTGGGCGCGCTCTGCTTCATCATGGCGGGCGCACTCACAGGGTTTCTGTTCTGGAACGCCCACCCGGCCAGGCTGTTCATGGGAGACGCAGGGTCGTTGCCCCTCGGCGGGATGATTGCGGTGGTGGCGTTGATGTCGGGGTGGTGGCTCCTGTTGCCCCTGGTTGGCGTCATCTTCGTGGCTGAGGGCGCGTCGGTCGCAATCCAGATCGCGTATTTCCGGACCACGGGCGGGAAACGCTTCTTCCGGATGGCGCCGATTCACCATCATTTCGAGAAGCTGGGCTATCACGAGACGACCATCACCATGCGTTTCCTTGCAGTGACCATAACGGCCGCCTTGGCCGGCATCGGGCTCGCGGTGCTGGACTAACGATTGACATGAATCTGCTAACGTGCTATGACAGGTGAACGAGATTTCCTGGTGGGAAAGCGCGTGACCGTGCTCGGTCTCGGCATCGAAGGTGTCGACGTGGCTCGCTATGCGGCCACGCACGGCGCCGCCGCCGTCACCGTGTACGACGACAAGCCCGCCGCATCGCTCGCGCCGCGCATCGCGCAGCTCCAGGGACTGCAGGTGGATATCCGTGCCGGTGGCGCCCGGGTCGACCTGTCGTCCACGGATGTCGTCTTCGCCTCGCAGTCGGTGCCGCTCTCGCACCCGGCGATCGCCACGGCGATCGAGCACGGCATCCCCGTCAGCTCGATGGCGCGCGCGTTCCTGGAGCACTGTCCCGGCCCGGTGATCGGCATCACAGGGAGCAGCGGCAAGACGACGACGACGAGCCTGGTCGCCCACGCCTTCGCGACGGCGGGCCGCCCGCACCGGCTCGGCGGCAACATCGGCATCGGCCTGCTGGGCCTGCTCGAGGGATTCGACGAGCAGACATGGGCTGTGCTGGAGATCAGCCACGCGCAGCTCCAACTCATCGACCGCAGCCCGCACATCGCGGCTGTGCTCAATGTCACCCCGAACCACCTCGACGCGTTCACGTGGGACGAATACGTGGCGCTCAAGCAGAAGATGGTGCGCTTCCAGAGTGCGGATGACTTCGCGGTGTTGAACCTGGACAACGAGATCAGCGCCGCCTGCGCCGAACTGACGCCGGCGCAGGTCGCGCACTTCTCACTCGAACGCCAGCCGCGGGGCGACGGCTCATTCGTGCGTGACGGCGCGGTGTTTCTGCGCCGGGGCAACATCGAGGAGATGGTGCTGGCGGTCGCAGAGATTCCGCTGCGCGGCACGCACAACGTGGCGAACGTGCTCGCCGCCTCGATCATCGCGTCGCTGGCGGGCATCGACACGCCGGCCATCGCCGATGCGGTTCGGTCGTTCCAGCCCGTCGCGCACCGGCTCGAGCTTGTCGCGGAAATTGACGGCGTCCGGTACGTGAACGACAGTATCGCCTCGACGCCGGAGCGCACGGTGGCCGGCGTCCGCTCGTTCAACGAGCCGCTGGTGCTGCTCCTCGGCGGGAAGGACAAGAACCTGCCGAAGGAAGAGCTTGCCGAAGAGGCGCTCCGGCGCTGCAGCGGCATTGTCTTCTTCGGGCAGGACGGTGCGCTGCTGGAGGCCGCGGTCGAGGCGGCAAGCGCACACGTTGCGCATGAGAACCGGCCACAGACGGTGCGCGTGGCCTCGCTTGATGAGGCCGTGCGCGCCGCGGCTCAGATCGCGGAGCCGGGCGACGTCGTGCTCCTTTCGCCGGCCTGCACGAGCTTCGATGCCTACGCGAACTTCGAGGAGCGAGGCGAGCGGTTCCGGCAGCTCGTACGTTCGTTGAGCGGGGAGGCGCGCTGATGGCGGTTACGGCACACCCCGCCCGCCTGCGCGTCGGCGCACCCGATTACTGGATCGCGCTCTCGGTCGCGGCGCTCGTGGTGCTGGGCATCCTCGCGGTGTACAGCTCGAGCTTCGCGCTGGGCTTGGTGGAGTTCGGCGATGCGAACTTCTACGTCTATCGGCAGGTGATGTTCGCCGTCGTGGGCGCCGTCATGATGCTAGCGCTGATGAAGATGGACTACCGGCGTCTGCGCGCCTGGAGCCCGCTCCTGATGCTGGCCGCGATCCTGGGGCTCGTGGCGGTGCTGGTGCCGGGCCTGGGCGTCGAGCGGTATGGCGCGCAGCGCTGGATCGCGGTACCGGGCCCAATCCCGCCGATCCAGCCGAGCGAGTTCGCGAAGCTGGCGCTGATCATCTATGTGGCCGCGTGGCTCGCCGGACGCGGCGATGCGATCAAGGACTTCTGGACGGGGTTTTTCCCGTTCGTGTTCCTGGTCGGGTTCGTGGCCGGGCTCATTATGCTGCAGCCGGACCTCGGCACCACGATCGTGATCGTGCTGACGACGCTGACGCTGATGTATGTGGCCGGAGCGTCGCTCCGCCACGTGGCGGCGTTCGCGTGCGTCGGCGGCATCGCGGCGGCGATGCTGATTTTCTCGGGCGAGTACCGGGCCGATCGCGTCTTCGCGTTCCTCAACGCTGAGGAGGAGCCAGGCGCGCGCGGCTTCCAGACGCTGCAGTTGCTGATCGCCCTCGGCAGCGGGGGGATCGACGGACTGGGGCTGGGCGCCAGCCGGCAGAAGTTCTTCTACGTACCGGGCGCGCACACGGACGGCATCTTCGCCATTATCGGCGAGGAGCTGGGCTTCATCGGAAGCGCCCTGGTCATCGGTTTGTTCGCGGTGCTCATGGCGCGGGGCTTCCGCGTGATCCTCCGCGCGCGCGACGACTTCGGCTCCCTGCTGGCCGTCGGCATCGTGTCGTGGATCGGCTACCAGGCGGTGATCAACATCGGCGGCATCACGCGGTCGATGCCGCTGACCGGCATCCCGCTGCCGTTCCTGAGTTACGGCGGCTCGGCGCTGATGGTGATGATGTCCGCGATCGGCATCCTGCTCAGCGTGTCGCGCTACGGCGTGGACGCAAAGACGCTGTCGCCCAAGCCGAAGCCGATCGACGACTCGGACAAGATCGTGGCGCCGAAACGGCGCACGACCGCGCGCGGAAAGCTGCGGCCGGCGCAGAAGGGAGCGCGGTGAACGTGGTGCTGGCAGGCGGAGGCACGGGCGGGCACATCTACCCCGGGCTCTCCGTCGCTGCGGCGCTGAGGCAGGCGATGGCGGAGCGCGGTGAGGATCTGCGGCTGCTCTACATCGGCGTGAAGGGACGGGTCGACGAGGTGGTGGTGCCGCGCGAAGGCATCCCGTTCGAAACGGTAGCGGCCGGACAGCTCCGAGTCTCCTCGCCGCTGACGTTCGTGCGCAATGCGGTGCGGTTGCTTTGGGGCAGCGGGCAAGCGGTGCGCCTGCTGCGGCGATTCCGGCCGAACGTGGTCTTTGCAACAGGCGGCTACTCCAGCGTGCCGGTGGGGGTGGCGGCCCGGGTGCTGCGGCGTCCGCTGGTTGTGTACCTGCCCGACGTGACGCCCGGTTGGGCCGTGCGGCTGCTCTCGCGACTGGCGACGGTGATGGCCACTACGTCGGAGCGGGCGCTCGATCATCTGCCGCGCGGCAAGACGCGCGTGGTCGGCTACCCGGTGCGTGATGCCTTCTGGGCGATTGACCGGCGGACGGCGCGCGAGCGCCTGGATCTGCCGCTTGATGCGAAGGTGGTACTCATCACTGGCGCGAGTCTCGGCGCGGCGCGCATCAACGAGGCGGTGGCGGAGGCGCTGCCGTCGCTCGTCGAGCAAGGGTATGTCGTGCACCTGACGGGACCGGCAAAGGGCGGCGCCGCGGAACAGGCGCGCGCGCGGCTCCCAGAGGCGATGCGCGCCCGCTATCGCCCATACGAGTACCTGGACGATATGCCGGCGGCCATGCACGCAGCGGACCTGGTGATCAGCCGCGCCGGCGCATCGGTGCTGGGAGAACTGCCGGCGGCGGGCGTGCCGGCGATCCTGGTGCCGGGTGAGTATGAAGGCTGGTCGCAGGAGCCCAACGCCCGTTACCTGGAGGACGTCGGTGCGGCGGTGGTGTTGCGCAACGCCGAACTGGATCGATTGCCCGCTGTCGTTGCTGCGTTGCTGGAAGACGAGGTTCGGCTCGCACGAATGGGCGAGGCGGCGCGTGGACTCGCGCGGCCGAACGCGGCACGCGACCTGGCTGCGCTGCTGAGCGAGGTGGCCGCATGACGGCATCACGGCGGCCGCCCCGGATCCCGGACCGCGTCTTCATCATCGGCATCGCCGGGCGGCACATGTCGGCGATCGCGCGCGTGCTGCAGGCGTGGGGTTGTGAGGTCCGCGGCTCGGACCAGCGCTCCACGTCCATGACCGATGCCCTCATCGCCGAAGGCATCGACGTGCGTATCGGTCACGATGCGGCGCATGTGGGTGATGCACAGCTTGTCGCCTACTCCTCGGCAGTCAAGCCGGGCCATGTCGAGCTGGCGGAGGCGGAGCGCCGTGGCATCGAGGCGATCAAGCGGCACGAGCTGGTGGCGCGAATGATGGAGGGGTTCTTCAGCGTCGCAGTCGCCGGCACGCACGGCAAGACAACGACGAGCGGGCTGATGGCGCACATCCTCGTCGAGTGCGGACTGGATCCGACGTACCTGATCGGCGGCATCGTGCGCAGCCTGGGCACGAATGCGGCGGTCGGGAGCGGCCGCTACTTCGTGGTCGAGGCGGACGAGTACGACTACGCGTTCCTGGCGTACCGGCCGGATGTCGCGATCGTCACGAACATTGAACCCGACCATCTCGATCTGTTCGGTTCGGTGGAGCGCATGAACGCATCCTTCGGGCAGTTCATGTCGCAGGTGAAGCCGGACGGTCGCCTGTATACCTGCGCCGATAGCGGGGGGCTGCGCGAGGTGGCGGGAACGAGCGTCATCGGCGCTTCGCACGAGTGGTACGCACTCGACAGTGAAGCCGACTGGCGCGCGCGCGACGTCGCGGTCGATGGGGAGCGTCAACAGTTCGCCGTCACGCACGGTGGCGAAGCATTCGGGGCATACACAACCGCCCTCCCGGGCCGGCACAACGTGAGCAACGCGCTTGCGGGGATCGCCGCGAGCGCGGGCATGGGACTGGACATGGCGGCTGTGCGCGAGGCCGTCGCGAGCTTCCGAGGGGCGGTGCGGCGCTTCGAGCCGGTCGGCGAGGAGGCTGGCGTGACGCTGATGGACGATTACGCGCACCACCCGACGGAAGTACGGGCGACGATCCAGTCGGCGCGGCAGCGCTTCGGGCGGCGGCGGCTCGTGTTCCTGTTTCAGCCGAATACGTTCTCGCGCAACCAGTACCTGTTCGAGGAGTGGAAGACCACGTTCGAGGATGTCGATGTGCTGTACCTGGCGCCGACCTACGGCATGGGCCGCGAGACGCCCGAGCACGGGCTGACCAGCGACGCGCTCGGCCAGGCCATCGTCGGCGCCGGCGCCGTGCACGTCTGCTCGACGTTCGAGGAAGCGGTGGATCGCGTGGGGGCGGAGCTGCGCGAAGGCGACGTGTTCTTCACGGTTGGGTCCGGGGATATCGACCGCGCCGGACCGCTGGTGCTGCAGAAGCTGCGGGAGCGCGCCGGATGAGCGCGCCCGTGATCGCCGCGCGCGCCAGCGCGCGCAACAGGAGGACGGTCCTGGACGAAGCGCTGATCAAGAGGCTGGCGGGGCTGGGGACGGTGCGACGGAACGTCCCGCTCGCGCGGCATACCACCTTCGGCATCGGCGGGCCGGCCGACGTCCTGGTGACGGTCCGGGGCGCCGCTGCGCTTGCGGATGCGGTGCGGCTGACGCGCCAGGCCGGCGCGCCGCTATGGATCATGGGCGCCGGAAGCAACGTGCTTGTAGGCGATGCCGGCGTGCGCGGCGTGGTCATCGACAACCAGGCGAAGGCCGTCGACGTGATCGCATTGCCAGAAGGCGCTTCGATCCCGCAGCGCTTCGCTGAAGCGCCACGCGATGCGCTGGTGCTGGTGACGCTGGAGTCCGGCGCATCGTTCGCGGCTGCGGCGCGCCAGCTCGGGCGGCAGGGACTGAGCGGGATCGAGTGGGCGTGCGGCATCCCCGGGACCCTTGGCGGGGCGGCCGTCTACAACGCGGGCGCCTATGACGGCTGCCTGGCGGATGTACTCGCGACCACGACCGTGCTCGATGGCGGCGGCGAAGAGCGTCGCATTTCATCCGCTGATCTGCGACTGACGTATCGCTCGAGCGCGATCCTGCGAGGCGAGCTGCCCGACGCGGTCGTGCTCTCAGTCGGGATCGTGCTGCGGCGCGGCGATCCCGAGGAGATCGCACGCCGGATCGCCGAGCTGGACCGGCAGCGGCTCGATGCGCAGCCGCGCGGGCGGAACTCAGGCAGCGTGTTCAAGAACCCGCCGGACCGGCACGCGTGGGAGCTGGTCGATGCCGTAGGCCTGCGTGGCTACCGCATGGGCGATGCGCAGATCTCAGCGAAGCACTGCAACTTCATCGAGAACCTTGGCGCGGCGCGGGCGGCGGACGTGGCGGCACTCATCGCCGAGGCGCAGCGCCGCGTGCGCGAGCGGTTCGGGATCGATCTGGAACGCGAGGTCGAGTTCGTTGGCGAGGGGTTCGCATGACGAAGATGCGGCTCGGGTTGGTGTTCGGCGGGCGCTCGGTGGAGCACGAGGTGTCAGTCGTTTCCGCAATGAGCGTGTTGCGCGAGGCCGACCGCGAGCGCTTCGAAGTCGTGCCGTTCGGGGTGACGAAGGCGGGCGCGTGGCTGACGCCGCGTGAGTCCCAGCAGCAGCTCGGCAAGCGCATCGCGCCGTATCACCTCCGCATGGAGGGCGACGTGCCGTCGCTCGCCGAGCGCCCGGATGTGCTTGCGGACCTGCAGCGCTGCGACGTCGTCTTTCCGCTGGTCCACGGCGAGAACGGGGAGGACGGAACGTTGCAGGGAATGCTGGAGATGCTGCGGCTGCCGTACGCGGGCTGCGGCGTCGCTGCGAGCGCGCTGGGCATGGACAAGGCGCTGCAGAAGAAGCTCCTTGCGCACGCCGGCATCAACGTCGCGCGGCACATCGAGCTGCAGGAGCGGCAATGGCGGGCGGACGGCGCCGCGGTGACGGCGGTGATCGAAGGCACGATCGGATACCCGGCGTTCGTGAAGCCGGCAAACGGCGGCAGCAGCGTTGGGGTCAGCAAGGCGCGATCGCGCGAGGATATGGATGAGGCAGTGCGCGACGCGCTCGCGATCGGTGAGAAGGTCCTGGTGGAGGAGGCGATCGAGGGGCGCGAGCTGGAATGCGGCGTAATCGGCGGTGAGGCACCGGAGGCATCGCCGGTAGGGGAGGTCATGCCGGCGGGCGAATTCTACGACTACCGCGCGAAGTACCTCGAGGATACGGCGCGGCTGGTCGCGCCGGCAGACGTCGATGCCGTCACGAGCGAGAACGTCCGGGCAACAGCGCTCCGCGCGTTTGAGGCGATCGACGGCGGCGACGGTTTCGCGCGCGTGGACTTCTTCCTCGATCGGGGCGGGCGGCTGGTGCTGAATGAGATCAACACGATCCCGGGGTTCACGCCGATCAGCATGTTCCCACGCCTGTGGCAGCTGGCAGGGCTCGCATACCGGGATCTGATCAGCCGGCTCGTCGACCTGGGCCTTTCCCGGTTTCGCAGGCAGGAGGCGCGTCGTGGCTGACCGCCGTTCCGCGCCGAAGTGGCCATACACAGCCGCGCGCCCAGTGCGGCGGCAGCGAGTTGTACGCGTGAACGAGTCGCGTGGCGTCGAGCGAGCGCAGGCGGCGACGCAGATGTGGCTGACGCCCGGGCGGGCGCGCCTCATGCTCGCCGTGCTCCTGCTCGCGATGCTGGCCGCCACGGCGTGGTGGATGTACCGGTCTCCGTATCTGACTGTCCACGAGATCGAGGTGCAAGGCACACACCGCCTGACGCCGCAGCAGGTCATCGACGCTGCCGGGATCGACGGGGCGAGCACGCTCACGGTAGACCTGAGTGAAGCGCAGCAGCGGGTCGCCGCGCTGCCGGGCGTGCGCGCTGTGCGCATCGAGAAGGCAGGGTGGAGCGGCGCCACGATCTACGTGGAGGAGCGGACGCCTTGGGGTGCCTGGCAGGTGGGCGACGCGCGCATCGCCATCGACATCGACGGGCACGTGCTTGAAGGCTTCACGGCCGACGATGGCATGCCGGTCATCGTCGCGGCGAATCCGCAGGGCGTGATTGACGCGAACGCCAGGCTCGACGCGGGCGCGATCCGCGCTGCCGACCGGCTGTTGAAGGAGTCAGAGCGCACGCTCGGGCTCTACGTCGAGGCGCTGGTCTATCGCGAGGATGCGGGCCTGACAGCCGTGCTCTACGGCCCCTCGATCGGCGACCGCCGGCTCTGGGTGACGATCGGGGACGAGCGCGATTACGACTACAAGATCGCCGCGTTGTACGTGCTGCTCGAGCAGGCGCGCGAGCAGAACGTGTCGGTGACGGCGGTCGATCTGCGCTTCGGCAACAGACTGGCGTTCAACTGATGGGCACACGGACGAGCGGACAGATGCGGGCAGCGGAGGCTGCAGGAGTCCCGGACGAGGGGAGGGAGCCATGAGCCGCGGAGGAACATTCGCCTCGATCGACATCGGCACGACGAAGGTCTGCACCGTCGTCGGTGAGATCGGGCACGAAGAGGACATGCGGATCCTCGGCGTGGGCATCGCCCCCTCGGCGGGGCTGTCACGCGGGATGGTCGAGAACATCCGCGATGCGACTGAGGCCATCAAGGTGTCCGTTGAGAAGGCGGAGCGTTCGAGCGGCACGCGCATCCTCTCGGCACACGTGGGGATCGCGGGCCAGCACATCGCATGCCTCAACAATCGCGGCATCGTCGCGATCCCGGACCGCACACGGCCGATCATGCCCGACGATGTGCAGCGGGTGCTCGACGGGGCGCGCGTCGTGAGCATCCCGACCAATCGCGAGATCATCCACGTCATCCCGCGCTACTACATCGTCGATGGGCAGGATCACGTGTCGGACCCCGTCGGGATGTACGGCACGCGGCTGGACGTCGAGACGCACATCGTCACCGGCGTCGATACGGCGATCCAGAACCTCACCAAATGCGTGGAGAACACCGGTGTGCAGGTCGACGGCCTGGTGCTTGAGCCGCTGGCCAGCGCCGAGGCCGTGCTCGACGAGGAGGAGAAGGAGCAGGGTGTTGTCCTGGCGGACATCGGCGGCGGGACGACGGACATCGCCGTGTTCGTCGACGGCAGCGTGATTCACACGGCCGTGCTTCCGGTGGGCGGCAACCACGTGACGCGTGACGTGGTCGTGGGGCTGCGCGCGCCGTACCAGGCAGCCGAGGACGCCAAGCGTGCGTACGGGCACGCGATTCCGAGCATGGTCGACGCCGGTCAGGAGATCACGATCGAGGCGTTCGGCTCGGAAGGACAGAAGACTGAACCGCGCCGCCGGCTGTGTGAAGTGGTCCAGGCGCGCGTGGAGGAGATCCTGGAGATGGTGGTTGCGGAGGTCAAGCGGTCGGTGCACGACGACATCGTGTCGGCAGGGATCGTCCTGACCGGCGGGACGGCGAACCTTGCCGGCATCGACCTGCTGGCGGAGCAGGTGACCGGATGGCCGGCGCGCATCGGACGCCCGCGCAACCTGCGCGGGCTCAGCGACCAGCTCGCGGATCCGGCGTATGCGACCAGCGTCGGGATGCTGCAGTGGGCGATGCACGAAGCGGAGGCGAGCGCGTGGCACCGCTCACCGCGTTCGTCGATGGACCTTGGGGGCATCTGGCGGCGCGTCGGCAACTGGGCGCGCGTGTTGCTGCCCGAATGATGGAGTGACGGCGGCGAAGCGCCGCCAGGACGGCAGGCGAGCAGGCGGACGGTGCGGGAGAAACGGGGCACGTGGAACAGGAGCGGAGCAGGCAGGCATGCCCGAGTACAGGCAATCGGTGATGTTCGAGGAAGAACTCAGAGAACTGCGGCGGGAAGAGGAACGAAGGGAGGCACAGGCGATGGCGAAGGCGTACACGGACGGCTTGCCGCCGATCAAGGTCGTGGGCGTGGGAGGCGGCGGGAGCAACGCGGTCAACCGCATGGTGCTCGAGCGTATGCATGGCGTGCAGTTCGTGGCCGTGAACACCGACGCGCAGGCGCTCGCGGCCTCGCCGGCGGAGATCAAGATCCGCATCGGCGACAAGCTCACCAAGGGGCTTGGCGTGGGGGGCGATCCGAACCGCGGCCAGCGCGCCGCCGAGGAGAGCCGTGACGAGTTGCTCGAGGCTGTGCGCGGCGCCGAGATGGTGTTCGTGACCGCCGGGATGGGCGGCGGCACCGGTACGGGCGCATCGCCTGTCGTGGCTGAGGTGGCGCGCGAGACCGGCGCCCTCACGATCGGCGTCGTGACGAAGCCGTTCAGCTTCGAGGGCCGGAAGCGGCTCGCGCAGGCAGAGGAGGGTATCCAGCGGCTCCAGGAGAAGGTGGACACGCTGATCGTCATTCCGAACGATCGGCTGCTCGAGGCATGCGACGAGAAGGCCACCGTCGAGGAGGCGTTCCGCGTCGCCGATGACATCCTGTTGCAGGGCATCCAGGGCATCAGCGAGATCATCACCCTCCCGGGCGAGATCAACCTGGACTTCGCCGACGTCCGCAAGGTCATGGCGGAAGCAGGGCCGGCGCTTATGGCGATCGGGCGCGCCGGAGGCCAGGACCGCGCGGCCGAGGCGGCTCGCCAGGCCATCGAAAGCCCGTTGCTCGATATCGCGATCGATGGCGCGAAGGGCGTGCTGTTCAACATCACGGGCAGCCGCAACCTCGGCCTGCACGAGTTGAACGCGGCGGCGCAGATCATCGCCGACGTGGTTGATCCGGACGCGGAGATTATCTTCGGCACGGCCGTCGACCCGAGCCTGGGAGACGAGGTGAAGATCACGGTCATCGCCACCGGGTTCGCGCGGCCGATGGCGGTGCGCAATCCCATACCCGAGGAATACAGGCGCGAGGCGCCCGATGCGGTGGCGGTCGGAGAGCCGCTCCCGCTGCGGCCAGCCGTTCCCGACGTCAACGACACCGAATTGCCAACGTTCCTGCGCCGGACCGTGACGGCGCGTTAGCGGGACGGTGGAGCGTTCAGGAAAGGAGGTGCCTGTCTAGCCATCCGGGGCGATGACCCCGGTACTTCCCCCACCAGGGAAGAGCAGAAGGGCCGTGAGCGGTGTCTTGGGAGATGCGCCGCTCACGGTCTTTCACGTTGTTCGCAGTGTGCTGTCTCCAGCTTGATGGCGTTCGAAACCGCGGAGCAAGACATCAACAGGAGTGATGAGAAAAGAAGCCCGACCCGGAAGGGTGGCGTGGGCAGACGCCGCAGATCCGGGAGCCTGGGCTTCTTCTGACGCCAAGTCTACTACGTTGGCGGAGGCTCTTCCATAACCCGAGCGGGTCATGATTATGGTGAGCGAGGCCGACTCGAACCACAAGATATTGGGCCGAACGACCCGGAAACCTGTTGACAGGCACCATATCTAGTGATACGCTCGCCCCTGCACTTGCAGAGATTCGCTTTCGCAAGTCGCATGGAGGGAGCGAACACCGCCGATGCGCTGTCCGTACTGCGGAGCACAGGACTCAAAGGTGATCGACTCGCGCGATGTGGATGACGGTGTCCGGCGTCGGCGCGAGTGCCTGAACACTGACTGTGCGGGCCGCTTCACCACCTATGAGCGGGTGCAGGCGGTGGCGCTCTATGTCATCAAGAAGGACGGCCGGCGTGAGGAGTTCTCGCGCGAGAAGCTCCTGGCCGGCCTGCGCAAGGCCTGTGAGAAGCGCCCGCTACCGGCAGGCGCGATCGAGCGGGTCGCGCATGAGATCGAAACAAGGCTCTACCAGACCGGCCTGCCGGAGATCGAATCGACGATCGTGGGCGAACTGGTGATGGAGCATCTGCGCGATCTGGACCCGATCGCGTACGTGCGCTTCGCGAGTGTGTACCGCCAGTTCGCGGACCTCGAAGCGCTGCGGGAGGAGCTCGAGGCGTTGGCGAGCGGGAGGCGCCCGGCGGGGGCGCAGCTGCCGCTCATCGCGGAGCCCGAGTTCGCCCCACCTACCCTTCGGCTGCAGCCGGCCGCACCGCAATCTCGAACCCGTACCCGCCGCCCGGTGCGGCCGGTGCAGACTCCTGTCCCCATCGCGGGGCGGGACGACGCGCCGGCAGAACGGCGAAGCCGCAGGGCCCGCTGATCACGCCACACGCCCAGCAGCAAGGAGAGCGACACAGGCGTGCGTCTTGAAGGCAAGTTGACGAACCGCGAGGGAGAATTCATCGCCAGCGGGGCGTGCGAGGTCAATCGCGATCGCGGCGAAATCACCATGTGGCCGAGCTGGGAGCTGCACATGCTGGAGCGCGAACGGGGGTCGCTGACGCTGACCCTCGAAGACGGATCGGTGCTGCCGATCAGTGAGCGGCACCTGACCTTCAAGCTCCAGGGCCCGGCGGAGCAACGGATCTCGGTCTACCGGCTGCGCATCCTGCCATCGGTGCCGGAGCACCTGGCGGCCGGGTACACGCCCGCGCCGCTCGATGAGGCCCTTGCCGATCTGGTGCGGCAGGACGAGGAATCAGGTACGGGCGCACCGATCGTGAGGTTTCCTGGATGACGACAGTGGATGCGTTCCTCGATGCCACTGTGGCGGACCTGCGTGAGCGTCTGGCGCTCGTTGACGATGACGGCGACCGCGCAGCGCTCGAGGACGGCATCGCACTGTTGACCGATTACCGGATGGACGGGATGGACGTTCCGGCATTCGAGCGGCTGCTTGTGACGCTGCGGAGCGGTCGTTCGCCGGTGGCGCTGTCAGTGCTGGCGCCGCAGTCGCTGGCGCAGGACCTGGCGGCGCGCTGGGCCGCGTACGGCCCGCCTCTGGCGGTGGCGGTGTAGGTGGAAAATGGCGTTTGACGCTTCGGCACGTTGGATGAATGGCGTTGCGGCGGCGGTGATCGTCGCGCAGTCTGACATCCGGCCCGCAGCGCCACGCACGGACGAGTGGCACATCACGAGGACGCACGCGATCGCGACGCGTGACGGCTTCGGGCTGGCGGGCGCGGCCAAGCACCGCGCTCCGGCGCGTGCGCACGAGGTGCGCCGCGCAATCTGACGGCAGGCTAGAGCGGAAAGGACTTCCCGCGCCATGGTCCTCCAGGCCGAACCCGAAACGAGACGCACACTCGCGAGCACCACGTTCGTCATCGAGCGCTTCTTCACGCGGCCAGGGGTCCACCCGTTCGACGAGGTCGAGTGGGAACTGCGCAGCGCCGCCATTACCGATGAGTCGGGCAAGGCGTTCTTCGAGCAGGCTGACGTCGAGATCCCTGCGTCATGGTCGCAGACCGCTACCAACGTCGTGGTCTCGAAGTACTTCCGCGGCAAGGTGGGCACGCCGCAACGCGAGCGCAGCGTCAAGCAGATGATCGCGCGCGTGGTGGACACCATCACTGGCTGGGGCATGAAGGACGGCTACTTCATCGATGAGGAAGAGGCAGAGACGTTCCGCGACGAGCTGACGCATCTGCTCATGCACCAGAAGATGGCGTTCAACAGCCCCGTCTGGTTCAACGTCGGCGTCGAGGAGAAGCCGCAATGCTCCGCGTGCTTCATCCTCTCGGTCGAGGACACCATGGAATCGATCATGGAGTGGTGCAAGACGGAGGGGATGATCTTCAAGGGTGGCTCGGGCTCGGGCATCAACCTCTCGCCGATCCGGTCGAGCCTGGAAACGCTGTCGAGCGGGGGCACGGCGAGCGGGCCGGTCAGCTTCATGCGGGGCGCCGACTCCATCGCCGGCTCCATCAAGTCGGGCGGGAAGACCCGCCGCGCCGCGAAGATGGTCGTCCTGAACGTCGACCACCCCGACATTGAGGAGTTCATCGACTGCAAGGTGAACGAGGAGCGGAAGGCGTACGCCCTGGGCGAGGCGGGCTGGGACATGTCTCTGAACGGCGATGCCTGGTCGTCGATCCAGTTCCAGAACGCCAACAATTCCGTTCGGGTGACCGACGAGTTCATGCGGGCGGCGCTCGAGGGCAAGGAGTGGTCACTGCGGGCCGTCCTGGACGGCTCGGCCGTCAAGACAGTGAACGCCCGCGAGTTGCTGCAGCGCATCGCCGCGGCGGCCTGGGAGTGTGGCGATCCCGGGATGCAGTACGACACGACGGTGAACGACTGGCACACGTGCGCGAACACCGCGCGCATCAACGCCAGCAACCCCTGCTCTGAGTACATGCATGTCGACAACTCAGCCTGCAACCTCGCGTCACTGAACCTGATGAAGTTCGTGGACGAGGACGGGACGTTCGACGTCGACGCGTTCCGGCGCGCGGTCGCGCTGACGATCACGGCGCAGGAGATCATCGTCGGCAACTCCAGCTACCCCACAGAGAGGATCCGTGACAACACGGTGGCGATGCGGCAGTTGGGGCTGGGCTATGCGAATCTCGGCGCGCTGCTCATGTCGCTTGGCCTGCCCTACGACTCGGATGAAGGGCGCTCACACGCCGCAGCGATCACGTCGATCATGACCGGGCACGCGTACGCGACGTCAGCGCAGCTCGCGCAACGCGTCGGCCCATTCGCCGCGTTCCACGAAAATCGCGCGCCCATGTTAAGCGTCATTGCGAAACACCGTGATGCTTCGCGTACAATAGACAGAACGCACGCGCCTGCGTACATGATCGACGCGGCGCAGAAAGCGTGGGATGATGCGCTCGAACTCGGGACGAAGTTCGGATACCGCAACGCACAGGCGACTGTGCTCGCGCCGACAGGGACCATCGCATTCATGATGGATTGCGACACCACCGGTGTCGAACCCGACATCGCGCTGGTGAAGTACAAGAAGCTCGTCGGCGGCGGCATGATCAAGATCGTCAATCAGACGGTCCCGCGCGCGCTCCGCCGGCTCGGCTACGCGCCCGAGGCGATCCAGGCGATCATCCTGCACATCGACGCCACCGGCACGATCGAGGGCGCGCCTGGCCTGCGCGACGAGCATCTGCCGGTCTTCGATTGCGCGTTCCGCGCCGAGAATGGCCAGCGCTCGATCCACCACATGGGCCACATCAAGATGATGGGCGCGATCCAGCCGTTTATCTCGGGAGCTATCTCGAAGACGGTGAATCTACCGAGCGAGGCGACGATCGATGACGTGGCGGAGGCCTATCTCGAGGCCTGGCGCCACGGGCTCAAGGCCATCGCCATCTACCGCGATGGTTCGAAGAAGGTTCAGCCGCTGTCAACTTCGAAGGATGCGAAGGACCTGTTGCAGGCGTCGCCAGCGTCCATCGGCCCGGTGCGCCGCAAGATGTCAGATACACGGGACTCCGTGACGCACAAGTTCAGCATCGAAGGCCACGACGGATACATCACGGTCGGGCTGTACGAGGACGGAACGCCCGGCGAGATCTTCCTCTCGATGGCAAAGCAGGGCTCGACCGTCGCGGGCCTCATGGAGGCGTTCGGCCGGGCGATCTCCTACGCGCTGCAGTACGGCGTGCCGCTACCGGACCTTGTGCGCAACTTCAGCCACATGCGCTTCGAGCCCATGGGCCGCACGGAGAACCGCGATATCCCGTTCGCGCAATCGATCATCGACTACGTCTTCCGGTGGCTGGCGAGCCGCTTCATGACGCCCGAAGAGGCGTACGAGGTGGGCGTCATGACGCCGGAGGTGAAGGCTGCACTGGCGGCGGGACAGTACCCGCTGCCGATCACCGGGGCAGTGGCGCCCGCGGGCGCCAGCGGCGAGCGGACGCAGGATGCGCCGCCCGCGATCTACACCGCGCGACGCGCCAACGGCCACAGCGATGCGCCGGCGTGCGCCGTGTGCGGGTGGATCATGAGCAGGTCGGGGACGTGTTACCGCTGCGAGAACTGCGGTAGCACGAGTGGCTGCTCCTAGGCTGTAGGGAGCGGCAAGGCAGTCAAGGAAGACAGGAGGCAGGAGCTTATGGCTGCAGGTACGAAGAGGCCGGCCAAGAAGGCCGCCAAGAAGGCCGCGAAGCGGCCGGCGAAGAAGGCCGCGAAGCGGCCGGCGAAGAAGGCCGCGAAGAAGGCCACCAAGAAGTCGGCGGCGAGCAAGAGCCGCAAGACGACGCGCCGCAAGACGGCGGCGAAGAAGAAGTAGCCAGGCGCATGGGGGGTGCCGGACGTCCCCGGCCGGCACCCCCCGGAGCCGCCCCAGGAGACCGCGATGCTGCTCGCGCTGACGATCACCGTCCTCTTCATCCCCGCGGCGCTCATCCTCCTCTACCAGTACGCGCACGGCTCGCTCACGCAGGACGCGGCGTCCGGCGACCCGCTCCCGGACAACGTGCGCGAATTCCCCAGGGCTGCGTAACCGGTCACTCAGGCGAAAGATCACATAACAAAGCCACATCGTCGGTCAATGCCGGCGTAGTATGCGCTCACCTACTCACCCGCCGGGTGCCGGTGGCGTCCGTAGCAGGGACGCTCCCCGCCGCCGCCTCCCGGCGGGCATCCGTCTGTTGTGAGCGTCGCGTACCATGCGCGCGTGGAGCCCCGCGTCAAGCTCTGGCTCGAGGAAGACGGCAAGCTGGCACTGAGCGAGTATCGCGCGCGGCTGCTCCGGCACATCGCGGAGACAGGCTCGCTCGCGGATGCCGCGGCGGCCATGGGGCTGTCGTACAGGCGTGCGTGGGGGAAGGTGAAGGAGATCGAGGCGAACCTCGGCGTGAAGCTCATCGAGAGCGAGGCGGGCGGCGCAGGTGGCGGTGGATCGCAACTAACGGCCGAAGGCCGCCGGCTGGTCGAGCTGTTCGAGCGCATGAACTCCGCCGTCGAGAGTGACGTGCGCAAGGAGTTTGAACGCATCTTCACGCGCTCGCGGCCGTCTTCGTAACGAAGCGCGTTGCAGCTACGCGTCGCTGGCGATATGCTCGGCTGCAACATAACGAAGTGCGGGCATGGTGAAGCGCACGCATGTCTCATCGTCGGCTTCTGCTGGGGTTGGCCATCATCGGCCTCGTGGTTGCGTTGGGTGCCTGTGGCGACGACGGCGACGACGGTGCGGGTGAGATACCGCCCGGGGAGACGGCAGCGCCGACGAAGGCGAGTGGAAGGATGATCCTCGCGACGACCACGAGCACGCAGGACAGCGGCCTGCTCGATGTGTTGATCCCGATATTCGAGGAGGAAAGCGGCTACACCGTCACCGTCGTTGCGGCGGGCTCCGGCCAGGCGATCCAACAGGCGTCCCGTGGCGACGCCGATCTCGTGCTTGCCCACTCGCCGGCCGCCGAGCGCGAGATGGTCGAGAACGGAGACGGCATCGAGCGCACCCTTGTGATGCACAACGACTTCATCCTGGTCGGACCGGCGGAGGATCCCGCTGGCATCGCTTCTGCTGCGGCGGTGAGCGATGCGCTGGCGGCGATCGCAGAGAAGCAGTCGCGTTTCATCAGCCGCGGCGACGACTCAGGGACGCACGCGCTGGAGTTGCGCCTGTGGGACGCGGCAGGGCTCGACCCCTCGGACGAGAGCTGGTACGAAGAGACGGGGCAGGGCATGGGTGCGACGCTGCAGGTCGCGAACCAGAAGCGGGGATACACGCTCAGCGACCGTGCGACGTACCTGTCGCAGCGCGAGAACCTCGATCTGGAGATCCTCGTCGAGGGCCACGAAGATCTGCTGAATTACTACCACGTGATCGTCGTCAACCCGGAGAAGCACCCGGATGTGCAGTTCGAGGCCGCGCAGTCCTTCGCCGGCTTCCTGGTGCGCGACGACGTGCAGCAACTGATCGGCACGTTCGGCGTCGACGAGTTCGGCGAGCCGCTGTTCTACCCTGACGCCGGCAAGGAAGGGCGAACCTCCATCTTCAGGAGGTTTCGCGAGCTGACATGGACCTGATTGCAGACGCATTTCGAGAAGCGATCTCGATGCTTCGGCACAATGAAGGAGACGTGTACCAGATTGCGCTGCGCTCGATCCGTGTCTCCGGCACGGCAACGGCGCTGGCGCTGCTGATCGGCGTGCCTGTGGGCGCGTCGATCGCCTTCCGGCAGTTTCCGGGTCGCATGCTGGCGTTGTCCGTCGTGAATACGGGCATGGGCATGCCCCCGGTCGTCGTAGGCCTTATCGTCTCGATCATGCTGTGGCGTAGCGGGCCGTTCGGCGATCTCGGCTGGATCTACACGACGCGGGCGATGATCGTCGCGCAGACGATCATCGTGACGCCCATCATCATCGGATTCACGGCGGCGTCGCTCGCGGCGCTGCCCGCGCGGATGCGGTTGCAGGTGTACGCGCTCGGGGCATCGCGGCTGCAAATGCTGTGGCTGCTGCTGCGCGAGGTAAAGCTGCCGCTCCTGGCGGCGATCATGGCTGGCTTCGGAGCGGCGATCTCCGAAGTGGGAGCCTCGTACATGGTGGGCGCGAGCGATCCCGACAGCACGCGCGTGATGACAACGGCGATCCTGCTCGAGAACAGCCGGGGTGAGTTTGGTACCGCCCTGGCGTTCGGCATCATCCTGCTGGGGTTGATGCTGGCGGTCAACCTGGTGTTCACGTGGGTGCAGGTGGGCCGGCAGCCGGATCGGCACAGCGAGGCGCCGCCCGCACCACCACCGGCCGAGGCGACATCCGCGTGGACGGGCCGCTGAACGGCACGGCGATCGCTGCGCGCGAGGTGACCGTGGTCCGCGGCGGGCGGCTGGTGCTCGACGTGCCCTGGTTCGCGGTGCCGCGGGGCGAGGTGCTTGCGCTGATCGGGCCGAACGGCGCCGGCAAGAGCACGCTGCTGCTGACCCTGGCGTTGCTCCAGCGGCCGACGCGGGGGGAGGTGTTCTTCTACGGCGAGCCCGTGCGCGGGCGAGAGCTGGCGCTGCGACGGCGCATGGCGGTGGTCTTCCAGGAGCCGCTGCTGCTGGACCGCTCTGTGCGCGCGAACGTTGAGACCGGGCTGCGGCTGCGCGGCGTCCCCGCGCGGGAGCGTGGGGAGCGCGCCGCGCGCTGGCTGCAGCGCTTCGGAGTCGGTGCGCTCGGTGGACGTTCTCCGCGCACCCTTTCGGGCGGGGAGGCGCAGCGTGTCAGCCTGGCGCGCGCCTTCGCGCTGGAACCCGAGGTGCTCTTCCTCGACGAGCCGTTCAGTGCGCTCGATCAGCAAACGCGGGAGGCGCTCCAGGATGATCTCGCGCACGCGCTCGCCCAGACGGGCACAACCACACTGTTGATCACGCACGACCGAGACGAGGCGGCGCGGCTGGGCGCGGGCGTCGCCGTCATGCTGGGCGGGCGCATCAGGCAGCTGGGCACGCCGTCAGAGGTGTTCGGCGCGCCGGTCGACAGCGACGTCGCTGCGTTCGTGGGCGTGGAAACGATCGTCGAAGGTCGTGTCACCGAGCGGGACGCGGGCATCGTCACGTTGGACGTAGCAGGCCACGCGATCGACGCGTTGGACGACGGTCGTAGCTTCGCGACGGCGCTCGTCTGCCTGCGGCCCGAGGACGTGAGCGTCACGTTGGCCGAAGGGCCGGCGAGCAGCGCGCGCAACCATCTCCACGGCTTCGTCAGCCGCGTCGTCCCCACTGGTGTCGACGTGCGGCTGGAGATCGACTGTGGCTTCGCCATCACCGCGCGCATCACGCGCCGTTCCGCCGAGGAGCTTGCGCTCGGACCGGGGACCGCGGTCGTGGCCACATTCAAGGCCACCGCAGTGCACCTGATCCCCCGCGGCGGCTAGGCGCCGTCGTCCATGGTGAGCACGTCCAGGTCGTCCGAGATGAGACCATCTACACCCCAGCCCACGAGCTCCTCGGCGCGGCTGCGCGTGTTCACGGTCCAGGCGTAGACGCGGAGCCCCGCTTCGTGCAGCTGGCGGACGGTGCGTGCGCTGAGGAGCGTGTGTCGGATCGATGTGCCGGCGGGGGGGTGGGCGCGTTCCGCGCGGCGCAGCACCGACTCTACGCTGCCGAAGCGGCCAATCGAGTAGTACATCTGCATGTCGGTGCCGGCAGCGCCGAGCCGGTCAAGGAGTTTCCACTGCTTCGATGAGACGAGTGTGCGCGGCATGAGCGCCTCGTGATCAGCGTAGAGCTCCAGCACAGCGTCGGCGGCCCGGGGAGTCGAGGACTTGATATCGAGAAAGAGTTCGGCCCGCCGGTTGATCTGCCGCAGCAGGTCCCGCAGCGACAGCTCGCCCCATTGCCACCGAACGAACCACTTGTCGTAGAGGACGGGGATGCCGGGCAGCTTGCGCTCGTGCCTCAGCGCGAGCCGGCCACGCGCGTGCCAGAAGTCGCACTCGATGGCATCGACTCCCGCGGCGAGGGCAGTCTCAAGCGCGTGGAGGTTGTTACCTGCGCGGTGCGCGATTCGGTAGAAGCGGCGGCCGGGTGGCAGTACGGTGACGGCGTGCGCGGGCGGCTCAGGATGTGCCGATGACGTTGACGAGCACACGGCGCAGGCGCGGATGATCGAGTTCGATGAGGAAGATGCTCTGCCACTGGCCCATCGCCAGGCGGCCATCGATCACGGGCACCGTTTCGCTGGCGCTCAGGAAGAGGTGCTGGCAGTGCGCGTGGCCGTTCGCGCACTCGTCCTCATTCATGTTGACGGTGCGACGCGAGAAGTCGTTGTGCTCGTAGTAGGCGTTCGGCGGGGCGAACTGGCGGAGGGTTCTGGCGAGGTCCTGGAGAAGCAGCGGCTCGGCCTCGTTGATCTTGATGGCAGCGGTGGTGTGCTGCGAGAAGACCGTGACCTGGCCGAAGGCGATCCCGGCCTGCTCGACAACGCGCCGCACGTCGTCGGTGATGTCGATGAACTCGGGCGCAGCCGTCGTCTCGTACTCGAGGGCCTCGCAGACGAGGCGCGCTGCCGGCGCATCGGACTGCGCGACGTGTTCGCGGCGCGGGCCCACCATCGTTCGATCCATTCAACCGCCTTGTCAGAGGGAAGCTTGCCCGGTTCGAGCATCATTGTTCCGAAGGGCAGTGAGAGGCGCAATTCTAGGGCCGCATAGCCCTTTCTTCCCGCCTCGCAGTTATGTTCGAGCGCGAGGTCGTGGGACGCCGCGGGGCAACAAGAAAGGCGGTCAGATGACCGCCCCGGGCGCCGTCCCGATCACGGCGTGCTACATGGTCGGGCGCTTGGCGCGGCGGCGGCGGCGCGCGGCCTTGGCGCGGGCGATGCGGCGGCGTTCGCCCCGCGGTATGAAGTGCCGGCGTTGCTTGATCTCGCGAAGGATGCCGTCGCGCTGGACGGCCTGCCTGAAGCGTGTGAGCAGGTGCTCGGGGGACTCGCCGTCGCGCAGGTCAACCATGGTCATCCGGGATCGTTCTCCTTCGGCGGCTTAGTCGACCGCTTGCTGCGGGACGGGTGCCGGGGCGCCACGCCCGTTCAGCTTGTGCCAGCCGCCATCGCCCGCCCAGATGGCGCGGATCTGGTCCCACTTTTCCTGCTTTTTCGCCTCCAGCAGCTGCACCTGTTCGCGGAGTGAGCTCTTGGTGCCGCGCAGCGACTGGATCTGCCGGCCGATCTCGGCGATCTCGGCGAGCAGCTGCTCGTGCTGGGTCGCGCGCCATTCGGTGGGGACGATGTTTGCGTCGTCCTTGACTACGTCGAGCGGCTCGCCGGCGCGCGCCTTGCGGAAGACGAGCTTGGAGCGACCATCGGCCGATGTTGCGCAGTCGATGGTGATACCCCAGAGGTCGCGCGACACGGTCTCCGAGACGATGAGCACGGCGCGTTCTTCGTAGCTGAAGACGATGTCCTGCTCGATGGGTTCATCGAGGATGAAGCGGTACTGACCCTGGAAGGTGCTGAGGCGAAGGCATTTTTCCGTATTGGGCCGGCGCTGCATCATTTCGCTGAGCACGCGGCACGCAGTTTCGGTTAGATGCACGCCTTCGGACCTCCGCCACGAAGTACCGGCCAAGCGGCCGGGCTGCGCCCTTTTTCGGGCTCCTGGACAGTACCGCGAATCTGGCAGCGGGAGGCAGGACGCCTCAACCGTCGCACGCTGCGGACTCAAACCATATCACAGGAGGCGCTAAGCGGCAATCTTATGTGCGCCGGACCGGGGCGCGGTCGCGGGTCGTCCGCGGGCGACTCACCAGGCCCCGCTGCGCTCGACGGCAACGGGGCGGAGCACGTAGCGGTCGACCCACCAGCTGAGGATCGTGGTGGTCAGCGAGATCACGAGGGCGCCGAGGAACGCCGCCCAAAAGCCGTCAACGTCGAACGCGAGGTCGAACCAGCCGGCGACCCACGCCGTCAGCGCCAGCATGGCGGCGTTGATGATCAGCGCGAAGAAACCGAGTGTGAGGATCGTCAGCGGGCACGAGATGAAGGAGATGACCGGTTTGATGAAGGCGTTGATGAGGCCGAAGATGGCCGAGCCAATGAGCAGCGCCGCCCAACCGTCGATGTTGAAGCCGCGGATGATCCACTGAGAGAACCAGAGCGCCGCGGCACTGATGCCAAACCGGGCGAGGAGGCCCGGCCATCCGAACTCACCGGCTGGCGGACGCCTGAACTCAACGTAGTAGACCCGCGTCTGCGACACGCCGCGCGCTAGCCGGACGACTGCTTCCGGCGGCGAACGTTGAGCTTGCGGAGCAGCCGGTTGTAGCGCTGGAAGCGGCTTGCTGATGTTTCGGCGTGCTTGATGTCGAGCATGGTGAGCGATGCTAGGGCCTTGTCGGCGCTCATCCCGCGCCGCATCTTCTTCGAGAGGGCGACGGCGGCGACGAGCGTCGCGGCGCTGGAGACGACGACGGCCGCGCCAGCGTACGCCTTGTACCTACCCTTCATTTCGGGAAACTTCGCGACTGCCTTGTGGGCGGCGCTGATCACGCGTCGTGTCGATGAGTCAGGGGACTCGCCCTGGGCGGCCGCGGCTTCCCAGTCGAACGTATCCTCGATCTCGTCGGGGTGCAGGACTTCGTCTGCCTTGACTGCCATGGTCGATGCCTCCTTCTGGCGGGGCCGGGCGTGCCCGGCGAGGCCTCTTGCTAGCCCTTGCGCACGCCGGCCAGCGTGCGGGCGATATCGATGGCGGTGAGCGCCGCTTCGCGTCCCTTGTGCCCGGCGCTGCCGCCGACGCGGTCGCGCGCCTGCTGTTCGTCGTTGGTCGTGAGCACGCCGAAAATCACCGGCGTTCCGCTCTCCAGCGCCGCGCGCTGCAGTCCATACGCCGTCGCCGACGAGACGTACTCGAAGTGCGGCGTCTCGCCCCGGATCACGGCGCCCAGACAGATCACTGCGTCGAAGCGACCGTTGGTGGCGAGGCTCTGCGCCATCAGCGGCAGTTCAAAGCAGCCGGGAACGAAGACCGTCTCGATGTCTTCCGCGTTCGCACCCCGCTCGATCAACTCTGCGTAGCAGCCATCGTACAGACGCGACGTGACGCTGGGGTTAAACCGGGCGACGGCGACCGCGATCCGTAACCCTCGCGCATCGAGGGCCGGCGCTGCATCGAATCCGCCTTGCGGCAACGACTCCCTCCCGGAAGCCCCAGTGTACCCTACGCCATGCTCATGATCGCCGATGGAAGCGGCGCGCGGGCGGTACGGATGTACCATCCTGACCGTCTCGTTTGACGTAACGCCATCCTGATAGGCTGAACGTGATGGTAGATGGCGATGCCGGGGTTCCGCGCGTCGGCGTACTGGCGCTTCAGGGTGACTTCGCAGAGCATGCGGGGGCCCTGCGGGCGTGCGGCGCCGATCCCGTTGAGGTCCGCCTGCCGGAGCACCTCGATGGCGTCGACGCGCTGATCATCCCCGGCGGCGAGAGCACGACGATCACGCGCCTGTTGGCGATCTATGGCCTCAGGGAGCCGATCCGCGCCCGCGCGCGCGCCGGCATGGCCATCTGGGGCACCTGCGCCGGGGCGATCGTGCTCGCCAGGCGTGCCACTGACCTCGACCGCCCCGGGCTTGAGTTGATGGACATTGCTGTTCGGCGGAACGCGTTCGGACGGCAAGTGGACAGCTTCGAGGCCGATCTTCACGTGAAGGGCATCGATGGGCCGCCGTTCCACGGGGTGTTCATCCGCGCGCCGATCATCGAGGCGGTGGGCGCGGGTGTTGATGCTATCGCGAAGCTGGACGACGGCACGATCGTCGCGGCGCGGCAGGGGCGGCTGCTGGCGACCGTGTTTCACCCGGAACTGACGCCTGACCGCCGGTTCCACCAGCTGTTCCTGGGGATGGCGGCGGAGGCGCACCGCGCGAGCGCATCGGCATCCTGATCCGACGGGGGTTCTCTGGCGGCGTTACAATGGCAGGTAAGGAGCTTCCGCCTAGCGAATGTCGTCTACCGCCCGTACCGTCCTGCCGACCGACCTCGTGGCCCTGGTGTCATACGACGGACAGGTCTACGCGAACCAGGCGGTGACGCTCGACCGGATCGGCACGCAGGACTCCCCGCACCCCCTGGAAACCGCGTTCGAGCAGTGGTTCAGCTTCGCGACGGGCCGCCACACGTGGATCAGCGTCAAAGGTCCGACGCTGCGCGGCCTGGTCTCGGCCCGCAAGCGCGGCTCCAAGCACGCATGGGAGATCGACTGCCTGATCAACGCCGAGGAGCAGGACCCCGGCGTTCTGATGAGCCTGCTGGACCAGGTGACGGAGGCGGCGGGCCGCTCGGGCGCGATGCGCATCTTCATCCGCGTGGGGGCCGGCTCGATGATCGAAGAAGACCTGGTTCGTTGCGGGTTCGCCCGCTATCGGAGTGAACAGTGCTGGCGGCGTGAGCAGGACGCCTCGGCCGTGCGACCTGCGCCCGCGGGGCTGCGGCGGCGGGCGAAGCAGGACCTGCTGCCGCTCTTCCAGCTTTACACGCGAACGACGCCGGAGCAGGTGCGCCGCTACGAGGCGATGACGCTCGACGAGTGGCTTGCGAACCAGGAGCAGTTGGGCCGCATGGGCCAATGGGTGCGTGATGAGCTGGACCGCATCAGCGGTTGGCTGCGTATCGCCGGTGACGGCGAGATCGGCCGATTCGACCTGATCGGCGAAGAACCCTTACTCGATGATCTGGTGGCGTGCGCGCTGGCGAAGCTCGCGAACCGGCGTGTCGCATACGGCATCGCGGGAGGGCACCAGGAGAACGTGATGATGCGGCTCGAGGCGCAGGGCTTCGCACCGGGCGAAGAGTACAGCGTGCTGGTGCGCCGCACCGTGCGTCCGGTCAAGGAAACCCGCCGCGCGCCGGCCGTGGCGCAGACGACGTTCGGATAAGGAATGAGCACCGTGCAACGCGTGATTACCGACGACCTGGACCTGTTGCTCAATGCACTGCCGCCACACCTGGGCAGCCCGCTGCGCCAGCGCCAGGACAACCACGAGCTGCTCGAAGTGGTGATGGACCTGGGCCGCCGGCCGGAGGCGCGGTACCCCGGCCGTGAAGTGCTGCTCCATGAGGCCGAAGTGACCGCGGCCGATATCGACTACGTGGTCGCCCGCATCGGTGAGTTCGGAGATGATAACCGCGCGGGCATCGAGCGCACGCTGCACCGGATCTCCTGCATCCGCAACCGGCGCGGCAAGATCGTTGGACTGACGTGCCGCGTGGGGCGTGCCGTGTTCGGCACGATCCGCGTCATCGAAGACCTCATCCGCACGGGCAAGAGCACGCTGATGCTCGGGCGACCGGGCGTCGGAAAGACGACGATGCTCCGCGAGGTGGCACGCGTGATCGCCGACGACCTCAACAAGCGCGTAGTGATCGTCGACACGTCGAACGAGATCGGCGGTGACGGCGACATCCCGCATCCGGCGATTGGTCAGGCGCGCCGCATGCAGGTGCCGACGCCGGCGCTCCAGCACGCCGTCATGATCGAGGCCGTCGAGAACCACATGCCGGAAGTCATCGTGATCGACGAGATCGGCACGGAGCTCGAGGCGGCTGCGGCGCGCACAATCGCCGAGCGGGGCGTACAGCTCGTCGCGACGGCGCACGGCAACGAGCTCGAGAACCTGATCATGAACCCGACGCTCAGCGACCTTGTCGGCGGCATCCAATCGGTGACACTCGGGGATGAAGAGGCGCGGCGCAGAGGTACGCAGAAGTCGATCCTGGAGCGGAAGGCGCCGCCAACGTTCGACATCGTCGTAGAGATCCAGTCGTGGGATCGCGTCGCGGTGCACCGGGACGTGGCAGAGACGGTCGACGCCATGTTGCGCGGCTACCGTATGCCGGCGGAGATCCGCTGGGTCGACGAGCAGGGCGAGGTGCACGCAACCGAGGAGCCGATGACCGGCGTGTCGCCCTTGCTGCGTCCCGGCGGCCGCGGCGGCGATCGCGGGGCGCGGCCAATGCCATTCGCCGGCGCGAGCCGCGGGTCACGGAACGGCGGCCCAGACGCCCCTACCGGCCTGGCAGACACGGTGGGAGCGTTGCGCCGCGTGTATCCCTTCGGCATCTCGCGGAAGCGGCTTGAACAGGCGATCCGCGAAACGCAGGCGCCCGTGTCGATCGCGGATGAGCTGGACGATGCCGACACGGTGATGACGCTACGATCGTACTTCCGCCGCAAGCCCCAGGCGTTGCGCGACGCGGAGTCACGCGGGCTCCCGATCTATGTGCTGAAGACAAACACCGTGGCGCAGATGGAGCAGGGGCTCGTTTCGATGACGCACGCGATCGCCGACGTAAGCATGCCGCCCGAGGCCCTGCAGGAAGCTGAAGACGCGATCAACGAGGTGCTCAACGGCAAGACGGACGAGGTCGAGCTGACGCCGCAGAACGCGTACATCCGCCGGCTGCAGCACCAGCTCGCGCAGCGTTACAACCTGAGCTCGCGCAGTAGCGGCCGTGAACCCTACCGCCGCGTCCGCATTGGCCGCGACGAAGGGGGATGGTACCGGTAGCTCGCGGTTCCCGCGCGCGCTTCGTGGCCCAGAAGGGCCGAGACGCGGTCCTGTGATGCCAGGTTGGCCGCAGGAGTCGCAGTGTGGCTCGAGGCCAGGCTCATCGCCGCACCACCGGACCCAGCCGCCGTACCCGCTTCGCCCTCACTGGACGGTGAGCGTACCACCCATCGTGCGAGCGTGGATACTGCAGATGATCTTGTAGGTGCCCGCGAGCGGGGTGAACGTCACGGACGTCTGTGCGGGACCGACGATGATCTCGCTGTTGGCGACGGGCGAGCCGTCACGGGTGAAGCGGATGTCATGCGCGATCCCGTCATCGACGTTGTTGAAGATAATCGTGAGTGGTGCGTTCGCTCCCGCGGAGATGCCTGCGGGCACGAACTTGCCGGCCTGCCCCAGCACCGTCAGCGTCGTTCCCGATGGGGGTGGCGGTGGAGGTGGGGCTGTCGTTGGCGACGCGGGGGGCGGGACCGCGACGGTGGGGGAGGCCGGCGGCGCGGGCGCCGTGGTCGGCTCTCCGGCTACGCTCGTTGGCGTAGCGGGCGTCTCCTGCGGAGTTCCCGGCGTCGGCGACGCATCGTCGGCGCTGGCGGTGGGCGTGGCGATGCGCGCGGTGGCGCTGGCGCGCGGTGTGGGTTCGGTCTCGTCGGCGGCGGAGTCGCCGCCGCAGGCGGCAACGACCAACGCTGAGCCGATGATCGCCGCGACTGAGACGGCCGCGTAGAACCATGCGCTGAATCGGTCCCGCTGCCAGGTGCGCCGCATGTCGATGTTCCTCTCTCTGCGTGTGTGCGTCTCTTCTGGCTCCATTGTCGCCACGTGCGGGTGGCGGCGAATCGGAAGAGGGCCCCATAGCAGCGTCAGTCCTTAGGCGGATATGCGAGCGGGGCGGGTCCCAGTGACCCGCCCCGCTCGACGATATGCCGCCTGAACGGGCGTTTCTAGCGGCTCCGGCGCACCGCGAGGACGGCGCTGCCGGCCACACCCGCACCCGCGAGCGCGAGCATAAGCACGAGCCACAGCGAACCACCCTCCGAGTCGGCGTAGCCGCCCGAGCCGGTGTCGGGCGCGACCACGCCGGTGCCGCGGGTTGGCGTCGGCTGCGGCCCCGGAGTGGTCGGCGCAGGCGTCGGCTGCGCCGGCGGCTCGACCGATGAGAAGTTTTCGACCTTGATGATCTGACCCGCCGGGATGATGCCCGCGTTGGCGATGTAGAGCGTATCGCCGTCGAACTCCATGAAGGTGGCGAATGTCAGCCCCGTGATCAGCGGAGACATCGTGCCATCGTCGTTGACCGTGAGCACTTTGCCGGTGCCCGGCGCGAAGAAGTCTGGTCCGGCGTCTTCCGGATCGTTGAATTGCAGGGCGTAGAGATTGCCATCAGGTCCGACCTGCACGTCGGTGATCATGGGTTCGCCGCTGGCCACCTCCGTGATGGCGCCGGACGCGGAATCCACCGAGACCACCTTGCCGTCTGCCGGCAGGAACGGGCCCTTGCCGAGGTAGCCCACGTAGAACGGACCGCTGCCCGTCGACGCGATGCCGGTGCTTACGGGGTGGTCCGGGAACTCCGTGATTTCGGAGATCTGGCCGGAGCTGGTCACCCGCAGCAGCCGGTTGTGATTGCCATCGGAGACATAGAAGTTGCTGCCGCGGACGATCATGGCGTACGGGTTTCCGCCCGGCTCGATGTCGACCTGGGCCCCGCTCGTGATCGCCTCGACGGGATTTGCCGCGTTGAAGGCGCCGATGTCCGCGACCAGGATCAGGTCGCCGTCGTCGTCGACGCGGTAGATGCCGGTGGGGGTGTCCGGGAAGCCCCACTCCTCGCCACCGTGGGTGAGCAGCAAGTAGAGGTTGCCGCCCATGAAGGCGACGTCGGCGGCGCCGACCTGGTCGCCAAGTTCCGGATTGGCTCCGGATGGAATGCCATCAGCGACCGTCTCGCGCTCGCCGGTGTCGGGGTCGATCTTCGAGATGCGGCCGGTGAACCCGTTCATGACGACGAACGAGTTGTCGCCCTCGCCGACGGTGAACTCCGTGTCGCCGCCGGTGCCTGCCTCTGCGACGTAGATCATGTCGTCGGGACCGATCGTCAGGCCGCGCGGGGCCAATAGACCGCCGACCAGCACCGTGCCCGCGCTTGGGGCCGGAAGTTCCTGGGCGTGAACGCCGGGCGCCAGGGCGACGCCCATCAGCAGCAGGCCCGCCACGCCGGCGAGCCAGAATCGGGGATGCATGCTCTCCTCCTCCGTGTGATGCATACCATCCGTATGCGGGGGCATTGTCCGCGCCTGACAGTCGAGAGGCAACCCTGCGAACGCTCAAAACGCGCGAAGGGAGCGTCGACGACGTTGCGGGAGGATGAACGAGGGGCGGCCGCAACCGCCCCTCGTGTTCGCCATAGAGGGCGTGCCCGGCTAGCGGGGGCGCTTTGAAGCGAACGCTACGGCGCCCATGCCGGTGAGCGCCAGGGTACAGGCCAGCGCAATCGCGAGCAGGCCTCCGGACGCGGCGCCGTCGCGGCGATAGCCGCCGCTTCCGGTGTCCGGCGCCGTGACGCCTCCGCCGACCGTCGGTGTGGGCTGCGGAGCGGTCGTCGGTTGCTCGGTCGGCGCCGGGGTCGGCTCCGGCAGCGGTTGGATGGACGAGAAGTCCTCGATCTGCCAGACCTCGCCGAGCAGCGTCGTCACGTACGCCGTGTCGTCGCTGAAGTGGAGTGATGTCGCCATCGTGAAGCCATCCACGAGGGCTGTGAGGTCGCCATCGTCTTCGACCCGGTAAATGCGGCCGGTCGGCGAGGGCGGGGCGTTCTCGTCGGTCTGCTGGTCGCCGAACTGCAGTACATACAGGGTCCCATCTTCGGCCTGCTCGACGTCGATGAGCTGCGCCGGGCCGGCGGCGAGTTCGCTGACATTGCCACCGGGCACGCTCACCGAGACGAGCTTGCTGTCGCCTGGGTCGTGCGGGAAGGCGCTAAACCACGTGTTGAACAGCGTGCCCGACGCGGAATGCTCGAGGCCAGTCGGCACAACGTTGTCGAATTGCGCGAGCAGGGAGATGCTGCCGGTGGTTTGCACTTGCAGCAGGCGGTTGAAGTTGCCGTCGCTCACGATGAAACCTGCGCCGCGCGCCTGCAGGGCAAAAGGATTTCCGCCCGGCGCCGCATCCGGGAAGTCGACTGGGTTCGCGTCGTTGAAGGCGCTGATGTCGGCGACGAGGTCATGCTCATCGTCATCGCCTCCGGTGACGCGGTATACGCCGTTGGGCCACTCGTCAATGCCGAGCTCGTTCACGGAGCCCGTCAGCAGCCAGTACATCTGTCCACCGAGGAACTCGACGTCGGCGGCGCTGAAGGCGCCATCCGCGCTCTCGAACGAGGGCAAGTTCGACGCGGCGGTCGTGACGTCGCCAACCTCAGGATCAATGCGAATGATGCGCGCGGTAAGGCCCCAGTTGGCCTCGCCGCCGCCGAACTCCTCGGGCAGTTGAATGATGTTCTCGCCGCCCGTTCCCGCATCGACAACGTAGATCGCGCCATCGGGACCGATCGCGCCGCCGGTCAGTCCCGCCAGCCCGTCCGCGAGCAAGGTGATCGATGTGTGACCCTCATGCGCCTGTGCGCCGCGTGACAGCAGCGCTGCTGTCAGGGCAAGCAGTGCCAACCCCGCCACGGCGGCAATCGTCATCCTCATGCTTCTCCTCCTTGGATTACGCGGGGGTTCCGGGGAAACGTCCGGTGCATTGTCCGCGCGGCGGGGTGCATGTCAATGTGGCGCGTCAGGCCGACGAGACATAAAGAGACCGGGCCGATCAGGAGCCCGGTCTGCTACGTCTGGGTCAGCGGGTTAGCGGGCGGCCCAGATGGTGTGGTGCCGCTCGCCCTTGATGGCATCGACATTCGCGCGCCGCTCGCGTTCCTTGAGATCGCTGAGCGCCTGGTCCATCGTTTCGGCTGCGCCACGGAAGCCGCCCGACTGGATGCGGTCCCGGATCTGCGCCCAGACGCCGCTCTCCTCGAGGTAGCTGATGCTGTGGGGCCAGAAGAAGAACATGAACTGGCGCGGCGTGCCGAGGGTGGGGCGGTGCTGCCCGAGCCAGAAGAAGCGCTCCTCGACCGTGGCTACGGGGTCAACGATGGCCACCATGGGCATACGGCACGGGCCTTCCGGATCGGAGAGGTCGAAGCGCGTGTCGATGAGGAGCCGCTCGGGGAACAGACGGAACGCCATGGTGAAGACGTCGGCATTGCTGACGACGTGGTTGACTTCTTCGATATTCACGAGAGGTCCGTTCTCCGTATGCATGACCGTACCTCCGGCGGGTTGAGACGGCGTGGATTCCGTACGAGCGCGGCGCGGGCGCGCTGCACCTTCATGGTACCGCGTGCCCGCGCCGTCCCGCTGGACTAGTACATGGGCGGGGCGCCGCCCGGCATGCCCGCGCCGTCCTTCTTTTCCGGCAGGTCCGTCACCAGGCAGTTGGTGGTGAGCACCATGCCGGCGATGCTGATCGCGTTCTCGAGCGCGGCGCGCGTCACCTTGAGCGGGTCGATGATTCCCTTCTCCATCATGTTTCCGAACTCGTCGCGCGCGGCGTCGTAGCCCTCGCCGGCCTTCATGGTCTTGACGTGCTGCACGATGACGGAGCCGTCCTTGCCGGCGTTGATGGCGATGCGGCGCAGGGGTTCCTCGAGCGCGCGCTTCAGGATCATGGCGCCGGTGCGCTCGTCGCCCTCCAGCGTGAGCTTGTCGATCGCGCCCAGGGCGTTGATGAGCGCGACGCCGCCGCCGGCGACGATGCCTTCCTCCACCGCTGCGCGGGTGGCCGAGAGCGCGTCTTCGACGCGGTGCTTCTTCTCCTTCAGCTCGACCTCGGTGGCGGCGCCGACCTTGATCACGGCGACGCTGCCTGCCAGCTTGCCGAGCCGCTCCTGCAGCTTCTCGCGGTCCCAGTCGCTGGTCGTCGTCTCGAGCGCGGTCTTGATCTGCTTGACGCGCGCGTCGACATCTTTCTGCTTGCCGCGGCCCTCGATGATGGTCGTCGTCTCCTTGGCGACGATAACCCGGCGGGCGCGGCCGAGGTCTTCCACCTGGGTGGAGTCGAGCTTGCGGCCGAGCTCCTCGCTGATCAGGGTCGCGCCGGTGAGCGCGGCGATGTCCCCGAGGTTGTCCTTGCGTCGGTCACCGAAGCCAGGCGCCTTGACCGCGACAACGTTGAGGGTGCCGCGCAGCTTGTTCACAGCCAGCGTGGCCAGCGCCTCGCCCTCCACATCGTCGGCGATGATCAGCAGGTTCTTGCTGACCTGCAGCAGCCGCTCGAGCACCGGCAGGACGTCGGTGACGGCGCTGATCTTCTTGTCGGTGATGAGGATGTAGGGGTCATCGAGCACCGCCTCCATCTTGTCGCTGTTCGTGATGAAGTACGGGCTGATGTAGCCGCGGTCGAAGGCCATGCCCTCGACGTACTCGACCTCGGTCGTGATGCCCTTGGACTCTTCGACGGTGACGACGCCGTCCTTGCCGACCTTCTCCATCACTTCGCCGATGAGTTCACCGATGGTCACGTCTGCAGCGGAGATGGAGGCGACCTGCGCGGACTGCTCGCGGGTCGTGACGGGCTTCGCGAGCTTCTTGAGCTGCGCCACGACCGCCTGGCCCGCGGTCTCGATGCCGCGCTTGAGCGCCATGGGGTTGGCGCCGGCGGCAACGTTCTTCAGCCCTTCGTGGACGATGGCCTGGCCGAGCACCGTCGCGGTCGTGGTGCCGTCGCCGGCGATGTCGTTGGTCTTGGAGGCGATCTCCTTGGCGAGCTGGGCGCCGATGTTCTCGAACGGCTGGTCGAGTTCGACGTCCTTGGCGATGGTGACGCCGTCGTTGGTGATGGTTGGGGCGCCGAACTTCTTGTCGAGGACGACGTTGCGGCCCTTGGGGCCGAGGGTGATCTTGACGGCATCCGCCAGGGCGTCGATGCCGCGCATCAGCGCGTGGCGGGCCTCCTCATCGAAGACGAGCTGCTTGGCCATGTGTGTGTGACCTCGTTCTTGAACTTGAAACGTGCCTGTTGGGTGGTTTGCGCCGAGATTCTAGCACTCCCTTCGGTCGAGTGCTAACCCGATTCTAGGGCCTGCCTGTGGGTGGGTCAAGGGGTGCCAGGGCCGGTGATCCGCTCGGGGCGCTGCCCGGGTACGATCGGCCGATGCGTTCATGGTATGCCGCTCCACTCGAGGCCTTCGTTTCATCGGACCGAGAGCACATTGTGGGGAGGCTAGCCAGCGCGTCGGCGGAGCGGCGGCGTGAACCCAATCCCGAGACCATCGCCGCCTGGCGCGCGACCATCCAGATTCTACTCGAGGCGTCGAAGGTCGCCATGCTCTCGACCCCCAGCGCAGGTCGATGGTGGCTGGGGTTGGAATTCGAGATTCCCCGCCGCGAACGCCGCATCGACGCCGTCCTTGTTGCAGACGGCGTGCTGTTTCTTTTCGAGGTAAAGGCCGGGGCGGTACGTTTCGATCGAGCTTCGTGCTGGCAGTTGGAGCAGTACGCTCTCGACCTCCGTGACTTTCACGAAGGCAGCGGGCGTAAGGTCATTGTCCCACTGTTGATAACAACAGAGTCGCCCGCGTCGGAGCCGTTGGACGATCAACATATCTCATCCGGGGTCACTGCTTTGGGCAAACTTTGTGCCGCCGATGTAGGCACTACGATCGTGGACGTTTACTCGCGAACAGCACATCTCGGCGAGCGTAGCCCCGTCGGAGAGGAATGGGAGGACGCAGCATATCGCCCCACCCCCACGATTATCCAAGCGGCGCGTGAACTATATGAAGATCACGACGTTCGTGAGATCGCGATCTCCGGATCGGAGAACCTGGACCAAACGGTGGATGCAGTTCTGGAGCTCGCGGACCAGTGCCGGGCGCAGCGGCGACGAGGTATTGCATTCATCACAGGTTCACCGGGCTCCGGGAAGACCTTGGCCGGACTCCAAATTGCCCACGATCGTCGCTTGGCCGAGCACGGGGCCAATGGTGTCTTCTTGTCCGGTAATCGCCCTTTGGTTGAGGTGATCCGCAATTCGCTGGCTCGGTCGACATCTGGACGAGTGCAGCGGGAGCGACGCCATAGAGTCCAGACCTTCGTTCAGCACGCTTATGCGTTTCGCAACGAATATGCCTCCCGGGCAGAGCGGGTGCCCAACGAGCACGTGGTGTTGTTCGATGAGGCACAGCGAGCTTGGGATGCGGCCCAGGTATCACGATTCACGCGAGGGCAGGAGAGTCGTTCCGAGCCTCACATGCTCCTCGACATCATGAGCCGTCGCGCGGACTGGGCCGTGGTGGTGGCGATGGTAGGCAGTGGTCAAGAGATCAACACAGGGGAAGCCGGTCTGGCAGAGTGGGGCAGAGTGCTCGCGGAGAACCACGTGGATTGGCTTGTCGCGGCATCTCCACAAGTACTGCCGGGGTCACCGCCCCGGACGGGTGGTCGACTCTTCGAGAACGATGCTCCAAACACCAGTATCCGCGTAGACCCGCGACTACATCTTGAGATGAACGTGCGCAGTCCCAGAGCTGAGCGGCTCAACACTTGGGTTGATTCCGTACTCGAAAGGGATGTTGCCGCGGCGCGTGCCGCGCTCCCCGATCCGCGAGAGTTTCCATTTGTATTCACTCGTTCGCTCGCCACCGCGCGGGAATGGCTAAGGGATAGGTGTGGCTTTGACCCCTTCGATACGATCGACGGATTACCCGACGATCGGTGCGGGCTGGTGGCAAGCGCTGCGGCGAAGCGGCTCCGAGCTTGGGGCCTGGACACCACGGACCTCCACCAGCGACAGGCTTGGGCCGATTGGTACCTCAGGCCCTGGCTCGACGTACGTTCCTCAAACCAACTGGAAGTCCCAGCAACCAATTTCGATTGTCAGGGGCTCGAGCTCGATTGGGTTGGCGTCTGTTGGGGCAATGATTTCTATCCCGATGCGGTTGGATCGTGGCACACCAGAGAGTTTCGTGGACAACGCTGGAACAGCGTGCGCGGGCCCCGTCGACGCTACCTCATCAATAGTTATCGAGTGTTGTTGACGCGAGCTCGCCGTGGACAGATTATCTGGGTGCCGAAGTCGGATGGTCGCGATCCAACGCTAGAGCCGGAACGATTCGACGCGGTCGCCGACTTCCTTCAAGGCGCTGGCCTCCAACTCGTCGATTAGCGAGCGCGGGCGGCCGCCACGCGACGGGGCATCTTGCGGGTGGACGGCTTGGGGACACGCCGCGCCGGGCGCTTGCGGGCCGGGCGGGCGCCGTTCGCCGACGCCTCGAGCTTGTCGAGGCGGTCCGCAAGCTTACGGTTATCTTCGAGCGCCTTGTCGAGGTCGGCGCGCAGCTTCCGGACTTCGTCGCCCTTGTCGGCGCCTTCGCGCAGTCGGGCGATGGCCTCGCGCGCGGCGCGTACGACGCGGCCATCGAGGTCGCGGTCGACGACGCGGCTCAGCTCCGCGATCGCCTTCGTGTCCTTGAGTTCGGCGAGCGCCGCGCAAGCGTTGAGGCGCACGCGCAGCCAGTCGTCCTGCAGCAGCTCGACGAGGTGGTCGTACGCCTGATCTCTCGCCCGGTCGCTGAGCTGCCCGAGCCGCCCCAGAACCATGGTCGCCGTGCCGCGCACCGGGTTGGACTTGCCGCGTCTTGTCCACTCGAGGGCGATCGGCAGCGCGCGCTCATCTCTCAATTCGGCGAGCCCCAGTAGCGCGCCGGTGCGCACGACGTCGTTCTGCGACTCCTTCTTCATGGCCACGCGCGTCAGGACGTCGAAGGCGCGCGCATCGCGGGTCTGCCCGAGCGCGTGGGCGGCGTTCGCCTCGGCGTAATAGCTGGCGTCGCCTTTGCGGAGCACCCCCGTCAGCGCGGTCGCCGCGCGCTCATCCCTGAACTGGCCGAGCGCGAGCAACACGGCCCGCCGCGCCTTCGGGTGCCGTACGTTCACGCATCCGAGCAGCGCATCGAGAGCGATCGCGGAGCGCATGTCGCCCAGCGCGCGTGCAGCCTCGGCCTGGACGCCCCAGAAGCGGTCGCGCTCGACGGCGTCCTTGAGCGCGTCGACGGCCTCCTGCGAGCCGAGCTTCGAGAGCTCACGCGCCGCCTCGATGCGCCCCGCCACGTCGTCGTCGTGCTTGAGCTGGTGCTTCAGCAGGTCCTTGCCGGGCTTGAACTCGACCGTCTTCAGGATGTTGTGCCCGGGGTCGAAGCGCACCATCTGGGGCCGGGCAGGCAGCGCGAAATAGAAGTTGTGGATCTTCTCGTTGATCTGCACGGGGAAGGCGTGCGTCTTGCCATCGACGGTGAAGTCGACGGTGACCGGCACGCGGAAGATGGCCGCGTCCTTTTCGTCCTGCGTCTGCTCGACGCCGAGGCGCGCGCGCTTTCGATCTTCGTCCCATTCGTACGAGAGGCGGAATTGCGGATGGCCGCCACGGTAGACGTACTCATCGAAGAGCCAGTCGATGTTGCGGCCGGTCGCATCGGTGATTGCCTTCTGGAAGTCGGGCGTGGTGACGTTGGTGCTGCGGTGCTTCGCGACGTAGTAATGGATGGCCTTCCGCCACAGGTCGTCTCCCAAAACGGTGCGGATCATGTGCAGGACGAGCGAGCCCTTTTCGTAGAGGTGCCGATCGAAGATATCGATGGGCTCGCGGTAGACGTTGTGGACGATCGGCCGGCGATAGCGGGCGCCGTCCTCGCCGAGATAGATCCGCGTGTTCTGGTATAGCTCGTAGCGGAACTCATCGATGCCTTTGTGGTGCTCCGTGAACAACGCCTCGAAGTACGTGGCGAAGCCCTCGTTGAGCCAGGCGTGCGCCCATTCGCGACACGTGATCAGGTCCCCGAACCACTGGTGCGCCAGTTCGTGCGCGATCAGACCATCGCTGTCGGAGTCGAGCGACGCGCGCCGATCGAGCAGCGAGGTCTCGGTGAGCGTCGTGGCGGTGATATTTTCCATGCCGCCGAAGATGAAGTCGGCGACGAACGTCTGCGCGTAACGCGGATAGGGGTACGGCTCGCCGGTGGCGTCGTTGAAGAAGCGAACCATCGCAGGCGTGCGGGCGAGCGTGCGCTCGAGGTCGGCGCGACGGCCGCGGGGACCGTAGTACTGGAGCAGCGTGCCGTCGACGCGATCCTCGATCTCCTCGAACGTGCCGACGACCTGGCTCAGCAGGTAGGTGACGTGCGGGATCGCCTGGTACCAGTGGTACGTGCGGCTGCCGTTTCGGTTGTCCCGCACGGACCGCAACTCGCCGTTGCCGATGCTGATCATGCCGGCGGGGACCGTGACGATGACCTCGGAGGTCTGCTGGTGGTTCGGGAAGTCAATGCATGGATACCAGTGCCGTGAGTCCTCGTCCTGGCCCTGCGTCCAGGCCTGAAGCGGCTTCTTCGGGTAATTCTTGTCCGGCGCGACGAAGTAGAGGCCGCGGCGCGGCGTAGCGCTGTAACTGATGGCGATGTCCGTCTCGGCATCGGCCTTGAGCGCCCGGCCAAGCTCGACGCGCAGGACCGGATCGGCGTAATCGAACCTGGCCGCGCGTCCGCCCACGGTGACCTTCGTGACCCGCATCTCGACCGCATCGAACTCCACCGCACGGACGCCGTCGTTGATCGCGCGCACGGTGTGGGTAGCGGTGCCGCTGATGGCCCGCTTGCGGGGATCGATCGCAATTTCGAGCTTCATGTGGCGGACGTCGACGACGAGGTCGCGGGCGTAGTGGGGCTCGTCGCCGGGTAGCGGGTGCGGGCGCGACCTGGCGGCGCCCGTCGCTGCGTGCGACTCAGCGCACAGCGTCGCTCCGCGCTCGTGATCGAAGTGGTCAGGCATGCTCCGGCTCCTGTCGATGGATGTATGGCGAAGGATGCTGCGGCGAGGACCGCCGGTCACCGTGGTGGTGCAGCCCTGGGCGAAGGTCAGCGCGCGCGTGGGCTATGCAGCGCTCCGCTCGTGATCGGTTCGTCGATGTACAGATCACCGTTGCGGATCTTGATGTTGAAGCCGCACTCAGGATTCGTGCAGGCCCACGCCTTGAAGTGAATCGCCGCGCCCTGGCTCCCGAAATCCGACAGCGGGACGAGATCGCCCTGCTTGCATTTCTGGCACTTCGGGAAACTGGAGATGTCCACGCCGCCTCCACCGCCCCGGGCCGTCCGTGAGGCCCTGTCCGGAAGTGGCGCGAGTATATCAGCGAGGTGGCGCTGTAACAATTGTGGCGCTGTTCCCGCGCGGGCCGTCCCAACCGCCCGGCGCCGGTAGCGCCAACAGCCGGCACGGGGTCACGCTGCCGGCTCTTCATCCTCGATCACGGCGAACGTGTGACCCTCGGGTGATCGAGCCAGGAACCCGGCGCCGCTGGCCCAGGGAAGCTCGCGCACCGCGAAGCCGCGCTGCATGAAGTGCTCCGCCGCCGCCGTCAGGTCGGCCGCGCCAAACACGATGTAGGGCGGGTCACCGGCCGTGGCGCCCGACACCTCGACGGCGAGCGCGACCCCGCCGCCCAGGCTATAGAAGCGCAGCACGCCCTCCTCGCCCGCGACCGGCAGCCCGAGCGTGTGCTCGAAGACGTGCGCCGCCTCCTCCGGCTCCGCGACGGAGTAGGCGACCACGCCGATGAAGGTCAGCCTGGGGCCACTCATGCTGGCAGCATCGCCGATCCCGCGGCGGGGCGCGAACCCTTGCTCCATCGGCGCCTTTGTTGCGGCGGCGGCGGCCGTCTCGCCACGCACGATGCCGCGCAGCCGTCGCCGCCTGCCCGGTCAGCGGCAACATGGCTGTGGTGCCATGACAGAGGTAGCCCTGCGGGGCTTGCGGTGCTACCCTGCGGCCACGATGCCAAGCTCGCTGAGCCGCCCGGGCACCGGACGCACGCCACGCCGTTAGGCTGGTGTGCGCCTCGCTGTCCGTCGACGAGCCACGTCAGCCCGATGACGTGGCTGTTTCATTTCTCGCCCGTCGGCACAGCATTGCGCTTACCTGAAGGAGACGTTCGTGACTACCGATGTCCGTGACCCCTATCTGCTCGAGACCGAGCGCGTCGACCCGGAGATCTACCGGCTCATCAAGCAGGAAGAGCAGTACCAGCTCGAGAGCATCCGCCTCATTCCGTCGGAGAACTACACCTCGCGGGCGGTCATGGAAGCCACCGGCTCAGTGCTCGCCAACAAGTACAGCGAAGGCTACCCGCAGAAGCGCTACTACGAGGGCCAGCGCTACATCGATGAGCTGGAGATGCTGGTGCAGGAACGCGCGAAAGCGCTCTTCGGCGTCGAGCACGCCAACGTGCAGCCATACTCAGGCTCGCCGGCGAACCTCGCGGTGTACTTCGCGCTACTGGCTCCGGGCGAGACGATCATGGGCCTGGCGCTGCCACACGGCGGTCACCTGACGCACGGCTGGAACGTGAGCATCACCGGGCGCTTCTGGCGCGCCGTGCAGTACACAGTCGACGAGAAGACGCACCTGATCGATTACGACGCCGTGCGCGAGCTGGCGAAGAAGGAGCGCCCGCGCATCATCGTGGCAGGCGCGACAGCCTATCCCCGACAGTTCGACTTCTCGATCTTCGGGGAGATCGCGCGCGAAGTCGGGGCGTACTTCCTGGCCGATATCTCGCACATTAGCGGCTTGATCGTGGCCGGGGTCCACCCCGATCCGGCGCCGTACGCCGACGTGGTGATGACGACGACGCACAAGACGCTGAGGGGCCCGCGCGGCGCGATGATTCTCTGCCGTGCAGCGCATGCCGAGGCGATCGACAAGGCCGTGTTTCCGGGTCTGCAGGGTGGTCCGCACGAAAACACGATCGCGGGCATCGGAGTGGCATTGAAGGAGGCGGCGACGCCGGCATTCCGCGACTACGGCCACCAGGTCGTCGCCAACGCGAAGGCGCTCGCGGCGGAACTTCGCGAACGGGGGTTCGACCTGATTACCGGCGGTACTGACAACCACCTGATCCTGATCGATCTCACGGGCAAGAAGGTGATCGGCAAGAAGGCGGCTCAGGCGCTCGATCGCGCGGGCATCGTGGGCAACTACAACACGATTCCGTACGACCCGCGGAAGCCGTTCAGCCCCAGCGGTTTGCGCATCGGCACGCCTTCGGTGACGACGCGCGGCATGAAGGAGGACGAGATGCGCCAGATCGCCCGCTGGATGGATGAGGCGATCGCCAGCGTGAAGGACGAGCAGGCGCTCGACCGTATCGCTGCGGAGGTGCGGGAGTTCTGCCGCCAGTATCCCGCGCCGGGCATCAGGGTGGAGTAACCGGTCGGTGCGCGCGGCGACGGCTCGCGCATGTGCTCGTCAGAGTTTGCTCGCCGCGGGCGCCGTATTGCCGGCGGGGCGGCGCGCCTCGAGCCAGAACACAGCGACGACGATGAGCGTGGTGATGCCGCCGGATACGAAGAATGACGTGATGGGATAGCCGGAGAGCGCGTTGCCGACCCAGTAGGCGAGCAGCGCGGTATAGGCACCCCACGCCGCGCCGCCGATGGCCGACCAGAGCAGGAAGCGTCGATAGGGGTACGCCTGCAGCCCCATCGACGCGTTTACGAAGAAGCGCACGCCCGGCACCTATCTTCCGAGCACCAGGAAGAGCGGCGCGCGATCTCCGAGGATCCGCTGCACCGTCTGGACGCGGCTGTCCGCCTCGAGCCGCGCCACCTGGGGCTCGAGCCGGTGGGACGCCAGACGTGCAATCCAGTACAGGGCGCTGTCGCCAGCGATCGCGCCGGCTGCCGCGGCCACGACGACCCAGCCGATCTGTATCCGGCCTTGCGAAGCGAGAACGGCAGCGGCGTTTACCACAGTCTCGCCGGGCAGGATGGGAATCACCGCATCGCCGGCAACGCAGGCGAAAACGAAGAGGTACGCGAACGATGGCGTGACGTCGCGGTCCAGCACGCCGAGGTCGTCGGAGGTGACCAGGATCAGGAGCACGGCGATACCCACGCAGATCAGCGCGATCGCCGCCAGCCACCAGGGCCAGTTCCTCCGCAAGCCGTTCAACCAGGCGCTATCATCGCGTATCACGCGCTGTAGCTTGTGGGAGCGGATGGCCTCAGGCAATCCCTTGACCGGCACGTGGGCGCTCGTCGCGACCGAGTGGAAGCGGGCGGACGGCCGCCACGCGAACCCCTGGGGCGATGGCGCCACCGGGATTCTGATGTACGACGCCGCCGGGCATATGTGCGCTCAGCTCATGCGAGCCGGCCGGCCACCCGCTACGGACGGCGCCCCGTCGGGGATCGACGCCGCGATGGCGGCTGCGGTGCCCGGCTACATCGCCTATTTCGGCACGTACCAGATTCAAGACGATGTGGTGTTGCACAGCGTCGTCGGCGCCAGCCTGCCAGCATGGGCTGGCACCACTCACCGCCGTCGGTTCTCGGTCTCAGGCGATACGCTCACGCTCCGCGACAGCGTGGTGGCGATGGACGGCGTGGCGGTGGAGGCTGCGACAACCTGGCGGCGCGTCGGGTAGCCGGCGGACGGGCTACGCGCGCTCCAACACGACGACCGGGATGACGCGCGCGGTCTTGCGCTGGTACTCCGCGAAGGCCGGGAATAGCTCCGACTGGCGGCGATAGAGGTCGTCGCGTTCCTCGCCCTGCGCGATGCGCGCGCGAGCCGGATACCGCTCCGTCCTGACTTCGACGATGACCTCCGGGTTCACGCGGATGTTGTAGTACCAGGCAGGGTGGTCCGGGGCGCCGCCCTTCGAGGCGAAGACGGCGAGCCGTCCCTCCCCAAGCGGCAGGTGTACGAGCGGCGTGGTGTGGTTCCGGCCGCTCCGGGCGCCGGTGGTCGTGAGGAGCACCATGGGCGCGCCCTCGAACGGACCGCCGACCTTGCCGCCGTTCGCGCGAAACTCGGCAATGATCCGTTCGTTGAACTCGTTCGGCATAGATGTCCCCCTGCTGGCTTCAGGCGATGATGGCCCAGGATTGCATGAGGCCGTGCCCGATCATCGGGCACGGCCTCATGGTTGATTCGACGCAGCTGAGCTGTCGTCAGGCGGCCCGCACGTTCACCGCGCGCGAGCGGCTCGGGTTGCGCGGGTCCGGCTCGACGTCGAACTCGACCGTCTGGCCCTCGTTCAACGAATCGAACGCGCCGGACGTCGCCGACGTGTGAAAGAACACGTCGCTCGATGCGCCATCGGGGGTGATGAACCCGAATCCGCGGCCCCTGTCGAGCCGCGCAATCTTGCCTGTTGCCATGGTCTGCTTTCCTCCTTGCCATGCGCGCATGGCCTGCTGCCCGGCAGTCTCGTCTTGCCGGTAGCGTCGCGGCGCTGAGGTCGTCAATCGGAGTGTCAGTGAGGAACTGAACCGAATCGCGACAGCACGTCCGTGAAGCTTGCGGCCACTGTACCGCATTTCTGGCTGCGCCGCACCAAACTCATGCGCGGCGTTGATCAGGACCTTCGAGCAACTCGGCGTTCACTTCTTCGCGGTGCGCCGCCTCGAGCAACGCCGCGCGCTTCTGCGGATCCTGCTCCTGCTCCGCAAACGCCCGATACAGCGCCGCGCCACCGCGCTCGAGCTGCGCGAGGAGCGCCCGTTGCTCTTCGATCGAGCGCCCGTCGAACAAGTTCGTGAGGGTCTCGACCGGCGTGCGCCGCGGTTCGAGCACGACCTGGGTCTGCGTAACGAGCGCGAGCATACGGCCGTCCGGCCCGGTCACGCGCGTCTGCCACACCATGGTGCGCTTGCCGCGGTGCAGCGGGAGGCACTCGGCGCGCACAATCTCGCCGGTGCGCCCGGGAGCGAAGAAGTTGGTCTTGGACTCGATCGTCGTCGTACCGGCGCCGTTCGACAGATTCAGGAAGGTGGCCATGCCGCCGAGCGTGTCGGCGAGCGCCATAATCGCGCCGCCGTGCATGATGCCGGGCGTGGTGCAGTGCTCCTCTCGCACCGTGAGCTCGGCGACGACGCGCTCGGGCGCGGCCTCGACGATGCGGACCCCGAGCAGCCCGGGGAACATGCCCTCGGACATCGACTGCAGTTGTTCGGCGGTGATCGGCATGCGGTCCTCCTCCGTATGGTCGCGCGTGGGCAGGGTTGGCGACAGTACCAAGGGGAACGCCGATGCGCCGGCCAATGCCTGCACGCATCGGTTGCGACCCACGCCGGCAGAAACGCCCGTGAGGGACGGGTGTGTGAGCGTGCGCGAGCACGAAGTGCGCGCTGTAGCGCTTCGATTGTGAATGGCATAACATGGCAACTGAACCCCGTTCACCCATCGGAAGGCCGTCACCATGACCGCATCACCTGCAGCGTACGGCGAGCGGCACCGCAGCCACCCGCCTCGCAACCGCGCAGCGCGCTTCACGAACGTGGGACAAATGCTGGCGCGGGTATACCTGGGGTACAAGCTGATCAGCGTTCGCGAGAAGCGCAGGGGCAAGGAGTGGGGTGAGTCGAAGCGCGAGGCGCACCACGCCTGGAGCGCCCAACGCTTCTACGAAGCGGCCGTGCGGAACCAGGGGCTGTTGATCAAGACGGGCCAGTTCCTCGGCACGCGTCCGGACGTGCTGCCAGAGGCGTATGTGCACACGCTTTCAAAGCTGCAGGACGAAGTACCGCCGGAGCCGTTCGAGAAAATCCGGCCGTTCATTGAGCATGAGCTCGGACGCGAGATCGATGAGATATTCCGGGAGTTCGACCCGCGACCAGTGGCATCCGCGTCGCTCGCGCAGGTGCACCGCGCCGTCCTGCACGATGGCCGCGTGTGCGCCGTCAAGGTGCAGTATCCGGGCATCGATCACATCGTCGATATTGACCTGGCGAACATGTCGTTCTTCATCGGCGTGCTGAACAAGCTCGACCGCTCGATGGACTACCGGTTCGTCGCGCAGGAGATGCGCGAGAACATTCCGAAGGAACTGGACTTCATCAATGAAGGGCGGAACGCCGAGCGGATCGCCGCACAGTTTGCGAACGTCGAGGACGTGATCGTCCCGGAGATCTACTGGGATTACACGAGCCGGCGCGTCCTCACGATGGAATACATCGATGGCGTGAAGGTCACCGATTACGAGGGCATGCGGCGGATGGGAGTGGATCCGTCTGACGTAGCGACGATCCTGGTGCATGCATTCGCCGAGATGATCGTGAAGCACGGATTCTTCCACGCAGACCCGCACCCCGGCAACATTTTCGTGCAGCCGGGGCCGCGGCTCGTCTTGCTCGACTTCGGGCAGGCGAAGGAGCTACCGCAGCACTTCCCCGACCTGCTGCTTAACTTCACGCGCTCGATCGTCACCGGCGATAACCAGGCGATGGGCTCGGCGTTCCGCGATCTCGGCTTCCGCACGAAAAGGGACGACGCGCAGGGGTACGAGCAGCTAGGCGACGCGTACGTTGGGCGGATCGCGCGGCAGATGCACGAAACGGGCGCCGGATGGGCGGAGGGCGACGTCTTCCAGGAGTCGTACGAATCGGTAGTGAATGTGCTGCGCAAGAACCCGCTCACTGCCGTGCCTTCGGAGATCCTGCTGGTTGGCCGGGTCTTCGGGCTGCTCAACGGGTTGAGCATGACCCTGCGCGCGAAGAAGAGCATGCTCACCGCGTTCGTGGAACTTGCGAGCGAGATGGAGGCGGAGCGCGCGGGGGCCGCGTCAGTGAGCGCGAACGGCGACGCTGCGCTGCCCTCACGGCGGCTGCTCGAGGCCTGACCGCCGCGTCAGCGAATCGCGCGCATGGCGCCGCGCCGTCAGCGTGCGATGTGACGCCACCGCCCCGGCGCCGTGCCCTAAGTTCATCGAGTGGTTGGGAGCGAGATCCCGCGCCCGATAACGGCGCACGTCCATCAGATCAGGCACCCCCGGACCCGGGGCCGGGTGCGCCTGTGATCGCCGGTCAGCCAGACTTCGGCGCGTCGCTGTCGGGTTCGTCCGCGATGCCGAGCTGCTCGCGATAGTCCTCATCTACCCGCAGCAGGATCCCTGTGGGCACGTAGAACTGATACGGCAGCTTCAGCGCCATCGAGACGAGTGCGGGTGGCACAGCCATCTGCGGCTGCCTGGCGATGACCTTTTCGTCGCTGAGCTTCGCGATCTCCTCGTCGGAGTAGCCCAGTTCCTTGAGCACCTCCTCGTTGTGCTCGCCGACAAGCGGAGAGTGCCGGTAGGGGGACGTCTCGAAGCGCGTGAACCGCGCGGCCGTGTGCTTCTGCACGGGCCGCCTGCCGACGACCGGCTGCTCGATGATGTCGAACTGCTTGCGCGCCTTGAAGTGCGGGTCGAAGAGGATGTCGCGTCCATCGAGCACGGCTGCCGCCTTGACGCCCGCGGCCTGCAGGGTGTGCATCACGTCGTAGGGGCTGCGCTGCGATGTCCACTCCGTGATCAGCGCGTCCAGCTCGTCGTGGTGTTCAAAGCGGGCCGTCACCGTAGCGAAGCGGTCGTCCGTCACCCAACCGGCATGGCCCATCGCCTCGGCCATGCGGGCGAACTCTTCGTCGTTACCGCAGGAGATGACCGCCCAACGGTCCTCGCCGGCGCATCGGTAGCAGCCCTGCGGCGCGGCCCAGTCACTGCGGTCGCCCAGTCGCTTCGGCAGGCGGCCTGTCATCTGATACTCCATGAGCGCGGCGCCCATCACGGGGATCGCCGCCTCTTGTTCGGAGAGGTCGATGTACTGCCCCTTGCCGGTGCGCCGCCGGTAAGCGAGCGCTGTCAGCACGGCGCCGGCGCCGATGAACCCGGAGTATGGATCGGTGAACGAGAGCCCCGACCGCATCGGCGGTCCGTCGCGGTAGCCGGTGATCGACGAGATGCCCGATGCCGGTTCGAGTCCCATGCCGTAGGCGCCGTAGTCGCGCATCGGGCCGTCCTGCCCGTAGCCGGAGAGCGAGATCATGATCACATCCCGTTTGATGTTCACCAGGTCCGTGTATGCCAGGCCGAACTGCGCCATCACACGGGGCGTGAAGCTCTCGGCAACGACGTCGGCAGTTGCGATGAGCTTTCGGACGATCTCGATCCCCTCGGGCTTCGCGAGGTCGATCATCATTTCGCGCTTGTTCGCGTTACGGATGATGAAGTAGGAGGCGCGGTGCCAGGGCTCGTCCTTGCCATCGTTGTCGGTGATGATCAGGTTGCGCGTGACATCGAGCCGGTTCGGGGACTCGAAGCGGATCACGTCGGCACCGAGGTCGGCCAGGATGCGGGAACAGGTGGGCCCGGCGAAGACGTGCGTGAAGTCGACGACGCGGATGCCCGTCAGCGGGCGGTCGTGGGAGTTCACGAGACACCTCGGTCGGTAAGCACGGCCAGGTCGCCCTGCTCGTACCCAAGCTCGCCGACGATCACCTCCTCGTTGGCCGAGCCGAGCGCCGGCGGCGGCCCCATCGTGAGCGGAGTCTCGCTCATGCGGAACGGCGCGCCGGGAATCCGGTAGCCGTCGAGGTCATGGAAGAAGCCGCGCGCCGCTAGGTGCTCGTTGGCGAGCAGGTCGGCCGCGTTCGGCACGTAGGCGAACGGCATGCGCAGCGCCTGCGCCGTCTCCACGATCTCCGCCGCTGTGTGCGTGCTCATGTATGGCTTCACCAGCTCATCGAACTCGCGCCATTTGATCATGCGTGCCCCTGCGCTCACGAACAGCTCATGCTGATTCAGGTCGGGATCCTCGAAGAGCAGGGCCATCGGGCTGATGGTGTCCTTGGTGAGCGGTGTCGGAAAGCCGGCCGCGCCGGGAATGACAACGACGTGGCCGTCGGCGCACTCCATGATGTCGTTGGGGTAGCCGAAGATGTGCCGCGAGTAGTACCGCCGGCGGATGGCCCCCTGGAAGGCGTACATCGCCGCGTTGTACTCGTCCGCCGCGGCGACTGCGTCTGCCATGCCGACGTCGACGTGCTCGCCACCCCCGATGCGCGCGCGGTTCTCGAGCGCGGCCAGAATGCCGATCCAGAGGTGAATGCCGGCGACGTACTCGCCCGGATTGCCTCCGGTGGTGAGCGGCTCACGCTCGGGGTCGCCGGTGTTGTACATGATCGTGCTCATGGCCATCGCCGTGAGCGAGTTGCCATCGTACTCGGCATAGGGGCCGCTCGCCCCGAACGGCGAGATCTGTGCCACGATCAATTCCGGGAAGTCCCCTCGCAGATCGTCGTAGGACAGCCCCGCCGACCGGAGGTCGGACGTTCGCGCGCCGGCCACGAAGACGTCGGCGTTGGCGAGCATCTTCTTGAGCACTGCCTGTCCCGATGCAACTGTCACATCGAGGGAGACGCTGCGCTTTCCGGTGTTGAGGTGCATGAACAGACCGGCGCGTTCGGGGTCGGGAACGTCGTTCGGGAAGGGGCCGAGACGGCGACAGTAATCCCCACCGGGCGGTTCCACCTTGGTGACCAGCGCGCCGCTGTCAGCGAGGAGCTTTGTGCAGTAGGGACCGGCGATCCCCTGCGAGATATCGATGACGCGGAGTCCTTCGAGCGCGCGCTCGGGCATCGGCAGCTCCTGTGCGTGTATCGGCGGATTTCGGCCAGCATACGGCCGGCCGCATGGGCGATCAACGGGCGCGGGAGAGGCGCGAAGGACGCTCGCTCCCGGCGGGCGGCTGGACGCGGGCGTCTTGCGCTGCGAAAAGACGTGCGGCTCCCTGGGCGAGCATCCAGGCGCCGAGCACCAGGAACAGCAACGTCATCACCACCGCGTTGTTGCGATGGAGCCAGCCTTTCGCGGCATCGAGTGTCCGGCGAGCGCTGGCACCGCCGAGCAGGTAGTAGCACACGGGCGCGGCGATCGTGATCGACGACGCGAGCACGAAGAGCAGGGCGGTTGCGAGTTCGGCAAGTGGCTGAGTCCCGCCTGCGCGATCGTCGCGGCGGCGCCGGCGATAAGCACCACGTTCTTGGGATTCAGCGCCGAGAGCGCGAGCGCCAGCCCGAACGCGCGCAGCGGAGTGATCGACTCGATCGTGCGCATCCAGCCGGGCGATTCGGGCTCCACTCCAGCCGCCGGTCGTGCCTGCCACTGCTTCCACGCGAGGAAGAACAGCACCGCGCCAAGCGCCATCTTGATGAGATCGGCGATGTTGCTGGCCGTGCCGCCGCCGCCCGCGCCCGAACCGTCGGCAACGAGCGTGATGGCGCCGGTGACGAGGGCCACGCCGAAGATCCAGCCCGCAAGAAATGCGCCCCCGTTGGCGCCCGCTCGCCCGGAAAAGAGCATCTGGATGACGGCCATGATCGGGATCGGGATCGGCGATGCCCGCAGCGTATGGAAGGATCTCGGCTATCGCGGCGGCCATCGCATCTCACTCCGCTTCCGGTATGCGGCGCATTGTCGGCGAAGCACAGGCTTGTGTCACCGGTGTCCGTGCTGCACCGCTTCGTTACACTCGCCGCATGTTCGAGCAGGTCACTGTGCGCGTGCCGGCGACGACCGCCAACCTGGGGGCGGGGTTCGATTGCCTGGGCATGGCGCTCGCGCTCACGCAGGAGATCACGCTGCGTATCGGGCCGGGCGAAGAGCAGCCGGGCGGGCTAGGCCGGCTCGTCTGCGATGCGGCGCGCTCTGCCTACCGTCTGGCGCACGTCCCGGTGCCCATGGAGCTGACCGCGTCGGGCAAGACGTCGATCCCCATCGGGCGAGGGCTTGGCGCCAGCGCCGCCGCGCGGGCAGCCGGCGTCGTCGGCGCCAACGCGCTGATGGGTGGCCGGTTGAGCGAGGAGCAGATGCTGACGCTCGGCGCCAACCTTGAGGGCCACGCCGACAACATGGCGCCCGCGCTCTTCGGCGGGCTGCAGATCGTCGTGCGGGAGGAGGGCGGCTGGCAACGCCTGCGCGCGCCCGTGGCGGAGGGCCTGCGGATCGTCCTCTTCATCCCCGATTTCGACATGCCGACGAACGAGAGCCGGCGCCTGCTGCCGCAGCAGGTCTCCCGGGAGGACGCGATCTACAACGTCAGCCGTGCGGCGCTCATGGTGGCGGCGCTGGGCGCCGGAGCCTGGGATGCGCTCGCCACGGCGGCTGGCGACCGCCTGCACCAACCGGCGCGCGCGCACATCTTCCCCGCGATGGAGCAGATCTTTGCGGCGGCACGCGCGGAAGGCGCGCATGCGGCCTACCTCAGCGGCGGCGGCTCGACGATCGCCGCGTTCGTCACGCGGAATGAAGCGCGTATCGGCGCGGCGATGCAGGAAGCAGCGGCGGCCGCGGGATTCTCGGGTCACGTGAAGATCACGCATCCTTCATCCGAGGGCGCCGCCGTCATCGGATAGACGCATAGCGAACTGTCGGTGCAGGCAGCGACGTAAACGACAGGACGGGCGCTCTCGCCCGTGCCGCAGCGCACGGTCTGGCTGGCGCGTCAGGCTGTTCAGCCCCGGATTCCGCCCCGCCTGGGCTCAGGTTGCAGGCGCGGCGCGGGGCAGGCGGATGAACGTCGCACGGACCTGCACCCGCCGCGTGGAGGGCTGGGTCGTGGGTGACACCGGCCGGACCGGGGCGATCGCTTCGTGGCGTGTCATGTTGAGCGTCCTTTCAATGAGGCGGCGGGGTGCCTGGCTGTCGCTCTCAGTCTGCACCGCGGACGCAGCGCAAGCGTTTCACGCGTGTTACGCGATGGTTGAGAAGCAATGACGCGGGCCAACAGCGCAGGTTACAGGAGCGCGTCCAGTTCACCGCGAAATTCGGCGTAGAGGCGGGCCACGTTGATCGCGGTGCGTTCCGGCTCACCCCACTCAGCGTACGGCCCAACCTCGAGCGAGGCGGCGGCATCGCGCGCGTCCACGCCGGCGTCAAAAGCGGCTCGAGCTCGCTCGCGGATGAGGCGAAGGTAGCCGGCGAAGTCGCGTAGCTCGTCCTTCGTGCCTGTGGGTCCATGGCCCGGCACGATGACGTCCACGCCGTCCAGCTCGAGGATCCGCTCGACCACGCGGATCCAGTTGCCGATGTGCCCTTCGTGCGCGAGCGGCGTGACATAGAAGAACGCGACATCGCCGGCGAAGAGCAGCCGTTCTTCGGGCAAATGCACCAGCACGTCGCCGCGCGTGTGTCCGGTCCCGAAGTGCAAGAGGCGCACCAGCCTCCCGTCGACATCGAGGTCGAGCGCTCCCGCGTCGAACGTCTGGTCGGGCAAGCGCTCGCGAGCGTCCTCGATGGCGGGGCCGAAGTGCGGCGCGAGGCGCGCAATCAGCGGCAGCGCGCTCAGGCCGGAGCGTTGCATCTCTTCCTTCGCCCGCGCATGGGCGAGGGTCCGGGTCGAGGCAGGGAACAGTGCGTTGCCCAGCGTGTGGTCGACGTGGTGATGCGTGCTGATGAGTCGCCCGACGGCCCCGGGCGCGACACGGTACGTCTCATCGAGCAGCGCGCGTGTCATGGACGGTGTGAACAGCGCATCGATGACGGTGGCCCCGTTGCGTTCGCGGATGATGCCTGCGTTGGCGATGCAGAGACCGCCTGTTGCTTGCACGTAGGCGAAGACACCGGGCGCCAGCTCAGTCGTGCCGGTGCGCCACTCACGCATGGCCGGTTGCTTCCGCCGGGCGCCGCGGCAGGTTCAGATCGATGGGCTCAGCGCCGGCCATGGCGAGGATGAACGCGTAATCGAAGGCGACCTCGCGGAGGTGATCGTAGCGGCCGGACGCACCGCCGTGGCCGGCGTTCATGTTCGTCTTGAGGAGCAGCGGCTCGCCGTCCGTCTTCAGCGTGCGCAGCTTTGCGACGTATTTCGCGGGTTCCCAGTACATCACCTGGCTGTCGTTGAATGACGTTCTGATGAGCATGGCAGGGTAGGCATGCCGTTCGAGGTTGGTATACGGGCAATACGCGCGCATCCAGGCGTAATGCTCCGGGATGTTGGGATTTCCCCACTCCTCGTACTCCGGCACCGTCAGTGGCAGCGTGGCGTCGAACATCGTGTTGAGCACATCGACGAACGGCACCTTCGACACGACGGCGCGGAAGAGTTCCGGGCGCAGATTGGCGACGACGCCCATGAGCAGCCCGCCGGCGCTCGCACCTTCGATGACCAATCGCTGCGGTGACGTATAGCCACGCGCGATGAGCGCTTCAGCTGCGTCGATGAAGTCGGTGAAGGTATTCATCTTGTTGGCCATGCGGCCGGCGTCGTGCCAGCGCTTGCCCATCTCGCCGCCGCCGCGGACATGCGCAAATGCGCAGATCATGCCGCGGTCAAGGAGGCTCACCCGATTCGACGAGAACGTGATGGGGAGCGGATAGCCGTACGAGCCGTAGGCGTACAGGTGCATCGCGGCCGTGCCGTCAACCGGGGTGTCGCGCCGGCGCACGAGGGAGACCGGCACCTGCTCGCCGTCGCGCGCTTCGATGAAGAAGCGCTCGGAGACGTACCGCAGTGGGTCGTAACCGCCGAATACCTCGGTGCGCTTGAGCAGGGTGCGCTCGCGCGTCGTCATGTCGTACTCGTAGATGGACTCTGGCGTCACCAACGATTCGTACTCGAAGCGCAGGGACGTGGCCGTGTACTCGCGGTTCTCGCGCGGGGTAATGGAGTACACGGGCTCGTCGAAGTCAACGTCGTGCCAGTCGCCGGTCTGCGTGTCGAGCACCGCGATCTGCTCGAGCCCGCGCACGCGCTTGAAGACGGCGAGGTGGCGCTCGAACGCCAGCGCGCTCTCGAGCATGACGTCCTCGTCATGCGCCAGCACCTCCTGCCACCGCTCTCGGCCCGGATCAGCGGCTGGCGCGCGCACGAGGCGAAAGTTGCGCCCGCGGTCGTTGGTGAGGATCCAGAGCCATCCAGCCTGGTGGTCGATCTGGTATTCGTGGTCCTGCTCGCGTTTGGCGACCGTGCGCCACACCCCCGAAGGATCGTCGGCGCGGAGGAGGCGCACCTCGCTCGTCGTGTGACTGGCGATCGTCAGAAAGATGTACGCGCGGCTGCGCGAGCGGCCGACGTAGATGTTGAAACGTTCGTCAGGCTCCTCGTAGACGAGATCGTCCTGCGCCGACGGGGAGCCGAGCGTGTGCCGGTACAGCCGGTAGTGCCGCTTCGCCTCGTCCTCGACCGTGTAGAAGAGTGTGCGGTCATCGGCGGCCCAGGCGACGCTGCCGGTGCGCTCGATCGCTTCGGGAAGAATATCGCCCGTCTGCAGATCCTTGATGCGCAACGTGTACTGGCGGAACCCCGTGTTGTCCGTCGAATAGGCGAGCCAGCGCCCGTCGTTGGATGCGCTGTAGGCGCCTAACGCCATGAACGGCTGCCCCTCGGCAAGCGCGTTGACATCGAGCGTGATCTGCTCCGGCGCAGCGGCAGCGGGCTTGCGGCAGAGAATCGGGTACTGTCTGCCTTCCTCCGTGCGCGCGTACCACCACCACCGCCCCTCGCGGTAGGGGGGCGTGTCGTCGGTCTCCTTGATCCGACCGAGCATCTCGCCGTACAGCCGCTGCTGCAGCGCCTCGGTGGGGCCCATGACCGCGTCGGTGTACGCGTTCTCGGCGTGCAGGTGGGCGGCGACGGCCGGATCGGCTTTGTCGCGCATCCATGCGTAGTCGTCGACGCGCTGCTCGCCGTGCGCCTCATGCACGACGGGCCGGCGCTCGGCCGTGGGTGGAATCGGCGGGGAATCGCTCTTCATCCGGTGCAGCCTAGCGCGGCGGCGCGTGCCCTGACAGCAGCGCCGTCACGTCGACCAAAGCCACGCTCGATCGCGGCGCATCCGGTCGTTATGCTGCACCGCATCTCCCGCGAAGCGAATCCATGAAAGCCAAGGCGATGTTCGACCCCAAGCACAATTCGCGCACCATCACCGACGGACCGACGCGCGCGGCGGCCCGCTCGTACTTCTACTCCATCGGCTTCACGAAGGAGGACCTCCAGAAGCCGATCGTCGGCATCGCCAACACGTGGATCGGCACCATGCCCTGCAACTTCACGCTGCGCGCGTTGGCCGCGCGGGTGGCCGAGGGCGTGCGCAAAGCGGGCGGCACGCCAATGGAGTTCAACACTATTGCCATCAGCGACGGCATCACGATGGGCACCGAGGGCATGAAGACGTCGTTGATCTCGCGCGAGGTGATCGCCGACTCGATCGAACTGTGCACGCGCGGCTACATGTTCGATGCGCTCGTCTGCCTGGTGGGATGCGACAAGACGATTCCGGCCGCATCAATGGCGCTGGCGCGGCTGAACATCCCCGGCATCATCGTCTACGGCGGCTCGATCCTGCCCGGAAGGTTCCAGGGCCGCGACGTGACCATTCAGGACGTGTTCGAGGGCGTGGGCGCGAACGCAGCGGGCACGCTGTCCGATGAGGAGTTGGACCAGCTCGAACACGCCGCATGTCCCGGTCCGGGCGCCTGTGGCGGACAGTTCACGGCCAACACGATGGCGTTGGCGATGGAGTTCATCGGCCTCTCGCCGATGGGCAGCGCGCAGGTGCCGGCGGTCGACCCGCGCAAGGACGACGTGGGGGTGCGCGCGGGCGAGGTCGTGATGGACGTGCTGCGGCGCAATGTGCGCCCGCTCGACATCCTGACGCGGCAGGCATTCGAGAACGCAATCGCCGGCGTGGCAGCGACAGGCGGCTCGACAAACGCCGTGCTGCACCTGCTCGCGCTCGCGCGCGAAGCCAACGTGCCGCTCACCATCGACGACTTCGACATGATCAGCACCCGCACGCCGCTGCTCGCTGACCTGAAGCCCGGCGGCCGCTACGTCGCGGCCGACCTTGACCGCGCTGGCGGCACGCAGCTGGTGGCGCGGCGGTTGGTCGACGGCGGCTACGTGGACGCCAGGCAGGCGACGGCGACGGGGCGCACCTTCGCGGAAGAGGCGGCGCTCGCCGTCGAGACGCCGGGGCAGGATGTCGTCGTGCCGGTCGATCGCCCGCTCAAGAAGAGCGGCGGGCTCGTAATCCTCAAGGGCAACCTGGCGCCCGAGGGGTGTGTCGTGAAGGTGGCCGGGCACGAGCGCCTGGAGCATCGCGGGCCGGCGCGCGTGTACGACCGCGAGGAAGACGCGATGGCCGCTGTGACGCGCCGCGAGATCAAGACGGGCGATGTCGTCGTGATCCGCTATGAAGGCCCGAAGGGCGGGCCCGGCATGCGCGAGATGCTCGGCGTCACATCCGCCATCGTGGGCGAGGGGCTCGGAGAGAGCGTGGCGCTGCTCACCGACGGCCGCTTCAGCGGCGCGACGCGCGGACTGATGGCCGGGCATGTTGCACCCGAGGCGTTCGTGGGCGGGCCGATCGCCGCCGTGCGCGAGGGCGACATGATCCACTTCGACATCCCGAACCGGCGGCTGGACGTCGAGCTGAGCGACGACGAGATCGCCGCGCGTCTGCGCGACTGGACGCCGCCACCGCCGCGCTATACGACCGGGGTGATGGCGAAGTACGCCGCGCTCGTGTCTTCTGCGTCAGAGGGCGCGATCACGCTCGCGACGTTCTAAGGCTGGCGTAAGCGAGCATCGAGCTGCGGCTCGATGAGGTCGTCGCAGGCGTATGCCGAGGCGGGCGAATTGTTGGTTCGTCACCGCCGGTTGTTCGCGATACCTTGCGCCGGGCGAATCTGTGCCACTGCCCGAGATGCTGGGCGCCGCAGCAAGGAAGCGTGACGCTCGAGGCGTTTCTCTACGTCCGCCCATCGCTGCCCTCGATTTCGTGTTGCCAGTAGCCGGCAGGCCTTCCCGCTACGGCACCAGCACCACGCGGCCGAAGGCAGCCCGGGACTCGATGTAAGCGTGGGCTGCGGCGGCCTCCGAGAGCGGGAAGGTGCGGTCGATCACAACCCGCAGCTCGCCGCGCTCGATGTCACGCAGGATCTCGTTGAACATCATCGTGACGCGTTCCGGATGCCGGAACACCTCGGCGCCGAAGAAGACGCCGGTGAGCGAGCGGTTCTGCTCGCTCAGCCACGATGGGTCCACCGCGCGCTCGCCCCGGCTGGCGTTGCCGACGCTGATCGCGCGGCCCCGGTACGCCAGACACTTGATGCTGCCCTCGAGTGTCGCGCCGCCGACCGCATCGATGGCGAGATCGATGCCGCGGCCGCCGGTGATGCGCTGAGTTTCCGCGACGAAGTCGTGCGTGCGGTAGTTGATGGCGTGATCGACGCCGAACTCGCGCTGCAGGCGCTCAATCTTCGCATCGTCGCCGGCAGTGGCGAAAACGGTCGCCCCCGCGCGCTTGGCGAGCTGTACGCAGGCAAGGCCGACGCCGCCCGCGCCCGCCTGCACGAGCACGTTCTCGCCACCGACGAGTCGCCCGAACTCGAACACGCAGTCGTGCGCCGTGCCCCATGCCACCGGTACGCACGCCGCCTGCTCAATCGAAATGCCATCCGGCACGGGCCACGTCTGGCGCGCCTGCACGGACACGAGCGACGCATGCGACCCGAACGGCATCAGCGCCATGACGCGCTGGCCCGGCGCCCGGTCCGTCACCTCGGCGCCGACCGCGCGGATGACGCCTGCGCAGTTGTAGCCGACGATGTGGGGCTTGGCCGGCATCTCGCCGCCGGCGCGATTGAGCACGTCTCCGCCCTCGATGCCGATCGCCTGCACGTCGATGAGCACGCCCCGTGGGTGAAGGGGTGGATCGGGCAGCTCCTCATAGCGGAAGACGTCCGGGCCGCCGGTCTCGTAGTACACCGCCGCTTTCATGCGTGTCCCTCCATGCGTTTGTAGACGTCAGGGTCGTTGATCTCCATCAGCCGCTCGGGCGTGCCGACGGGACGGAAGCCCACCTTCTCGTACAGGCGGTGCGCGTCGAGCGTCGCCAGGCGCCAGACGCGGAAGTCCTGCAGTTGCGGGTGCGCGAAGATCGTCTGCATGAGCCACAGGGCGAGTCCCTGGCCCCGGTGTTCGGGCAGCACGAAGACGTCCATCACATAGCCGAACGTGGCATAGTCCTTGGCTACGCGGGCGAAGCCGGCCTGCCGCCCGCGATACAGCAGCGAGAAGTTCAGCGATCCGGCGATCGCGCGTTCGACGATCTGGCGGGGAATGCCGGGCGACCAGTACGACTCGCGCAGGAACGCGTGCACGGCGTCGACATCGATCGATGCGGGGTCGGTGGTGATGCTGTAGTCGCCGCGATGCCACTCCTCCTCCATCGGACGTCAGGCGAGGTGCTGCTTGTAGAACGCGAGCGTGCGCTCCCAGGACTGCCTCGCGGCAGCTTCGTCGTAGGCGCCGCCAGCTTTCAGCACCTCCGGGCTTGGGTTCATGAAGGCATGCTTCGCGCCCGGGTAGATGTGGAACTCCGCCTGCTTGCCGGCGTCGCGCAACTGCTTCTCGAGCGCTCGCGCGGCGTCGGGCGAGGCCCAGCCGTCGTTCTCCGCGTAGTGACCGAGGACCGGGCCCTTGATGTTGGTCAGGTCAGGCTGGGCGCCGCCGGGTACGACGCCGTAGTAAATCACGCAGGCGTCGACGGGCTTGAGCGTGGCGATGTAGAGCGAGAGGCCGCCGCCCATGCAGAAGCCGACGCTCCCGACCTTGCCGGTCGAGGCTTGGTGCGACGCGAGGTAATCGTAAGCGCCCGACATGTCGCGCGCCGCGTCGTCCATCTTCATCCCCATCATCAGCTTGCCTGCTTCGTCCGGCTCGGCGGTGGTCTTGCCGTGATAGAGGTCGGGAGCGAGCGCCACATAGCCCTCGCCGGCGAGCCGATCTGCCACGGACTTGATCCACGGCACCAGCCCCCACCACTCCTGGATGACGATCACACCGGGCCCGTTGCCCGCAGCGGGCTTCGCGAGATAACCGCCGCACGTGCCGCCGTTGCTCGGGAACTGCACCATCTCGCCTGCCATGTTGCTCTCCTTCGATGGCGCGCGATGCGCGTGACTGCCGTTGGGATCGCAATGGTACTGGCGGGGCCTGCGTTGTTCCAGCGTCGATGAAGATTGTGTTACGCACGGCTCGAAGGCCATCGCGCGTGGCTAGAATGCGACGAAGGAGAACGTTGATGGACGACCAGAAAGAGTTCGTGCTGCAGGCCTGCCGCGACCGCGACATCAAGTTCATCCGCCTCTGGTTCACCGACATCCTGGGGTCGCTGAAGTCGTTCGCGATCACCGTCGAGGAGCTGGAACAGGCGCTCGAAGAGGGCCAGGGGTTCGACGGATCGAGCATCGAAGGCTTCGCGCGCATCGATGAGTCGGACATGGTCGCCATGCCGGATCCTTCAACGTTCCAGGTGCTCCCCTGGCGACCGCGCGAACGCGGCGTCGCGCGCATGTTCTGCGACATCATCCATCCGGACGGCACGCCGTTCGCCGGCGATCCGCGCAACGTGCTCAAGCGTCAGCTCAAGCGCGCCGCGGATCTCGGCTACACGTTCTACGTCGGCCCGGAGCTCGAGTACTTCTACTTCAAGTCGGCCGACAGGCCCGACGGGCTGGACAACGGCGGCTACTTTGACCTGACGCCGCTCGATGTGGCGAGCGACCTCCGCCGTCAGACGGTGCTGACGCTCGAGGAGATGGGGATTGGTGTGGAGTACAGCCACCACGAGGTGGCGCCGAGCCAGCACGAGATCGATCTGCGGTATACGGACGCGCTCACCATGGCCGACAACGCCATGACGTACCGCCTGGTCGTAAAGGAGGTCGCACTGGCGCAGGGCGTCTATGCCACATTCATGCCCAAGCCACTCGCTGACCAGAACGGTTCCGGCATGCACACGCACCAGTCGCTGTTCAAGGGCGATCGCAACGCCTTCTTCGATGCGGAAGACGAGTACCATCTCTCTCCGATCGCCAGGGCGTACATGGCAGGGCTGCTGCGTCATGCGCCGGAGTTCACGCTGGTCACCAACCAGTGGGTGAACTCATACAAGCGGCTGGTCCCGGGCTACGAGGCGCCGGTCTACATCACCTGGGCGCGGCGGAACCGCAGCGACCTCATTCGCGTGCCCCAGTACAAGCCCGGCAAGGAGGTGGCGACGCGTATCGAGTACCGGGCGCCGGATCCGGCCTGCAACCCGTACCTGGCGTTCGCGGTCATGCTCGCGGCGGGACTCGAGGGCATCGCCAACGAGTATCCATTGGCGCCGCCGACCGAGGAGAACGTGTTTGAGCTGACGGCCGATGAACGGAAGGCGCGCGGAATCGAAGTGCTGCCCGGCAGCCTGAAGGAGGCGATCGAGGCGTTCGCCGGCAGCGAGTTCATGCGGCGGGCGCTCGGTGATCACACGTATGAGTCGCTGCTGCGCAACAAGACGATCGAGTACGACCAGTACCGGCGCCATGTGACCGACTACGAGCTGGACAAATACCTGGCGGTGCTGTAGCTCGCAGGCTTTGGGGCGTCAGCGCACCGCTTCCGGAGGAACGGGCTTCCAGCGCACGATCTCGTCGAACCAATCGAGGGGCAGGCGCGCGCCCGCGGTGATGCCCCGCGCCGGGTGCTGCGTGAGCCGGGCTTCGACGAACTGCCGCGCCACGAGCGCCTTGCGCGCCGAACCCTTGCGCGCCAGCTCCCACGCCGCCTCTTCCACAAGCAGCGATGCCTGGGTGACGTCGGCCATCAGATCCGTCAGCCGCCGGGCGTTGAGCAACCGCACGTCCTCCTCGGCGGCGTTGAGATAGCCGATTGCGCCGCGCAGCTCATCGATGTTCGTGCCCAGCCGGCGCGCCGTTTCGACGAGCGCCGGGTGCTCCACGCCGGACGTCGCCCGGTCGATGCGGTCGAACAGCGCCTCGTCGGCGTGATCGCGGGCCATGGCCCGCAGCACGTCGAGGCAGATGATGTTCTCGGTGCCTTCCCAGATCGGGTGACACATGGCGTCGCGGAACTGACGCGCCACGGGCCAATTCTCGATGTAGCCGTTGCCGCCATGCATCTCCACAGCCTGCGTCGCCAGATCAAGGCCACGGCGGGCGCAGCGGTACTTCGCGAGCGGCACCAGGATGCGGTAGAGCCGCCGTGACTCCTCCGAGCGGCCGGCGCCGGCCTCGGCGGACTCGAACGCCAGCGCGCACCCAGCCTCCACTTCGACCGCCATGTTGACGAGCGTCTCACGCACGAGCGGGAAGGCGATGAGCGGCCGCCCGAAGGCATGCCGGTGGTGCGCATAGATCGCCGCTTCCAGAAAACTCCGCCGCATGATGCCCAGCCCCATCAGGGCCACGCCGAAGCGCGAGCTCTGCACCATTTCCATCATGCGGTTGACGCCGCGGCCATCGACCGGCGCCTCTTCGGCCGAGGGATCGCGCGCCTCGGCGATCTCGCGGCCGGCATCGCGGCCCATCAAGTAGGCCTCCGCATCGCTGAAGTCAACCTCGCCCGTGGGAACCGCGCGGGTGCCGAGCTTGTCCTTGAGCCGCCGGATGTGGATGCCGTTGAGCGAGCCGTCGCGGCGGCGCCGCGGCACCAGGAACATCGAGAGCCCGGCGAGGCCCGGCCGTCCACCCTCGGCGCGGGCGAGCACCATGATCGCCTCGGCGTCGAGGTTCGAGCAGAACCACTTTGCGCCGTTGATCCGCCACCCGTGATCCGTGCGGGTGGCAGCGCAATCGCTGCTGGCGAGGTCGCTGCCTCCCTGGACCTCTGTCATGAACATCGCGCCGTCCCAGGCCTGGGAGAAGTCGTTCGTGATCAGGTGCGGCAGGAACGCCTCGCGAATCTCTGGCGGCGCGTGCTTGTTGATGATGCCCGCGGCGCTCGAGGTCATGCCGATGCCGCAGGCCATGCCGGTCTCGGCCTGGTTCAGGAAATAGAGGAAGCCCGTGTTGACCACAGCTGGCAGGCGGCCGGTGCTGGTGCGCTTTGCTTCTTCGCTCCAGCGCAGGGAGAGGAAGCCGCTCTCCCAGAGGTCGCGCTTGGTGTCCAATGCGCTCTGGTGGTGCACGACCTGGTTCACCTCGTTGCCCCAGCGGTCGTACTTCTCGAGACGCGGCGGATGCTTGTCCGTGATCTCGGCGCGGGCCGCAACGCCGCCGCCGATCACAGCGCCCATGCGTCGCAGATGCGCTTCGGCGAACGGGACATCGTCCGGTGGGCAGAGGCGCTCTACGAGCTGTCGCAGGTTCGGGTCGGCGTCGTACCAGTTGAGGCCGATCGCGCTCTCCACCCGATCAAAGTCGATGCCGGCCGTTTCGCGCGGGATCGTCGTCATGGGCGCATGGTAGCGCGAGCGGCCGCGGCGCGTGTAGGCCGATCGGCGGCTACCATGCGCCGCAATGGACTGGCTCGAAGCGACCGGATTGCTCGCGGCCGCGTTCATCGCCGGGGCGGTCAACGCCGTCGCTGGAGGCGGCTCGCTGATCAGCTTTCCCGCGCTGATCGCGGCCGGCTATCCCTCGAAGGTGGCGAACGTCACGAACACCGTGGCGTTATGGCCCGGCTACGCCGGCGGATCCTTCGGCTACCGGGAGGAGTTGCGGGGACAAGGGCGGCGCCTGCTCCAGCTCGCCGTGCCAAACGTGCTGGGCGCGTTGGCGGGCGCCGTGATCTTGCTCGTCACTCCGGAGGCCGCGTTCGACGCGATCGTGCCGTTCCTGATTCTCTTCGCCTGCGGGCTCATGCTCTGGCAGGACCGCATCAGCCGCTACACGGAGCAGCACCGTGCGACATTCGCCGAGCGCGGCGCCATGCCGCCGTCACTGCTCGTTTCGATGTTCCTGCTGGGCGTGTACGGAGCGTACTTCGGCGCGGCGCTGGGCATCATGACGCTGGCGCTGTTCGTGATCTTCATCAACGACAACATCCAGCGTTTGAACGCGCTCAAGGGGATGAGCTCGCTGATCATCAACGCGGTCGCAGTGGGCTGGTTCGCGCTCTTCGGTCCGGTCGAGTGGGCGCCCGCCGCCGTCATGGCGGCCGGTGCGGTAGCGGGGGGCTACCTGGGCGTAGGCGTGGCGCGGCGGCTGGGCCGTGAGTGGCTGCGGGTGACGGTGATCGGGTTCGGGCTGATCGTGGCCGCCGTGCTCTTCGTCCGGCTCTTCGCGTGAGCGCTGGTGGTTGCGGCGAAGCGCCGATCATCCTACGCTCGCAAGGCCAGCCCGCGGGAGGTGCAACATGGTCTCGGAGCCTGCCGTCGCCGCAACGCCCGAAGATGTCGGGATTGATAGTGAGAAGCTCGAGGCGCTGTTTGCCCGCGCGGCCCGCGACGTCGAGCAGGGCGTCTTGCCTTCGTGCCAGGTCGCTGTCGCCCGCCACGGCAAGCTCGCGGGCTTTCGCTGGTTCGGAAGCGCCGTACAAGGCGGCCGCGAGCAGCCGGTTTCCGACGAGACGCTGTACCACGTGTTCTCGTGCACCAAGGCGATCGTCTCGGCGGCGGTCTGGCTGCTGTTCGAGGATGGGCTGCTGCGGCTCGATGAACGCGTGGCCGACATCATCCCGGAGTTCGGCACGCACGGGAAGGACGCCATCGACGTCGAGACGATGATGCTCCACGCAGGCGGCTTTCCCTACGCGCCGTTTGCGCCCGATCACTGGACCGACCGCGAGGCGCTGCGACGGGCCTTCAGCGAATGGCGCCTGAACTGGCCGGTCGACAGCCGTTACGAGTACCACGCGACGTCGATGCACTGGGTGCTCACCGAGATCATCGAGCGGCGCACTGGCACGCCGTGGAAACAGTTCGTCACGCAACGCTTGCTGGCGCCGATGGGACTCACGGAGCTGTACCTCGGCTGCCCGCCGGAACAGCAGCACCGCGTGGCGGACGTGCGCTACATGAGCGAGCCGGTCGAACCGCCAGGCGGGTGGGGCGAGGTGACGCCGGAGGCGATTCTGCGGTTCAACGAGCCGCAGGCCAGGGCCGCCGGGGTTCCCGGTGGCGGGGCGGTGGCCTCGGCCGCGAGCATGGCGTTGTTCTACCAGCCGCTGATCAACGGCGGCGTCATCGCCGATGGCACGCGGATCATGAAGCCGGAGACCATCGCGTTCGGCACCCAGGTGCGAGCGCGCCCGCACCACATCGACCGGACGCTGCAGTTGTTCGACCCCAACCTGGTCGTGAACACAAACCGTGCGCTCGGCGTTGTGGTGGCGGGCGGTGACGGGCTCGCGTTCGCGCGCGGGTTCGGGCGCACTGTGTCACCGAAGGCGTTCGGCCACGGCGGAGCGGGCGGGCAAGTGGCGTGGGGTGATCCCGAGACGGGCATCTCAATCGGCTATTGCACCAACGGCTTCGTCGATGCGCTGACGTCCGGGCGGCGAGTGACCGCCATCAGCAGCCTCGCGGGCGCCTGTCTGTCCTGACCCCCGTCCTTGACAGCCGGGGTGCGGCGGCGTCACAGTTCGGGCGGCGGGTCCGGTTCGTCGTCAGGAGGTCGCGATGACGACAATGGACATGGCGATGGCCGCCCCCTCGCCGCCCCCACACCCGGTCACCTTCAACGTCGAGTACCCCGAGCGGTTGAGCCGGCTGCTGATCTTCGTGAAATGGCTGCTGGCGATCCCGCATGTCATTGTCCTGTATTTTCTGGGGCTCGTGTTCTCGGTCACGACACTCCTCGCGTTCTTCGCCATTCTCTTCACACGCAAGTACCCCGAGGGACTGTTCAAGTTTGGCCTTGGATATGAGCGGTGGGCGATGAACGTGAATGCGTACCTCTGGCTGTTGCGCGACGAGTACCCGCCGTTCGCGCTCGATTCGGCCGGCTATCCAGCGTCATTCGACGTGCGCTACGACGCGGAGATGAACCGCTGGCTGCCGCTCCTGAAGTGGCTGCTTGCGTTGCCGCACTACATCGTGCTGGCGTTTCTGGGCATCGCCGCGTGGCTCATGGCGCTCGTCGGCTGGTTCGCGATCCTGTTCACGGGTCGCATGCCGCGGACGATCTTCGACTTCATCGTCGGGGTGTTGCGCTACAACCAGCGCGTGACGGCGTACGTGTACCTGATGACGGACTCCTATCCGCCCTTCAGCCTCGAGGCGTAGTCCGCGCGAACCGCTCAGCCACCCGTGGTCCAGAGACGATAGGCCTCGCGCCGCGAGAGTCCGCACTCGCGTATCAAGCGCGCGACCGCCTCTTTCGCCGTGGCCCCGGAGGCGCGCATCTCCCGGGCGATCGCTGACGGGTCCGCGCGAACGGAGGGCGCGTCACCTATCGTCGGTATGCCTTCGAAGACCAGCGTGATCTCGCCGCGCGGCTGATCGAAGCGCGCGATCGCCTCGCTGATCAGACCGCGCCAAATCTCCTCGTGCAGCTTCGTGAGCTCGCGGCAGACGGCGACACGGCGGTCGCCGAGCACGGCTAACGCATCCTGCAGGAGCGCCCGCACGCGACGCGGCGATTCGTACACGACGATCGTGTCGCCCGACGCGGCGGCCTCGGCCAACGCGCGCCGCCGCGCGCCCGCTGTGCGCGGCAGGAAGCCCAGGTAGTGGAAGCGGCGCGATGGCAAGCCGCTCGCCGCCACCGCCGCCACCACCGCGGACGCACCTGGCACCGGCACGATGTCATGCCCGGCGGCGATCGCCGCTGCGACGAGGTGCTGCCCTGGATCGCTGATCCCCGGCATGCCGGCGTCCGTGACGAGGGCGACGTCACCGGCTTCGAGCGCGCGCAAGAGGGCCGCTGTCTTGCGGGCAGCGTTGTGGTCGTTGTAGCTCGTCAGACGCTTGCCAGCGATCCCGTGCCGGTCGAGCAGCAGGCGCGCGTGCCGGGTGTCCTCGGCGGCGATCAGCGGCGCCTCGCGGAGCACCTGGAGTGCGCGCAGGGTGATGTCCTCCATGTTGCCGATCGGCGTTGCGACGAGATAGAGGCGTGCCATGACGCTGGAAGCGTATCCGCACGTTCGCCGGCGGCGGGGCGGTCACGACCTGATGACGAGCATCCAGATGCCGAGCGTTTCGCTCAGCTCGGTGAACCTCCCGGTGCGCTGCCCATCGCGGCCGACATAGGTGGCCAGCGTCTCAGGCATCAGGGAACCGCATGGCTGTGGCGCGACGGTTCCGTCAATTCGTGCGGCTCAGGCAAGTCCCGCGCACATTTCGTCGAGCAGGACGACGAACTCCGCCGTCACCTCCTGACGGATGGCGTCGTTGACGTAGCCGCCGGTGTTGTCCCAGCCGCCGCTGTCGGTCTGCTGCGCCGCCATCGCGTCTCCTGCGCGCTCAGCCAGCCCGCGGTAGCGCTCTTCGCCCGTGGCGGCGTAGACGAGTGCGGCCCCCCAGCCGACCTTGCCGACCTGTGCCGTCTCGTACATCTCGTCGAGCGTGTGGAAGCTGATCTCGAGCCATCGCTTCGCGAGGTCGAGCCAGGTCCGGTTGTGCGTCGCCATGTACAGCCGCGTCAGGAATGCTGCGGCCATGCCGCTGTTGAAGTACGGCTGCCGCGGCTTGTCGACGCGGATCGAGTGCAGGTATTGCCGCTCCTCGGGAAACTCGGTGCGCAGGCCTGTCCCCGGCTTCCACACGAAGTACAGCTCGCGATCGGGATGCGGCTGCGCCTCCCACATCATCTGCAGGAACTCCCCCGCGCGCACGGCGTCGGTGATGTTGCCGGCGCAGAGCAACGCGTTCCCCGCCTGCCCCGCATTGAGCGCGTCCTGCACGGCGAGCGAGTCGTCGCGGCGCAAGCGGAAGCCGCCGGTCTCGCGCGATTGCAGCGTCTGCAGGAAGCGCACGCCCGGGATGAAGATGTCCCACCGGTGGAGCTTCGCCGCGCCGACGAGGATCCATGCGGACGGGTACGGGTAGTTGTTGTCGTGGAAGGCCCCGCGCAGCGGTCCGTTGAAGTCGCCGTCCGGCTGCTGCACGTTGGCCTTGATCCACGACGCAAGCCGGTTCGCGGCCTCTGGCTGGCCTGCGGCCGCGAGCGCCCAGAGGGTCTTGTAGTAGGGGCCGCAGCCGTATCGCTCCGGTTCGCCGATCGCGCCATCCGAGCGCTGCGCCGCCAGCAGGTAGCCGGCGCCGCGGTCACGCGCCTGCATCAACCTGGCTGTGAGAGATGTGGAGTTGACCATCGCCGCCTCCTGTCCCGTGACCTGCCCGGTCACAGCGACAGCCTACATCCGGCGCATGGGCGGCGCAGCAAGGCATGAACGAGCGGGCGCCCCCATTGACGCCCGCTCGTTCAACCGCATCCGGGGGTTGGCTTGTTCAGGCCGCGTGCGATCGGCGCTCCGCTGGCGCGTCGGGCCCGGCTGCCGCCTCGCTCTCCTGCCCGCGACGGTTCGGCACGAGCGTGACGGCCGAGATGTGCCGCCGCGTGGCGCTCATCATCTGCACCGTGGCGCCGTTGACGATGATCTGATCGCCTTCGCCAAGCAGGGCGCCGTCCGCGTCGAATACGCGCGCATCACGGATCAGGAAGAATCGCTGGCTCATGGTGCGCAGGCTCTCGGTGATGTCCGCTTCCTGCGCGACAGCCACGCTACCCTGCATCTGGAACGGTGGCGCCATCAGCAGCGCCGGCACCTCGATCGTGGCCGGCTTCCAGAGCCCGCGCGTGAAGTAGGGTCCGTCGAACGTCACGAAGATCACGTCCTCGCGCCGGACGAGGAGCGGCGCATCGAGCTCGAGCGATGCCGTTGCGCGATACAGCGGACGCACCGCGGGGTCATTGAGCTGAAGCTGCCGGAAGATCGCCGGATTGTTCAGGCTTTCGAGCAGGCGGCCCAGGTCGTGTATGCCTTCAGGGGTCCCCGATGCGACGAACGTGGTCGTCACGATTTCGGCGCGGACGCCATCGAGGCGGTCGTGGCTGCGGTTGAGCATGGTCGGCCCCCTGCCGTGAACGTGTGGCGCCATTGTGCGCCCGGGAGGTGGCCGTCTCCATGAGGGTTCCGCCGCAGACCTGCGGAGCGATCGCCCTATGTCCGTGCGCTCAGCGCAGCCGGTAGGTGCGGACAGGCTCCGCCTCGACCGATTCGCGCTCATCGAAGCCCGTGAACCACCAGCGCGCCAGCTCGATGCGGTCGATCTTCAGCCGCGCGGGCGCGCGCTCACGCAACGGCCCCAGCGCCGGCCGCAATGCACCGCCGGCATCGCTGGAGGCGAACACGGCGATCGTGCAATGCGGCAGGTAGTGTGTGTCGTCGATCAGCGCGTCGCGCGCAATGGCCCCTGCGAGCTGTGAACGCACGGCGCCGAGTGCGCCGCCATCGTGCAGCTCCAGAACCACCGCATCCGGAAAGACATTGACCGGACCGAGCGTGGCTTCGATCCGGCGTGCGTGTTTCAAGATCGACGCCGCGCGTTCAGCAATGGCCGGCACCTCGCCGCGCAGCACCTCATCCTCGTGTTGGCGCTTGAGCACCTGGAAGCCGCAACCCCGCACCGAGATGTGCAGGAGGTCACTCGATTGCAGCTCGATGCCGGGCAGCGCGGCCAGCACACGCTGGATCTCCGCGATCTCCGCCACGATCCGCCGATCCGCGATGCGGACCTGGAACGCCAGGAACTGCCCGCGCCCCTGCGTGAATCGCTGACGCGCCTGTTCGACAGTCTCGATCGCGCCGCCGCCGTTGAACCACCGCCACGCCTCGTCGAAGGACGAGAACAACGGCCGCTCGCTGTTGCTCATGATAAACGTCCTGCTACGCGCAGTTGACTTCCCTCGCTGGATAGGACGACACCGTGCGCTACCACCAGATCGTCTCGTCCAGTTCCTCTGCCTCTTCCTCGGTCGGGTCCTCGCGCGTCCAGAGGTTCGTATCCAGGTACTTCCAGCCGGAGTCGGCGAATACGAGCACGACGTTGCCGCGCGTCATGCGCGCCGCGAAACGCAGCCCTGCGTGGAGCACCGCGCCTGCCGAGACGCCCCCGAAGATGCCCTCCCGTTGCATGAGCAGGCGCGCCGCCCGGAACGCCTGGCTGCTTCGCACGAGCACCTTGCCGTCGAGGAAGCCCAGGTCGAGGATCGGGGGGATGAAACCATCGGCGAGGCTCTTCAATCCCTGTACGGCGCTCCCCGGCTGCGGCTCGACAGCGATCACCCTGGCGTGCGGGTTCGCTTCCTTGATGCGCTGCCCCGCGCCCATCACGGTTCCGCCGGTGCCGACCCCGGCGACCAGCAGATCGACCTCCGGCACGTCGGCGAGGATCTCCGCGCCGGTCCAGACGTAGTGCGCGCGCGCGTTGTGCGGGTTGCTGAACTGATCGAGCATGAAGCAGCCGGTCTCTTTCGCGCGCCGCCGCCCGACGTCCATGGCGCCGGTGACGCCCGCCGCTGCCGGCACCCACTCGACATGCGCATCGTACACGGCCAGCGTGCGGGGGATTTCCGGGTAGACGTTCTCCGGCATGACGATGTGCGCGCGGTAGCCGAGTGCCCGGCCGATCATCGCCAGCGCGATGCCGGTATTGCCGGTGCTGGCCTCAATGACCGTGTCGCCCGGGACGATCAAGCCGTCGCGCTCGGCATGCTGCAGCATGTGCCGGACGATGCGGTCCTTGATCGAGCCGGTGGGGTTCCATCCCTCGAGCTTTGCGAAGAGGCGGACGCCCGGCTTCGGCGAGAGGTGGCGGAGTTCCACCATGGGCGTCCCGCCGACGGTCTGGACGAGGTGCAGGTGGTGCATCGCTGGCAGTATGCGCGTTCGGTTCGCGTGATTGGGGTCATGGCGCTGACGGCTTCGTCCGGGCGCCGGTCAGTCCGCTTTCGGTAGCGGGCGCACGGCCAGCCATTCTGCTTGACGCCGCCGAAGCGTCGTCCATATACTGGTGGCGCGCCACCCGCCTGAATTGGGCGGGGCGTATTTGTGTTCGGCACGTTTCGGCGTCGCCGGCGCCCGCCCGAGTGGCGCAATGGCAGCGCAACCGATTTGTAATCGGTAGGCTAGGGGTTCGAATCCCCTCTCGGGCTCCAGAACGAGGGTCCACAGGCCGGGCGCGGCCGCCGATGCTACGCGGGGCGCAGCGCCGCATCAGGGAGAGACCGGTCTGCCCACATAGCTCAGTCGGCAGAGCACACCCTTGGTAAGGGTGAGGTCATCGGTTCGAATCCGATTGTGGGCTCCAGCAGGAATCACGTCCGCCTCGGCGGACGGGGAGACAACAGAGGGAATCAGGCACCGGGCGCGGGGCGCACGGGGCACAACGGCAGAGACCAGTCCGCGCGGCGGATGGCAGAGGAGGAAGAGCCTGTATGGCCAAGCAGAAGTTTGAGCGCACGAAGCCCCACGTCAACGTAGGCACCATCGGTCACGTGGACCATGGCAAGACTACGCTGACCGCGGCCATCACCAAGGTGCTCGCCCTCAAGAAGCTCGCCAGCTACCGCGACTTCGGCAGCATCGACAACGCGCCCGAAGAGCGCGCGCGCGGCATCACCATCGCTATCACGCACGTGGAGTACGAGACCGAGAAGCGCCACTACGCACACGTCGACTGCCCCGGCCACGCGGACTACATCAAGAACATGATCACCGGCGCGGCCCAGATGGACGGCGCTATCCTGGTGGTCGCCGCGCCCGAAGGGCCCATGCCCCAGACGCGCGAGCACATCCTGCTCGCCCGCCAGGTGCAGGTGCCCGCGATCGTCGTCTACCTGAACAAGGTCGACCAGATGGACGACCCGGAGCTGCTTGACCTCGTCGAGTTGGAGTTGCGCGAGCTGCTCAGCAAGCAGGGCTTCCCGGGCGATGACATCCCGATCATCCGCGGAAGCGCGCTGGCCGCCCTCAACAGCACGAGCGACGATCCCAACGCGCCCGAGTACCAGAGCATCGTCGAGCTGATGAACGCCGTCGACGACTACATCCCGACGCCCGTGCGTCCGGTCGATCAACCGTTCCTGATGCCGGTCGAAGACGTGTTCGGCATCAAGGGTCGCGGTACCGTCGTCACCGGGCGCGTTGAGCGCGGCATCGTCAAGGTCGGCGACGAGGTCGAGATCGTTGGCTTCGGCGACACGCGCAAGACCACGGTCACCGGTGTCGAGATGTTCCAGAAGACGCTTGACCAGGGCGAGGCCGGCGACAACGTCGGCTGCCTCCTGCGCGGCATCGAGCGCGACGACATCGAGCGTGGCCAGGTGCTGGCGAAGCCGGGGTCGATCACGCCGCACAAGAAGTTCGAGGCCGAGGTCTACGTCCTTTCGAAGGAAGAGGGCGGACGCCACACGCCGTTCTTCAGCGGTTACCGGCCCCAGTTCTACATCCGCACCACGGACGTGACCGGCACGATCCAGCTGCCCGAAGGCGTGGAGATGACGATGCCGGGCGACAACGTGAAGATGACCGTGGAACTCATCACCGGCGTGGCGGTCGAGGAGGGCCTGCGCTTCGCGATCCGCGAGGGCGGCCGCACGGTCGGCGCAGGCGCGGTGACGAAGATCCTCGAGTAGGCGCAGATACTGGCACGGCTCGCCCACGATAGACTGGGGGCGGGCCGTGCCGCCCAGTTGGCCCGCAGGGCCGGAGCATCATGGCGAAGAAGGAAGACCGGCAGATCATCACGCTCTCCTGTACAGAGTGCAAGGAGCGCACGTACACAACGACGAAGAACCGCCGGAACGATCCCGACCGCCTGGAGCTGAAGAAATTCTGCCCCCGGTGCCGCATGCATCGGCCGCATCGCGAAGTGCGATAGGAAGGGATCACCATGAGCCGCGCCATGCGGCGCCAGCCCCTGGTCACCAAGCCCCCGGCGAAGGGCCCGGCGCTCCGTCCAGGTGGACAGCGCCCGTCAAAGCGGCAGCAGTCCACCGCCGCTCAGGAGACGGAGCGCCGCAAGCGCGGGCTTGAGCGCATCCCGTTCGTCGGCAAGTCGATCGCCAACATCGTCGCCGAGCTGAAGAAGGTGACATGGCCGACGCGCGAGGAAACGGTGCGGCTCGGCATCGCCGTCATCGTCATCTCGGTGGTCATCGGCCTGGCGCTCGGCGGGATCGACGTCTTCTTCAACTGGCTCGTAGACAAGACGCTGCTCAGGTAACTCATGGCACGCAAAGGCAAGGCACTGGCAAAGGTCGACGAGCTTGAGGAGCAATCCGCTCCGCCTGAGGGGCCGACCGAGGAAGAGGCGATCCAGGAAGGACGCGCGTGGTACGTCATTCACACCTACTCGGGGTACGAGAACAAGGTGAAGACGAACCTTGAGCACCGCATCCAAACCATGGATGCGAAGGATCTCATCTTCCAGGTCGTCGTGCCGACGGAGGATGAGATCGAGATCCGCGACGGCCAGCGCCGTACCGTCGCGCGGAAGATCTTCCCCGGTTACGTGCTGGTGCAGATGATCGAGCTTACGGAGGACGATCCGGAGTCGAGCCGGGCCTGGTTCGTAGTGCGGAACACGCCCGGCGTAACGGGATTCGTGGGCTCGGGCACCAAGCCGACCCCGCTCGAGGCCACCGAGGTGAAGAAGATCCTCCGCCAGATGCGCGTCGAGGCGCCGAAGGTCAAGGTCGGCTTCGTCGTCGGCCAGAGCGTGCGCATCGTCGATGGTCCGTTCCAGGACTTCATCGGCCAGGTGGATGACATCAACCTGGAGAAGGGCAAGGTCAAGGTGCTCGTGTCCTTCTTCGGCCGCGAGACGCCGGTCGAGCTGGATTTCCTCCAGGTCGAACGCATCTAGGTTGCAGGCAGCGAGGAAGAGACGGGAGGGAGAGCAGGCGGCCGACAGCTGATGGCTGACCGCTGAACGCTCACAGAGATGGCAAAGAAGATTCGCGCGGTACTGACTCTGCAGATCGAGGCCGGCAAGGCGAACCCGGCGCCGCCGGTTGGCCCTGCGCTGGGCCAGCACGGCATCAATATCATGGGCTTCTGCAAGGAGTACAACGAGAAGACGGCCAACCAGGCCGGCATGATCGTCCCCGCCGAGATCACAGTCTACGAGGACCGTTCCTTCTCCTTCGTGCTGAAGACACCGCCCGCGTCGGACCTGCTCAAGAAGGCGGCGGGGATCGAGAAGGGCAGCCGCGCGCAGAAGCGCGAGAAGGTGGCCACGATCGGGCGGGATGACGTGCGCAAGATCGCCGAGCTGAAGATGAAGGACCTCAACGCCAACGATGTCGAGGCGGCCATGCGCATGGTCGAAGGCACGGCCCGCAGCATGGGCATCGAGATCACGGCGTAGGATCGATGCATCGCCGCGAGACGGCGAGTCACCTGAATCAGGCGACGGAGGCTGCCACCGCAGCCGGCTCGGCCCGCAAGGGTAACGTCGCTGGGAAAGCGAGAGGGAAGATGAAACGCGGACGCAAGTACACCGAAGCGGCGAAGCTTGTCGATGAAAACAAGCTCTACTCGCCCGAAGAAGCCATCAAGCTCGCCAAGCAAGCCTCCTTCGTGAAGTTCGACGAGACGGTCGAGCTGCATCTCCGCACGGGCCTCGACCCACGGCACGCCGACCAACAGGTGCGTGGCACCGCGTTGCTGCCCCACGGGCTGGGCAAGACCGTACGCGTGCTCGTCTTCGCCGAGGGTGAGGGGGCGCGCCTGGCGCAGGAAGCCGGCGCCGACGAGGTGGGCGGCGACGAGCTGATCAAGAAGGTCGAAGGCGGCTACACGGACTTCGACGTCGCTATCGCGCAGCGCGACTTGATGGGGAAGGTCGGCCGGCTCGGCCGCGTGCTTGGCCCGAAGGGCCTGATGCCGAACCCGCGCTCCGGCACGGTCGTGGAGGCGGAGGACATGGCGAAGGCCGTGCGCGACGCCCGGCAGGGCCGCGTGGAGTTCCGGCTCGACCGCACGGCGATCATCCACGTGCCGATCGGCAAGGTGAGCTTCGACGAAGCCGCGCTGCACGAGAACATGGCGATGCTCGTTGGCGAGATCGTCAAGGCGAAACCGTCCGGCGCCAAGGGCCACTACATCCGCTCGATCACGCTCACCACGACGATGGGGCCCGGGATCAAGCTTGATCCCACTCCTACGCTCGCGATGAAGGCTGGATAGTTCGCAGCGAGCAGGTCGTAGTTCGCAGGGAACGGTCTTCCAGACTGCCTTGCATTACACCCGGGGCATCAGGCGATCGATCGCACTACCGTGTGTGTGCCGTCAGGCCGAGGCTATCGCCCCGGGCATCTGCGCGAGCAGGCCGGGGCCGATCTGCATGAAGATAGCGGGGTCGCCTTCGCCGCGCGCCATCGCCAGTGTCACATCGTACAGCGGCTTGGCGAGACGGTCGCGCGTCGCCTGGTAGCCGCGCATCGCATCCTCGAACGGTTGGGACCCCGAGAGCCATGCGTCAGCGGCCAGCGCAAGCAGTTCGGCATCGCGGAACGCGTCGTTGATGCCGAAGCCGGTGATGAAGTCGCGATGGTAGCCCGCGTCGCCTACGAGCGCCCAACCGGGGCCGTAGGGACGCCGGAAGTAGTTCGGCTGGTCGTTGGTGCCGAGGAATCGCTCCTCGCGCCTGCCGGCGCGTACGCGCTCAACCAGGCCGGGGGTGGCCTCGATGAACCTGTAGAAGTTGCCCTCGATGTCCTCGCGGAAGGCGTGGAAGCCGTCGATCGGGCCGCCCACGGCGAGGCACACCTTGCCGTCGTTGGTCGGGAACATCAGGATGCCGCCGTCGTCCCGCGGGAACATCTCGGCTCCCTCGGTGTCGATGCCGCTGAAGTAGCTGTAGTACGCGAACGTCAGCGACGGGACGGTGTCGTATTCGGGCGGCTTCACGGCGCGGGCCACGGTCGAGTGCAGGCCATCGGCGCCGATGACGAGCCGCGCGCGCTCCTCGACAGCGCTGCCGCCATCGCGTGAGGCGCCACGAATGCCGGCCACGGTCTCCCCATCGAATACGATCTCGCGCACGGAGAATCGCTCGCGCAGTTCCACGCCGGCCGCCACCGCAGCGTCCACGAGCAGCTTGTCGAGCAGGTAGCGGCGTGGGCAGCACGGAGGGTCGGGCGCAAGCTGCGGCGGCGACACGCTCATCCCATCGATGTGGACCGTGACCTTCTCGATCCGGGGCGTGCCCGACGCCCAGAGCTGTTCGAGCAAGCCCCATTGCTTGAGCCGCGCCACCGCCGGAAAGTGCACGTAGTGCGTCGACATGATGTCGCTGGGAAAGGCATCACGGTCGAGCAGCAGCACGCGGTAGCCCCGCTGCGCGAGCAGCATCGCCGTCGGTGCGCCCGCGACCCTCGCTCCGACGACGATGGCGTCGTACATGGGGACCTCCTGAGCCTGGCAAGTGTATTCCACCGAGAGCGCTGGCCCCACCGCGGCGCCTGAGTCGCAGTACTCGCACGTTGCCGGGCGTCGCTCAAGCAGTCGATACTGAAGCGTGATTGTCGGCACCGTGCGTGAGATCAAGAACGAGGAGTTCCGCGTCGGCCTGACGCCGGAGGGCGCGCACGCACTCGTCGAGCTCGGCCACGAGGTGCTTGTCGAATCGGGAGCCGGCGAAGGGGTCGGCTACAGCGACACCGTCTACAGCCTTGCGGGCGCGCGCATCTGTTCACGCGCTGAAGAAGTGTGGTCGGCCGCGGATCTCATCGTAAAGGTGAAGGAGCCGCTCTTCCCGGAGTTCCCGCACATCCGCGACGAGCAGACGCTGTTCACATACCTGCACCTGGCGGCGGCGCCGGCGCTCACGCAGGCGCTGATCCGCTCGCGGGTCACCGCCATCGGCTACGAGACGGTGCAGCTCCCGGACGGATCGCTGCCGCTGCTCATCCCGATGAGCCAGATCGCGGGCCGCATGGCGCCTGAGATCGCCTCGCAGTTCCTGCGGCGGCCGGGGCCCGGGCGGGGCAAGCTGTTCTCCGGCTTGCCGGGCGCGCCGCCCGCGCGCGTCGTGGTGCTTGGCGCCGGCATCGTTGGTGAGAATGCGGTGCAGGTCGCGGTGAACCTCGGCGCCGACGTCACTGTGTTCGACACCCGGCTCGACAAGCTCCGCCACATCCAGCAGCTCTTCCCGCACCGGACCACGGCGCTCCAGACGAGCCGTAGCGCCATCGCCAGCGCGCTGACGAACGCCGACGTGCTGATCTGCGCCGTGCTGGTGCCGGGCGCCGCCGCACCGAAGCTCGTCACGCGCGAGATGGTGCGGGCGATGGGCAAGGGCGCCGTCATTGTTGACGTCTCGATCGACCAGGGCGGCACGTGTGAGACGTCGCGCGTCACCATTCACGACGACCCGATCTACGTTGAAGAGGGCGTGGTGCACTACTGCGTGGCGAACATGCCGGGCGCCGTGCCCGTGACAGCGACGGCCGCGCTCACGGCGGCGACGCTGCCGTACGTGCTGAAGATCGCCGAGCTCGGCACGCGCCGCGCCGTGCTCGAAGACAGCGCGCTGGCGCTCGGCGTGCAGGTCAGCGAGGGCGCCGTCACGCATCGGGCGCTCGCCGAATCGCTGGACCTGCCATTCGTGCCCGTCAGCGAGGCGCTGCCCGCATGATTGCTCAGACCTGGTTGAAACGCGCGGGGCGCTTCTCCTGGAACGCGCGCACCCCTTCGCGCGCGTCCGGGTGATGGTCGCTCACGGCCGTCTTCGAGGCGATGTCATCCAGCGCGTGCTCGAACGTCATGTCGACGGCGTTGTAGATCGCGCGCTTGAGCAGCCGCATCGCCACCTGCGGGCCGTTCGCCAGTTCCCTCGCCAGCTCCATCGCGCGTGGCATCAGTTCCTCCGCGTGCACGACGTCATGCACGAGCCCCAGGGCGAGCGCCTCGTCGGCCTGCACGATGCGGTTGCGCATCAGGAAGTCCATGGTCCGGGCGAGGCCGATGGTCTGCACGAGCAGCGCGTGGCCGCCTTCGTCGGGCATCAGTCCGAAGCGCAGCGTGCCGCTGCCCATGCGCGCGCCTTCGGCTGCGATGCGGAAGTCGCACGAGAGCGCCAGCGAGAAGCCGGTCTGAATCGCGACGCCGTTGATCGCCGCGATCGTCAGTTTGTCCAGGCCGCGCACAGCCAGGTTGAGCGGCTGCGAGAGCGCCCGCAACCCGTCGTATGTACCGATCGGCGTTGTGTGCCCGCCGGGGATTGGCGGCACGAGCGCCTTCGCGCCGCTGGCGGCGCGTGGGCCGTGGCCCGAGATATCGTCGCCGGCGGAGAAGGCGCGGCCGCTGCCGGTGAAGATCACGACGCGCACGGCATCATCCATCTGCGCCTGGAGCAGCGTCTCGATGAGATCGCGCTTCATGCCCTGCGTCATGCCGTTGAGCCGCTCTGGCTGATTGAAGGTGATCACGGCCACGCCCGGATCCTGCAGCGTCAACTCGAACCCGCGGAACGTGCCCGTTTCCACCTCACACCTCCTGCTCGACGCCCGCGAGACGCAGCGCCGCATAGAGCGCGACGCGCCCGGCCTTGATCATCCCGCGCCGCATCGCGTCCGACGCGAATCCCATCTCCCACGTCTCGCCGTGCAGCTCATCGGACACCCCCACGACGGCGCCGCACCGGACGCCGAGCACCGTCCCAACGGTGTAAATCGCCGACAGCTCCATGTCGACCGTGATCACGCCCACGCGCCGGTACAGATCCACCTTCTGCCGGTGCTCACGGTAGATCGCGTCGGTCGTCCAGTGCATGCCCCTCGCGTAGGGAATGCCCAGCCGCTCGAGCCGTGACACGATCAAAGCGACGACATCCGGGTGCGCCTCGGCCGGCGCGTCGTGAGGTGCATAATGGTGCGATGTGCCTTCCTCGCGGATCGCCTTCGTGGGCACGACGATCGAACCGATTGGCGCACTTGGCTGTAGGCTTCCTGCCGATCCGGTCGTGACGAGCGTATGCATGCCGCAGGCGATCAGCTCCTCGATGATCGCCACGGTTGCGGGCGCGCCGACCGGCAGCGTGATGAGCGTCACAGCGTCATCGATGCGCCATCCGTCGCCCTTCCACGCCGCCCATCGTTCGAGCGGTTGGGCGGCGGCGCTCTCGGCAAGGAAGCGCGTCAGCTCGCGCGCGTATGTCCCCAGGACGACCGGCGTGATGCCGAAGTCCGCCGGCGCAAACCCGCGCTCGGCGCAGTAGTGCGCCACGAGCCGAGCGGGCGCGACGTGCGGTTCGCCATCCATGAAGAAACCGGCCCCGGGCGCTGGTGACTGCATCGTCACTCCTGCTCGCGATGAGGACCGCGCGCGGTGTTCGCCCGGGCGGACGCCCCCGAAGCGCACGCGGAACTCGGCCACATGGTAGATCGCCCGCCGCGTGGCTATTTCCCGCAGGAGGTCGCCGAGCGCCCGGCGATAACGCTCCCACGGCAGGAAGGCTATTCCCTGCTAATGGCCGCGTCGTATGCTTCGAATACGCCGGGTGTGGCGAACAACATGCGAAAATCCACACCCACAAGCAGCGCCTTGCCGGCATTGGCGATCAGCCGGGGCGACGGATACTTCGTCGCCCGGATCATCGCGCCGACCGCGTCCGCGCGCGCGGCAGCGACGCCCGAACACGCACGTCTCGCGCGCCAACGAGGCCATGCGTTCGTCGTCATCGGCATCGCGCGGATCGTAGATCGCATCGTCGTAGCAGAAGGCGATTTCCACGGCCGCCAGATTCGGTCGCCAGCGTCCGATACGCGTCGATGAGGGCGAGGCCGGGCGCAATACGCATGTCTATGGTGTGGTAGTGGCGGTACGGCTCGGCGTAGCGATGCGGGAGTGCCTCGAACCAGGGCATTGGATCGCCGTGCCCGCCGGCGCCGGCCCATGCCGTGCGCGAGCGGTCGTCCGCCGCGGTCATCCCACTGCGGCGATGATCTTCTGCGCGTGCTGTGCGTGGTCTTCGTCGTGCACGCGCTGGAACACCGCCCACTCCAGGCAGTTCAACGGCCCGAAGAACGGATGCGGCGCCTTCATCTCCAGGTTTGGATCCGCCGGCAGTTCGCGGATGGCTCGCAGCATCGCCTCGTTCACGTCGCGCAGCTCTGCGATCAGCGCTGCGAACGGACGTCCGTCATCATCGATCATCATGCCGATGCCGCGCGGGCGGTCGCTGGGCGGAGGCCGCTCGCCGCGCGCCAGGTGGTACATGACGACGCGCACACCGTCCTGCGCGCCGATGACGTGCCGCAACAGTTCGCGATGGGACCACTCGTCAGCGGCCGGCTTCGCGATTGAAGCGTCCTCGCTCACGCCGCTGACGACGTCGAGGTACTTGCGCTGGCTCGCCGCGACGAGCTCGATGATGGAGTCCCGCGGCTTGGCGGCCTGATGCTGAATGTAGCTCGTGACGCGGGCAGCGATGTCCTGGCTCACCATGGAGGCCATCCTACACCCGGGCTCACGTTGCCGATAGATGCGGCCCGAAATAGCGCTGGTCGGCGCCTCGATACTCCCGTCTCTGACGGCGCTCGCGCTATCCTCTGCGCGTGATCCGTGTACTGGTCAGTGGCAGTGGCAAGATGGGCCGGGCGATTATCGAGCACCTGCGGGGCGAGCAGACATTCGACGTCGTCGGCGTTGTCGACAAGCTTGCCGGTGCAGCTGCCGTCGATGGCCTCCCGGTCTACACCGATGCGGCGGCCGCCTGCGACGCCTGCAGGCCCGACGTTGTCATCGACTTCACCAACGCCGCGTGGACACCGGAACTGACCGCGGCCTGCCTTCCGCGGGGCGTGCGCCCGGTGATCGGGACGACCGGCCTCGGCGACGCATACGTCCAGACGCTCGCCGACCAGTGCCGTGAGCGGGCGCTGGGCGGCGTGCTCGCCGCGAACTTCGCGATCGGCGCGGTACTGATGATGCATGCAGCGCGCCTCGCCGCGCCCTTCTTTGAATCGGCCGAGATCATCGAGCTGCACCATGACCAAAAGGCCGATGCGCCTTCCGGCACATCGCTTGCGACGGCCCGCGGGATGCTTGAGGCCCGAGACGGCCGGAGGTTCATCCGCAACACACCGGATGCTGAGCCCCTGCCCGGCGCTCGCGCTGCGCACCTTGATGGCATCACGATTCACAGCGTGCGGCTGCCAGGGCTCGTCGCTCATCAGGAGGTGCTGTTCGGCGCGGCCGGGCAGACGCTCTCAATCCGCCACGACACCACCGGCCGCGAGTCGTTCATGCCCGGGATCGTGCTGGCAGCGCACGAAGTAATGGAGCGGAGCGAGCTGGTGATCGGGCTTGACCGCCTGATCGGCCTGCGCACGTAGCGCTGCCACTTTGTCGCCTCGCCCCACGGCGTTGTGACGATTCTGCAACGGTAGCCTGAGCCGCAGGCAGCCCTTGCGGTTTCCCTGGCCGCATCAGGATGCGTCGGCGCTCGCGCCGCCCGGCGAGTTTCGCAATCATTGCCTGACGAAAAACGCGGCGATAGGATGCGCTCGACAGTCGTATCAGGAGGCCTTGGTGGCGGTTGCCCTACCTTCGCACGAGTACCCGGGGAACATCATCTACTGGGTGTCGTTGGCGATCGCGCTCGCCTTCTTCGCCTACTCCGTTTCGGTCAAGCTCACGATCTTCGCGAGAGGCAAGGGAGACAACCGTTTCGACCACCTGATCGAGCGGATCACGTCGCTCGTGCCGTACTTGCTCGGAAACGCGCGCGTGGCGCGTCCGCAGTACTGGTACAGCGGCCTGCTCCACACGATGATCTACTGGGGGTTCATCGTCCTGCAGATCCGGACCCTGAACTTCCTGCTCGCCGGCTTCAACTACGAATGGGCACCCGAGTCATGGGCGGATCCGTTCTACGATGTGCTGATCCGCGCGCCGAGCGACCTCTTCAACATCCTCGTCCTGGTTGGCTGCGGCATGGCGGCATGGCAACGGCGCTTCTGGAAGCCTGCGCGCATGACGTTCAACATGGACGCCTGGCTCATCCTCTTCTTCATCGCGTTCCTCATGGTGACGGACATCTTCGTCAACAGTTTCGAGATCGCGCTCCACGAGGAGTCCGGGCAGCAATTCTCGTTCGTCGCGTGGCCACTCGCGCAGCTGTGGCAGGCCACGATGTCCGTCTCGGTGATGGAAGGCTTCCTGACCTTCTGGTGGTTCGCTCACCTGTACGACTTCCTGGCCTTCCTGAACTACCTGCCGTACAGCAAACACTCGCACGTGCTCACCGTCGCCCCAAATATCCTCTTCCGCCGCGTCGCGCCGACCGGCAAGCTGCAGCCCATCCGCGACTTCGAGACGGCGGAGCGCTACGGGGCGGGCGTGATCTACGACCTGACGTGGAAGCAGATGCTCGATCCGTACACGTGCACCGAGTGCGGGCGCTGCGAGATCAACTGCCCCGCGTTCCTCACCGGCAAGGAGCTCTCACCGAAGAAGGTGATGCACGACATGCGCGCGGCGATCGAGGCGGAGGTGCAGAAGATCTCCTCGCCGTTGTTTGTCTGGGATGCGCTCAAGCCCGGCAAACTTGAGGACGGCAACGGCCACGCGAAGGATCTGACGCTGATCGACGCCGTGGGCTTCAACCCGATCTGGGATTGCGTAACGTGCGGTGCCTGCCAGTACCAATGCCCCGTCTTTATCGAGCATGTGCCGGCCCTGCAGGATATGCGCCGCTTCCTGACCATGAACGAGGCGAATATGCCGGAGACGGCCGCGGCGACGCTCATGCAGATCGAGCAGCGCGGCCACCCGTGGCGCGGCACGCCCTACACCCGTACGTCGTGGATGGAGGGGCTGGAGGTGCCGATCTTCGATGGCTCGCAGGAGTACCTCTACTGGGTCGGGTGCTCCGGTGCGCTCGTCGACCGCAACATCCCCATCACGCGCGCGGTCGCGCGGCTGCTCACCGAGGCCGGCGTGAGCTGGGGATGCCTGGGCGAAGAGGAGTCGTGCACGGGCGACCCGGCGCGCCGCCTGGGCAACGAGTACGTCTACCAAACGCAGGCGCAGGCGCTGATCGAGGTGCTGAACGCGAAGGGCGTCCGCAAGATCATCACCAACTGCCCGCACTGCTTCAACACCATGGCCAACGAGTACCCGGACTTTGAGGGCCGGTACGAGGTCATCCACCACTCGACCTTCCTGGCGCAGCTGCTGCGGCAGGGAGCGCTGAAGCCGAAGAACGACCTGCCCGTGACGGTGACCTACCACGACTCCTGCTACCTGGGGCGGCACAACGGCAACTACGACAGCCCGCGCGACATCGTGGACGCGCTGCCGGGCGGCGCGAGGGTCGAGATGCCCCGCAACCGCGAGTGGAGCTTCTGTTGCGGCGCCGGCGGCGCCCACATGTGGGTGGAGGAATCGAAGGGCAAGCGGATCAACGTCGCCAGGACGGAAGAAGCGTACGGCACCGGCGCCAGGATCGTCGCCACGGCTTGCCCGTTCTGCATCCAGATGTTCGAGGACGGCATCCCCACCGTGGAGCCGGACGAGGACAAACGGATGAAGACGTTCGATGTCGCCGAGCTGCTGGAACTGACGGTGATCGGCCAGCCCGCCGCCATGCGCAACGGCGCCCCGGCTCGTGAGTCGGCGCCGGCGGCGGAGCTGCCGCCTTCCGCGCCGTCGCAGCCCGTCGAAGCGGAGATCGTCGAATAGGACGAGCGCAGGAACCAGGAACGCGCGCGCGGCGTTCAATGGGACGGCCCCTCATCGCCCGCGTGAGCTTGCCCCATCGCCGATAGAGTCGGGCGGTGTGCTGTGCGCTCTACACCGGACGTTCAGTGACTCTATCCGCGGATCCGATCGATCACACGGCGCCCTTGTCCCGCAGCGCGGCGATCTCGTCCCACGAGTAGCCAAACTCGAGCAGGATTTCCTCCGTGTGCTGGCCCAGCTCCGGCGCGGCGGGCGCGGGTTCCGCCGGCGTCTCGCTGAATTTCCACGGGAAGCCGACGATCTGTAGCTCGCCAGCCAGCGGATGCTCGACCGAGCGGATGTAGCCGTTGGCGAGCGCCTGCTCATCAGCGAGGAGCTGCTCGTAGTCCTGCACGGGCGCGCAGATCATGTCGTGCGCTTCGAGCACCTCCATCCACTCGGCGGTCGTCTTGCCGGCGAAGCGGCCATCAAGCAGCGCGTACAGCGCATCGATGTTGCGGATGCGCAGGCCGGCGTTCGCAAACCGCTCGTCCGTCTCCAGCTCAGGCATGCCGACGGCGACGCAGAAGTCGTGCCATCGGTCATCGCCCACGCCGCCGATCACAGCCCAGCCGTCAGCCGTGCGGAAGGTGCGCCAAATGGTCGGCAAGTAGGCATGCCCGCGCCCGGAGCGGCGCTTCACGCGGCCCATGATGTACGTCTGCAGCTCCCACGCCTGCGACGCGATCGCCGAGCCAAACAGCGACGACTGGATCTGCTGGCCGGCGCCTGTGCGCTCGCGGTGGTAGAGCGCGGCCATCACGCTCATCGCCAGGTTCATGGCGCCCATGTAGTCGGCGATCGCCACGCCGACGGGAAGCGGGCCGCCATCCGCCTCGCCGGTCATGGACATCAGACCCGAACGGGCCTGCGCCGCGATGTCGAACGCCGGGTGCGTGGCCTTCGGGCCGCGGTCACCCCATCCGGAAGCGTGCGCGTAGATGAGGCGCTCGTTCAGCGGCCGCACGTCGTCGTAGCCGAGCCCCAGCTTCTCCATCACGCCGGGCCGGAAGTTGTGCACCATCACGTCCATCGCGGGCAGGATGCGCCGGACGATCGCGCAGGCCTCGGCCGTCTTGAGATTGAGCGTAAGGCTGCGCTTGCCGCGGCTGTGCGCCAGGTGGTACGCGCTCAGGCGATGCTCGCCGAACATCGACAGCACGCGGCCGAGATCGCCGAAGGCGGGCGGCTCGCATTTGATCACATCGGCGCCCATGTCGGCCATGACGAGCGTGGCCTGCGGGCCCTGCTGGAAGACCGTGAAGTCCAGGACGCGAACGCCTGCGAGCGGACCGGGCATGTGCGAACCTCCATCATCTGCGTGCGGATCATCCTACTGCACGCGGAGTTGATGCAGCCCGAGGGTAACCGAAGGATGCACCCGGCCATTCTCCTGCCTCGGTCAATGCACGCGCGCTGGCCGGCGTGCCTGCGGCCGCGCGCCGTTGGTTGAGCGCGTCACGCGGCGTGCGGCGCGAGGCTTCCGTCGGGTCACGCGCCCTCCATGCCCGTCGAACCAGGCGATCGAGCGCCGGATCGAATCCACGTGCTGGGACGGCGCATGCGTGTCATAGCGATGGAAGCCGCCCGGGTAGCGCACGAATTCCGTCTCGCAGCCCGCGCGCTTGAGCGCGGTAAAGATCTCCTCAGCCTGGCCAATGGGGCAGCGCAGGTCGCCCTCGTGGTGCTCAATGAGCGCCGGCGTCACGCAGCGATGCAGGTACGTGAGGGGAGAGCGCTGTACCCATTCATCGCGGTTGGCATATGGTGCGCCGCCGATCTCGTACTCGCTGAACAGCGGGATATCGGTCGTGCCGATCATGCTCAGGTGGTTCGCGACCGGCGCGCCGATCACCGCTGCCTTGAAGCGGTCCGTGTGGCCGATTGCCCACGCCGTCATGAAGCCGCCGTACGAGTATCCGCCCACGAACAGGCGCTCGGGATCGGCGATGCGCCTGCGCACGAGCGAGTCGACAGCGGCCATCAGGTCATCGAAGTCGCCGCCGCCCCAGTCGCGCACGCACGCCGTCTGGAACGCCTCGCCGTAGCCAGCGCTGCCGCGCGGGTTCGGCATCAGCACCACGTACCCCGCGCCGGCCCACGCCTGCTCCTGGAATCCGAAACCCGCCTGCGGGTGCATTCCGTGCGGGCCGCCGTGAATACTCAGGATGAGCGGATAGCGCCTGCCGGGCCGGTAGTCCGGCGGGTACACGACGAACGATTCCGTCTCCACGCCGTCGGGGGCGCGAGAGGTGAGGCGCCTGGTGATCCCCATCCCGACGCGGGAGAGCAGGTCCTCGTTGGCGCGGCTGAGGTTACGCTCGCGCGTCCCGTTCTCGAGTGAAGCCGAGTAGATCTCATGCGGGTTCGAGGCCCAGCATGCGGCGAACGCCACGCGCGTGCCATCCGGCGTCAGCGCGAACGACTGGATCTGCCGCTGCCCGTCGAGCACGCGGCGCGCGCTTCCGTCGCGCGCTGATGCTGCCACAATCGACATCCGCCCGCTGTCGAGCCCGACGAAGAAGACCGACCGCCCGTCGCGCGACCACAGCGGAGGGCTCAGCGCCGACGCACCGCGATCGAGCGAGGCGCTGAGCGAGCGTGGCGCTGCGCCACCTGTCGCGGGAACCACCAGCAGGTGCGCGTGCCTTGCGGTCTCGCCGTCATTCTCGTCGCCGATGTACGCGATCCAGCGCCCGTCTCGCGAGAACGCCGGAAACGCGGCGCTCCCGCGCGCGCGGCTAATCCGACGTGCCCGTCCTCCGCTTGCGGGCACCGTCCACACGTCGGCGCGGAATTGCCGCTCGTGCCGGTTACGTTCACGGTCCGATGTGAAAGCGATGGTGCGCCCGTCGGGTGACCACGCCGGCTGCTGGTCGTACCAGTCGCCGTCCGTGATCTGTTTCGGCTCGCCGCCGTGGATATCGACCACGAAAACGTGCATCCGCCGCTCGTCGAAGTAGCCGATCCCGTCCAGCCTGTATCGCAGGTGCTTCACGACGCGCGGCGCCGCCTTCTCGACCGCGCTCTTCTCCTTTCCGTCCTTATGCGGACCGGTTCGCGCCGTGTACGCGATGCGGGTGCCATCCGGCGACCAGGCGTACTCGTTGACGCCGTGTTTCTCCTTCGTCAGCTGGTGCGGATCGCCGCCGTCCAGCGGCGCCAGGTAGATCTGGTTCTTCTCGCCGCGGTCGGAGAGGAAGGCCAGATAACGGCCGTCGGGCGACCAGCGCGGCGTGTGATCGCGCTTCCCCCACGAGAAGCGCCGGGCGCGGGTGCGGCCGTCGATGGGCGCCGTGTAGATCGACATCTGGGTCTCGTTGGCATCGCGGTCAAAGCGCAGTTCGGCCCAGGCCACCATACGCCCGTTGGGCGACACCTGCGGATCGAATGGGCGCCGGACGGCGTAGATGTCATCCGGTGTAAAGGGACGTGGGCGCTTCGTCGTGGCAGCCTGCATCGCGACGCTCCTTCGCTTCAGCGCTCCTCTGTAGCGCGACGGCCACGATACACGATCGCCACGGTTGCCGGCCCGCGCACCATGCTCCCGGTGGAGCACACAATCCTCGGGCGGCGTACGCCTGCTGGATGGTGCCGATCACGTGACCCGCGGGATCGCGAACATGGCGAACGAGCCGCGAGCGGTATTGGTGTCGGAGCGCCACCCGTGGCCCCGAGTTCGGTCGCCCTGGCGAGCGGCGCGGCCAGTCCGTCGACGGCCGCGCAGACGGTTACGTGTGCGGCCGTATCGCCCGGGCGCTGCGGGATGTCGCCTTCAATACCCCTGTTGCCGGCGTCTTGAGCGCGGATCTCCTGGTGGACGACATCTCCGTACCCCACGCGTCGCGTCCTTGCGCCAAGCTAGCGACCGGCCGTTAGTATCGGCAGGGCTCTCGACTCCAGACGCCCGAACGTTTGAGATGGATCCGTGCTTCGGATACGATGGGCGGCAACAGCGGTGACGGAGACGAGTAGGCGGCGAGGCGCGGCGTCAGCGAGTCCGGGCAAGGTGGAAGCCGGACAGCGCGCGCGGCGGCCGAAGATCACTCCCGAGCTGACCTGGCGAACGCGCGTGCCCACGCGCCAGTAGTCCGGTCCGGCCGCCCCCGTTAGCAGGGCAGGGCGTGTTGGCGCCCGGTCGAGCGGTCCCGCCCCATGATGGCGGCGGGGCAACCGGGGTGGTACCGCGGGCAGCGTTTCAGGCGCCCGTCCCTGAGTGTGGGACGGGCGTCTTCGTGTGTGGAGCGAGATCAATGGCATTGGAACCCGTCACGACCAGGCCCGACTTCGTCGCCCTGGAGCAGGACATGCTACGCCGCTGGACCGACGAGCGCATGATCGAGCGCTACATCCGCCGCAACCAGGCGTCCGAGCGCCGTTGGTCGTTCATCGATGGTCCCATCACCGCAAACAACCCCATGGGCGTGCACCACGCCTGGGGCCGCACCTACAAGGACCTCTGGCAACGCTTCCACACGATGCTGGGCGACAAGCAGCGCTACCAGAACGGGTTCGACTGCCAGGGCCTCTGGATCGAGGTCGAGGTCGAGAAGGAGCATGGCTTCACCTCGAAGAAGGACATCGTCACCTACGGCATCGACCGGTTCGTAGAGGAGTGCAAGGCACGGGTTCAGCGCTTCGCCGCGCGGCAGACGGAGCAGTCCATCCGGCTTGGGTACTGGATGGACTGGGACAACTCGTACTACACGAACTCCGACGAGAACAACTACACGATCTGGCATTTCCTGAAGACATGCTGGGAACGGGGCTGGATCTACAAGGGCCACGATGCCATGCCCTGGTGCCCACGCTGCGGCACCGGCCTCTCCGAGCACGAGATCGTCACCGAGGGTTACGTCGAGGTCCGCCACCAGAGCGTCTACGTGAAATTCCCGATCGTCGAACGCCCCGGCGAGTCGCTGCTGATCTGGACGACCACGCCGTGGACGCTGCCCGGTAACGTCGCGGCCGCTGTGCACCCCGAGCTGACCTACGTGAAGGTCCGGCACGGCGACGACGTGCTGTACGTCTCGGAGGGTGCGCTGCAATCGGCGATCAACGGCGAACACGAAGTCATGGGCAAGCTGAAGGGCGCGGACCTCGTCGGCCTGACGTACCAGGGGCCGTTCGATGAGCTGCCCGCCTCCGAGGGTGTGCGCCACCGCGTTATCGAGTGGCGCGAAGTATCCGACGCCGAGGGCACCGGCATCGTGCACATCGCGCCGGGCTGCGGCAAAGAGGACTTCCAGCTCAGCAAGGAGCTCGGCCTCGACGTCATCGCGCCGGCCGACGATGAGGGCAACTACGTCGAGGGCTTCGGGCCGCTGACCGGCGCATTCGTTTCGGCGGATCAGACGCGCGACGCGATTTTCGCCAGTCTGCGTGAGAAGGGACGGATGTACCGCACGCAGTGGTACACCCACCGCTACCCGCATTGCTGGCGCTGCGGCACCGAGCTCATCTTCCGCCTCGTCGATGAATGGTTCATCAGCATGGACGAGCTGCGGCACCGGATCATGGACGTGACGAGGCAAATCCGCTGGATCCCGGACTTCGGGCTGCCCCGCGAGCTCGACTGGCTCCGCAACATGGACGACTGGATGATCTCCAAGAAGCGGTACTACGGCCTCGCGCTACCGATCTACGAGTGCGATGCGTGCGGCACGTTCGAGGTCATCGGCAGCGAGACGGAGCTACGGGAGCGCGCCGTGGAAGGATGGGAGCGCTTCGAGGGGCATTCACCGCACAAGCCATGGATCGATGAGGTGAAGATCGCCTGCCGCCAGTGCGGGCAGCCCGTTTCACGCATCAGCGATGTGGGCAACCCCTGGCTCGATGCCGGGATCGTGCCCTTCTCGACGCTGCGGTACCGGGAGGACCGCTCGTACTGGGAGCAGTGGTTCCCCGCTGACTTCATCACCGAAGCCTTTCCTGGTCAGTTCCGCAACTGGTTCTACTCGCTCCTGACGATGGCCACAGCCCTGGAAAACCGCCCCCCGTTTCGCGTCGTCCTGGCGCACGCCATGGTGCGGGACGAGAACGGCGAGGAGATGCACAAGAGCAAAGGCAACGCCATCTGGTTCGATGATGCCGCGGACAGCATGGGCGCGGACGTCATGCGCTGGCTCTTTCTGCGCCAGAACCCCGCGCACAACATCAACTTCGGCTACGGCCCGGCCGACGAGGTGCGGCGGTCGCTGTTCCTTACGCTCTGGAACACGTACGCCTTCTTCGTCACGTACGCAGCGATCGACGGTTGGGCGCCGGCCTCGCTCGCCGCGGCGACGGCCGCCCCCTCCGATCTCGACCGCTGGGTGCTCTCGGAGCTGCACGCGCTCGTGCGCGATGTCACCGCATCGTTACAGGACTTCGACTCGATGGCGGCTACCAGGCGCGTTGAGTCGTTCGTCGATGATCTCTCGAACTGGTACGTGCGGCGCTCCCGGCGACGGTTCTGGAAGAGCGAGAGCGATACGGACAAGCTGGCGGCCTACGCGACACTCTATGAGTGCCTGGTGACCCTCACGAAGGTCGTGGCGCCGATGGTGCCGTTCCTGGCCGACGCGATGTACCGGAACCTGGTCCGCTCGTTCGACGCCGAAGCGCCCGAAAGCGTCCATCTCTGCGATTGGCCCGTGGCCGATGAGGCGAAGATCGACCCGCGGCTGGCCGAGGAGACGCGGCTGGTGATGCGTGTGGCCTCCCTCGGCCGCGCCGCGCGCGCGCGGGCCGCGCTCAAGGTGCGGCAGCCACTGGCCGAACTGTTCGTCGCCGTCGCGTCGGAGATGGAAGCGCATGCGCTGGAGCGCCACGCTCCCGTCCTGCTCGACGAGTTGAACGTCAAGAAACTACGCGTGGTTCGCGATCAAGCCGACTTCCTGCGCTTCGAGGTACGCCCGAACCTGAAGCTGCTCGGGCAAAGGTACGGCAAGGGCGTGCAGGACATCCAGCGTGCCCTGCAGTCCATGCCCGAGCACGATCTGAACGCGATCGCCCGCGCGGCGTCGGACGGCCGCACGGTCGAGGTGGCGGGGCGCACGCTCGCGCCCGAGGAGCTGCTGATCGCCGGGAGAGAGAAGGAAGGCTTCGCGTCGGCGGAGGAGGGTGGCATCGTCGTCATCGTCTCCACGGAGCTGACGCCGGAACTCGAGCGCGAGGGATTGGCGCGCGAGGTCGTCCACCGCATCCAGAACTTGCGCAAGGAGGCCGGCTTCGAGATCGCGGACCGGATTCGCACCTGGTACGACGGCGATGAGACCGTGCGCGCCGCGATCCAGGCCTTCGCCCGCTACGTGCGCGACGAGACGCTGTCCGTGGAGCTCATCGAAGGCGCGCCGCCGCCGGAGGCGCACGCTGAGCGCGCGGACCTGGACGGCCGGGCGGTGACACTGGCAGTGGCTCGAGCGTTATGAGCGATCTGGAGCGCCGTTTCCACGACGCCATGGTCGACATCTATCGAAGGGCGCGGTCGGACTGCTATTACCACGCCAGCCGTTTCGTCCAAATGGTCGGTGAGATTGGCGGGCTCGAGACCGCGCGCCGTTTGCTGTCGACTGACGAAATGCAGTCAGGGCTGTACGAGCTGTGGCGATGCGGGAAGCCTGAAATCAGCGTCGAATACCTGGTGCTGCAGCCCGAATGGCAGGACCTCTTCACCGAGGAACACCGCGCACGGGCTCGTGCACGCCTTAAGCAACTGGGCTTTGAGGTCAGGCCATAGCCTGATGCGAAACGGCGCGGCGTCCAGCCTCATCGCCATCACGCTCATTGCCCTCGGGCTGCGCCTGGCGTGGATCGCCAACACGGATTCCGAGCCGCCGGTCCTCTCAGACCCGCAGTTCTATCACGCGACCGCCGCGAACATCGCGGACGGGCGCGGTTACAGCGTGCGGGTCGATGATCGCGGCTTCTCGGGCGGGCCGGGCAGCGAAGCGACCGCCTTCTGGGCGCCCGGATACTCCGCCGCCATCGCTGTCCCGTACGCCGTCTTCGGCCACGACATCCGCTGGGCGAAGTTGATCAATGCGCTCGCGGGCGCGCTGGCCTGCATCCCCGTCTTCTTCATCGCGCATTCGCTGGCGCCACACGCCGTGCGCGCCGACGCTCCCTCGGGCGACACCGCCGCCACGCAACGTGCCCGAGACGCGGCTGGCCTGCTCGCTGCCGCCATCGTCGCGCTCATGCCATCGCTGATCTTCTGGACGCCTGCGCTGTTCAGCGACGGCGTCTTCATGCTGGGCGTGGCCACCACCCTCGCGCTCGCCGCCCACGCATCCAGGGATCCCACGATGCCGCAACTGCTGGCCGTCGGGGCAGCGTTGACCGCGACGGTCTTCGTCCGTTCTCAGGGCGTCCTGCTGCTGGTGCCCGTCGCGGCGCTGGTCGTGCCACGTCCGCGACCGGGCGACGCCATCCGTGCGCTCGCGCCGGCCGTCGTCGTGCTGACCGCCGCGGTCGTGCCGTGGGCGATCAGAAACGAGCGCGCGCTCGGAGAGCCGTTCCTGATCAGCAGCAACGTCTGCTACAACCTGCGCGGCGCGCACGCACCTTACGCCACCGGCACCTCGGTGCCGGTGCAAGACCTGTGGGATGAAGCGCCCGGCATCTCCTTCAAGGAGCGCGAGCTGTTGTTCGACGAGCTCGGCTGCGAGCGCGCCTGGGAATACGCGCGCACGCATCCCCTACGCGAACTGGACCTGGCGGCGAAGCGCGTCGGATGGCTGCTTCGATCAGACGCGGCGCCCGCGATGCGCTGGAGCGAAACGCTTGGCGCCACGCCCATCGACCACGGCCCGCGCGACGTCCTTGTGCTCATCGGCGATGTCTGGTGGTACGCGGTGCTCGCGCTCGCCGCGGCGTCGCCGTTGTTGCTGCCGCGCTCGCGCGTCGCCTGGGCGCTGTGGGCGTTGATCGCCGCCTGGATCGCGATGCATCTCGTCTTCCACGGCGAGCCGCGCTATCACGTGGCGATAGTGCCCGCGTTGGCTGCGCTGGCGGCTGGATCGGTTGGTGAGGTCCGCGTCCGCCTGAGGCGCAGAGCCGCATAGTCGAACCCTGCAACGATCGGCACGGCGGCAAACATGCACACGGCCGGCATCACGGGGGCGTGGAAGCGCGGATCCCCGAAGAACACGATGTGCGCGAGCGTCCAGTATGTGATCAGCGTCAGGAGCAGGATGGCGACCGGCTCGTCATGCTCCCGCGCGAACCTGGCTGGAGCGGACGGCTCCGTGAGCGACCGCCGTCGCGCCGAAGCATCGCGACCTCGCGCATACAGGTCGCGGAGCGTGACCGCCATGCCCGCCGCCGCAGCCAGCATGAGCGGCCAGTAGTACAGGTTCGAGAGCCAGATCATGGCGGTGCGAACGGTCGCCGGCATGATCGCGCGCTCACCGTGGCCGTCGTTCCAGCGCAGCCCTTCGTCGTCGCGGTACCAGAGGTAGAAGGTCTTGCGGGCCGCCAGCTCGGCCTCACGCGTCGGACTGCGTAGTGCCCACTCGATGCCCTCGCGGAAACCGTCGCGACTGACGCGCGCCTCCGCCTCCGCGGGTGGCAGTGCCGGGTAACGGAGGACCAACTCCTCGACGATCCGGCCGCGCCCCTCGGCGCCGTCGGAGTGCCCTATGTAGAAGTCCACGCCTGCGTTCGAGGAGATCGCGACGACCGCCTTGGACTCGATGAAGTTGCGCGCGGTCCACGGCGCGATGACCGCCCCGATCGCCAGCGTTGCGACGGCGACTCGAAGTGCCGCCGCGCGCCTGTTGCCGCGGGCCCGCCACCAGAACGGCGCCAGGACTGCCGGCAGCAGAAGCGCGAGCCCGCGCACCAGGGAGGCATAGCCGGCGATCAGCGCACCGACCGCGAACCACGTCCAGGAGCGGCGGCGCTCCGCTTCTACGACGACCCACAGCGAGAGCATGAGCAGGAATGTAAACGCCGTCTCCGTGAGCGTGACGTTCGTAAAGAAGATCATCGATGGCAACAACGCGAGGAGGGACGCCGCGACGAGCGCCACGCGCGTGCTGAAGCCGCGGCGCGCGAGCGCGTAGGTGAGCGCGACCGTGCCGGCACCGAACATTGCGTTGAGGACGAGCGCCGCCGTCACTTCATGGTCGCCGAACGCCGTTTCGGGCCAGAGCCTGTAAACCGCTGTGAGCATGAACGGATAGCCCGGCGGCCAGAACATCGTGGTGTTGCCGTTCGGGTTCACATACCCGCCGCCTTCGCCCAGCGATCGCCCCAGGAAGTCGTAGCGTCCCGCGTCGTCGCTCAGCGTCGGTTCGAAATCCGCGTACGCGATCCACGCCAGGCGCAGCACGAACGCCAGTGCCACTATCGCGCCAAGGATTCGCGGTTCGTTCAGGCGGCGGACCGGCATGCTGTCTTGGTTGATGTTGGCGGCTCGACTATCCGCTCGCCGGCTTCGCCGGCGCCCGTTGGCGCATGTCGCGCGCGAGCCCCGCGAGGAGGTCCGGGCGGTTCGACGTCACGCCATCGACGCCCAGCGCGACGAGGCGGCGCATCTCGCTCGCGTCGTCCACCGTCCACGTATAGAGGTTGATGCCCAGCGTCCTGGCCAACCCGATGAGCCGCGGCGTGATCAGACGATAGTAGATCGTGGCGCCGCTGCCCGGGATCGGCTTGAGCATTCCGGGAAGCCGCATGTGCATCGTCATCCGCATCAGCGCCACCGTGGCATTCACCGCCGGCTTCAACCACGCCTTGGACGATGCGCCGCCGTAGTCGGGAGGGTAGGAGAAGAAGCGCGGGATGCCCGGCGCCAGTTCCGCCGCGCGAACCAGGCACGGCGCTTCCAGGCAGCAGATGATCACGGCGTCGTCGACGCGATGCGCGCGGACGGCCTCGACGGCCGCATCGAGCGCGCGCGGGTCCTTGATGTCGAGGTTCACGCGGACACGGCCGCGAGCGGCCTTCAGCGCGTCGTCGAGCGTGGCCGTGTGCGGCGACGCGTCGCGGAGTTCGTCAATCGTTGAACTCGCGATGGCCAGTTGCGTGCCGTGGAGCAGCGGGTCGTGTGAGAGCGCGAGCCATCCATCGCGGGTGATCCGCACGTCTACCTCGACCATGTCGACGCCGTGAAGGATGGCAGCCTCGATGCCCTCGATTGAGTTCTCGGGGGCCAGCGAACCGCCGCCCCGGTGCGAGATCCGGACGACCGGGTGGTCCATCATGCGGTCTGCGTCGGCTCCGGCTCCGCGGGCCGCGGCGCGTGCTCGCCGATGCCCGCCATCGATTCGGGTTCGCGGTCCTCGATCAGCCCGTCCTGCAGCCAGATCACGCGGTCGGCGTACTGGAGCGTGCGGTGGTCGTGGCTCACCATCAACACCGCCTTCCCCATATCGTGCGCAACCATGCGCAGCATCTGCATGACCTCGGCCCCCCGCTGGCCATCGAGGCTGGCGGTCGGTTCGTCAGCCAGGATCACCACGGGATTGTTGACCAGCGCCCGCGCGATGGCGACGCGCTGTCGCTCGCCGCCGCTCAGTGCCCGCGGCTTGTAGGTCATGCGGTGCTCCAGTCCCAGGATCCGCAACAGCTCCTCGGCGCGGGCGTGGGCATTCCTCTTGGGCACGCCTGCGCGCATCGCCACCAGCTCCAGGTTCTGCATGACGTTGAGCGCATCGAGGAGATTGAAGTCCTGGAAGACGAAGCCGACCGTGCGCAACCGCACATCCGCCAGCTTCGCGTCGTTCATGCCGGTGATCTCCTGGCCCTCAACGAATACGCGCCCCGCGGTCGGCCGCAGCAGGCCGCCGCCGATCGACAGCAGCGTCGACTTTCCCGCGCCCGACGGACCCATGATGATCACGACCTGCCGCGGCTCGATCGATAGCGAAACGGCCCGCAGCGCGTTCGTCGGGTTTTCGCGCGTTCCGAACACCTGCGTCACTTCCAGGAACTCGAGGACGGCCATCGTTACCCCCTGAACACCACCGCAGGATCGACGCTGCCCACACGCCGCGCCGGGACGATCGCCGCCAGGCCCGCCATGATCAGCGTCGCGATCAGGACAAATCCGGCGTCGATCGCCCGCATCAGCACCACGAATTGCGGGACCACGTCGTCGATGAAGAGGCTCAGCAGGAACGTCAGCACCATGCCGAAGAGGAACCCCAGGAAGCCGATGATCATGCTCTGGATGATCACGAGCTTGTACAGGTCGCGATTGTTGAACCCAATCGCCTTCATGACGCCGAACTCGCGCGTCTTCTCGACCGTCGTCGTGTAGATCGTGAGGCTCGTGATTGCCACGCCGACGACCAACGCGAGCCCGACGATGAGGCCGATGATCGGGATGACGTCGCCCAGGATCGCCTCGCGCGTCGCGGATGCAAACTCTGCCGAGGTGAATGCCGTGAGGTCAGGATGGGCGGCCTCGTACTCCGCGGTCCAGGCGTCCGCGTCCACGCTTTCCTCCAGGTCGATGATGAAGAACGTCGTCAGGTTGTCCATCGCCAGCAACTCGCGCACCTCGTCGACATTCATGAACGCCGCCTGCGCGAAGACGAAGTTGCCGCCTGACGAGGTGCCTGCGACCTCGACATCGCGTCCGCCGTAGGTGAGGGTGTCCCCGGTGCTGACGCCCTCGGTCTTGGTGAGCGCCGAGTCCACGATCATCTCGCGCGGCCCGGGAGTATCGCCGTTCGGCGGGCCGCCGACGCCCGTCGCCGTGTCAAAGCCCACGAGATGCAGCGGCACATCGCGCTCGCCCTTCTGGAACTGCATCGGTCGCACGATCATCTGGTGCACGGCCGCGACGCCTTCAGTCGCTTCGAGCTCTGGTTGCATGCTCAGCGGCAGGATCGATGCGGCGTTGATGAAGTTCGTGGTGCCCTGCCGGGCGATCCAGACGTCGGCGTCTACTTCCTCCACGAAGCCGCCCACCTTGTTGTTCCAGCCCTGGTAGAGGCCGAGCATGATGGTGATCAGGAACACAGCGAACCCGATGCCGGCCGCCGAGAATGCGAAGCGGGTCTTCTCGCTAATCAGGTTGCGGAGCGCCAGCTCGATCACGCGGCCGCCTGTACGTACGGGATGACCTCGGCCAGCGTTGGGCGCGCGGCCATCGCCGCGGCGTAGCCGATCTCCGCGTACTCGCCCGCGCGGTCAAAGTCACGCAGACCGCCTTTCTCGAGGAGCACCTCGATGGTGGCATCAGCGTCCCCGCGGCTGAGCTCCGACAGCCGGTTGTGCATGATCTCGAAGCAGCGTGTCACAGTGTCCGCCGCGAGCGGCCGAGACGGCTCGAAGTCCAGATGATCGCGCGGCGATGTGCGTGAGCCCGTGAGCCGGACGCCGATGACAACGCCGGCTCCCATGTCGCGGCATTGCCGTACGGGCACCGGGTTGAGCACGGAGCCATCCACCAGGTAGCTGTCGCCCGCGCGCAGCGGCGGATAGATCCCCGGGATCGCCATGCTCGCGAGGATCCGCGGCCACACGAGCCCGCTTGTAAACGTCACCTCACAGCGGCGGAAGATATCGACGGCGGGAATGGCCAGGGGCAGGTCCAGATCCTCGAAGCGACGCCCTTGCCCCAACCGCTCCAGCTCCTCGCGGATGCCGCGGTTGCTCAGGAACGAGTGCAATGGCAGGGTCGGGCGCAACGCGCGCGCAGCCACCCGTGCAACCACGTCCGGTAGTTCGGCCATGTTGTACCCCGCCGCGTACCCCGCCGCGATCGCCGAGCCGATGCTACAGCCGCTGATCATGTCCACGTCGATCTGCATGTCTTCGATCGCGCGCAGCACGCCCAGGTGCGCGAGCCCCTTCGCCGCGCCCGCCCCGAGCGCCACGCCGAGGCGCTTGCCCGTGAGCAGCCGGGCCAGCTTGGCGGTCGGATCGCGGTGGCCCGGCGACCCACCGTCGGGCGGTATCACGCCCGCGATCGGGCGCTGGAGCCGCTCACTCAGGGCGCGTAGTTGGCCTTGCACCCACTGCCGCTCGCCGACGACGATCCTGAGCGCACCCGCGTGCGCCGGCGAGGCAGTGTCGCGCTCGAGCACCACGTCGGCGCTCGTGCCGCAATCAAGTTCGTGCGCGTCGAACGACGGCGGCGCAAACAGCAGGATCTGGTCGTACTCCAGCGACACATGATCGAGCATGCGGGCGATGGCGCCGCGATCATCAGCATCGACGCTGCGTCGCTCGACCATCGGCGACGGCGCAAAGGGGACGGCAGGTTCGCCCATCGTGAGGACGAGCACACGCGCGTCGACCGTGCGGGCAATCTCGGCAGGTAACCGTCGCAGGGCCGGCAGCGCCTCGTTCGTCGCGTAGATGGCGTGCCGGATCGCGGCATGCTGCGCCAGCAGTCGCTGATTCGCCGTGCGGAGGCGCGCTGCGAGCAGCAGCGCCAGCGCCTCGATGACCCGGTGCCGCACGTGTTCCAGCTCCGCCAGGCGCCCCGGCGCGAGGGAGAACGAGACCAGCGGACTCCTCGCGATCACGTCGGCCGAGGCCGGATCGCCGGTGAGCAGCGCCATGTCGCCCACCGATTCGCCCGGGCCCAGTGTGCCCAGGCTGCGGCGCTGCCCCTGCGGCCCGCTCGCTTCGACTCCCGCCGTACCTTCGATGATGATGTGGAAGTCGGGCTCGAGCGTTCCTTGTTCGACAAGCGTCTCTCCGGGCGCAAAGGCGCGCCGCTGCATGTGGGCACGGAGCTCGTTCCACACCTCATCGCCGATGGCGTCAATGAGCGTTGATGGACGTATCGCCTGCTGCATGCGCCCTCCCGGGCCGAACATCGCTTCCGCGCCGTCCCATCACCCGGCGTCGCGCGTACTGTACAACGTCCGGCCGCGTGGCAGTTGTGCGCCCGGTCACACCGCGGTGTTCTTGATCGCCTGCAGGGCGAGGGTTAGAGTTTCCTCGCTTTCCGTACGTATTCCTGCGTACAGGCAGACCGGGAGCGGCGTCACTCCGGCGGCGTTGCACAGCCCGTCTGTGCACGCAGAGCAAGGAGCAGCATATGGCCCGGCCCGTCCTGCACACGAGGCTGTGCGACATCCTCGACATCGAGTACCCGATCATCCTCGCAGGTATGGGCGGCGTAGCGACCGCCGAGCTTGTCGCCGCCGTGTCCGAGGCCGGCGGCCTCGGCATCATCGGCGCCGCCTCGATGCCGCCGGACGAGATCGAGCGCCAGGTCCGCCGCGTGCGGGATCTCACCTCGAAACCGTTCGGGGTTGACGTGCTGCTACCCGCAAATGTGGCTGCGCCCGCACCTTCACCAGTCAACGGCGGGCAGCAGACCGCTGCTGCGCCCAGGAAGCCGGTCGATTACTTGCCGGATCCGTATCGCGAGTTCATCGCGTCTGCCCGGCAGGAGTTCGGGCTGCCGCCGCGCCCGGAGGATGAGGGGTTCGCGCAGGGCATGCGCACCATTGGCGCGCGCGACTTCTCGCAGCGGCAGGTGGAGGCGATCATCGACCTGAAGGTACCCGTCTTCGCGTCCGGGCTTGGCAATCCGGCACCGTATGTGGAGGCGTTCCACGCGCAGGGTGCGAAAGTGATCGGCCTGGTGGGCAACGTCAAGAACGCGCGTCGCGTCGCTGAGGGCGGCACCGATGTGGTCGTAGCCCAGGGCACCGAAGCAGGTGGCCACACCGGCCGCATCGGCACCATGGCCCTCGTGCCGCAGGTGGTTGATGCTGTCGCCCCAACTCCTGTTGCCGCGGCCGGCGGTGTGGGGGATGGTCGCGGGGTCGCGGCCGCGCTGGCGCTGGGCGCCGATGGCGTCTGGGTGGGCACGGCCTTCCTCGTCTCGCGCGAGGCCACGTGGCCCGACGTGCTGAAGGAGCGAATTCTCGCCGCATCGGAGGAGGACACGCGGGTCACCCGGCTCTACAGCGGCAAGACCATGCGGAACATCAACAACCCGCTCATCGAGTACTGGGAGAGCAAGAAGCTGGAGGCGCTGCCGATGGGCCTGCAGGGCATCGTCAGCGGCGAGATCATGGCGGGCGCGCGGCAGGCGAACCGCCTGGAGCTTCTGATGAACCCGGCCGGCCAAGTCGCCGGCATGCTCAACGAGTCGCGACCCGCGAGGGAGATCTTCGAGGAGATGGTGCGGGACGCCGCCGAGATCTTCGTGGAAGGCTTGCCCTCACGCGTCCGCGCTTCGCTCTAGCGTCGATGGCATCGCTTGCCGGCTGCCACGTCCTCATCACCGGCGGCGGTACGGGCATCGGCCTTGCCTGCGCGCGGCGCCTGCGTGAGGACGGCGCGCTTGTCACCATCATGGGCCGCCGCGTCGCAACGCTCGACGAAGCGCGCGCATCGCTCCTGGCCGACGGCGGACCCGAGGTGCGCATTGCAGCTGGCGACGTCGCGCGCGAAAGCGACGTTGCAGCAGCAGTGAAGATCGCCGCCGATGCGGAGGGCGCGCTGCATGGCTGTGTGGCGGCTGCCGGCACCGGCACGTTCGGTCCCCTGCTGGATATGACGCAGCAACAGTGGGATGCCGTGCTCAACACGAACCTGACCGGCACCATGTTCACGATCAAGCATGCGGCGCGCTCCATGCTCGCGGTCGGCGGGTCCATCGTCGCCATCTCATCAATTGCCGGCGTACTGACGCATCGCTGGATGACCGCATACTGCGTCTCGAAGGCAGGCATCGAGATGCTCGCCCGCAACGCCGCTGACGAACTCGGCGGCGCCGGCATCCGCGTGAACGCCGTGCGCCCCGGCCTCGTGCCCACCGACCTCGCCGCGGGCCTCGTCAACAATCCGGCGGCGCAGGCCGACTATCTCGATCAGATGCCGCTGCGTCGCCTCGGGACGCCCGAAGACATCGCGAGCGTCGTCCGCTTCCTTATCGGCCCGGAGTCCGCCTGGATCACCGGCCAGGTGATCGCGGCTGACGGCGGCCACACGCTGCGGCGCGGTCCCGACCTCGACGCGCTGGCCAGGCTGGCGATGAAGGCTGACCAGTCCCACCCATATCGTGGCTGAGTCTCGCCGCGTCTTTACCGGTGTCCGGTAAGCCATTAAGATCGAGACTCGCGGGGAAGTCCATCGGTTTGTGGCCTGCTACCGGATTGAGAACCAGAACTCCATGACTGATTCCGCCCTATCCGACATCCGTGTCATCGACCTCACGACCGAGACCGGCGCCTACGCCACCAAGCTGCTCGCCGACCTCGGCGCTGACGTGATCCGCATCGAGCACCCGGACGGCGACCCGCTGCGGACGATCGGACCCTTCTGGCACGACGATGGGCGCGCCGACCGCAGCCTCTACTTCTTCAACCTCAACACCAACAAGCGGAGCATGACGCTGGACATCGAGCGCGACCGCGAGACGTTCGCGCGACTCGTCGCCACAGCCGACGTCGTCGTCGAGTCGTTCCGGCCCGGCTACCTCGATGACCTCGGGTTCGGCTACGACGGCCTCCGCAAGATCAAGGAAGACATCATCCTGACCTCCATTACTGGCTTCGGGCAGAGCGGTCCGCACGCGCGCTGGGGCTGGAGTGACATCGTCGGCGTGGCCATGAGCGGCATGATGACACTCGCGGGCGACAAGGATGATCCGCCGAACCGCCCCTACGGCAACCAGGGGGATATCTGCGCCTCCATCGACGGCGCTGCCGGCACGCTGATGGCCCTCTATCACCGTGACATCACGGGTGAAGGGCAGCACGTCGATGTCTCCATGCAGGAAGCCCTTTCGATCAACCAGGAAACGGCGATGATGACCTGGGACATGAACCAGCGCGTCGCCCGCCGCACCGGCGCCCGCGGGGCCATCCCGATCGATGTCCCGGGCATCGGCGTGTACAAGACGCTCGATGGCGAGATCTTCTGCTACCTGGGTACACCCGGCGGCGCGCCCTGGACGGTGATGCTCGACTGGATGACGGACTGCGGCATGGCGGAGGACCTGCACGAAGAGCCGTACATCACGCTGGTGCGGGAGTTGAACCTGGCCTTCCTCACCGGCCTCGTCCGCGAACCGGAGAAGCTCCCCGCGCGCCTCGAAGCGCTGAAGCACCTCTGGGAGGTCTTCTCACGCTTCTGCGCAAGCATGTCGAAGTGGGATCTGTACCAGGGCGCGCAGGAACGCCGCCTGATGATCGGCATCGTCTCGACGCCGGAAGACCTGGCGAAGAACCCGCAACTCGAGGCGCGGCGCTGGTACCAGGATGTAGAGCATGATCATCTGGGGGCGACGGTGCGATACCCCGGCCCGCCGTACCGGCTTTCATCGACGCCCTGGAGCCTCCGGCGGCGGCCGCCGCTGCCCGGCGAGCACACCGACGAGGTCCTGGCGGAACTGAACCGCGTATAGGCTCGCACGGCGGAGCATGGGAAGGGAGGATCTGTGACAGCAGACAACCGGCCACTCAACGGCATCAAGGTCGCCGACTTCTCCTGGTTCGGCGCCGGCCCCATCTGTGCACAGAACCTCGCGCGCTTTGGAGCCACGGTCGTGCGCGTTGAGTCTGAAGCGCATCTCGACGGCCTGCGATCGGTGATGCCCTTCGCGACAGGCAAGACGGGCTACAACGTCAGCGGCTACTTCAACAACTACAACGCCGGCAAACTCGGCATCACGATCAACATGAGTAACGAGCTGGGCCGAGAGATCGCGCGCAAGCTTATCGCCTGGTGCGACGTCTTCATCACCAATCAGACCCCGCGTATCGTGGAACGATGGAACTTCGAGTACGAAGAGCTGACGAAGATCAACCCGACGATCATCGCCGCCTACCAGCCGATGCAAGGGTTCGACGGCCCGCATAAGCACTACTTCGGCTTCGGAGCGGTCCTCAACGCCATCACAGGCTTCAACGAGCTGAGTGGCTTTCCGCACCGCCCGCCGATGGGGTTGGGCACGAACTATCCCGATTACGTGATCAACCCGGGGCACACGTTGATCGCGATCATGGCGGCGCTCCGGCATCGGCAGAAGACCGGCCAGGGCCAACGCATCGAGCTCGCCCAGATCGAGTCGGCGATCTCGGCCCTCGCGCCCGCGGTGATGGACTACACCGCTAACGGGCGTGTCGAGACGCGCGCGGGCAACCGCGTGCCGTACGCCGCGCCGCATGGCGCCTTCCGATGCCAGGACACAGAGATCAACGGCGAGCAGCACGATCGATGGGTGGCCATCGCCGTACGCAATGAGGCGCAGTGGCAGGCGCTGGTCGAGGCGATGGGTACGCCCGCATGGGCGACCGACGCGAAGTTCGCGACGCTTGACGGCCGCAAGGCCAACGAGGATGAGCTCGAGCACCGCATCACCGAGTGGACGCTCCCGCAGGACGCGGCGGAAGTGATGCGCGCATTGCAGGCGAGGAGCGTGCCTGCCGGAGTGGTACACAACGCCCGCGACATGCTGGAGAATGACCCGCACTTGAAGCAGCGGGCGTACTATGAGTACCTCGATCATCCGGAGGCTGGCCGGACCGCCCATGACGGAGCGCCGTTCCGTCTTTCCAGGACCCCCGGATCATTACGGACGCCGGCACCCTGCCTCGGCGAACACAACGAGTACGTGTGCAAGGATCTGCTCGGCATGACCGACGATGAAATCGCCGAGGCACTCGTCGAGCAGGCGCTGTACTAGAGATGCCGGCGACGCTGACCAGGGACGAAGCCTACGCCTACATCGACTCCCGCCCGGGCTGGATCATCCTCACGACGATCGGCAGCGACGGGATGCCGCATACCGTTCCCATCGGCTACTTTCGCGACGGCGACACCGTCTATGTCGGCGGGCGAGCCGGCACACAGAAGTTCCTCAACGCCCGGCGCAACCCGAACGTGAGCCTGCTGCTCCAATCCGGGTCGTCGATGCAGGACATCAAAGGGCTGATGATCCAGGGCACGGCGACCGTTTACACCGAGCCCGAGGATGCGCTGCGCCTTAGCCGGGCCGCCGCGAAGTGGCGGGGCGCACCCGAGGCGCAGTGGCCCGACCAGGCGCGGCCTGGCGTTGCCTATCTTGGTGTATCACCCGTGCGCATCATCTCGTGGGATTACTCGCGCGAATCCTGACGGCTGGAGCCAGATCCAGAGGATGCTGCTCGGACTGATCGCTGATACGCACTATCCCGAAGCCGGTCCGCTCTGGGACGAGGCATACGAGGCGTTTCAGGGTGTCGACCTGATTCTCCACGCGGGGGACCTGCACGTGCCCGACGTCCTCGACTGGCTCGAGCAGCGGTGCCGCGTCCCGGTGCTGGCGGTGCGCGGCAACGGCGATGATGGCGGCGGCGGGCGACCGGTCTGTCCCGACGGTCCCCGCATGCGCTACACGCATACGGTCGAGATCGAGAGGGTCCGCATCGGCCTCGTGCACGATGCCACGCTGCCAGAGTGGCCGCCGCACCGCACGCTGGAATCGATCATGGACCACCATTTCGGCGAGAGGGTGGACGTGCTGGTGCACGGCGACACCCACGTGCCGGAGGTGGTCGAGATGCGCGGCGTGCTGCTCGTCAACCCCGGCAGCCCAACGTTCCCTCGCAACCTGACGCGTCGGCTGGGCACGGTCGCCTTTCTCCACGTCGAAGGGGGTAGTGCGCGCGCGTGGATCCACCAGCTCGGCGAGCCGCTTCGCCCTCTCTAGTCCTCGTGGTCAGAACCAGGCCGCGCTGAATCCTGGCCCACAGGACAAGCCGGCGCCAGCACACAGGCCGCGCATCGAGGCTTGGGTCGGCACACAGTTTTTCCGTGGATGACGAGGTAGGCGTGGTAACGTTGCGCCGTCTCCATGTCGAGTCCGGGCAGCGAATGCTCGAAGAAGGCCTGCCACGCCGCATAGGGCGCGTTGAGGCCGGGCCCGGCGCCCAGGCGCGCGAAGATGCGCCGTGTGTACGCATCGATCATGAAGACGGGGTGACGTCCGGCGTACAGCAGGATGGCATCGGCCGTCTCGTCGCCGATGCCGGGTGTGGCACGGAGTTGTGCGCGCATCACCGCGCGCGGCAGCCGCAGGAACGCGACTGTCCCGCCCGCCGCCACGATCATCCGCGCGACGGCGCGCAGGCGGCGTGCCTTCACGTTATGCGTCCCGCTCACGCGGATGAACGCCGCGATGCGCTCGTCCGGCATCGCCGCCAGCGCCGCAGGGTCGAGCCCGCCAGCCTCCCGCAGGGCGTCGAGCGCGCGCTCGGCGTTGCGCCAGGCCGTGTGCTGCACGAGCACCGCCCCGATGATCACCTCGAGCGGATCGTGAACGTGGTCCGGATACCAGTGCCAGTGCTCTTCACGGTACACGGCATCGAGCCATCGATAGACATCACGGACCAGCGGAGCGGAAGCGCGCTTCGCCGTGATCGGCGCCGCTCCCGGTGGGCGTGCGCCCGTTCGGGGCGTCGTCACGGCGCTACGCCCGGGCGCGTCCACGGCATCGGATCGACGTTGACGCCCGCGACGATCAGCTCCCAGTGCAGGTGCGCGCCCGTCGCGAGCCCGGTCGCGCCGACCGCCCCGATGAACTGCCCCTGCGCGACTTCCTGGCCGATCGCGACGTCGATGCGCGAGAGGTGGTGGTAGCCGGTGAACACGCCGGCGCCGTGATCCATGATGATCGAGTTCCCGCGCGACGCGAACGTGCCGGCGAACGCTACACGGCCGTTCGCCGCCGCCACCACCGGCGTTCCCTCATCCGCGCCGAAGTCGGTCCCGGAATGGAAGCTGCTCACCGGGTTGCCGTTGTAGCTGCGGCCGTCGCCGTAGCCCGCGGTGATCGGCCCGGTGGTCGGCACGATGAACGCGCCGGTCCAGAGCTTCGCCGGCGTGAACTGGGCGAACGTCGCCGCTCGAGTGTTCGCCTCGTAGGCGGCGGCCTCGCTTGTGATGCCTTCGAGCTGCCCCGGAGGAAGCGTGATGTACTCGACCGGGTACTCGGTATAGACAACGCTCACCACTTCTGAGCGCGTGCCGATGAGCCCGCCCGTGTCGTCGTACAGGCTGTAGGTGGCCGTGAAGTCGCCGAGTTGCGCCATGGCGCTCGCCCCCACGACGCGCCAGAAGCCGCCTGCGCCGTCGGCGAGCATGGGCAGCACATCTCCACGGAAGTTCAGGGTCGCGCTTGTTGCACCCAACCCGGGCGTGCGCAGCACCAGCGTGCTGCCGCGCGGCAGCGCGATGCCTGCCGGAAGCTGGCTTCCCGCGGGCGGTTGCGGTGCCACGGGCACGGGGGTATCGGTCGGGATCGGCGTCGGCGTCTCGGTCGGCGTGGGCGAGAACGTCGGAGTATGCGTCGGCGTCGCCGTGGGCGTGCGCGTCGGCGTCTGGGTGGGCGTCGGTGTGGCCGTCGGCTCCGGCTCGCTACCGACGATGCCGCACCCGGCGGAGACGATGGAGAGCGCCGCGATCAGCGCGACGGGAAGCGATCGATTGAGGCGGCGAGGCACGCGGCCAGTATAGTCAGCGCGGCGCCGGCGCAGCGCGCTTTTCTCCAAGTCCGCGCTCATCGACGACCGGCGCGGGCTCGCGCACGGTAGCGAACACCAGCGCAGCCACGCCGATCAGCATGACGCCGACGATCACGAAGCCGGCATGGATGCCAAGCCGGTTCGCCGTGATGCCGCCCAGCAAGGGCGCGAGCGCCAGGCTCAATGCCTGCGCGCTGCCTACGAGCCCGAACGCCGAACCATGGCGCCCCCCAGGTGCCGTCGCGCCGATGAGCGCGTTCACCATCGGGATCATCGCCCCGCTGAATACGCCGACCGCCGCCATCAGTAACATGAGCGACGCCAGGTTGTTCGCCGCCGCCACCGGAATGTAGGCGATGCCCGCGCCGAGCGCTGCGAAGATCAACGCGTTGCGATATCCCGTGCGCGCCGCCACCCGGCCCACGGCCACCGCCGCCACGGCGCTCGTGATCGCGACCGCCGCGAACACGAGCCCCGACTTCGTGCTGACACCCACGTCGGTGAACGACTCCACGACCAGAGGGATCACGGGCCGCACGAAGATCGCCGCGGAACTGACGAGGAACATGATGGCAATGAGCAACAGCATCGTCGGCACACGTAGTACGATGCGCAGGTTCTCCACGTACGGTGTGCGCTGCGCCGGGTCCGGTCGCTCGAAGTGCTCCTCGACGAAGAACAGGATCAGCAGGAACGGGATGATGTACATCAATCCGCCAAGCGCGAACGTGAGCCTGAAGCCAAACGCCTCGGCCATCAGTCCACCCACCACGGGTCCGACCGTCTGCGATGTAAAGATGGCCATTTGCAGCATGCCGAGCGCGTAGGCCATGCGCGGCTGTGGTGTGCTGGCGGCCACCAGCGCCGTCGCTGCCGGGATCGAGCCGACGAAGGCGCCTTGCAGCCCGCGCAGCGCGAACAGACCCCAGACGCTCGTCACCAGCGCCTGCAGCGTGATCGTGATCGTGGCGCCGAAGTAGGCGCGCATGAGCATCGGCTTGCGGCCGTAGCGATCTGCCAGCGAGCCCCACACGGGCGAGGAGACGAACAACATGGCCCCGGTCGCCGCGGACGTGATGCCGGTCCAGAGCGCCGCCTCGGACGCGTCATCCACACCAAGGTCGTCCTTGATGAAGAAGGGCACGAACGGGAACACCAGGTTGGCGCCCATCAGCGCCAGGAACTGCGCCAGCCAAACGGCATACAGGTTGCGTTCCCAGGCTTCGAGCTTCACGGCTCCCCGGCGCGGTCATTGCCTTGTCAGAGGTGGATGCCGCGAGTATAGCGAGGGGGCCGCGACAGGCGAGGCCTGTCCGGTAGGCTCGTCGGAGCCTCGAGCGGGTGGCGCACGACGCCTCGTAGCGTGGAGTGCGTTGACCTACGCGGCGAGCCGTTCGGACTTCTTCGCCGTCTCACTGAAGATGCGTGCCCGCATACGGGCGACCGCGTCCGGGCTGGGCTGCGTCTGCGCCTCACGGCGCGCGTGTTCGAGGGCCACGGTCAGCCAGCGGATAGCGGCCGCGTCCTCGATAGGGGTGACGTTGGCGGGAGCGTCGTTCGTCATGGTCGTGCCCTTCATCAGTCTCAGCATCGGCGGGTGGGCCGAAATCTTTGAAGGTGCCTGCACCCGGTCGGCGGCGCCGCGCAAGGCGATCGCGGCACCAAGATCCGTAACGCGGCAGCGCCCGGTTTGTTACAGGTCGCCGCCGGACCTCGCGCGGCGCGGACCCGGATCGGACCCATCGGTCGGTGGCTCACGTTCAGCCCATCACCTCAGGGACCCGGCTCCCCCGGGCGCGGCAGCGAGATGCTGCGAAACTGTTACGGCGCCGACGCGCGAAGCCGGGTTTACAGGTGATTAACACTTCTCTAGCAGTTGATTCACAGCACGCCGTTAGGGTGGACCTGCGGGTGGGCCGCTCGCGCGTCTGAAAAGGCGTAGGGTGTGACTATCTTGAGGCAGGGAGTGAGCGGGCGGTCCACCCTCATCCCCCTATAATGACCCCGGCGGGAACGAAAGGCCGGATTCCATGCCGGGAACCATCCTCGTCGTCGATGACGAGAAGAACATCGTCCAGCTCGCGCGTCTCTACCTCACCAACGAAGGCTTCCGCGTTGAGACCGCCCACGATGGTAAGCAGGCCCTTGAACGCGCCCGCGCCCTGAAGCCCGACCTGGTCGTCCTCGACATCATGATGCCCGAGATGGACGGCCTCACCGTCTGCAAGGAATTGCGCAAGACCAGCAACGTCCCCGTCATCATCCTCACCGCTCGCGGCGACGACGTGGACCGCATCATCGGGCTCGAGATCGGCGCCGACGACTACATGGCGAAACCGTTCAACCCGCGTGAGCTGGTGGCCCGCGTGAAAGCGGTCCTGCGCCGCGCCCAGGGAGCCGGCGACATTCCCGAGGTCATTGAGGTTGACGGCCTGCGCATCGACCAGGCCAGCCGCGAGGTGGTGCTGGACGGGCGGCCGCTTCAGCTTCGCGCCAAGGAGTTCGACCTTCTGACCGCATTCGCCCAGCACAAAGGGAACGTGCTGGACCGCGAGCGCCTGCTCCGCATGGTCTGGGGCACCGACTATTACGGCGATTCACGTACGATCGACGTCCACGTCGCGTGGCTGCGCGACAAGCTCGGTGACTCGAAGGTGAAGATCCAGACCGTCTGGGGCGTCGGCTACAAGCTCGTGGTGGAAGAGGATGCCGGGTAGTCTTCGCGCCCGCCTGATCGTCTCATTCGCCGCCGTCGTCGGCCTGGCGGTGTTCCTTGCCGGCGCGGGCGCGCTCTTCCTGCTGCGAGACCAGCAGCAGGAGAACGCGCGCGATCGATACGGCCGCCACCTGGAGCCGCTGAACGACCAGATCGCCGCCCAGCGCGCGCTCGGTGCCACGCTCTCCGATGTCAGCCGCTACCTCAGCGAACGAGCCGAAGACCTCGGGGCGCGCATCATCATGCTCGACCAGGACCTGCTCGTTGTCTATGACAGCGAAGGCGACCTCCTGGGCAAGTACGTCATCTCGTTCGAGAACCCGGACCTCGAGGTCATCGAGGAGGACGGCGCGCGGTTCAAGTGGACCGATTACTCCCGGGACGGCGAAGACCTGACGCTCTTCGCCGCACCCGCCCCCGACGCGCCGCGCGATGCGCCGTTCGCGGCGCCTGAGTACAGCGTCTTGCTGGCCATCCCTCGAGATGAGCTCGCTTCGGCGTGGCTCGACCTCGCGCCCCGACTCGCGCTCGCCGGCGCCATCGCGCTCGTTGTGTCGTTCGCCGTCGCCTGGTTCATCTCACGCTCGATCTCGGGACCCTTGCAGCGCATCACCGAGGCGTCGCAGGCGATGGCACGCGGCAACTACGACGTCTACATCCCGATCAAGGGCCAGGACGAGGTGGGCCGCCTCTCCGAGGCGTTCAACCAGATGGCGCGCGAGGTGAGCCGCTCCCAGCGCATGATGCGTGATCTGCTTGCCAACGTCTCGCATGAGCTCAAGACGCCGCTCACGTCCATCCAGGGCTTCTCGCAGGCCATGCTCGAGGGCGCGATCCAGAACGAAGAGGAGTTTCGCGAGTCCACGCAGATCATCCACGATGAGGCGAACCGCATGCGGGCCCTTGTCGATGACCTGCTCCTGCTGTCGCAGATCGAGTCCGGCCAGGTCGAAATGGAGCACCGAAGCATCGATCTGGGCGGATTGCTCGAGCGCACACTGCAACGCTTCCAGTGGTCGCTGCGCGAGGGCGACGTGCGCTCCGGCGTCAGCATCGAGCCGCTGCCGACCGTCGCCGGCGATGAGCGCCGGCTCGAGCAGGTCTTTGGCAACCTGCTGCAAAACGCCGTACGACACACGCCGCCCGGCGGCGCGATCGCCGTGACCGCCTCCGTCCTGCGCGACGGCAGCGTCAGCATCAGCGTCCACAACACCGGCTCCTACATCCCGGAGGAGGATCTGCCCCGGGTGTTTGAGCGCTTCTACCAGGTGGACCGCGCGCGCACGCGCCGCAGCGGCAGCAGCGGCCTCGGCCTCGCCATCGTCAAGGAGATCGTCGATGCCCACGGCGGGACGGTGCGCGCGGTCAGCGATCCGGAGCGCGGCACGGAGTTCATCGTCACATTGCCGTCCACGCGATCGCAGCAGCAGCGCAACACGCGTCCGGCGCCCGCCCAGACGGCACCCGCGAAGGCCAAGCGACAGCCGCAGGAGCACCAGGCGCCGGCGGGCTAGCGGCCGCTTGCGCCCGCGCGTCGCCGCCCGCGTGGCCGAGGGCGCCATGAGTCAGGAACGTCGGGCCTATCGTCCCCGCTGCAACGCCGAGCGGATGCTGTCGAGCATTCCGGAGGAGGCGCCGTCATGCGCGCGCCGCAGCGCGTTCTTGATCGCTCGCGCGTTCGAATTCCCGTGGGTGATCATCACGAAACCGTTTACGCCGAGCAGCGGCGCGCCGCCATAGGTGCCCGGGTCGAGCCGGTCGCGCATCTGCAGCAAGGCGGGCCGCAGCACCGATGCCGCGAGCTTGTACTTCAAACTTGAGGTGAGCGACGCGCGCAGCTCGCGGAAGATGAAGTCGGCCATCCCTTCGCTGACCTTGATCGCCACGTTGCCTGTGAACCCGTCCGTTACGATGACGTCCGCGCGGTCCTTGTGCGCTTCGCCCCCTTCGATGTTGCCGACGAAGTTGACCCCTGCGTGCTGCAGCCGCTCGTAGACCTCCTGCGTCAGCTCGTTGCCTTTGCCCGCCTCCGAGCCGATGTTCAGCAAGGCCACGCGGGGGTTCGCGATGTTCATCACGCGCTCCGCAAACACGGACCCCATCTGGGCGAACTGGACGAGGTAGGAAGGCTTCACGTCTGCGTTCGCGCCGACGTCCAGCACGAGGATGCCTCGCTCCGAGAACGGGGCAATGGTCCCGAGCGCTGGCCGTTCTATCCCCTGGATTCGTCCGAGGTTCAGGAGTGCGGACGCCATGACCGCGCCTGTGTTTCCGGCCGAGACGAACGCGCCGGCGACGCCCCGCTTCACCAGCTGCATCCCCACGTTGATGGAGGAATCGCGCTTCGCGCGCACGGCCTGCGCCGGATGCTCGTCCATCGCGATCGCTTCGCTGGCGTGGACGATCTGCACCGCTGCGGGCGCCTCGCCGAGCCGCTTCAGCTCCGCCTCGATCACCTCGCGCGGGCCGACACAGGCGACCTCGATCCCGTGTTCGTTGCGGGCAAGAAGCGCACCGGCCACGATTTCGGCCGGTGCGTGGTCGCCCCCCATGGCGTCCAGCGCGATCAGCACGTGCGGGCGGTCCTCCTATGACGGCAACTCCGCGACGGCGATCATCGTATCGCTGTCCTCACTGAAGGGCGAGAGTTCGTAGGTTCCGTAGAGTTGCGCGAGCCGGAGCCCCGAAGCCTCCACCAGGGCCTGTAACTCGGACGCGGCCATGTACCGCAGCGATGTCTCCGCGACCCGCCGACGCAGCGTTCCATCGGCCATGAGCCGGTCGTAGACGAAGGTGCGGTCCAGCCGCAGTTCGTTCGCGATCGCCCGCGCGGCGTCGAAGCGCATAACCGCCTCGCCGGTCTGGGGGTCCACCCGCGTGTCACGCAAGCGCAGAGCGCCATCTGTCCCGCCCCAGTCGACCGATGCCACGGACGCCAGCTTCGCCACGAAGACACCGCCGGGTCTCAGGTGCCGCGCGATGCAGCGGAGGGCCGCGAGCTGATCGTCGCGCGTGAGCAGGTGCTGGAACGTGTTCGCGGCGCAGTGGATGACGTCGAACCGCTCGCCCAGGTCGAAGGCGCGCACGTCGCCCTCGGCCACGCGGAGGCGATCGGCGTGGGCGCCACCGAGGCGCGCGCGCAGTCTCCGCAGCATCGCCGGCGCGGAATCCAGCGCGACGACATCCAACCCTCGCTCCATGAGCCGCACGGCGAGCCGGCCCGTGCCGGCGCCGACTTCGAGCGAAGCGGTGTCGGCGCGGCGCGCGAACTGCTCGTGCATGTCCACGTCATCGTCGTAGTCGTAGTAGAAGAGGTCATAGAGCGCTGCGAGCTCATCGTCGGCATAGATCGCGTGCACGCTCACGGCGCCGTCGCGGGCTGTCGCGATCGCTCGAACCCTTCGCGCATCCGCTCGCGCAAGGCCGCATCGGTCAGCACGTCGATGGCCGTCATCGCCAGCGCCTTCGCGCCATCGATGACCGCACGGTCGCCGCTCTCCGACGCGGCATAGCGCGCGAAGTCGGGCGAGTGGCCATTCACGCCTTCGGGCGCGATCGCGATGGACGGGTGGATCCCCGGCACGATCTTGCTCACGTTACCCATGTCGGTGCTGCCGAGCGGGCGCGGGTTGTCGTTCTCCGGGACCGGCCGCCCGACTCCCGCAAGGTTGCGGCGGTGCGCCTCAGCCAGTGCCGCGTTCGTGTGCATCGCGGCGTACTGGTTGGGGTTCCAGCGCAGCTCCAGCCGCGCGCCGGTGGCGGTCGCGCCGGCCTCGAAACACGCCGCTACGCGCACCCTCAGATCGTCCAGGTACTCGTCGTCTTCCGCCCGCACCAGGAAGCTCGCCGCGGTGTGCCCCGGCACGATGTTGGGCGCCTGCCCGCCGTCGGTGATGACGCCATGGATGCGTGCCCCCCGATGGATGTGCTGTCGCAGCGCGTTGATGCCGTTGAACGAGAGGATCATCGCCTCGAGCGCGTTAATCCCGCGCTCAGGCTGTGCCGCCGCGTGCGCCTCACGCCCGAAGAACTCCACCGTCAGCTCCGCGCAGGCGAGCGCCTTCGCATCGACGCTGTCGCGCACCCCGGGGTGCGTCATCAGCGCCGCATCAATGCCCGCGAACGCGCCGTTCCGGATCATGATCACCTTGCCGCCGTACACTTCCTCGGCCGGTGTGCCTATCACCTGTACCGTCCCACCCGTCTCGTCGATGACTGCGCGCACGCCCAGCCCGGCCCCCGCAGCGCTGCTGGCGATAATGTTGTGCCCGCACCCGTGTCCGATGCCGGGCAGCGCATCATATTCGGCGAGTATCGCCACCACCGGTGAACCACTGCCTGCAACCGCTCGGAACGCCGTCTCCAGCCCGCCCGTACCGGTACTTATCTCGAACCCAGTCCCGGCGAGCAGGTCCGTGAGCCAGGCGCAGGCCCGGCGCTCATTGAACGCAAGCTCCGGATGCGCGTGAATCCGGTGACTCAGGCCGATCAGCTCATCCGCGCGTGCATCGATCGCCGCGCAAGCCTGTTCCTTGAGCGCCCCGGCGTTCATGCGAGAAGAGTAGTGCCCCGTGACCCTGGCGGGCTAGCGCTGATGTCTGGGCGGGCCGGCCCCGAGGTTGAGGAAGGTGGTCGGGGTGCGCAGATTTGAACTGCGGACCTCACGGTCCCGAACCGTGCGCTCTAGCCTGGCTGAGCTACACCCCGACATGGATCGTGCGGCAGCCGATCCTACCAAACGTAACGCAGCCGAGCCAACGACGCTTCAGGTCGGCGCGCCCGACGCACCCGTGAATGTGTGAACTGCGATCGTCCTACTTGATCGCCAGCATCCGATCGAGCGCGATCTTCGCCTTCGCCGCGATCTCTCCGGGGACCGAGACCTGGTTCACCACCCGGCCCTCGGCCAGAGACTCGATCGCCCATGCAAGGTAGGCCGGGTGCACCCGGTACATCGTCGAGCACGGGCACACAACCGGGTCGAGGCAGAACACTGTCTTGTCCGGGTTCTCCTTCGCCAGCCGGCTCACCAGATTGATCTCCGTGCCGACAGCGAACACGGAGCCCTCGGGCGCGTTCGTGATCGTCTTCGCAATGAACTCGGTCGAACCATTGCTGTCGGCCGCTTGCACGGTCTCCCAGCGGCACTCCGGGTGCACGATCACGTGCACATCCGGGTAGCGAGCCCGAGCCGCGGCGATCTGCTGCGGAGTGAAGCGCTGGTGGACCGAGCAGTGCCCGGCCCAGAGGATGATCCGGGACCGCTCGAGTGCCTCGAGCGTCTGGCCGCCCATGCTCCCGTAGGGCCGTGCCCATCCCCACAGCACCATCTCGTCGAGCGGGATGCCCATGGCGTGGCCGGTGTTCCGGCCCAGGTGTTGATCCGGGAAGAACAACACGCGCTTCTTCTGCGCGAACGCCCACTCGAGAACCTTCGCTGCATTGCTCGACGTGCACACCGCGCCGCCCCGTTCGCCAACGAATGCCTTCAGCGACGCGGCCGAGTTCATATACGTGATCGGCAGCGTATCCCGCGCGATGCCCAGCTCCTCCATCTCCGCCCAGGCGTTGTACACATCGTCCGGATCTGCCATATCGGCCATCGAGCAGCCGGCGGCCATGTTCGGCAGCACGACCTTCTGATGCGGCGCGCTGAGGATGTCCGCCGCCTCCGCCATGAAGTGCACGCCGCAAAACAGGATGTAGTCGGACTCCGGGTGTTCGGCCGCGAACTGTGCGAGCTTGAAGCTGTCGCCACGGAGATCCGCGAACTGGATGATGTCCTCGCGCTGGTAGTGATGGCCGAGCACGATCAGCCGCGTGCCGAGCCGAGCGCGCGCTGCGGCGATGCGTGCGGTGATCTGCGCCGCGTCCAGGTCCCAGTACTCCTGCGGGATATCCTGCTGCCAGTAGGCGAACGCGCGCTCCTGCGACAGTGGCACTGTGGCGATGGAGTCAGCCTCGCAGCCAATGCCGCCGAACGCCCTCGACTTCGTGTCGAGCACCGGGATGGTGGTCGCGGCCATCGGGGCCTCCCCAGCGGGTGCAACGGGCCTTCGCCCGACTTAGTGTCACTCTGACACTAACTTACCAGCACTGAACTGAACCGTCAATCCGGCTACCCTGAGTTGGCCGAATCCACCGTGAACGCGGCGAAGGGAGCATCCTTGTGAGGCGGGCATTGGTATTGGGCGGGGGTGGCCCCGTCGGTGTCGGTTGGGAGGCCGGCCTGATCGCCGGCCTGCACAGTGCCGGTGCTGGCGTGGCGACGGCCGACTTCATCGTCGGGACGTCGGCCGGGTCGATTGTCGGCTCGCAGCTTGCGCGCGGTCGCGATCCGCAGGACCTCTATCTCACCCAGCTCGAGGTGGCCGAACGCGAGCCGGCCATCGATCAATCTGCGATCGACATGGGGCCGCTGATCGGCCAGTTCCTCAGGCTCTACACGTCCGATGCACCGCTGCAGCAGCTGCGCACCGAGATTGGGGCCTTCGCGCTCCAGGCAGCGGGCGACGAGGAAGCCTGGGTTGCCGGCTTCACCTCAGCAGAACTTCCCGGCGACGGGTCGTGGCCGCCGCGCGATTTCGCATGCACCGCCATCGACGTGAAGAACGGCGAGTTGGTGGTATGGGACCGTTCCTCCGGCGTGCCGCTCGGCCTCGCTGTCGCGTCGAGCTGCGCCGTCCCCGGGTTGGTGCCGCCGGTGACCATCAACGGCCGCCGCTACATGGACGGCGGCATCGGCTCCACGACGAACGCCACGATCGCCAGCGGCTACGACAAGGTGCTGATCGTCGCGGTGATCCGTCCAGGGAGTGGCGCCGTCGCTGCCGCGGCGCCGGAGTTGGCGAGGCGCGCTGTCGAGCGGTTTGAACGTGAGATCGAAGACGTACGGACATCGGGCAGCGTTGTCGACGTCATCGCGCCGGACGAAGACTTCGCCGCCCGCCTGGGCGCGAACTTGATGGACTTCAGCCGGCGGCGCGAGGCCGCCGAGATCGGATTCGCGCAAGGCAAGTCCGAAGCCGAACGCATCCGCGCGTTCTGGGACTGAAGCTCGAGTGAAGGGGGCGATGCGCGAGCGCTCGTTCGCATCATGGGTTGCGCCGATCGCGTCGATCCTCGAGCAGGACCGCCGCGTGCTGCTGGATTTCGTCCGAGCGGCGCCACACGATCTCTGGACCCTGCCCGCCATCGGCGCGGATGTGTGGACGCGTAGGGACGTGCTCGCCCACCTCGCAGGCGGCAATGACCGAATGGTGCAGACGGTGCTCCGCGCCGTCATCGAACGCCTGCCGCTGGGCACGTCCGCGCTTGATCCTGACACCCACGCGGAGAACGCGCGTGGCGTTGCTGCGCGGCGCGCATGGAGCATCGAACGGCTCGTTGCCACGCTCGAGGCCGACGGGGAGGAGATGCTCGAGTTGCTCGCGGCTCTCAGCGAGAACGATCAGACGATCAAGCCTGGCGGAGCGAGTTGGACAATCGGCGAGATGTTGCGCATCGTCGCCGCGGAGCGCCACGACATGCTGCATCTAGCGCAGATGCGCGATCAAGCGTTGTAGACGCTACGCCTCGACCACCCGTGTATCGGCGCCGGTGCCCTCGAGCCGCAGCCGCCCTTCCGACTGCAATTTGTGCAGATGCGAGAGCACCTGCCCCGTCGCCATCTGCAGCAACCGCTTGTCCAGCTCGGGGTAGATCGCTTTCACGAGCGACTTCGCATCCCGTTTGCCTGCCGCAACCAGCGAAACGATCTGGTCTTCGCGCTGCAGGCGGTGGTCGATCAGCTCCTGCAGCTTGCGGTGCGGCTCCTTCACCATTGGTCCGTGCCCTGGCGCCAGCAACTCTGCCCCGAGCGCCTGCATCTTCCGCAGCGACCGCACGTACTCCGCCATGTCGCCGTGCGGCGGCGGTCCGATGGCGGCGGTCCCGACGCCGAGCACGTTGTCGCCGGCGAAGAGCAGCCCCTCCTCCTCCAGGAGCACGCACAGGTGGCCGGCGGTGTGCCCCGGGGCGTGCACGCAGCGCAGGTGCAGACCTCCGACCATCAGCACCTGCCCGTCCTCGACGCGCATGTCCGGGATCGCCTTCGCCGCCTCGGCGCGCCACTTCGCGGCCTGCTCGCGCGCATCCTTCTGGTCCTCAGGGATCTCCATGTCGCCCGTCTCGAGCTTCGGGTTCAGCAGAAGCTCCTCCTCCGCACGGTGCAGCACGATCTGGGCTCCGGTCGCCTCGCGCAGCCGGTGCGCGCCGCTGGAGTGGTCGTAGTGGTGATGCGTGATGAAGATGTACTTCAGGCGCACGCCAGCCAGCGCTCGCAGCGCCTCCATGCGCTTGTTGAAGGATTCATCATCGCTGAAGCCGCTGTCGATCAACGCAGCCTCGGCGCCGTCCCGCACCAGGAAGACGTTCGGCGGGTACGGCTGTGGGAACCACGATAGCGGCACATGCAGGCTTCGGACGTGCGGCGTGATGTCCTCAGTCATCAGCGCAGAGTGTAAACGACGATGCTGCGGGGGAGCGCCAGGGTCCATCTGGTTCCGGCATCAGGCTTCCAGGCGCAGAGCACGGAGTGCACAGCACCCGCTACCCTGCAAGCCGTGCCCGCTCCCGCGATCGCGCAACTGCCGGACGTACGCCGCGCCCTGCTTCGCTGGCACCGCCGCAACGGACTGCAGGCGCCCTGGCGTGAGTCGCGCGATCCCTATCACTGTCTGGTGGCCGCCGTCATGGCGCAGCAGACACAGATGCGCCGGGTCATGCCGTCCTATGAGCGGTTCATCGCGGCGTTCCCCACCATCGAAGCCCTCGCCGCTGCGACGCCGGGCGATGTGATTCGCGTCTGGGCCGGCATGGGCTACAACCAGCGGGCGGTGCGGCTGCATCGCGCCGCCCGCAGGATCGTTCGCGATGGCTGGCCGCAGGACGCCGCCGGCCTGGCGCGCATCGAGGGGATCGGCCCGTTTACCGCCGCGATCATCGCATCGTTCGCCTTCGGCAAGCCCGCCGCCTGCGTCGACACCAACGTCCGCCGCGTGCTGGGCCGCCTCGCCGGTGATGAGCGGATGGCGGCCCCACAGCTCCAGCGCCTCGCCGATGCCGCGATCGCCCGTCGCTCGCCTGCGCGCTGGAACCAGGCGGTGATGGACTACGGCGCGCGCGTCTGCGTGGCCCGGCCGAAATGCGGCGAGTGCGTCGTCGCGCAGTGGTGCGTGTCGCGTGCGCAGGTCGACCCGGGGCCGGCGCGCCTCGGCGAACGGCGTGCCGTCTATCGTACGCGACGGCAACAGAAACCCTACGAGGGCTCGCCGCGCTGGTATCGCGGTCGCATCATCGACGCGCTTCGCGCGCTCCCTCGTGGTCGCGGCCTGACGGTGGAGGCGCTCGCCACCCGCACTGCCAACGGCGCCGCACCCGATCCGGCATTCGCGCTCGACCTCATCCGGCAGCTCGAGCGCGACCACCTCGTGGTCCGCCGCGGCAACCGCGTCCGCCTGCCAGACTGACGCTGATCCGCCAGGGGTCAAAGCACACTCGCGGCATGTGAGCCTTCGCCCGCCGGGCGGCATACTGCCTGCGACCGCCACCAAGCGGAGCACCGAAGATTGGAGCACCCCCATGTCCGCCGAAGTGATCAAGGTTGGCCCGCTCGGACCCTACTCCAACAATGCCTACATCATTGCTGACTCCGCTACCCGCGAAGCGATCGTCGTCGACGCACCGATCGGCAGCACCGCCGCGATCGAGGTCGCCCGGCCGTACGCGGTCCGCCGCATTCTGCTTACGCACCGGCACGGCGACCACTGGGCCGAGATCGACGCCGTGAAGTCGGCTCTGGGCGCGCCCGCGGCCTGCCATGACGAGGACCGCGCGCCGTATGCCGCCAAGGTCGACGCTGTCGTCGGCGAGGGCGATGAGATCGAGTTGGGCGACACACGCATCCGCGTGCTCCACACGCCGGGCCATACACCCGGCAGCATCTGCCTGCTCGTGCCCGCGCAGGGGGGCGATGTGCTGATTTCCGGCGACACTCTCTTTCCGGGCGGCCCGGGCCGCTCGGACAATCCGCAGGCGCTCCGGCAGATGATCGCGTCGATCACCTCGAAGCTCCTCGTGCTCGACGACCGCGTGCGGGTCCTGCCCGGCCACGGCGACGACACCACGATCGGTGACGCGAAGAGGCAGTACGCTGTGTTCGCTTCTCGCGAGCACGATCCCAACCTGTGCGGCGACGTCACCTGGGAGAGCAGCTGAGTGTCGGCGGCCGCCCGCGCCTGCTAGCAGCGTTCCCGGCCTTCAGCGCGAGCGCGCTTCCACCGAGTCTTCAGGTAGAAGTCAGGGGGATTCGTGCGTCTGCTCTCGGCCGGGGCCATCCTCGTGTGCGCGCTCGCGCTGGCGTCGCCGTGGAGTGCGGCTGCTCCGCCGCCTGCCGCCGCTGCCGGCGACTGCACGGCTGATGGAGCGCTTGACCCGGAGGAGCTGGCATTCCTCGCGCTCATCAACGCCCATCGCGCGCAGAACGGCCGCGCGCCCCTCGCCGTCTCATACAAACTGTCGAAGGCCGCGCAGTGGAAGTCGCAGGACATGGGCGCGAACGCCTACTTCGCGCACGATGACCTTGACCGCTCGTGGGTGCAGCGGATCCGCGACTGCGGTTACGGCTACAACACCTGGCTCGGCGAGAACATCGCGGCCGGTATCAGTAGCGCGTCCTCAGCGTTCAACCTGTGGAAGAACAGCAGCGGCCACAACGCCAACATGCTCAGCGCGAACTACACGACGATCGGGATCGGCCGTGCGTACGCGCCGGGCAGCCCCTACGGCTGGTACTGGACGACCGAGTTCGGCGGGTATGATGACGGGTACGTCACCGCGCTCAATCCGCCAAGTGTCCCGCTGTCCACGGGCAGCGAACCCGACTTGACCCTGCGTTCGAAGTCGCGTCATGGCGAGACGATCTTCCGCGCTCACGCGCGCGATCCCCAGGGCATCGACCGAGTCGAGTTCTTCGCCGATGGCGCGCTCGTCGGAGTGGACAGCCGCGCGCCGTATGTGCTGCGCTGGCGCGGACCCGCCAGGGACGTCGTAGCGGTCGCGTACGACAGGCAGGGCAACGTCGCCGGCGCGTCCGCGGCCACGCGCGCCCGCTGACGACTACGCGGCGCCCAGCTCGCGCCGCCGGCGCTGCTCTTCCAGTTCGCGCTCCATGCGCTGGCGCTGCTCCAGCTGCTCGCCTGGCGGCAACACCGCGTCCTCTTGCGCGACGGCCGGGTCCTCCGATGCGGCAGGCTTATCGAGCTTGTATGCGTTCAGATCCTTCCGCTGGAAGCACACGTGGACCATGCCCGCGCCGGCGTCGAGGATGCTGTCGCCATGGAGCCAGTAGTCGCGAGTCAATGGCGCACCGACCTTGATGCACTGACCATCGACACCGGCGACCGTGCCAAGCTGCTTGCCATCCTCGGTAACCACCGGATCTCCTTCTCGGACGCGGCCGAGGAGTTCGGCGATCATCTGCTCGTTGTAGAGAGACATACGAGCACCTCCCGGGTTCTCTCAGAGATCGTATGCAGGCGCCGTTTACGCCCGGTTGCCGAACGGGTCGTCTCGCTTGCCGCGGCGTAACATTCCAAAGGGCGTAGGACTCGCATTATCCTGATCCGCCGAAAGGAGGCCGCCCCATGGCCGTCCGCTATGAGCCGCAAGGCCGCGTTGTCTTCATCACGCTCGACCGCCCGGAGGCGCTGAACACCTTCGATCGGGCAATGCACAACGAACTTCACGATGCCTGGCTGGCATTCCGCGACGATCCTGAGCTGCGCGTGGCCGTCGTCACCGGAGCCGGAGATCGGGCCTTCTCGGCCGGCGCGGACGTGCGGGGCTTCGGCCAGCAGCCCGCCGCCGGCGAAAAGCGGCCAATGGGCCCCGGCCGTCATATCTGGGAGACGCGGTATGACTGGGACTTGCAGGGGGGACTCGAAGTCTGGAAGCCGATTGTCGCTGCCATCAATGGCTACTGCATTGGCGAAGGACTCACCCTCGCGTTCGCCTGCGATCTGCGTATCGCGTCGGACCGTGCAACCTTTGCCTACCCCGAGGTGCAGATCGGCATCCCCACCATCGCGGGCGCTGTCCGCGCGCCCCGCAGCGTCGGTCTGGGCGCGGCGCTTGAGCTGCTGCTCATCGGCGATCGCATCGATGCGCAGCGTGCCTACGACATGGGGCTCGTCAACCGGGTCGTCCCGCACGAGCGGTTGCTCGACGAGGCCACGCGCTGGGCCGAGCGCCTCGCGCGCAACGCGCCACAGGCGATGGCCGCCACCAAAGAGGTCGCCTACCGCTCCCAGCACATGTCGTTCGATGACGCGTTGCGGATGGGTGAGGCCTTCCGCAAGCTTGCCGGCGGTACCGACGATGCCCGGGAGGGCATCCGCGCGTTCAGAGAGAAGCGCGAGCCCGACTACCAGGGCGTCTGAACCCGGGGCAAACGGACCAGCACGAAAGGCACTCCATGCGTCTCAACACCGTGAAGCAGAGATGGCGCGAAGGCGGCGTGGCCTACGGCGCGTGGCTCACCATCCCTGCCTCCATCTCAGCCGAGGCCGTCGCCCACCAGGGCTTCGATTACGCATGCGTCGACATGCAACACGGCGTCATTGATTACAGCGATTGCCTCGCGATGCTCACAGCGATCAGCACTACGGACGTGATGCCCTTCGTGCGCGTGCCATGGAACGAGTTCAGCATCATCAACCGCGTGCTGGATGCGGGGGCCATGGGCATCATCGTTCCGATGGTGAACAGTCCCGCCGAGGCGCGAGAGGCGGTGCGCGCCGCCCGCTACCATCCAGAGGGCGCGCGCAGCTGGGGGCCGATCCGGGCGAGTCTCTACGCCGGGAGCGATTACTATCCCGCGGCCAATGCGGAGGTCGCGCTCATCGCGATGGTCGAGACGCGACAGGCGCTCGACGCCCTCGACGACATCCTGGCCGTCGAGGGGATCGATGCTGTATACGTCGGCCCCTCGGATCTCAGCATCACCCTCGGACTACCCCCGGGCCCCGACAGCGGCGGCGCGTTCGAGGACGCCCGTGTGCGCATCGCGCGGGCGTGTGCAGCGCGCGGCGTGGCTGCCGGCATCCATGCCAACGCGGCGCTGGCTGCCAAACACCGCGCGGCGGGCTATCGGATGATCACGGTCTTCCAGGACCTGGTTGCGATCACTGCCGGCGCGGGCCGCGACCTGGAACAGGCGAGAAGCGCAGGCTAAGCCGGGCTGCCAGGGGCAACGAGGGAAAATGGAAAGACTCCGGGAGGGCATCCGGAGCCTTTCCATCGAACATACGTGATGCTCTGCGGAAAAGCTTACGACGGCCCACGGAAGGCGGTCAATACCAGATACGAGCAATTGGCAAGGATTAACGTAACGGCTTCGTTGCGGACTGAACGGTATCCGCCACCCGCGGGGTGCCTCCACCCGCGCATGCCGCCTCGGCGGCGACGATACCTACCCGCATTCAACGAGGTGTACACGTGTTCCGGCACCTTCTCGTCACGCTCGATGGCAGCCGCTCGTCGGAGGCGATCCTGCCCTACGTGACCGATCTCGCGAAGCGCCTCAACGCCTCGGTCACGCTGGTTCGAATCGTCAGCACGGCGGGCGCCGTCCACGTCAATCCAGGCGAGCGCGGTGCGGTAGGTCGGCCTCGGATGGATGCCGTGCGCCGTCGTGCCGAGACCGAGGCCCATGACTACCTGGAGCGCCAGGCGCAGACGCTGCGCCGTTTTGATATCGCGGTGAGCACCGACGTCCGCTCAGGCGATCCCGCTGTCGAGATCGTCTCCGCCGCACAAGACCTGCGCGCCGACACCATCGCCATGGCCACCCATAGCCGCCGTGGCATCGACAGGATCATGCTGGGCAGCGTCGCCGAACGCGTCCTGCACCTCGCGCGCGTCCCGGTCATCTTGCTCAGGGCTGACTGACCCGCCGCTTCGCTCCGGTCCGTCCATCGCGGCTGGGAATGCATTCTTGACTCGGTCACTTGCCTTTTGGTGCGCCAGACAGCACCCTGTAAGCCGCTCACCTGAAATCCGTTCACCCGCGACGCCATCAGCCGGGAGGAGGATCCGTGAGGGCACGGTTGCTGGTCGCCTTGGTGGCGGCGCTTACGCTTGCGCCGGTGCTGCTCGGGCAGGGGGACGATTCCGCTCGCCTGGCGGCCGCCGCGGGCAGTCTCGCCAACCCCGGCTTCGAGGACGGCGCGCTCGACGGCAACCCCGTTGCCTGGACGGTGACGCAGCCCGTCCCCGACGTTGTCCGCGTTGTCGACAGCGAAGGTCCCTCTGAGTTCCCGGCCTACGGCGACATGGGCGGCGTCACGGTCGCTCCCTATCGCGGCGACCTCATGTTGCGCATGGGCACGCCGCGGCGCGTCGCGCAAAACCAGACGGGCGGGCGCAACGGCGTCACGCAAAGCTTCGTCACCGACGACAGCACGCTGAGCTTCGCACTGCGGTTGTTCTCCTGGGAGCACCGCAACCGCGATGAGCTGTTCTTCAACCTGCGGCAGGGCGCCACGACCGTTGGCACGCTTGCCGCGCCCCTCGTCATCGCACCCGCCAACGGCCCGCCGTCCACCTGCACGGCGCTGCCCTGCGATCTCTCGATCGATGTCGGGCAGAACGGTCAGTTCCTCGACAGCGGGTGGCAGGTCGTCGAGATCACCGGCGTGCCCACCGGCGTCACGCTGACGTTCGACTTCGCCATTGGCGGCACGAACGATGCGTCTCACGGCACCTGGGGCTATCTCGACAGCACCGAGGTCGTGGCGGTTCCCCCCGTGGCGAAGTTCCGCTTCGTCCCGGTGGACGCGCTCGAAGGCAGCGAGGTCCAGTTCTTCGACGAGTCGTTCGATCCCGACGGCAGCGAGATCGTCTCGTGGGAGTGGGTGATCAACGGCGAGCCGATCTCCGGCCGCGCGCCGATCTACCTCTTCGCCGATGAAGGCGCCTACGACGCCACGCTCACAGTCACGAACGCTGATGGCGAGACCACCACCGTCAGCGACGGCGAGACGGCGCTCGACGGCACCGAGATACCGCCGCTCGTCATCGGCAACGCCGATCCGCTCGTCAACGCGCTCAACGTGGAGGTGCTGGCCGGCGCGGAGGCGCCGCTTCTCGGCCGATTTGCTGATCCCGGCGCCAGCGACACGCACACCGCCAGCTGGACCGTGGGTGGCCAGGGCATTCCCGACACGCTTGAAGAGGACAACCTCCCCGCGTATGGCACCGGCATCGTCACCGGCGCGGTGAGCCCCGGCGCCTCGACGAGCGGCAACCTTACGGTGCAGGATGACGACGGCGGCTCCGGCTCCGACGCGTTCACCGTCACAGTTGTAGGCAGCGACGTCGAGCGCCATGAGCCCAACGAATCTGTCGCAGGCCCGCCCGTGCTGGAGGCCGATGGCTCATACCTCTCGTACATCCAGTCGCCGGGCGACGTCGACATCTTCGAAGTCAAGCTGCCAGGCGGCCGTGCGCTGCCCGCCGGCGCGGAAGTCCTGGTCACGTTGCGCGATCTCCCGGCTGACTACGACGTCGCCCTGCTCTCGCTGTCCGCATCCGGCATTGCCGCGGGCGACTCCGGTCAGACATCGTTTGATTCGAGCGCCTACGCGCGTTCGGCGTACGCCCGCTCCGCGTATGCACGCTCCGCCTATGCGCGTTCGGCGTATGCCCGCTCGGCGTATGCTCGTTCCGCCTACGCGCGCAGTGACTTTACGTTCGACCAGCTGCCGCTTTCGGAAATCGGCTTCACCGGGATCAACGGCGAGTCCGTGAACGGCACTGACATCGGCCTCGGCGAGCTGGGGCTTGAGACGCTCGAGGCGCAGGGCGTGCGTATCGCCGCCTTCTCCGCCAACCGCGGCCTCGCGCACGACGTGGTCTTTGCGCGGACGGCGGCGTCGGGCACACGCCTTCTCATCGCGGTGATCGGAGCCAATGACGAGTTCACGACCGCGCCGTACCGGCTGCAGGTGGAAGCATCAGCGCCGATCGACCTGGAGACGATGCTGGGCTCCGAGGTTTGCACCGGGACGCCGCTCGTGGCGTCGCCGGCCAGCGCTCCCGTCGTCCTGCACGACTTCGCCGGCACGCCGACGACGCTGTTCGTTACGCAGCGCGAGCGCATGCAGACGGTATTCGACCTCGACAGCGGTGAATGGAACGCGCTGCTCGCAGACCTCGTTACGCTCTCGCAGCATCCTGCCGTCCAGGGCGAAATCGTCTCGCTGCCGGGCGACATCTACACCGACTGGGATACGCACCCATGCAGCATCGACGCCGTGAACGCCCTGACCGACGATATCCGCGCGGTGATCCAGCCCATGATGGCCGGTGTCCAGTACGTCGTCTTCGTCGGCGACGACGGCATCGTGCCCTTCCGCCGCGTACCTGACGAGACGACGATCAGCAACGAGCGCGACTACGCTGTCGACGCGCTGCTGCGCCCGGGCAGCCCGCTGTTCGCGAGCGTCGCGCTCGGTTTCAACCTGACCGACGACTTCTACGTGGACTTCGATCCCTCGGCGTGGCAGGGCCGTCAGCTCTTCGTGCCCGATCTGCCTTCGTCGCGCCTCGTCGAGACACCGGACGAAATCAGCGCCCAGGCGGAGGCCTTCGTCGCCAGTCAGGGCATCCTCAACCCGTCAAGCGGCTTCGTCTCGGGCTACGACTTCTTCGGTGATGGCGCCGATGCGGTCGCCGGTTCACTGAGCCAGATCGCGCCTACCACGTCGCTGATCAACGACACGTGGACCGCCGATGACCTGCGCTGCGGATTGCTGGGCATCGGCGGTTGCACGCCGCCGACGCTCGCCGCGCCAAACGCTCACTACACGCACTACGGCGCCATGTCGGCGAACGGCTTTACGCTCGAGCTGGACGATGTCATGTCGAGCCTCGACGTGCTCAACGCGACCGACGCGCTGACCGGGGCGCTTGTCTTCACTATCGGCTGCCACGCCGGCCTCAGCGTGCCTGATGGCGACGCGCTGAGCGATGAAGCCGCGGCTGGCATCGATCCGGCGCTTGACTTCGCGCAGGCTATGGCGATCCAGCGCGCCGTGTTCATCGCGAGCACCGGCTTCGGTATCGGTGAGACGACGGGCCTCGGCGGCACCGAGCAGTTGCTGGCTATCTTCGCCGAAGGGTTGACGCAGGGCGGGGTCCCGGCCGGCCAGGCGCTGGTCGCCGCGAAGCAGGAATTTGTGCTGGCATCCGCTGCCTTCACGGTCTACGAGGAGAAGTCGAGCATCAACACGACGCTCTATGGTTTGCCGATGTACACGATCGCCCAACCGGTCGCGTCCGCGGCAACCGCCGCGAACCTCCAGGCCTCGGCGATCACGCCCGCGCTCGATCTGACGATAACCGACGGCGCGTCGACGACGACAAGCGTCGTGCCCTACACGGAGCTCACCCTGCCCGACGGCACGGTGATCAGCGCCGGAGGCGATGTGCAGGTGACGCCCGCGCGCCCCCTGCAGCCGCGCGTCGTCGTCGAGCCTGCCGACGGAGTGCCGGTGCACGGCGCGCTGCTCATGGGCGGCGCCTACCAGGACATCACCGGATTCGACCCCGTCATCGCTCAGCCCACGACGGAGTGGATCATCGACCAGGCGGAGCCGCAGGTCTGTCTGTCCTCGTTCTGGCCGTCGGTGCTCACAAAGATCACATCGCTGACGACCGCCGGCGGACTCGAACAGCGGCTCGTCGTTCTCCCCGCGCACTTCCGGTGCGACGAGGGGGGCGGCGCCGCCACCGTCCGCGGCTTGGAGCGTCTGTACAGCGCGCTCTCCTTCGACCTGCTGCGCTGCGACAGCGACGACTTCATCCCGCCCGCTGTCCAGCGCGTGGAGCTGGTCGGCGACGGCGCCACGGTGCACGCGACAATCGATGCTACCGACGCCAGCGGCATCGTCCGCATCGTCGCGCTGCGCTTCAGCGCCGGGCTCATCGTCGCCACCACGCTCAACATCACCGAGGGCGATCCCGGCCCGTACGAGCTCGACGTGCCCGATGTCGGGCCCGATGACCGGCTTGTCTTCCAGGTGCAGGACGGCGCCTGCAACGTCACCTCGGCCACCGGCAAGGGCGTGAAGCTCAACACCTTGCAGATCGAGGTCACCGGCGATGGCCAGTTTGTGCCGGGTGAGCCGGAACCGTTCCCCGTGACGATCTTTGGCAGTGACTACACCATGCCGCTCTACTACGAGTGGGACTTCGGTGATGGCACGCTCGTCAGCGGCACGCTGCACCCGGGCGATCTGACGCCCGACGGCCTCGGTAACGTCTTCTTCACCGTCGAGCACACCTACGCCGACGCCAACGTCGCCGGCACGGCGCACGTGACGATTCTCGATGCGGACGGCGGCGTCGCCGTCGATAGCGTTGGCTTCGGCTGCGACCCGAACGCGGACGCCGACAGCGACCTCCTGTCGATCTGCGTGGAGATCGCCATCGGTACCGACCCGCTCGATCCTGACACCGACGGCGACGGCTGCGCGGACAGTGAGGAGATCGGGCCCGATCCAGCGTTCGGCGGCCTGCGCAACCCGCTCGACTTCTGGGATTTCTACGATGTCACGAACGACCAGTCCGTCGCGCTCGATCTGAGCGACACGCTGCTCATCCTCGGCCGCTTCGGGACGCCCTACAACGACGGCGCGTATGTGCTGCCCGGCGATAATCTGCTCGACCGATACATTCCGGATCCGTCGCAGCCGTGGCGGGCCGCCGAGAGCAACGACGGCATCGACCTCATCGACGCCCTTGCGAACCTCAAGTCGTTCGGGCACTCGTGCGCGGCGCCGCCGTAGCCACCTTCCACGCTGGTACCATGACGGCGCTCCATGAGTGACATAAGCGTCGTCGATCCCGCTCGCACGCCTGACGGAAGCACGCCAGGCATCCTGAGCGCCTGGCTACCGCGCACGCTTGCCGACCGCATCGCGCGTGCGCCTCAGGCGCCCCTGTGGCACGAGCGGCTGCATGGCGCGCTCATGCACTGCGACATGTCGGGCTTCACCGCCATGTCCGAGCAGCTCGCCGCGCTCGGCAAGGAGGGCGCCGAGCTCATGGCGTCCGTCCTCAATCGCTTCTTCGACCGCATGATCGGCATCGCTGAACACCGCGGTGGCGTGCAGATGAAGTTCGGCGGCGACGCCATGCTCCTCTACTTCGCTGGCGATGACGGCCCGCTGATGGCCGCCGCCGCCGCCCTCGATATGCAGGCGGCGATGCGCGAGTTCCGCACTGTGAACGTGCAGGGTCAGGACTTCGCGCTGCGCATGCGCGCCGGTATCCACGCGGGCTCCTTCGTCGCAGCATCCGTCGGCGATCCGGACGGGACGCTGCACTACATGCTCATCGGCCCCGACGTCAGCATGGCCGCTTCGACCGAGGCGCAGGCGCCGCTCGGCGGCGTTGTCCTGAGCGATGCGGCCGCCGGGCGCATGAAGGACCGCGCCCGTCTCCGCCGCCACGGCGACGTCTGGCGCGTGCTTGCGCTCGATGTTGATCCGCCCGTGCGCGACCCCGTGCCTCCCCCGCCGGCGCCCGAAGAACTGCTGCGGCGCTATCTCCTGCGACCGTTCGCCGCGGAATTCGCCGAAGGCCGAGTGCCGCATGTCGTTGCTGAGCACCGGCGTGTGACCGCCGTCTTCATCGATCTGCTCGGATCCGGCGAACTGCTCGCCGAGGACGATGCATTGGCCTTCGAACAGGTCGCCGCCTACGTCCGCATGGCGCTCGCTTCGCTCGAGCGGCACGGCGGCTATCTCGTCGGGAGCGATGCCTCCGAGCACGGGGACAAGCTGATCGCCATGTTCGGAGCGCCCGTGCTCACCGGTAGCGATGAAGCGAACGCCATCCGCTTCGCCGTCGACCTGGATCAACGTCTGCGCGCGTCGGCGCTGCGCCTGCGCCATCAGATCGGCGTCAGCACCGGGAACGTCTTCGCCGGCGAAATCGGATCGACACGGCGTCGCGAGTACACGGTCATCGGAGACAGCGTGAATCTCGCCGCTCGCATGATGGCCGCTGCGCCGCCCGGCAATATCTTCGTCGTGCAGGCCACCCTCGAGCGCGCCGGCGCAGATCTCTTCGATGTCGATGAGCTGCCGCCGATGCGGGTCAAGGGTAAGGCCGAAGCGATCCGGGCGTACCGCGTCATCGGCCTGCGCGAAACGCGCCCTCGAGCGCGCACCGCGCTCGACGCGCCTGAGCTCGTCGGCCGCGAGGAGGAGTTGCGCGAGCTGCTCAATGCCGCGGAGACAGTTGCCCGGGACGGGCGCCCCCACTGGATCTATGTGAGCGGCGAGCCCGGTATCGGCAAGTCGGCGCTCGCGGAAGCGCTCGCCCGCCGGCTCGAGGCGCAAGGCTGGCGTTTCGCCGCGTCGTACGCGCAGCTGCACCTCGCCCGCGACGTCTTCGCCGCATGGCAGGAGCCGCTGCGCGAGATCATCGGAGGCGGCGAGCGCGTCACGCTGGATGCCGTCCGCGAAGCCGTGCGCTCGGCCGACCGGCAACTGGCATCATTCGCGCCCCTCCTCGGGCCCTTGCTCGGCGAGCAGTACGACGAGGCCGGATCACCCGAGCTGCGATACCTCGACGCTCGCGCCCGCCGCCAGCGCATCGGTGAGATGGTCGCCGCCCTTGTCAGTGCCGCTGCGCGGGAACGCCCGCTCTTACTGCTCTTCGAAGACGTCAACCAGGCCGATGGCGCGTCGGTCGAGCTGCTGATCGAACTGATCGAGCGGCTCGATGTGCCGCTGTTGCTTTGCGCCACCTCCAGGGAGCCGTCGCCGCCCGACGCCTTCAATCAGCGCCCGCCTGCCTTCGCGCTGCACCTGCGCGAGCTTCCGCCCGATGACGCTCTGCGACTGCTCGCTCGCGCCGGGGCCGGCGAGGACCTCGCCCGCGTGCTCGTAACGCGCGCGCAGGGGAACCCGCTGTTCCTCCAGGAACTCGCGCTCAACGCCTCGAGCGAAGGCGCCCCGCCCGAGTCGATCCACGATGTCATTCTCGCGCGCGTCGATCGCTTGCGGGGCGAAGATAAGGCCCTCCTCCGGGCGGCGTCCGTCGAAGGCGTGACCTTCAGCGCCCGGCGCGTCGGCGAGCTGCTCAGCGCTGCCACGGTCGCGGGCTCCGCGCCCGACGTTATCGCGAGCCTCGGGCGCCTCAGCGAGGGTGGCTTTACGCAGCGTGTCATCGATCATCCGGACACCTACGCGTTCCGGCACGCGCTCGCGCAGGAGGTCCTGTATGAGACGGTGCCCTTCGCTGAGCGCCGCCGGTTGCACAGCCACCTGGGTGGCACCATCGAGGCCGAGGCTGGCCCCGATCGCGAGATGCTCGCGTCCACGCTGCTGCACCACTTTGAACGCGCGCAGGAGTGGCCTAGGTCGCTGTCCTATGCCGTCATGGCCGGTGATCGCGCGGCCTCCGTGTACGCCGGTTCCGAGGCGATCAGCTATTACGCCCGCGGCGTCAGCGCGCTCGAGCGCCTGCCGTTGCCGAGCGCCAGCGATCGCAGCCTCCTGTATCAGCGCATCGGCGAGACGATGGAGATGCAGGGCCGCCATGGTCCGGCCGCCGAAGCGCTGCGTGACGCCTTGACCGCGTGGCGGTGGCGCGGTGCGCGACGGGCCCGCCGCTATCTCAGGCCACACGTGCCCGACAGCGCGCGCGAATCGGATCTCGCGCGGAGCCTGGCCGTGTGCCACGAACGCCGGTCCGAATTTGAGGAAGCGCTGCGTGTGCTGGATGAAGCGCTCAAGGCACTCCCGCGGCGTGGCGGGCGCGTCCGCGCCCAGGTCTTCGGCGCCGTGAGCGTTACGCAATTCCGTCACGGCCATTACCGCGAGGCCATCGGCTGGGGCCAGCGTGCGCTCGCTGCGGCCCGGCGCACGGGAGACCCCCGCTCGATCGCCTACGCGCACAACATGCTCGCAAACGCCCTCGTCGCCGAAGCCTCGCTCGCGAAAGCGGCCAGGCACCTCCGTGAGGCGGTTCGCCTGTACCAGGAGGCCAACGACATCCCGGGGCTCGCCGCTGCCCAGAACAACCTGGGTATGGCCCTCCAGTACGGCGGCGATCTCGTCGCTGCGCTGCGGCACTACGACCTGGCGCGTCAGGCTGATGAGCAGGTGGGCGACTTCACCGACATGGCGATCATCGAAAACAACATTGGCGAAATCTTGCTCATGCAGGGCGACCTCGACGGCGCGCGCGAGCGCCTCCACCGTGTGCTCGATGCCAACGAGCGCGATGCAGAGCTGAATGCCGTCGCCGGGCTCGCCAACGTCAACCTGAGCCGCGCGGCCCTGGCCGCCGGAGATCTCGCCGCGGCGAGCGACCACCTGGATGAGGGCGAACGGCTTCTCAGGCATGTCGGCGCCGCTGGCCTGCTGACGGAGGCCACGATGCAGCGTGCAGAGTTGTTGCTTGCGCAGGGTGCGCTCGCCTCCGCTCGACGCGAAGCCGAGCGCGCCATTGAGGAGGCGCGCGAGTCAGGTGACCGTCTCGTGGAAGCGCGGGCGATGCGTATCGCGGCGGCGGTGCGTTCGCGTAGCGGCGACATCCGTGAGGCCGAGGATCTTCTGCGCGCCTGCGCCAGCCTCGCCCGCACCATCGCCGCACGCTACGAGGAAGCCCACGCCCTCCTCGCGCTCGCCACCCTCCACCATGCGACCGGGCGCAGACCTTCCGCCCGTCAGGTTCAGCGGGCCGTCACGATCCTCGAGCGCATGAGCGCAGCGCTGCCGCAGGAAGCGGGGGCAATGCTTCAGTCGCTGGTGTCCTCCTCGGGCTGAGCGCGGCGCTGGCGCAGGACATGCCGCGCGATCACGCCCGCCACCGGGTCGATGTCCGCGCCGGCCTCGCCCCGCCAGAGCAGCACCGAAGACGTTTCCCCGTTTCGCGGGAACGGCCGTAGCTCAGTGACGTCGCCAGCGAAGATCAGCGCGCCGTGCTCGCAGCCGCTCGCATCGCGAAGACGTGCGAACGCGCGCAACTCCAGACTCGACGTCTCTTGTCCGGTTTCTTCGCGCAGCTCACGCTCGGCGCACATCCGCGCGCCTTCCCCCGGCTCCAGCGCGCCCCCGGGTAGTTCCCAGCGTCTTCGCTGGGCGTGCATCACCATCAGCACCGCACGGTCGTGCGCTGCGATGACCATCACGCAGTCAGCGTCAGTAGCGTCCGGATGCCCCGCATCCTCGAGTGCGGTCAGCTCTTCAGGGGGCGCTTCCTGGGGCATCGCGAAGGCGCTCACGGGTGCCGCGAGATGTTGCGCCCCGCGCTGTCGTCACGGGCGCGGCGGAGATAGCTCACCACCTCGATCAATCCGAGCGTGCACAACACAAGCAGCGCGGCGATGATTTGTCCATCCATTCTGCTGAGCATACGCGCGCTCACCCGGGCCGCGCGTTCCGTGCAGCCCGCTTGCCGTGACGGAATCGTGAAGATGTCGGCGACCGTTGTTCGGCAGCGTACGGCGTATCAGGCGCAGCTATGCCCAAAGGACTTGAGGCTGTTGAGCGCATCCGCCAGGTCGATCCCGCTGTCGGACTCCACCGTGCGCCACGGTTTCACCGCGTTCGGCGCGTCGCGGTCGCGCAGGTCGGCCGGGCCGCCGTCCGTCGCTGCATCACCGAAGTACGCGAGCACGTCCAGCGTGTCAATGAGGTCGATCGCCCGATCGCCGCTCGTATCGTAGAAGTCCCAGAAATCCGTCGGATCACGGTCTCCGCCAGCGTTCGGCGGGAACGCGAGCGTGCGAACCTCACGCCCGTCCAGGCAACCATCGGCGTCCGTATCGGGATCGCCCGTATCCGTTCCGTATACGCCTGGTTCGCAGGCATCCCCCAGCAGGTCGGCGTCGCCGTCCGTCTGAGATGCATTCGCGAGTGTCGGGCAGTTGTCTGCTACATCGCCGATACCGTCGCCGTCGGCGTCCGGGCCACCGCCTGTCCACGGCCCGCCCATCGCGATGAGCGGCGCGTTTGCGCCTGCCGCCCGTTCCTGTGCCAGCGCGACGCTCCCGCCAGGTGCATCGAAGTACATGACACGCCGCCCTTCGAACGGGTACGACGTCGCGCACACTGAAGGCTGCGGATCCGTGCAGGGAATCGGCGCGCCCACGTGCAGCCCGCTCGCGCCGTACGCCGCGCTATCGCCTGTGCACTGGAACTCCGGCGATCCCAGCGTGGTCGACGGCGTCATATCGTCGAGGTAGTACGAGCCATACGTGAAGGCCGGGATGGTCGTGATGATGCTCCCTGCCGTGATCAGGGTCCCCTGTGCGCCGGTTACCATCTCCCACGTGAATGCGCCCGACGCTGGCGTGTCCGGCATGCCGTCGATTGTCACCCCACCCGGGTTCAGGCTGTTGCGATACATCATGCCGCTGGCCGCGGGGCTGTAGTCGTAGAAATCCATGATGTCGGGGATCGCATGGACGCGCAGGAACGTGCGCACGTCCTGACGCCGTTCGTAGAAGTAGTGCTCGCGCTGCGTCAGCGGCCCGCTATTGGCGCCGATGTAGCTGCGCAGCGCCCGCACCGGTCCGCTCTTGTTGATGATGAACGCGCCTTCGGCATCGTTGAACGTGTCCTCGCTGCGCACGCAAAGTCCCGGGCTGAACAGGTTCTTGTGCCGGTCGAGGATATCCGCCTGTGTCGATGCGCCAGCCCTGATCCGCAGCACGTCTTCGAGCCAGCGGTCGCCGAAGTGACGCTCGTAGTACGGAGTCACGACCGTCGAGTCTTCCGGGTTCGGCCCGTCCGCGAAGTTGTAGGTAGACAGATACGCGCCCGATAGCAGGTTGAAGTCGTAATCGACGTACTGCGCCCCGGCGCCCGGATCGAGCGAGCCGTCGCCGCGGAACAGGTACACGTATCCCGCCGCCCCTGGATCCAGCGGATCGGTGATCGTCAACTCCACGCCTGTGCCGGCGATCGTGCCCGTCGGCTCCGCCGTCGCCCCGGTCGGCCCGCCGGCGTCGCGCGCCATGAACACCAACTCGTCATCGCTGTCGAACGCCGCGTTGGGATCCGCCCCGCTGTGTGTGCCCGCATCGGCGTAGACCAGGGTGCTGTAGCCATCGAACAGTGTCGGCGCCTGGCCGTAGAGCACCCCGAAGGACTGCGTCCGCCGTTCGTCCACCTGCACCGGGATCTGCTGCCAGGTCCCGTCGAAGCGGAACGCGACGATCTCATCCGGTGGCACGCCGGCGAGCGCGGCGAGCTGCGCTCCGGTAAGCACGACCGGGTCAGCATCACGCTCGAGCGTCGAGGCGGCGCTGCTTCCGTCTGGCAGTCTTCCGCCCGCGAGCACCGCCGCGCACAGTCCCGCGGCCAGGAAGAGACCTCGGCGCATCACCCCTCCCGTGCGACGAACTGGCCCGCATCATAGCCTGCGGGCGTATGCCGCCGCTGCCCCTCTTGATAGACTGCCGCGCCACCGGTGCAGCTCGAGAGAATCCCATGAAGACCACAACGCGTACCTTCGACCCCGAAACCCTGCGCGAGAAATACCGCCAGGAACGTGACAAGCGACTGCGTCCCGATGGCAATCAGCAGTACATCGAGGTCAAAGGCGAGTTCGCGCGCTTCGTCGATGACCCGTACGTCGCGCCAGGCTTCGAGCGTGCGCCGCTCACCGATTTCGTCGATGTAGCCGTCATCGGCGGGGGCTTCGGCGGACTGCTGGCCGGAGCCCGCCTGCGGGAAGCTGGTGTCGAAGATGTCCGCATAATCGAGAAGGGCGGCGACTTCGGAGGCACCTGGTACTGGAACCGCTATCCCGGGGCGCAATGCGATGTGGAGTCGTACGTCTACCTGCCCCTGCTCGAGGAAGTCGGCTATATCCCTGTCGAGAAATACAGCCGCGCCCCGGAGATCCTCGCCCACAGCCGCGCGATCGGCGAGAAGTACGATCTCTATCGGAACGCCTGCTTCCAGACCGAAGTCACCGAGCTGCGCTGGGACGACGGGGAGAAGTGCTGGATCATCAGCACCAACCGCAACGACCGGATGCGCGCGCGCGTCGTCTGCATGGCCAACGGCCCCTTGCACCGCGCCAAGCTGCCTGGCATCCCCGGCATCAACGACTTCAAGGGCCACGCATTCCACACGAGCCGCTGGGACTACACCTACACCGGCGGTACATCTGACGGCAATCTGGAGCGTCTGCACGACAAGCGCGTCGCCATCATCGGCACCGGCGCGACCGCCGTGCAGTGCGTGCCGCACGTCGGCGCCGCTGCCCAACAGCTCTACGTGTTCCAGCGCACGCCCTCGTCGATAGACGTGCGTGCGAACCGTCCCACCGACCCCGAGTGGGCGGCAAGTTTGCGGCCGGGCTGGCAGAAGGAACGCATGGACAACTTCAACACGCTCGTCTCTGGCGGCTTCGCCGAGGTTGACCTGGTCAGCGACGGTTGGACGGACATCATCCGCAAGCTGCTCGTCATGGTGCGCTCCGGCGATGCGCCCGATCTCTCGCCCGAGGGGCTTTCCAGCACCATGGAGCTGGCGGACTTCGAAAAGATGGAGGAGATCCGCGCCCGCGTCGACGCCATTGTCAACGATCCTCGTACCGCCGAGGCGCTCAAGCCGTACTATCGCCAGTTCTGCAAGCGCCCCTGCTTCCACGACGAATACCTCGACACCTTCAACCGGCCCAACGTGGAGCTCGTCGATACGAACGGCAAGGGCGTCGAGCGCATCACCGAGCGCGGCGTCGTCGCCAACGGCATCGAGTACGAGGTCGATTGCATCATCTTCGCCACCGGCTTTGAGGTGGGCACCGACTACACGCGCCGAGCCGGATACGAGGTACACGGTCGCGACGGTCTCACGCTCACGCAGAAGTGGGCCGACGGCATCCGCACGCTCCACGGCATGCACACGCGTGGCTTCCCGAATCTGCTCATCGTCAGCAACGCCCAGGCCGGCTTCACGGTCAACTTTCCCCACATGCTCAACGAGCAAGCCATCCATATGGCCTACATCGTCAGCGAAGCGCAGCGCCGGGAGGCTGCCGCGTTTGAAGTCTCCGAGGAGGCGGAGGAGGCCTGGGTGCAGACCATCATCAGCCTGGCCCGCAACAACATGGACTTCCTCGAGTCGTGCACGCCCGGCTACTACAACAACGAGGGCATGCCGGGGCAGATCGGCGGACGCGGCGGATCGTTCATCGGCGCCGGGCAGAACGGTCCCTATGGCGGCGGCCCCGTCGCCTTCGTGAAACTTCTCGAAGACTGGCGCGCGCAGAATGCCCTCGCAGGCCTGGAGCTGACACCGGCCTGACTTCGGCGTGCAGGTGTCTCGGTGCGCGCTACGCGATCGCTGAGCCCGCGAACTGCCCGCTGCCCATCCCGCGCGCAAGGAAGCCTTCGATCGCCGCCCAGAGCGCAGCCGCCGACGCGTCGCTGAGCGGCTGGCCGGGCGCGAACGACGCGCAGTCGCGGCCCAGCGCCCGCAGGTGATCGTTCACCAGCTCGGCGTCACAGCGGCCGAGCCCGCGGATGCCGCTCGCATCGGCACGCAGCTGGTCCAGGTGTTGCGCGAGCGCCCTGGCGCAGCGGTCAGCGCCCGCGCCTTCCGGTCCCCATCCCCGCTGCATCTCGCTCGCGGGGATGCGGTAGCGTGCCGCGAAGCGCGCCCGAATCGGCGTGAGCTGCGCAGGATCATGCTGTTGGAGGAACGCCAGGCGCGCTCGCGCGATACCGATCCGCCGCAGGCTGCGGCGCGTTCGTGTGTCTGCGGACATGCGGCGCTCCTCGCTCAACTCCGTCGTGCGCTTGAAGCGCCGTGGCGTATCGTCTACTGGTCGTCGGCGGACGGCGGCGTGTCGGGCGCGCTGATGCCACGCCGTTCGCGGTCGCGCGCGACTTCCGCTTCCATCAGCGCGCGATTCTCACGCTGAATGCGGTGCTCCCGCTGCCGCTCCTCGTCGGAGACGGCCGGATGCAGGGGGTCCGGGGCCTCCCTGTCCTGCCTGCCGAAGATGCGCTTGATGAATTGCATGGCACTGCCCCCCTCGTTGAACGGCGCTTACCAGCGCCCGTGCCGTCGTTCGATCGGTTCGCTGGCCCGTCCCCCCGCACGATGCGCGCGGAGGTCCGCCCACCGCGACCGCAGGCGTTCCTCGATCGCCGAGACGTGCGCCTTGTCGGCGCCGCTGACGCGCAGCGCGCGCAGCTGGTTCGCCAGGGCGTTGATCTCGTCGCTGATGCGTTGGCCGATGTTGTCCATGAAGCGAGGAGGGGGCTTACGCCCCGCTCCTGACGTTGACCGCCCGCGACCGTGAGGGGTTGCGGGGGTCCTTCTGCGACTCGAACTCCACCGTCTGACCTTCGCGCAGATCGTCGAAGATCAGGCCCTGGAGCGCCGATGTGTGGAAGAAGAGGTCCGCATCGCCGGCTTGCGGCTTGATGAACCCGAATCCACGCCCGCGCTCGAGACGCGCAATTGTGCCTGTTGCCATGGTTGTTGCCTCCTTCGGCAGAGGGGAGAAACGACGCCGGAAACGTTCGCGGCTGCAGCCGTCTGGCCCCAGATGGGCCCCGCATTGGCGTCAGCTGTCAACGTTCGGCGGACCGAAGGGAGACGAAGAACGTCAGTGAGAGGTGCTCCCAGCGTAGCGGTTGCGCGTTGCCACCGCAACGAACCGTGGGGCGCAGCTTCAGCCCCGGCCGAGAACAACGGCGTCGCACTCCGCGCAAAGGGGTACCGGAGCACGGCGGTTGGATGGCGCCCTGGTGAGCGGCGACGGAGCCCCACGTAGCACCGATTGCGCGCGCGCCAACTGCGCGTCAGCCGGCGCGGTAGCGAAGGATCACGCCGCCGGTCGTCAACGGCTGCGCATCGAGCAGCGCAAGCTTTGTCGCGGCCTCCCCGCCCTTGAACAGCGGGTTGCCCGACCCGAGGACACGCGGCGTCAGGCAGATCCGGTACTCATCCATGAGTCCCGCGTCCATCAGCGACGCTACGAGCGTGGCGCTCCCGAATATGAACAGGTCCTTCCCGTCCTCCGCCTTCAGCTTGCGGACCTCCTCCTCGGCGCTGTCACGCACGAGACGCGTCTGGGCCCAGTCCGCGGCATGTAGCGTCGAGGAGAAGACGATCTTGGGCAGCGAGTTCATGCGCCTCGCGATGTCGCCCTCTTCAGTCGGCCAGTACGCTGCCATGCCCTCGTAGGTCCGGCGGCCGAACAGCAGCACGCCTGCCTCGTCGAGCTGCGCCAGGGAGAATTGCTCCAGCTCGTCGCCCCAGACATCTTCGTGGAAGCTGAGATCCCACGGGGTCGGCCCCTCGAAGTACCCGTCCAGCGTCATCAACTCCCAGGCGATCACCTTCCGCATCGCGATGCCTCCCCGAAAATGACATCAGCCGTTGCCTCACTGCCCTGGGCAGACTCCGCAACGGCTGTCTGGTGGCGTGCTGGTGAGCCGCGAAGGACTCGAACCTTCAACCGGCTGATTAAGAGTCAGCTGCTCTGCCAATTGAGCTAGCGGCCCACGCGCTTCGATTGTAACATCCGCGTCCGCAGTGGGAGGGAAGTGATGGTGGGCGATACTGGACTCGAACCAGTGACCTCCACGATGTCAACGTGGCGCTCTAACCAGCTGAGCTAACCGCCCACGGAGGTGCACCGCCATCCTAACGCGTCCCGCTGCCGGCGGGAAAGAGCCGTGCGTTTCACACAGCACCTGCGGCAGCGTTGGCGGCGCTCGTCCCCTAGCGCCTCCGAGCGCCCCGGACCGCGGAGAGTCGCCAGTCGACAGTTCCGGCGCCGCTTCCCCACTCCGTGAAAACCGTTACAATCGAAAGCCAACCCGGAACCTGCATCCAAACCCGATAACCCATGTACGGTCTCGGACTCCTCAAGGGCATGATGGTCACCCTCAAGCGGATGGTCATGCCCCCCGCCACTATCGAATTCCCCGAGGTCACCCGGCCGATGTCTCCGCGCGCCCGCACGAACCTTCTCTGGTTCGACGAGCGCTGCACCGGCTGCAGCACCTGCGCCCAGGCCTGTCCGGACGGCTGCATCCTGGTCGAGACACGCCCCCGGCCCGACGGCACGCTCGAGAAGGTCCGCTACGAGATCGACTTCCGCATCTGCATGTACTGTGGCCTCTGCGTCGAGGCCTGCCCCTACCAGGCGATCCAGTCCGGGGGCGTCTTCGAAGACGCGGTCTACGAGTTCGACACCATGTACAAGGACAAACACGCCCTGACGCGGCTCGCGCGCGAGCACCTGCGGCGCAACGACTACTACTATCCGCACGGCCAGCGTGCGCCGCAGGACATCATCGAGCTCATCGAGGTCGAGCACGCGCAGCGCCCGCACCCCGTCTCCAAGGGCGAGCGCGTCGTGGATGCGAGCACCCGTGGCTAGGATCACGCTCAACGGCATCGAGCTCGAAGCCCCTGACGGCGCGCCGCTCGTCGAGGTCATCAAGCAGAACGGCGTCTGGATCTCCAACCTCTGCTACATCGACGGCCTGCCACCGTACGCTGGCTGCCGCACCTGCCTGGTGCACATCGAGGGCGCGCGCGGCCTCCAGCTTTCCTGCACCACGCGCGTCGCTGATGGCATGGTCGTCGAGACGGAGCGCCGCGACATCAAGGATGCGCGGCAGCAGGTGCTGGCGATCATCAATGCCAACCACTCGGACCGCTGCCTGACCTGCCACCGGCGCGTCAAGTGCATGCCCGGCGACATCTGCCTCCGCGACGATGTGGTCACCCACCGCTGCGTCACCTGTTCGAAAAACTATCGCTGCGAGCTGCAGACCACCAACGAGCTGCTCGACATGGGATACGAGAACGTCGAGCCGTGGGCGGGCGAACCGCGGACCTACTACCAATTCCCGGTACCGGATCCGGATCGCGCGAACCCGTGGCTCGAGTTCGACCCGCAGATGTGCATCCTCTGCACGCGCTGCGTCCGCGCCTGCGACGAGATCCGCCACACGAGCGCCATCACGCTCGCCGGCCGTGGCTTCCCGACGCGCATTGCCTTCGGCGCGGGCGGCGCCGTGCACGAGTCGAACTGCGACTTCTGCGGCGCCTGTATCGATGTTTGCCCCACCGCGACGCTCATGGAGAAGCCGAACAAGTGGATCGCCCGCACGGAGGATTGGACGGCGACGACATGTAACTCCTGCTCCGTCGGCTGCACGATATCGATCGGCACGCGGTCGGGTCGTGGCGTCATCGTCAAGCCCGACCAGGTGAACCCCGTGAGCGCCGACCAGATCTGCGTGCGCGGCCGCTTCCATTACGACGCAATCTCCGACCGACAGCGGCTGCAGCGGCACCTGGTGCGGCGCGGACCGGAGGGCAGCGGTCAGTTCCCCGCGCACTGGGGCGAGCTGATCGAGCACGTCGCCACGCAGCTCAAGGGCATCGTCGAGCGGCACGGTCCACAGGCCGTCGCCGTGCTCGGATCGCCGTTCAACACGAACGAGGAGAACTACCTGGCGCAGAAACTGGCGCGCGAGGTCATCGGCACGCCGCACGTCGACTGGAGCGGCGCAGCGCCCGACCGCGCCGCCGCCCGCGCCATCGAGGCCGCCCTTGGCAGCGAGGTGCTGCCGTCCGACATGATCAATCTCGGTCGGTCTGACGTCGTCATCGTCATTGCGGACGATCTGGAGTCGAGCCACAACGTCGCCGCGTTGCGCATCAAGGACGCCGTGGTCGGCAACCCGCTCGCGCCGCGCAACGGCAAGCTGGTGCTCGTCTCGCATCTGTGGGGCGAGCTGGCAGACTTCGCAGAGCCATACGGTGGCGCCTGGCTGCAGCCCCGCCCCGGTGGCGACGCCGCGCTCGTCGATGCGCTGGCGAAGCGCGCCGCCGGCGATCAGGCGCCGCTCCCGCCGGCGAATGGCGACATGGCCGCCGCGCTTGAAGCCATCACGTTGGCCAAGAACCCTGAAACGCAGGTCTCAATCGTTGTTGCCGTCCCGCGCTTCGATGCCGCCGCGGCAGCGGCTGGCGCCCGCGCCGCGGCCCAACTCGCCATCGCCCTCCGCGGTGAGCGCGCGGCCGAGTCCCTGTACGTCCTGCCCACTGAGGCCAACGTCAACGGCATGCGTGACATGGGCGTCGATCCCGAGCGCGCGCCAGGCCACGCGTCCGCTGCCGCCACAGGCCTGACGTTCGATGAGATCGTTGATGCGGCCAGCGCGGGGTCCATCAAGGCGATCATCGCGGTAGGTGACAACCCGCTCATGTTCGCGCCCGACCGCGACCGGGTCGAACGGGCGCTGGCGTCTCTCGACCTGCTGGTGGTCATCGACAGCGCGCTCACCGACACCGCGAAGCTCGCCCACGCCGTCTTCGCCGACGTGCCTGCGTACGCCAAGACCGGCACATTCACGAACGGCGAGCGCCGCGTCAACCGCTTGCATGCCGCACTCGACGCGCTTGGCGACGCGCGGCCGGCGCTCCTGGCGCTCAGCGATCTCGCGAACGCACTCGGCGGCATCGACACGTGGGCCTACGCCCACCCGGACGCGGTCACCGATGAGATCGCTGCGACCGTGGCCGGCTACCAACGCTTCACATCCTCGTACCATCTCTGGGGGAAGGCGCGCGTGACGCCGGCAGGACGGCCCGCCACGGACGTCGAAGACAGCGGGAGCCGCGAGAGGGCTGCAGACGCGCTCGCGTCCCCGAACGGCCCCCGTGGAGAGGGCACGACCATCCTCACGACCGGACGCACGCTGTTCACAAGCCTCGAGGGAGCCAGCATTCGCGCCGAGAGCGCCGACAAGCTCCACCGCGAGGAATTCCTCGAGGTGCACCCGCAGGACGCCGCCGACCTCGGCCTGAACGACGGCGACGAGGTAACGCTGGCCACGGCGGCCGGTGAACTCACCGTGCGATGCCGCGTCTCGGCCCGCGTGCAACCGGGCGTCGTCTTCCTGCCCGCCTACTATGACGGCGGCGCGATCACGCGCCTGCTGGACCGCACGGGCGCCCCGGTCTCGGTGCAGTTGAAGGTCGCCGCCCGGGCCTAGGGCCATCATGCGCGTGTCCGAGGCGCCGCTGGTCGATAAGATCGCCGCGCAGCGAGCAAAGGAGCGCAGCCATGGCGGTGCAGGGTCACATCGCGCCGGGGTTCGAGCCGGTGCGCGACATCTTCGAGCAGCAGTTCGAGACCGGCCAGAACCTCGGCGCAGGCGTGGCGGTCTACCACCGTGGCGAGCTCGTCGTCGACCTCTGGGGAGGCGTCGCGGATGAGGCCACAGGGGCCCCGTGGAAGCGCGACACCATGGCGCTCAGCTACTCGACGACGAAGGGCCTTACCGCGACCTGCCTGCACCTGCTGGCTGATCGCGGGCTGATCGACTACGCCGCACCCGTCAGCGCCTGCTGGCCAGGCTTCGAGCGCAAGGGCAAGGCGGGTGTGACCGTCTACCACCTGCTCACGCACCAGGCCGGCCTCCCGCTCATCCCGGAGGGCATCACGACGCGCGATCTGCTGGATTGGGAACGTATGGTCGCGGCGCTCACAGACACGTCGCCGATCTGGGAGCCTGGCACGGCCACGGGATATCACGCGCTCACGTTCGGCTGGCTCGTCGGCGAGGTCGTGCGCCGTGTCGACGGCCGTGACCTCGGCCGCTTCCTGCGCGAGGAGGTGTGTGAGCCGCTCGGCATCGACGGCATGTACATCGGCCTGCCACCGGCGCTCGACGGTCGCGTCGCCCCGCTTGTGCAGCGGTTCGAGCTGACGCCGGAGATGATCGAGCAGCGTCAGCGCGCGACGGCGAACGGCGAATCACTCTTCCAGCGCACCTCGCCCGCCGATGGCCTGATGAACGTGGAGTTCGTGAACAGCCCGGACACCTGGCACGCCCAGATCCCGGCGATAAGCGGCATCATGACCGCGCGCGATCTTGCCCGGATGTACGCCTGCCTCGCCAACTACGGCGAGCTTGACGGCGTCCGCCTCATGCGCGAGGAGACAGTGCGCAGCGCCTCCAGGCGCCAGTCATACGCGCCTGACCGGGTGATCGTCCTGCCAGTCGCATTCTCGCTCGGCTACATGAACGGCGCGCCCGGCTGGCCGCAGGGCGACCGCGAGACGGCCTTCGGCCATCCCGGTTTCGGCGGCTCGGTCGGCTTCGCCGATCCGGAGATCAGCATGGGCTTCGGGTTCGTCTGCAACGCGCTCACCCTCGGTCTCACCGGTGCGGGCCGCGCCACCGCGCTCGCCGACGCGGCCCGCGCGTCGATCGCGGCGCTGGCCTGACGATGCCAGCGAAACACCGCATTGGCGACCTGCATATCGCCATCCTGTCCGACGGCACCTACTACCAGGACGCAGGCGCGGTGTTTGGCATCGTCCCCCGGATCATGTGGGAGCGCCTCGGCGTATCGTTGAACGACCGCTACCAGATGCCGCTCGGGCTCAACAGTGTGCTCGTCCGCTCGCAAGGCAAGACTGCGCTCATCGAGACGGGGGTTGGCGAAAAGGATCGCCCGCTCCAGCAAACGCAACGCCCGGCGGGTACGCTGCTCGACGACCTGCGCGCCCTGGGCGTTACGCCCGAAGAGGTCGACGTCGTGATCAACACCCACCTGCACGCCGACCACTGCGGCTGGAACACGCGCAGGGATGCGGAGGGCAGATGGGTTCCGACGTTCCCGCGCGCTCGCTACCTCATCCAGCGGGCGGAGTGGGACGCCGCCGTGCGACCAAACGAGCGCACCCGCGCAACGTACCTTCCGGAGAACATGCTTCCGCTCGAGGAGACGGGTCAGCTGGAGCTGATCGACGGCGAGGTGAGCGTCACCGGCGAGATCACGGTTGTGCCGGCCTTCGGCCACTCGATGGGCCATGCGCTCGTTGCCCTGAGCTCAGCCGGCGAATCGGCCATCTACCTGGGCGACATGATTCAGCATCCGGCCCAGCTCGAGCGCCTCGCCTGGGTTTCCTCGTTCGATATCTACCCGCTCGAGGCAATGGAGACGAAGCGCATGGTCACCGCCCGGGCCGTCGAGCAACAGCAGACGATCATCGCCGCGCACGCCGACTTCCCCGGCGTCGGTCGTCTGGTCGAAGAAGCGGGAAAGCGCAGGTGGGTTCCCGTCGCGCTCGAGGCCGCCGACTCGACGACACCCCGCTGACCCCCCCACTGTGCGACGGCGCCGGTCGGGCGCGGCGCGCGCACATCCCCAACCGCTATACATAGCCGATGGACGATGCCGGCCGTCCCGAGCCGCTGCCCGAGCCTGTCGCCGCTGCCGCGCAGGCAATCGATGACGGGCGCGCGGCTGCGGCAGGCGCATACGCGCGCGCCGACAAGGTGCTCGACCGGACGCAGTACCACGTCTTTCGGCTGTTCTACGTCTTCCTGCCGAACGCCACGATCATCCGGCGCAGGCGCTTCCAGTCGGTCGTGGTCTCACGGTTGCTGTCAGACGCCGGCCAGCAGGCGCTCGCCTACGGCGCGATTGTGGCCACGGTGCGCGGAGGCGGCTCCGCGTTCGAATCGGCCCTGCTTGGTGTCGCGGTGGTTGTCCCGCCGACGCTGTTCGGGTTGTACGGCGGCACCGTCGCCGACGCGCTGCCGAAGCGCGTCGCGCTCGCCGCGGTCTACAACATGCAGGCCGCGCTCTGCGTGCTGGTGCCGCTGCTCCTGGGCACCGACCTCGCGGCGGCCTTCTTTCTGCTGTTCGCCGTCCATTCGCTCGGCCAGATCTCCGGTCCGACCGAATCGGCCGTGATCCCCTACGTCGCATCGGAAGAAGAGCTCGCGAGCGCCGCGTCGATCGTCAGCTTCGCGTCGAACGTGGGCACGGCGATCGGGACGGCTCTGCTCGCGCCCATCATGGTGCGCCTCTTCGGCACAGACGCCGTCTTCTACGCTGGCGGTCTCATGCTCGCGCTCGCCGCCACGCGCGTCTACGACCTCCGCACGGCCGAAGCCCCAAAGCGAATTGACTGGCGTCGCCCCCCGGATGTCAACATCCGCGCCACGATCGCCTGGCTGGTGCAACAACCCGCAGTCGGCACGATGATCCTGCTGGCTGTGCTCGCGGGGACCGCCAACGTCGTGCTGCAGACGCTCGCCCCGCAGTATGTGAGCGAGGTGCTCGGCGTCGATCCGGCCGATGCAGTGTTCGTGTTCGGTCCGTCGGCGCTGGGCCTCGCGGCCGCGCTGATCATGGCGCCGCCCTTCATCCGACGCTTCGGCGAGCGACCCGTCGCCCTCACGGGCTTCATCATCCTCACTGTGACGCTGGTCCTGCTTGGCCTCGTCGATCAGCTCTCACCCATCCTCGCGCCGGTCAGCCCGCTCCGCGTCGTGGAGCTGGTCTTCCAGGTCGAAATCAGCGATGACCTGCAGGCGGCCGGCGTCCTCGCAATCTTCGTAGGGTTCGGCTTCTCGCTCGCGGCAACAGCCGTGCAGACCTACGTGAACCGCCGGGTGCCGCTCGGGTATCAGGGACGGGCGTTCGCGCTCCAGAGCGTGCTCAAGAACGGCGCCTCGATTGCGCCGCTGCTGACGCTTGGGGCGATCGCCGCCACTATTGGTGTCGAAGCGGTGCTGGTCGTCGCGCCGTTTGCCCTCCTGCTCATGGCATTCGCGCTCGTGCGCTTCTCCGCGGCCATGGGCGGCGCGTCGCCGCCGCGCAGCCTGGACGTCATCGCTTCGTTCTGGGACAGGAGCGAGGATCACCTCGACGAGCCGGTCGATGTGCCGGAGCCGGTGCTAGACAGCGAGGCGGCGCGCCCTGAACCCCAGCGTGATGACGAACATCAGCAGGCAGAGCGCGGCCGTGACGAAGACCCCCTGCGACGGCCCGGCTCCGACGAGCACGCGGCCCTGTAGCCACGGAATCGCGACGCCCCCGGAGTTCCCCATCGTGACGCTGGCCGCCGTGCTGCTGTTCTCGCCGGCCGCCGCGACGATCGCGACGACGCACGGCCAGACCGGGCCCATGCAGAGACCGGCCCCGAACGCAGACATGGCGCTCACGCCGATGCTCCCGGACGCCATCGCCAGCACCAGGCTGCTCACGCCCGCGCCGGCCACCGACGCGAGCAGGAGCACGGCCGGATCGCCGCTGCGGCGGAACCACTCCCGGCTGAGCATGCGCCCCGCCATGAGCGCACCCCAGTAGCCCGCCGTCAGCACGGCGGCGCCGAACACGCCGGCATCCGCCGTCTCGCGCGCGAAGGCGGACACCCACGACCCGAGCCCGAACTCCGCGCCGACGTACAGGAAGAGCACCGTGCCCATCACCAGCGTCGTCGGGCTCAGGCGGAATGGCTGTGGCTCGTCCGGCACATCGCCCGCGTGACCGGCCGGACTTCGGGCGACGAGCATCAGCGCCATGGCCGCCGCGGTCACAACCGCGATGCCCGTGTACACCACCGGATACGAGCCGCTGGACGCCAGGACGGCGCCCGCCCACAGCGGACCGCAGATTGCCCCGACCGCGAAGAACAGGTTGAGCTGGTTGATGCCATGCGCGACGTCCTCGGACGTGTTGGCGACGAGGATATGCAGCGCTGCGACGATCAGGCCGTCGCCCAGACCGAGCACGGCCGATCCGGCGAGCACGCCCGCGAACGACGGCGCTACCGCAACGATCAGGCATCCGGCGACGACGAGCGCCAGGCCGCCCGCGGCGAGCAGCCTGCTGTCACGTCCATGGAGCCACATCGCGACTGATGCCGATGCGCTGATCGAGCCGATGAAGAAGGCGGTGAGCATCAATCCGGCGGTGTCCAGCGACACCCCTCGGTCGTCGGCGATGAACTCCAGCGCAGGTCCGAACGCCGCGGCGTACACGCCGACGATGAAAAGCCCCGCGTACGCTGCCCCGTGCAGCAACCGGTAGTCCGGCTCACTCACCCGCGCGACGCTCTCCACCGGCTGAGCCTATCGCACGGGCGGCGACTGCCCCACGTCATCGGGCCCGCGCGCCGGCCTCCTATGGTGAACGCGCGGCGCCCGCTACCATCGCCGCATGCGCATGATGCAGCTTGGTTCCACCGGCCTCACCGTCTCGAACATCTGCCTGGGGACGATGCAGTTCGGCTGGACCACGGACGAGCGCACATCGTTCGAAGTGATGGACGCCTTCGTCGGAGCGGGCGGCAACTTCATCGACACCGCCGATATCTACAGCAACTGGCACCCCGGTAACCCCGGCGGTGTGTCCGAGGAGATCATCGGCCGGTGGATGCGCGAGCGCGGAAACCGGGATCGCATCATCATCGCCACCAAGGTGCGCGGCCGCATGTGGGACGGTTCTGACGGCGAGGGGCTCGGCCGCGCGCACATTGAGCGCGCCGTCGAGGACAGTTTGCGTCGTTTGCAGATCGAGACAATCGATCTCTACCAGTGCCACTGGCCAGACGAATCGACGCCGATCGAGGAGACCCTCGGGGCGTTCGATGCTCTGGTCAAGGCCGGCAAGGTGAAGCACATCGGCGCCTCGAACTACAGTGCGCAGCAGCTCCGCGCCGCACTGGAGTCTGCTGGAGCCCGATCCTTGCCGGCGTTTGAAACGCTGCAGCCGCATCACAACCTCGTGCATCGCAACGAGTACGAAGTAGAGCTTGCGCCGCTGTGCGCCGAGCGGAACATTGGCGTCATTCCCTATAGCCCGCTTGCCGGCGGATTCCTCACCGGCAAGTACCGGCCGGGTCAGCCGCTCCCGAAGAGCGCCCGCGCGGAGCGCACGAAGCGCTACATGACCGACCAGGGCTTCGCGGTCATCGAGGCGCTCGAGCGCATCGCTGCCGCGCACGCCGCGACCGTCCCCGCCATTGCGCTGGCCTGGCAGCTCACGCGCCCGGCAGTCGTCGCACCGATCATCGGCGCAAATACCGTCGAGCAGTTGCGCGACCTGCTCCCGGCCGCCGACCTGACGCTTGGCGTTGACGAAGTCCGCGCGCTGGATACGGTGAGCGCCGGCCTCTGACGCGGCCGGCGCGGCAGGCAAGCAGAGCAGGCCCGCTGCGCCGTGGGCTTAGAGCCCGTTCGCCGCGGACATCGGCAGGACTCATGCGTGGGCCACACTCTGCGGGCCCCGATTGCCATAGTGCGACGCTTGGGCGATCCTCATCCCTGCAACGCGTTCAACGGGAAGGTTCCATGGCAGACATCACCCACCGCGCCGTCCAGACGAACGGCATCAACGTCCACATCGCCGAGTCCGGCGCAGGGCCGCTCGTGCTCATGCTCCACGGCTGGCCGGAGTCCTGGTACTCGTGGCGCCACCAGTTGCGTGCGCTCGGTGATGCTGGATACCACGCCGTCGCACCAGATGTGCGCGGCTACGGACAGAGCGACAAGCCCCACGAGATCGAGGCCTACTCGATGAAGAACATGGTCGCCGACGCCGTGGGCATCCTCGACGCACTGGGCGAGCAGACGGCCGTGGTCGTTGGCCACGACTGGGGCGCGCCGATGGCCTGGACCTGTGCCGCGCTGCACCCTGATCGCTTCCGCGCGGTTGTCGGCATGAGCGTGCCGTACTCACCGCGCCCACCGGCGCCGCCGACGCAGCTCTTCAAGGCAATGTTCGGCGAAACCTTCTTCTACATCCTGTACTTCCAGGAGCCCGGGAAGGCGGAAGCCGAGCTCGAACGCGACGTGCGTCGTTCGATGAAGCTGATTCTCTACACGGCGTCAGGCGACGCCCCGCCGGGCATGAGCGGCTTCGCCGGCAAGCCGAAGGACTCCGGCCTGCTCGACGGCATTCCCGAACCCGAGAAACTGCCGCCCTGGCTCACCGAAGAGGACCTGGACTTCTACGTGCGGGAGTTCGAGCGCAGCGGCTTCCGGGGGCCGATCAACCGTTACCGCAACATGGACCGCGACTGGCATGAGCTGCCGGAGTTGGAGAACAAGCGCATCACGCAGCCGGCCCTCTTCATCGCGGGCGAAAAGGATGGCGTCATCGCGCTCCAGTCCCCGGAGAACCAGCGGCAGTGGATCGATAACCTCAAGATCGTGCTCCTGCCCGGCGCCGGACACTGGACCCAGCAGGAACGGCCGGCCGAGGTGAACGCTGAGCTGCTGGCGTTCCTGAAAGGGTTGGGCTGAGATGCGTATCGGGCTCATGCACGGCGACGCCGGCACGCAGACGATCGAGCAGCACGTCGCCGAAGCCGTGCAGGAGGAAGCCGACGGCTTCGACGTTTCGATGTGGGGGCAGATCTTCGGCGCGGACTCGATGACGATCATCGCCTCCGCCGGTCTGCGCACCTCGCGGATGGAGTTCGTGACCGCGGTGATCCCCACCTACACGCGGCATCCGTTCGCGATGGCGCAGCAGGCGATGACCGTGCGTCAGGCGACCGGCGGCCGGTTCACGCTCGGCATCGGGCCTTCGCACCACCTCGTCGTCGAGGGCATGTGGGGCATGTCGTACGACAAGCCCGCGAAACACATGCGGGAGTATCTCTCGGTGCTGTTGCCGTTGGTCACCGAGGGAAGGGTGTCGTTCAGCGGCGACCTGTACCGCGTCAACGGCGGTATCGCCGTGAAAGACGGCACGCCGCTTCCCGTGATGATCTCGGCGCTCGCTCCGGCGATGCTGAAGATCGCCGGTTCGATCACGTCGGGCACGATCACGTGGATGACCGGCGTGAGGGCGATCGACTCGCACGTGCGGCCGCTGCTGCATGCGGCGGCGAAGGAGGCGGGACGGCCGGCGCCCCGCATCGCGGTGGGCCTGCCGATCTGCGTCACGGATGACGTGGCGGCTGCGCGCGAGGCTGCTGGGCGCGCCTTCGCCATGTACGCCACGCTGCCGAACTACCGCCGCATCCTCGACAGGGAAGGTGAGACAGCGAGCCCCGCCGATGTCGCGATCGTCGGCAACGAAGGCGAGGCCGAAGCGCGACTCCGCGCGCTCGCCTCGGCGGGCGCCACGGACTTCTTCGGTGCCGTCTTCCCATCGGGCACGGACGCTGCGGCTTCCATCGCGCGAACGCGCGCGCTGCTCAAATCGCTCGTCGGGAGGATCTAGCGCGGCGGCAGCGCCGCGCAGCTCGCGCGCATCCGCTCGGCCCGGTGATCTATCGACACCTGCTCACCCCGGCGCATTGTTTCACGTGAAACATTGTGCGTTCATTTCACGATGGGCGGCTCGCGGCGCAGCCGTCCGGGAAGATGATCGGTCCGGGATCCAGGTGTCAGGCCGCCAGCGCCACCGTTGCCAGCGACGGCTCCGCGCGCTTGAGCAGCGCTTCGAACGTGATGCCGTCCTGCGGGAAGCACGCCGCTCCGACATCCGAGGCGGCCCCGACGGCGCCTCTCAATCGCTCGACGAGCTGGTCGCGCTCGGCCTTGCCGGAGTCCATCACGGCCACGACGAGTTGGCCGCCGCCGAGGCTGCCAACGAGGTCGTACGAACGCAGCGACGCCTTCAGCCGGCGGGCGGCCTCGCGCGCCTTCGCAGCTTCCACCTGCAGCGTCACCAGCGTGATGGCGCGGCCGTTGCGGAGCGCGCGCGAGCACTCCTCCTCGAGCCGCAGCTCGAAGTACCAGCGTGCGCACACACCCGTCGATGCATCGTTGATCGAGGAACGCGAAGCGAGCGTGAATTGCGTCTGCGGGGCGAGCACCATGACCTGACTCCTCCCTTGTTCTGGTGTGTAAAACAACGGTCAGGCTTGTCAAGATACGGGCCGCCACGGCCTCGTTGCGAACTTCGACCGAGGCGTCGGTATCTTGTGGTGAGTCTGTTGTCCCGCGAGTTCAGCCGATGATCGCGAATCTCTGTGACACGTGCGCCTTTCGAGAACTGGTGCGCACCGCCCGCGGCAGCACGTTCGTCCTCTGCAACCGCTCGCGCCTCGATCCGCGCTTCCCCAAGTATCCGCCGCAACCGATCATCCGCTGTGTGGGCTACGAGGCCACCGATCAGCCGGAATAGCCCCCGCGAGCGTTCGGAAGGCTCAGACTTTCGACGGATCCAGGCGTCCGACCTCGGGCTGCGCAGATTCAAAACGCGCGCTGTGCGCGAGAACACATTCACTGCGATCCGCTTGCGCGGCGGCGACAATGCGAGTGCGACGGCAAAGGAGACAGGACAGAGAGCCGGCGCAACAAAGGAGGCCGAGATGACGCAGGCAACGATGCACGAAACGATGACGGTGGTCCTGGCGGCCGAGAACGTCGCTTGGCAGGTGGCGCAACGGGGCAGCGATCGCGAGCCGTTCGCCGCGCTGAGCCTGGTCGGCGACCTCGGGCCGGTCACGGCCGGCAGGCTGGCACGCGAGCTTGGCATACTCGAGACGTACGCGCAGGCGTGGCTCCGCTGGCAGGCAGATCAGGGCTACCTGCACCGCGACGAGTTCGGGCGGTACGCGACCTTCTGCGCGATCCCGCGCACCTACTAGAACGAAATCCGCGGGTCGCTTCACGGAGACGGCCGGATCAACACATCCGGCCGTCTCCGTGCGCGCGGCGTTCGCCGATCTGGCACAGGATGTTGCCCGCGAGTGAGCTTGTGCATACGCTGCCCCCGCGCCTGCGGCGGGCGGTGGAGTACGCGGCACATGGACTTCGAGATCCCCGGCGACATCCAGCAGGTCCTGCGGGACCTCGACGACTTCATCGAGAAGGAGATCAAGCCGCTCGAGGAGCAGGACGACAACATCCGCTTCTTCGACCACCGGCGGGAGTACGCGCGGACCGACTTTGAGCGCGGCGGCGTGCCGAGGCCGGAGTGGGAGGAGCTGCTGGCCGAGATGCGGCGCCGCGCCGACCGTGCCGGCTTCCTGCGCTACGGCATCCCCGCGAAGTACGGCGGCCGCGATGGCTCGAATCTGGCGATGGCAGTCATCCGCGAGCACCTGGCCGCCAGGGGCCTGGGCCTGCACAACGATCTCCAGAATGAGTCGTCGGTCGTCGGCAACTTCCCGACGATCAAGATGTGGGAGCGCTACGGTACCGAGGAGCAGAAGCGCGAGTTCCTCGATGGGATGTTCACCGGCAAGACGCGCGTCGCATTCGGCCTCACCGAACCGAACCACGGATCAGACGCATCGTGGCTCGAGACACGCGCGGTCCGCGATGGCGATGAGTGGGTGATCAACGGACAGAAGCGTTTCAACAGCGGCATGCACGCAGCCACGCACGATCTCATCTTCGCGCGTACGTCGGGCGAGCACGGACGTGCGGAAGGCATCAGCTGCTTCATCGTCCCCGTCGACACGCCGGGCTTCTCCGTCGACTTCATGTGGTGGACCTTCAACATGCCCACCGACCACGCCGAGGTGACACTCAAGGACGTGCGCGTACCGGCGACGGCGATGCTCGGCCAGGAGGGCGACGGCCTTGGGCTCGCCAACACCTTCACCCACGAAAATCGCATCCGGCAGGCGGCGTCGGGTGTAGGCGCGGCGCAGTACTGCATCGATCGATCGGTCGAGTACGCGCGCCAGCGCATCACCTTCGGCCAGCCGCTGTCCACGCGCCAGGCGATCCAGTGGCCCCTTGTCGAGCTCCAGACCGAGTGCGAGATGGTGCGGCTCCTGGTTCGCAAGACGGCGTGGGAGCTGGATCAGAAGCATCACATGGAAATCAGCGACAAGGTGGCCATGTGCAACTACCGCGCCAACCGCCTCGTCTGCGACGCGGCCGACCGCGCGATCCAGGTGCACGGCGGCATCGGCTACACGCGGCACATGCCGTTCGAGCACATCTACCGCCACCACCGCCGCTACCGGATCACTGAGGGCTCCGAGGAGATCCAGATGCGGCGGATCGCACAACTCATGTTCGGGTTCGGACGCCCCCGCGAGTGAACGTCATGATGCTCGCCCAACGGTGAAGCACTGAAGGAGCGCCACGTGAGCCGCGACGTCACTATGCAGCTCGAGGCGCTGCTGCGCCGCTCCTTTGACGGGGAGAACACGCAATCGCTGCTCGGCAACCTGGCGAACGTGCGCGATGACGACTGGGACTGGGTGCCGCCCGGCGGGCTACGCAGCATCCGCGAGATCTTCATGCACGCCGCGATCGCCAAGCACATCTACACCAACTTCCTGTTTGGCGATGCATCGTGCACGTGGGAGGGAGTCGAGGCGGAGTGCCTGGCGAGAGCAGGCGCCGATACGACGGCGTTGGTCGCCTGGGCGCGTGAGGGGCATGCGGCGTTCATGGCCGGCATGGCCTCGCTGCGGGACGCCGACCTGGGTCAGATGACGACGAAGTGGCACGGGGCCCGAGACACCACGGCCGAGGTGATCGCCGTGATGATCCAGCACGACTGCTATCACGCGGGCGAGATCAACCACCTGCGCGCCGTGCATCAGCAGTCGGACCGCGAGCCGTGAACGAGCAGTGGCGACGTGGGTAGTGACGTTGCTTACGCTCGCACGATCAAGCGTTCGAGACCCCGGAAGACCGGCAACGTAAGCCACTCCAGCTCCTGCTCCGCCAGGTTCAGGTCCGGGAAGCGGGCGATCAGTCGCTCGAGCGCGATCTGTCCTTCCAGCCGGGCGAGCGGCGCGCCGAGGCAGAAATGGACACCGCCACCGAACGCCTGGTGCGCCGTGTCGCTGCGCGTGATATCGAAGCGATCCGGTTCGGTGTGTGTTTCGGGATCGCGCCCGGCCGCCGCGAGCACAGTCAGGATCGACTCACCGCGCTTGATCGGGCAACCGCCGATCTCCAGGTCACGCGTGGCGATGCGGCCCGTCTGTAAGACCGGAGGCTCGTATCGCAGCACCTCTTCGACGGCGTTCCGCAACAGCGAGGGATCGCGCCGGAGCATGTTCCACTGCTCGCGATGCTCGAGCAGTGTCAGCACGGCATTGCCGATCAGGTCTGTCGTCGTGACGTTTCCGGCAGCCAGTAACAGCCCGCACATCGTCACGATCTCGTCCTCAGTGAGTTGATCGCCATCGTCTTCGCGCGCGTGGATGAGGGCGGTGATCAGGTCTTCGCGCGGTTCGGCACGGCGCGCTGCGATGGCGCGGCGCAGGTAATCGTCCAGCTCCTGCATCGATGCTGCAATGACTGCAGCCTGCTCCTGGGTGAGCACCGGGTTGAAACCGGTGACGCTGGTATCCGACCAGCGCTTGAAGTCCGCGCGGTCGGCCGGATCGACGCCGAGCATCTCGGCGATCACGATGACGGGCAGCGGTCCGGCGTAAGCCGCGATCAGATCCCACTCAGGCGCTCCTTCGACGGCGTCGAGCAGCGTGTCGGCGATCTCCCGGATGCGAGGCGCGAGCGCCTCCACCGCCTTCGCCGAGAACGCCTTCGTCACAAGCGACCGCAGGCGCGTGTGGTACGGCGGGTCGGCAAAGAGCATGCTCGGGTTACCGCCGCGGAAGTCCTCCGTCCGCTCGAAGAGCTTCATGTAGGTGCCGTCGGCGGCGTTGCGCGCATCGACCGAAAGTGTGCGGTCACGCAGCACCTCGAGGATCTCGGCATCGTGGGTGAGGATCCAGCGCTTGAGTATGGCGTCGTAGTGCACCGGCTCCGCGTCGCGCAGCCACGCGAGCACAGGATGCGGATTCTCGCGGAAGGCGGGGTCGAGCGCGGTGAGCTGGAGCCCCGTCGGTACGGACTGCGGTTCGGTCGTCATGCGATACCTCCGCAAGAGCGTACCATTGCCCGCAAGCGCCGGGAGGTCAAGGGACGATCGCGGTGCCTTCGCGCTCGCCGCGCAGCGCCGCTGACACGACGCCCGCGCGCGTACCGCTGACGATGCGCGTGGTGCAGCCTGCGGCGGCCGCATGGACCGCCGCCTCGAGCTTCGGGATCATGCCGCCCGACGCCACCCCCGACGCGATCAGGTCAGGCACGTCGCCTGCGGTGAGGCGCGAACGGGGCGAACCTGAACTGTCGAGCACCCCGTCAACATCTGTCAGGAAAATGAGTTGTGCCGCATTGAGAGCCGCCGCGATCGCACCGGCGGCGGTGTCGGCGTTTGTGTTGAGCAGTTGCGCCGAGCGCTCGCCGAGCTCCACCGCGATCGGCGCGATCACGGGCGCGTAGCCACGCTCGATCAAGGTTGCGATCGGGCCCGGGTCGACCCGCTCGATCATCCCCACGAACCCCAGATCCGCGTCGTAGCGGTGAGCACGGAGGATGGCGCCATCGGCGCCGCTGAGGCCGAACGCCGGCACCCCGAGCGCGGTGAGCTCGGCGACAAGCTGCTTGTTGACGGCGCCCGCAAGCACCGCAACGACCGTCTCGAGCGTGCGCGCGTCGGTCACGCGCAGTCCGCGCACGAAGACCGGAGCGATGCCGGACGCCTCGAGCGCCGCGGACACCGCCGCGCCACCGCCGTGCACCAGTACGATGTTGCGACCGGCCGCATGCTCCGCCGCGATATCGCGCAGCGTCGTATCGTGCTCGCCGAGCGTCGAGCCTCCCACCTTCACGACCACGGGCCGCGCGTCAGGTTGTGTAGTCACTGTTGATGTGCACGTACTGCGGCGTCAGGTCGCAGCCCCAGGCGACGGCTCTCGCGGCGCCGGCCCCGAGATCGGCGCGGAGACTCACCTCCTCGTTGCGCAGATACGCGCTTGCGGCATCCTCATCGAATGCCAGCGGTCCGCGTCGGTACACCGCGATCGGGCCCAGCCAGACCCGCGCTCGCTCCAGGTTGACTCGCGCGCCGCTGCGTCCCACGGCCATGAGGATACGCCCCCAGTTCGGGTCGTTGCCGTGGACGGCCGATTTGACCAACGGGGAGGCCGTGACCGCGCGCGCGGCCGCGCGCGCCTGCGCGCGGCTCGCAGCGCCTTCGATACGCACCTCAATGAGCTTCTCGGCGCCCTCGCCGTCGCGGGCGAGCAGCCGGGCCAGGTGCGTGCAGGCATACGTGAGCGCGCGCTCGAATGCCGCCGCGCCAGACGTGCCGGCGCCGATCGCGGGCCCGCCGGCTGCGCCGTTGGCCAGGATCGCCACGGTATCGCTGGTGCTCGTGTCGCCGTCGACGCTGACCATATTGAGCGAGACGTCGACAGCGCGCCCGAGCGCGGCCCGCAGGAAACGCCGCTGGACCGGTGCGTCGGTCGTCAACCAGCAGAACATCGTCGCCATGTCCGGGTGGATCATGCCGGAACCCTTCGCGCAGCCGCCGAGCGTGTAGACGCGCCCACCGGCGCGGAAGTGGACGGCAATCTCCTTGGCATAGGTATCGGTGGTCATGTTGGCGCGCGCGAAGTCGTTCCCGCCTTCCGCGCTCAGCTGCAGGCGGTCGATGCCGGAGCGAATACGGTCGATTGGCAGGCGCCGTCCGATCACGCCTGTGCTGCCGACGATGACATCGGAGGCGGCAATGCCGAGGCGCGCGGCGGCTGTCTCGCACATGCGTCGGGCATCGGCGAGCCCGCGCGGGCCCGTGGCCACGTTGGAGCATCCGGAGTTCACCACGATCGCTCGCGCCGCGCCGTTGCGGACATGTTCCTGTGTGACCGTGACCGCCCATGCGCGAACGGTGCTGCGCGTGAACATCGCCGCCGCCGCGCACTCCCGGTCCGTCGCCAGCAACCCGACATCCAGCGCGCCGGGCGCCGTCTTGACGCCCGCGGCGACGCCCCCGGCGACGAAGCCCCGCGGCGACGTGACGCCCCCTCCGGGGATCACTTCGATGCCACTCGGCGCCTGCGTGGTGATCACTACGGGAAGAGGCCGATCTGCTCGAGCCCCGCGGTCTCGCGCAGGCCGAGCATCACGTTCATGCACTGGATGACGTTGCCGGCAGCGCCCTTTCCCAGGTTGTCGAGCGCGCTCGCCACGACGATGCGCCCCGTCGCCGCATTGATCGTCGGATGGATCACCGTGTAGTTCGTGCCCATCACATGTTTCGTCGACGGCGGCGTGTCACTGATGTGCACGAACGGCGCGCCCGCGTAGAACTCGCGGTAGATTCGCCGCAACTCATCGCCTCCGCCAGGGAGCGCGCCCGGCATCGCCTCGGCGTAGCACGTGCTGAGGATGCCCCGCGTCATGGGGATGTAGTGCGGGACAAACGTGATGGCTGGCGGCGGGGCTTCCGCCAGCGCTCCGAGTTCCTGCGTCATCTCCGGCACGTGCCGGTGTCCGTCGAGGCCGTAGGGCGCAACGTTCTCATCCGCTTCCGAGAAGTGGACGTTCTGCGCCAGGGCGCGGCCAGCGCCGGAGAGTCCGGTCTTGGTGTCCGCGATCACGTCGTACTTGATGATGCCCGCAGCCCAGAGGGGCGCGAGGGCCAGGATCACGCCGGCGGAGTGGCACCCGGACGCGGCGATGAGCTTTGCGCCGGCGATCTCCTGGCGGCGCAGCTCTGGCAGGCCGAACACCGCCCCTGCGAGCAAGTGTGGCGCGGGGTGCGTGGTCTTGTAGAAGGCCTCGTAAACGGCGACGTCGCGCAGGCGGAAGTCGGCGCTCGCATCGACGACCGGCGTGCCCGCCTCGATGTACGGGCGTAGTTGCGCTGCGGCCGCCGCGTGAGGCAGCGCAGAGAGCACGACGTCGACATCGGCGTCCAGGGATTCGGTGATCGGCAGGTCGACTTGCCACAGATGCGGGAAGACCTCGGGCAGCCGTTTGCCGGCAGCGCTGCGGCCGGTGACGGCCACGAGCCGGGCGTCAGGATGGGCGTGGAGCAGCCGCGCCAGCTCAGCGCCGACGTAGCCGGTGACGTTGAGGATCCCCGCGCGGACCGTCATGCGAAACAGCGTACAAGATCAGATCTCGGAGCCCGACGACGCTGCTACCCCGCCTTTTCGGCCGGCGGCACCGAGACGTACTCGCCGAGCGTCGATTGGTCGCGCCATTGCTCCTTGCCGGCGAGCAGCAAGTCCTCGCCATACATGTCGCAGCAGACGATGGCCGGGAATCCCTCGACCTCGAGCTTCTTGATCGACTCGGTGCCCAGATCCTCGTACGCAATCACCTCTACGGACTTGATGGCGTGGGAGAGCAGGGCGCCGGCGCCGCCGATCGCGAGCAGATAGACGCCCTTGTGCTTCTTGAGCGCCTCCTTGACCTGGGTACCGCGGCCGCCCTTGCCGATGATGACTTTCAGACCCTGCTCCAGTAGCGTCGGCGTAAACGGATCGAGGCGCATGGCCGTTGTTGGCCCCGCTGAGCCGATCACGCGCCCCGGTCGCGGCGGCGTCGGGCCGACGTAGTAGATCACCTGCCCGCGCAGATCGAACGGAAGCGGCTTGCCTTCGTTCAGCGCCTGGATCATCCGCCGGTGCGCCGCGTCGCGGGCGGTGTAGATGGTGCCGTAGAACTTGACGTTGTCGCCGGCGTGCAACTGTGCGACGTCATCGTCGGTGAAGGGCGGTGTGGCGCGGATCTCGCCGTTCTCGCGTGTTATCGGCATCTGGTACCTCCGGCTCATGCCCGCGGCGCGGGCGCTTATGGACGTTCCGCCTCCGGCACGTCGACGTTGACCACCACGTTGTCACCGCCGCGCGCGACGATGGCGACGACGGGTGTGTCGTCGCTGACGTTCATCTCCTGATGCACCATGCCTGCCGGGACGTAGATGAAGTCACCAGCCCTGGCTTCCGCCTCGTGCTCCAGGCGCTCGCCCCACCGCATGCGCAGCGCGCCGCTGACCACGTAGATCGCGCTCTCCACGTCGCCGTGGTGGTGAGCGCCGGTCCTGAATCCCGGCGCGTTGGTCACATGCCCCATCCAGATGCCGGTCGCGCCGCACGTTGACCCGGCGACCGCCGCGAGGCGCACCATGCCGGGCGTTTGGGCCGTGCCGGGGTCGAGGTGGTCAGGTGGAATGATGCGTAGGTCTCTCATCGCCGCCATCTCATCCGGTCAGGTCCTTGCGCATCGTGACACGCGCGATGGGACGGTCACTGCCCAGGTAGTACCCGATGTCCTCCCGCACCGTGCTGTAACCCAGCGACTCGTAGAAGGGCGGCAGGCCCAGCTCTTTCGCACACTCGAGCGTCATGGTGGTGAAGCCGCCTTCGCGCGCCAGGCGCTCCGCCTCGGCGACCAGCAGGGCAGCGAGGCCCGCGCCCTGGAAGCGGGGGGCGACCGCGAGCATGCCGAACTCCGGCCCGTGATCATCGTGCTCGGCGAGCGATACCGCGACGGTCCCGGCGGGCTCGCCCTCCACTTCCGCCACGATCAGTCGGTACGCCGGGCGCTCCAGGTCACGACGGAGCTCCGACTCCGTGGTGCGCGGCGGCGGCAACAGCCATGCCTCGCGCAGGTACGCCTCGTTGATGATTCCTGCCAGTGCACCAGCTTCGACGTGCTCCGCGAACCGGAACCGGACACGCGCCGCGAACGCCGGGTCGGCTGGACGCGCCACGAACGCCGGGATCTGCTTGCTCATCGTCACGAGCGTGAATGGTTGTAGCGAGTTCCAGCGCTCGCCGTACTCCTCGCGCTCGATCGTGTAGCCGAAAGCCTCGTAAAACGGCGGCAGCCCGTTCTCGCGGATGCACTGCAGGCGGATCACCGGCAGGCCGGCGTCGCGCGTAATGCTCTCGGCCCGCTGCATGATGAGCCGCGCCAGACCTCGCCCCTGGTGCGCGCGCTCGGTGGCGAGCAGGCCGAACTCCGCCTCGCCTTCACGCCGGCGCACGACGGCAAAGCCGGCGATCGCTCCATCTACCGTTGCGACGATCCCGATGGTGCGCGGATCCTCCAGCTCGTCGCGCAGGTCGTCCGCGGTGACCCGCATCTGCGTGCCGAACAGCCAGCCATCGCGTGCCTTGTAGGCGTCGTTGATCAGGGGAACGAGCGCGGCGATGTCATCGGGCTTCGCGTCACGCATGCGCACGCGTGCGACGAAGTCGGAGTCCGGCGTCTTCGGGAGTGCGGCCGTTCGTGTCTCGCCCACGTGCACCTCGCAGCCGCCTTGCGCCTACAGGGTGGCCGACTTCGAACGGGCGCTGTGGCACTGCAGATTCACCGCGACCGGCAGCGACGTGATGTGCGTCGGATAGGTCTCGATGTTGACGGCGAGCGCCGTGTTGACGCCGCCCACCGCCTGCGGACCCACGCCGAGCGCGTTCACCTTCGCCAGCAGTTCGCGCTCGAACTCCGCCGTCTCGGGATCGGCGCTCGCCTGCCCCACCGGGCGCGTGATCGCCTTCTTGGCGAGGAACATGCAGTACTCGGCGGAACCGCCGACCCCCACGCCGACGATCAGCGGCGGGCACGGGTTGCCCCCCGACTCCTCGATCGTCCGGAGCACGAACTCGGTGATCCCTTCCTTGCCGCGCGATGGGAGCATGATCTGCAGGCGGCTCATGTTCTCGCAGCCGCCGCCCTTGGGGACGACGGTGATGTGGAGCTGATCGCCGGGGACGATCTCGGTGTGGATCACCGCAGGTGTGTTGTCCTTCGTGTTGACGCGCGTGGAGAACGGATGGTCGACCATCGATGCGCGCAGGTAGCCCTCCGTGTACCCCCGCGAGACTCCGCGGTTGATGGCGTCGCGAAGCGACCCGCCGACAATGTGGACGTCCTGTCCGACCTCGACCATGACCACGGTCGTGCCTGTGTCCTGACAGAGCGGGATCATCTCGCGCTTCGCAATCTCCACGTTCTCCAGGATGTCGATGAGGACCGCCTTCGCGAGCGGCGACTTCTCCGTCTGCTCCGCGCGCCTCAGGCCGCCCACCACGTCATCGGGAAGCACGTGCGTGGCCGTCTCGCAGAGCTCGGCGACGACGCGCGTGATCTCGTCGGCGGGCACGTCACGGACGCGGGTTGCGGTGTCGGTGGTCATGGCGCTCTCCCGGACTGGCTTATGTGAGCAGGGCGATCAGGTCCTTCGTGGCCGCGGCCGCCTTCTGGATCTTCGCCGCCTCATCGTCGCTGACGGGCATCTCGAACGTTCGCTCGACGCCGCCCCTGCCGAGCTGGCACATCACCCCGCACACGATGTCCTGGATACCGTGCTCGCCCTTACATAGTACCGCTGACGGGATGAGGCGCTGCTGATCGAGCAGGACCGCCTCCACCATCTGGACCGTGGCAGCGGATGGCGCGTAATACGCGCTCGAAACCTTCATCAGTTCGCCGATCTCGGCCCCGCCGCGCATCGTCCGCGCCACCACAGCATCGATCCTCTCCTGCGAGAGATACGAGGAGAGCGGGAGGCCGCCGATGCGAGCCTGCGAGGTCACGGGCACCATGGTCGTATCGGTGTGCCCGCCGAGCACGTAGGCGTGGACGTCGCGCACCGAGACGCCGGTCTCCATGGCGAGAAAGGCGCGGAAGCGGGCGGTGTCGAGCGCGCCGCCCTGGCCGATGACGCGCTCGCGCGGGAAGCCCGATGCGTCGAGCGCCACGTGGACCATCGCGTCCATGGGGTTGCTGAAGATGATCAGCACGGCGCCGGGCGAGGCCTTCGCGGCGTCGCGCGCCTTCGCCCGCACGATGTCGGCGTTGCCATTGAGCAGCTCCTCGCGCGACATGCCCGGCTTGCGCGGGGCGCCCGCAGTAATCACGACGACGTCGGAACCGGCCGTGTCGTCCCATCCGTCCGTTGCCGTGATGCGCGCGTCGAAGCCGAGCCACGACGCCGCCTGCGTCTCATCGAGCGCCTTGCCGTGGTGCAGCGTGCCGGCGAATTGCGGGTCGTCCTGGATCACCACGTCGGCGACGCCGCGCTCGACCAACCGCTGGGCGATGGCGCCGCCCGTCATGCCCCCGCCGACGACGGTGACTTTCTTCCTGCCTGCCACTGTGTCCTCCGCCTGGTTCTGGCTGATTGCGAAGCTGAATCTGGAGCCGGGCGCGCGTTTGCGCGACCCGCGGGAAGCAGGGTACGGCGGCGTCCGGTTAGGCGCATCTGCCGGACGGCTCCCACCCCTGCATCGTCTCTCGGAACGTGCCACGATGGATCGACTCTCAGGGTCGTTGACCGCAAGCGTGAGGAGCTACGCCATGACACCCGACGCCGCCTTCCAGGACGTCGCGCTGCTGGTCGAACAGGCGCCGGACGCGATGATCTTCGCCGACCGCGAGGGCATCGTACGAGTATGGAACGCTGCCGCCGATCGCATCTTCGGGCATGCGCCGGAAGATGCGATCGGCCAGGATCTGAACATCATCATCCCCGAGTCGCTGCAGGAGTCGCACTGGACGGGGTACGACCGGGCGCTCGCCGCAGGCGATACGAAGTATCGCGGGCAGTCGCTGCCGACGAAGGCGCTGCGCAAGGACGGCTCGACGATCTACGTCGAACTGAGTTTCGCAATTGTCAAGGCCCGAGACGGCGCCGTGATCGGCGCGCTGGCGCATGCGCGCGACATTACCGAGCGCTTTGAACGGGAGAGGACGATGCGGCGTCGGCTGCGCGAGCTGGAAGCGGCACACGGTACGGGCGCTTCGCCGCCCGAAGGTTGATTACACGCGGCGGCAAGGCCGAACGTCGAGGGCGGCGGATCCTAGAACGGCCACCACTTCCTGCGCCGCACCAGCCAACGGTAGCGGGCGTACGGGTCGACCGCCCCGCTCTCCCCGCCGATCCCCGGCGGCAGCGACACCTGCTTGACCTTGAGCGCCCGGGCCAGCGCGTGCGAGAGATTCTCGACCTGTCGCTCCAGCCGGCGGATCTCTTGCTCCTGCTCGCTGCGACGGGCGTCGGCGGCAGGGTCACCGCGCGGCGGCGCGACGTGATCGTTGCTGGCAGGCTGATGACCCTCCGATGGCGCATCCTGCCCGCAGGCATGCGGTCCGTCTGGGGCGTTATGGCGGTTGCCCGGCACGTAGACCAGATACGCGAAGCCGCCGCGCCGCGACACGATGCGGTTGCGCAGGCGTCCGTCGCGGATCATGCGCCGGACGGTCGAGATGGACAAACCCAGTTCGCACGCGGCCTGCTGCAGCGTCAGCCAGTCGGCGGGGTCGTGCGAATTGAGGCCCTCGGCGTAGCCGCCGGAGCGCGACGAACGTTCGGCGACCATCCTGGCTCTCCCCCGGACGCCCCGCGTCGAGGCGTCCCTTCTTCCTGAAGGATCATCGGATCGCACATGAAGCTCTGAACGAATGGCTACACTCGCGGCATGAGCGCGACAGGCCCTGCTTGGTGGACCATCGTCCGCGAGGCTCGCATCATCGGTGACATAACAGAAGCGCCGGTGACCGGCATCGAGTTGGACAGCCGCGCCGTCATGCCGGGCAATGTCTTTGTTGCCGTCCCGGGCGCAAGCTTCGATGGCCACGACTTCATCGGTGCGGCACTCGAGAGGGGCGCGACGGCTGTTGTGGTGCAGGCCGATCGCGGCCGAACATGGCAGGCCTTCGAAGGCAAGGTGCCGTTGGTCATCGTGCCCGACGCGCGCATCGCCCTCGCGCAGGCGGCGGCCGGGTGTTACGGGCGTCCGGCTCGCGCGCTGGGAGTCGTTGGTGTGACCGGCACCGACGGCAAGACGACCACGACGCATCTGATCGCCCACGTGCTGTCCGCGTGCGGGCTGCCCGCCGGTTACCTCAGCAGCGTCGCGTTCGGTCTGCCCGACAGCGCGGAGCTGAACGCCACGCACATGACCACGGTGGAGGCTCCGGCCATCCAGCGTCATCTGGCGCGAATACGCGATGCCGGAGCACGCTTCGCGATCATTGAAGCCTCCTCGCACGGGCTCGACATGCACCGCGTGGATGAGTGCGAGTTCGACGTGGGCGTCTTTACGAACCTCACGCGCGACCACCTGGATTACCACGGCACCATGGAGCGCTATCGGGACGCCAAGGCGACGCTGTTTCGCATGTTGGACCGTTCGCTCGTGAAGGCGGGCATCGCGAAGGCGGCTGTCGTCAACGCTGACGACGAAGCCTCGGGATACATGCGCGGCGCGACGCGGGCCAACCCGATCACGTATGGCGTGCACGCTGAGGCTGACGTAGCCGGCGGCGAGATCCGCGTTGGCCGCTCAGCCACGGACGTTACGGTGAGGACGGGCGGGCGGACGTTCGAGGCGTCGGTGCCGTTGCTCGGCGCATTCAACGCGTACAACGCGCTCGCAGCGATCGCGGTGGCGCTGTCGCAGGGCATCGATCCGGCGCGCGCGGTGGCGGCGCTCGCCTCGTTCCCCGGCGTGCCGGGCCGCATGGAGATCATCGACGAGGGTCAGCCGTTCCGGGTCGTGGTAGATATCGCTTCGACCGAGCAGGCGATGCGCAACGTGCTGGGCGTGCTGCGGCCGATCACGCAGGGACGGCTCATCGTCCTGTTCGGCGCGGCGGGAGAGCGCGATCGCGAGCGCCGGCACGGCCTCGCGCGCGCGGTCGCCGCGCACGCGGACCTGGCCATCATCGCGAACGAGGATCCGCGGTCGGAGGAGCCTGAGGTCATCATCAGTGACATCGCCCGTGCGCTGGAGTCGGCGGGCGTGAAGGCGGAGCGCGTCCGGCGCATCGCCGACCGCCGCGAGGCGATGCGCGTGGCGTTTCGTGAGGCCGGCGCCGGCGACACCGTGCTGCTCGCAGGCAAGGGCAGCGAGCAGTCCATCGTCATCGGCACCACCCATTACCCGTGGGATGAACGTGAAGTCGCTCGCGAGCTCCTGCGCGGGCTGGGCCTATAATCGACGCACGTGCCTGATCCATCATCCGGCCAGGTCCTTCGAGACCCGCAGGCCACGCACATGAGGTAGCCGTGAACCAGTCCGAGATCGAACGGCTCGCCGCCATCGACCGCGAGCACATCCTGCATCCGCAGTACCACCGTGCCGACCACGATGGCGCGATCATCTACGCCAGCGGCTCGGGCGCCGTGCTCCGCGACGTGCATGGCAACGAATACATCGATGGGCTTGCCTCGCTGTGGAACGTGGCGGTTGGTCACGGGCGCAGGGAGTTGGGGGAGGCGGCGGCGTCGCAGATGGCGGAGCTCGGCTTCTCGAACGCCTACACGGGCTACGCCAACGTGCCCTCAATCCGGCTCACGGAGAAGCTGCTCGGCCTCGTCTATCCGACCATGTCCGGCGTCTTCTACGCGAACAGCGGCAGCGAAGCGAACGATTTCGCGATGAAGACGGCGCGCTACTACTGGTTCCTGCGCGGCCAGCCCCGGAAGGTGAAGATGATCTCCCGCAGCGAGGCCTACCACGGGGGCACGATGGCGGCGACGGCGATCACGGGCATGGCGCCCTTCCACAAGGGGTTCGGGCCTGAGCCGCCCGGATTCATCCAGGTGCCAACGTGCTACGCCTACCGCTGCCAGTGGTGCAGCGCAAAGCCCTCGTGCACGTTGGAGTGCGCGGACAACATCGCGCGGACGATCGAGCGCGAAGGCTCCGACACGGTCGCGGCAGTGATCGGCGAACCGGTGCACGGCGCCGGGGGTGTGATCCCACCCGATCCCGGTTACTGGCCGCGGTTGCGCGAGATCTGCGACCGCTACGGCGTGCTGCTCATCGCCGATGAAGTGATCACCGGCTTCGGCCGCACCGGACGCTGGTTCGCGCTCGAGCACTGGGGAGTGCAGCCTGACATCATGACGGTTGCCAAGGCGATCACCAGCGCCTACGTGCCACTCTCAGCCTTCATCGTCTCCAGGGACATTCACGAGGAGATCAAGAACGCTCCCGCGGACGCCAGGCTCATGATCGGCTGTACAAACTCGGCGCATCCGACGGCGTGTGCGGTGGCGCTTCGCAACCTGCAGATCTTTGACGATGAACGGCTCGTGGAGCGCGCGCAGCGCATGGGCCAGCGCCTGCATGAGGGGCTCGCGCGCCTGGTCGAGATGCCGAACGTGGGTGACGTGCGCGGCCTGGGCCTGATGGCGGCCGTCGAAGTGGTGCCGGACCGGCAAACGCGAGGGCCGTTCGACCCGAAGCTCGGCGTGGGGCCGAAGCTGGCGCGGGCGATGCGCGACCGGGGCGTGGTGACCCGCGTGAAGGGCGAAAGCATCCTGCTTGCGCCGCCACTGGTCATAACGGAGCCCCAGGTCGATACCATTGTGAACGTTACGGCGGACGCCATCGACGCCGTGATGAATAGTCTGAAGTAACCACTGATGGCGTCCGGCCGCGGGGCTATACTGATCAGGTGCAGCAGCAGATGACCTCGCCCAGTCCGCTCGCCGTCGCCCTCCCGCGTCCGCGAGGTTCGCGCCTCACGTCGTGGCTGGAGCGCAACTGGCGGCTCTTTTTCGAGATCCTGTTCATCGTCCCCGCGTATGCCGCGTACCAGTTCGTCCGCGGCAACGTGGGCGGCGACGCGGGCGCGGCATTCGACAACGCGCGCCACGTGATCAGCCTTGAGCGCAGGCTGGGCATCTTCCATGAGGCATTCCTCCAGCAACTGATATTGCCGAAGGAGTGGATGGTCGACCTCTTCAACTACATCTACATCTACGGGCACCTGCCCGTGATCATCTGCGTGGCGGTGTGGCTGTACAGCAAGCACCGCCACAACTACGCATTCTTCCGCAATGCCTTCCTGATTTCTGGCTTGATCGCGCTGGTCGGGTTCACCATGGTTCCGCTGGCCCCTCCGCGCTACATGCCGGAGTTCGGGTTCACCGACACGATCATTCACGCCCAGTCCTACTACATCTTCCAGAGCCCCAAGATCGTGAATCAGTACGCGGCCATGCCAAGCCTGCACTTCGGGTGGGACTTGCTGGTCGCCGTGGCGATCTTTGTGAACACCCGTAACCGCTGGCTTCGGGTCGCTGCCTGCATCATGCCGTTCTGGACGTTGGGCGGGATCGTGCTGACGGCGAATCACTACTTCCTCGATGCGGTCGCCGGCGCGGGTGTGGCGATGGCGGGACTGGGCATCGCCTGGCTGCTGCGCCGCGGCATCCCGCGTGAGGGCCGGCTCGCCTTCCTGACCTAGGTTCCTCACCTGGTGACCCGCCGCGCGACAGCCGCCTCGCCGCGGCTAGCGGCGCGGCCGTGGCATCTGTTACGCTGCCCGGCAGGAAAGGAGGTGATGCGGATGGCAGATCGTAGTTGCGAGGCCTGCGGCCGTTTCACCTCGGAGGCCTGCCGCTAAGAGGCCCCGGGGCAGAAGCCGGGCTGCAGGCCTGGCAACAAGAACCGACGAACGCCCGCGCGGACAGCGCGGGCGTTCTCGCTTTCTGCTGCCGGCACGGGGTCGCGCTCGTTCTACTGGGCGCGGCGCGGCGGGAGCGACTGCAGATACTCGTCGATGGCGCGGGCGGCGCGGCGGCCGTCGGCGAGCGCCGTGACGACGAGGTCGGCGCCGTTGACGTTGTCGCCGCCGGCGAAGACGCCCGGCCGCGTGGTCATGCCGGTTTCGGGGTCGATCTCGACGAGGTTCCAGCGGTTCGTACGCACGCCGGGCGCCGCGTCCTTGATGATCGGGTCGGCGTTGTAGCCGATGGCGATCGCCGCGGTGTCACAGGGGATCACGAATTCCGAATGCGGGATGGGGATGGGCCGGCGCCTGCCGGTCTCATCGGGCTCGCCGAGCGCCATCCGCTGGCACTCCAGTCCGGTGACGCGGCCGTCCTCACCAATGAAACGCAGGGGGATCGTCTGGAACAGGAACTGCACGCCTTCTTCCTTCGCGTGGCGGCGCTCCTCTTCTCGGCCTAGCATCTCGGCTTCGGTGCGGCGGTAGACGCAGGTAACGTTCTTCGCCCCGAGGCGCACGGCCGTCCGCACGCAGTCCATCGATGTGTCCCCGCCGCCGATCACCACCACGTCATCGCCTACGATGAGCGGGTCGCGCATGTGCTCGGGCAATTGCTCCGGGCGCAGGTTCCCGCGTACCAGGAACTCGGTCGCGGAGTAGATGCCTGACATCTCTTCGCCGGGGATCGCCAGCTTGCCTCCCAGGCTGGCGCCCGTGCCCATGAACACGGCGTCAAAGCCCTGATCGAACAGTTGATCGACCGTGACGTCGCGGCCGACCCAGGTATTGCCGATGAAGCTGACGCCGAGCTTCCGCAGGTACGCCAGCTTGTCATCGAGGATGCGCTTGCTGAGCTTGAAGTTGGGGATTCCGTAGAGCAGCACGCCGCCGGGCTCCGGCCACGCATCGTAGATGGTGCAGCTATGGCCTTCCTTCGCAAGCTCCTCGGCCACAGCCAGACCGGCCGGGCCGGCCCCCACGATCGCAACCTTGAAGCCGGACGGTGCCTCGATCACCGGCAGGGGTACGCCGCCGAGGCGCTCGCGCTGGTAATCGGCGACGAATGCCTCGAGCTTGCCAATGGCCACGGGAGGCTCCTGGTGGCTGCCCGGGCGGATCGCGAATGCCACGACGCACTCCCCCTCACAGAGCTTCTCCTGCGGGCAGAGCCGCCCGCAGAGCTCAGGGAGGTTGCTCGTCTCGCGGAATTTGTTCGCGGCGCCCGCCACGTCGCCGATCTCGAGCAGCTTGAAGGCGCCCGGGATGTCATTACCTACCGGGCAGGCCTGCTGGCAGGGGGCGGTCGGGCATTGGATACAACGCGACGCCTCGACCATGGCGGTGTCAAGGTCGAAGCCGAGGAAGACCTCCTCGAAGTTGCGGACGCGCTCCTGCGGGTCCTGCTTCTTGATCGGGACGCGCGAAATGGAGAGGCGCCGCTGGACCTCGGTATCCCTGGGCATGCGCTGTGTCCTTCGCGCTACCGTCCGGTGCGAGCAGTCTAGGGCGGCGGCGTGACGATGTAAATGCCGGTCAAGCGGCGGCCCGGCGCCCGGGTCTTGTCCGCCTCCGGCGCTGGCACGGCGGGTACGATTGGGCGGACAGGAGCGACGTGTGACAGCGCTTTCGGACTTGACGCGGCAGATCAGCGAGCGTGTCCGGCGGGTGAACCCATATGCCGTCGATGCGGTCCTGGCGCTGGCGTTCACGGTGGGGGCGTTGTGGACCGTCGCGAGCCGCCTGAACGAACGCAACGTGTACCGCGAAGACGACGCGCTGAGCGTGCTGTTGGTCTTGCTGCAGACGCTCCCCGTCGCCGTCCGGCGCGTGATGCCACTGGGGGCGCTGGCGCTGAGCGTGCTCGGTATCGGCGCCCACATTTCGATCGGTTATCAGGGCGTGGCGATCGGCACGTTCGCGGCGCTCGTCATCCTCTACAGTGCCGCCTCGCTGACGGACACCCCGCGCGCGCTGCTCGCCGCGCTGATTACCGCGGCCGGGATCATCGTCTACTTCGCCACCGACCGGGGAGATCCGGGGGCGGTGGCTGCCGTGACGACGGGCGCCACCTACGCGGCGGCCTGGTTTCTCGGCGTCTACGCCCGCAGCCGGCGCGAGTATACGCATGTGGTCGAGGAACGCGCCGCGCTGCTGGAGCGCGAGCGCGAGGTGCAGGCCCGCGAGGCGGTGGCGAGCGAGCGGTCGCGCATCGCTCGCGAGTTGCACGACATGGTGGGTCATGCGCTCAACGTCATCGTCATTCAGGCCGGGGCGGCGCAACGGGTCGTCGGCCAGCGGCCCGAGGCGGCGCGTGACGCGCTCACGTCCATCGAATCGGCCGCCCGTGACGCCCTGACGGACATGGAGCGGATGCTGGGAATCCTGCGGGCCTCTGACGAAGGGGAGCCTCTCAGCCCGCAGCCGGGACTGGGAGCGGTGTCGAGCCTGGCCGCGCGCGTCGGCGAAGCAGGGCTGCCGGTCGAGGTCACCGTCGAGGGGGTGCCTGTCGCATTACCTGCGAGCATCGACCTGTCGGCGTACCGCATCATCCAGGAGGCGCTGACGAACGCGCTCAAGCACGCCGGCCCGGCGCACGCGGCCGTGCACATCCGCTATGCGCCCGACTCCCTCGATCTCGAAATCGTGGACGATGGCCGCGGTGCGTCCGGTCGCGCGGGCGAGGGCGGAGAGCATCGCGGCAGAGGCCTGATTGGCATGACGGAGCGGGTCAACCTGTTTGGAGGGGTGCTCGACGTGGGGCCGCGGCCCGGGGGCGGCTTTCGCGTGCATGCGCGGCTGCCGCTGGAAGGCGCGCCGTTGTGAGCATCCGGGTCCTGCTGGCCGATGATGAGCAGCTCGTGCGCGCGGGCCTTCGCCTCATTCTCGAGTCCGAGCCGGACATCGAGGTCGTGGGCGAGGCCTCCAACGGCGCCGAGGCCGTCGATCTGGCGACGCGTCTCGACCCCGACGTCGTCCTCATGGACATCCAGATGCCCGAGATGGACGGACTCGAAGCCACGCGGCGCATCGTTGCGTTGGGCCGCGATGTGACGTCACGGGTGCTCGTCCTGACGACCTTTGAGGTCGACGAGTACGTGTACGAGGCGTTGCGGGCGGGCGCCAGCGGCTTCCTGCTCAAGCGGACGCCGGCGGCGGAGCTCATAGCTGGCGTGCGTGTGGTCGCCGCGGGCGAAGCGCTACTGGCGCCGTCGGTGACGCGGCGGTTGATCGATCAGTTCGCGCACCGGCCGGCCGCCCGGTCCCCAGCCACCGGCGCGGTTTCCGAGCTTACCGAGCGCGAGCGAGAGGTGCTGACGCTGCTCGCGCGGGGGCTTTCCAACGCCGAGATCGCGGACCAGCTCGTGGTGTCCGAAGGAACAGTGAAGACGCACGTGAAGCACATCTTCGGCAAGCTGGGCCTCCGCGATCGCGCGCAGGCGGTGATCTTCGCCTACGACGCCGGGCTCGTGGAGCCGCGGGGCGCATAGCCGACCCCGCGCCGTCAGGCCTCTCCCCTCAGGGGTAGAGCGCTGTCCGCAGTATCCCACCAGAGTGGACGCCTGATTCCTCCCACGGAGCGACGCCGCGCGCCGCCTTCGGGCGTAGTCTCGCAGTGACGGCAATTTGGCACGCAACGGGAGGGAATCAACGTGCGACCCATAACGACGCAGCAAACCACGCGAACCACAGATGGAGGAGCAACCATGCAGCACCGGCTCGGGTTCACGGGCGCCATCGCGAAGGCGGCGGCGCGTCACCCGTGGCGCATTGTGGGGCTCTGGGTCGCGCTCGTCGCTGTCGCCTACTTCGCGGCCAGCACGATGAGCCTGACGGCCAGCCCCGACACCGCCGGCACGGAGTCAACGAAGGCGGCCCAGCTCATCGAGCAGCGCCTGCGCGCGCAGACGCAGCCCGAGGAGTTCATTATCGTCGAATCCGAGTCGCTCACGGCCGACGCGCCCGAATACGGCGCGTTCGTCGACGGCCTCGTCGGCGATCTGCGGGCTCTGGATGAGGTGACCGGCGTGGGGAGCTATCGAGACGGCGATCAGGGGCTCGTCTCAGCCGACGGACGCACGGTGCTCATCCCGGTCACGCTCGCTGGTGACATGGCCGACGCGGCCGATACAGCGCTTCCGGTCGTGGAGTTGGTCAACAACGCCGACGCCAGTGGCCGGTTCCGCGTTACAACGGTCGGGTTCGGCAGCGTCGAGGGTGAGATGACCACGCTGCTCGAGGAGACGCTGCAGCAAGGTGAGATGGTCGGCATCGTCGTCGCGCTCGTCATCCTGCTCATCGTCTTCGGCGCCGCTGTGGCCGCGGGGCTTCCGATCGTCATCGCGCTGCTCTCGATCTTCGTGGCGGTTGGGGCGACCGCGCTCGTCAGCAACATCATGGAGATGTCGAACTTCGTTGTCTTCATCATCACGATGATCGGCCTTGCGGTGGGCATCGATTACTCGCTGTTCATCGTCCAGCGCTTCCGCGAGGAGCGGGACCTGGGGCGCGACAAGCTGGATGCCGTCGCCACGGCCGGCGCGACCGCCAGCCGGACGGTGTTCTTTTCCGGCATGGCCGTGGCGATCGCGCTCGCCGGCATGCTGATCATGCCCGATGCCACGTTCCAGAGCTTCGCCGTTGGCGCCATGCTTGTCGTCGCGGCCACGGTGCTGGCGGCGATGACGCTGCTGCCAGCCGTCCTGGGACTGCTGGGCGATCGCGTGAACTGGCTCACGCTTCCGTTCATCGGCCGGCGCGGGCGGCGCGACGCGGGTGCAGGCATGTGGAGCTGGATCACGCGGGCCGTCACGGCGCGGCCCGTGATCAGCGTGGCCGTGACAGGCGCACTGCTCGTGGCGGCCGCGCTGCCCGTCCTGGCGATCAACCTGGGCAACGTGGGTATCAGTTCGCTGCCCGAGGACAGCAACTCGCGTCACGCGTTCGACGTGGTCAATCGTGAGTTCTCTGATGGCGTCTTGACGGCCGACATTGTCATCGACGGTGACATCAACGACCCCGCCGTGCAGGCCGCGATCGCGGCGCTCGGCGCCTCCCTGGAAAGCGACACGTTCTTCGGCTCGTCGACCTTCGAGGTCAACGAAGGTGGCGACCTGGCGCTGCTCGCGGTCGCGATGCCTGGCGACTTCTCCAGCGCGGAATCGAAGGCGGCACTCGGCCGTCTCCGCGGCGAGTACATCCCGGCGGCCTTCGGCGACACGACCGCGCAGGTGTTTGTTGGCGGACCCACGGCGGAGACAGTGGACTCCGTGCAGACGCAGCGGGACTACTTGCCGCTCGTGTTCACCTTCGTGCTGGGTTGCAGCTTTCTGCTGCTCATGGTGGTCTTCCGTTCGATCGTGGTGCCGCTCAAGGCGGTGCTGCTGAACCTCCTGTCAGTCGGCGCGGCGTACGGCATCCTCGTGCTCGTGTTCCAGGAAGGCCGAGGGGCGGACCTGCTGGGCTTCCGCGAGTCGCCGGTCATCGAGTCGTGGCTGCCGCTCTTCCTGTTCGCCATCCTCTTCGGGCTCTCCATGGACTACCACGTCTTCCTGCTGAGCCGGATCAAGGAGCGCTACGACGAGACGGGTGACAATGCGGCGTCGGTGGCGCACGGGCTCCGCACCACCGCGGGCATCATCACGGGCGCGGCCTTGATCATGGTGGCCGTCTTTGCCGGCATGGCGTCGGGGGACCTCATCGTCTTCCAGCAAGTCGGCTTCGGGCTGGCCGTGGCGGTGATCCTCGATGCCACGATCATCCGCATGGTGCTGGTGCCAGCGAGCATGGAACTCCTCGGCGACTGGAACTGGTACTTCCCGCGCTGGCTGGAGTGGCTGCCGCGGATCAACATCGAAGGCGCGCAGGCAGCGGAGCAGCCGACCGTCGCGCCGGCAAGTGCGGTGTCGACGCCGTAGTCGCTGGGCGCGGATCACCCGGCAGCGAGGCCGTCCAAAAGGGCGGCCTCGCTGCATGAGCGCGCGCTCTACTCACGTTGTCGAGCTCACCACCAGCGCCTCCACGTCGGCGCGCGCCGGCATCGATGGTTCGGCGCCGGCGCGTGTGCAGGCGAGCGCCCCCGCCGCGCAGCCGAACCGCACCGCCTCGACCAGCTCCGCGTCTTCGGCGAGCCGCAAAGCGAGCCCGGCGCAGAACGCGTCGCCCGCGCCCGTCGTATCGACCGCGTGGACCGCGTAGCCGCGGACGTGCTCGCGACGCCCTTCGCTGACGACGATCGCGCCGTCCGCGCCAAGCGTGATCGCGATCGCCCGGATCCCATCGCGGCGCACCGCGAGCGCTCCGGCCTCCGCGGCGGCGGCCGGCGTGTCGATGCGGATACCTGTGAACGCCTCGGCCTCCAGCGTGTTGGCCGTGACGACGTCCCAGCCATCGCGGCGGAGGCCGTCCAGCCGCGTAGCGGGCGCCACATTCAACATGAACCGCGTGTTGCCACGGACGAGCGCCTGCGCCTGCTCCGCGACCGCCGCCGGCGTCTCGAGCGTGGCCATCACGCAATCGGCGCTGGTCAGGCGAGCCGCGGCGCTCAAATCGCCCGCGTCCAGGCACAGGTTCGCGCGGGGCGCCTGGATGATGGCGTTCTCCCCGTCGGGCAGCACGGTGATCGCCGCGACGCCGGTGCCCTCCCGTGAATCGACGACGACCTGGCTGCGGTCGATCCCCTCGCGGTCGAGTGCCGCGAGGAAGGCCGCGCCGAATTCGTCGTTACCGACTCGTCCGAGCACGGCGACGTCAGCACCGAGCCGGCGCGCTGCGATCGCCTGGTTAAAGCCCTTGCCGCCCAGATACATCGCAAACGCGCCCTGCAAGGTCTCACCGCGATGCGGCTGCCGGCCCGCGCGCATCACGAGGTCCATGTTAAAGCTGGCGATGACAGTGATCTGCGGCATCGGCGGCAGCGTAGCCGATGGACCCGTGTCGCCGGCGGACCCCGCCAGGCGTCAGTCCGGGCGCTCGTACCGCTTCGGAAGCTCCTCGACGAGCAGGCGCACGATCACGGGGTCGAAGAGCGTGCCGGATTCGGCCAGGAAGAACTCATCGACGACGACGCGTGGCCGCTGCGGCCGGTGGAAGCGCGGCGAGCAAAGCGCGACGTAGGTATCGGCGACGCCGATAATCCGCGCGTACACGTTGATGCGCTTGCCACGTAGACCCTCGGGATAGCCGGAGCCATCCCATCGTTCGTGATGCTGGGCAATCGCATCGACGCACTCCGACGGCAGACCGACAGCCACGGCGATATCCGCGGACGTCTGCGGGTGCTGCCGCAGCAGCGCCTGGTCCCCTTCGCTCAGCGGTCCCGGATGCTCGATGGCTGTCGGCCGGATGCGCGTGTAGCCGGCGTTCATGAGCAACGCGGCGAGGATGGTGTTCCTCATCTGCCCGCGCCCGCCGCCCGCAAGCCGCGCGAGGATCGCGGACAGCTCGGCGACCCGCACCGGATGGGCGTACTGGTGGTCGCGGAGCGGCACCGGCTCCGCCGGGTCGCAGGCGGTCCCCAGGCCGTCGATCAGGGCATCGGCCATGGCGTCGGCACAATGGCGAAGGGGCTCGGTATCCGGCGCCGCCGTCCCGAGGTGCTCGTCGAGCATGTCCACCTGCATGAGGAACACGCTGAGCGCCTGCATCGTCTGGTTGTGAAGCTGTGGCGCAAACACCGGCGTCGCGTGCGGTTTCGGCTCGATTGGAACGGACATCCTGTGGAGATGATCGGTTCCGGACGTTATGCGGTGCGGGTGCTAGCCCCCGGCGGGTCATGGACGGAAGCCCTTGACGGAAACCGATGTGTGACAAATGGCAGTGGCCTGCCCACGGCACACGCTCGATACTGATGCTGGAATGATCTCCGCGCTGCGACGGCATGCGCTGCGGCATCAGGCCGCTGTCACGGTGCTCCTGCTGGGGGCGCTGCTGGTGAATCTGTTGGCCGTGGGCTACGTGACGCCGCCGTCCGAGGTGCTTGACCGCGACCTTCCGATGGCCGCGCAGTGCCAGGGCGGCGGACCGGGGTGCGTCGAGCAGCCTCTGATCCCGCCTCCTTCTGTGGGCCTGCCCCGGCTCTCGCCCTCCGCCCCGGTCGTGTACGTGCTGCTTGAGCTGACGCCGCCGGCGTCGTCTTCGCCGTTCGATGCTCCTCCCGACGACCTCCTGCGCCCTCCTGTGCTGAACGCCGCCTAGATGAGCCCGGGCGCACGCCCGGACATCGGCCCGTTTAGTTCACAGGAGGCTTACCGTGGCTACCACTCATCCACGCGCCCGTGTGGCGCACAGCGCCGCGCGCAAGCAGCGCCGGCCATGGCTGCCGATGGCGATCGTTGCCCTCGCCGCCCTGGCGATCGTGGCGGCGCTCATCGTCGTGCAGGCGTCCTCATCGGACGACGCGGCGACGCTGCCGCCGCGCATCGCCACCGGCGAAGGCCGCGTGCTCGGCGACCCCGCCGCACCGGTCACGCTCGTCATCTACGCCGACTTCCAGTGCCCCGCCTGCAAGTACGCCGAAGTGGAGTTGCTTCCCCGCATCGAGGAGGAATACATCGCGACCGGCAAGGTCAAGCTTGAGTTCCGCATGTTCCCGTTCCTGGGCCAGGAATCCTGGGATGCGGCGCAGGCCGCAGAAGCGGCGCGCGAGCAGGGCAAGTTCTGGGAGTACCACGACGCGTTGTGGAACGCGCAACGCGGAGAGAACAGTGGAACGTTCTCGTATGACCGCTTGCTCGGGCTCGCGGCGCAGGTCGGCCTGGATGTCGGGCAGTTCGATGAGACGCTCGCCAGCAATCGCTATCTCGCGCCCATCCAGGCGGAGAAGGACGCGGCCGTCGAAGCCGGCGTTGCATCGACGCCGACCTTCTACGTAGGCGATGAGCGGATCGTCGGCGCCCAGGACTACATGGTGTTCCAGGCGGCGATCGACCAGGCGCTGGCGGAGGCCGGACAGTGAGCGCGTCCAGCGCGCACGCGGTCGGATCGGGCAGGATACGCGCCACCCGCACCCGTCTGCCCTCCTGGCGATCGCTCGTGCTCTGGTGCGTCACGTTGCTGTGCGTCGGTGGCCTCGGAATTGCGCTGTACCTCACGGTGGCCCATGCATCCGACAGGCCCATCGCGTGCACAGGGATCGGCGACTGCAACTACGTCAACAGCAGCGAGTACGCCGAGGTGGCGGGCATACGCGTGGCCGCACTGGGAGGCGTGGCGTACGCGACGCTGCTCGCACTTGTCGTGGCCACGGCGTTGACGCGCGCACGCCTGCCGCTCGTCGTCGCCTGGGGATTGAGCCTCGCGACGTTCGCGTTCTCGGTGTACCTGACCTACGTCGAGCTGTTCGTGATCGACGCGATCTGTGTCTGGTGCGTGGCTTCAGCGTTGTTCTTCACCGTGATCTTCCTGGCCCTGGGCGGGCTTGTATTGACCGCGCAGGAGGAGACGTAGGCGAGTTGCATGGGGAGGCGTCATGGATGTGGGCGCCTCCCCGTGCGGCTACGAGCAGTCGTGGCCGAACGAGCGCAGGATCACCAGCGCGTCTGACAGGTCAATACCTGCGTGGATGCCGGTGGCGCGGGCAGTGCGCCAGGGCATGGATGCGTCGGGGATGTAGCGGTCGTAGATGGCGTTCGCCGGCGGATTGTCTGGCGATTGTCCAAAGCGCCCGAGGACGGCGAGCGTATCGGTGAGGTCGATGCCGCGGTCGCCGGTTACATCGAAGAAGTCCCACCAGTCGTAGGGATTACGGCGACCGCCGAACAGAGGGTCGCCGCTCACCTCGGCAAGGTCGAAGCACCCATCGTTGTCGTCGTCGGCGTCGCAGGCATCGCCCGTGCCGTCGCCGTCAAAGTTCTCCTGGTTGATGTTGCTGACGGCAGCGCAGTTGTCGTACGGGTCGTACTCCAGATCCGTGTCGGAGTCGTCGAGAGCAGCATCTGTGATCACACGTCCTTTCGCATCGACGGTGCAGCCGGCTTCGTTTGACGCGGCGAAGATGTTCTTGGTGCTCTCGATCGTCGATGCGTTGCCACTGTCGAATGCCGCCTGCCACAGCGCGATGACTTCTGACGCCGTGTCGACGTTCGGTGCCGGATCAATGTTTGGGTGTGAAGCGTTGAGCAGCGCGGCGACGGCGTGGCGTGACAGCGCGTTCAACCCACCGCCCCCGAAGCCGAGCACGTCGAGCAGCGAGGGCGCGCCGGTGAAGGCATCGCGACCGAAGACGCCTTCGAAGCTCTGCGAAGGTGTGTACGCCGTCTTCCCCCACGGCGCCAGGTTGTTCTTCCAGAAGCCGGGCGTGCATCCGCTTGCCGGCCGCGGCGTCGCCGTGTGGGTGGGCGTGCTCGTGCGGGTCGCTGTCGCCGTCCGCGTCGCCGTCAGTGTCGGTGTGCCGGTCGATGATGCCGTCGGTGTGCTCGTGGCGATCTGCGGCGTGGCCGTGCGGGTGAACGTGTGCGTGGCCGTCGCCGTGTGCGTAGGTGTGTGCGTGCTCGTCGCCGTACCCGTCGCGGTCGCCGTGCCCGTCGCTGTCGGCGTGCTCGTGCGCGTCGGAGTGCGGGTAGGTGTGCGCGTGCTTGTCGCCGTGTGCGTCGGTGTGTGCGTGTGCGTGACGGTGTGTGTCGCCGTGTGCGTGGGCGTGAAGGTGTTCGTCACCGTCGGGGTCGGCGTAGGCTCAGGGCAGCCGTTGCCATCCCGCCCGAAGACGAACTGCAGATCCTTGATGTCGATATCGAAGTCGCCGTTGGGCGACGGCTCCAGGTCGTAGAACTGGTCGTAGAGCAGGATCCCGAAGAACGCCCCGTAGCGGTGCGCCACCAGCTGCTCGTCCTTCACGTTCACCCGGCAGTCCCGCGTCAGGTCGCCCTCCAGCGCCCGCACCGCCACCTGGCTGTCCGTCACCTGCCCCGTCGGGATGCTGTTGCCCAGCGGGTCCGTCAGCTTCGTCTCCGCCGCCACGTCGTCCAGCAGCGTCAGCACGCCGTTGTTCAGGTTCGGCCGCGGCAGCACCGACGGGTTGCGCGTCAGCCGCAACACGGCGATGACGCCCCCGCCCACCGGCCCCGGCTGCGCACCCAGCGACGTGCAGCCGAAGCGCGTCTGGTTCTCCAGCGCCAGCGTCGTGCACTGCACCGTGCGGCCCGTCGACCCCAGGAACGGCCCCGGCTCGACCGCCACGCCGATCACGTTGTGGTCGTACAGGACGACGATCTGGAACGACCCCAGCTCGACCCCCGGCGGCAGCTGCACCGACTCCGTCACGACCGCCTCGGCGTCGCCGCCGATGAAGAGCTGCACCTGCGCCGGCGACTTCACGACGTCGCCACCGCCCAGCTGCCGCAGCACGTCCGCCAGCGCCGACGGCTGCCCGGCCGCAAAGCCGATGCCCAGCGCCGTCACCGTCACGCCCGCCGCCGCGAGCGGCCGCGCCGGCAGCCGCCTGCGGATGGCGATCAGCGCCACGCCGCCCAGCACGCAGAGCGCCACCAGCGTCAGCGTCTCGCCCCCGGGCGCCGGGACGTTCGCCGCCGGCGGCTGGAAACCGCCCGCGATGCCACCACCACCGCCGCCTCCGTCGCCGTGCGCCGCACCCACGCCCGCCGGCGCGATGCTCCCGCCCGGCGGCACGATCGTCACCTCCGCCCCCGTGCTGGACGCTGGAATGTCGTTCGCCAGCGGGTCCGACAGCGACACGAACGGCAGCCCCAGCGCGCTCGTCCCCGGCGCCTGCGCCGTGAACGTCACCCGCGCCAGCCGCCCGTCGCCGCTCGGCCCCGGCGGCGCCGACCCGAACGTCACGCAGCCGAAGCGGATCGTCCCCGCGTCGATAATCGGCGACGGGCAGAAGACCGCCCGCCCGGTCGAGCCCAGGAACGGCCCGTTGACCGCCCCGACGGCGTCCAGCAGCCCCTCGTCGTACGAGACGATGAACTCGTACGAGCCCAGGTTCACCACCCCCGACACGTTGACGTCGACGGTGAACGTGTTCCCCTGCTGCACCGTCTGCGCCACCGGGCTCAGCGAGACGACGATGCTGCCGAAGGTCGGCGTCGCCGTCACCGAGCCGGGCTGCGGCGTCGGCGTCCGCGTCGCCGTCGGCGTCCGCGTCGGCGTCGGCGTGTCCGTCGGGCAGACCGCCGGGCAGGGCGTCGGCGTCGGCGGCACGTCCACCGTGATCGTCCCCGACGACTCCTCCTCGACGTTGATCTGGCTCGCGTTCGGCCGCAGCAGGATCGCCTCCGCCAGCCGCACGGTCGACAGCCCCGGCTGCTGGGCCAGGAACACGAACGTCGCCAGCGTCCCGTCGCCGTCGACCCCCGGCAGCTCGAAGCCCAGCGTCACGCAGGCCGTCCGCACCTGCCCCGTCGCCAGCTGCGGCGGCGCGCACTGCACTTCCCTGCCGGACGCGCCCAGGAACCCCGCGTCCGACACCGACAGAAACTGCAGCACCGCCGGGTCGTACTGCAGCGTCAGCTCGTACGCCCCCAGGTTGCGGACGTGCTGGACGTTGACGTCGACGAGCACGACCTGCCCCGCCGCCACCGTCTGCGCCGGCGGCTGCACGAAGACCCGCACCGGCCCCGGCGTGAACGTCGGCGTCGGCGTCGATGTCCGCGTCGGCGTCACCGTCGGCGTGCGCGTCTCCGTCGGCGTCGGCGTCACCGTCGGCGTCTCCGTCGGCGTGTCCGTCGGGCAGACGCCCGGGCACGGCGTCGGCGAGAGGGTCTGGGTCGGCGTCAACGTGATCGTCGGCGTCAGCGTCGGCGTCGGCGTCGGCGGGTCACTCACGATCACCGCGCCGTGGCTCGTCTCCTCGACCGTGATCACCGTGGCGTTCGGCCGCAGCAGCTGCACGTGCTGGATCGAGACGGCGCTCGAGCCCATGGCGTCGGCGTTCAGGCGCAGCGTCGCCAGCCGCCCGTCGCCGTCCGGCCCCGGCAGCAGCGCCCCCAGCGTCACGCACGTGAAGCGCACCGAGCTCGCCGTCACCTGCGGCGTGTTGCAGTTGACCGTGCGCCCCGAACTGCCCAGGAACGGCCCGTTCACGATCGACTGGTAGGACAGCACCTGCGGGTCCCACGACAGCAGCACCTCGTACGCCCCCAGGTTGCGCACCTGGAAGACGTCCACCCCCACCTCCACCGTCCCGCCGATGAAGCCGATCTGCCCCGCCGGCACGATCCGCACGCTCACCGGCCCCTGCGTCGGCGTCGGCGTCGGCGTCACCGTCGGCGTGCGCGTCTGGGTCGGCGAGGGCGTCACCGTCGGCGTCTCCGTCGGCGTGTCCGTAGGGCACGGCCCCGGGCACGGCGTCGGCGAGAGCGTCGGCGTCGGCGTGCGCGTCACCGTCGGCGTCAGCGTCGGCGTCGCCGTCGGCGGCACCGCCGCCGAGACGCTCCCGCCCAGCACCGTCGGCACAAAGATGCCCTGCGCGTTCGGCCGCACGAGCGTCACCTCCGGCAGCGCCAGCGGCGAAAAGCCCGGCCCCGTCGCCTGCAGCGTCACCGTCGCCAGCAGCCCCGTCCCGTCCGGCCCCGCCGGCTCGGCGCCCAGCGTCACGCAGACGAACTGCACGGAGTTCGGGCCCGTGATCGGGCTGTTGCACGAGACCGTGCGGCCGCTCGATCCCAAAAACGCCCCGTTGCTCACCGTGACGAACGAGGCCACCGCCGGGTCCCAGGTCAGCGTGAACGAGTAGCCGCCGAGGTCGCTCACCCCCTGCGCGGCCACCCGCACGTCGAAGGCCGCGCCCACGGCCACGGCCTGGCTCACCGGCAGCACGCAGACGGCCGGCGTCAGCGCCGCCCCGCACGAGAACGGATTGGGCGTCGCGGTCGCCGTCGCCGTCGCCGTGCTCGTGACGGTCGCCGTCGCGGTCTCCGTCGCTGTCGCCGTCGGCGTCGGTGTGTCTTCCTGCCCCAGCGCCCGCCCCGCCGGCCCCCCCGCCAGCGCGCTGACGAG